>Ga0268266_10000147_pt1 | contig 135216 bp, 119 predicted proteins | sample KBSS13metaG_FD_190356 | JGI IMG/M metagenome (GOLD analysis project Ga0268266, IMG submission 190356) | Switchgrass rhizosphere microbial communities from Kellogg Biological Station, Michigan, USA - KBS S1-3 metaG (SPAdes) (version 2) | ecosystem: Host-associated > Plants > Roots >...
GACGGCATCAACGACGCCCCGGCGCTCGCCCAGGCGGACCTCGGGATCGCCATCGGCACGGGCACGGACGTGGCGGTCGAGGCGAGCGACGTGACGCTGATGCGCGGGGACCCGCGGGGGATCGCGTCGGCCGTGGCGCTGTCGCGCCGCACCATGCGGACGATGCGGCAGAACCTCTTCTGGGCGTTCATCTACAACGTGATCGGGATCCCGATCGCGGCGGGCGTGCTCTACCCCGCCTTCGGAATCCTGCTCTCCCCCATCCTGGCGAGCGCGGCCATGGCCTTCAGCTCGGTCAGCGTGGTGGCCAACAGCCTGCGCCTGCGGCGGGCGCGGATCGCTTGAGGAGGATCGTATGGAACCGATGACCGGAAACGAGACGCTGGAAGTCGCCGGCTGCGGCTGCGGCACGCGGGACCAGAAGGCGGTGGCCGTCGATCCCGGGATCAAGGACCGCAATCAGAAGCGCCTGCGGCGGATCGAGGGGCAGGTGCGCGGCCTCCAGAAGATGGTCGAGGAGGACCGCTACTGCCCCGACATCCTCACCCAGATCTCCTCCGTCCAGGAGGCCCTGCGCTCGGTCGGCCGCGAGCTGATGCGCAACCACCTCAAGCACTGCGCCACCCAGGCCATCCGCTCCGGCGACGGCGACGCCGCCGAGGCCACGTACGACGAGCTGATCGAGATGATCTACAGGCACAGCCGGTGAGGGCGGGCACGCTATCATCCCACCCATGAAACCGAACGGGGCGGGTGGGCAGGTCGTGATCATCGGGGCCGGCGTCGCCGGCCTCTGCTGTGCGCTGCGGTTGCAGGAGCAAAACATCCCCTGCCTGATCCTGGAGGCGTCCGACGCTCCGGGCGGCCGGGTGCGGACGGACAAGGTGGACGGCTTCCTCCTCGACCGCGGGTTCCAGGTGCTGTTGACCGCCTACCCCGAAGCCCGGAAGCTCCTCGACTACAAAGCCCTCGGACTGGGGACGTTCGCGCCGGGCGCGCTGGTGCGGGTCCAAGGCAAGCTCCACCGCGTCTCCGACCCCTTCCGCCAGCCCTGGACCTTGCCGGCGACCCTGGTGGCGCCGATCGGCAGCGTCGCGGACAAGCTGGCGATCGCGCGCCTGCGGAGCCATGTCCTGAAGGGTACGCTCAGGGAGATCTGGACGCGGCCGGAGACCTCCTCCCTGGAAGCCCTGCAGAGCTTCGGCTTCAGCCAGCGGATGATCGACTCGTTCTTCCGCCCCTTCTTCGGCGGCATCTTCCTGGAGACCGAGCTCGCCACCTCCAGCCGCATGCTCGAGTTCGTCTTCCGCATGTTCAGCCAGGGGCGCGCCGCCCTCCCCGCCGGCGGGATCGGCGCCATCTCGGAGCAGCTCGCCGGCCGCCTGCCCGCGGGGACGATCCGGACCGGCGCGCGGGTGGAGCTGATCGGCGAGGGGCGGGTCGTGCTCACGCGGGGAGAGCGGGTGCCGGCGGCGGCCGTGGTCATCGCGACGGAGGCGCCCGAAGCGGCCAGGCTCCTTCCGGAGCTCCACCCTCCCGGGTCCCACGACACCGCCTGCGTCTACTTCGCGGCCCCGAAGGCGCCGATCTCGAAACCGATTCTGGTCCTGAACGGCGAGGGGAGCGGGCCGGTAGACAACCTCTGCGTGCCGAGCGCCGTCTCCCCCACCTACGCTCCGGCGGGCCGGGCGCTCATCTCCGCGACCGTGGTGGGCGCGGCCGGCGCCGAGGAGAAGAACCTGGAGGCCGAAGTCCGCCGGCACCTCACCTCCTGGTTCGGAATCGAGGTGGCGGACTGGAAACACCTCCGCACCTACCGCATCCCACTGGCGCTGCCGGCGCGCAAGAGCCTGGAGCCCGCAGCGCTGCCCGTCCGCCGCAAGCCCGGGCTCTACCTCTGCGGCGATCACCGGGAGACGCCGTCGCTTCAAGGCGCGATGGTGTCAGGACGGCGGGCGGCGGAGGCGGTGATCGAGGATTGGGGAGAGAAGAGCTAACCCTCCCCCACAATCCCCACCCCGCTCGAAGTCCCCAGCCGCCGGGCCCCCGCTTCGACCATCGCCCGGGCCGTCGCGGCGTCACGGATCCCTCCGGAGGCCTTGACGCCGATGCGCCCCTCGACGGTCTTCGCCAGCAGGGTGACGTCCTCGACGGTCGCGCCCCCTTTCGAGAAGCCGGTCGAGGTCTTCACGAAGTCGGCTCCGGACTGGACGACCAGACGGGTGCCGCGGACCTTCTCCTCTTCGGTCAGCAGGGCGGTCTCGAGGATTACCTTGAGGATCAGACCCTCGCGCTCGTGCCGCATCGCTTCGACCCAGCCGGCGAGGTCGGCGAGAACGCGCTGATCTTCCCCGCTCTTGAGCCAGGAGATGTTGAGCACCGTGTCGAGCTCCCCGGCGCCGTCCGCGACGGCCTGGCGGGACTCCGCGCGGCGGATCCCGGGGTGGACGTAGCCGAGGGGGAAGCCGACCACGGTGCCCACCGCGACCGCGGTTCCCTTCAGGATCTCCGCGGCCAGAGGGACGTGGACAGGAGGGATGCAGACCGAGGCGAAGCCGTGCTCGGCCGCCTCCACCACCAGCCGCCGCACCTCGGCCTCGGTGGCCTCGGGGCGCAGGAGGGTGTGATCGATGTATCGGGCGAGCTTCACTTCGTCCCGCTCGCGGCGGGGCGCTTCCAGCGCGCCTTGCCCAGCTCGACGCCGGTGTAGTAGTGGGTGAGGATCTCGCGGTAGGTGTGCCCCCGCTGGGCCATGCCGTAGGCCCCCACCTGGCACATCCCGACCCCGTGGCCGAAGCCGCGGCCGGTGAACAGCCAGCCCGGCTCGCTCCCCTTGGGGGCCAGGCGCTTGGCGGTAAAGAGGGTGTCCGGCACGTCGAGCGTCCAGCGCACGGCGAGGCCGTCGACGTCCATGGTCTTGCTGTCGCCAAAGATCCGGATCTTCCCCACCCGCCCCGACTCCCCCCGCGTGAGGATCTCGAAATTCTGGAACCCGAGGCCCGGGAAGCGGGTGTTCACCTGGGTCGCGATCTGGGAATCGGTGCGGAAGCGGGTCCACGAGCTGTAGGGGCTGCTGCGGTCGAAGGCGATGCCGTCGAGATCGATCTCCTGGGTGGCGGCGGCGAGGCGGTCCCCCTGCCAGAAGAGGGTGAGGAGATCCCCCGGCACCATCGCGAGCTCCGAGCTGTAGAGGCCGTCCCCCTGTCGGCGGAAGGTGAGGAGGCTCGCCGGCAGGTCGTAGGCCTTGTCCATCTTCCCCGAACGGACGGTGAGCTTGCCGTTGGCGACGGAGAGGAACGAGACGTCCTCGCGGCGCACCACGCGGAGCAGCTCGGCGAGCGCCAGGAGCATCCGCTCGACCTCCCCCTCGGAGAGCGGCTGATCGAGCGGCCCGCTGACCAGGCCGCTACGGATCAGGTAGGCCGCCCGCCGGCGGTCCTCCTGGCTCCAGTCGGGGGGCGGATTGCTGAGCAGATAGTTGACGTCCTCAGGGGCCAGGAAGAGGCGCGCGTCGAGGGCCAGATCGAAGACGGAGGCGATGTAGCGCTGCACCTCGCGGCGGTCGAGGCCGCCGAGTCGCTCGCGCGAGGCGGGCAGGCCGGCGAGCAGCGCCAGGTGCTCGAGGCGGGCGCCCAGGGACTCCACGGGCGACGATCCCGAGGCAGCCGGCAGCAGCCGGCGGGTGAAGCCGGCCGGGAAGGTAGCGCCCGTCAGCTCCCCAGGAATCCGCGCTACCCCCGCCTCCATGCAGGGGACCGCCTTCAGGTACGGCTCCCGCTGCAGGGGGAAGATGACGTGGACGTCCTCCGTGTGCCCGCCGCAGGTCGAGCTGTAGAGGGCGTTGACCAGCTCGCCCCGGTAGAGGAGCACCTGGCCGGCGGTCTCCGCGATCGCCTGATCGGAGAGTGGGTGCTCGATCTGCATGCCGCCGTAGACCTGGCAGCGCGGGGTGGCGCAGATGTCGTACCCCTCGCGCGCGAACTCGCCCATGTTGCGCAGGGTGTAGGTGCGGGCCGCCACCGCCTGGGCCTTGAGCGCCTCGAGCTGGTTGTAGAGCTCCGGCCCCATCTCGCTCGGCACCACGCCGCGCAGGTAGTCCTCCACCGGCAGCTCGTTGATCAGGTTGAGCGAGCCGCGGTCGTTCAGATAGACCAGCATGCGGCCGCGGTAGCGCTTGTTGCGCACCCGCACGCTCGGCCCGGACACCGGGGCCACCGAGAGCCAGCGCCCGGCGTAGACCTGGGAGCTCTGCCCCTGGGTGATCCGAAAGGCGGGCGCGGAGACGGCGGCCCCCTCGTTGACCACGAAGGCGCCGGTCACGCCGACCGCGCCCAGGCGCCGCGCGTCGGCCTCGGCCGCCTCGCGCGTGGGGTAACGGCCGATGCGGACGCGGTAGAGGTCGATGCCGGCGTCGAAGAAGGCCTCGCCGGGCTGCCCCGAAACCCGCTCGAGCTCCTTGGCGAGGTCCTGCGCCTGCCGCTCGTCGCGCAGGGCCGCCACCTGCAGGCGGTAGTACCCCTGCTGGGCGGTGGCCGCCGCGGGCTCGATCTTGAGCGCCGTGCTCACGGGCACCGCCTGGGTGTCGACGGCGACGTCCAGCTCCTCCTCGCAACAGGGGAAGCTCACCGAGTCGAGATCGCTGGCGAGGCCGACCTTGACCGGCAGCGGCTCCGCCGATGAAACCTGCGGGGCCTCCGGCTGCGCCGGCACGGGCTCGCGCGGCGGCACCGGCTTCGGCGCGGGTTTTGGCACAGTCGCGGCCGGCGGCTGCGGCTTGGGCGGCTGCGTCTTCGGCGGCTGCTGCCGCGGCCGGGTGGGGACCGGCCGCCGCGGGGCGGTGCGCGGGGGCTTCTTCGGCCCGCAGCCGAGAGCCATCAACAAGAAAACGGCGACGACGACGAGCAGGAGCTTCGATCTCACGCGGTCTGCACCTCGGGGTTGCGGCGGATCTCGTTCGGCGTCTCGCTGCGGACCAGGGCCACCAGGGCGCCGGCGAGGAGCGTCGCGAGCAGGGTGTTCGGAAGACTTTGCAGCAGGAGCAGGAGGAACCGGACCAGCGTCCGCAGCAGCGGAGCGCCGGCGAGCAGGGCGTCGGCCGCCGCCGCCAGCGGGAAGAACAGGGCGGCGAGGGCGAGCGCGGCGGTCAGGGTGAGGAGGAACAGGGCGATCACCGCGCCCAGGCGCCGGCCGAGCACGGCGAGCCCCCGGCGCGAGGCGGCGCGGACGCCGGAGCCGTCGCGCGCCAGGTCGGCCTGCGCGAGATAAAACCAGAAGCCGGCCACCAGCGCCAGGAAGCCGAGCGGCAGCGCGCCGCCGCAGCCGATGCCCAGCGCCGCCCCCCAACCCCACTGCCCGCCGCCCACCGCCGTGGAGAGCAGCCAGAGCAGGGCCGCTCCACCCAGCCCGAAGAGGAGAATGCCGAAGACGGCGAGCACGCCGAAGAACCGCCAGACGTAGCGCCCCCCCCAGCCGAGAAAGTCGCGCAGGCTGAAGGTGCGGAAGAAGTCGCGGTCGCGCCGGGCGCCGGGCAGGGCCTGGCGGTCGGCCGCGATCAGGATGCCGAAGGTCCCCGCCTGAAAGTAGCAATGGAGGAACAGCGACGACAGCCAGACCGCCAGCAGGGCCACCAGGGCCAGCAGCAGCGCCGGCGAGAGGCGGCTCACCTGCTGCTGGAGCTCGTGGACGGCGCTCCAGTCGGTGCGCAGCAGGTTCGCGCCCACGATCAGCAGGGAGAGGAAGACCCCGAGCGCCATCAGCGCCATCACCGCGAACGACTGCAGCCACTGGAGCAGCACCAGCTCCCAGTTGGCCGACAGGTTCGTCCAGCCGCGGCGCAGGCACCCGGCGGCGGAGAGCCTCATCGCAGATGCGCCCCGTGCACCGCGTGCTCGCGCCGGAAGTCCTCGACGGAGTCGAGCACCACCGGCTGAGCCATCTCGTGCAGCCGGCTGACGAGCATGGCGGGGAGCCGGGTGGACAGGAGCACGGTCTCGTCGAACACGGGTGCGCCCTCGGGGTCGCGCCCGCGGTCGAGCGACGTAGCCCTCTTGGCGATCCCCTTCGGCACCGCGGCGGGGGGCGCCGGCTCGAGACGGTAGTTCGTGGTGAACAGCGTCGGCAGCCGGCGGGTATAGCGGGTGTTGATGATCAGGTAGAGAATGTCCCGCACCCAGGGGGTGGGCTGCTGGGCGCCGAGCTCGTCCAGGACGAGCAGCTCGGCGTCGGCCAGCGGATCGAGGACCTGCCGCTTCGACTCCGGCGAGGCGGGATCGAAGGTGGACTGGATCTGATGGATCAGCGAGGTGAACTCGACGAACAGCCCGCGCACCCGGTAGCGCTCGACCAGGGCGCGCAGTACGCCGGCGGCGAGGTGCGTCTTGCCGGTGCCCGGGGGGCCGACGAAGAGCAGGCCGGACTGCCGGAAGGCGCCGTTCTCCTGGACGAACTCCTCGACGTAGCGCTCGGCCGCGGCGCGCGCGTTCATCAGCTGTGCCCGCTCGCGGGGCGCGCCGCCCGAGGTCTGGAAGGTGGAGATCTTGCAGTTCTGATAGCGCGCCGGAATGCCCGCCGCGGCCACCAGGCGGGGGACCACGTCCCGCTCGCGGCAGGAACAGGAGCGGGCGGTTCCCGCCCCGCCATCCGCGACGACGACCCACCCCCGGCCGCCGCATTCAGGGCAGGGCTCGACGAGCGCTTGAGACACCGGCATGGCGAAATCGTAGCATGGGCCTGGACGCAAAAAGGGCGGGAACGAGTCCGCCCTATACGTCCACACAAAAGAAAATCTGTCAGCGGATCTTGCTCAACGGCCCGCTGTGGAGCCTCACCAGGGCGTGCTGGCGCCCGGGATCGGCGCGGCGCTCCTCGACCTGCCGTTTGACGAACTCGAGCAGACGGTCCACCTCCCCCTGCATCTTCTCCATCTGCTCGCGCATGTTGAGGATCACCTCGACGCCCGCGAGGTTCACCCCCAGGTCGCGCGTCAGGGTGAGGATGATCTCCAGCCGGCGGATCGCCTCCTCGTCGTAGAGACGGGTGTTGCCGGCGCTGCGGGCGGGCTTGATCAGGCCTTCCCGCTCATAGAGGCGCAACGTCTGGGGGTGAATGCCGTAACGCTCCGCCACCACGCTGATCATCACGAACTTCTGATCGGGCTTGCGACGACGGGTCGTGGACATCATCCGGCCTCCTCCGCGATCTCGACCTGGACACCGCCGGCCGCCGGCCGCTTGGGGACGAGAACCCGCAGCACACCCGCCTCGAAAGCGGCGGAGATGGCGTCGACGTCGACCGGCGCTCCCAGATCGAAGGTGCGGCGGAAGGGACCGTAGCTGCGCTCCATACGGAGGAAGTTACGGTTCTCTCCCAGGGTCTGCCGGCGCCCGGAGATCTCCAGACGCCGGTCCCGCACCTGCAGTTGAATCTCGTCACGCCGGACGCCGGGCAGCTCGGCGAAGATGAGGTAGGCGTCCTCGGTCTCGAGAACGTCGACCGCGGGGGCCCAGGTGCCCGGCAGGCCCCCTTCGCGGTCCTCGTACTCCGAGGTGAGCAGCGCCTGCTCGAAAAGACCGTTGATGCGATCCTGGATGCGAGCCAGCTCTTCGAGGTAGATCTTCTTCAGAGGCGCCATGACTCACTCCCTCGTTTACTTCTCGACGTACTCGGCGTCGATGACCTCGTCGGTGGCGCCGGCACCACTCGCACCACCCGGACCGCCCGCCCCCGTGGGACCGCCGCCGCCAGGACCGCCCTGGCCGCCGCCGGCCTGCTGCGCGTACATCACCTCGGCCAGCTTGTGCGAAGCCTTGGTGAGACGCTCGAAGGCGGCTTCCATCTCGGCGGCCGAAGGCTCCCCTTCCAGGGACTTCCTGGCGTCGGCGAGAGCCCGCTCGAGCTCGCCCTTCTCATCCGGACCGAGCTTTTCCTTGTGCTCCTCGTAGGTCTTATCGGTCGAGTAGATCAGGCTGTCGAGCTTGTTGCGCGCCTCCACCTGCTGGCGGCGCTCCTTGTCCTCGGCGCTGTGCGACTCGGCGTCCTTGACCATGCGCTCGATGTCGCTGTCGTTCAGACCGCTCGACGCCGAGATGGTGATCTTCTGCTCCTTGCCGGTGCCGAGATCCTTCGCCGAGACGTGGACGATGCCGTTGGCGTCGATGTCGAACGCCACCTCGACCTGCGGCACGCCGCGCGGCGCCGAGGGGATGCCCACCAGGTGGAACTTGCCGAGCGTGCGGTTGTCGCGAGCCATCTCGCGCTCGCCCTGCAGCACGTGCACCTCCACCGAGGTCTGGTTGTCCGCCGCGGTCGAGAAGATCTCGCTCTTGCGCGTCGGGATCGTGGTGTTGCGCTCGATCAGCTTGGTGAATACGCCGCCCAGGGTCTCGATGCCGAGCGACAGCGGGGTCACGTCGAGCAGCAGCACGTCCTTGACGTCGCCCGCCAGGACGCCGCCCTGGATCGCCGCGCCGATCGCCACGACCTCGTCGGGGTTGACCCCCTTGTGGGGCTCCTTGCCGAAGAAATCCTTGACGGTCTTCTGGATCGCCGGCATGCGGGTCTGGCCGCCCACCAGCACGACCTCGTCGATGTCCTTGGCGTCGAGGCCCGAATCCCTCAACGCCTGCTTGCTGGGCGGGATCGAGCGCTGGACCAGATCCTCGACCAGCTGCTCGAGCTTCGGCCGGGTCAGCCGGATGTTCATGTGCTTCGGACCCGAGGCGTCCGCCGTGATGAACGGCAGGTTGATGTCGGTCTCCTGCGCGCTGGACAGCTCGATCTTGGCCTTCTCGGCCGATTCCTTCAGGCGCTGAATGGCCATCGGGTCGCTGCCGAGGTTGATCCCCTGGTCCTTCTTGAACTCGTCCAGCAGCCAGTCGATGATCCGCTGGTCGATGTTGTCGCCACCCAGGTGGGTGTCGCCGTTGGTCGCCTTGACCTCGACCACGCCCTCGCCCACCTCGAGGACCGAGATGTCGAAGGTGCCGCCGCCGAAGTCATAGACGGAGATCGTCTGGTCCTTCTTCTTGTCCAGGCCGTAGGCGAGCGCCGCCGCGGTCGGCTCGTTGACCAGCCGCTCGACGGTCAGGCCGGCGATGCGGCCGGCGTCCTTGGTGGCCTGCCGCTGGGCGTCGTTGAAGTAGGCCGGCACGGTGATCACCGCGCGGTCCACCTTCTCGCCGAGGTAGTCCTCGGCCGCCTGCTTCAGCTTGCCGAGGATCATGGCCGAGATCTCGGGGGGCGAGTACTTCTTCCCCTCGACGACGACGAGCACGTCGCCGTTGCTGGCCCGCTCGATCTGGTACGGCACCATCTTCATCTCTTCCGACACCTCGTCGTACTTGCGCCCCATGAAGCGCTTGATCGAGAAGATGGTGTTCTGGGGATTGGTGACCGACTGCCGCTTGGCAACCTGCCCGACGAGACGCTCACCGCTCTTGGCAAAGGCTACGACCGAGGGGGTAGTACGGTTTCCCTCGGCATTGGGGATCACCTTCGGCTCGCCGCCTTCCATGACGGCGACGACGCTGTTGGTCGTCCCCAGGTCGATTCCGATGATTTTGCTCACTTGGCTCTCCTCCTTCGCTATCTATTCTTCAGGCGGGAGCGCGAAGCCTTGAGCCCGCGCCTGGGATCTTTCACAGTCTAGAACCTTAGTGGCGTTCCGTCAATCTTGGGCCACACCATGATTGACAAGATTGGACGCAGATTTATTCCGGCGCGGAGAACGGCCCGCGGGCCGCCCCGGCGGGGACCTAATCCAGCAGGACCAGCGGCGTCGCCGTGGACTCAGGGGTGGAGCTGAGGACTTCCGGGTCGAGCAGGAAGTTGCCGGTGATCGCCTCGGCGGCTTTCGTGCCCGGCACGGGCCTGCCGTGCTCCAGGGGCTGCAGGGTGTAGCTCTCCTCGCCCGCCACATATTGGAGGGGGCGACCCTCGGGGTCCTTCAGATCCGCGGAGGAGAGCAGGCCCGCGGCCACCAGGTCCTGGAGATGGTCGGGGAAGCTCCCCTTGAGCAGGAACCAGGTCTTGGCGGCGCGGTCGATCTTGAGGTAGAGCGCCGCGCGCTGGTCCCGCACCAGATTCTCCCGCTCGTGCGCCTGCCAGGGGAACGGCAGCAGCAGGGAGTCGGGAACGCGGAGCAGCGCGGCGATCACCAGCACCGTCAGCACGGCGGCCAGGCTCCGGCCCACCCAGCCGAGCGACGCCGGCGGGACCGGGCGCGCTTCCGCCTTCATCCTGCGGAAGGGGCCGGCGGCATCGCCGGCGTCCGGGGGGATGATCGGCGGAATATTCGGCGGGACCATCGGCGGGATCATCGGCGCGATGGTGGAGACCGGATTCGGCACCGCCCCGAGACGCGGGGGAGCAGGGGGCGCCGGGCGCGGTCCCGGGAACGGCACCGGCTCGGGCAGCGCGTCGGCGCGCGGCGCCGCGGGCACGGCCACGGGACGGGGCGGCGGCGCGGCCGGGGGCGGGGGTGCCGGAACGGGCTGCGGGGCGGGCGCCGCGGCCTTGGCCGCCGCGTTGGCCGCCACCACGATCTGCGCCGAGTTGATCAGCAGCTCCTCGACCGGGATCGGCGTGAACCCCTCCTCATAGGAGACCTCGTCGCCGCTGTAGAACTTGAAGTCCCCCTGGCTCCAGCTCAGGATCTGCTCGAGCAGCCGGTAGGTCTGCAGGCGCAGGGCTTCCAGAAGCTGCGAGCGCTCGATGAAGCGCCGCTCGACCAGCAGGTCGATCAGCCGGCCGCCGGACGCCTGGTGCTCGGAGGTGGCCCGGGCGAGGTCCGGGGCGCTGATCATCCCCTCCTTGAACAGGAGCTGGGTCAGGCCCTCCTCGAGCGTCGTGTTGAGGGCGTCGGCGGCGACGATGCGGCCGTTGAGGAAGGAGATGGCGACGATGTCCTGCTGACCCTGGACCGTCAGGATGCCGGTCTTCTTCTGCTGGGAGACCAGTTGCAGGATCTCCGGCAGCTTGAAGAGGTCGAGGGTACCTTCAACCGCCATGTCGCAGCTCCCGCCGGAGGCGGACTCCGAAATAGATCGCCAGGCCCAGGATCGCGAGGATCCAGGACAGGAGGTTGCCGGGATCGTACCGCCAGGGGATGCGCGCCCCGAGCCTCCCGATCAGCGGCAGCATCAGCAGGGCGGTCGGCAGCAGGAGGGCGAAGAAGGATCGCCACCCCTCGCCGATCTCGGCCGAGGCGACGCCGGGCAGCAGGATGCGCCCCCAGCGGTCGAAGGCCCCCTCCGGGAACACCTCCGCCGACCGTTCCGTGTAACCGAAGGGGCGCCGCGCCAGGTGCAGGGTGAAGGCGATCAGCACCAGGCTCAGGGAGAGGAACACCGAGAGCCCGCGGCGGAAGATCTCCATGGGACCCGAGCGCACCTCCCGATGCCCCCAGCTCGACGCCAGCTCCCGCCGGATCTGCGGGATGCGCGCGATGCCGCCCGGCAGGGCCACCACCCGCTGCTGCTGCGGATTGGCCAGCCAGCGGTTGACCTGGGTGAGGTCAATGTCCTGGGCCTTCTTCAGGGCGACCTTCTGCTCGTCGAACATGTACGACTCCGAGAAGGCCTGGCTCAGGTTGTACTGCGCGGCGGCGTTCAGGGGATCGGCGGCGGCCGCGCTCTGGAAGCTCTGGATGGCGCTGCTGAAGTCCCCCTTGATGAAGGAGTAGTCGCCGATGTCGAGCAGCGCCGTGGCGTTGTTCGGCTCCGCCTCGAGGACCTGCCGGTAGAGCGCGCGGGCGAGCTCCCACTGGTTGAGCGAGCGGTGGACGTCGGCGAGCAGATGCTTGACGGCGACGCTCTCGGGCAGGACCGCGCGCAGCACCCCGAGGTCCGAGAACAGGCTGCCGTAGAGGCGGTGCCCCTCGAGGCTCTCCATCGCCTGGGCGGGCGGCGACAGCGTCATCGCCACGCGCTGGCGCTGCAGCTCCACCAGTTGAGGCGCGGCTCCCAGCAGGAGCCAGAGCGCGATGATCACCGTGCGCTCGCTCCCCGAGGCGTACCCCCAGAGCAGCACCGACGCGTAGAGCGGCAGCCAGATCGCGCCATGGGGGAGGAACAGCGGCCAGAGCAGGGCCGCTCCCGCCAGCGCCAGCGCCACCGGGCGCGGCAGCTTGCGGCCGAAGAGGTCCGCCAGGTCCTGGAACAGCGAGGTCCCCTTGGTCAGCATCTGCACGGCGAGGAACAGGCCGCCGGTCACCAGCAGGACGAACAGCACCCAGAGCAACAGGTCCTGGAACCAGAGGTAGAGCTCGAAGGGGTTGTTGAAGAGCCTGGGATAGCCGCGCAGGCGCGCCGCGACCGCTCCCAGGTAGTTCCCCTGCAGGAAGTCCACCCTGGCCTCGGCGAACGCCGTCTCCGGCCGGCCGGGATCGAACCGCTCGGCGGCGTCGAGCTCCCAGCGGGCGCGCGCGAAGTCCTTCTGCCGGGCCGACTGCACCGCCCGCGCGGTGGCGCCGGCCGAAAGGTCGGGCAGGCGGCGCATCCCGAGCTGGCGCGCGGTGTCGAGCAGACCGCTCACCGCCCGGTCCGCCTGCTGGCGGTTGTTCTGGACGATCCACTGGAGCCACTGCTCCTCGAGCTGCTTGAGCGTCTGCCGCACCTGGCCGGTCATCTCGACCCCGGTCACCTGCGGCGAGGACACAGTCTGGCCGGCGGCCCCTGCGGGACCGAGCAGAAAGGCCAGCGCGAGGATCGCGAGCCCCGCGGTCAGTGAGCGGTCAACCCATCTTTTGCACATAGCGGACCCGCAAACGATACAGCAGGTCCTCCAAAAATGCGCGCTCCTGAGCGTCCAGATTTCCCGCCGTCTTCTGCCGCAGGATCTCCAGCATGTCGATGTAGAGGCGCGCCAGCTCCAGATTGGCCGCCGACTGGCCGTCCGGCAGCCTGGCGTCGCCGAGGTAGATCGGCACCGGCTCGGCCAGCATCGCCACCAGATCGTAGAAGCTCGGCCCCCCGATCTCGGCGGGCTCGTCGGGGAAATCCATCCCGTCCGCGGGCTCCGGCTCCAGCGACCACCGATCCTGCTCGGGCGGCATGACCTGCACCTGCGGCGCCGCGGCCGGTGGAGGGGCCGGCGCCGGCTCGGGCGCTTCAGTCGAGGTCGATTTTTCGTCGAGGAACCGGTACTCTTCCTTCAGCCGCCCCTCGGACGTGAACATCCGTTTGTCGGTAACCTTGATCTCTTTCTTCTCGTTCGCCACGTCGACCCCCGATGTCTGAAAAACCAATGCCTGAAGAATCAGAAAAGCCCGACCTCCAGAAGCTACTGGATCTCGTCGCCCGTCTGCGCGCCCCGGACGGCTGCCCCTGGGACCGCGAGCAGACCCTGCCGGACGTGCGCGCCTACCTGCTCGAGGAGGCGCACGAGCTGGCCGGGGCGATCGACGGCGGCGATTGGGAGGAGCTGGCCGAGGAGCTCGGCGACATGCTCTTCCAGGTCGCCTTCATCGGCCGTCTGGCCGAGGAGGCCGGCGCCTTCAGACTCTCACAGGTGATCGATGGCGTCCACCGCAAGATGGTCGAGCGCCACCCCCACGTCTTCGGCGGCGAGACACTGGCCGACGCCGAGGCGGTCCGCCAGGCCTGGGAGCGGCGCAAGCTGCGGAAGGAGCCGAAGCGGGAGTCGCTCTTCTCGGGCGTCCCCACCTCGCTGCCCGCCCTGCTCGCCGCCTACCGGCTGACCCAGAAGGCCTCCGGCGTCGGCTTCGACTGGCCGGACGCCGCGCCGGTGCTCGACAAGGTCGAGGAGGAGATCGCCGAGGTGCGCGAGGCGCTCGCCGGCGGCCGGAAGGAGGCCGTGCGCGAGGAGATCGGGGACCTCCTCTTCACCCTCGCCAACCTCGCCCGCAAACTGGAAGTCGACCCCGAGGCCGCCCTCGCCGGCACCAACCGCAAGTTCCGCCAGCGCTTCGCCCGCATCGAAGAGGGCCTCGCCGCCCAGGGCAAGACCGCCGCCGAGGCGACGCTGGAGGAGATGGATGCGTTGTGGGAGGCGGCGAAGGGGGAAAACAAGAGCACACGGACGAACACGGACTGACACGGACGAACAGGGACCAGAAGCGAAGCTAGGATTTCCGGGATTCTGCTTCTGGTCCCTGTTCGTCCGTGTCAGTCCGTGTTCGTCCGTGTGCTCTTTCCTTCCCTCAACCCGCGCCCGCTGTCGCCCTTTTTGCCGCCCCCTTCTCCGCCAGCATCTTCTCCAGATACGGCAGCACGTTCCTCGCCACGATCTCCTGCCCCTTGGCCGTGGGATGAATGCCGTCCGCCTGGTTCAGCGAGCGGACGCCGCCCACCTTGTCGAGCAGGAAGGGGACGAGCGGGACGTTCAGCTCCTTCGCCAGCTTCGGGTAGAGGGCGGTGAACTGTTCGGCGTAGGGGCCGTAGTTCGGCGGCAGACGCATGCCGAGCAGCAGGACCCGCGCGCCGGCCTCCCGCGAGCGGCGGATGATCTCGCGCAGGTTGGTCTCGACCTCGGTGAGCGGCAGGGCGCGCAGGCCGTCGTTCGCCCCTAGGCCCACGACCACCAGATCGGGGTGCTGGCCGAGGATCCAGCCGATGCGCGCGAGGCCGCCGGCGGTGGTGTCGCCGCTGACCCCGGCATTGACCACCCGGATCACCTTCCCCTCTTCCCGGAGCTGCCGCTCGAGGAGCGCGGGGTAGGCCTGATTCTCGTCGAGACCCAGGCCGGCCGTCAGGCTGTCGCCCAGAAAGACGACCAGCGGCGTGGCCGGCACGGGAACGGAGATCGCCGGCCGGGCCGCCGGTGCCGGCGCTGGCTTGGAAGCAGTAACCGAAACGGGAACCGCCCGTTGCGTCGCCCGGGGAGCATCTCCGGGAGCCTGGGCGCCGCACGCCGACAGGGCGGGAATAAGGAGCATCAGAGCGCGAGTTGCGAGATTTCGCCACATAGAACCTTCCTCTCTCCATTCAGAAAACCGGAAATCTCCGCTCAAATTTCCTTATGAATACGCCCCGCATCGAAATGCGCCAGCTCACCCGCAAGCTCCCTTCGGGGGAGCGGGAGCTGACGATCCTCGACCACGTCGACCTCGCGATCGATCCCGGCGAGTTCGTCGCCGTCCTCGGCCCCTCGGGCAGCGGCAAGTCGACCCTGCTCGCCCTGATGGCCGGCCTCGACCGCCCCACCTCCGGCGAGATCCGGATCGACGGCACGCCGATCCAGGCGATGTCGGAGGACGGCCTCGCCCTGCTGCGGCGCAAGAAGATCGGCTTCGTCTTCCAGAGCTTCCAGCTCCTTTCCAACCTCACCGCGCGCGAGAACGTGCTGCTGCCGGTCGAGCTGCTCGGCCTCGCCAACCCGTTCGCCCGCGCCGACGAGCTGCTGGCCGCCGTCGGCCTCGCCGACCGCGGCCACCACTACCCGAGCCAGCTCTCAGGCGGCGAGCAGCAGCGGATCGCCCTCGCCCGCGCCTTCGCCGCCCGGCCGCCGATCCTGCTCGCCGACGAGCCCACCGGCAACCTCGACGGCGCCACCGGCCGCCGCGTCCTGGAGCTGCTGACCGAGCTGCGCGCCCGCGAGGGGACCACCCTGGTGCTGGTCACCCACGATCCGGTGGTGGCGGCCCTCGCCGGCCGGCAGATCCATCTGCGCGACGGCCGGGTGGAGCGCGACGAACGGGCGAGCGCCGCCGCCGCCGTCACCCCGGCGGCGGAGGTCCCGGCGTGACCCTCGGCTTCTATGTCCGCGCCCTGGTCCGCGAGTCGCGCGGCTCGCGCGGCCGCCTGACCTTCTTCATCGCCTGCCTGGCGGTCGGCGTGGCGGCGGTGGTGTCGGTCGCCGGGCTCTCGGCGAGCCTGCGCGACGGCATCCGCCGCGAGGCCCGCCAGCTCCTCGCCGCCGATCTCGCCGTGCGCGGCAATCAGCCGATTCCGCCCGAGGCCCTGACGGCGATCGCCGCCCTCCCGGGCGCCCGCCGCACCGACGTCAAGGAGACCGTCACCGTCGCCGCCGCGCCCGGCGTCAACGGCCAGCCGGGCCCCAGCCAGCTCGTCGAGCTCAAGGTGGTGGACGGCTTCTATCCGTTCTACGGCAAGCTCGACCTGCGCCCGGCACGCCCCCTCCACGAGCTGCTGACGCCCGGCACGGCGGTGGTCGCCGCCGATCTCCTGTCCCACTGGAAGCTCAAGGTAGGGGACTCGCTCCAGATCGGCGGCCAGACCTTCCGCGTCGCCGCCAGCGTGCTCGCCGAGCCGGACCGGGTCGGCATCTCGTTCACCATCGGCCCCCGGGTCTTCCTCTCCGGAGCCGGGTTCGCCCGCACCCATCTCGAGGACCAGGGGAGCCGCATGGGCTACCGGACGCTGGTCCGGCTGCCCGACGGGATCTCGAACGCCGCGCTCGACGCCGCCGCCGAACGGCTGAAGCAGGCCCTCCCCGGCGGCGAGAGCTTCCGGGTGGAGACCTACCGCCAGGCGCAGCCGTCGCTGCGCCAGAACATCTCCCGGGTGGAGAAGTTCCTCGGGCTGGTCGCCCTGCTGTCGCTCTTCGTCGGCGGCATCGGCGTCGCCCAGAGCGTGCGGGCGTGGCTCGCCAGCCGGATGGACGCGATCGCGATCCTCAAGTGCCTGGGGATGCGCCCGCGCGAGATCTTCCCGCTCTACCTCGGGCAGACGGTCCTGCTCGGGCTGGCCGGCAGCATCGTGGGGATCCTCGCCGGCGTGGCCGTGCAGATGACGCTCCCCCGGCTCTTCCCCGATCTCATCCCGCCCGAGCTGATCCGCCCCTGGCAGCCGGCCGCCCTGCTGCGCGGCCTGGGCCTGGGGATCGGGGTCGCGATGCTGTTCAGCCTCCCCCCGCTCTCGGCCGTGCTGCGCGTGCCGCCGGCCCGCGTGCTGCGCCGCGACGCCGAGCCCCTCCCCCGTCACCGCTGGGTCACGGCGGCGACCTTCCTCACCCTGGCGGCCGGGGTCTGGGGGATGGCCGCCCTGCAGTCGGGCTCCCCCCTGCTGGGGGCGCAGTTCACCGGCGGCGTGGCAGTGGTGACGGCGGCACTCGCCGCCGCCGCTTTCCTGGTCTCCTGGACGGTCCGCCGGCTGCCGCGCGACGCCTTCTCCCTCCGTCCATGGCTGCGGCACGGCATCGCCGCCCTCGCCCGGCCCGGCGCCGCGGCGAGCGGCGCCATCGTCGCCCTCGGGCTCGGCGTGCTCGTCGTCCTCGGCATGTCGCTCGTCGAGCGGCGCATCACCTCCCAGCTCGAGAAGGAGCTGCCGTCCAACGCCCCGAGCGCCTTCCTGGTGGACATCCAGCCGGCGCAGTGGCCGGGCGTCGAGCGCCTCCTCCATCAGGCGGGGGGGGAGGGGATCGAGTCGGTGCCGGTGGTGATGGCGCGCGTCTCGGCGATCGACGGCGTCACCACGGAGGCGATGCAAGGGAAGGATGCGCCCGCCGGGAACGGCGAGGAACCAGAGGGCAGGGAAGGGAACGGCAGGGAACGGCGGGAGGGCAACCGCCGCTGGGCGCTCAGCCGCGAGCAGCGTCTCACCTACATGCAAGAGCTGCCGAAGGACAACAAGATCGTCGCCGGCGCGCTCTGGGGCGACCCCGCCCATGCCGAGGTCAGCCTCGAGCAGGACTATGCCAACGACATCGGCGCCCGCCTGGGCTCGACGATCCGCTTCAATATCCAGGGGGTGCCGCTCGATCTCAGGGTGACCAGCCTGCGGACGGTGAACTGGCAGACCTTCGGGATCAACTTCTTCCTGGTGGTCGAGCCCGGCGTGCTGGAGTCCGCCCCCCAGCAGCGGCTGGCGGTGGCCCGCCTGCCGCGCGGCGGCGAGCAGCGGGTCCAGGACCTGCTGGCGGCGAGCTATCCGAACGTCACCTTCCTGCGCATCCGCGAGATCCTGGAGAAGGTGCTCAAGGTGCTGCGCCGGATCAGCCTCGGCATCCGCTTCCTCGGCGGCTTCACGGTGGTCGCCGGCATCGCCATCCTGGCCGGCGCGGTGAGCGCCGGCTCGGCGCGCCGCGGCCGCGAGGTGGCCCTGCTCAAGACGCTGGGAATGACCCGGCGCGGCGTCGCCGCCACCTTCGCCGTCGAGTACGCCCTGGTCGGGCTGGTGGCCGGCGCGATCGGCGCCGTCGGCGGCACCGTGCTCGCCTGGGGGATCGTGACGCGGGGGTTCGAGATGCCCTGGGTCTTCGCCCCCCTCACCCTCGCCACCGCGCTCGCCGGCAGCGTTCTGCTCACCGTGCTCGCCGGCCTGGCCGCCAGCCTGCGGGCTCTGGAGCGCCGGCCGATCGAGGTGCTGCGGGCGGAGTGACCTACTCCCCGCCGGACCGCGTCAGCAGATAACTCACCGGTACGAACTCATACCCCGCGGCCTTCGCCCTGGGGATCTCGCGGGCGAGGGCGGCGAGGGTCTCGGGGTGGGGGTGGCCGATGGCGATCGCCGAGCCCCGGGTCCGCGCCAGGGCGAGCAGGCGCTCGAACTGGGCGTGGATCGCCTCCGGCGTGGCCTCGCCGTCGAGGAAGACCTGGCGCTCGGCCGCCGGAATGCCGAGGCCGAGCGCCACCTTGTAGCCGACGCTCTCGGCGCTGGTGCGGGAATCGAGGAAAAACAGCCCGCGCGCGGCGAGCACGCCGAGCACGGCGTTCATCGGCCCCTCCTCCGCGGAGAGGAGCGAGCCCATGTGGTTGTTCACCCCCACCACCCCCGGCACCGCCTTCAGGGCCGCCTCGGTCTTCTCCCGCAGCTCGTCGTCCCCCATCCCCTGCAACAGCGCCCCAGGCCCTGGGTTCTGGCCGTTCTTCGGCTCCATCGGCAGATGGAGGAGCATCTCCGCGTGGCGCCGCCGCAACTCGGCGACCACCTCGGGAGTCTGATCCTCATAGGGGAGGACGGAGTAGGTGACCGGCACGCCCAGGGCTTCGAGCGGCCGCAGCTCGGCGATGTCGTGTCCGAGGTCGTCGATCACCACGGCGACGCGGATGCCATGGCTCGACCCCGCCGGCACCACGGTGGTGGTCGTCGTCGCCGCGGGCGTGGCGGCCGGTGTCTCTGGCGAGGTCCCCGGCTCTACATGCTCGGAAGCGGCCGCGGAGGAGGGTTTGCGGCGCTGCGCGTGGCGCGGCGGCGCGGGAGCCTCGCCGGCCGCCGGCGCCGCCGCCTCCCGGGGCTCAGGAGACCGGGGACCGGCGCCCCGCGTGAAGAGATACAGGATCCCCGCGCCGGCGAGGAGCCCGAGCAGGAAGATCCAGATCCCCGCGGACCGGGATCCCCGGGAAGAACCCCGGGAGCGTGAACGATGAGCCATTCAGCTCAAGCGGCCTTGGCCTCGGCGGAGGCGGGCTCCTGGCCCAGCAGGCGGCGGACGCCGTGGCGGAGGATCAGCTCGTCGATCGGCGTGTCCTTCTCGAGATAGGTCCGGCTCCGTTCGTCGACCACCAGGTCGGGCTTCAGGGCCTCGTTGAGCGGCTTCTTGTCGGGACCGGTGTAGAAGGCCTCGGTGTAGAGGAGCCGGCCGCCGTTGGAGAGCTCGGCCGTGCCCAGGCGTCCGGCGTGCCCGAAGGTGCGCTCGCCCACCAGCTCGGCCTTCTCCTTCTGGCGGAGCACCGTGGCGAAGACCTCGGAAGCCCCGAGGGTGCCGCGGTCGACCAGGATCACCGTCTTGCCCTGCCAGACCGGCTTCTCGTCGGCGCGGAAGCTCTGCAGGTCCTCGGCGCGCCGCTTGAGCCCGCCCAGATCGCCGGAGGTGAACAGCCGGGCGGTGGCGTAGGCCAGCTCGGGGTCGCCCGAGGAGACGCCCCGCAGGTCGATCATCAGCTTGTCCTTGATCTTCCCGCTGTTCTTGCCGAGGGCGTCTCGCACCTCCTGCACGGTCTCCTTGTCGAAGGTCGGGATGTGCAGCAGAGCCACCCCCTCGACCTCCTCCAGGCTGACCGGCGGCGGGTTGAACGGCTTGAGCTCGAAGGAGATCTGCACCGGCTCGCCGAGGCGGATGACCTCCATGGCGACCTTGGTGCCCGGCTTGGCGGTGAGCGCCTGCTGCATCTCCCAGAGGGGCATCAGCCGCGTCGAGCGGTCGTTGATCTTGGCCACGATGTCGCCCGGCTTGATCTTCGCCACCGCACCCGGGCTTCCCTTCTCCACCGCCACCACGAAAGCGATCCCCCGCTCCTTGAGCAGGGTCAGCCCCGAGTAGCGCCGGCCGATAGAGTTCGCCTGGTTGTAGGTGTTGAGCGCCGAGGCCGGCACGTAGAGCGAGAACGGGTCCAGCGCGTCGGTGGTGCCGTCGAGAGCGGTGGTCATGAGGGTGTTCATGTCCGGCTCGTCGACGTAGGCCTGGCGCACGAGGCCGAGCGTCTCGCTGAAGACCGAGAGGTATTTGTACAGGGAGTCGTCTTCCGGCTTGACCTGCGTCTTGTCGGCGGCCCGGACGAGGGTCGCGGCGAGCAGCGGAAAGACGATGACCGCGGAAATGAGGAAGAAGAGAATTCTACTGCGATTCATGGTTCCCCTTACCGTAACCAGTTCAGGGGGTCTTCGGGCCGGTTCTCCACGCGGATCTCGAAGTAGAGCCTGTCCGACGCGAGCCCCACCGTGTCGCCCAAGGATAGCATGTCTTCCTTGCCCACCTTCATCGCGGAGAGCCCGGCGTAGAGCGTGAACACCCGCCCGGGGTGCTGCACGATGACCGTTTCGCCATACCCCTGGAAAGGGGCGGCGTAGAGCACCTTGCCGGGGAAGACCACCTTTACCGGCGCGCCCGTGGCCGCGGCGAGGTCGACGCCGTTGTGCGGCACCCGGGTGCGGTAGCGGGGGTCGAGGATCGAGCCGAACCCCGCCGTCACCTTCCCCTCGAGCGGCCAGTCGAGCACACCGCGGAACTGCTGCATGGGGGTGCCGGCGGGGTCCCCCTGCGCGCGGCCGTAAAGGAGGTCGAGGAAGCCGGCGAGCTTCCTCGCGCGGTCGCCGAGCTCGCTGGTACGCGCGGCGAGCGTCTGGCTCTCCTTCTGGAGCCGGGCGAGCAGGGCCTCCTGGCGATGCCGCGCGGCCACCAACTGCTGGCGGCGCGTCCGCTCGCTGGCGATCCAGCGCTCCGTCTCCTGGCGCCGGGCGACGAGCTGATCCCGCTCCCGGCGCAGGTTCACCCGCGCCTCCTGGTAGCGGTCGATCGCCGAGCGGTCGCGCCGCGCGAGATAGCGCATCAGCCGGATCGAGGGGAGGAGCCGGCGGTCGGGCTTGAGCGAGAGGAAGAGGCGGAGATACCCCTGGCGGCCGAGACGGTAGAGCCCGGTCAGATGGCGCTTGAGGTCGTCGCGGGCGGTGTCGAGCGCCCCCTGCAGCCGCGCCACCTCCTGCTCCCCCGCCGCCACCCGTCGCGCCGCGAGATCGCGGGCCGTGGTCGCCTCGGTCAGCCGCGCCTCCTGGAGCCGCAGCTCGACCGCGACGGCATCGATCTCCCCCTGCAACCCCGACTGCGCCTTGCGCGCCGCCGCGAGGCGCTCCGTGAGCCGGGCGATCTCCATGCGCAGAGCCGCGAGCTCCGCCTCACGCGACGGTTTCTGGGCCGGCAGGGGGGCGGCGAGCGCGAGAACGAGCCCGAGGATCGCCAACCCAGCCCCGAAGGGGCGGCATTTGAATCGCACCGCGGGTGATTCTACTTCCCCGCCGCCTTCTGTCCCGCCGCGCCGTGCCCCTGGAGGGCGTGGAAGAGGAAGCTCATCTCGTCGGCGGCCTCGTCGATCTTCTTCGACACCGGCTTGCCGCCGCCATGGCCGGCGCGGGTCTCGATGCGGATCAGCGTCGGGTTCGGCCCGCCGTTGGCGCGCTGGAGGGCCGCCGCGAACTTGAAGCTGTGCGCCGGCACCACCCGGTCGTCGTGGTCGGCGGTGGTGATCAGCGTCGGCGGATAGGCCGTCCCCGGCTTCAGGTTGTGGTACGGCGAGTAGGCGTAGAGGACCTTGAACTCCTCCGGGTTGTCCGGCGAGCCGTAGTCCGAGATCCACCCCCAGCCGATGGTGAACTTGTGGAAGCGCAGCATGTCGAGCACGCCGACGCCCACGATCACCGCGCCGTAGAGCTCCGGCCGCTGGACCATGCAGGCGGCGGTCAGCAGGCCGCCGTTGCTGTACCCGGCGATCGCCAGCTTCTGGCGCGAGGTGTAGCCGCTAGAGATCAGCCACTCGGAGGCGGCGATGAAGTCGTCGAAGACGTTCTGCTTCTTCAGCTTGCTCCCCGCCTGATGCCAGTCCTCGCCATACTCGCCGCCGCCGCGCAGGTTGGCGACCGCGTAGACGCCGCCGCGCTCCATCCAGACCACGTGGGCGGGCGAGAAAGCCGGCAGCACCGAGGCGTTGAACCCGCCATAGCCATAGAGATAGGTCGGGTTCGAGCCGTCGAGCTTCAGCCCCTTCTTGGAGGTGATGAACATCGGGATGCGGGTGCCGTCCTTGCTCGGGTAGAAGACCTGGCGGGTCTCGAACTGGCTGGGATCGAACCCCTTGACCTCGGGACGGCGGAAGACGGCCGCCTTCCCGGTCTCCAGGTCGTAGCGGTAGATCGTGCCCGGCGCCGTGAAGCTGGAGAACGCGAAGAAGGTCTCGCGGTCCTGACAGCGGCCGGAGAAACCCTCCGCCGAGCCGAGCCCCGGCAGCTCCACCTCGCGCAGCGGCTTGCCGGCGAGATCGAACTGCCGCACCTGCGCGTGGGCGTCCTTCAGATACAGGGCCACGAAGCTGTGGTTCAGGCAGGTGGCCCCCTGCAGGGTATCGGCGCCCTGCGGGATCAGCTCGCGCCACTTCTCGCGCACGGGGTCGCGGAGGTCGATCGCCACCACCCGGCCGCGCGGCGCGGCGAGATCGGTGTGAAACCAGAAGATCGGACCGTCGTTGGCTATGAAGGTGTAGGCGGCGTCGAAGCCGCCCAGCAGCTCGACGACCTTGGAGCCGGGCTGCGTGAGGTCCTTGTAGAAGATGCCGTTCTCGGTCTCCGTCCCCTTCCAGGCATGGATGACGAGATAGCGGCCGTCCTGGGTGACGGTGGCGATGAACCCCATCTCCTTCTTGTCCGGACGCTGATAGACCAGCTCGTCGGCCGACTGCGGCGTGCCGAGACGGTGGTAGTAGAGCTTCTGGTAGAAGTTGGCCTCCTCCAGCGGGCGCCCCTCGCGGGGCTCGTCGTAGCGGCTGTAGAAGAACCCCTGGTGGTCGTGGGTCCAGGCGGCCTCCGAGAACTTGACCCATTTCAGGGTGTCCGGCAGGTCGCGGCCGGTCTCGACGTCGCGCACCCGCCACTCCTGCCAGTCCGAGCCCCCCGAGGAGAGGCCGTAGGCGAGGAGCTTGCCGTCCTCGCTGATGTTCCAGCCGGTAACGGCGATCGTGCCGTCCTGCGACAGAGTGTTGGGATCGAGGACGAGATGGGGCTCGCCCGCTAGGGTGTCGACCCGGTAGAGGACGCCCTGGTTCTGCAGGCCGTTGTTGCGGGTGAAGAAGTAGCGCCCCCCGTGCTGCGCCGGCACGCTGTAGCGCTCGTAGTTCCAGAGCTCGGTCAGCCGCTTGCGGATCGGCTCCCGCTCGGGTAGCCCGGCGAGAAATGCCGAGGTGACCCCGTTCTCCGCCGCCACCCAGTCGCGCGTCTGTCGCGAATCGAGGTCCTCGAGCCAGCGGTAGGGATCGGCGACCTTGACGCCATGGTAGTCGTCCACCTGCTCGATCCGGGGTGCAGCGGGGTAGACGATCCGCTTCTCCGTAGGGCTCTCGACCGACGTATGCATGATGGCCTCAGCAGTTTCCGCGCGCACCGGCACCGCCGCAACCGCGAGCAGGGCCAGAACGATACGCCTCGACATAAGGATCTCCTTCTTTATGGGGTGCGGCTGACCCCTCTTCCGGAGTCAAAAAATCAACAGGACATATCATCGGCTTCATTCCACGCGCAGATACCCCAGCGAACGCAGGCTCTCCAGGTACTCCGCCCCCTCCTGACCGGCCGGCGCGCCCCGCCGCGGCGCGCCGTAGCCGGCCACGACCACCGGCGGCGGCGCCCAGCGGCACCCCGGAGGGGGAGCCGGCAGCTCCTCGCTCTGCGGCAGCCCGAGCGCCCGCAGCAGGGCGGAGGCGACCGTCTCCGGTCGGATCCTCGTACGCGCCGCGGCCGGCGCGCTGGCGCAGCCGCCTTGCCGCCAGAGGATCACCCGCCCCTCCCCGCCTCCCCGCCGCCTCCCCGGATCGAGCACCACCGCCACCGTCCCCACGCCGGCCAGGGAGCGGCCGAGCAGCCGGTCGGTCTCGCGCAGCTCCGCGCGCACGAGATCGGCCAGCGCCACGTCGCCGCCGCGCCAGCCATCCGCCGCGATATCCGGCCCCGGTAGATAAAGCGCCGCCGCGCGGGGGTTTTCGGTCATCCGGCGGGCGAAGACCTCGCGATAGAAGCGGTCCGGAAGCAGGGCGCGGTCGAGCACCCGGGCCGCCGCCGCCGCGGGGAGTGCCGCCGCGAGCCGCGGGTCCCGCCCATCCCGCCCGGCACTGGCGGCGAGCTGCCCGGCGAGCGCCGCCACGCCCGCGCGGTCCGCCGGCGGCGCCACCGCCCCTTCCGCTCCCTCCCGCAGGAGCTGGTACGCCCCGTGTGCCACCACCAGCCCGGGGATGACCTCGGCCGGATAGGTGGCCCACCAGTTCACCGCCAGCGACGGCTCGCCGCCGCGCGAGGCGAGCTCCCAGAGGGTGAAGGCCCGGCGGCGGTTGGCGAGGACCGGCCGGTACTCGGCGAGCCCGAGCGGCACCTCGACGTGGCTCCACCACCCGCGCAGGGGGCCGCTGCGCGCCAGCGCTGTCTTGACCCCGAGCGGCCGGAAGCTGTCGAGCGAGGAGACGCCGTGGTCCGGCCCCGGCACCCCGGTGGCCACCGCCGTCCAGAACGAGGCCGGGGGCTCCGCCTTGCGGGCGTAGGAGAAGACCCGCCCCTCCCGCGCCATGCGCGCGAGCTCCGGCAGCTCCCCGAGGGCGATCAGGTAGTCGATCTCGGCGGGCAGAATGCCGTCGACGCCCACCAGCGCCACCCGCTCGCCCGGCCCGGTGGGCAGCGCCGCCGGAGCCGCGGCCTGGGGGTGGTGCGCCGAGATCGCCGAGGAGAACGCCGGCAGCACCAGCAGCGCCGCCCCGGCGAGGATGGCGAAACCCAGCCACCGTCCGGAGAAACCGCGCCCGAGCGGCGCCGAATCGGTGAAGCGGATCGCCAGCGTGAGCAGCCCGTTGTAGACCAGCTTGACGAGGAGATAGATGAGCGGCGGCGTCACCAGCGCGAGCCCGGCGACCTGCCAGAGCCTCCCCTCGGCCAGCACCTCCCGCCCGAGCCGCAGCGCGAAGGCCAGCACGCCCGTCCCGGCGACCACGGCCATGGCGAGCGACAGCGCCTCGATGCGCCGCACGTGGTAGAGCCGGATCACCAGCACGATCACTCCGCAGAGGGCGAGGAAGGCGAGCCCGGTCACCGCCGAGATCGGCAGGAACAGGTGCAGGAAGAGCGGGATGAGGTCGAGCGGGCTGGCGCTCAGATTGCCGTTCGCCACCGCCAGGGCGAGAGCGAGGGCGAGCGCCAGGGCGAGCCCGGAGAGCAGGGCCACCTTGGCGGTGAGCAGCAGCAGGGTCCGCGCCGGCTGGCGGGTCCGCAGGGCGTCCTGCAGCAGGAAGCGCTCGAACCGGTGATCCAGATAGCCCAGCCGGCGCAGCTCGGAGCGGACCCCTTCCAGGTCATGTCCAGGGGGTGACATCGGGGGGTAGTGTAACGCCTACCCCGCCACCGCCCCCGTCCGCTCCAGGAAGAAGTCGATCAGCTCCGAGGACGAAGTCTCCATCTCCAGGCTCAAACCCTGGATCCGCTGGCTCAGGTAGTTGAACATCCACGCCGCCGGCACGGCCACCACGAGGCCGAGGGCGGTGGTCAGCAGGGCCTCGGCGATCCCCTGGGAGATCACGGTCATGCCGCCGCCCCCGCCGGCGGTGGCGGCGATGTCGTGGAAGGCGTGGACGATGCCGACCACCGTGCCGAAGAGGCCGATGAAGGGGGAGGTTGTGGCGATCGTCGCCAGGCTCCCCACCCCGCGGCTGAGCTCGTTGGTGGTCTGCGCCCTGGTCCGTTCCAGCGCCCGCCCCGCGGCCTCGATCACCTCGCCGGCGGAGAGCCCGCGCGCGCTCTTCTGCTGAAAGGTGGAGAGCCCGGCCGCGATCACCCGGGCGACGTGGCTGTGCGGGAACTTGCGGGCGGCGTCGATCGCCGGCAGGGGGCGCCCCTCCGCGAGGTGCGGGCTCACCGTCCGCGCGAAGGCCCGCGACTGCCGCCGGGCTCGCGCCAGCACGATCACCCGTTCGAGCGAGATGGCGAGCGACCAGACCGACAGCAGGGAGAGGATGACGATCACCGCGAGACCCGTCGCGCTGACCTTGTCCGCCAGACCGAAAAGTGCGAGGGAACCATGCATGAAGAGCTCCTTTCCAGCCCCGAGGGGGGGGCACGGATCGAACCGTGAGCGCGGGATCGGCCGGACCGCCGGCGATCCCCGCGGGGGTTGTCAGGAGCGCTCCTGTGGAGATTAGAAGGGTAGAGGGTGAGATTGGTTCCAGGCCGCCTACCGCCCCAGCTCCTCGATCCGGGCCACCACGTCGCGGTAGGTGTTGTTGATCCCGTAGAGATCGACGAACGCCTTGTAGGCGGAGGCCGTGTCGTCGACCACCAGGTAGGCGCAGCCGAGGTCGTAGAGGAGGCCGAGGTTGTCCTCCTCGGAGAGGGCGGGGGACTCGAGGCCGCGCTTGTACCACTTGACGGCCAGCTCGGGCAGCCCCTTGTCGAGGAAGCAGAGGCCCAGCATCGAGCAGCAGAGCACCAGATGGCCGGCGTCCTTGGCGGCGACCTGGAACTCGCCGATCGCCTCGTCGAGGAGACCCATCTCGCGATAGGCGATCCCGAGGTTGAAGTGGGTGTCGTAGTCGGTCGGCGAGAGGTGCTCGGAGACCCCCTTCTTGAACCCCTCGACAATCTCTTCCAGCGACTGCTCGGCCTGCTGGGAGGGCATCTCCCCCGCCTTGAAGAGGTCCTCCTCCGAAAGCTCCTGCTCCAGCTCGGCGGCGAGGTCGAAGAAGTCGTCCTCGTCGTCGAACAGCCGGTCGCTATTGGCGGCAGTATTGGTGGCAGTACCGGCGTCGCTCTTGCCCTGGCGGTTGCGGTCCGCCTCGTCGAGCCAGCTTAGGCCGCCGGTGTCGTCCAGGTTCTGCGGCAGCGCCTGCCCGGAGACCGCGGGCGGCTGGGGCGGCGGCGTGAACGCGGACGGAGACGCGGACGGCGGCTCCCAGTCGAAATCCTCGCTCTCGATCATCGCGCCGATCTCGAGCGGGTTGAAGATCATCGGTCCGGCGGCGGGGGGCGGCGCCGGGGGCTCGGGAGCCGCCTGCGGCGGTGGGGGCGCCGGGTTCACCGGAGCCGCCGGAGCCGCCGGAGCGGGGGCGGCGGGGCGAGCCGCGGCCGGACGCTTCGGCTTGGGGTCGAGCAGGCCGCGCAGCACCTGGTCGATCTCCACGGAGGAGCGCTTGCGCTGGGCGGCGGGGGGCGGCACCACGGGCGGCGGCGGCGCCGTCTCCCGAGGCGCGGGCTCCTCCGGGGCGGGCTCTTCGTGCACGGGGGGCGCCGGAGCCATGTTCTCGAGCTCGGCCAGCTCGAGGTCGATGTCCGGGAGATGGGAAAAACTGTCCTCGTCAACTTCCACGAAGGCAGACGGCGGCTCGGGAGCTGGCGAGGGGGCGGGGGCGGGCTCCTCGATCCGCGCGTGCGGATCGGCCACCACGCGGTCGCCGTCCAGGCGGTAGCCGGCCTCGAGGAGCTGCCGGCGGGTCTTCGGCCAGACCTGCGCGTCGCGGATCTCCGCAGCGGTGCGGGACATGGTGTTGGCCAGCTCGACCACGTGATCGTGGCGCCCCTTGTCGAGATGGATCTGGACCATCGCGGCATAGGCGTTGAGGTTGCGCGGCTGGAGCCGCAGCGCCTCGCGCAGCCGCTCCATGGCCTTTTCCTCCAGGCCGTACTTGGCCAGCACCTCGGCCTCGCTGACCAGATCCTCGTCGCGCGCCAGGTTCTCCGGGTTCAGCTCCGCCGCGGTGCGCTCCAGCAGGTCGGGATCGATCCCGGCGGGAGCTCGCTCCGGAACCGGCGCCTGGGACGGTCCGGCCGGCTCCAGCTCGACCGCCCAGGACGAGGAGTCGATCCGCGGCAGGTCCTCGTCCAGATCGAGGACGATCTCGCCAGTGTCACTACCCTCACCATCCAGACCGGCATCCAGCGGCGGGAGCCCGCCCATGTCGAACGATTCGATCTCCTGGAACGCTTGCAGCGGCGGCAGGCCGGACCCGATCTCGCCGAGATCGATCTCCATTTCCTCCGGAGCCGCCGCCGGCGGCTCCGCGAACCCCACGGCCGCGTCGTCGTCCCCCTCCGCCTTCCAGGCCGAGCCGAGCCGGCTGCCGGTGCCCGTCAGCATGTCCGGCGGCGGCTTGACGAGGCTCGCCGGCTCGTCGTCGCCGTCCATGTCGAGGACGAAGACCTCGTCGAGGTCCAGCTCGATCTCGTGCTCCTGCGGCTCCTCCGGTTCGGCGGCCGGAGCGGCGGCGAGAGCGTCCTCCTCCCAGGCCTGATCGGCGAAGCCGCCGCCGTAGGGGACCTCCTCGACCTCCTCCTCGACCGGTGCCGGAGGCGGGGGCGGCGGGGGCGGCGTGTACCGCGGCGGCTCGGGAGCCCGTTCCACCGGCCGCGGCGCCGCCGCGACGGGGGCCGGGGGAGGGGCGGGGGCGGCGGGGACCGGCTCAGGCTCCGCGGGCTCGTCCATCCGGGCGAGGCGCCCGATACGCCCCGCCTGCGGATTGCGCTCGGTGGCGATCGCCAGGAAGCGGGAGGCGGCCGAGGCGGCCCCCGATTCCTTGAGCTTGAAGACGGCGTCGTTGATGAAGCCGAGATTGCTGCTGTCGATGTCCAGCGCCCGCTCGTAGACCTGGGCCGCGTCCTGCGCCCGGCCGTGAGCGATCATCATCTCGGCGATGACGCGGTACTCGTTCATCGCCTTCTCGATCAGCTGCTGCGACTGGTAGATCTCGGCGAGCTTGACGTGATAGCTCGGGTTGTTCGGCTCGAGGTCGGCCATCTTCTGGTAGATGGCGATCGCCGATGCCGCGTTGTCGTGCTTCTGGTAATAGTCGGCGAGCACCTGGTACTGGGTGCGCGCCTCGTTGACCAGCCCCTGCCGGTGGTAGAGCTCGGCGAGCTTCTCGTAGACCTCCAGCCGCGTCGGATCCAGCTTGATGATCTTCTTGTAGATCGCGATCGCCTTGACGAAGAACCCCTCCGTCGAATACTGCTCGGCGATCTGGGTGAAGAAGTCGACGGCCTCGTCGATGCGCTGGATGCGGGCGTAGAGATCGCCGATCCGGTTCAGGGTGTTGATGTCGTTCGGGTTGTCCGTGAGCAGCTTGCGGTACTCGCGGATCGCCGGCTCGATCTTGCCGCGGGAGACGTACTTCTCGGCGGTCTGGACGACCTGCTCGCGCTGGACCGCCATCAGCAGCGGGCCTCCACGCGCGGCAGCACCGGCTTGTAGGTGAGCCGGTGGATGGGCGACGGCCCATAGGTCGACAGCGCTTCCAGGTGCTCCGGCACGCCGTAGCCCTTGTGCTCGGCGAAGCCGTACTGGGGATATTCGCGGCCGAGCTCGACCATCATGCGGTCGCGCTCCACCTTGGCGAGGATCGAGGCGCAGGCCACCGCGTAGCTGAAGCAGTCGCCGCGCACCAGGGGGATGCAGGGGAAGCCGAAGCCGGAGAGCCGGACGGCGTCCACCACCGCGCAGTCGGGCGCGGGGCGGAGGCGCGAGAGGGCCTCGCGCATCGCCAGCCGGGTGGCTTCGAGGATGTTGACCTGATCGATGATCCCGGGCGAGATGGCGGCGACGGCGAAGGCCACGGCATGGGAGCGGATGGCCTCGGCCGCGCGCTCGCGCTCGGCGGCGGTGAGGCACTTGCTGTCATCCACGCCGGGGATCAGGCAGCGGCAATCGAGGATCACCGCGGCGGCGACCACGGGGCCGGCGAGCGAGCCGCGGCCCACCTCGTCCACCCCGGCGATCGAGCCGTAGCCGCAGCGCGCCAGCCCCTCTTCGAGGCCGCGGAGCAGATGGAGGCGGTACGCCTCCATGAACAGCTCGATCATCGCCCGGGCCGGCCGGACCGATTGCGCCGCCCTGGTCACAACGACTCCTTTCACAGCCTCCTCCGGGAGCTCCGCGCCTGCAAGAGGGCGACGCCGAAGCCGACCCTTACGACCGGGTCTGATCTTCGCGGCGCTCCTCGATGCGAGCCGCCTTGCCGCGCAGGTTCCGCAGGTAGTACAGCTTCGCGCGGCGAACCCGACCCCGGCGGATGACCTCGATCTTGTCGACGTTGGGCGAGCTCATCGGGAAGATGCGCTCGACCCCGATGCTGCCGGACATCTTGCGCACCGTGAAGCTCTCCCGGGACCCGCCGCCGCGGCGCGAGATCACGACCCCCTGGAAAATCTGGATTCGCTGCTTGTCGCCCTCGACCACGCGCACGTGGACGCGGAGCGTGTCCCCGGCCCGGAAGTCGGGCACGTTCTGCCGCAGATAGACACTTTCGACCTGATCCAACTGGTTCATGACTCACCTCGTTACCCGACGGCTTCGCCCAAAGGGACAGTGCCGTCATTATTTCGATTTCGCCTCGATTTCACAAGAGCCGGCCGCGCGGGCGGCCGCTCGATCCCTCACCTCTTCCGCCAGCCGGTCCGGCGCCAGCAGATCCGGCCGCTTGGCGCGCGTCGCCCGCAGCGCCTCCCCTTCCCGCCAGCGCCTGATCGCCGCGTGGTCCCCCGAGGTCAGCACCGCGGGGACCGCAAGCCCCTCTACCACCGGCGGCCGCGTGTAGTGCGGATAGTCGAGCAGGCCGTCCCGGAAGCTGTCGTTCGCCACCGAATCGGCGAGGCCGACCACCCCGGGAACCTGCCGCGAGAGCGCCTCGATCAGCACCATCGCCGGCAGCTCGCCGCCCGACAGCACATAGTCGCCGATCGAGACCTCCTCGTCGACCACCGTCTGCCGCACCCGCTCGTCGATCCCCTCGTATCGCCCGCAGAGCAGGACCAGCCCGCTTGCGGCGGCGCGGGCGGCCAGCTCGCGCACCCTGGTGTCGTCGAGCCGGACGCCCTGCGGCGAGAGCAGCACCCGCCAGGGGCTTCCCTCTTCGGAAACCGCGCGCACCGCGCGGATCCAGGGGGGCGCCGTCATCACCATCCCGCCGCCGCCGCCATACGGCTCGTCGTCGACGCTGCGGTGGCGGTCCTCCGTGAACTGGCGCAGGTCGAAGACCCGCACGTCCAGAAGACCCTTCTCCCGCGCCTTCCCGATCAGGCTGGTCGAGAGAAACGGCTCGAACAGCTCGGGGAAGATGGTCAGGACTCGGACGCGCATACTTCCAGAAACCCCGGAGGGAGCGCCAGCTCGATCTCCCCCGTCGCGACGTCCACCCGGCGGAGGAACTCCTTGACGAACGGCACCGGCACCCGCCGCCCCTCTCCCTCGACGATCAGCATCAATCCGCCGCCGTCCTCGACCACCTCGATCACCCGGCCCAGCTCCTCCCCCTCGTTGCGGCAGAGGCAGCCCAGCAGCTCGTACTCATAGTAGGTGCCGGGGGGCGCCTTCGGCACCTCCGCCCGGGGCACCTCGAGATCGAGACCCCGCAGCACGCCGGCCTGGTCGGGATCCTCGAACCCCTCGAAGCGGACCACGGCGCCGGTCTTATGGGCGCGGCTCGTGGCCACGGTCAGGGTCGTCGGCGGCGCGCCCTCGCGGACGCCCAGGATCCGGCTCCCCGCCTTGAAACGGCCAGGAACGTCCGAGAGCACTTGGACGACGACCTCACCGCGCACGCCGTGCGGGCGCAGCACCCGGCCCACGGCGACGGTCTCCGGCAGATCGTCGCGCTCCATGCGCGCGACCCCCGGATCTTCAGTCTTCGAGGATTTCGAGCTCATAGCGCGCACCCCGGCGGTCCTCACGGGTCTCCAGCAGCGTGCGCATCGCCCGGGCGGTCCGCCCCTGGCGTCCGATCACCTTGCCGAGGTCGTCGGGAGCGACCTTGAGCTCCAGGATGCCGCCCCCCCGCCGGCTCGGGATCTCCTGGACCTCGACCTGGTCGGGCTGGTCCACCAGCAGACGGGCAAGCTCCTTGAGATCGTCGGCGAGCTCGGACACGTTCAGGCGCTCTTCTTCTTCGACTGGTTGACCAGCTTCTGGACCGTGGGGGACATCCTGGCGCCCTGGCTCACCCAGTAATCGGCGCGGACGGTGTCGATCGTCACCTGCGCGGGCTGCTTGGTCGGATCGTAGTGACCGATCTCTTCCACCGCGGCGGCAGTCGGGGTGTTGCGCGAGTCCGACACCACGACGCGGAAAAACGGGTTGTTCCGGGCGCCCATGCGGCGCAGCCGAATCATCAGCATCTCAAAAGCCTCCAAATTCTCATTGACGGTGCACAGGGCAGGCGACAGCCACAGCCCCGCGCGCAAAGGCGGGCAAGTCTAGCAGAGGTCGGCGGGGATGCCAAACCGGGGGACCTCTGTGGGCCAGACCGTCAGACCGTCCCGCCCCGGGATCGTTTGGCCAAGAGAGGGGGCGGCGCTCAGCTCAAGGCTTTATTTTGGAGAAAGATAGACCGTCGCGCCGTGCCCCTGCAGCTTCACGCGGCCGGACTCGATCGCGACGACCGTGAAGCCCTGCACGCTCTCGCCCGGCCCCATCACCCGCCCGTCGAGCACCGCGATCGGGTGATCCTGGGAAAAGACGATACCGTTCAGCTTGAGGCTCCCTCCCCCGGGGACGGGCACCTCGCCGGTGTAGGCCTGACCTTCCACCAAGCCCGAACTTTCAGCGGGAGCGGCAGGAGTTGGCGCGGCGGGGGCTGGAGCCGGACGCGCCTCGGCGGCCGGAGCGGGCGTCGCCGCGGGCGCTGCCGGCACGGCCTCCGGAGGGGGGCGGCGGACGGCCGGCGGCGTGATTTCAATCTGCTGCGGAGTTGGACGGCGCTCCTCGGTGACCCGGGGGGGCTCCGGGACGGGCTTCGGCGGCGGCGCGGCGGCCGTCTTCTCCTGGGGCGGCACGATTGGAAGCGCGGCGGGCTCGACGACCGGAGCGGCTACCGGGGCCGCGGCCGGAGATGGCGGTACCGCCGCCGCGGGGACCTCCGCCGTCCGGGTCTCCACCGCGGGCTTGCGGGACGGGCCCCAGCCGGCGAAGAAGGCGACTGCGAACACCGCCGCAGCCAGGATGCAGCCGGCCCCCAGTCCCGCCAGCAGCGAGATCCAGGGGGTACGGCGGACCGGCGGATCGGCCACTCCCATGGCGTACGGCACGCCCTGCCGGAGGGAATCCTGGCGCGCGGCCTCCTGCCGGGCCCGCTTCAACGCGTCGCTGATCAGACTCATGTGAACTTCCCTTCCAACTCGCGGATCGCCCGCCGCACCTGCCGCCAGGTCAGCAGGTCCGTGCCGTCCACGAAACCGGCGAGCAGCGTCTTGTCGCACACCGCGTTGACCAGCCGCGGGATACCGCCCGAATAGCGGAAGACCGAGCGGATCGCCCAGGAGGTGAACGCCGGGCGGCCGTTGGCGCCGACCACCTGCAAACGGTGATGGATGTAGCGCTCGACCTCCAGGCGCGACAGCGGCGTCAGATGATAGCGGACGGTGATCCGCTGCCGGAGCTGGCGCAGGCTGCGGTCGTTGAGCTTGTCCCGCAGCTCGGGCTGCCCGACGAGGACGATCTGCAGGAGCTTGCGCTGGTCGGTCTCCAGATTGGAGAGCAGGCGGATCTGCTCGAGGAGCTCGGCGTCCAGATCCTGCGCCTCGTCGATCAGCAGCACCACGTCGTTGCCCTTGGCGAGCTGCTCGAGAAGGAAGTGGTTGAGCATCTCCAGGCAGGTCGCGCGGTCCTCCTCCTTCTCCGGCTTGAGCCCCAGCTCGGTGAGGATGGTGCGCAGGAGCTGCGTGGGACTGAGGCAGGGATTGAGGATCAGCGCCGTGACGTAGTTGGGTCCCAGCTCTTCGAGCAGAGCCCGGCAGAGGGTGGTCTTGCCGGCTCCGACCTCGCCGGTGATCTGGATGAACCCCTTGCGCTCCCGGATGCCGAACAGGATGTGGTTGTACGCCTCCCGGTGACGGTCGCTGAAAAACAGGAACCGCGGATCGGGGGTGATGTTGAACGGCGGCTGCTGGAAGCCGTAGAACTGGTCGTACATCGTTAAGGGGACTCTCTCACAAACCTGGAGGGGGGCAGCCCTGACGGACGTATCCCCCCTTCCTTATACGCTCACCGCGCCTTCGCCGTCTCTTTCTTCTCCTTCTCCCCCTTCAGATACTTGCCGTACCACGCGAGATACCGCTCGTAGCGGTCCTTCTGGTAGCTCGGCTTGCTGATGCCGTGGTTCTGGCCGGGGTAGATCACCAGCTCGGTGTCGCGGCCGAGCCGCCGCAGGGCTTGGTAGAGCTGCTCGGCGTTGAGCAGGGGCACGTTGACGTCCTCCGAGCCGTTGAGGATGAGGGTGGGGGTGGTGATCTTCTCGATCTGGAAGAAGGGGGAGATCCGCATCCAGGCCTCGGTGTTCTTCCACGGCAGCCCCAGCTCCGCCTCCCACTCTTTCTGGTAATGGTCGGTGCCGTAGTTGGCGAGATAGTTGACCTCGCTGGCGCCCGAGGTCGCGGCCTTGAAGCGGTTCGTCTTGGTGATCACGTGGTCGGTGAGGATGCCGCCGTAGCTCCACCCCCCCACGCCCAGGCGGTCGGGATCGGCCACTCCCATCGCGATCGCGCCGTCGACGGCGGCCATCACGTCCTGGTAGTCCTTGTTCCCCCAGTCGGCCCAGATCGCCCGGCTGAACGCGCTGCCGTAGCCGGTGGAGCCCCGCGGATTGCAGGCGACCACCGCGTAGCCGTGGGCGGCCAGCATCTGCCACTCGGTCTGGAACGCGGTGTTGAACTGGGCGGTGGGGCCGCCGTGGATACGCAGAATGGTCGGCAGCCTCGCCCCGGGCTTCGCGTCCGGCGGCAGGGTTAGGAAGGTGTCGATCTTGGTGCCGTCCGCGCTGGTGGCCTGGAAGCGCTTCACCTCGCCCAGCCGGATCCCGGAGAGGAACTCGTCGTTCTCCTTCGTCAGGTGCCGTAGTGAGCCCCCCTCGACGGCCGCGACCTCGGACGGGCGCCACGGGGTGCTCTCGAGCGCCACGATCCTGCCGTCGCGGCCGATCTCGAAGGCGCCGAGCGAGCGCTCGCCGTCCACCACGCGCTCGACCGCGCCGCCGGCGGCGGGGACGCGGGCGAGATGCTCGTTGCCCCCCTCCTCCAGGCCGAAATAGACGAACCTGCCGTCCGGCGAGAAGCGCGGGCTCCCGACGTTGCGGTCGAGCTGCGCGGTCAGCGCCCGGGGCTCGCCGCCGGCGACCGGCACCACGGCCACATGGTTGGAGGCGTACCAGATGTCCTTGGGATCGCCCCCGGCGATATAGGCGATCCACTTGCCGTCGGGGCTGAACGCGGGCTCGCGGTCGGTCACCGCCGCGGTGGTGACGGCCCGCGGCTTCTGCCCCGCCCTGGCCTCGACGACGAAGATGTCGCTGTTGTCATTGGCGTCCGGATCGGCGGTGCGGTTGCTGGTGAAGGCGATCCAGCGGCTGTCGGGGGACCAGACGGGCTCGGCGTCGTCATAGGGGCCGGAGGTGACCTGGACGCTCGATTTGGCGGCGACGTCGAAGACGTAGAGGTGCTGGCGGAGGTCGCGCAGGAAGCCGTCGCCGTCGCGCAGGAACTGCAGGCGGTTGATGACGATCGGCTTCGGCGTCTTCGGCTTCTTCTCCTGGTCCCCACCCGCCTTGTCCTCGTCGTCCGCGTCGTCGGGATCGATGTCGCCCACCACCAGGGCTAGGCGCTTGCCGTCCGGCGACCAGGCGAAGTCCGAGACGCTGGATTTCAGATCGGTGAGCTTGACGGCCTCGCCGCCGCGGCGGTCGAGGAGCCAGACCTGGGCCTTCTTCCCTTCCCGCCCCGAGAGGAAGGCGAGATAGCGGCCGTCCGGACTGAAGCGCGGATGGCTCTCCGCCTTCGGGCTGGAGGTCAGCCGCAGGGGGGTGCCGCCCGCGAAGGGGACCATGTAGATGTCGGTGTCGGAGGAGTCCTCCCTGGGATCGGGCCAGCGGACGGTGTAGGCCACCCAGCTCCCGTCCGGGCTGATCTGGGGGTCGCCGACCGTCTTCAGGGAGAAGATGTCGTCCACCTTCAGGGGGCGCCGGGCGCTTTCGGCGGCGAGCGGGGAGGTCAGCAGGGCGGCCAGCGCGAAGCCGGCCAGACAGGTAGAGCGTCGGTTCATGGTCTTTCCTCGTTTCAAGTCGGTGAAATCCTAGCAGGACCGCCACCGGAGGGATCAGGTAGACTTTCCCGCCGGCCCATTCCACCCGTATCGGCCAAGGAGCTCTCATGAAGCGTACGCTCGTTCTCGCCGCCCTGGTCCTCTCGGCGTTCCCCCTGCGCGCCGAAGAGCCGGTGGATCTCTCGATGATGACCCGCATCCGCGACGAAGGCCTCCACAACTCGCAGGTGATGGACACCCTGTTCCATCTGACCGACGTCATCGGCCCCCGGCTCACCGGCTCGCCGCAGGCCAAGCAGGCGAACGAGTGGACCCGCGATCAGTTCACGCGCTGGGGCCTGGTCAACGCCCACCTGGAGGGGTACCCCTTCGGCCGCGGCTGGTCGTTCAGCGCCTGCCAGGTGCGCATGGTCTCCCCGCGCCAGGCCGTCCTCCTCGCCCTGCCCAAGGCCTGGACGCCGGGGACGAGCGGAACCCTGCGCGGCCCGGTGACGCGGGTCAAGGCCGAGACCCCCGAGGAGCTCGCGGCCTACAGCGGCAAGGTCGCCGGCAAGATCCTCCTGCTCGACGACGCCCGCGAGTTCAAGCCGCCGGCGGACCCGCAGGCGCCGCCGGACCCGGAGTCTTTCGCCGATCAACCCGGGCGCTACTCGGCCGAGGATCTGGAGAGGATCGCGGGGTTCGAGATCCGGGCGCCGCGGGATCCCAGCCGGCGCTCGGGCGCGCTCCAGCGCTACAAGATGCGGGCGGCGCTGCAGGAGTTCGCGGCCCGGGAGAAGGTGCTGGCCACGGTCGAGGCGAGCTCGCGCAACGAGGGGATCCTGAGCGTGTCCGGAGGTGGCGGCTGGGAGCCCGGCAAGGCCGCCGTCGTCCCCGGGCTGGTGATGGCCGCCGAGCACTACAACGAGATCCTCCGCCTGCTTGAGCACGACCAGCCCGTGGAGCTCGCGATCGACGTCACCTCCCGCTTCCACGAGGAAGACTCCCAGGCCTACAACACCCTGGCCGAGATCGCCGGCTCCGACAAGCGGGACGAGATCGTCATGGCGGGCGCCCATCTCGATTCCTGGCACACCGGCACCGGGGCCACCGACAACGCCGCCGGCAGCGCGGTGGTGATGGAGGCGGCGCGCATCCTCAAGGCCCTCGGCGTCAAGCCCCGGCGCACGATCCGCTTCGCGCTCTGGACCGGCGAGGAGCAGGGGCTGTTCGGCTCGATCGCCTACGTGCGCCAGCACTTCGCGTCCCGTCCCGAGAACACGGCCCAGAAGGACATCCCCGAGTACTTCCGGGAGGAGACCTGGCCGCTCCAGATCAAGCCCGAGCACGCCAAGCTCTCGGCCTATTTCAATCTCGACAACGGGGGCGGCCGGATCCGGGGCATCTACGCCCAGGAGAACGCCGGAGTGCGGCCGATCTTCGCCGCCTGGCTCGCCCCCTTCGTCGACCTCGGGGCCGGCACCGTGACCCTGCGCAACACCGGCAGCACCGACCACGTGTCGTTCGACGGCGTGGGCCTGCCCGGCTTCCAGTTCATCCAGGACCAGATGGACTACTTCTCGCATACCCACCACACCGACCTGGACACCTACGATCACGTCCAGGCGCGGGACATGGAGCAGGCCTCGGTCCTCATGGCCGCCTTCCTCTATGACGCCGCCATGCGTCCCGAGCCCCTCCCCCGCAAGCCGCTGCCGCAGGAGCCGAAGAAGGAAGCGAAGGGAGCCAAGAAGTAAAGGAGACGCACGATGAAAGAACGCAGACTGGGGAAGAACGGGCCCGCCGTCTCGGCGCTGGGCCTGGGTTGCATGGGGATGTCCGAGTTCTACGCCGGCCGGGACGACGCGGAGTCGCTCGCCACCCTGGAGCGTGCCCTGGAGTTGGGGATCACGTTTTACGACACCGCCGACATGTACGGCCCCCACACCAACGAGGAGCTGGTCGGCCGCTTCCTGCGGGGCAAGCGGGACCGGGTGGTGCTCGCCACCAAGTTCGGCATCGTCCGCGATGCGGTCAACCCGCAGATCCGGGGGATCAGCGGCAAGCCGGACTACGTGCGCTCCGCCTGCGAGGGGAGCCTGCGCCGCCTGGGGGTGGAGACGATCGACCTCTACTATCTCCACCGGGTGGACCCCGACACCCCGATCGAGGAAACGGTCGGCGCCATGGCCGGGCTGGTCGAGGCGGGGAAGGTGCGCTTCCTCGGCCTCTCGGAAGCGGGCCCGGAGACCTTGCGCCGGGCGCACGCCACCCACCCGATCACCGCGCTGCAGAGCGAGTACTCCCTCTGGAGCCGCGACCCGGAGGACGGCGTCCTCGACGCCTGCCGCGAGTTGGGGATCGGCTTCGTCCCCTACAGCCCGCTCGGCCGCGGCTTCCTCACCGGCCAGATCAAGCGATTCGAGGATCTGGAGCCGGACGACTACCGCCGCCACTCCCCGCGCTTCCAGGGGGAGAACTTCCAGAAGAACCTCGACCTGGTCGAGCGGATCGGCGAGATCGCGAGGTCCAAGAGGTGCACGCCGGCGCAGCTCGCCCTCGCCTGGGTGCTGGCGCAGGGGGACGACCTGGTGCCCATCCCCGGCACCAAGCGCCGCAAGTACCTGGAGGAGAACGTGGGAGCCCTGGACGTCACGCTGACCGCGGAAGACCTGCGGCGGATCGACGAGGTGGCGCCGAAGGGGGCCGCGGCGGGGCTGCGCTACCCGGAGGCGATGATGGCTTCGGTGGGCCGGTAGGGGCGTCTGTGCCCTTAGGGGCGTCCTGCCCTCCGAATCCTCACCCCCTGGCCCCCTCTCCACGAAGTGGAGAGGGGGAAACAACCTCCGAGGCCCCTCTTCTTCTCGATCTCGCGGCCTCCCTCTCCACTGCGTGGAGAGGGACCGAGGGTGAGGCCTCGGAGGGCAGGACGCTCCCGGGCCCTACGCCTTGCTGGACTCCTCCGCCGCTTTCCCCTCCTCCTCCACTCCCTCCTCGCACCGCGGCTCCACCCACACCCCGCCGTCCCGCGCGGTGAGCACGTAGGCGGCCTCGGGGCCCCAGGTGCCGGCGGGGTAGATCGGCAGATCGGAGTGCCCCTGCTCCTCCCAGTACTCGAGGATCGGCATGACGATCTTCCATGCCTCCTCCACCTGATCGCGGCGCATGAACTGGGAGGCGTCGCCGTTGATGACGTCGAGCAGCAGCGTCTCGTAGGCCTCGGGCTCGGGCATCTTGAACGCTTCCTTGTAGCTGAAGCAGGTCTCGACCGCGGCGAGGCGCATGTTCGATCCCGGGCGCTTGGCCTGGAAGCGCAGGGCGATACTCTCCTGCGGCTGGATGCAGAGCAGCAGCCGGTTGGGCTCCATCTCGCCGATCGCCGAGGACGGGAAGGCCTGGTGCGGCACCGGCCGGAACTGGATGCAGACCTGCGAGGCGTGCACCGGCAGCCGCTTGCCCGTTCGCAGATAGAAGGGGACGTCCTGCCAGCGCCAGTTGTCCACGAACAGCTTGAGGGCGACGAAGGTCTCGGTCGTCGAGTGGGGGTCGATCCCCTGCTCGCTCCGGTAGCCCGCCACCTTCTCGCCGCGGACCAGCCCCGGCCCGTACTGGCCGCGCTCGACGAACTGGTGGACGTCCTCCGGCTTCAGGCGGCGGATGGCCCGCAGCACGTCCACCTTCTTGTTGCGCAGCTCGTCGGCCTCGAAGGAGACCGGAGGCTCCATGGCGACCAGGCAGAGCACCTGCGTCAGGTGGTTCTGCACCATGTCGCGCAGTGCGCCGGCATGGTCGTAGTAGCCGCCGCGGGTGCCGACCCCCTCCTCCTCGGCGACGGTGATCTGCACCGAGTCGATGTAGCGCCGGTTCCAGAGCGGCTCGTAGACCGAGTTGGCGAAACGGAAGGCGAGGATGTTCTGCACCGGCTCCTTGCCCAGGTAGTGGTCGATGCGGAAGATCTGCGACTCCTCGAACAGCCCGGCCAGGAAGGTGTTGAGCTCGCGGGCGCTGTCGAGGTCGTGGCCGAACGGCTTCTCGAACACCAGGCGCGACCGCTGGACGTCGGAGAGGCACCGCTGGTCGTGGAGGTGCTGGGCGATGAGCTGCATCACCGACGGCGGGGTGGCGAGGTAGAAGACCCGCGTCGCCGGCTTGCCCGCCTGGGCGTCGAAGGCGTCGAGGCCCTCGGCCAGCGTCTTGAACGCCGTGGCATCGGCGAAGTCGGCCCGCTGGTATTCGATGTGGGCGGTGAACTTCTGCCAGGGCTCTTCCTCCGCCTTCCCCCGCCGGCTGAAGCGGTCCACCCCCTCGCGCAGGTGCTGGAGGTAGATGGCGGGGTCCATCTCCTTGATGTCGAGCGCGACGACCTTGAACGGCTCGGCGAGCGACTTGTCCAGCCAGAGGTTGTAGAGCGCCGGGATCAGCTTGCGCCATGCCAGGTCGCCGCCGCCGCCGAAGATCACGAAAGCCGTCGGATTTGTCGCCTTTGTCCCCACGCTCGTCCTCCTAGGTCAGAACTTCAATCCCAGCTCCGTGAACGCCGCCTTGGTCCGGTCGAGATCCCGGTGCCAGACCTCCCGCATTCCCAGCCGGCAGGCCACCTCGACGAACATCTGGCGGTCGTCGACGTAGACCACCTCGCCCGGCTCAGCCTGCGCGACGTCGAGGGCGATGCGGAAGATGTCCTCGTCCGGCTTGCGGAAGTGGACGTAGCTGGAGACCACGAAGATGTCGACGAACTCCTTGAGGTTGAACCGCTCGATGCGGTCCGCCGTCAGCTCCCGCCCCTCGTTGCTCACCACAACGATCTTGATCTCGTTGTTCGCCTTGATCCGCTTGTAGAGCTCGATCATCTCCGGGAAGCACTTCGCCTGCGCCAGCATGAAGTCCACCACCTGTTCCTCGGTGAAATCCCGCGGCTCCCAGAAGATGACCCGGCTCAGGTAGACGGAGAGGCTGATCTTGCCGGCCTCGTAGGTGTCGTAGGTCAGGTGATGCCGCTCGTCCATCTCGGCCGGGTCGACGTTGAACTGGGTGGCGACGAGCTTGCGCAGCCCGCGGTCCCAGCCGTTGGTCAGCAGCACGCCGCCGAGATCGGTGAACAGATGGGTGATCTTCATCGCGCTTCTCCCCGGGACACCCCGTTCTCCGCCACCGTCGCGACCGCGGCCCCGGCCAGCAGATCGTCCAGCTCCTTCGCCGCCGCCTCCGGGGCGACCACCCCGGCCGGCAGGTAGGCGACCATCCAGGCGCCGCGGGTGTCGCCGGTGACCTTGACCCGCTGGCTGTCGGTGATCGGGGTGCCGAAAGGGCCCTCGGCGTCGGCCAGCAGCGGCTTGCCCTCGAGATTGAAGGGGCCGCGCAGCGATTCGTAGCTCTCGCCCGCCCGGCCCGCCCGCAACACCACCGGCGGCGCGAAGCTCCCCTCGGCGACGATGCAGCAGGGGACGGCGAGCGCTACCGAGAGGCAGTTGTTGAGGTCGACCAGCGGGTGGATCGCCGGCAGGTCGTCCCCCTTGAGCAGGCGGCGGATCAGGGCCTCCGAGGAGGGGCGGTAGCGGGTGGGATCGCAGCCGGCGGCCCGGAACAGCGACCGCAGGGCGGCCACCGTGGGATCGCCGGCGAGGCCCTCCGCGCTCCAGCCGGCCCGAGCCCGCTCGCCGGCCCGCCGGCGCAGGTCCGCCAGCGCCTCGTCCCGTCCGGGAATCGTCTCCAGGCGAGCCCAGAAGAGATCCCAGCCCGCGAGCTCGTGGGTTACGGGAAACGGGGGAGCCTGCATCACGGGGGGATCTTGACACAGGAGCGGCCGCCGCCGGCAACCGCTCCTGGAAGGGGACAGGCTCAGTGCGCCTTCTGGCGAGCCTCGAAGCGGCGGATGAGCTCCATGGTCGAGGCGCTCTCGGCGCCGGTGCGGCGGGGGCGGCGCCAGGGCTGATCCTGAAGCCGCTGCTTCCGGCTCAGCATCTCCGAGACTTTCCGCAGCTCGGCATCGGCCTGGGGGGCGTGGAGATGCTCGAGGATCACGTCGACGGTCGTCCGCCGGGAGGCGCCGTGCCCCAGGTTCCTCGGTATCGGATTGTCCATCGATCGATGTCGCATCTTCAGCCTCCCTTCCCTGAACGTCCGTAACCCGAAAAGGCTCTCACCTCGGTTAGACACCGCAAGGCGGCGATCGGTTTCCGTAGCCAGCCGGTTCCTCAATTCAAAAACAGTGCCCGCGCCCGCCGCGATCGATCCACCAACCGGTTCAAAGGGAGTACGCCGCCGGTGTCCCTCGTGGACTTGTACCGGCGGCGAGATCCAAAATGGACACCCTGTAACAAAAAACGCCCGGAGCCTGAAACCGTTGCGTGCAACGGCCCTCGCACCCTCGCGCCCGCCCTCACCCCGCGCTTCCACCCTCTCCCCTCCCCGCTCCCAGGCTCCGGGTAATGAGCCGCACAGAATCTCACGCGCCTTCCATGACCTTTTCCCATGATCAAAAAGAGGGGCCGGCCGGCCGGAGGGCGGACCAGCCCCTGTCCGTCCATCATGTCGAGTGTGTCTCAACTCGCCCGACAAATTGGACAATACATGGACAAAATACGATTGTCAACGGTTTTCTATCAAAATATTATTGACACTATCTGATGATTCTACTTGCCTGTCCACAATTGGCTCCTTCGGCACGTCGATTGCTCTCTTCTACCCGGGAGGTGATCGCGATGCGGGATCCACAGGACAACGCTTGGAAGGGGGCCGCCGCCGGGCTGGTCGCCGGGCTTGCCGCGACCTGGGCGATGACCCGGTTCCAGGAGCTCTCCGGCAAGCTCGCCGGGAATGATTCGGAGGAGCGCGCTCCCCAGCATTCCGCCAAGCGCGGCACGCGGGAGAGCACGGAGGGGAATGGGCAAGGGGAGGACGCGACGGTGAGGGCGGCCGACAGGCTCTCCCGCGGCCTCTTCCATCACGGGCTCGGCAAGCGGGAGAAGGAGGTCGCCGGCCCGGCCCTGCACTACGGCTTCGGCGCGCTGACCGGGGCGGTCTACGGGGCGCTGGCGGAGCTCACCCCCGGGGTGACGCTGGGGGCGGGAGCGCCGTTCGGGGCGGCGGTCTGGCTGGCGGCGGACGAGATCACGGTGCCGGCCCTCCGGCTCTCCGGCCCGCCCTGGGAGTACCCGCCGATGGTTCACGCGCGGGCCCTCGGCGCGCATCTGGTCTACGGTCTCGCGACCGAGGGGCTGCGGCGGCTGGTGCGGCGGGTGCTCTGAAGCTCAGGAGCCTTTGAGGACGATGCGGCCCCGGGAGCTCCAGGGGTCGTACCAGATCACGCCGTCCTTGTCCCGCAGGGAAAACCGGGGCCCGGCGATCACCGGGGGTTTCAGCTCCGCGAGCCGCCGCACGCCCTGGGACTGGGCGGCTCCCGTCTCCAGATCGACCCGCCAGACCTCCCAGGAGGGGCGCGGAGCGCCGGTCCGCAGTCCGGCGACCCGGAGGAGCCCGGGCGCGGGCTGGTCCACCACCTCCAGATTGCGGACGCCGGTGAAGCGGAGACGCCGCAGCTCGGAGCGCCCGTCGGCGGAGAAGATCCGCAGCTCCACGGCGGGCCGGGTGCGGGTGACGGCGATCCGGCCGTCCGCCAGGAACGCGCCGTGCGACTTGCCGTCGGCGAGCTCGGCCAGGGACTCCCCCGTTCGGGCGTCGCAGAGCCGCAGGAGATCGCGCGTGCGCAGGATCCCCCGGTCGCCAGCCGGGGAAAGGCTCCAGCCGAAGATCGACTTCTCCCCGGGGATGGAGCCGGTCGGCTCGACCCTGGGCGGCGTCGAGGCTAGATCGAGCTCGGCGATGCCGCGGCTCCGGGTCGACACGTAGTTGATCCCGACATCGCCGTACCACTCGTAGAACGGGAGGTCGTAGATCCGGACGCGGTCGGCGCCGGCGAACGCGAGCCAGGGGCGCAGGCCCGCGTAGAGCACCGAGGCGAGCAGGCGGCCGGAGTCGACGTCGTTGACGGTGATGCGGCCTTGCCGGTCGTGAGCGGCGAGCCGGCGTCCGTCCGCAGAGAGGGCCAGGCTGCTGGGAGGATACTGGAACGCCATGGAGGTCCGGACCGGATGGGCGCCGGGGCGGTCGAGGTCCAGCCGGAAGACCACGACGGAGGCTCGGAACGGGACGCCGTCGTACTCTATCCAGACCGCCCGCCGGCCGTCCGCCGAGAAGAGCACCGCGGACTCCCCGAGGTCGTAGCCGATCAGCCCGAAGCGGGCGCGGACCGAGCGCCCGGAGCTCACGTCGTAGAGGAAGCTGGGGCTGTAGCCGGGGCGCCCCGCCGCGGGTCCGCTGAAGGCGATCCAGGAGCCCGCCGGGGCGGCGCTGACCCGCCGGACTCCCCGCAGGTCGTCGGGCCCCGCCGCCAGCACCCAGAGGGCCAGGCCCGCGAAGACGAGCGTGGCGAGGCCCGATATCCCCCAGAGGCCCGCCGAGAGCACCCGGTGCGACCGCCTGAGGTCCGTCCGCCCCCTCGTCACCTGCAGGGCGCTGGCGGCGATCAGGGAGAGCAGGGCGGCGGCGAAAAACCCCAGCTCCATCCAGGCCACGATGCCGAGCCGTTCCTCCTGCCGCGCCAGGCTCAGCCGGAGGAGGACCCCTTCGAGCACCATCCGCCGCACCACCGTCCAGAAAAGACCGGCCACGGCCCCCAGGGCCACCAGGTCCAGCACGGCCCAGGGGGAACGGGAGCGCAGGACGATGCTCGCGGCATGGGCGCCGAAGAGGAGGAAGAGGAGGGCAGCGCCCCAGGTGAGGAGGAGCTCCGGCCCGCTGACGCTGATCACGCCCCCCACGCCCCAGATGCCGTCGAGGCTGAGATTCCCCCCCATGAGGATGGCCGGCAGGAGGACCAAGAGCCCGGCGCCGAAGATCAGCACCAGGGCGGCGGCGAATTTGCCCCCCCAGACGGCCCAGCCGGGGAGCGGACGGGAGAAGTAGAAGCCGAGCCGGCGCTCCGTGAGGTCGGAGGCGATGATCGAGCCGCCCAGGAACAGGGCCATGAGGAAGGTGAGGAGCAGCGCGAACCCGAACGCCATCCCCCCCTGGGCGTCCGCGGCCGCCACTCCTCCCGGCCGGAAACCGGGCATCAGCGGCAGCGTCACCGCGGCCAGCCCCAGGAACAGGGCCACCAGGCCGAGCAGGCGACGCTCGAAGAGCTCGCGCCCGAGAACGGCGGCGAATCCTCTCACCGCGCCGCCTCCCGCCCCAGCACCGGGCGCAGTTTCGCCGTTCCTGGATCGAGCTGGAGGAGCCGCCCGCCACGGTCGAGGAACAGGCGCCCCCCCTGAGGCAGCAGATCCCCGCCGAGGTCGCGCGTGGAGCCCGTGGCGAGGTCGAGCAGCAGCGAACGGCGACCCCGCCGCTCCTGGAGCTTCATGTCGAGGACCAGGAGGTCCGGGGCGGGCTGGCCCGCGAGCCGCAGGCGCCCCGCCCCCGGGACGCTGAGGCGGCGCAGCTCGGCGGAGAAATCCGGCGAGAAGATCCGCACCTCGGTCCCCCCTTCCCTGGAGACGTTCACGGCGATCCGGCCGTCGGAGAGGAAGTCCGCCCCGCTCGGAACGGCGCCCTCCCAGGAGAGCGCGGCGAGCGGCCGGCCCGTCCACCCGTCGCGGAGCGCGGTCGCTCTCTCCCCCGGCTCGAGCACGAGGATTCGCGAGCCGTCAGGGCTCCACTTCGCGCTGTCGAGGCGATCCTCGAACCCTCCGGTCCGCAGGAGACGGCGGGTGGCGACGTCCATCTCCCAGATCTGCCAGATGCTGTGGACGACCACCGGATTTCCCAAGTCCCTGCTGACGTCGCTCCTGAGGATCCGGAGCCGCCCAGGGCCCGCGAACTCCAGTCTCACCGGCGCGCCAAGCCCCGGGACCGGCACCGCCGCGAGCCGGTTCCCGGTGGCGACCTCGTCGACCGCGATCCTCCCGTCCTGGATCGCCGCGACCAGGGAGCCGTCCGGGGAGAGAGCCAGGGAGGCCGGCAGCCTGGGATACCAGATGTTGGCCTGGAAAGGAGGAGCGTCCGGACGCCGGAGGTCGAGCCGGTTCAGCCGCAGCAGCCCTCCCCTCCCGCCCCCCTCCTCGGGCTCGAGCCAGACCGCCCAGCGGCCATCCGGCGAAAACCGCACGGCCAGCCCGGTCGCGCCCGAGGCCTGGACAGAGCGGGCCCGCGCGAAGCGGCCGGTGGGCAGGTCAACCAGGAAACAGGGCTCGAACCAGCGGCGCGAGTCCCATCCACAGACCCCGATCCATGAACCGGGGGAGGCTTTGACCTGAGACACCAGGTCCATATCCTCCGGCGCCGCCGCGAGCACCCAGCGGGCATACCCCTGGGCGGCCAGGACGCTGGCCAGCAGCACCCCCCAGAGCGTGAGCGAGAGGAGGCGGTGCCCCCGGCGCGGATCGGTCCGGCCGGCGGTCACCTGGACGGCTCCGGCGGCGAGCAGCCCCGCCAGCACCAGCAGCGTGAGAGCCTGGGGTACCCACTGGGCGGGAATGAAAGCTCCCGCGAGGAGCAGGCGGCGGAAAGCGTCCCAACCCAGGATGGCGAAGACGGCCGCCGCGGCGAGGTCGAGGGCCACCCAGGGGGAGCGCGACCGCAGGATGACGCCGCCGGCGTGGCTGAGCAGGATCAGCTCGAGCAGGCAGATCGCCAGCGCCAGGAAAAACCAGGGAACCGCCATGACCGGCAGGTCGATGCTGTCCAGCCTCGGAAGGCCGCTCAGCAGTGACGTCGGGAGCAGCACGAGGAGGGCCGAGCCGAGGGTCAGCGCCGCCGCCGCCGCCAGCTTGCCGGCCCAGATCTCCCAGCCGGCCAGAGGGCGCGAGAAGTAGAAGCCGAGCCGCCGCTCGGCGAGATCGCGGGCGATCACCGAGCCGCCGAGTAGGATCGCGGTCACCGCGCTGAGCCCCAGGCCGAGCGTGAGCGCCATGGCGCTCCTCAGCTCCGCCGGGTTCTCGCGCCCGACCCCCGGCATCCAGGGCGCGGCCAGGGGCACGAGCCCCAGCCCGAACGCCAGCAGCGCGAGCATGCGGCGCTCGGCGACCTCCCGCCCGAAGACCACGGCGAACCCCCTCACCGCTCCCCCTCCTCCGGAGTGCCGGTGAGGGCGATGAAGATTTCCTCCAGGGTGAGCGAGGTGACCTCGGGCCCGTCCTCGACCGGCAGGCTCCCCTCGTCGTACCGCGAGACGACGGCGTCGACCTCCCAGCCGCGCGAGGCCACGGCGACCGGGGCCAGCGCCGCGAGCCGCCCCACCGCCGCCTCCCGCGAGCGCGGGAAGCTGATGCGGCGGAACCGGGCCTTGAGCGCCTCCATCTCCTCGTCGAGCACGAGCCGCCCCTGGTTCAGGATGCCCACCCGGTCGGCGATCCGCTCGACGCCAGCCAAGTCGTGGGTGGTGATGAACACCGTCGTCCCGCGGTCGGCGAGATCGCCGATCAGCTCCTCGAAGACCGCCTTGCGCGCCACCGCGTCGAGCCCCAGCGTGGGATCGTCGAGCACCAGCAGGCGCGGCGAGCTGGCCAGCGCGAGGGCCAGCGAGACCTGCCCCTTCTGCCCCTTGGAGAGCTTGCCGAACGGCGTGCCGGACGGCACCCCGAACCGCTTGAGCCGCGCCTCCACCCCGGCGGCGTCCCAGCGCGGATAGAGCCGCGAGCAGAAGCGGGAGAGCTGACGCGCCGTCATCGCCGGCGGCGCGTTCGGGTCCTCGGGCACCACCCCGACCTCGGCGAGGATCGAGGCCCGCTCCCGCCAGACGTCCCGGCCGAGCAGCAGGGCCCGGCCCGCCGAGGGCTTCTGCTCGCCCAGCAGGCAGCGGACCAGCGACGACTTGCCGGCGCCGTTCCTGCCGAGCAGGGCGTAGACCGATCCTTCCGGAACCTGGAGCGAGACCTGATCGAGGGCCAGCCGCTGGCCATAGCGGACGGTGAGGCCGTCCAGGGAGATCGAGCTCATCCTTCTTCTCCTTCCGGTGCTTCGGAGTTGCCGTCCGCCAGGCTGCGCCAGGCGCCGTCGAACGTCGCGAGCGCCTCCTCGCGGCTCGCCCCCAGGGTCACCGCCAGGCTCGCGTAGCGCGTCGCCTCCTCGAGCAGGCGGACGTTGCGGCGGGTGTCCTCCAGCGGCGGCGGCGTCGCGGCGACGAACGTCCCCTCGCCGCGCCGGACGGCGAGCACGCCCGCGTCGGTCAGCCGCTGATAGGCCTTGGAGACCGTGGCCGGATTGACCTGCAGATCGCGGGCGAGATCCCGCACCGAGGGGACGACCGCCCCCGCCGGCAGCGCGCCGCGCGCCACCAGATGCTGCACCCCCTCCTCGATCTGCCGCCAGATCGGGCGGGCGTCGCGGGGGTCGATGCGGAGGAGCGGGGGCATGGAGGGCTAGTGTACCACGACAATGGTACACCGGCGCAAAGGCGATCTCCCGGACCCAGGGCGTTGCCCTGGGCTGAGGAAGGGCGGCCCGTTGGGCCTCAAACAAATCCGGCTGGGGGAAGGGCCAAAGGCCCGGGCTCCCTCAGCCCAGGGCAACGCCCTGGGTCCGGGGTTTGGCTGGATCGCCTCCCCCTACTCCTGCCAGGAGCGCGACGTCTCTTCCGGCGCGGGCACCAGGCGCGGGTTCGCCATCAGGATGCGGGCGCAGGTGTTCCAGCGCAGGATGGCGCCGTCGTTGCCGGGGGGGCGGATCTCGGCGGCCTTCTCGAAGTGCGCCATCGCCTCCTTGAACCAGTCGTGGGCGATGTGGCCGGCGTGCAGGCCGCCGCGCTTGAGCTGCGCCTTGGCCCGGCGCTCGTAGAGGATGCCGGCGTAATAGGTCCGGCTGTACTCGTCCGAGATCTGGGGGAGGAGCTGCTTGGCCTGCTCGAGGCAGGGGTTGGCGCGCTCCTCGAGCTGGTCGGACAGGGCGAGCACCAGCGTGATGATCGCCTCCTGGTTGCCGGGCTCCGCCGCCAGGATGTCCCGGCAGATGCTCTCGGCCTCCAGCCCCTCGTTCAGGAGGCGGTAGCGCTGCGCTTTCTCCAGGGCCGCGGGGATGGCTTCACGGGAAAGGGGCTTCAGGGTGTACATGGGCCGGCCTCCTTTGGCTCTCGCTGAGAATCATTTCCGGAAGACGCGGAGGAGCCTCTTCAGCGGGTCGTAGAACTCGTCGACCACCCGTTCCTTCAGGGGGATGATGGCATTGTCGGTGATGGTGATCCCCTCAGGGCAGACCTTGGTGCAGCACTTGGTGATGTTGCAGTAGCCGATGCCGTGGGCGTCCTTGAGGTCGCCGAGCCGGTCCCCGGCGTCGAAGGGGTTCATCTCCAGGGCGGCGGCGTAGACCAGCAGCCGGGGGCCGATGAACTCGTCGTGCAGGTGGTGCTCCCGCAGCACGTGGCAGACGTCCTGGCAGAGGAAGCACTCGATGCACTTGCGGAACTCCTGCGAGCGGTCGACGTCCGCCTGCTGGGCGCGCCAGGTGCCGTCCGGCGCGTCGGCCGGGCGGGGGGTGAACTTCCGGATCTTCTGCTTGGCCCCGAAGTTCCAGGAGACGTTGGTCACCAGGTCGCGGAGGATCGGGAAGGCCTTCATCGGCTCGACGGTGACCGGCTCCTCGAGCGGCAGATCGTTCAGGCGGGTCATGCACATCAGCTTCGGCTTGCCGTTGATCTCGGCCGAGCAGGAGCCGCATTTGCCCGCCTTGCAGTTCCAGCGGACGGCGAGGTCGGGAGCCGACTCGGCCTGAATCTGGTGCACCGCGTCGAGCACCACCATCCCTTCCGTGACCCCGGTCGAGTAGTCCGCGAACCGGCCGCCGCCGCTGTCCCCGCGCCAGACTCTGAAGGTTGCCTGCGCCATTACTTCATCTCCTCGATGATCGCCTTGAGCTCAGGGGGGACCGGGACGACCGGCACGCGGGAGATCTGCATCCCGCCATCCGGCTCCTTGCGGACCACGATGTTGACCGCGCCGAAGGCCGGATCCTTCTCCGGATAGTCGGCGCGGAACTGGGCGCCCCGGCTCTCCCGGCGCTCCAGGGCCGCCCGGGTGACCGCCTCGGAGACGGTGAGCAGGTTGGGGAGGTCGAGCGCCGTATGCCAGCCCGGGTTGTACTCGCGGTTGCCGACGACGGCGATCGCCGCCGCCCGTTGGCGGAGGCGGCCGATCTCCTCCAGGGCCTGCTCCATCTCCGCCTCGGTGCGGACGATGCCGACCAGGCTCTGCATCATCGTCTGCAGCTCGTGCTGGACCTGGTACGGCGCCTCGGCCCCCGGCTCGCCATGACGCTCGAAGGGGGCAAAGAGCTGCCTGGCCGCCGTCTCCACCTGCGCCTCGTCGATGCGCCCGGCGCCCTGCTCGCGGGCGAACGCCGCGGCGTGCTCGCCGGCGCGCTTGCCGAACACCAGCAGGTCCGACAGCGAGTTGCCGCCGAGGCGGTTGGCGCCGTGGAGCCCGGCGCCGCACTCGCCGGCCGCGAAGAGGCCGGGCACGGTGGACATCTGGCTCTCGGGGTCGACCCGCACGCCGCCCATCATGTAGTGGGTGGTGGGCCCCACCTCCATCGGCTCCTTGGTAATGTCGATGTCCGCCAGTTGCTTGAACTGGTGGTACATGCTGGGGAGCTTGCGCTTGATGTGCTCCGGCGCGTTGGAGATCCGCTCCTTGATCCAGGAGATGTCGAGGAACACCCCGCCGTGCGGGCTCCCGCGCCCCTCCTTGACCTCGCGCATGATGCAGCGCGCCACGTGATCGCGGGTGAGCAGCTCCGGGGGGCGGCGGGCGTTCTTGTCCCCCTGGCAATAGCGCCACCCCTCCTCCTCGCTGTCGGCGGTCTGCTCCTTGTAGTTCGGCGGGATGTCGTCGAACATGAAGCGCCGACCCTCGCTGTTGCGCAGCACGCCCCCCTCGCCGCGCACCCCTTCGGTCACCAGGATGCCGCGCACGCTGGGCGGCCAGACCATCCCCGTGGGGTGGAACTGGACGAACTCCATGTCGATCAGATCGGCGCCGGCGTCGTAGGCCAGGGAGTGGCCGTCGCCGGTGTACTCCCAACTGTTGCTGGTCACCGAGAAGGCGCGGCCGATGCCGCCAGTGGCGAGGATCACCGCCTTGGCCTCCCAGATCACGCAGCGCCCGCGCTCCCGCTCATAGCCGAAGGCCCCCGCCAGGCGGTCGCCGTCCTTGAGCAGGGTGTTGACCGTGCACTCCATGTGGAACCCGATCCCCAGATGGATGCTGTGGTCCTGCAGGGTGCGGATCATCTCGAGGCCGGTGCGGTCGCCCACGTGGGCGAGGCGGGGGTAGCGGTGGCCGCCGAAGTTGCGCTGCAGGATGCGGCCGTCCTTGGTGCGGTCGAACACCGCGCCCCAGGTCTCCAGCTCCTGCACCCGCTCCGGAGCCTCCTTGGCGTGGATCTCGGCCATCCGCGGATGGTTCAGGTACTGGCCGCCCCGCATGGTGTCCGTGAAGTGGACCCGCCAGTTGTCCCGGTCGTCGACGTTGGCGAGGGCCGCGGCGACGCCCCCCTCGGCCATCACCGTGTGGGCCTTGCCGAGGAGCGACTTCGAGACCACCCCCACCTTCGCGCCGGTGGCCGCCGCCTCGATGGCGGCGCGCAGGCCGGCGCCGCCGGCGCCGATCACCAGCACGTCATACTGATAGCGCGGAAAGTCGGCCACCTAGAAGATCCTCCAGTCGGTCCAGATCCCCATCGAGCAGAGGCGGACGTAGAGATCGGAGAACCCCACCGAGAACAGGCTCATCCAGGCGAACATCATGTGGCGCCGGTTGAAGCAGCCGACGCATTTGTAGGCCTTGAGCCGGGCCGGTGAGCCCGAGAGCCGGTCCCGGTAGCCGCCGATCAGGTGGCGGAGCGAGTGGCAGCCGAAGGTGTAGCTGCTCAGCAGGGCCACGTTGGCGGCCAGCACCAGCGTGCCTACCCCGAGCCCGAAGGAGGTCTGGCCGGTGGCGGGATTGGTGAACCAGAGGGCCTTCCAGACGTCGTGGACGAGGAAGACCAGGAAGAACAGGGCGAGATAGAGGAAGTAGCGATGAACGTTCTGCAGGATCAGCGGGAAGGAGCGCTCCCCGAGATAGCGCTTGCGGGGCTCGCCCACCGCGCACGACGGCGGATCGGCCCAGAACGCCTTGTAGTAGGCGCCCCGGTAGTAATAGCAGGTGAAGCGGAAGCCGCCGGGGGCCCAGAGGATGAAGAACGCCGCCGACCACGGGATCAGCCCCGGCCACCACCCCGGCTTGCCGCCGAACCAGCTCGTCTCGGGATCGCCGAAGACCTCGGGGGAGTAGAACGGCGAGAGATAGTTGCCGAAGCGGTAATGCGCGCCCTGGAACGCCGCCCAGGTGGAGTAGACGATGAAGGTGGAGAGCCCGAGGAAGACCACCAGCGGCTGCACCCACCACGCATCCCGCCGCGCTGTCTCCCCGAAGGATCGCCGGTTGAGAACGTCTAAGGCCATACTGCCGCTCCCCCTGTGAAGGACCGTGGCTGGATCTGTGGAGCCGTATTGAAGCCGAAGAGGTGGCGGGGTGTCAAACGGCAGGCCGTCCCCTACACCGCCAGCTCCGCCAGCGCCTCCGGCGGCAGCGCGAAGACGCCGGCGATGAGGTCGGAGTCCGGCTCGGCGATCTCGGGATAGCGCAGGCCGGGGAGGAGCTGAACGTCGAAGATCTCCTGCACCAGCCCCTCGAAGCGGACGAATCCCACGATCTCGCCGCTGCGGAGGTCGACCACCCAGACGCCGCAGAGCCTTTCCTGGACCCGCTCGGTCAGCGGAATGCCGCCGAAGATGTTGCTCTCCCGCACCTGCGAGAGCCCCACGAAGGCGTAGGGTCCCGCGAAGGCGAGGCCGCGGGTGAAGCCGGGGAGCTGGGCCACCGTCTCCACCCGGCCGGTCGCCAGATCGACCGTGCCGATCTCCCCCTTCCCCGATTCGAGCACCCAGAGCCGGCCCGCGTGCCAGCGCGGCGAATGCGGCATCGAGAGGCCGCGGGCCACGATCTCGCCGCTGGGGACGTCGATCAGCACCCCGCCGTTCGCCTTCCCCTCGCGCCACCCCTGCGGGGCATCGGTGGCGCCGAGGGCGGTGACCCAGCGGGCGTGCCCGTCCACCATGGCGAGGCCGTTCAGATGGCAGCGGTCCTCGGGAGCGAGCGCGCTCACGAAGGGGGGGCGCCAGCGGGGGACGAAGCTGTGCTCGCCGTCCAGGTAGGCGAGGCAGGAGAAGCGGGTGTTGACCACCCACAGGGCGCCGTCGGCGGCGTAGGCCAGCTCGTGGACGCGGATGTCGCCGGTGACGTGACTCTGGCGCGGCAGGAAACAGGCGTCGTGCTTGCCCGGGGGCTTCAGCTTGCGGCCGGCCTCGGGCTGGTTGCGGTACTCCCAGACGTGGCGCTGGGTGCCGAGGGCGAGCGCGTGCGGGCCGACGGCGATCCCCATCGGGCTCGGGAAGGCGCGGAAGTGGGTGTTGAGGGAATCGCCGTCGGCGCGCAGCACGATCAGCCGGCCGCTCTGGTAGGTGGAGACCAGCAGCGAGGAGCCCAGGCGCTCCAGGAGCCGCGGCACGCCGGAGGAGTAGACGCTGCGGAAGGCCTCCGCCGCCCCGATCGGACGGGACTGCTCCTCGGCGAGCGCGCGCCGGGCCGGGCGGATCGCCGGCGGGTTGGCGAACAGGTCGCGGGCCCGCTCGGCGACCCCGGCGATCAGGGGGATGACCGGCTTGAGCTCCTCGCCGTTGTGCCGCCACTTCTCCGGCTCCGGCGAGGTCAGCGTCGTGCGGGAGAGCGGCAGGGGGGACTCCAGGGGGCGGTCCCAGCCGAGGCCGGTGAACTGGCAGAGGCGCTCGATCTCGGCCCGCGGCTCGGCGACCAGACGGTCGTAGCTCGCCACACACCAGCGGTCCGCCGGCAGCTCCGCGAGGTCGTCGAGGAGCCGCGAGGTGGCGATCGCCCACTGCCGGGCGACGATCTCGGCCAGATCCTTCCCCGCCAGCTCCCGCCAGCCGGGGACGAGGAGCAGCGACCAGGGGGTGCCCTCCCACCCTGGCAGGTTCGGATAGGTGACGAAGCGGCCGGACCTCCAGGCGTCCAGCATGCTGGAGATGGTCTCCCGCGGGTCGCGGTAGAGATAGATGAAGAGGGCGTCCGGATAGGCGGCGGCCAGGAACGGCACGCGCAGGGAGTTCTTCGGGGTCTTCTCCAGCACGCGGAGCCCGGCGGCGCCGGCCGGCGGCGGGTTGCCGTCGCGGTCCCGCAGCCCGGCGCGGAGCCCCTCGGTGAGGAGCTGGACGACTTCCGGCGAGGCGTCTTCCGCCGTCAGCCGGTTCGACTCCCAGCCCCGGCCGGCCGGATGCTGCCCCGCGTCCCGTTCGAAGACGCCATGCCCCTCGCCGCCGATCGTCCAGAGGCCGGGGGCCTGGGTCAGCGTCTCGAACAGCAGGCTCGATCCCGCGCGGGGGGAGGAGACGATGAAGATGGGGCGGTCGAACGCCGAAGGCGCCGGCCGCGCCGGAGCCGGCTGAACGACGGCGGACCTCTCCGCCGGGGCCAGCTCCGGGTTGAGCCCCGGGCGCACGACCATCTGGCGGACGATCTCCATCGCCTCGGCGCCGTTCGCCAGCCGCAGGCGCTTTTCAAAACGGCCGAGGCGAGCCTCGAGCCCGGCGAGCAGACGCCGATATTCGGGCCACCCCGCGGCGGACTCGCCGTGCGCCGCCCAGACGGAGCGCCAGTCGGCGCGGAAGCGGTCGAGCTCGGCCCGCAGCTCGGCGACCAGCCCGGGGGGCTCCGCGGCGAGGTCGCCGATCAGGGAGGCCAGCAGGCTCTCCTGCTCCCAGGGGGACATCACCACCGGCTGGTTGATCGTCTCGAAGCGGAGCTCCGGGTTCTCGTCCGGCACGAAGGGGACGTGGCGGGCCGCGGGGGCCGCGACGGGGCCCGGCGCGCCGAACGGGCGCTCGCCGGCGGCGGCGAGGTCCCAGAAGGCGGCGGAGCCCACGGTGTCCGACACCAGGTGGATGCGCCGCGTGGGATTGGGGTTGAGCACGTTGTGGATCTTCCAGGTGTCGAAGATCCAGGCCTCCCCCGCCGCCATGTGCACCTCGCGGGTGCCGCACAGGAACCGCACCTCCGGCTGGGTGATCACCGGGACGTGGACGCGCGCCCGCTGCAGCCAGTAGTAGTTGGTGTCGGCGTGCGCGGTGGCCTCGGCGTTGCCGTCGAGGCGCATCAGCCGGGTGCGCCCGAGGACGGCGCCGAAGGAGGCCAGCACCTGCCGCAGATAGGGGCAGCGGGCGAGGTGGGGCGTCGGCCGCATCGGCCCCTTGGTGGCGTCGTCGGCGGGATCGCCGCCGGCGGCGATCAGCGGCAGGGCGGAGTTGCCCGGATGCCCCTGCGGATGCGGGCGCCAGTCCACCTCTCCGAAGGCCGCCACCTCGGCGGCGAGGCGATCGGCGTCGAAACGGAGCGGCAATTTGACGAGCTCGGTGTCCAATCTCATAAAAGCTTCCCTACCGCGTGTAGAATCCGTGGCACATCCGTACAGGGTCTTTTTTTCGGGGGCACAGTCTGTCACAGGGGGGAGATTTGCGACATGGCGCATTCGAGCGAGGGTAGCGGAGAACCGAAGAAGCTGGCCCGGCGGCAGCGGCGGGCCCAGGAACGGGCGCAAGCCAGGGCGAGGAAGCCGGGCGCGGCCGGTATGACCGAGAAGGCCCTGATCTCAGGAGCGCTGGCGATCGCCGGGCTCGGTTTCGGCGCGCCGGCCGAAGCGGCCGCGTTCAACGTCAGCAACCTCAACGACTCCGGCGCGGGAAGCCTGCGGCAGGCGATCGAAGACGCCAACGCCGCCGCCGGAGCGGATACCGTCACCTTCCAGGCGGGGCTCACCGGCACCATCACGCTGACCACCGGCCAGCTCGACATCACCGACTCGGTGGACATCCAGGGACCGGGAGCGGCGGTGATCTCGGTGAGCGGCAACAACGCCTCGCGGGTGTTCTACCTCTATAACAGCGACGTGGTGATCGACGTCACCATCTCCGGGCTCACCATCACCCAGGGCAATGCCGGCATCGGCGCCGGGGTCGTCGACTTCGACGAGAACCTCACCCTCGACCACGTCGTCATCACCGGCAACACCGCCGCCGGCGATGGGGCCGGCCTGTGGGGCGACGGCTTCAACATGAACCTGACCGTCCGGGACTCGACGATCTCCGGCAACACGTCGGGCGACGACGGCGGCGGCATCTACATCGAGGACACCGGCGGTCCTCTGTTGATCCAGCGGACGGCGATCACCGGCAACACCGCCGCGGACAAAGGCGGCGGCATCTACTTCTACGATCCGGACGCCGACGTCACCCTCGAGGATTCGACGATCTCGGGCAACTCGGCGGGTGCCACCGGCGGCGGCGTCTACCTCTACAGCCCCGACGCGGGCGTGCTCACCCTCCGCGGGACCACGGTGTCCGGCAACAATGCCCTGGCGGGCGGCGGCCTCTTCCTCTACAGCGTGGACCACGGCGGCAACATCGAGAACAGCACGATCTCGGGGAACCACGCCACCCAGGGGAGCGGCGGCGGCCTCTTCCTCTACAACCTGTACAACCCCTTCACGATCCAGAGCTCGACGATCGCCGGCAACACCTCGACCGAGGGGGGCGGCGGGATCTTCCTCTACAGCGGCACGGCGACGCTCACCGACGACATCGTGGCGGACAACAGCATCGTGGCCGCGCCGCCGCCCCGCGCGCACATCAAAGGGCTTGCCGCGGGTATCAACGACCTGGCCGGCGGCGGGCAGTTCGACGTCAGCTACAGCCTGATCGAGACCCCCGCGGGCGCCAACGTCAACGACATCGTCGGCAATATCCTGGGCCAGGACCCGCAGCTCGGGCCCCTGCAGAACAACGGCGGCCCCACCGAGACCCAGAAGCCGGCGAACACCAGCCCGGTGGTCAACACCGGCGATCCGGCGTTCGCGCCGCCGCCGTCCGTCGACCAGCGCGGCTTCGCCCGCGTGGTGAACGGCCGCATCGACATGGGCGCCGTCGAGCTCAACCCGGGGACGATCCAGCTCACCGCCAGCACCGCCTCGGTCGGCGAAGCCGCCGGCACCGTCACCATCACGGTCACCCGTACGGGCGGCTCCGACGGCGCGGTGTCGGTCACCTACAACACCACCGACGGCACCGCGGTGGCGCCGGGCGACTACACAGCCGCCACCGGCACCGTCAACTTCGCGGACGGCGATACGGCCAACAAGACCTTCCAGGTGACGATCGTGAACGATACCCTCGACGAGCCGGACGAGACCTTCAACGTGATCATCGCCAATCCCACCGGCGGCGTGGCCCTGGGTGCCACGACGACCGAGGTGGTGACCATCCTCGACGACGACGTCACCGCGCCGCCGCCGCCACCCATTCCCACCCTCGGCGATCTCGGCAAGCTCCTGCTCGCCGGGCTGCTGGGCGCGGGCGGGCTGCTGCTGCTGCGCCGCCGCCGCGGCCTCACCGCCCCGGTCGTGGCTCTCACCCTCACTCTCGGCGGGGTCCAGGCGGCCGACGCCAGGGTCCGGCCGGCGAAGGAGGTCAAGGCGGGAGCGATCCAGCAGACCAACGTCGCGGGAACCACCGCGACGCTGCACCTCGCCGACGGCACCACCGTGACGGTCCCCCTGGGCGCCGTGGAGATCAAGGACCGCCGTCACCACCACGGCAATGCCGCCGCCGTGCCGGGGCTCGCCGGCCTGCCCGCGAACCAGCCGGTGGTGATCAAGATCAAGCACGCCGCCGACGGCTCCATCAAGAGAGTCAAGCTGCAGCTCTTCGACACCCAGCAGGCCGCCCAGGCCGAGCTGGCCCGCGACCGCCACTGATACGACCTTCTCCTCCCGGGATCCGGCTCGTGCCGGGTCCCGGGCTTCGGTCAGTTGACTCCTGACACGAGATGCAGGACGCTAACCAGATGAGGACAACTCTGGATATCGACGAAGACGTGCTTCAAGCCGCGAAGGAGCTGGCGGCATCGCGCAAGAGCACTGCCGGCAAGATCCTCTCGGAGCTGGCGAGGAAGGCCCTCGAACCAACTCGGAGGCCCGTCGCCCGCCGCCGTCATGGCGTTCCTCTCCTCCCGCCACGGCAAGGAGAGCGCCCAGTGACCCTGGAAATGGTGGGCTCTCTCCGTGATGACGAGTGAGAGCTCAGACCGCCCCCCCTACCCTGCCAGCAACTCCATCACCTTCCCCACCGCCTCCGCCGGCGCCACCATCCGCTTCTCGCGGTCCCGCCGCAGCGAGACCTCGACCTTGCCGTCCGCCAGCGACTTGGCGCCGACGGTGACGCGGACGGGGACGCCGATCAGGTCGGCGTCCTTGAACTTGACGCCGGGGCGCTCGTCGCGGTCGTCGAAGAGGACGTCGATCCCCTTCTCCTGGAGCTGGGCGTAGATCTCCTCGGCGGCGCGCTTGACCGCCTCGTCCTCGGGGTTGACCGCGATCAGCAACACCTCGAACGGCGCCAGCGGACGGGGCCAGATGATGCCGTCCTTGTCGTGGTTCTGCTCGATGGCGGCGGCCACCGTGCGGCCGATGCCGACGCCGTAGCACCCCATGATCATCGGCTTCTCCTCGCCCGCCTCGTCGGTGAACACGCAGCCGAGCTTCTCCGAGTACTTGGTGCCGAGCTTGAAGATGTGCCCGACCTCGATGCCGCGGAAGGCCTCCAGCGTGCCGTCGCAGCGCGGGCAGGGGTCGCCGCCCGAGACCAGCAGCAGGTCGGTCCAGTTGGAGAGGTCCACGTCCCGCCCCCAGTTGACGTTGATGAGGTGGGCGTCCCCCTTGTTGGCGCCGGTGACGAAGTTGGTCATGCCGCGGACGCCGATGTCGCCGACGACCGGGATGTCCTTGAGCCCCACCGGACCGGCGAAGCCGACCGGCGCGCCGGTCGCCTCGCGCACCTTCTCCTCGCTGGCGAGCGCCAGGTGCTGGACGTCGAAGTGGTTGGCGAGCTTGATCTCGTTGACCTCGCGGTCGCCGCGCACGAGCGCCGCCACCAGCCCCTTCTCGGTCTCGTAGATCAACGTCTTGACCAGCCGCTTCGGCGCCACCTTGAGGAAGCGGGCGACGTCCTCGACGGCGTGCTTGCCGGGGGTGGCGACCTCCTGTATCTCCTGCTGCGCGAAGGCCGCGCCGGCCTCCTCGGTCCGCCGGGTCTCGGCGCGCTCGACGTTGGCGGCGTAGCCGCAGGAGGGGCAGCGCACGACGGCGCTCTCGCCGGTCTCGGCCACCACCATGAACTCGTGGGAGGCCGAGCCGCCGATCGAGCCGGTGTCGGCCTCGACCATGGTGTAGTCGAGGGCGCAGGCCTCGAAGATCCGGCAGTAGGCTGCCCGCATCGCCTCGTACGACACGTCGAGCCCCTCGACGGTGGTGTCGAAGGAGTAGGCGTCCTTCATCAGGAACTCGCGCCCGCGCATCAGGCCGAAGCGGGGGCGGATCTCATCCCGGAACTTGGTCTGGATCTGGTAGAGGTTGAACGGCAGTTGCCGGTAGCTCTTGACGTCCCGGCGGACCGCGTCGGTGATGACCTCCTCGTGGGTGGGGCCGAAGACGAACTCCCGCTCGTGGCGGTCCTTGATGCGCAGCAGCTCCTTGCCGTAGCGCTCCCAGCGGCCGGACTCCACCCAGAGCTCGGCCGGCTGGATCGCCGGCATGAACAGCTCGATGGCGCCGGCCGCGTTCATCTCGCGGCGCACGATCGCCATGAACTTCTGCAGGCTGCGCCAGCCGAACGGCAGATAGGTATAGATGCCCGCGGCGGTCTTCTTGATCATGCCGGTGCGCACCATGAGCTGGTGGCTGATCACCTCGGCGTCGTTCGGCACCTCGCGGGTGGTGTACAGGTAGTAGCGGCTCCAGCGCATCGCGTTCTCCAGTCTTAGGACCCCGGGCATGAGCCCCGAAGGGGCGACATTCTACATGGCTGGCAGCGTTCCAGCGAGAAACGCTTTCCCCTCCCCCGCCACTCTGATGAAAACCAGGGCTCGCCCCGAAAGAACCTGGAATCCGCCGTGGAGCGCACGGCAAGGGAGGAATCGATGCGTGGATTCATTGTTTTCCTGCTGGTAATCGGCGCTATCTTCTGGGCCGGCAAGAACTACCTGGGCCGCCATGGCGGCGGCGGCCTGTCGATCGACAGCCTGATTTCCGAGAGCCCCACGAAGGCGGCCGAGGCGCGGGTCAAGCAGGTCCTGGACAACCTGGAAAAGGGGGGCGACGGCAACGACGTCCCCCTGCAGACCGCCATCTGCCAGTGGGATTCGGGCCTCATCGTGATCCAGGACCGCAACGAGCTCGAGCAGGCCTACGACGCCTTCGACGGCTGGCGCGACGAGTTCGACATCAACCACCGCAAGATCTCGGGCTACACGATCACCGGCAGCGAGCTCGTCCAGGAGAAGCCCCCGGTGGTGATGGTCTCCGGCACCATCGAGGACCGGACCTTCAAGATGCGGGTCCCGGACAAGCGCCGGATCTCCTGGGTGAACTGAACGGAGCAGGTTGACCACAATTTCGTCTTGTTTTAAAATTAAACAGATTAAGACACTCAGGAGGATGCATGCTTAGAAAGAAGCTCGGCTACATGCTCGTGATGCTCTGTCTCGTCGTTTCGGCCATCATGACGGCACCGCACCCGGTAGCAGCGAGTTGCTCGGGAGATGACTGCGGCTGCGGGGTCGACAGGATCGAGTGCGTTGCGGAGTGCCCTCCGGATCCGGATCCGGCACGCCCTACCTGCTTGACGCACTGCATCAGCGTTGAGGCGAGATGCGGCATCTGCTGCTGCTGCTTGTCCGACTGCCCAACCTATTGCTAGAACTAGAAGAAGCGACCCGCTGAAGCGGCAGGCTCTTCAAATGTCGCCGGTTCGCCTGGACAGGGTCCTGGGCGAGGGCGGGATGGGAGTCGTCTACCGGGCGACCGACCTCGCCCTAGGTCGGCAGGTGGCGCTCAAGACGCTGCCGCGCCTGGGTTCCGAGGCCCTGCAGCGTCTCCGGCGCGAGGCGCGCTCGATGGCGGGCTTTCTCCATCCCAACCTGGCGCTCATCTTCGGAGCGGAGACCTGGAGGGGAGTGCCGATTCTGGTGGTGGAGTATCTCGCCGGTGGGAGCCTGGCCAGCCGGCTGGGCGAGCCCATGGCACCCCGAGAAGTGCTCCGTCTGGGGATGGATCTCGTGGGGGCACTGGAGGTGATGCACGACAAGGGCCTCCTGCACCGGGACGTCAAGCCCAGCAATATCGGGTTTACCGGGGGAGGTGTCCCGAAGCTGCTCGACTTCGGCCTCGCCCGCCTGCACGCGGAAGCCCATTTCGAGGTGCCTGTACTGGACTCGGGCCTTTCTGCGATCGCTGATGAGAAGCTCCGCCTGACGCTCACTGGACAGGTCGTGGGTACGCCCCTCTACATGGCACCCGAGGCGCTCGCGGGCGCCTTGCCGTCCCCGGCGCATGACCTCTGGAGTCTCCACCTCGTCCTCTGGGAAGCCCTCGCGGGCCGACACCCCTTCGCCGGGATGTCCTTAGAGGCGGCGGTCCGCAGGATGGCTAGAGAAGAGATACCCGACATCCGCACGGCCCGGCCCGACTGCCCGGCTGAGATTTCCAGCTTGCTGATACGCGCTCTCCACCTGAACGCGCACCATCGACCGGCCACAGCCGGAGCTGTTCGCGAGGCGTTCCTTGGGGCTGGCTGGACGGTGTAGCCCTTCGGGCTGGGCTCCGTCAAGAGGTGCAGAATAGGTGCAGGGCTCAGAAACGTCTGGCACGGTTTAGGGAGATCATCCCTTCCCCAAGGCCCGCGCGGAGCCCTGGGGAAGGGAAGAGGGGGGCTTACCTCAAGGAATCTGGCAACCGTCGCAGAGATAGAAGCAATGCTGCTTCAGGGCCTCAGGATCGTCGTTCGCATGGCAGATGTACTGGCCGCGGGTACCGAGCTTTTCGATGGCCTCTCCCGCTCCCCGACTCGGCCGGCTCGACTGCCCGGCGATGAAGTTCGAGGTACCGGGCAGGTAGGTGTCGGCCACGCGGTCGCCATCCGTGTCCACCAGCACGAAGCCGGCCGGCGTCGGCGCGGCGGCCTTGCTCCGCCAAGGGAGGTTGGGAATGGCCGGGAATCGGATCGCCACCGGGATTTCGAGCGCCTCGCCGCTCACTTGGCCGACAGGCTTGAAGCTCACCATGACGTTGAGCGCGAGAGGAGCGGAGAACCGTCCGCCCTTCTCGTCGTCGCGAGTGATCACCATGCGGGTGGTCGGCTGAACGCCGTTGAGCCTGGCGGTGGCCGTGAACTTCCCGCACGAGGTCTCGATCGGCGCCAGGCTCTTGAGCGACAGGGCGCGGAACTGAATCCGGGTCGCCGCCACTCCACGCTTGTTGAACGCCGCGTCATCCAGGCGCTGGACGACCGTGTCGGCCGCTCCCAGAGCTCCGGGGGTGCCGGTCACAACGGGCTCTCCCTGAAAAGCCACCCGGCCACTGAAGGGCGCCGAGCCGGAGCAGAAGAAGCCGGCGGGAATCGGGGTCTTCGCGAAGTCGACAAAAGTCGAGCCGTCATCCGTCGTCCTCCAGGCGTCGATCCCGTTCTGGATGACCCGGTCCGCCGCGAACGCGGAAGTCGCGACGCAGGAGACCAGCAGAGCAATCCCAACCACTCCAGTAGCGTGCACTCGCATAACCAACCTCCTTTTAGAAGAGCTACCAGCCCTACCAATAGAGGTACCGCATAACAGGAAAAGCGCGCTCTCCGACCCGCGGGTTGCGGTCCGCGACCCGTAAATTGAACAGCCGGACCCGCGGGTCGCGGCGCTGGACCCGCGGTCTGAAGAGTTGGACCCGTGGGTCAGGGTTCGCGACCCGTGAACCGAAGCGCCGGACCCGTGATCCCGGGTCCGCGACCCGCGGGTCGGAGAGCTGGGACCGTGGGTCAGGCTTCGTGACCCGCGAGTTAGAGAGCTGGGACCGTGGGTCAGGCTTCGTGACCCGTGGGGCGGAGAGCCGGGACCTTGGGTCAGGAGCCTTGACCCGTGGGTCCAATGCCGCGATTCGCGGGTCCGGAGACGCAATTCCCGGGTCGGGAAACCGCTACTTCCTCGGGCTCCGCCGGGACCTCTCGATCAGCCGCGCGGAATCCTTCATGCACTCCATCATTTTCTCCTGCAGCGCCTCCCCCCGGTCTCCCAGCGCCCGGGCATGCGCGAGCACCGAGCGGGCCTGGTCCTCCTCGCCCGAGGCCAGGAGAGCCATGCCGAGATGGGTGAGCGTGGTGGGCGAATCCCCCAGCTCGCTCGACCGCGAGAGGAAGTCGACCGCCTTTTCGAACTCCTTCCGCTTGTAGTGCACCCAGCCGAGGGCGGCGAGCGGGAACTGCTTGATCTCGTCGGGGGCCAGCTCCACCGAGCGCCGGGCGTAGTCGAGGGCCTCGTCGAGGTCCTCCTCCATCTCCGCCAGGTTGTAGGCCATCTCGTAGTAGGCGATCGACTTGGTGAAGTTCGAGCTCCCCTCGTCGAGCAGCCGCTCGCCGATGCGGTTGCCCTCGCGGAACTTCCCCTGGCTGCGCATCGCCTCGATCAGGGCGGCGTAGGCGGTCGCCTTCAGCGTCTCGCCGGGGTTCAGGTCGAGCACCTTGCGGGTCACCGCCTCGATCTCCTGGCTGCGGTTCATGTTCAGGCAGAGCAGGGCGTAGGACATCAGCAGGGTCGGGTTGTCCGGATCGAGCGCCAGCGCGCGGCGGTAGCAGGAGTGGGCCTGCTTCAGGTTGTCGCGCGAGCGGTACTCCTCCCCCTTGCGGAGCCAGACCTCCGCCTCCCCCTCCACCTCGGGCAGCGGCGCGCCGTTGTGGCCGGATAGGTAGCTCACCAGGTCCTGGTACTGGAGCCGCTTCGGGTTGAGCCGCTGCGCCTGGCGGAAGGAGTCGAGCGCCTTGCGCGTCCAGTGGCGGTCGAGATAGGCGAGCCCGAGCAGATGGTGGGCCTCCTCGAAGGCCGGATCGTGCCGCACCGCCTCCTGCAGGAAGTGGACGGCCGAGGAGAGCTTGCCCATCTCGTAGTAGCAGCTCCCCAGCAGGAACAGCGCCTGCGGCACCGGATCGACCTCGACCGCGCGCTCCAGGAAGAGGACGGCCTTGGCGAGGTCCCCCTTGCCGGCGTAGACCGCCCCGAGGCTGAAGTGCGGCAGGAAGCTGTCCGGGTAGATGGCGACGGCCCGCTTCAGGTACTCCTCGGCGCGGGCGTGGTCGCCGCGCTCGTAGTGGATGACGCCGCTGTAGACCAGCCCCTCGTAGTGGTCGGGCTTCACTTCCAGGACGCGCGTGAAGTAGGTCAGCGCGGCCTCGCTGTTGGCCTCGTTGAAGTGGGTCTCGCCGAGGAAGTAGGCGAGCTCGTAGTTGCCGCGGTCGAGCTTGTAGGCGGCCTCGAGGGCGCCCACCGCGCGCTCGATGTCGAAGGCGAACAGGGCGTATTCGGCGTCCTCCAGTTGCTGGAGGAAGAGCTTCCGCTTGTCGCCGTGATAGAGGCCGGCGATGCGCTCCTTGGTGGCCAGGAAGCGCTCCCGCTTCTCCAGGGCGAGGAGCTGGTAGTCCATCTTGGACTCCCAGAGCTCGCTCCACTCGTCCCAGCCGATGTACTTCTTCTGCTCCAGCAGCTCGCGCAGGGCGGAGAGGCCGGTCTGGTTGACCAGGGTGTTCTTCTCCTGCTTGTGGAGGGCGCCCAGGAGCTGGCGCACGGTCTCGGCGGTGCGCTTGACCGCCTCCTCGAGGATCGAGATCCGCTCGAGCAGGTGCTCGTCGAACGAGAAGCTCTCCTCGCCACCCTCCTCGTACCCTTCCTCCTCCTCGCGCAGGGAGCCGGAGAGCACCAGCAGCTTCTGGTGGCAGCGGACGCAGAATTCGTGGTCGTCCCGGTTCGGAGCGCCACAGACTTGACAGTACATTCTTCTCTCTATCTTCCTTCGGCTATTTCGCTTCGTACGAGTAGAAGCCCTGGCCCGACTTGCGTCCCAGACGGCCGGCGTCGACCATCTTGACCAGCAGCGGGCAGGGGCGGTACTTGGGATCGCCGAACCCCTGCTGGAGGACCTTGAGGATGTCGAGGCAGACGTCGAGGCCGATCAGGTCGGCCAGCGCCAGCGGCCCCATCGGATGATTCATCCCGAGCTTCATAACCTCGTCGATGGCCTCCGCCTTCCCGACCCCCTCGTAGAGGCAGAAGATGGCCTCGTTGATCATCGGCATCAAGACCCGGTTGGAGACGAATCCGGGGGCGTCGTGCACCTCGACCGGGGTCTTGCCCATCCTGCGGGACGCCGCCTCGACGGCCTCCCAGGTCTCCTGGCTGGTGGCGAGGCCGCGGATGACCTCGACGAGCTGCATCACCGGCACCGGGTTCATGAAGTGCATGCCGATCACCTTCTCCGGCCGCGAGGTGGCGCCGGCGAGCTTGGTGATCGAGATCGAGCTGGTGTTGGTGGCGAGGATGGCGGCCGGCGCGCAGAGGCGGTCGAGCTCGGAGAGCACGGTCCGCTTGACGTCCTCGCGCTCGACCACCGCCTCGACGACGAGATCGGCAGCCGCGAGGGCGCCGAGATCGCCGGCGGTGGTCAGCCGTCCGAGGGCCTGGTCACGCTCCTCGGCGGAGAGCTTGGCCTTGGCGACCAGCCGCTCGAGCCCCTTGCCGATCTGAGTGCGCCCGCGCTCGAGCGCCGCCGGCGCCGCGTCCACCAGCACCACCTCATATCCGTTCTGGGCGGCCACCTGGGCGATGCCGTGCCCCATGGTGCCCGCGCCGACAACTCCGATCGTTCGAATGGATTCCGTGATTGACGTCATAAGGACTAAACCCCTCCCATGCCGCCGCACTGCGGCGGTGATGCCCGAGCGTATGAAATCGGGGGGGAGGGGTCAAGGAGATAGGGAGAGGGCGATATCTACGGCATCAGCCCCTGCGCCAACTTGGGCGGCGCGGCGTCCAGGAACGCCTCCAGGTCCCGCCGCGCCCGGGCGGCCAGCGGATGCTTGTGCGACTCGTAGCACCCGTACCGGTAGGTGAGGAACGCCTCCTCCCAGGGGGTGTTCGGCTCCAGCGGGGCGAGCGCCTCGACGCACAGGTCCCGCGCGCCGACCGCGCGGGCGATCCAGATCCTGGACAGTTGCCGCTGCTGCTCGAACATGTCGATGGCGAACGGCTGGCCGAACGCCGCGTAGAGCCGGGGGGCGAGCGAGTGGTCGCGGGTCGCCAGTTGGACGGCCAGCGGGATGGTCTCCCGCATCAGCGGCCGGTAGACCCAGGGGTCGGTCCGGTAGGCCGCGAGCGCGGCGATCAGGCGATCGGCCGCCTCGGCGGTCCGGCCGACGCCGGCGAGCCAGATCGCCATCACGAGGTCGGTCTCGATCGGCTGCTCGGCGGCGAGCATCGCCGCGGCCTCCGGGGTGCGGGGGTCGTGGCGGTCGGCCATGCACTCGGCGACCATCAGCCGGTCGGAGTGCGTCCGCGGCGGCTCCGACTGCCCGGACCAGCTCGCGCAGGCCCGCGGGAGGGATTTCCGGGTCCACGCCTGGCGGGCGGCGACGCGCATCCGCCCGGCGGGGTCCCCCTGCGGGTCGGGATCGTCGACCAAGTCCTCCCAGTAGGACCCACGCGCCACCCGCATCTCCGCCACCCGCGACCAGTCGAGCGGCGCCCCCCGCATCGCCGGGCGCCCCTCGCCGCGCGCCTTGACCAGAGTGTAGAGATCGGGCAGCCGGAACAATCCGAAGCGCCCCAGGTTCCTGGCGAAGCCGAACTCGAGGATCGGGTGGTCGTCGGTGTTGATCGCCTTCCCCTCGGCCTTGCCCACCGCCCGGGCGAAGGCCGGGTTCGCGACGTAGCCGGAGTAGAAGCCCTCGATCCCCTCGACCCCCCAGATGCGGGTGAGGGCGGTGCGGTAGGGCTCCTGCCCCACCCGCGAGCGGATGAGGTCGAGGTCGTGCACCAGCGGCTCGCGCCCCGCCATCAGCAGGAGGTCGGCGCGGTGCACCTGCCAGCTCTCGACCGCCGGGAAGACGGAGCCGAGCGTGGCGTAGGCGGTGCGCACGAGCTGGGAGTCGATCTCGTACCCCTGGAGCCATTGCAGCAGGAGCCCGCCGGGGCGCAGCCGCCGCTGCACGGCCTGGTAGAAGTCCTGGCTGAAGAGGCTGGCGACGCCGATCCGGTAGGGGTTCGAGGGCTCGGAGAAGATCAGGTCGTAGTCGTTGCCGGTGGTGAGCAGGAACTCCCGCCCGTCGCCGATCACCAGGTGGACCTTGGGGTTGTGGAGCACGTCCTGGTTGACCTTGGAGCAGACCCGGGCAACGTGCTCGATGGCCGGCTCCAGCTCGATCACGTCCACCCGCTCCACCGAGGGCACCTTGGCGAGCCAGCCGGCCGTGCTGCCGGTGCCCAGGCCGATCACCAGCACCCGCCGCGGGTTGGGATGGACGAGGGAGCCGACCAGACCGCTCATCACCTGGGTCGGCGCGTCGCCGAGGGCGCTGCCGTCCGACTTGCCGTTGACGATGAAGGCGTACTCCTCGCCGAGGTTGAGCGCGACGCTGCTCTCGACGCCGTCCGCCTGCCAGACGGTGCGCGCGCGCACGCTGGCGATCTGGTCCCGGATGTCGTTCGGCCCGTTCCAGTTGGCGATGCTCAGCCGGCCGGCGCCGATCGGGCTGTGCCGCCAGAAGGCGGTGGGACCGGTGGCGGCGCAGAACAGGAGCCCCACGACCCCCGCCGCCACCGGCACGAACGCCGCCCGCCGCGGCGCCCCGGCGCGCAGGCCGGCCACGACCGCCACGGCGGCGAGGGCGAGGAGGAGGAGGGTCACCAGGCGCCAGACGCCCTGGGCGGTCAGCAGCGGGATCAGCCCGAAGCCGCCGGCGATCGAGCCGAGGATCGCCCCCAGGGTGTTGGCCGCGTAGGCGACCCCCACCTCGCGGCCAATCCGGCGGCGGCCGGAGCCCAGCAGGGCGATCAGCAGGGGGAACTGGTAGCCGGCGACGATCGCCGGCGGCAGCACCACCAGCACCGTCACCACCGTCCACCCCGCGACCAGCGACAGAAAGCCCGAGCTCGCCAGCGGGTGCAGCAGCGCGGCGAGCACCGCCACCCCGTCGCCGGTGGCGAAGGGGAGGGCGATCAGCAGCGCCTCGAGTGAGCAGGTGGCGGCGAAGGAGAGCATCGTCGGCCGGCGCTGGCTCTCCCCCGCCCCGTACAGCAGCCCCCCGAGGCCGATCCCCAGCAGGGCGATGGCGAGGATCAGCCCGAAGGTGTAGGAGGAGCCGCCGAGCAGCGGCCCGAGCATCCGGTACCAGACGAGCTCCATCAGCAGGAAGGCGAAGCCGACGAGCGCCGCCGCGAAGGGCACCAGCCAGCCGGACCGCCGCGCCTCCGCCTCCGGCGCCTCGTCGGCGGCGGCGGGCTGCGCCGCCGAATCCGCGCTCTCCGTCTGCAGCTCGCGGGCGAGGCTCTTGGCCGCGAGCACCACCAGAAGGTTGAGCAGCGCCGCGATCCAGATCGTCTTGCGGATCCCCAGGGTCTCGAGGGCGAAGAAGGTGGTGAGCAGGGCTCCGAGCACCGCGCCCAGGGTGTTGACGGCGTAGAGCAGGCCGACCGTCCGGCGGCCGGAGTCGGCCCGCCTCTCCACCGCCCGCGCCACCGCCGGCAGGGTGCCGCCCATCAGGAAGGTGGGCAGCCCGAGGACCACCAGCGAGAGCAGCAGACGCACGGCGCTGCTCCCCGCGAGCCCCATCCGGGCGCTCCCGCCCATCGCGATGTAGAGCCACTCGACGGCCGCCAGCAGCAGTGGCGAGAGCCCGGCCGAGATCGCGATCCCCGCCTCCAGCCCGGCGTAGAGGGAGAGCGGCGAGGGGTGGCGGTCGACCCGCCGGCCCAGCAGCAGGCCGCCGAAGCCGAGCCCGGCCATGAAGATCGCCAGCACCGCGGCCGAGGCCGCGGTCGAGGCGCCGAAGACCAAGCGGAACATCCGGAGCCACGCCGTCTGGTAGACCAGGGCGCAGAATCCGGACGCGAACAGGAGAAGAGCCACGCGGCTCACGGCCGAACGCATAGATGGATCTCCAACAAAGAAAAGACTGGAGACAAAAATAGCAGAAACAGGGCTCGGCCGTCAGGCCCTTTCGGCGAGAGATATAGCCGGTCTACAATTCCAGCCTTACAAGGAGGACCTGATGAAGAAGAACGCCCTGAAGAAGCTCCAGCTCTCCCGCGAAACCCTCGGCGCGCTCAAGAGTAGCCAGTTGATCGAAGCCGTCGGCGGAACCTTCGAGCAGAATGACCGGGAGATCAACCTGGCCCTCACCTCCAACAACACCCGCTACGAGCCCTGCTGCGCCTGCGCGTAGAGCCCCTGACAAAACTCGGTTCTGAACGTAGGGCAGGGGCTTGTCCCCTCCCCCGCCCCTTCGGGGGCGGCCTACGCCATCTCGAACCAGGGCTCGCGCCGCCCGAACTTGGTCGACAGCGCGGCGCCGACGCCGATGAAGGTGACGGCGTACCAGGCGAGGACTCCCAGCCAGGGGAGGAACTTGACGGCGCCGAGCACCAGCAGCCCGATGGTGGCGGCGTTGAGCGGCTGGAAGCGGCGGCGGAAGACCCGGCGGGAGAGCCAGTCGCCCAGCGCGTAGAAGACCGCTACCGTCCCCCAGAGCTTGAGCACGATCCCCAGCAGCACGATGAGCACCACGAACGGGGCGCCGAGGATGCCGCGGGCGAAAGCGGTGAAGAAGAGGGCGGTCAGCACCAGGCAGACGATCCCGGTCAGGCCGACGAAGAAGCTGCGGAAGGGCTCGCGGCGGACCCCCTCGGCGGTCTCGATGAGCTGCCGGCCGCTGGCCGCGAAGAGCAGCAGGAGGAGCAGGGCCCAGGCAGCGACCAGGGCCAGCTTCGCCCCCAGCACCAGGCGGGAGGCGAAGCCGAGGCCGATCGAGGGCCCCTCGAGCAGGGTCAGCCAGGCGTTGGGAGCGTTGGGGTAGGAGACCATGCGGCCGCCGGTCTGGGCGCCCCGGGCGGCGCGGATCCTGCCGCCGACCACGAAGACGTCCCCCTTGACCTGGGCCGTGGGGGCGAGCCGCGCGTCGCCGCGCAGCACGATCACGCTGCCGTCCACCTTCCCGGAGACGTCGACCGAGCCGTTCATGGCGGCGACGTCGGAGAGGGCCTCCCCCTCGACGCTGACATCCCGTCCGATCGCCACCAGCTGCTGCCCGGTGGTGCTCCCCGCCTCCAGGCGCATCGCCGGCTCCGCATCGGGGCTCGGGGAGGCCAGCGCCGGAGGGGCGAGGACCAGCAGCAACAGCGGCAGGAGAGCTTTCACAGCGAGATCTTACGTGAGGAAAGGGTTGAAACCGCGGGGCGCCCGCACCGGGGCGCCCCTACGTCTTCCGGTCGGCCCTCGAAGGCGCCGTGGCCGGCCGCCGGCGGCGGATCAGCGAGATCAGGAGCAGGTTGAGGCAGAGCACCAGGAAGCCGAACACCCCGAGGCTCACGGGCGAGGAGATCACATGGTCGACCACCAGCCCGAGCCCCTTCCAGGAGGCGCCGAGCAGGCCGGCGCCGGCCAGGATGGAGGCCTGCAGCATGCCGCCCACCGCGGCCAGGGCGCCGAACCCCGAGGCGGCGGGAGCCGAGCCGGCGATCAGCAGGGCCGCCGCGAGGCCGCCCAGCAGCACGATGACCGCCGCCGTGAACCGCCAGGCGCGAGGGGAGCGGGCCTGCCAGCCGACGGTCGGCAGCGCCGACATCACCGAGACGCGGAAGTCCGGGCGCACCGGCAGGGCCGAGCTGCGCAGCAGGCCGTCGAGGGCCAGGAGCTCCTCCCGCTCGCGCCGGCAGTCGGCGCAGGAGGCCAGGTGCTCGTCGAGGAGAGCCCGTTCGCCGCTGTCGAGACCGCCGTCGGCGTCCAGATTCAACCATTCACGGTAGGTGCTGTGATCGGGCCTGCTCATAACCTGTCCCCCGGACCTGCAATCGCTCAATTCTCTTAACCGCTCAGCTCAGTCGCTCAAGAAGTCCTGCAGCTTCTCTTTCAACATCTGCCGCCCCCGGAAGAGCTTGTTCTTCACCGTCCCCAGGGGCATCTGCTTGAGCTTCGCGATCTCCTCGTAAGGAAGCTCGCCGAAGTGGCGCAGCAGGATCAGCTCCCGGTACTCCCAGGGCAGGGAGTCGATCGCGTCCTGGATCGCGCTCCCCCGCTCCCGGTTGCGCAGCTCGCCGTACGGTCCCCGCTCGGGAGACGGCAGATCCCAATCCCGGTTCTCCCCTTCGTCATCCTCCTGACGGAGCGAGACCACCTTGAGACGCCGCCGCCGGATCTGGTCGATCGCCGCGTTCTGGGCCACCCGAAACAGCCAGGTGGAGAACTTGTACTGCGGGTCGTACCGATCCAGGACCTGGTACACCTTGACGAGCACCTCCTGCGCGAGGTCGTGCGCGTCGTCCGCGTTGCGGAGCAGCCGGAACAGATAGTTGACGAGGCGGCCCTGGTAGCGGTCGATCAGGTCGCCGAAACGTTCCTGATCGCCCCCGAGGACCGCCGCGACCAGATCCTCGTCGGTCGGTTGCTCCGCTCCCCGCGTCATGGGTGGATACGCAAGGCCAGGGCCAAGGTTTCAGGGGTGCTGGAAAGAAGGAAGGAAGGGGCTCATCCCTGGGGCGGAGGGGGGCTGGCCGGCACCAGATCCGTCCGGGTGGTGAGAACGCCCGTCGCCTTGCCGGTGAGCAGCGCCAGCAGATCCTTCTCGATGCCGTGCGGCGACGTCTCGACGATCCGCCCCACCTCGTGGCCGTCGCGGCGCACGATGAAAGTGGGCAGATAGCGGACGTCGTACTCCTTCACCAGATCGGCGGGCTCTTTCTTCGCGCGGTCGACGCCGATGTAGCGGAGCTGGAAATTGACCGCGCCGCTCCCGGAGTCCATCGCCTTCCAGAGGCGCGGCAGCTCGCGCCGGCTGTCGCCGCACCAGGTGCCGAGGAACACCACCACCTCGGCCCCCGGCCCCGGCCTGGCCTCCGCCAGCTCCCGCGACGCGTCGGCCTCCGGCCGGGCCTCGACCTCGGCCAGTGTCCACTCCGGCGCGGCCTCGATCCTGTCGCGGGTGGTGGGACCGACCAGCACGGGGGTCTCCTGCGCGGGGGCCTGGACCGGGGCCGGCTTGACCACCGGCTGGGCCGGCGGCGCGGCGGACACTCCGGTCACCGAGAGGAGAACGGCGGCGATCAGCGAGACGGGGAGGAGCTTGGCGATCATAACGGGCGAGTTTAGCTCAAACTCGGGCCTGAATTTTTCCTCCACCCGGAACGGGGGGAGGTCAGGAGGGGGGCTTTCCGGAGTCCGGAACCTCTCCTTGCCTGGGGCGTCGGCCCCCTCCTGGCCTCCCCCTGAAGGGGGAGGAAAAAGGACCGGCAGCCCTTGCTACCATCCCGTTCCGTCATCGCACCTCGGTGATCTTTTCAATCTTGTCCCCGAGTTGGATCCTGTCCAGCACCTCGGCGCCGGCGATCACCTCGCCGAAGGCGGTGTAGCCGCCGTCGAGGTGGGGCTGCGGCGAGAGGGTGATGAAGAACTGGCTGCCGCCGGTGTCCGCGCCGGCCAGGGCCATGCCGACCACCCCGCGGTTGTAGCGCAGGCGGTTGATCTCGTCGCGGATGGCGTAGCCCGGGCCGCCGCTGCCGTCCCCCTTCGGGTCCCCACCCTGGACGACGAAGTCGGGGACCACCCGGTGGAAGCTCAGGCCGTCGAAGAACCCCTGGCCGGCGAGGTTGAGGAAGTTGAGGCAGGTCAGCGGCGCCAGCGGACAGGCGAGCCGCACCGTGACCGTCCCCCGCCGGGTGCGGATCTCGACCGTGCGCGGCGAGCGCGTGCGCTGGACGATCTCGCGGTAGAGAGCGACGTCCTTGACCCTCTCCGCCGGCTCCAGGGCGGGGACCTTGCCGCCGAGCTTGCCCAGGCTCTCTCCGGCCGCCCGCCGCAGCACGTAGGGGCCGCCGGTCGCCAGCCGCTCGAGCAGGGCGATCCCGGACCCCCTCTCCAGCGGCTCCCCCTCGGTGCGGGCGGCGACGGCCCGCACGGCGGCGAGCCCCTCCTCCTGGGTCGCTTCCTGGTAGACCCCCGGCAGGGCGGCGCCGATGTCGGCGAGCGGCACCACCGGATGCTCGGCCAGCCAGTCGAGCGCGGTGCCGCGCACGGTGGCGTCGGGATCGGTCAGCGCCTTGCGGGCGGCTTCGACGGTCTCGGGGCTAACGGCCTTGGGGTCGGCCGCCGCCGCCAGCCGGGCGGAGACGGCGGCGGCCCGCACCCGCGGGCTCGGATCGCCGGCCAGCCGCTCGATGACTGTCGCCGCAGGCGGGCCGAGCGCTCCCGCGGCCTCGGCGGCGCGGGTCCGCAGGGCGTCGTCCTTGTCGGCGGCGGCGGCGGTCACCAGCTCCAGCGCTCGCGGCGCCTTGCCCGTCGCCAGGGCCACCAGCGCCGTCCCCCGCTCCCCGGCATCGCCCGTGCCCACGCGCGCCGCCAGCGCGTCGTCGAGCTCGGGCGATCCCCAGACGCCCGCCGCCTCGACGGCGCTCGCCCGCACGCCGGGCCGGGGGTCGTCGAGGAGCGCGCGCAGACGGGGGGTCCAGCCGGGGATGGGCTTCGCCTTGCCGGCGGCGAGCGCCCGGGCGGAGCGCAGGGCCTGGATCAGCGGCCCGGGATCAGAATTGCCGGCAGCGGGCTCGTCGAGCAGCGGGCGCAGCGCCGCGAGATCCTCTTCGCCGCCGACGATCCCCAGGGCGCGGGCGGCCCAGGCGCGGACCCGCGGCGCGGGGTCGGCCAGCAGCGCGCGCAGCGTGGGCAGGGCCTGCGCCTTGGGCTCGCGCGCCAGGGCGAAGGCGGCGGCGGCATGGAGCGCCGGGTCCGGGACTTTGAGGCCGCGCTCGGCGAGCGACACCACGGTGTCGTCCTTGAAGCGGAAGAGATGCGGCAGCAGCCGCGCCCAGCGCTCCTCCTCGGGCAGCGGCAGGAGCGCCTCCAGCACGTCCACCGTCCGCCCGCCGAGCCGGCCGAGGGCCTCGACGACCAGCACGCCGGTCTCGCGGTCCTTGTCGCGGACGGCGGCGAACAGCGCCTGCTCCCCCTCCGGGTCCCCCAGCAGGCCGATCGAGAACGCGGCCGCCCGGCGCACCGCCGGCTGGTCGTCGACCAGCAGCCCCTGGAGCGCCGAGAGCCCCTGGCGGTCCGGAATCCGCCCCAGGGCCACCGCGAGCTCCTCGCGCAGCGAGGCATCCCCCCGCAGCGCCTGATGGACGACGAACTCGTCGTAGGCCTGGCGGTCCACCAGGAGCAGCAGCAGCGCCCGCTCCTCGAGGTTCGGCACTTGGACGGACGGCAGCTCCGGCGCCGTCCTGGCGCGGGGGCTGGAAGCGCAGGCGGTCACCAGGAGGATGAGGGGGATCAGGCCGAGGGTCCGTTTCATGATCCAGCGATGCTAGCACCGGCTCCCACCCGCGCAGGCGGGGCGCCCCAGGCAAACTACGGGTATATTCCTCCCGTGCCCACCCTCCGTTTCGAGAACGTCCGCCGCCGCTTCGGCCGCCTGGCGGTGCTGACCGGCGTCTCCGGCGCCGTCGGCCCGGGCGAGATGCTGCTCGTCACCGGCCCCAACGGCTCCGGCAAGAGCACGCTGCTGCGCTGCCTCGCCGGCCTGCTGGCGCCGGACGCCGGGACGATCGAATACCAGGAGGACGGAGACACCCTCGACGCCGCGGGCCGGCGGCGGCAGGCCGGCGTGGTGACGCCGGACCTCGCCTTCTACGCCGAGCTGACCGTGCGGGAGAACCTGGAGTTCTTCTCCCGGCTGCGGCGCGCCACGCCGGAGCACGGGCTCGCCGTGCTCGCTCGCCTGGAGCTCCCTCTCGACCGCATGGCGGGCGCCCTCTCCTCGGGGATGCGGCAGCGCCTGCGCTGGGCCTGGGCGCTGCTCCACTCCCCCCGGCTGCTGCTCCTCGACGAGCCGTTCCAGAACTTCGACGCCCCGGGGGAGCGCGCCGCGCGCGAGCTCCTCGCCGAGCACCTGGCCGCCGGCGGCCTCGCCGTGGTCGCCAACCCGTCCCCCCTCGAGTTCGGACATGTGGCAGGACACCTCGACCTGGGCCGCTGAGGCGCTGGCGGTGTTCGCCAAGGAGTGGCGGTGCGAGTTCCGCACCCGCTACGCCCTGAACACGCTCGGCCTGTTCGCCTTCACCACCCTGGTGGTGGTCAGCGTGAGCCTCGGCCCGCTGGGGGTGTCGACCTCGCAGGGGACAGCCGTGCTGCCGGTCCTGCTCTGGATGATCCTCCTCTTCTCCGCCGCCGCCGGGCTCCCCCGCGCCTTCGTGCAGGAGGAGGAGACGCAGACGGCGACCGCTCTGCGCCTCGCCGCCACGCCGTCCGCCCTGTTCTGCGGCAAGCTGCTCTACGGCATGACCCTGACGCTCGCCCTGGAGGCGCTGGTCACGCCGGTGTTCGTGGCGATGACCAGCCTCGACGTCAAATCCCCCGGCCTGCTGGCGGCCGTGCTCGCCGCCGGCGGGTACGGCCTCGCCGCCGGCAGCACCCTGGTGGCGGCGATCATCGCCCAGGCGCGCAGCAAGGGGACGCTGTTCTCCGTCCTCGCCTTCCCCATCCTCCTGCCGCTGCTGCTGATCGCCGTCGAGCTGACGCGCCACGCCGTCGCCGGGGACCCCGCCGATGTGGCCCTGTTGCAGCTACTTCTGTATGATGGTTCGGTCACCGTAGCCGGATTCATGCTCTTCCCGGTGGTATGGAACCCATGAGAAAACTTCTCGCATGGCTGCTCTGGCTCTGGATCTCGGCCGTGATCGCGGGAGCGTTCCTCTACGCCCCGCTGGCCAAGGGGTTCATCGGCCAGTCGAGCCGCATTCTCTTCTTCCACGTGCCGATGGCCTGGGTCTCTTTCGTGGCCTTCATCGCCGCGGGAGTCTGGAGCCTGCGCTTCCTCTATTTCGGACGCCAGCCGCGCCACGACCGGGCGGCCGCCGTGGCGGTCGAGCTCGGGCTGGTCTTCGGCGTCCTCGCCACCATCACCGGCTCGCTCTGGGCGCGCGTGATGTGGGGCGCCTTCTGGAACTGGGACCCGCGGCAGACCTCGATCGTGGTCGCCCTCCTCTTCTACGGCGCCTACCTCGCCCTGCGCTCGAGCCTCGAGGACGCCGACCAGCGCGCCCGCCTCTCGGCGGCCTACGCCGTGCTCGGGCTGGTGGTGGCGCCGTTCCTGTTCTTCATCATGCCGCGCATCATGTTCTCCCTCCACCCGCAGTCGGTGATCAACGCCCAGGGGAAGGTGGAGATGGAGTCGCGCATGGTGCAGGTGCTGCTCGCCGGCTCGGCCGGCTGCACCGCGCTGTTCTTCTGGATCCACAATCTGAAGTGCCGGCTCCTGGCTCACGCGGAGCGGAAATCGGCACTCTATGAGTAGAGGTTCTCTATGGTAACCGGCGAGATCGGTTGGGTCGTGGCCGTCAATCTCATCATCTGGACCGGGCTGTTTCTCTACCTGCTCCGTCTGGGATCGCGGCTGCGCGAACTGGAGAAGAAACCATGAAGATGAAAAAGACTCGTCTGTACCTGTTCGGCGTTCTGCTGCTCCTCGCCTTCGCCGCGTTCTCCTTCTCCACCTTCAAGGACTCGATGACCCCCTACGTCTCCTACGAGAAGGCGCGCGAGGGGGGGCGCATGGTGCAGGTGGCCGGCGCGCTCGAGAAGGGGAGCTACTCCTACGCGGCGGCCCGCGAATCGCTCTTCTTCACCCTCCAGGACCCGAAGACCAAGCAGACCCTGCGGGTGCGCTACAAGGGGCTGAAGCCGGCGAACTTCGAGGACGCCATCAGCATCGTCGCCATCGGCAACTACGATGAGCGGGCCAAGGAGTTCGAGGCCAACAAGCTGCTGGTGAAGTGCCCCAGCAAATATCAGGGCGCCGAGGTCGAGAAGACCTACAGCTAGCCAAGGAGCACGCGTGGAATACCTCTCCCATCTCTACCTGCCCGGGGCGGTCGCCATCTGGGCCGCCCTGTTCTTCGCGCTCGCCACGATGTGGGGGTACGCGATGGCCCTGACGGCCGAGGCCGGCGACACCAGCGCGCTCACCTTCGCGCGGCGGTCCTACGGCTTCTTCGCGATGTCGATCCTGCTCGCCGCCATGGTCCTGTCGCTGCTGCTGATGACGCGCGACTTCCGGGTCGAATACGTCTTCCAGTACTCGGGGCTCGACCTGCCGGGCTACTACCAGTTCGCCGCCTTCTGGGCCGGCCAGAAGGGGAGCTTCATGATCTGGCTCTTCTGGGGGACGATGCTCGGCCTGCTGGTGCGGCGGACGACCGGCCGCACCGAGCCCGCGGTGATGGGGATCTACACCCTGACCCTGCTCGGCCTGCTCCTCATCCTGGTGCGCGAGAACCCGTTCGTGATGCTCAAGCAGACCCCGCTCGACGGCCAGGGGCTGAACCCGCTGCTGCAGGACAACTGGATGGTGATCCATCCGCCGATCATGTTCATCGGCTACGCCGCCACCGCCATCCCCTTCGCCTTCGCGATGGCGTCGCTCTGGCGGCGCAAGTACGACGGCTGGGCGGCGCGGGCGTTCCCGTGGGCGCTCGGCGGCTTCCTGGTGCTCGGCACCGCCATCCTGATGGGGGGCTACTGGGCCTACAAGACCCTCGGCTGGGGCGGCTACTGGGGGTGGGACCCGGTCGAGAACGCCTCGTTCATCCCCTGGCTCTTCGGCACGGTGCTGATCCACGGCCTCTACATGGAGCGCACCAAGGGGCGCTTCCGGCGGGCTAACTACATCTTCACCTTCCTGACCTACATCGCGGTCCTCTACGGCACCTTCCTCACCCGCTCGGGCGTGCTGGCGGACTTCTCGGTGCACAGCTTCGTCGACCTCGGGATCTCCGGCTGGCTCACCTTCCTGCTCGGCGGCTTCATGCTGCTCGGGATCTACCTGATCGCCACCCGCTGGCGGGAGATCCCGACCGCGCCCAACGAGGACCCGTTCCTGTCGCGCGGCACCTTCCTGGTGCTCGGGACGATCACCATCCTGATCGCCGCCTTCGTGATCACCGCCGGCACCTCGGCGCCGCTGCTCACCCACTTCATGGAGAGCCAGAGCCAGGTCGGCCCCAGCTTCTACAACAAGGTGAACCTGCCGATCGCGATGCTGGTCGCCTTCCTGCTCGCCTTCGTCCCCTACCTCACCTGGAAGGGGACGCCGCCGCGCGAGCTGCTGCGCAAGGTCACCCTGCCGGTCGCGTTCGGCGTGGCCATCGCGGTGGCGGCGGCGGTCTGGCGGGTCCGCGACGCCTTCCATCTGGTCTTCATCCTGCTCGCGGCGATGGCGCTGGCGACCAACTTCCAGAAGACGGTCGAGAAGTTCCGGGCCGGCGGGCTGAAGGCGATGGGCGGCTATCTCACCCACGTCGGGGTCGGCGTCATCCTGCTCGGCATCATCGCCTCCTCCGGCTACGACCAGAGCACCAAGGTGACGCTGACGCAGGGGGTCAAACGCCAGGTGGACGACATGGAGCTCACCTTCACGCGGTTCATCCCGCGCCACGAGCGCGAGAAGGAGCGCATGGAGATCCAGGTGTCACGGGCCGGCGGCAAGCCGTTCATGGTCTACCCGAAGATGTTCATGAACGACCGCACCCGCCAGATGATGGTCAATCCGGACATCAAGAGCTCGCCGTTCCAGGACCTCTACGTCTCGCCGATCGAGTACGACCCCGGGCAGCCGCGGCTGCAGCTCACCAAGGGGCAGTCGGGAAGGATCGGCGACGTCGAGGTGCGCTTCGTCCAGTTCAACCTCAACATGGACGGCAACGCCCTGGTGGCGATGCAGCAGGGGCGGCAGGTCACCATCGGCGCCGAGCTGGCGGTCACCAAGGGGGGGCGGACCTTCAACGCGACGCCGGTCTACCGGCTCAACCCCGGCAGCGGCGCGGTCGAATCTCCGCCCCTGGCCCTCCCCGGCGGCGGCGCCGTCTTCGTCTCCGGGATCAACGCCGGCGCCGGCGCCGTGCAGCTCGAGACCACCGGCATCGGCAACCCCGCGAAGATCTCGATCGACGTCACCCGCAAGCCGCTGATCCAGCTCGTCTGGGGCGGCCTCTACGTCATGCTGTTCGGCGGTGTCCTGACGATGATCCAGCGGTACCGGCAGATGCGGGTGCTGGAGGCGATCGAGGAGAGAGGCTAGAAGACTACGACCCCACCGCCAGCCGGTCGGCCAGGCTGTTGGGCAGGCCGGCCTTGCGGATGCGGGTCTGGGCCTCGCCGATCGGGTAGGGGATGCGGTACCAGCGCACCACCCGGCTCTTGCTGTCGTAGATCATGTAGGAGGCGCGGGGGTCGCGGTCGCGGGGCTGGCCGATCGAGCCGGGGTTGATGAGGTACCGACCGCCGGGGGCGAGCGCGATCCGCCCCGAGGTGCCGCGCAGCGCCTTCACCCCGAGGACGCGCCCTTCCAGCCAGAACAGCGACGGGATGTGGGTGTGGCCGAAGAAGGTCACCGGCATGTCGAAACGGGAGAAGATCTCCCAGGCGTCGACGTCGGAGAAGACGTAGGTGTCCTCGTCGAGCGGCGAGCCGTGGCAGATGGCGACCCCCTCCTCCACCAGCATCGGCCCCTGCGGCAGCTCGCGCACGTAGCGGAGGTTGCCGGGGGTCAGGCGGCCGGTCGTCCACTGGGCCGCTGTGAGGGCGGTCTGGTTGAAGTTGCTGCCGGAATCGATGCCCGCCACCACCTTGTCGTGATTGCCGCGCACCGTGAACAGCCGGGGACCGAGACGGCGCACGGCGTCCACCACCTGGTTGGGGGCTCCCCCGTAACCGACCAGGTCGCCCAGCACGAGCACCGCTTCGAAGCGCTTGCGCCGGGCCCGCCGCAGGACGGTTTCGAACGCGTCCCAGTTGGCGTGCATGTCCGAGAGGATCAGATAACGCACTATCGATTCCCGATCAGCAGGGCGATTCTCGCCGCGATCTCCTCCGGCCCCTCGTCCGGGGCAACGTCCATCGTCACGTCCGCCCGGCGGTAGGCCGGGAGCCGCTCGCGGTAGAGCGCGAGGGCCTGGACGTCATCCTTGAACAGCGGCCGGTCGGCCTTGCCCCTCCCGCCGATCCGCGACGAGATCGTCGCGAAGGCGGGATTGATCCAGACCGACAGGCCGTTGGCGCCGATCAGCGCGGCGTTCGTCTCGAACGCCATCGTGCCGCCGCCCAGTGCAACCACAACGTCCGGCAGCGCCAAAGTCCCTCGCAGGGCCTCGGCCTCCATCTGGCGGAAGACCGGCTCCCCCTGCTGCTCGAAGATCTGGCGCACCGTCACCCCCGCCCTCCGTTCGATCTCCTCGTCGAGATCGACGAACCCTACTCCCAGCCGCTGGGCCAGGCGGCGGCCGACCGTGGTCTTGCCGCACCCCATGAACCCGGTCAGAAAGATCCTCATTCCCCCGCGCCGGCCGCGGCTGTTCCGGCTGCGATCATCAGGCGGTGGCAGTTGGCGCGGATGTCCCCCTTGCAGACGGCGCCGATCATGGCGGCCGAATCCGCCCCCGCGGCCAGGACCGCGGCCAGGTTGCCGGCGTCGATGCCGCCGATGGCGACCAGCCGCTTGCGCGTGCGTTCCCGCGCCCAGCGCACGAATTCCAGGCCGACGGCCGGGCCGGGCAGCGCCTTGCCGGTGGTCGGGAAGACCGGGCCGACGGCGATCACCTCGACGTCCGGGTCCTCGTCGGCGGCGGCGAGCTGCTCCGCGTCATGGGTCGAAAGCCCGATCCGCACGCCGCTCCCCACCACGCGGCGGGCCGCCGCCGGGGGGAGGTCCCGCTGCCCGACGTGGAGCCCGGCGACGGGAAACAGCGCCGCGAGGTCCGCGCGATCGTCCACCCAGAGCTGGACGCCGCTCCCCTCCAGCGCCCGGCAGCACCCCGCGAGGGCCTCGTACCAGCCGCTCCCGGAGAGCTCCTTGGCGCGCACCTGGATCCAGCCGATGCCCGCCGACGCCATCTCGGCCACCGCCGCGGGGAGCGCCCGCGCGCCCAGCGCGCCGGCGTCGGCGATGGCATAGACGGCTCCGGTCATCTACTTCGTACCATTTCGTACCCTCTACTTCGTACCGCCGTCCTCGTCCTTCGCCGCCCGCTCGCGCTCCAGGAAACGCTCCATGAAGCGCGTCGAGAGGCGGCCGGCGACGAAGTCGGGATCGCGGAGGATGCGCTTGTGGAGCGGGATCGAGGTCTGGATCCCCTCGACCACGAAGAAGTCGAGCGCCCGGCACATGCGGGCGATCGCGTACTCCCGCGTGCGGTCGTGCACGATCAGCTTGGCCACCAGCGAGTCGTAGTACGGCGGGATGACGTAGTCCTCGTAGCCGTGGGTGTCGACGCGGGTGCCGGGGCCGCCCGGGAGATGGAAGGTCTTGAGCGGTCCGGGGCTGGGCGCGAAGGTGTTCGGGTTCTCGGCGTTGACGCGGCACTCGATGGAGTGGCCGCGCGGCTTCAACCCGTTGGGGATCTCCAGCCGCCGGCCGGCCGCCACCTCGATCTGCATCTTCACCAGGTCCATGCCGGTCACCATCTCGGTGACCGGATGCTCGACCTGGATGCGGGTGTTCATCTCCATGAAGTAGAAGCGGCCGTCGCTGTCGAGCAGGAACTCGATGGTCCCCGCGTTCTCGTAGCCGACGGTCTCGCAGAGCCGCACCGCCGCCGCCCCCATCTCCGCCCGCAGCTCGGGGGTGAGCGCCGGCGAGGGGGACTCCTCGATCAGCTTCTGGTGCCGGCGCTGTATGGAGCACTCGCGCTCGCCCAGGTGGACCACCTTGCCGTGCTTGTCGCCGAAGACCTGGAACTCGATGTGGCGCGGCTCCATCAGGTACTTCTCGAAGTAGACCGAGCCGTCGCCGAACGCCTTCTCCGCCTCCTCGCGCGCCGCCGCGAGCTGCGGCGCGAGCTCGGCCTCGGTATGGACGATCCGCATGCCGCGCCCGCCGCCCCCCGCCGCCGCCTTGAGGATGACCGGATAGCCGACCTTCGCCGCCATCGCCATCGCCTGCTCGGCGTCCTCCAGCGGCTCCGGGCTGCCGGGCAGCACCGGCACCCCCGCGGCCTCGGCCGTCTGCCGCGCCTTGGCCTTGTCGCCCATCAGGCGGATGACCTCCGGGCGCGGCCCGATCCAGCCGATCTTGCACTCGTCGAGCACCTCGGCGAAGTGGGCGTTCTCGGCGAGGAACCCGTAGCCCGGGTGGACGGCGTCGGCGCCGGTGATCTCGGCGGCCGAGATGATGCTCGAGATGTTGAGGTAGCTCCCCTTCGAGGGGGGCGGGCCGATGCAGACGTCCTCGTCGGCGTAGGTGACGTGGAGGCTGTCGCGGTCCGCCGTGCTGTAGACGGCGACCGTCTGGATCCCCAGCTCCTTGCAGGCCTGGATAATCCGGAGCGCGATCTCGCCCCGGTTGGCGATCAGGATCTTCTTGAACATTGGGCGCCCGGCCTAGCTGGTCTTGATGGCGAAGAGCGGCTCGCCGAACTCGACCGCCTGCGCGTTCTGCGGATAGATCTCGGCGACCGTGCCGTCGACGTCCGATTCGATCTCGTTCATCAGCTTCATCGCCTCGATGATGCAGAGCACCTGCCCCTTCTTCACCCGGGCGCCGATCTCGACGAACGGCGGCGCGTCCGGCGACGACGCGCGGTAGAAGGTGCCGACGATCGGCGAGGTGAGCACATGCGAACCCGCCGGCGGTCCGGCCGGCGCCGCCGGAGCGGTGGGCAGCGGGGACGGCGGCGCCGCGGCGGCCGGGGCCGCCGGAGCGTGGAGAGGGCCGGCGGAGCCGGCCGGAAGACTGACGCTCGCCGCGCCGGTCTCGGCGGAGAACGACGCCGCCGCGCTCTGCGCCGGCTGGCCGTCGATCTTCAGGCGAAATCCCGAACGCTCCAGCTCGATACCCTGGAGGCGGTTCTGCGCCACCAGCTCGATCAGTTCCTTGATCTGTTCAAAAGTCAGCACGTAGACGCCCCCTTGCAAGCCTCTCGCGTCGCCCGGATTCGATTCAGGAAAGATCCGCTTCCAGGAGCAGGCGCGCTCTCCGGAGCTCGAACCGGGCCTTCCCGTAGTTCCCCTCCGGGCCCAGCACGAGAAGCAGATAATAATCCGCGGCGACGGAGCTTACCATCAGCGTCAGCCGGTCGGTCATCACCGAGAGCTGCTGCACCTCGCCGACGTCCAGCTCGCGGTGGTTCTCGCTGATCGACCGCGCCTGGGCGACCAGCTCCGCCGCGAGCACGTCGAGGTCGAGGTCGGGGTCCGAGCTGAACGACTCGACCGGGATGCCGTCCTTGGCCACCAGGGAGAGAGCGACCGCGCCGTCGATCCGGTTGCTGATACGGCTCAAGTGCTCAAGAAACATCGCGCTGTCCCCCCCGCCGCAGTCGTGTCAGATAGCTGTTGAGAAGGAACACCTTGCGGGCCTTCGTCTCCGCCTCCCCGCCCTCCTCCCCGGGCTCGTAGCCGGCGAGCAGGTCGCGCCCCTCGAGCGGGCGCCGCTCCTGCCGCCGCGAGGCGAGCTGGAGGAGCCCCTCGTGCGCCGCCGGATTGTCCGGCTCCCGGCGCAGGACCTCGTCGAAGATCCGTTTCGCCTCGCCGAGATGGCCCTGCCGCAGGTAGATCTCCCCCAGCGTCGCCGTGGCAGCCGGCTCGGCGGCCGGCTGGAAGGCCGGTTCGGCGATCGGCTCGAAGACTGGCTCGGCAATCGGCTCGAACGGGGGCTCCTCGAAGGTGGCCTCGAAAGCCGGCTCCAGGGCGGGCGGAGCGGGCTCGGCGAACAGCGGCGCCGGCTCGGCGGCCCAGGGGGTCGCCTCCTCGAGGTCGAAGACCGGAGCCTCGGTCTCGGGCGCGGGCTCTTCCCAGGCCAGCCCGGCCACGGGAGTGGTCTCTTCCAGCTCCTCGATCTCCCTGGCATCCACCACGGGCGCCGCCACGGGCGCCGCGGAGGGGGCCGCGGAGGGCGCCGCCGCCTCGGGAGCCGGCTCGAAGCCGAACAGCCCCTCGGCGGCCAGGGCGTTGAGATAGCGGCTCCGGCTCTCCCGCGAGCCGAGACCGGGGAAGACCACCCCCTCGAGCTCCGGCTCCTCCGCCACGGCGGGCGCGGCGGCCACGGCGGCGGCAGGAGCGGCCGGCGGAGCGGCAGCCGGGGCGGGTGCCGCCGGGGCCGGCGGGGGGGCCGGGAGATCCAGCGCGAACAGGTCGTCGCCGCCGCGCCGGACCGGCGCGGGGGGCGGCGTGAAGCCAAGATCGAAGACATCCCCGCTTGTCGCGGGAGGCGGCGCCTCCGCGAAAGAGCGGTCCGACGTCGGTGGGGCCTGGGGGGGTTGTTCCATCGCGCGGAGCCTCCGGCGCAGCTCTTCGATTTCAGGGTCGCTGTCGTTCAGCAGACTATAGAGGTCGAGCCGCTCGCGAGCCTTTTCGGCCTCGCCGGTGTCGAGATACGCCCGCACCAGCAGCTTGTTGGCCACCATCTGCGTGGCATCCTGCTTGACCACGCGCTCCAGCACTCCGCGAGCCGCCTCGGGCTCGCCCAGCTCCAGGTGGCACCGCCCCTTCGCCACCAGGGCGGAGAGGTAGCCGGGGTGCTCCCTGAGCCCGCGGTCGAGCACCGCGAGCGCCTCCTTGATCCGCCCCTGATGGCGGTACTCCTCCGCGAGCTGGAGAAAAATCCGGGAGGAGGGGTCGGCTTCCCAGCGGTTCCTGAGCTGGGTGAGACGGTCGGAGAACGCGCCGTCACTCATGCCGCGACACCTCGGGCGGAGCTTGGGCGTGCGGGAACCGGGCGGGAGGCGTCAGGGGTAACGGCAAAGTGGCTGCATTATAGCAACATACGGCCGTTCTGGCCTTCGCCGCGGCGATCCTGGAGACGGTGCGGGGCGGGCTCGCGTCGCCGCGAGGCCCGCCCCGGAGAAGAACGCCCCGTTCCCGCGCTCTAGGTGCCGTTCCCCTGGGCGGTGACGGGCACCGTGATCCGCGCCGTCGCCGTGTCGCTCAAGCCCGCGGCGGTGACCGTGAGGACGACCGTGTACGAGCCCGGCGCGGCGTAGGTGTGGCTCGGGCTGGATCCGGTCGCGCTGGCGCCGTCGCCGAAGTTCCAGGAGTAGGTCAGATCGCCCGGAGCGGTCGAGGTGTCGATGAACTGGACCTCGAGATCCGTGTTCCCCCTCTGGTAGGTGAAGGAGGCGACGGGGCGGTCCCCCTGGATCTGGATGGTGGCGGTCTGGGTGACCGCGGCGCCCGCGGCGCCGGTCGCGTGCACGGTGACCGTCACCGACGAGGCGTTGTTCGCCAGGTCCTGCTCGGACAGCCGGAGGGTGTCGCGGGCCACTCCCGACGAGTTGGTGGTGACGGTGTTGCCCCGGGAGCCCAGCGTGCCGAGGTCGGTGGTGAAGTTCACCCCCTGATTGGCGATCGGCTGCCCGCTGTCGTCCCGCAGGACCGCCAGGAGCGATACGTTGCCGCCGGTGGCCGGCAGGGTGGTGGGGGTCGGCTGCAGGATGATCGTCGTGGTCACCGAGCCGACCTGCACGTCGATGCTGGCGCTCGTCGGAGTGGAGGGCGGAGGGGTGTCGGTGGTGGCTCCGCCGCCCGCGGGCGCGGTTCCGATCGCCGCCGAGATCCTCGCCGTCCCCAGCCGCCCGTTCGACTGGAACGTGGCAGTCGCCGTGCCGCTGCCGTTGGTGGTCACGATGGACGGGATCGACCCCAGGGTGGCACTCAGGTGGATCTCGGTGCCCGGGTTCAGGGGGTTGCCGTCCGGCTTGCGGCCGATGATGGTGATGGTGGAGCTGCCGTTCAAGGCGATCCGCGTGGGATTGGCGGTGACTGCGAGGATCGAGCCGGAGGGGGCCACCGGCGAGGCCTTGTCGCACCCCGCCACCGCCAGCATCGCCAGCATTGGGACCAGGAACAAGAGATAAGCAACAGCGCGGTAGTTCATAGTCCCCAGTATACGAACGAGGGCGGCCGTCCGTCCAGACGACCGCCCCCGGAAAGAGCACTGGAGATGCCTGGCGCCTTACGGGCCGGTCACCGTGATCACCTTCACGGTCTGGTTGGACCCGCCCGCGTTGGTCACCGTCAGCTTGACGGAGAAGTTCTTCGGGAACGGCCCGCTGGCCGAGTAGTCATGGCTCGGGTTCTGCTGCGAGCTGCTGGTGCCGTCGCCGAAGTCCCAGAGCCACGAGGTCGGCGCGCCGCTCGACGTATCGGCGAACTGCATCGTGTGCCCGTTGATCGGCGTCGCCGTGAAGGACGCCGTCGGCGCGGTCGGCGGCGTCTGGTTCCGGCAGCTGCCGTCCGCCGGGGAGAGCCGGAAGCCGTTGGTGAACGACGAGCTGCAGCCGGTGCTCAGATCTCTCACCGTGACCGTCACCGGCGTGGCGATGTTCATGATGCCGTTGTTCGCGCACGGCTGGGTGTCGAAGGTGAAGCCCTGCGGCGGCGCCGGCACGATCAGGTTGATCGACGTCGACGTGCTGCTCAGCACCTGCGCCGAGCTGCCGTTGGTGCCGGGTCCGAAGGTCACCCCGACGTTCTGGGGCGAGAAGTCGCGCCCGCTGATGGTGACGTTCGCCCCGGTGCCGCCGATGTTCGGGTTGATGCCGGTGATCGCCGGCAGCGGGATCTGGGCGTTGAACCCGAGATTGGCCGTGTCGCCGTCGCCGGTGTTGATGTTGACCACCGTCACCGAGGTCGCCGAGACGAGGCCGTTGGTCGGGCAGGTCGTCGGCAGCGGCGCCGGGCTGGTGAGGATCACGATCTGGTTGCCGCTCACCGAGACCACCTGCTGGGCCACCGAGACGCTGGGGTTGCTGAACTGGAACGACACCGCGACCGGTCCCTCGAAGCCGGAGCCGTCGATGGTCACCCGGGTGCCGCCGAGGTAGGAGCCGCCACCCGGCCCCATGGCCGTGATCTGCACCTTGGATCCGTACTTGAACTGCTGGGAGCCGATGCCGCTGAATCCGGACCCCGGCTCCTTGACCAGGATGTCGACCACCTGATTGGTCAGGTTCTGCCCCAGGGCGCGGGCCGGCGGGGTGAGGGCGACGATCTGGGTGGGGGTCACCGAGACCACCGTCCCTTCGACGCCGTCAAAGTTGGAGGCGCTCGAACCGCGGCCGAACAGCACCTGCAGGGGAGCCACGAAGCCGGTGCCCGTGATGACCACGCGCGTGCCGCCTTCATTGCCGCCCGAGGCCGGATTGACCGAGAAGACCGAGGGCGGACCGCCCGGGCCGCCGCCCAGGGAGTAGGTGAACCCGCGGTCGATCGAGTCGCTCATCTCGTTGACCTGGTTCGCGTGATTGGTCACGTTCACCGTCACCGTCGAGGTCTGGCCGACGACGACCGGCGCGCCCGCCGCCGCCGCCGAAGGGGTGACGACGACGATCTGGTTGGGGCTCACCGAGCGCACGGTGGCCGCCGCGCCGCCGAAGGTGACCTGCACCGGGGACGCGAAGCCGCCGCCGAGGATGGTCACCGTCTGGCCGCCCGCCGCGTCGCCGGCGCTCGGCGAGACGGAGGAGACGAAGAAGGTCGCCGGCGAGCCGATGTTGACGTTGGCCGCGCCGGTGCCGCCGCCGAACGAGGCGGTCACGGCGGCCGTGCCCACCTCGGTGCCGGCGAACAGCGCGGCCTGCGCCCGGCCGTTGACCAGCGCGAGCGTCACCGTCTGCGGGCCGCTCGTGGAGTTGAAGTTGCCGAGGGTGGTGTTGACCGTCACCTGCGAGCCGTCCGCCGGCGGCTGGCCGTTGTCGGTGCGGCGGACCTCCACCGTGACGGTGCTCGAGGCGGTGCCGCCGCCGGTGATATTCGGCGGATTGGCGGTCACCGACACGGTATACGAGGTCTGCGGCACCGGCGGCTTGGAGGTCACCGGGGGGCTGCTCGGCTCGGTCGGTGAAGACGTACAGCCGAGAGCCGCCACGAGGACGGATGCAGCCAGAAAAAGATTGGCGTTCCGGAAAATTCTCATAGCTAAGCTCCTACATCCCTCAAGGCGTGACTTCGATCGTGAACGTGGCCGGAGCGGAGGCGACTTCGTCCCCCGACAGAGTGCGGCCGAAAAAACGCAGGCTGACATCGAGGACGATGACGGCGGTACCGGTCTCGCTGTCCCGGCCGAAATCGAGCAGATCCTTGAGCGGCGGGCTGAGGATCTGATCACTGGTCAGGAACGGCAGGTTCAGCAGATCGATGATCCCGCCGCCCGGCGGCACCAGGCCGAAGGTCCCCAGCACCGCCGGCGGCGGCACGCGGCTGCCGCGGTCGCGCCGGCGGTAGGTGATCTCGTAGCTCCGCAGCTCGATCCCCTCCAACTGGTGCCCCTGCGGCGTGGTGACCGTGGGATCCTTGAAGAAGTTCGTGAGCGTGACGTCGCCGATCTGGAATTCTCCCGCCGCCGGCGAGCGCAGCGAGACGGAGACCGGCAGGCCGCTGAATTTCGTCACCGACAGGACGACCGAGCCCTCGCTGCGGTCGGTACGGCTCCGGCAGCTCGTCACGGCGAGCGACGCGGCGATCAGCAGGAAGAGGATGGCTTTATGTTTCTTCATGACCCACTCCCAAGGTTAGATCTTGATCACGCGCGGAGTGATGAAGATGAGCAGCTCATCGTTCTCCTCGTCGCGTGTCTTGTGCTTGAACAGATGACCGATGATCGGGATGTTGGACAGGCCGGGCACCCGCTCCTCGCCGTTCTGCCCGGTGACCTTGTAGATACCGCCGATGACCGCCGTGCCGCCGTCGCGGACCACCAGACGGGTGCTGGCGTCCTTGGTCGAGATCGGGGCGTTGGAGTTGCCGGCCACCACGAACGCGAGCTGTACCTCGCGCTTCGAGATGTTGATATCCATCAGGACCGTCCCCTCCGCCGTGACCTGCGGAATCACGTCCAGCCGCAGGGTGGCGTTGATGAACTGCACGGCGAACGCGTCGTTGATGATGGTCTGCACCGGGATCTGGAGACCGCTCTGGATGGTCGCCCGCTGATTGTTCAGCGTCGCCACCTTGGGCGCCGACAGGATCGTGATCAACCCCTCGCTCTCGGCCGCCTGCAGGGCGACGTCGAGGTTGAAGGTGTTGAGGATGTTGCCGAGCTTGAGGCGGAGCGTGCCGTTGTTGCTGTTGCCGGGCAGCTGGACGCCGCCGCCCACCGAGCCCTGCGCCGGGAAGACCAGCCCCGTCGTGTTGCCGTGGGCGGCGTCGGCGATGGCGTTGACCGCCCAGTTGACGCCGATGTCGCGGCTGAAGCGCTTGGTCGTCTCCACGATCCGCGCCTCGATCATCACCTGCGGCTCCGGTGAGTCGAGCAGGTCGACCACCGAGAGCACCGCGTCCATGTTCGTCGGCAGCTCCTTGATGATCAGGGCGTTCGTCCGGCGGTCCACCACGACGCTGCCGCGCTGCGTGAGCAGGCCGGACGTGCCGGTCCTGAGCAGGCGCGCCACCTGGTCGGCGTTGGCGTAGCTCAGGCGCTGGTAGACCGTGCGCAGCGGGATCGACAGCGCCTTGGCGGCCGCGAGCAGCTGCCGCTCCTGGGCCTCCTTGCGCAGCGTCTCGGTCGGCGCGATGCGCATGACGTTGCCGTCGAGCTCATAGTCGAGGTTGTTGATCTTCAACACCTCCTCGAGCGCCTGGTCCCAGGGGACGTTCTCCAGCTCCGCCGTCACCACGCCGGTGACCCCCGGCTGGACGATGACGTTCAGGCCGCTGATCTGCGCGAAGGTGCGCAGCACGTCCGTGACGTCGGCGTTGGTGACCTTGAGGTCGATCGGCTCGCCGAAGTAGGGCTTCTCCCGCCCTCCGGCGTTGCGCTGGGCGAGACCGCCCTGGAGCGGCGAGGCCGGGGGCGAGACGTCCACCGGCTTGCCGATCGGCGCCTTGACGCCGAGCTGCGAGCCGACCGAGCTGGCGGCCGGCGCCGCGCCGCGCGCCGGCGAGACCTGCACCGGGCCCGACGTCGACGGGGGGAAAGCGGCCGGCAGCGGCGCCGCGTCCTCGGACTCGATGCGGGCGCGGGTGATCTTCGGCGCCGGCGGCGGAGCGTTCTGGGCCAGCGCCAGGTCCGACGGCTCCGATGCCGGTGCGGACGCGGCGGACGGGGAGGAGGCCGGAGCGGCGGCGGTCTCGGCCGGAGCCATCGCGACCGTCTGGCTCGGGGTCCGGGCCGCCGTCTTGCCGGTCTTCGCCGGAGCCTTGGCCGGTTTCGCCGGCGCGGCGCTCGGAGCGGCACTCGGAGAGGCCATCGCGGTCGCCGCGACGGCCGGAGCCGCGCTGCCGTCGGCGGCCGGGAAGGAGAGGACGAGGGCGTCGCCGGTCCGCTCGATCGTCGGCAGCGTATTGCCGCGCAGATCGAAGACCACGCGCGCCACCGGCTTCGGAGCCGGCTTGAACTGGGCCACCCGGACCCGCTCGACGACGCTCCCCTCGACCTGGACGGTCGAGCGCGAGCTGCGGTTGATCACGCCGCCGAGATCGACGACGAACCGCGGGGGCTCGGACAGCGCGAAGGTCGAGTACGGGAACTCGCCGTCGCCGGCGATGCGGATCACCGCGCCGCCGGTGGAGGCGAGCACCTCGACGGCCTGGAGCTGCGTCGCCGGCGATCCCGCGGGGGCGGGCCCGGTCATCGGCTGGTCGGGCGTGCCGGCCGCCGCCGTCGGGGCGGAGGACGCGGAGGGCGCGGAGGCCGCGGGGGCGGCCGGAGCGCCGGCCTTGGGGCTGGCGGGGCTGCCGCCGCCCGCCGCCGGCTCCTCGTGGAGCGGCTCGAACGCCAGCTTCCCCTTGGCCTGGGCCTGGGCGTCGACCGGGAGCAGCTGGATGCGCAGCTTGTTGCCGTCGGCGGTGACCGCGTGCTCGACCTCCTGCCGGGTCGCGATCACCAGGCGGGTGAGCGGCCGCGAGCCGTCCTCACTCTTCTGGACGGCCAGCGAAGAGACCAGTCCCTCCTCCGGCGAGAGGTCGACGACCCTGGACCCGGGCACCGCGTTGGGCAATTCGATGATCACCCGGCCGTCGGCATTGCGGAAGCTGGTCCAGACCAGGGGAGCGCTGGCGTCGAGGTCGACGAAGATCTCCGGCGCGCCCTCCCGCAGATCCAGAGAACGGATCTCGACAGGGGCTCCGGTCGCCGGCTTGACCTCGGCCTTGTTGGTGGCTCGCGGTGAGGCCTCGGCTACATTGGCGGGCATGAAGACGATGCCGTCGGCACCGAACAACACGCTGAACATCACCGCCGTAGCGATCCCTCGCCGCCGCCAGCCAGCGCTCTGACTTCTCATGACCACATCTCCCATGGCAACTCGCCTCCCTTACGGGCCACTGATTCCCTTATCGCCAACAGACCCTCGAAACCCGTCCCGCCGAAACCCCTCGGGGCTTCAGGAAGGATTCAGATTCTTGACCACCTCACGGAACGGCTTGAGAGCGGTCGGATCCTGTACGACTTGTTTGAAGACCACCTCGTTCTTGTTGATGCTGACGACGTCGCCGTCGTAGAGCTGGTCCCCCTCCTTCAACAGATAGCTCTTCTTCTGGTTCGAGGCCACGACCTGCGCCACGAACCCCTTGCTGGTGCGGAAGATCCCGGTGAGATCGATCTCGTCGATCAGCAGCCCCGGCACCCCCTCGGGACGCGGCCCGCGGATCTCCGGGCGGTCCGGAGCGGCGAGCAGCGACTTGAACGGATCGCGGCGGTTGCCGGGATCGTAGGAGAAGCCGCTGCCCGAGAGCACCTCTTCCTCCCCCTCGAGGATCTCGTCGATGTTGCCGAGATCCGCCCCGCCCGCGTCCGTGCTGCCGGTGGCACTGCCCGAAGTACCGCCGGGCTGGGACGACGACGCGGGCGGCGCCGCCGCCGGAGCAGCCGGGGCCGCCGGCTTCTGCCCCTGCGCGAAGGCGGCCCAGGAGACCGCCAGGCTGACGATCAGGATGGTGGCGGCGATCAGGATCGCCGGCTTGGTGAAACGCATCAGTCAGGTCCTCCCGCGCCACCGCTGGTGTTGGAACGGATGCTGGCCGCCGGCCCCTCCGCCGGCGCCGGGCCCTTGGCGCCCGGCTTCTTCCCCTTGGTCTTGTCGGTAGCCGCGGACGTGTCCTCCGGCTCCGGCTCCTTGTAGACGAACGTCTTGGCGACGAACGTGGCGGTGATCGTGTGCGGGTTCACCGCGCTCGGGTCCTTCGGGTTCTTCACCACCGGCAGCGCGCTGACCAGCAGGTCCTCGACGTTGATGATCCGCGAGAAGCGGCTGATCCGGTCGAAGAACAGCGCGAGGTTGTGGTACGAGCCGTCGAGGTCCACCTCGATCGGCCACTCGCTGAAGAACTCCTTGTCCGACAGCGTGCGGGGGTTGAACTTCTTCAGCGCGAAGTCCCCCTGCTCGGCGAGCGAACGGATGCGCCGCATCAGGTCCGGCGTGTTGCGCCGCGCCGGCAGGATGCGCAGGAGCTTGTCCAGCTCGAGCTCCAGTTGCCGGACCTCCTCGCGGAACTTCGGCAGCTCCTGCTTGGCCGCCCGCCCTTCCTGGAGCTTGTTCTGCAGCTCCGAAAGCTTGAGCTGCGAGCGGTCATAGTCGTCGCGGAGCGGCTGCAGCACGCGCCAGTAGCCGGCGCCGAACAGCAGCAGGCCGACCCCCAGGCCGACTCCGAGCCCGACGAACCAGGGCTTTCCTTCCAGTCCCGTCTTCAGCGCCACGGGCCCGCCTCCTACCCCGCCGACGCCGGGGTTGCCGGCGCCTTCGGAGACGTCGCTTGCGGAGTCGAGGCCGGGGTGCCGCTGGTGCCACCCTCGACCGCCGGCTTCTTCGCAGCGAACGAGTAATTGAAATTGATGACGAATTTATAGATGCCGCCCTGCTGTGCTTCCGTGCTCTTCAGCGTCGGCTCGTCGAACTCCGGCACCTTGTCGAGGTTCTCGATGAAATTGGCGACCGCGTTGGTGTTGAAGGCGCGCCCCTCGACGTGGATCGAGTCGGCCGACATCCGCAACTGGTCGAGCCAGAGCAGCTCCGGCAGCGCGCGGGAGACGTAGTCCATCACCCGCACCGGCCCGCGCTGGTTGGCCTTGAGATCGTTGATGATGCCGATCTTGCGCTCCAGCTCGGCCTTCTTCGCCTTGTAGTCGTCGACCTCTTTGATCACCGAGGCCAGCAGATCTACCTCGTGCTGCGCAGCCGCGACCTCGGCCTCCTTGGCCTCGTTCTTCTTGGTCTGCAGCCACCAGGCGGCGCCGACCGCCATCAGGCCGACCAGGATGCCGACCAGCAGCATGTACTGGCCGACGTCCTTGCCGTCGAGCTTGCCCGCGGACTTCTTGCGGACCGCCGCCGGCCGCTTGCCCTCGGAGAGCAGGTTGATCTTGATCATCGGGCTAATCCCCCGCCTTCCGGATGCCGAGACCCACGGCGACCGCCATCATCGGGGCGATCGACTGCAGCCAGGCGCCGTCGAAATCACCTTCCTTGAACTGGATGCGGCGCAGCGGATTCATCAGCTCCGTCGGCACCTGGAACCGCTCCCGCAGCACCGGCTGCAGGTTCGGCGTCAGCGCGCAGCCGCCCGAGAGCACCAGCTCGTCGACCGGCCCCTCCGAGGAAGTGGCCGAGAAGAAGTCGAACGTCTTGCGGATCTCCGACGCCATCTCGGCCGAGACCGCGTCGAGCACCGGCCGCGCGTCCGCCGGCGAATAGCGGTCCACCGACTCCCCCTGCTTCAACCCCTCGGCCTGCTGGAACGAAAGATTGAACTCCCGCTGCAGCGCCTCCGTGAACTGGTTGCCGCCGAACGAGATGTCGCGCCAGAAGACCGTGCCGCCGCGCGCCAGGATGTTGATGTTGGTCACTCCGGCACCCATGTTGATCAGTGCCACGACCTTGCGGGAATCCAGGTCGTAGTTGACCTCATAGGCGTTCTGCACCGCGAAGACGTCGACGTCCACCACCGTCGGGGACTTGCCCGTCTGGCTGATCACCGACACGTAGTCGTTGACCTTGTCGCGCTTCACCGCCACCAGCAGGACCTCCATGTTGTCCCGCCCCGGCTCGCCCTCGGAGAGCACCACGTAATCCAGCCGCACGTCGTTGATGTCGAAGGGGATGTACTGCTCCGCCTCCCACTGGATCGAGTCGGCCAGCTCCTCCTCGCTCATCGCCGGAAGCTGAATCTTCTTGATGATGACCGAGTGGCCCGACAGCGACGTCGCATAGTTGGGGCCCTTGACCTTGGTCTGGTCGTTCAGCCGGTGGATCGCGTCCACCACCAGCGACGAGTCCATGATCGAGCCGTCCACGATCGCTTCCGGAGACAAAGGCTCGACGCCCAGGCGCTGCAGGTGGAACTCACCCTTGCGCTCGCGCAACTCGACCAGCTTGATGGCCGAGCTGCCGATATCCAGACCGACCACGCCTTTCTTGGTACGAGAGAAGAGCACTTTGAACTCCCTCAAAGTCCAACGTTTAAGGCAACTTACCGAGTGTTACTTAAAGCTTCGCTGGAAGGTACCAGCAAACAACACCCGTGTCAAGACGCCCATGCATCTATGGATATATTGTCCAGTGCGGGAACTCTACACCCCTGTTATCTAGGTTGCAAGAGGTATTTTGCCAGTTTTTATCAGTGTTTGAGCGCCGTGAGGGTGCAAAGCCCTGCTCCGGAGGAGGGTGCAGGAAAGGGGAAAAAGAGCCCCTTCGACGGGACATCCTCTACATATAGGGGTCGGGGTGAGGGACACCCCTGGATCGTGGGGAGGGTCCGCGGGCGGGAAGGAAACGGCGCGGCTCTTCCCGGGGCTAGAATCGGGCTTTCCGGGGAGGATTCAGATGGACAAAATTTTGTTGGGATCGCTGTTTGGCGTGGTCGCGGGAGGCCTCGCCGTCGCCATGATGCTGCCGATGAAGTTCCCCGACCGCCGCGCCGCCCTGCTGGGCGCCTTCTTCAACCGTTTCCTGATCGGCTTCGTGGTCGGCATCTCCACCCTGCCCCTGCCGCCCCTCGCCGGCGGCGCGCTGATCGGCTTCCTGGTCAGCCTCCCCGACGCCATCATCACCAAGGCCTACGCGCCGATCCTGCTCCTCGGCACCGTCTTCGGCGGCCTGATCGGGCTGGGCGTGGCGGCCTGGGGGGTTTGAGGGGGGCGTATATATAAGGAAGCCCTACGCCCGGGATTGAAATCCCGGGCTACCGACAGTCGCCCCTTGCCGGGGCTCGGGAAATCCCGGAGGGGACGGCCGTAGGTAGCCCGGGATTTCAATCCCGGGCGGGGCTACACATGTGGAAACTTCGCATTCCACGCCACCTCCCACAAAAACCCATCCGGATCGGCGAAGTACCCCGCGTAGCCGCCCCAGTCCGTGGGCTGGCCCGGCTTGACGATCCGGCCTCCTCCCGCGGCGGCCTCGGCGAGGAGCTGGTCGACCTCCGCCTCCGAGCGCACGTTGTGGGCGAGGGCGAACCCCGGGAATCCGCTCCCCTCGGGCGCCACCCCGGCGTCCGCGGCCAGATCCTCGCGCGGAAAGAGGGCGAGCCAGGTGCGGCCCATCTCGAAGAACGCGACCAACCCCGGCGGCGACGGGAGCTGCGGCAGCCCGAGCACGTCCTTATAGAAACGCGTCGCGCGCTCCAGATCGCGGACGCCGAGGGTGATGAAGCTGACGCGGGGTTCCATGGGATCTGAGAACTACAGCGATTCCGACCGGGAGACCTTTTCCCGCAGCAGACGCTCGACCTCCGCGACCGCGTCGGCGGAGGGGAAACCCTCGTCCGGCAACCAGTACATCTCCTGTTCGCGCCGGTACACGAGCACGCCATCCGGGACGCGGAGCACCTTGAGCACGGCCACCCAGGGGGCCCGCCCCTCGCTCAACGCCTCCGCCTTGAAAGCGATCCCCTCCTCCGACACCCGGTACTCCATCAACGCGTCGCGGTCGGCCCGGCGAGGAAATCGCAGGCGGTGGCGCCATCGGGTCGCGTACTTTATGAGGAGAAGAAGCGTCGTGAGCAGGAACAGCGCCAGCGAGGAAACCTCGAAGCCACGAGTCAAGAATTTCCAGACGGAGAAGACCAGAATCCCGCCGAAGACCAGGTAGGCCAACCCCAGGGAAGGCCAGCGGCCGCTCTTTTTCCAATGATAGACCGAGACCTTCCAGGCCTCCTCTTCCGTCCAGAGGTACCGGCAGACCAGGGGTTGCGCGGGATCGGCGGCTAAGCTCATGAGCCTCCAGTCTATTGCATTCAGTCATCCCCCAGGCAACGGCTGAGCTCGATCAGCAGCTCGACATGCCCGCCGGAGGGAGCGATCAACAGCCGGTCCGCTACCTCAATACCCCAGGCTGCCCGGCAGCCAGATCATGATCTCCGCGCTTTCGAACCCCACGCCACGAAAGCCGCACTCCCCCTCCAATTGGAATTCCAGTTGCGGGTTCGCTTCCAGGCCGGCGTTCAAGAACAAATCCGCCATCCGGCACGAGGGTTTGGCCTCCCCAAACCCGACGGCGACGTTCCTGCGCGCGAAATGCTCCGGGCTGAACACCATCTCTTCCTCGTTGGTCAAACGCAGAACGGGCAGGTCTGGCGGCCTGAGGGCTGTGCCGGACCAGGGATGACGGGCTGGAAGCTCCGGATAGTAGTTGAAACACAGGGGCTGGGAAACATACCCGGAACAATCCTCATCATCCCATTCATACCTGAGAACCAGGCGCGTGATCCTCGACTCGGGATGCCGGAGATGAACGATGACCTGCTCGGGCTCGCGATGGAAAACGCGGCTCAGGATCAGCAGCCCGAGATGACGGCACGTCGCCTTGTCCACCTGGATCGAGACCGACTCGACCGGATAATCGTTATACAAGTGGTAACCCCAGGTCATGCGGAGGCGTGAGGTCACCAACTCGCTCCTGGGGACCGGCAGGTTGGCCGCCGAGAGCTTCAGCCAGCCCGGCTCCTCCTCCGAATCCTCCGGCAGGGCGGACGCGAGCGCCCCGAAGGTCGCCTCGAGATCGCAGCCGACGTCCGTGCTCAAGGTTTCAACTCATGGTTCATCGTAAAATGCGCCTCGCTATTGATTGGGATCAACATCCGGATGGATCTCCAGCCATGCCCGCTCGGCCTCTCGGCAAGACTGGCAGTAATACACCTCGGCTTTCGGTTCCTGGACGATACAGCCGCCGCCGATAAATCTGTTGACCTCCGGAAACAGCGTCTCGTGTGCTTTCCAGTAGGCATCCCATGCCGCCTGCAGGCGCTTCTCTTCGGGGCTATCATCCTCGGAATACAACATTGGCAAACCATAACGAACAGGCACCACTTCGACTGCCATCACCTCATCATGGACGGGGCAGCGCTTTTCAGGGATCTCTCCGTTCTCCCGGGGAAGCTGGCGAAGCTGGCGAGGCTGAAGGATCTCGAGCTCCCTATAGGCGATCCGCAGAGTCCACGGATCGTCGAAAGTGGAGAGCGCCTGACTCGCCTCGTCCGTTCCTTTGGTCTCTCCGGTAAAGATGAAAGAGAGGTGGGCTTCGCGGGTCTCGGCTCGATCGGAAGGGGCGAAGAGCCACTTCTCCGCGGCGGTCTCGGAGCATTCCTTCGTGAAAGGCTGCTCGTGCTCGAAGGTAGTCGAGGTCACCTTGCCTTGCTGATCGATCGTGACACGGATGAGGACCAGGCCACTGACGCGTGCCCTGCGAGCAAGCTCACAAGCAGGGACCTCGGCATGAATCACCGCGGGTCCCTCAGTTTGCTGAGCTCTCGCGGGATGAATCGCGAGCAGCACCAGGCCCACAAACCCTGCCATGCGCGTCCATCGCATCGGATCGACCTCCTCTCTTCGTATCCCTCACCTTGGGATTCAACCTCGATTCACTTTTCGTTGGGATTCCACTCCGGATGGCTCGCCAGCCACTCCCGTTCGGCCTCTCGACAGAACCGGCAGTAATACGTCTCCGCCTTCGGTTCCTGGACGGTACAGTCGCCGCCGTGATGCCGGTTCGCTTCCGGAAAAAGCGTCTCTTCTGCTTCCCAGTAGGCACTCCTCGCCACCTGCCTGCGTTGCCCCTCGGGGCTTTCATCCGCGACACGGCGGCCTCCTGGCAACACAGGAACCACTTCGACCGCCATCACCTCATCGTGGACACGGCAGCGCTTCTCGGGAATCACGCCGTTCTCGCGGGGAAGCCGAAACAACGTGCTCTGCGCATAGGTAACCCGCACCGTCCACGGGTCATCGAAAGATAAGCTCACATGACTCGGCTCTTCCGTTTCCTCGCTCTCTCCGGTAAAGAAAAAAGAAAGGAGCGCTTCGCGAGCTTCGTCCTGGTCGGAAGGGGCGAAGATCCAATTCTTCGCGGCGGCCTCGGAGCATTGTGCCGTGTAAGGCTGCTGCTCATGCTCGACCGTGCTGGAGGTCACCTTGCCTTGCCGATCGATCGTGACCCACACGAGAACCCAGCCGCTGATGCGCGCCCTGCGAGCAAGCTCACAAGAAGGCGCCTCGGCATGGACCACCGCGGGCCCCTTGCCTTGCCCGGCTCCCGCGGAACGAAGAGCGAGCAACATCAGAACCACGCACCCTGCCACGCCCGTCCATCGCATCGGCTCATCCTCCGAGACTACGACCCCGTTTCTCAAAGTGGGGATTCAAGTCTCCTGCCAGACGTCATTTCAGCCCCAGTTTCTTGTTCTGCGCGAGAAGCCCGACCGCCTCCGCGAGCCGCTTCCGCCGCGTCTCCTCCTGCTTGGCATCCTCGATCCAGCGGACATACAGACGGCGATACGAAGGGGCAAAGTTCGAGAAATTCGTCCACGCCGCGCCGTTGGCCCGCAGCGCCTCCTCGATATAACCCGGAACAGAATCGTCCTCCGGAGGCGTCGCCTCAGCGCCCCCCGCGTCCTCCGGAGGTGACTTGGCCAGCCCGGCCGCGGTCATCTTGCCTTCCGCGACCATCTTCGCGAAACGCCGCCTGTTGAGCTCCGACCACTTGCTCTTCGCCTTCCGCGGCGTGAACTTCTGAGCGTACCGGTCCGCGTCGATCGTGCGCACGATGCTGTCGATCCACCCGAAGCAGAGCGCCTCTTCCACCGCGTCGTCGTACTCCACCCGCGGCTCGCCGGTGTGGCGCTTGTTGTAGACGAGCCAGATCTCGGTTTCGCGGTCGTGGTGGGCCGCGAGCCAGGAGCGCCAGTCGGCGCGGGTGGTGGGGTGGACGAGTTTCATTTTAATTAAATCTTGCCAATCGGTGGTTGTCGGCGAAGCTGGTTATCCCTGTAGATTATTGCATTCCGGAGACGGCGAGGACGATCGGGAAACCCCGCCCTGAAAGGGCGCGTATCTCAGTTGTAAGATGGGCCTGAGCTCTCCTCGGCATCAGGCTAAGTCTTTGATACTGTAAATTTTAAGACCCAGACAGGAGCCGGCCGTTCGGTAGCGCCCCCGGAATGGGCCGGTCTGGCCCATCAATGGGCCGCACCGCCCCACTGCGGGGGCCGTCTGGCCCAAGACGGGGGCGGCTTGGCCCATTGCGGGGATCGTCCGGCCCACGAGGGGGACCGAGCGGCCCAACAGGGGAGCGCTCCGGCCCATTACGGGGGCCGACCGGCCCATTGATGGGCCAGACGATCCCCACAGAGGGGCGGTCCGGCCCACTACGGGGGCGGTGCGGCCCATTGATGGGCCGGACCAGCCCATTGATGGGCGCGACCGGCCCATTGCGGGGGCGGTGCCGCCCATTGATGGGCCGGACCGCCCCCCTGCTGGGCTTGAGCGGCCCGGGCGGGGGCGCGATTCGCCCGAACGGGGGCCGTGTCCGGGGATCTCCGGGCGGTTCCCCGATCTCTCTGGGCGATTCCGCCGCGCGACGATGGATGGATCAGCGATACATGCCCACCTGGCCCCGGAGGAACTCCGCCAGACTCCCCGCGCGGGGACGGCGGAAGATCTGCCAGTCCCAGGGCAGGAGTGGATTGATGATCTGCGTCTCGACCAAGCTCACCTCCTCGGTCTCCCGGTTCACGCTGAAGACCTCCCGATAATTATCCGGCGTTCCCACAACGGCGAACGGGATCTCCTGATCGCCGAACAACTCCAGCAGAGCCCCGTCCTTCACGAATTTCCGGTACGCGACGGCGAGGCCTTCCGCGCCGAGAAATCTGTGGCGGAGGTAGACGTCCCATCCGGAGACGCTCTTGAACAGCCCGGTGCTGTCCGGCGTTTGGCCGTCGCTCAGCTTCAGGAGCGTAGCCAGGGCAGGTGGGAGCTCGAACCCCAACTTCCGTTCGGCGTTCCAGATCGCCTCCGGAGGGCAGGGCCCGTTCAGGGAAGAAGTCTGGCCGTACCCATTAAGGACTCTCGCGAATTCCGCCCACGCGGTGATCAGGTCTTCCATAGGCCGACGTCCCTTTCTCGTCAGATTCCAGGCAGAAACAGCCGCCGCAGCAGATCGCCGGCGAGCACCATGACGATTCCCAGCAGCGCGGGCAGCGGGTCATGGAGCAGGATCAGCAGCGCGACGGCGGCGCAGCCGAGGAGGAAGAGGATCGGCGCCGCCGGATACCACCAGCGGACCACCGGCCGCTCTAGCCGGAACAGGGCGGACGCCGAGAGCCCGAGGAAGAGCACGGCGGAGAAGATGACGTAGGAGAGGATACGGTCGAAGGCGCCCAGGGTGAGCAGGAGGATCGCCATCCCCGTCTGCAGCAGGATCGCGGCGGCCGGCGTGCCGAAGCGCGGATGCAGACGGCCGAAGACCGGGAAGAAGGCGCCGTCACGGGCCATCGCGTAGTAGACGCGCGGGGCCGAGATGGTCAGCGCCAGCAAGCCGCCGAGCACGGAGAGGAGCACGCAGACCGACAGCACCCGGGCCCCCGCGGCGCCGAACAGAACGGTGCCGAACTGCGCCACGAAGGCGGTATTGGAAACGATTTTCTCCAGCGGCAGCACGTAGAGGAACGCGAAGCTGATCAGCAGGTAGACCGCGGTGACCAGCAGCACGCCGAGGGTGAAGGCACGCGGCAGATTCCTTTCCGGTCGCCGGATCTCCCCCGCCAGCTTGCCGGTATCCCACCAGCCGCCGAAGCTGAAGAACGCGCTCACGGCGGCTCCCGCGACCGCCCCGAACAGCGCCTCGGAACCGGGCCGCCGCGCGGCCAGCGGCAGCAGGTTGGCGAGGCTGCCGTGGCCGCCGAGGACCGCCCATCCCACCAGCGCGAACAGCACGGCGAGCTTGAGCAGGTTGGCGGCGGTCATGACGCCGCCGGAGAGCCGGGTGCCGAGCAGGTTGATCGCCGCCAGGATCAGCAGGATGGCCGCCGGGAGGAGAGCCGCGGCCCAGGCGCCGAGCGGCACCAGCGTCTGTATGTAGGCGGCCGCCCCCACGGCGAGCGCGGCGGCGAGCCCCGGATCGACGACCGCGGCGCTCATGCAGCCGAAGAGGAAGGCGACGCGCTCGCCATAGCCCTGCCGCAGGTAGACGTATTCGCCCCCCGTCTCCGGGAAGCGCACGGCGAGTTCGGAGTAGCAGAGGGCGCCGCAGATCGCCATGCCCGCCATGGCGCACCAGACGGCGGCGAGCAGCAGCGGCGAGCCGAGCGACTTCGCCATCGTGGCCGGGGTGAGGAAGATCCCCAGCGCGATCGATTCGCCCGTGACCGCGGCGATCGCCGCGGCCAGGCCCAGTTGCCGGCGTTCGGTCATGTGGAGGGATCTTATGGGAAAACAGGGACAGGCACGGACAAAAACACGGACTGCCGAATCGTGGCTTCTCGTCCTTGATGGTCCGTGATTGTCCTTGTACGTCCGTGTGCAGCCTTCTAAGCCAGCTCGATCCGAAAAGAAAGCTCCCCCGGCTTGCGCGTCTCCACCCGGTACTTGCGGCCGGCCGCCTTCTCGGCGGCGAAGAAGCCGGCGACCGCCGCGCCTACCGCCGGCAGCTCGAACTCAGCCGTCGGATAGGTGAGGTGGATGGTGAAGTCGTCGTCCGGACGCGCGTCGGAGATCAGCTTCAGGGTGGGGATGTCGGGATTGTCGAACTTGCCGTTCGCCGAGACGACGTAATGTTTGGCGCGGATCTTCTCGAAGTAGCCGGCGTCGACGTTCCGGATGCTGCCGTGGTGGGGCATCTTGAGGATGTCGACCTCGATCTTCCCCTCGGCGTCGAGCAGGCCGGCCGCTTCCAGCCCTTCGAGGGTGTGATCGCCGCGGCCGTCGCCGGTGAGCAGGATGCGCTTGCCTTCCGATTCGACCAGCACCACGATGCTGGAGAGGTTGTAGACCGACCGGTCGATGAAGGAGGCGATCTCCGCCTTGGCGGCCTTGTCGTGCTCTTTTTTCAGGATCGGCTTGATCTTGAGGTTCCACTCTTTCTGCAGCGCGAGCAGGTTCTTCTCGCTGGGAGCGACGACTGTGAGCTCGAGGCTGCCCCCTAATTTGATCGGTTTGTGTCCGGCCTGCACGAGCCCCTTGAAGGAGCCGTTGCCCTCGATGCCGAGAAATTCGAGCAGTTCCCGCAGCTCGCGCCCCTGGCCGACGCTGGAGAGGACGAGGGAGCCCGAGGGGCCCAGCAGATCGCCGATCGAGGCCGGGCTCATCGCCGAAGCGGCGGAGGCGACCGCCACCTCCTCGTTGTCCAGGATGTCGTCGAAGGAGTTGTGCCAGAAGCGGCGGAGCTTCCAGGGGACCGGTTGCTGCGACTCCTCGAGATCCTTGAGCTCGCGGGCCAGCTCCAGGATGCCGGCGATGTGATCCTCGTCGATGTGGCTGACCATGCCGAGATCGATCTCGAGCGGCGTGCCGTCCTCGAGCCCGCGCTCCTCGCGGAGCTGCTCGAGCCGCGGCTTCAGGGCGTCTTTGTAGACGCCGGGGGGGCCGCCGTCGATCAGGACGATCCGGGGATCCTCCCCGGTGCCGAAGTGGAGCAGCAGGGAATCGCCGTACCGGGCGCGCAGGGTTTCGAGGATCAACATCGCGCTCTCCTTTTCAGACGGACTGCAGGGCGCGCAGGACGTCGAGCATCCCGGCGCCCTGGAAATATTTTTCCCGGCCGAGGTCGGTCGCGGTATCGCAGAGGATCTGCTTGATGCGCGCCGGACGGCCGACCAGCTCGTTGTAGCGGGCCATGAGGAGGGCCGCCGCGCCGCTGACGTGTGGGGCCGCCATGCTGGTCCCGTCCTTCAGTCCGAAGAGGCCGTCGGGGAGCGGCGCGGTGATCTTTTCGCCCGGCGCCACCAGATCGGGCTTGCTCCGCCCGTCGCCGGTAGGCCCGCGGCTGGAGAAGTAGCTCACGCCGTAGGTGTGAGGCCGGAAGCGGTGGGTGGCGCCGACAGTGATGATGAGGTCCGCGTTGCCCGGATCGGTGATGCTGATGCTGTTGTAGGCCGTAGTCGTCCCCTCTTCGGTGGTGTATTTCCGGTAGCCCTGGTTGCCCGCCGCGGCGACCACCACGATGCCCGAGGAGACGACGCGCTCACACTCCTCGCAGACCGGCGTGCGGCCGCAGGCGTAGTTGGAGACGTCGTGCGGGATCGACAGGCTCATGTTGACGCCGTGGACGACCATGAAATCGTTGGTCGAATTGAGATAGCGGATGAACTGCAGGGCCGCCATGACGGAGAACTCGTCCCCTTGTCCTTCGGCGTTGAGCACCCGCAGGTCGTAAAGGCGGAGGTCGGGGCAGACGCCGACGAGGTTTTCCCACCTCTTGTCGGGTGGGTCCTGCTTCCAGTTGCTGGCCAGGATGCCGGCGACGTGGGTGCCGTGATCCAGGCCCGGCGGCACGTACTTGCTCCCTTCGTCCTTCTCCCCTTCCACAGGCGTCTCGTGCGGAATGCGCAGAAACGGCGCGATGAGCTTCCAATCCAGGGAGCGGCCCGACTTGAGCGAGTCCTTCAGCCGGTCGAGATCCTTGCGCAGCGCCTGCGCGCGCTCTCCACCGGCATCCAACTGCCGCTGAATCTTCTCCGGCCACTCCTCCGTGTCGGGGTCCAGCAGCAGATCAATCTGCGTAAAATCGTAGGTCGCGACCACGCGCGAGCGGTTCACCGTCTTTCCGTTCTCGACCGGAAAGGCTTCCTCATAGAAGATTTCTTTATCCTTGTCTTTCCCTTTCACCTGGCGGAAAGCGGGGTGGCTGGCGTCGACTCCGCTGTCGACGATGGCCCACGCGAGGCTGCTGCAGGAGATGCTGAACAGGAGCCGCGCGGCGTCGGCCTTGATCGCGAGCGTCGAGCGGGCGATCGTGGGAGAGGCCTCGCGGTTGAGGCTCACCGCGTAGATGCGCGCCTCTTCCTCGGCCGGCGTGATCCCGCGCACCAGCTCGGCGAACACCCGGACGATCTCTTTCCAGTCCTCCTCGGTCGCTCCGGCGACGCCGTTCTTCTCCAGGAACTTCGGCGGCAGCGTCCCGCCGCGGTGGATGATCGCCAGAGCGCCCGCGACACGGATCATCCAGAGCAGGGCGGTTGGAAAGCGGACGTTCTTCTTGCCGATTGGAATGGGTTTCGCGCGCTCCGGATCCTTGATCGCCTGGGCCAGGAGCGTCAGCGTCTCCTCGGTCGCCACTCCCAGAGTCCCGATCTTCCATTCCTGGGAGAGCAGGGACCACCAGTCGGTCATCGGCAGGACGATCCGGATGAGCTCTTCGAAGTAGAGGTCGACGGCGACCGTCGACTGATTGTAGATGACGCGCGGCAGGGGCGCGGAAAAATGCTTGAACGCCTCCCACGCGGGCTCCTCCCGCTTCCTCGCCAGCCGTTCGCGCAGCTCGATCCGCACGTCGCCCGTGGAGTGCTCGCGGTAGGGAGTGAGCAGCAGCTTCACCGGCGGGAAGGGCTCGCCCGGCCGGGTTCGCGAGCTGGGGAGGGAGGTCCGCTCCTCGGGCGTCTTCGCGTACTCGAGCCAGACGTCCGGCAGCACGGGGGAATCCTGCGTGAAGCGGCGCACGCGGCCGGTGCCGAACATGAGCTGCTCCATCAGCTTGCGATCGATTTTCTGCGGGGGCTGTTTCTCTTCCGGCTCAGCCATGGCTGCCTCTCCAGAGTTCTGCGGATCTCTGAAGATTATAGCGGTCCCGAACTTTTCTCCGTCAGGGCAGCGGCAGCGCCCAGAGCTCGCGCCCGTGCTCGCCGTCGTTGGCGGTGAAATAGAGGATGCCTTCGGCGGCGGTGATCTGGTCGGGATTGGAGGGCGCGGGCCCGGGCAGGATGTCCTGGACGAGCACGGTGCCGGCCGCGGTGCCGTCGCTCTGCCAGAGCTCGTAGCCGTGCTCCTCGTCGAGGGCGCCGAAGTAGACCCGGCCGCCGGCGGCGGTCAGCTCGCCGGGACGCGAGGTGCGGGGGCCGGGGGCGATGTCCCTCACCAGCACGGTCCCCTCGGGCGTGCCGTCCGTCTTCCAGATCTCGATACCGTGGATGCCGTCGTCCGCCCGGAAGAAGAGCTGCGCGCCGGCCGGCGTCAGCCGCGACGGCGCTTCGCCGTCGGCGAGCGGAGCGAAGGCCTTGATCAGCCGGGTGCCGGCGGCCGTGCCGTCCGAGCGCCAGAGACCCGACGGGTCCTGGAAGTAGAGGGCTCCCTGGAAGGCGACCAGGGACGCGGGGTTTCTCGGGCGCTCCCCGTCCACCACGGGCAGCACCGGCGCGGTGCCCCCGGCGGTGCCGTCGGTCGACCAGAGCTCGCGGCCGGCGGCGCCGCGCGCGTTGGCGATGAAATAGATCCTGCCGCCGAGGGTGGCGATCTCGAGCCGCCCGCCGGCGCTGCCCGCCTCGTCAAGGAGGGGCAGGGTCCCCTCCGCCGTGCCGTCGGTGCGCCAGATCTGGGTGGGGAACGGCGACTCCGCCGACTGGGCCTCGAAGAAGACCAACCCGCCGGCGGCGGCGAAGAGCCCCGGCGAGCCACCGAAGCGGAACGAGAAGGCCTGCCGCGTCCCCGCTGGCGTGCCGTCGCTGGTCCAGAAGCTCCACTCGAATCCGTCGGGGGGGCGCGGCGAGAACGACGGCGGATCGAGCAGGAAGAGAATCTCGCCGCCGAGCGGGGCCAGGGTGCGGACGAACGGGATGCCCGCCGGCAGGTCGAGGAGCGGCACCGTCCCCGCCGGCGTGCCGTCCGTGCGCCAGAACGTTCCCTCCAGGTTGAAGAACTCGAGGCCGCCGGCCGGGGTGAAGATGATGAACGGAAGGAAGGGGGTGCAGGGGGCTTCCGTGCCCGGCAGCGGGATCGTGCCCGCCGCGGTGCCGTCGCTCGCCCAGAGGGCGCCGGAGTCCCCCGTGCACGCCGTGAACAGGACCTTGCGGCCGAAGGCGGCGAGCGCGAAGGGTCGCGAGCTCGCGGCCAGGGTCTCGCCGATGGTGGTGATCGCCGCCGTCCCGGCCGGGGTCAGGTCGCTGGCGAAGGGCTGGAGGCCGGCCGCCGGATCGATGCCGGAGAAGACGATACGGCCGCCGAGGACGGCGAGGTCGGGAGGGAGGAAGGGGCTGAGCGCCGGCCCGATCGTGGCCAGGCGGACCGTCCCCGCCGGGGTGCCGTCCGAGGCCCAGAAGCCATTCCTGGCGTCGACCACGACGAGCCGGCCCAGGGCAACGCCGAGTTGCAGGGGTCCGCCGTCGCAGGCGCCGGGGCAGAGGTCCGCCACCCGCCGGGTGCCCTGGCCCGTGCCGTCGGTCGACCAGAGCTCGTAGCCGTGCCGCGCGTCGTGGCCGGTGAAGTAGAGGCGGCCGGCGAGCACCACGGCGGAGTCCAGGAAGTCGAGCCTCTCCGGGCACCCTCCGGGGCAATCCTGGAGGAGGCGCGGCTTCTTCGTGCCCGGATCGAGCACCCAGAGCCGCTGCTCGAGGGCGCCCGGCAGGGCCGCGGAGAAGACGACGCGCCCGCCGCCGACGGCGTACAGGCGAACGCTCCCGGAGCTGAAACCAGGCGGGCCGATCGGGCTCACGCGCTCGCCGTTCGCCTGCCAGAGCTGGTAGATCTCCGCCTCCGTATCGTTGCCGGCGAACAGCACCCGTCCGGCAACGACCTGGAGCCTCCCGGGACCCTGCCGCGGGCCGAAGGAAAAGCTCCTGAGCAGGCGGACCCGGCCGGTCGGCCGGTCGAGCCGGTAGAGGGAAGCCTGCCCGGCCAGCACATAGATCGCCGGGCCCTGGGGGACAAGGGCCTGGATCGTCGTGGCCGGGACACGGCCGAGCAGCACCGGGCTCGCGTCCGCGCCCCCGGCCACCGACCAGATCTCGCCACCGGCGGCGAACAGCACCCGGGAGCCGTCGACGGTAAAGGTGGCGGGGTTCGAGCTCTCCGGCCCGGGCCGGAGATCGGCGAGCGGCCGGGTGCCCGGGCGGGTGCCGTCGCTGCGCCACGGCTCGCACCCGGTGGCCGGCGCGCAGCCGGCGAAGAAGAGCGTCCGGCCGTCCGGCCCGAGGACCGGCGGGCCCTCCGGGAAGAACGGCGGCCTCACCTTGACACCGCGCAGCGGGAAGGTGCCGGCGGCGGTGCCATCCGTGCGCCAGAGCCGGTCGAAAGGGTCCGAGAAGAAGGCGACCGCGCCGGTCGCCGCGATCATCCGCGGGAGGGTGTCGAGAGAGTCGCCCGCGCAGAGGGTCGCGAGCAGCTCCGCCCCGCCGGTGGCGGCGTCGATCTCCCAGAGGCCGCACTGCGGCAGGGGCGAAAAGCGGGCTCCCGCCGTGAAGAAGCCGAAGAAGACCACCCGGCCGTTGACGGCGGTGTAGGAGGTGAAGAGATGGGTGTCCTCCGGGTTGAACGCGGCGATCCCCGGATCGATGTCCACCACCAGATGAGCGGGACCCGCCGCCAGGGCCGGCAACGGGAAGAGGAGCAGGAGGAGCAGGGCGCGGAGCTTCATGGATGATCTCCAGCTATGGCAGCGGCAGCGCCCAGAGCTCGCGGCCATGCTCGCCGTCGTCGGCGGTGAAGTAGAGGGTGCCGTCGGCGGCGGTGAGGTCCGCGGGGGTGGAGGATACCGGCCCGGGCAGGATGTCCTCGACCAGCGTGGTGCCGGCCGCCGTGCCGTCGCTTCGCCAGAGCTCGTCGCCGTGCACGCCGTCGTTGGCGGTGAAGTAGAGCCGGCCGCCGGCGGCGGTGAGCTCCCGGGGGCGCGAGCTGGCGGGGCCGGGAGCGATGTCCTTCACCAGGACCGTGCCGGCCCGCGTGCCGTCCGTCTTCCAGATCTCGGGACCGGAGCCGGCGACGTTGGCCGCGAAGAAGAGCTGGTCCCCCACCGGCGTCAGCGCCGACGGATAGAACTCGTTGGCGAACGGATCGCCGGCCGGGCGTTCGAGAGCCCGCAGGAGACGGGTGCCGGCCGCCGTGCCGTCGGAGCGCCAGAGCCCCCGGTCCCGGTCCTCGGCGGGCTGGGCGAAGAAGTAGAGGGCGCCCCGGAAGGCGGTCAGGCCGTAAGGGGAGAACGGGCGGCGGCCGGCGAGGTCGGGGAAGACCGGCACGGTTCCCGCGGCGGTGCCGTCGCTCGCCCAGAGCTCGTAGCCGGCGCTCTCCCGCGCCCAGGCGAGGAAGTAGACCCTGCCGCCCAGGCTGGCGACCTGGGGTGGCCGGCCGTCGTTCTGCAACAGCCCCCCCAGCAGCGGGAAGGTGCCCGCCGCCGTGCCGTCGGTGCGCCAGAGGCCGTATCCGGAATCGGGAGCCGTGGCCAGAAAGTAGACCACCCCGCCCGCGGTCGTGACGTAGAACCGGTCCGGCCCGCTGGCGAACCGGCGGGTGAACTCCTGCCGCGTCCCCTGGGGGGTGCCGTCGGTCGTCCAGAAGGTGAAATCCCTCCCTTCGGGGCTCGGCTCGTTGTCCGCCGGATCGGTCACGAAGAGAAGACGGCCGCCGCCGAGCGGAGCCTTGAAAGAGGCCGTCCGGCCGAGGATCGGCGCCGTTCCGCCCGGCGTGCCGTCGGTGCGCCAGAGCTGGCCGTCGAAGTCGAAATAAGCGAGGCCGCCGGCGCTCCGGAGGATGTCGAAGTTCGGGTAGGCCTCGCAGACCCTCTCCGTTCCCGGCAGCAGGACCGTGCCCGCCGGGGTGCCGTCGCTCCCCCACAGGCCGGCGGCGCTGTCGCCGCAGGCGGTGAAGACGGCCCGGCCGCCGGCGGCGGTGAGGCCGAGGGGGCGCGAGCTGGCCGCGAGGAGGCCGCCGATGCGGTCGAGGACGCGCGTCCCCGCCGGCGTCAGATCGCTCGCGAAGGGCTGGCGGCCGCTCGCGGGATCGAGGGCGGTGAAGACGAGGCGGCCGCCGAGCGCCGCGTAATCGAGCGGAGTGTAGGAGGAGGGCAAGACCCCGGTGGCGGCGAGGCGCACCGTCCCCGCCGCGGTCCCGTCCGAGGCCCAGAGATCCCCCTTGAGATCGGCGAAGACCAGCCGGCCGAGCGCCACGCGGATCTGCACCGGGCCACCGTCGCAGTTGCCCGGGCAGAGGTCGGCGACCCGCCGGGTGCCCTGGGAGGTGCCGTCGGTCGACCAGAGCTCGACGCCGTGCCCCGGATCCCGGCCCGCGAAGTAGAGGCGGTCGTGGTAGACCACGGCCGGCGTCGGGATGTCGACCCGGACCGTCGGGCACCCGTCGGAGCAGCCGGCGAGGGGGACCGGCTGCCGCGTCCCCGGAGCGACCGACCAGAGCCGCGACGAGCTCTGCCTCACAGCCGCCACGAAGACGAGACGCCCGCCGCCGACAGAGAAGAGCTGGTCGTTGGCCCGAGAAAAGGCCGGCGGGGAACTCAGGGCGCGGGTGCCGGCGCGCGTGCCGTCGGTCTCCCAGAATGTGGAGAGGTTGCGATCGAGATCGAACTGGTAGAGGAACACCCGGCCGCCGGCCTCCTTCAGGACGACGCCGGCGATGCGGTTGAAGTGGGAGCCATCCTCGACAGGAAAGCCGCGGAGGAACCGGCCCGCGTCCTTCCTGGTGTCGAACACCCAGAGATCGCCGCCGGCGAGGACGTAGACGTCGGTCCCATGGACGAGGAAGCTCTCGACCTCCGGTCCGGAGGGCCGGAACAGCGGCTTCGTGCCCGCCCTGGTGCCGTCGGTCGACCAGAGCCCGCCATTGGCGATGAAGAGGACGCGTCCGCGCTGCGGCGCGAACGAGGTGGGGCGCGAGCTGCCGGCACCCGGACTGATGTCGCGGATCTGCCGCGTGCCCGCGAGCGTGCCGTCGCTGCGCCAGGGCTCGCAGTCCCCCGGGAAGAAGCTGCCGGGGGTGCAGCCGCTGAAGAAGAGCGTCTTCCCATCCGGCCCGAGGACCGGCGGGGTGTCGAAGAACTGCCGGCTGACCTGGACGCCGAGCGGATAGGTGCCCGCGGCGGTGCCGTCGGTGCGCCAGAGGACGCCGGAGAGGTCCTCGAACCAGGCCACGGAGCCGGCGGTCGCGTCCATCCTGAGCTTCGAGTTGCTGTCGATCATCCGCCCGCCGCAGAGATCGGCCAGCCGCTCGGCGCCGCCGGCCGCACTCGCCACCCAGAGGCCGCAGTCGCCGAACGGCCGCAGGAAGCCGAAGAAGACCACCCGGCCGTCGACCGCGAGATAGGAGTTGAAGTCGGCGCTGGAGTTGGGGTCGAAAGGATCGGACCCGGTCTTGAGGTCGGCCACCAGATGGGCCGGCCCCGCCGCAAGGGCGGGCAGCGGGAGGAGGAGCAAGAGGAGCGCGAAACCAGAGACCCAGTTGGAAATTCTCATCGAAGACCCTCGCGAAGCGCCGCGCGGACCGGAGACTCCGGGCCGCTATCTTGAAGAAGCGCTTTCTGAGAGCTTAATCCGTCAGAGGTTGCGGGGACAGGGCGGACCGGTGGCGGACGCCCTGAACTCCGCGCCCTACTCCCCCGCCGATTCCAGGGCCCGCTCGGCCGAGAACTCCGAGCGGTGCAGCAGGGTGATGACGTACTTGAGCAGGGCCGAGTCGACGATCTGCCGCTCGAGCGCCTTCTGGAGCAGCAGCACCGAGGCCGCGGCCTCGCGGCTGATGCCGAGGGAGATGAAGACGTTGGCCGACGCGAGCACCTCGCGCACCGCCGTCTCGGAGTGCCCCTGCCGGAGCAGCACCGAGCCCAGCTCCAGGCCGGCGAGCGCCGCCTTGTAGCCGAGACCCGCCGCCTCGAAGCCCTCCTTCACCTCGCGCAGCGCCGGCTCGGCGCGCTCCAGCTCGCCCAGGTCGGCGTTGATCTGCCCTTCCAGCCAGCGGACCTTCAGCTCGTTGACCCGCCCGCCGGCGTCGAGCCCGCGCGCTTTGGCCTTCCAGAGCGCCATGCGCGCCTCCCGGAGCTGGCCGGCGTCGTGCAGGAGGCGGGCGAGGTTGTGCAGCGCCTGGAAGACGAGCCGGGGGTCGCGCTCCTCGTCGAGGAGGCCGAGCCCCTGCTCGATGAGCTGGACCGCCGCCTCGGAGCTCCCCTGGTAGCCGGCGAAGATCCCCTTCTTGAGCAGCGCCCGGCCGGCCTCGTGATCGTCGCCGCGCCGACGGTGGATGGTGTACACCAGATCGAGCGCCGTCTCCGCCAGATCGAAGCGGCGGCTGTCGCCCAGCAGCGAGGCCTGGACGCTGAACAGGCGCGCCGCGAGAGTCTCGTCCTGCGTCCCCTTGAGGTAGCGCTCCGTCGCCGTGCCGAGGGCGCGCTCGGCGGCGACGAGATCGTCCGCCACGCGGTAGGCGTTCCCCACCTCCATCCAGGCCCGGCACTGGAGGTCGGCCACGGCGCTCGCACCCAGCTCCCCGGCGTCGAAGGTCTCGGCCAGCTCGCGGGCCTGCTCGGCCAGCCGTACCATCTCCGCGGGGTTCTCGTGGCGCAGGGCCCAGCTCAACTGCAGGAGGCACTCGAACAGCGGCACCCCCCGCAGCGGCACCGGCACCTCCGGCAGCTCCTCGCCGGCGTCGGAGAGCAGCGCGAGGTTCTCGCTCTTTCTCTCGTCACGCAGCTTGCGGGAGCGCTCCAGCACGGTGGAGAAGGCGCGGCCGATCGCGGCGTCGTACTGGGCATCCTCCTGCGGTGTGAGCACCGGCGCGGGGGGCTCCTCGAGCCCGAGCAGCCCGGCGAAATGGGGGGCCAGAACGGCGCGGCACCGCACGCAGCCCCGCACGATATGGCCGACGATTTCACGGGTGCGCCCGGGAGAGACGCGGTTCCAGACGAAGCCTTCCAGCTCCACGGCGGTCGGATGCTCGTTCACGCGGGGACCTCCTCTCGACAGCAAATTGGATAACAACATCTCAATCTCGTGCGTGGACAGCTTCCGGGGCGGCGGCGCCACCCCAGAGCTCCCTCAATGCTTGACCCCGTCGGGATCGATCATGTTCCCCTGCCCCGTGGTGCTCGACGGGGGGACGGGAGGCGGGAGGGGAACCGGGACAATCTCCTTCTGTTGAATCGCCGGCCGGGTGGAGGCCACCGGCCCGTGGCCCGGGAGCAGATTCTCGAGCCAGGACCACGCCCGCGTCATCAAGCCGGCGGCGGCGGGCACCTGTCCGAGCAGCCCCGCGGCCCGCGATGGCGCCGGAAGGGAAAAGAGAAGAGCCGCCACCAGGCCGGTCACGGCGAGAACACGTCGAATGGACTGAGACATCTGGATCCTCCTTGGGTCTGCGGAGCGAGCCGGGACCAGGATGGTCCGAGCGCCCGCGAGCGCACCTCCCCGGCCCCCCGAAAGAGAAAGCCCGGGCCGATGGTGAATCGCCCGGGCTTTCCCCCTCCCCTCAGACCTACAAAAGATAAAGACAACAACCAGCAAAAACTCCAACCCCCCTCGAACAGACCTGCAAGACTGCAAAAGATCTGAAGCACTCTCCGGCTCCCTCCAGTGCTTCCCCACCCCGCCCCTCGGTTCGTGCTTCAGTGAGGGCAGTGTAGGCGGATCGTTATTAAGTGTCCTCAAAACTCGCCAAAGATCAGCTCAAAGTCCCTCAAATAACCTAAAAAACTCAGCCTTTTAGATGAGATGGCCGGGCCTGAGGGCTTTTTTCGGGACAAAATGTCTCAAGGCGAGGGCGCGCCGGAGCGCACCTCTCGCCCGAAGGGGAGCGGCGGAAGGATTCGGAAAGTCGGAAAGGAAAGGGCGGAAGGCGGGAAAAAGGGCGAGACCGAACCTAGCTCTTCGCGGCTTCGGCCTCGGGGGTCCACTTGCGGGCAGGCGCCTTGACGATCTTGCCGCTGCGCAGGCACCGCGTGCAGACCCGGACCCGGCGCACGCCGCCGTCGACGAGGGCACGGACCCGCTGGAGGTTCGGCTCCCAGCTGCGCGACGTCACGTTGTGAGCGTGGCTCACATTGTTGCCGAAGCTCGTTCCCTTGCCGCAGATTTCACATTGCTTGGCCATGACTGTTTTCTCCTAGCTACGCCCCGAAGGGCACGTGAAGATAGCAGAACGGGGGGCGGATCTCAAGGGGGCGGTATCAGTTCAGGGCTTCCATCTGGCTGCCGCCGCTGGTGCGGCGGTCCACCCTGAGCACGCCCGAGATGGAGCGCACCTCGCGCAGCAGCTTGTCGAGGTGCTTGCGGTCGCGGAGCTGGCAGACGACGCTGATGGTGCCGCGGCCGGTCTCGCTGTGGGTGTCGGCCTCGATCGCCGTGATGTTACTGCCGGCGCGGGTGATCGCCTCGGTCAGCCGGGCGAGCATCCCCTGCTGGTCCTCCACCTCGATCAGCAGCGACACCTGATAGACCTCGTTCTTCCCCTGCTCCCACTGGACCTCGATCTCCCGCTCCGGGTTGTAGAGCAGGTTCTGCACGTTCGGGCAGTCGATCCGGTGCACCGAGACGCCGCGGCCGCGGGTGATGTAGCCCACGATCTCCTCGCCCGGCAGCGGGTTGCAGCACTTGGCGAGGTAGGCGAGCAGGTCGCCGTGCCCCTTGATGGTGAGCGGGCCGGAGGCGGTGCCGAAGGGGAGGATCTTGCTGACCGCCTGGCGCAGGCGCCCCGGCTTCTCCGCCGGACCCTGCTCGAGCTTGTCGAGCCCCACGACCCGCTCGAGGACGTGGCGCGGCTCGGTCTTGCCGAAGCCGATCCGGCTGTAGAGGTCGTCGAGCTTGGACAGCCCCTCGCTGGTGAGATAGGCGGCGAAGTCCGCCCCGTCGGTCACCTTGCGGAGGGAGAGGCCGTACTTGCGGATCTCCTTGTCGAACATCCGCCGGCCGATCTCGGTGGCGCGCTGCTTCTGCTGGGTGTTGAGCCACTGCCGGATCTTGCTCTTGGCGCGCGAGGTGGTGACCAGGTTCAGCCAGTCGCGGCTCGGGTTGCGCGACGGGTTGGTCAGCACCTCCACCATGTCGCCATTCGACAGCGACGTGCGCAGGGGGACGAGCTTGCCGTTGACCCGCGCCCCGGCGCAGTGGTGGCCGAGGTCGGTGTGCACCCGGTAGGCGAAGTCGAGCGGCGTCGCCCCGCGCGGGAAGGAGAAGACCTCCCCCTTGGGGGTGAAGACGTAGACCTCGTCCGGATAGAGGTCGACCTTGAGGGTGGTCAGGAAGGTGCGCGGGTCCTGAACCTCCTTCTGCCACTCCAGGAGCTGCCGCAGCCAGACGATGTTCGGATCGCTCGCCCGCGCCTCGATCCGCCCCTCCTTGTAGTGCCAGTGGGCGGCGATCCCCTCCTCGGCGATGAGGTCCATCTCGCGGGTGCGGATCTGCACCTCGAACGGCTGCCCCTGGTCCCCCACCACCGTCGTGTGCAGCGACTGGTAGAGGTTGGGCTTGGGCATCGCGATGTAGTCCTTGAACCGCCCCGGGATCGGACGCCAGTTCTGGTGCACCACGCCGAGCGCCGCGTAGGTGTCCTTGAGGCTGGGGGTGACGATGCGGAAGGCGAGGAAGTCGTAGAGCTGCGAGATGTCGATCCCCTGCCGGCGCAGCTTCTCGTAGATCGAGTAGAAGCGCTTGACGCGGAAGTTGATCTCGGCGTCGATCCCCGCCCCGTCCAGGCTCTTGGCGAGGCGGCCGCGGATGCGGTCCATGGTCGCCTGCCCGAGCTTCATCTTCTCGGCGATCTTGAAGTGGAGCTCGGCGAACTGGTGGGGATAGAGATGGAAGAAGGCCAGGTCCTCGAGGTCCCCCTTGACGCGCGCCATGCCGAGGCGATGGGAGATCGGGGCGTAGATCTCCAGCGTCTCGCGCGAGATGCGGCGCCGCGCCTCGGCCGGCATGTGCTCCAGCGTCGCCATGTTGTGCAGCCGGTCGGCGAGCTTGACGACGATCACCCGGATGTCCTTCGCCGAGGCGAGGATCATCTTGCGGAAGGTCTCGGCCTGCGCCTCGTCGCGGCGCACGTACTCGTGGCGGCCGATCTTGGTGACGCCGTCGACCAGGCCGCAGATCTCGTTGCCGAACTCCTTCTCCAGCACCTCGCGGGTGGTCAGCGTGTCTTCCAGCACGTCGTGCAGCAGCCCCACCGCCACACAGGTCTGGTCGAACTTGAGGTCGGCCAGCAGGTAGGCGACGTTGAGCGGGTGGACCATGTAGGGCTCGCCGGAACGGCGGACCTGATCCTTGTGCATCTCGGCGGAGAAGTCGTAGATGGCGCGCAGGAAGGCCGGATCCACCGGCCGCCCATGGGTATCCATGCAGGCGAGCACGTCGTCGAAACGTGCCACGCCCGGCGACGAGACCGGAGGAGCGAGGCTCTTGCTGGACAGAGGCATAAGGCTGTCCCCGCGCGAGGAGAAAGACCAGGCTCTCGGGCAGGGTCAATGATTATAAGGGGAACTCGGGGCGGGAGATTCCCGCCCCTCCATTCCTGGAGCGAGGGCGCCTACGCGCGCCGGCGGGCCGGACGCTGCCGGGTGGACGGCGTGACGTCGCCGCCGGTCGTGCGGTCGATGCGCGACTCGGCACGCTCGGCGGGAGCGCCGCCGCGGCCCGGGGTCAGGGTCTTGTTGCCCCAGCGCCCGCCGACTCCGAAGAGACTCTCCCAGAGCAGCGCGAACGGGCTCGCGACGTAGATCGACGAGTAGGTGCCGACGATGATGCCGACCGTCATCACGAAGGCGAAGCCGCGCAGCACGTCGCCGCCCCAGATCAGCAGCGCAACCACCGACAGGAAGGTCAGCCCCGAGGTCATGATGGTCCGCGACAGCGTCTGGTTGATGCTGTCGTTCATCACCTCGATCAGCGGCTTGCGGCGGCTCTTCCGCATGTTCTCGCGCATGCGGTCGAAGATCACCACGGTGTCGTTCATCGAGTAGCCGATCAGGGTGAGGAAGGCGGCGATCGTCGTCAGGTTGAACTCCAGGCCGAACGCCCAGAAGAACAGCAGGGTGACCACCACGTCGTGCAGCGAGGCCATCACCGCGCCGATGCCGAAGCGCAGCTCGAAGCGGAACCAGATGTAGGCCAGCATGCCGAGCATCGACATCACCACCGCCAGGAAGCCCTGGCGGCGCAGCTCGCCGCCAATCTGCGGACCGACGCTCTCGACCCCCAGCACGTCGAAAGTGCCGAGGTGGGCCTGCTGCTGCAGGGTGGTGGCGACCGCCGGGCTCACCCCCGGAACGCGGGCGAGGCTGTCGAGCGACTTGAAGAGCCCGGCGTCGTGCCGCGCCTTGAGGATGGCGTCCGCCACCGCGTTGTAGTGGGCGATCGCGGCGGGCTGTCCCTGGGCGGCCACCCGGTCGGGGTCGGCCTTCACCAGCAGGCCGACGAGGGCGTCGGCGCCGGCCAGGTTGAGGTCGAGGCCGGTCTTGCCCGGGTTGAACTCGCGGTTGAGGGCGGCGACGATCTTGTCGCGGCTCCCCTCCTCGCCCTGGTGGCTGGTGGTGGTCTTGATGAGAACCTGGTTGTCACCGGCTTTGCCGAAGCGCTGGATCGTCGCGGCGGCCATCCCCTCCCGCTCGAAAACGCGGCGCAGCCGGGCGAGATCCGGCTCCTGCTGGAAGCCGAGCGTCATCTGGGTGCCGCCGGCGAAGTCGATGCCCATGTTCAGCCGGTGGGGGCCGAAAATCGCGTAGAGCCCCCCCAGCACCAGGACCAGCGACAGGATGATCCAGAACTTCCGGTACTTCATGAAATCGATGTTCGTATCGCGAAACAACTCCATGGCATGCTCCTTGTGCCGACCCCGCGGGTCAGGCCTTGGCTCCGATCGAAAGCCTCTGCACCCGGCGGCGGGAGAGCACCAGGTCGAACAACCAGCGACTGACGAAGACCGCGGTGAAGATGGAGGCGATGAGACCGATGATCAGCGTCACCGCGAATCCCTTGATCGGGCCGGTGCCGAACTGGAAGAGGAACAGCGCCGAGATCACGGTGGTGACGTGGGTGTCGATGATCGACGTGAAGGCCCGTTCGAAGCCCAGGTCGATGGCCGAGCGAACGGTCCGCCCGGCCCGCATCTCTTCCCGGATGCGCTCGAAGACGAGCACGTTGGCGTCCACCGCCATGCCGATCGTCAGGATGACGCCGGCGATGCCGGGCAGGGTCAGCGTCGAGTGGAACATGCCCATGCCGCCGAACAGGATCAGCACGTTGAGCACCAGCGCCAGGACCGCGTTGACCCCCGACAGGTGGTAGTAGATCACCATGGCCAGCATGACGAGGAACGTGCCGAGAAGGCCGGCGCGCAGGCCGTCGCGGATCGCGTCGCGGCCGAGCGAGGGGCCGACCGTGCGCTCCTCCAGGTAGGTGATGCTGGCCGGCAGGGCGCCCGAGCGCAGCACCGTCGACAGGTCCTGGGCCGACTTGGCGGTGAAGCCCCCCTCGATCTGGCCGCGGTCGGAGATGCGCGAGTTGACCACCGGCGCCGAGACGACGCGACCGTCGAGCACGATGGCGAGCCCGGAGCCGACGTTCTTGCCGGTGAGCTCGCCGAAGGCCTCGGCGCCCGCCGGCTTCAGCGTGAACTCGACGATCGGCTGGCCGAACTGCCCCTGGCCCGGACGGGCGTTGCTGAGGTCGCGGCCGGTGACCGTGCGCCGCTTCTCGACGGCGTAGTAGTACTTGCCGGTGACCGCCTGGGTCTCGCGGTCGCGCTGGTCCCCCTCCAGGATCTCGAGATCGGGGGGGACGGAGCCGCCGAGCGCCGCCAGCAGCTCCTCGCGGCTCGCCATCCCGCCGCCCCCCTTGGGGACGCGGACGATGCGGAACTCGAGGAAGGCGGTGCTCTTGATCAGCTTGCGCACCCGGTCGGCGTCGTCGACGCCGGGGAGCTGCACCACGATGCGGTTGCCGCTCGCCGCCTGGATCACCGGCTCGGTGACGCCGTAGGCGTTGATGCGGTTGTCGATCGTCTGCTTCGCCTGATTGACGGCGGAGGTGCGCACCTCGGCGGCGGCCTGGTCGGTCATCGTGAAGACCAGGCTCTCATCCTGCCGCTGGACCTGCCAGCGCGGCAGGTACTTCGAGACCAGCTCGCTGGCGGCGTCGCGCGCCTCCGGCGTCGGGGCGGTGATGGTGAACTGCCGGTCGCCGGTGCGGCGGCCCTGCAGTCCGGGGGCGCCCTTGTCCTTGCCGAGATCGATCAGCCGCGCCATGTCGGTGTCGGTCTCGGCCCGCAGCGCGTCCTCGGTATGGACCTGCAGCACGAGGTGCATGCCCCCCTGCAGGTCGAGCCCGAGGTTGATCTTTTTCTTCGGCGGATAGGCCAGGGCGACGCAGACCACCGCCACCGCGAGGATCAGCAGCCCTCGCCAGAGCAGAGTACGATTCATGACTGACTCCCTTTTACGGCTTTTTCGCTCTTCTCGCTGCTCTCCCCCTCGAGGCCGGAGATCGCCGATTTGGCGACCCGCACGCGGACGTTGTCGGCGATGCGCAGCATCACCGTCGCCCCCTCGACCGCGGTCACCTCGCCGAAGAGGCCGCCGGTGGTGAGCACCCGGTCCCCCTTCTTCAGATTCGCGATCACCTGCTGCAGCGCCTTGCGCTGCCGCTGCATGGGCAGCATGAGCACGACATAGAAGATGACGAAGATGAGGAGCATGGGGGCGAGGCCGGTCAGCGCGCCCATGATCCCGTTACCGGAAGGGAGCTGGAGCGCCAGAGCCATGGAGGGCAGGAGGATTGAATTCATACGTGGTTGATCCAGAGATATTCACAGAGACCCGGCAGGCTGGGCCTGCCTTCAAGAGCTCCTTTGCTCAAGGGGATCGGAAGAGACCGGATGGACCCGCACGTCGGGTCCCTCCGGCGCGTCTTCACCAGCGGTGCGGCAGGCGAGACTCGCCATCTCCGTCAGCGTTCCGAGTTGGATAGCCTGCCGGAGATCCGCCATGAAGTCAAGGTAATAGCGAAGGTTATGCAGGGTCGCCAGCACCGGCGCGGTGAGCTCGCCGGCCCGCATCAGGTGATGGAGGAAGGCGCGCGAGGTGCGCGCGCAGGCCGGGCAGCCGCACTCGGGATCGAGCGGCCGCTCGTCGTCCTTGTAGCGGGCGTTCTTGATCTTCAGCACCCCCTGGCGGGTGAACAGGACGCCGTGGCGGGCGTTGCGCGCCGGCAGCACGCAGTCGAAGAGATCGACCCCCTGCCGCACCGCGTGGAGGATGTCCTCGGGGTACCCCACCCCCATCAGGTAACGGGGTTTGGCCGCCGGCAGCTCGGGGGCCGTCCACTCCACCACCGCCCGGCGGTCGGCCTCCGGCTCGCCCACCGAGACGCCGCCGATCGCGTAGCCGTCGAAGTCGAGCGCCGCGAGGTCCGCCGCCGCCCGCCGCCGCAAATCCGGAAAGGAGCTCCCCTGGACGATGCCGAAGAGCCCGCCGCCGTCCGCCCGCCCCTGCCAGGCGGCGCGGGCGGTGCCGGCCCAGGCCAGCGTGCGCTCCCAGGAGGCCGCGGCCGCCGCCGGCTCGACCGGCCACGGCGGGCACTCGTCGAGCACCATGGCGATGTCGACCCCCATCCGCTGCTGGAAGCTCACCACCCCTTCGGGAGTGAAGCGCAGCGGCGAGCCGTCGAGATGGCTGCGGAAGGTCACCCCGCCCGAGTCCACCGTGCGCAGGCCGCCCAGGCTCCAGACCTGGAAGCCGCCGCTGTCGGTGAGGACCGGCCCCCGCCAGCCGGTGAAGGCGTGGATTCCTCCCAGCCGCTCGACGACGTCGATGCCGGGCCGCAGGGCGAGATGGTAGAGATTGGACAGCATGATCGACGCCCCCGCCGCCTCCAGCTCCTGGGGGGTCACCCCCTTGACGGCGCCGAGCGTGCCCACCGGCATGAACGCCGGCGTCTCGACGACGCCGTGCGGCGTGGTCAAACGCCCCCGGCGGGCCTGGCCGAGGGTGGCGAGAACCTCGAACCGCAAGCTCAGGGCTTGCCCTTCGCGCTGCCCTCCCGCCCGACGTCGACCGTCCGCGTCGACACCCCCGGCGGCAGCTTCAGCGCGAAGCGGTCGTCGGGGATCGGCGCGTTCCTCTTCATGTCGCTGAACTGGTACTCGACCGTGTCGCCATCGGCCTCCACGTACTTCAGCCGCGACGGGAAGAAGTTCTCGCCGTCGATCCAGAGAGTCATCGACTTCAGGCGCTTGGCGATCCGCGCGTACTTGGGATCGAGCTCCATGCGAAAGGGGTCCCCCTTCTTCTCGGGGAGCTTCAGCCGCACCGTGAAGTATTCGAGGAGGGTCTGCAGGCTGCCGCTCGCTCCCAGGTACTTGAAGACCTGGCTCGAGTAGCGCCCGACCTTGAGGGTCTCGGCGCGCTTCAGGTCGCGGTACCAGGTGGTCATCTCATCGCCGCGGATGACGACCGTGATCGGGCTCGGCGAGGTGTACTCCCAGCGCACCCGGTCGGGCGCGGCATAGGAGAAGGTCCCCTTGGAGGCTTCGGGCGCCGCCAGCATCGAGCTCTCCTGCTGCTGGGTGAAGCGGGCTTCCATCGTCTTGAGCTGCTTCTGCTCGAAGCGGACGCGGTCGACCAGGGCGGTGAGCCGCTGCGGTCCGGTGAGACCCGTGGCCATGGGATCGGGAGGGCCCTGGGGCTTGCCGGCCGCGAAGGCGGAAGCCGTCGGAACCGTTAGCAGCAGGGCGAACAGAGTTGCGGCGAAAGTTCTCATCATAAGTTTGAACGATCCTATCCGCGCCTTTCTTCCAGGCGCAAGGCGCCGGGCGCGGTTGACAGGTCCCCAGGTGGATGCTACGTTCGCCGCCCTCTAAAGTGGCCTCTCGACGGACGGACTGGAGTCTTTCATGCCTGAGCTCAAACTGGGAACCAAATTCGACTGCTACAACTGCGGCACGAAGTTCTATGACCTCGGCAAGCCCGAGCCGATCTGCCCGAAGTGCAGCGCCAATCAGAAGGACGCGGTCTCCGCGGAGTCGCCGGCCACCGGCCAGGCCTCGCGCCGCCGGCGCAAGGTGGACACCGCCAAGGCGATCGACATCGAAGAGGATGACGCGCCGATCGAGACGGAGGTCGCCGACGACGAGCTGGTGGAGCCGGATCTCGCCGACGCCGATCTCGACGACGTCGAGGAGGAAGAGGAGCTCGACGACGAGGCCTGACGGCCGGCCCGCCGTCGTCGTCGCCCTGGCCCTCGGCGGCAACGTCGAGGGTCTTATTACGGGAGATATCGAGGGAAATTTCGGCGGCGAACCGGTCCCGGTCGAGCGGACGCTGGCCTGGGCCGTGCGGCAGCTCGAAGCCTCCCTGGGCCCCTTGCGCGTCGCCTCCCTCTACCGCAGCCGCCCGGTCTCGCCGATCGCGCAGCCGGACTTCCTGAACACCGCCGCCCTCGCCCGCACCGCGCTCGAGCCCGAGGCGGTGCTCGCCTTGGGTAAGGCGCTCGAGCGCGTTGCCGGGCGCCGCGACGGCCCCCGCTTCGGCCCGCGGCCGCTCGACGTCGACCTCCTGCTCTACGGCGACGAGCGCCGGGACGATCCCGAGTTGACCCTCCCCCACCCCCGGATGCGCGAGCGCGGCTTCGTGCTCGCGCCGCTGGCCGAGATCGCGCCGGACCTGCGACTGCCGCCCGACGGCGCCAGCGTCGCGGAGCTCCTGGCCCGTCTCGGGCCCGTGGAGGGGTTGGAGCGGATCGGCTGGAGGATCTCCGCATGACCGGCGGGCTGCTGCTGGCCTGGCTCCTGCTCTCGTGGGGAGCGCAGGCGGCGGTCCCCTGGCGGCTCGCCGCCCTCGATCCCGAGCGGCGGCGCCCCTGGGTGCCCGCCCTCCTGCCGCTGCTCGCCACCGGCGCGCTCGCCGCCGCCGGGCTCGTCCAGCTCCAGCCCGACGCCGCGCTGGCGCAGGGGCTCTACCCGCTCGGCGCCTCCGGCCTGGGAAGGGTGCTGGCGGTGCTCCTGCCCGCCCTGGCCCTCGCCGACATCCTGATCGCCATCGGCTGGCGGCGCATGGAGGCCGCCGGCTGGAAGATCGCGGCCGGCTTCGGCCTCGCCTTCCTGCTCGTCGCCACCTGGGTCGCCGAGCTGATGCGCACCGGCGAAGGCCCGGCGAGCGCCCCCCTCGCCTTCCTCGCCCTGGTCCTCCTGCGCACGCTCCTCGCCCTCGGCGCGGCCGAGACGCTCGCCCCCGGGCGGCCGCTCCTCGCCGCCGCCGCCGGCCTGGCGCTCCCCCTCTACACCCTCCTCCTCCCCGCCCCGCTCGCGCACGCCCTGGGCGCCCACGGCCAGTGGCTCACCCTCGCCGCCGCCGCCCTGCTGCTGCTCGGCGCCCGCTGGCTCCCCCCCGCCCTGCGCCGCCCGGCACTCCTCGGCGGCACCCTCCTCGCCGGCCTCTACCTCGGCCAGGTGACCCACCTCTCGCAGGGGCTCGGGCAGTCGTTTCCGCCGATGGTGTCGCCGCCGCCGAACCGGTAGAAGCCACCACGGACGAACAGGGACGAACACGGACTGACACGGACACCGGGACCTTCTTGTCCCTGTCAGTCCATGCTTGTCCGTGTTCGTCCGTGTGTCCGTGTCACACCGGATCCCCATGCACGAACACCTTCGACCGCGGAATCTCCCCCTCCACCGCCCGCAGAACCTTCACCATCAGGTCGTGGGCCTCTGGGAAGGGGGTCGCGCGCGGGATCTCCAGGTGGAACTCGATGAAGCGCTGGCCGCCGCTGCGGCGGGTCTTGAGGTCGTGCATCCCGAGGACGTCCGGGGCGAAGGCGGCGACCACGGAGCGGATGCGGCCCAGCTCCTCCTCGGGCAGGCCGCGGTCCGAGAGGTCGCCGGTCGCCTCCAGGGCGAGCGAGGCGCCGCTCTTGAAGACGAAGGCCGCCACGAGGAGCGCCACCAGGGGATCGGCGGCGGCCCAGCCGGTGAAGCGCACGACCAGAAGGGCGAGGAGGGCGGCGCCGTTCACCCAGAGGTCGGTCGCGTAGTGGAGGCTGTCGGCCTTGAGGGCCGGGCTGCCGCTGCGCTCGGCGGCCGAGCGCAGGGTGCGGGCGACGCCGAAGCTGACGACCATCGAAACCGCGAGCACCGCGATGCCCCAGCCGGTCTGCTCCGGCTTCCCCCCTTCGATCAGGCGCCGCACGCCGGTCCAGACCAGGCCGGCGGCGGCGGCGACCAGGAACAGCCCCTGGCCGAGGGCCGACAGGTTCTCGAACTTGCCGTGACCGTAGGCGTGATCCTCGTCGGGAGGGAGGGCGCTGCGCCGCAGCACCAGGAAGTTGGCGCCGGAGACGAAGAGGTCGACCGCCGAGTCGAGCGCGGCCGAACCGAGGGCAAGCGAGCCGGTGAGCCAGGCGCCGGCCGCCTTGAGCGCGACGAGGAAAGCCGCCGCCGCGACGGCGACCAGCGGCGTCTGATTGGGGGCGATGCGCGGCCGTGGGGGCTCGGAGCTCAATCCGCTCTCCGGGAAAGTCAGCCGGGATGCTTCGCGAGCAGCGCCCGGGCGTCGGCGAGACTCCTCGCCTGCTCGACGGCCAGCTCGGGGGCCGGTTGCCGGGCGAGCACGCGGCGCAGGATCTCGCGCGCCTCCGCCGCCTTGCCCGGCTGGTATTCGAAGAGCGCCTCGGTGAGGAAGACGTGGTTGTCGAGGTTGTCGGGACCGAGCTCCACCGCCCGCCGCAGCTCGGAGACCGCCTTGCCGCGGTCCACCCAGCCGGTGACGAACGGCACCTTGGGCGCCAGCGTGTGGAGCCGGCCCAGGATGCGGTGGCCGCCGGCGTCCTCATAGCGCTCGTCGAGGGCGATCAGGATCTCCGAGTAGGTCTTCACGCGGTCCCCCACCCCCTGGCGCGCCGCCGCCAGCCGGCCGAAGACATCCCCCCAGAGCCCCCAGTGGACCGCCGCCCAGAGGAACAGGGGCTTGGCCTCGGGCACGCCCGCGACCGCCTTCGCCGCTTGCACCGGGCTCATGGCGTCGAGCTTCTGGCGGCTGCCGGCGGTCCGCTTCGCCAGCCGGTCGATGCCGGCCTCGGCGACCTCCTTGCCGCGGGCGAAAGCCTTCTGCTTGGCGTCGTTCGAATTGGTGGTGAAATCCCCCTTGAAATGGAGGGCCCGCAGCAGCTTCCAGGTCCCCTCCAGCCGCTCCGGCTGCTCCTTGACCGCCCGCTCGTAGGCGGCGATCGCCTCGTCGACCGGCTTAGGGGTGGCCCTGGCTCCCTGATGGCCGTCCGCGCGGCGAGCCCACGCCGCGTCCCCCGCGGCGATCGAATCGGTCTGGGCGGCGAGATGGGTGGCGAGAGAAAGGAAGAGGAGGAGGGTGAGGATCGGGCGCATGAGGGGGATTCTACAGGGGACGGGGGAGGAAAAACCTCTCCATCCGCGCTATCATTCCTCATGCTTCCCATGGCTGGCGACGCGACTCGTCTCCCGCTCGTCCCTCTCCCGGATCTCGTGCACTTCCCGCGCACGGAATTGAAGCTCCACGTCCTCGACCCCTCCTATGCCCGGCTCGTCCACGATCTCGAAGAGCTCGACGAGGATTCCCGCTGGCTGGGGATCGTCCTGATGAAGCCCGGCCCGAAGCTCGACGCCGAGGGGCGCCCCGAGATCTTCCCCGGCGGCACCGCCGCGCGGGTGATGGACCTCGAGACGCAGCCCGACGGCCACGCCGACCTGCTGGTCTATGGAGAGTTCCGCTTCGAGCTCGAGCGCGAGATCACCGGACCCTACCGCCAGGGGGTGGTGCGGCCGGTCGAGGAGCCCTGGCTCAACGAGCGCGACGCCGGCATCGTCGCGGTGCGCAAGGGGGTCGTCCACCTCCTGCGCACGCTCTCCGAGGAGCTGGGGGACAAGCTGCCGATCGACGTCGACGACCTCGCCTCCACCGACTGCGCCTTCGAGGAGCTGATCAACCGCGTCGCCTCCCGCGTGGACGTGCCGCTGATGCGCAAGCTCCAGCTCCTCACCGAGTCCCTGCCCGAGCGCGGGCTGTCGGTGCTCTCGATCCTGCGCAGCCGCAAGGCGGTCATCGACATGCTGCGCCCCTTCCGCCGCCGGGGTGTCGACCCCGAGCGCAACTGATCCGCCGCGTGCTGTCCATCCGCGATCCCGTCCACGGCTTCGTCAGAGCCGATCCGCTGGAAGCCGCGCTGATCAACAGCCGGCCGGTCCAGCGGCTGCGCTTCATCCACCAGCTCGGCTTCACCTTCCTGGTCTTCCCGGGCGCCGAGCACAGCCGCTTCGGCCACGTGATCGGCGCCATGCACCTCGCTGGCCGGGTCTACGACGCCCTCTGCACCAAGAGCGAAGGGATGCTCCCCGGCGGCGCGGCCGCTCCCGAGCGCCGGCTGACGCGGGCCGCGGCGCTCCTCCACGACCTCGGGCACGCGCCGTTCAGCCACTCGGCCGAGGACCTGTTCGAGGGCGGCATCGACCACGAGGAGATGACCCGCCGGCTGCTCGGCAGTCCGGAGATCGAGGAGATCTTCGCCCGCCACGGCGACGGCCTCCGCACCGGCGACGTCCGCCGCCTGCTCCAGGGGGGCGGCACCGCGACCGAGCGGCTGCTCGCCAAGATCGTCTCCGGCGAGCTCGACGTCGACAAGATGGACTACCTGCTGCGCGACAGCCTGTTCTGCGGCGTGCGCTACGGCACCTTCGACCTCGAGCGGCTGCTCGACACCATGCTGCCGATCCGGGACCCCGAGACCGGCGAGTGGGGGGTCGGCGTCGACGAAGGGGGCGTCCACGCCCTCGAAGCCCTGGTGATGGCCCGCTACTACATGTTCACCCAGGTCTACTTCAACGTCACCGGCAAGGCGATGGAGCTGCACCTGAACGAATGGCTCGAGGAGCGCGGGGTCCGCTGGTCCGCGGAGCCGGAGGCCTTCCTCGGCCAGGACGACGTCTCCGTCTGGTCGGCCCTGCGCACGTCGGACAGCGTCCACGCTCACGCGCTGGTCGAGCGCCGCCACTTCCCCGTCGCCTTCGAGACCCGCGAGCACCTCTCCCGCGAGGAGAAGGAGCGCTTCGAGGCGCTGCTGCCGGAGGTGCGCGCCCGCTTCGGAACGGGGAGCCTGCTGGTCTCCAACTCCGCCAAGGACCCCCACCGCATGAGCCGGAGCCGCGTCCTGGTGCGCCGCTTCGACGGTTCGCTGGAAGCCATGGAGAGCGCCAGCCAGTTCATCCGCCACCTCTCCCGCATCGACCGCTACCGCGTCTACACCCCGCCGCCGCTGCGCGACGAGGTGGCCTCGGCCCTGCGTGAGCAGTGGGCGGAGACTCCGGTTCATTCATCGGATTGAATTCGATCCATCCAAACCGTTGAATAACGGCTCCTGGACGGAGCCGCCGCCGCGCTCTCTTCCTCGCATTGACATGGGAATGTCACCGGCATAAGAATTGCCTCCCCGCTTTTTCAGAAAAGTTTGATGTTCATCAGACCCCGGGACCCTCCTCTACGGAGAGAGATGTCCCAAGGAAGGAGAAGTCGATGAGAGTGAGAGCGTTGATTCTCAGCCTGGCGGTAGCCCTGTTGTGGGCACTGCCGGCCTTCACGCAGGGAAACCCGACCGGCAAGCTGTCGGGACGGGTCACCAGCGGCAACGAGCCGCTTCCAGGGGTGACGGTCACCGTGACCTCCCCCGCCCTTCAGGGGACGCGGTCGACGGTGACGTCGGCCAACGGCGACTACCTGTTCCCGTCGCTGCCCGCCGGCGAGTACACGGTGACCTTCGAGGCCCAGGGCCTGCAGCCGGTCAAGCAGGAGCTGCGGCTCGGCGCCGCGCAGGCGAACACGCTGGACGCCGAGATGGCCGGCGCCGCGGTCACCGAGGAGATCCAGGTCACCGGCACGCTCGAGAACATCTCGCAGTCGGTGCAGACGGCGACCACCCTGACCAAGCAGCTCGTCGACCAGTTGCCGACGGGGCGCTCGGTCAGCGAGATCGTCTCCCTGTCGCCCGGCGTGCAGCCGAACGGCCCGTCCAAGAACACGGACACCGGTATCGGCAACATCACGATCGCCGGCGCGCCCACCTACGAGAACCTGTTCCTGGTCAACGGCGTGGTGGTCAACGAGAACCTCCGCGGCCAGGCCCTGGACCTGTTCATCGAGGACTCGGTCCAGGAGACCACCACCGCCTCGGCCGGCATCTCGGCGGAGTACGGCCGCTTCTCGGGCGGTGTCGTCAACGTCCTCACCAAGTCGGGCGGCAACGACTTCTCGGGCTCGCTGCGCACCCGGGTCATCAACCAGGACTGGGTGGCGAAGACGCCGCTGACCACCACGACGACGGACAAGGTCATCCCGACCTACGAGGCGACCCTGGGCGGCCCGATCCTCAGGGACCGCGTCTGGTTCTTCCTCGCCGGCCGCACCTTCGACAAGACCGAGACGATCAACACCAGCATCACCAACATCCCCTACTCCTCGGGCCAGGATCAGCAGCGCTACGAGGGCAAGCTCACCGCCTCGCTGACGCCGTCGCACACGCTGATCGGCACCTACATGAAGATCGACGACAAGCAGAAGGGGAACTCCTTCAACACCGTCCTCGACCTGCTCAGCATCTACGACCGCGAGACCCCCCAGGAGCTGTACAGCGGCAACTACACGGGCGTGCTCAGCGAGAACCTGCTCGCCACCCTCCAGTACTCGAAGCGGAAGTTCACCTTCATCGGCTCGGGCGCGCCGACGACCGACCTGATCCTGGGCACGCTGCTGCTCGACCGCTCGCGCAGCAACGCCCGCTACCACAGCCCGACGTTCTGCGGCGTCTGTGACCCCGAGTTGCGCGACAACAAGAACTACCTCGGCAAGCTGTCCTACTTCCTGTCCACCGAAGGGCTCGGCTCCCACGACATCGTCGGCGGCGTCGACGTCTTCGACGACATCCGCCTGGCCAACAACCACCAGTCGGGCAGCGACTACCGGATCCTCGGCACCAGCGCGATCCTGCGCGGCGGCGACATCTTCCCGGTCTTCGCCAACGACGGCACGACGATCATCCAGTACAACCCGATCCCGAAGAACAGCCTGGGCACCAGCTTCAAGACCAACTCGCTGTTCCTGAACGACAACTGGCGCTTCAACGACCGCCTGAGCTTCAACGTCGGCCTGCGCTACGACGCCAACGACGGCAAGAACGCCGAGGGCAAGAAGGTCGCCAAGGACAGCAAGATCAGCCCCCGCCTGGGAGTCACCTTCGACACCCGCAATGACGGGCGCCTCGTCCTCCATGGCAGCTATGGCCAGTACGTGGCGGGCCTCGCCAACAGCATCGCCGACTCGACCTCCTCCGCCGGCGCGCCGGCGACCTTCCAGTGGGCCTACGCCGGCCCGGCGATCAACACCGACGCGAACGGCCCCCTGCTGACCCAGAACGAGGCGATCCGCGCCCTCTTCAACTGGTTCCAGAGCCAGGGCGGGCCGAACGGCTCCCTGCCGCTGATCGGCGTCGACATCCCGGGCGGCAGCACGGTCATCCGGGGCTCGCTCGACTCGCCGTCGGTCACCGAATACTCCCTCGGCGCGACCGCCCGGCTCGGCAACCGCGGCATCGTGCGGGCCGACGCCATCCACCGCGACTGGCAGGACTTCTACGCCACCCGCACCGACCTCAGCACCGGCCGGGTCACGACCGGTAACGGACCGGCCGACCTGACGCTGGTCGAGAACAACGACAGCCTGTACGAACGGCGCTATGACGCCCTCCTCACCCAGTTCCGCTTCAACGCCTTCGAACGGCTCGATCTCGGCGGCAACTGGACCTGGTCGCACACCAGGGGCAACTTCGACGGCGAAAACCGCGGCAGCGGCCCGATCACCGGCGCGGCGGGCAGATATCCGGAGTACACCCGGACCGAGTGGAACAACCCCAAGGGGGACCTGTCCACCGACCAGCGCCACCGGGTGTCGGTCTACGGCATCTACAAGCTCATCTCGAGCGACCGGCAGACCCTCAGCGTCAGCCTGCTGCAGAGCTACTTCTCCGGCCGGGCTTACGAAGAGGTCGGCTCGGTCACGCTGATCAACCCCGCCACCCGGACGAACTACGTCACCAACCCGGGCTACCTGACGCCGCCGACCCGGGCGACCTACTACTTCTCGGGCCGCGGCTCGCTGCGGACCCCCTCGATCTACCGGACGGACCTGTCCTTCAACTATGCCTTCAAGCTCGCCGGCCTCAACCTGTTCGTGCAGCCCGAGCTGATCAACGTGTTCAACCAGCAGAAGGTGGACACCACCGACTCCCGGTTCTTCGACGCCTCGATCGCGACCGCGGATACCCGGGGCAGGTGCAGGAACGGCGCGGGCGGCAACTGCGAGGCGTTCAACCCGTTCACCCAGACCCCGGTCGAAGGGGTCAACTGGCAGCGCGGGGCGAACTTCGGCAAGGCCATCAACCCGTTCGGCTACCAGACGCCGCGGACCTTCCGCTTCACCGCCGGCGTGCGGTTCTAGACGCCAGCCAACAGAAGCGAACGACGGAAGGGCGGCCCCGCGGGGCCGCCCTTTTTCTTTTGGCGGGAGATCAGTGGAGCAGGTTGCGCAGGGCTTCCACGGCTTCCCGGTAGCGGAAGACGTAGCCCAGATCGAGCAGCCGCCGCGGCACCGCCCGCTGGCCGTGGAGCAGCGCGTCGGCCATCTCGCCGAGGAGGAGGCGGAGGGCGAAGCCGGGGGCGGGCGCGAAGCTCGGCCGCATCAGCACCCGGCCGAGGGCGCGGCCGAAGTCGCGGCTGGTCAGCGGATCGGGCGCGCTCAGGTTGAACGGGCCGGCGGCGTCCTCGCGCTCGATCAGGAAGCGGATCGCCCCCACCTCGTCCGCCACGTGGATCCAGGGGAACCACTGGCGGCCATTGCCGAGCGGGCCGCCCGCCATCAGCCGGAAGGGGAGCGCCATCCGCGGCAGGGCCCCGCCCTGGTCGCTGAGCACGATCCCGGTGCGCAGCACGGGGCGCCGGACGCCGAGCGCCTCCGCCCCGGCGGTGGAGGCTTCCCATTCGATGCAGACCTGGGCCAGGAAGTCATTGCCGGCCGGATGGGATTCCTCGACCACCTCGTCGCCGCAGGCGCCGTAGTAGCCGACGGCCGAGCCCTGGAGCAGCACCCGCGGCCGGGATTTCGCCTCCTGGAGCGCCGCCATCACCGCCTGGCCGGACTCGACGCGGCTCTGGCGGATGCGGCGCTTCTTCTCGTCCGTCCACCGCCCCTCGGCGATGGCGTCCCCGGCGAGGTGCACGATCGCCGTGTTCTCGTTAAGCAGCGAGCTCCACCCCCGCGCGGTCTTGCCGTCCCACTGGACGGCGCGCGTGCCCGGCGGCAGGGTGCCCACCCGGGACGGGTCGCGGGTCAGCACCACCACTTCGTGCCCCGAGCTCCCCATCTCCCGCGCCAGCGCGCTGCCGATGAGACCCGATCCGCCGGTGATGACGACTCTCATGAGTTATACGGCCGCCAGTTCCTCTTCGAGGAGCTGGCGCTGGTGGAGCTCGGCGTAGACGCCGCCGTGGGCGATGAGCTGCGAGTGGGTGCCGCGCTCGACGATGCGCCCCTGGTCGAGGACCAGGATGAGGTTCGCGTCCTTCACCGTCGAGATGCGATGGGAGACCAGGAAGACCGTGCGGCCGTTGAAGACGGTCCGCAGGTTGCCGAGGATCTCCTCCTCCGTCGCCGTGTCCACCGCCGACAGGCAGTCGTCGAGCAGCAGGATGTTCGGCTGGCGCAGGAGCGCCCGCGCGAGGGTCACGCGCTGCTTCTGGCCGCCCGAGAGGGTGAGGCCCCGCTCGCCGACGATGGTGTCGAGGCCGTTGGGGAAGGCCACGAGGTCCGGGGCCAGGCCGGCCAGGCGCGCCGCCTCCATCACCTCCTCGACAGGCGCGTCGGGGCGGCCCAGGGAGATGTTCTCGCGGATTGTCGCCGCGAAGAGGAAGGTCTCCTGCGGCACCATGCCGATCCCGCCGCGCAGCCGGGCGAGCGGCAGATGCCGGATGTCCGCGCCGTCGATGAACAGCGTGCCGTGCGGCGGATCGATCAGCCGCGGGATCAGCGCCAGTAGCGTGCTCTTGCCCGACCCGGTCCGGCCCACCACCGCCACCGTCTGCCCCGCCGGCACCTGGAGGTTGATGTCCGCGAGCACCGGCACCCCCTCACGATAGGCGAAGGTCAGGTCGCGGAAGCTCACCGCGCCCAGGATGGCGCCAGGATCGACCAGCGGCTCCTCGTCGCGGATAGCCGGCTGGGTGTCCAGGACCTTGCGGATGCGGGCGAGCGAGGCGGTGCCGCGCTGGGTCAGGTTGACCACCCAGCCGATCGCGATCATCGGCCAGATCAGCCGGCCCAGGAAGAGATGGAAGGTGACGAACTCGCCGACCGAGATCCGGTTCCGGATCACCAGTAGGCCGCCATACATCAGCACCGCCGCGAAGCCGACGCCGACGAGGATCTGGAGCAGCGGCTGGAACGCCGTCGACAGGGCCGCCAGCCGGCGGTTGCCGTCCAGGTAGATCTGGTTGACCCGCTCGAACTCGGCGTCCTCATGGATCTCCCGGGCGTAGGCCCGCACCACCCGCACGCCGGCGAGGTTCTCCTGCACCTTCGTGGTGACGTCCGAGAACTTCCCCTGGACGCTGCTGAAGAGCCCGTGGATCCGGCGCCCGATGATGGTGGTCGCGAACACCACCAGCGGCATCGGGGCCAGCGCGATCAGCATCAGCGGCAGGCTGATCCGGGTCATGAAGAAGAGCGCTCCGGCGGCCGTGAAGAGAGTGCCGGCCATGTACATGATGGCCGGGCCGCAGAGCATCCGCACCGCCTGCAGGTCGTTGGTCGCCCGCGCCATCAGGTCGCCCGTCGGGTATTCCTGGTAGAAGCTGGGCGCCTGCTTCTCCAGCGCCGCGAAGTAGACGTTGCGCAGGTCGTACTCGATATCCCGGCTCATCCCCACCAGGACCATGCGCTGCAGGTAGCTGAACACCCCCGTGCAGAGCGAGAAGAGGATGACCAGGCCCCCATAGCCCAGCAGGACCATGCGGGAAGAGCCGTGGCGGATCGAGTCGATGGCGTTGCCGACGAGCAGCGGGCTCGCCAGCCCGAGCAGCACCGAGGCGAGGACGGTGGCCATGCCGATCGCCAGCTTGCGGCGATGGGGCTGGAGATAAGGCCAGAGGTACTTGAGTCGTTTGAACAAGATTTGGGCTCCCGGCAGGGAAGAATACCACCGCCGGGAGCCCCCTGATCCAGCCGGGCTGGCCTAATACCGCCAGTAGCCGCGGTAGTAGTAGGGGTTGTGGTGGTGGCGGTAGACCACGCGCGGCGAGACCCAGATCGCGCGCGGGTGGGGCGGGACCAGCCAGGCGCCCCGGACCCAGACGTAGCGATGGTGGTACGGCTGCCAGTGCCCGGGTACCCAGACGTAGCGCGGGCCGGGCCGGACCAGCACCCGCTCGTGGCGGAGCGGCGGCAGCGGGGCATAGACCCGCACGCCCACGCGGGTGTAAGCGGAGGCCGCCGGGGCGAAGGAGAAGAGGGAGACCAGCATCGTCAGAGCGACGGCGAAAGCGGGGATTCGTTTCGAGCTCATGATGTTCATTCCTCCTGCCCCCTGTAACCCGAGTGGGGGCGACTTCCTGCGGTACGTATCAATTTCCGTTCCAACCCCGTTCTTCTGGGGCAGCCACTTCCTCTGCGTCCTCCAGCGAGGACATCTTCGTGGTGAGGGGATGGCAGGGGGTCGATCGTTGAAGCCACGAACGGCATGAATGATTTCCATCCGACAGGAGAACCAACCGATGTCCCAGTCCAAACTCGCCGCCCCGCAGCTCGTCATCGATAGCCGCATGGTCTATTCGAGCTGGATCCCCGCCGATCCCAAGGCGGCCGCCGCGCTGCTGCCCGCCGGCCTGGCGCCGGCCGCGAACGGGGCGATCTACATGAACCAGTACGTCGTCGACTCCGCCGAGCAGACCACCGGGTTCGGCGCCTACTCGCTGACCTACATGGGTCTCGATCTCAGCCGCACCGCGCCGGACGGCGTCACCCCGGCCCGCTTTTTCACCAACTATTTCAACTCGTCGGAGGTGATGCGGGAGTACGTGCTGGAGCGCGGCGTGCCCGCCACTCCGGGGACGACGACCGTCGAGGTGCACGGGCACGAGCTGGAAGCCACGACCTCTGTGGACGGTGTCGCGATCATCCGCACCCGCGCCACGGTCGGCAAGAAGATCGGCGTCGTGGCACGCGGCCACCTGACCTACGTCACCAAGCTGAATGGCAAGCTGATCGCGGGCAACTACGCCTACATCGGCGACCTGGTCGATCCCTACGAGCTGAAGTCGGTGGAGTTCCTGGTCAAGGACCATCCGGCCTGGGCCCTGCGCCCCGCCCAGCCGCTGCAGGTGGTGGCCGGCTCCTCCTGGTTCGCACCGCGCGACTCGTTCGTCTACCCCGGCGGCGAGTACGAGATCTGAGCCCCTGCCGCCTACCGCTTGAAGCCGAGGATCACGACGCCCGTGCCCACCAGGAGAATGCCGAACCATTCCCGGAGGCTCGGGCGCTCGTGCAGAAAGATCGTCGCGAAGATGGCGACGAGCACCAGGCTCAGCTTGTCCACCGGTGCCACCTTCGAGGCCTCCCCGATCTTCAGCGCCCGGAAGTAGCAGACCCAGGAGGCCCCCGTCGCCAGCCCGGACAGGGTCAGGAACGTCCACGTCTTCCGGCTCAGCTCGAGGGGGTTGCTCCACTTGCCGGTGACATAGACGAACGCCGCCAGGACGAACAGGATCACGGTGGTGCGGATGAGCGTCGCGAAGTCCGAATCGACCCCCGCAATGCCGATCTTGGCGAAGATCGCCGTCAGCGCCGCGAACACGGCCGAGAGCAGAGCCCAGTGGAACCAGCCGGACGTCGCGGTCATCGTGGTTATCGGACCTTCGCGAAGATCTGCGCCTCGAACACCCCGACATCCGCATAGTAGTGCCGGACCAGCTCGGGCGACGCGGGGTTGGTGTAGATCTCCGCCTGCGGATGCTCGATGAGGCGTGCGATCGCGCCGGCGACCTCCTCGGCCGTCTGCGGCTGCATCATGCCAGCCGGCGGGCGCGCCGCCGGGGAGGCGGCGGCCGGAGCGGCGGCACCCAGCGCGTTCTGCGCGAATTCGGTCCTTACCAGCCCGGGCATCACCAGGGAGACGTGGATGTCCGGATATTCCGCGGCGAGATCGGTGCGCAGGTTGGCGGTCAGCGAGTTGAGGGCCGCCTTGGCGGCGCTGTAGACGGAGCGGATGCTGGCCATCGGAACGCGGCCGAGGAAGGACGAAACGTTGATCAGGTGCCCGGCCCGCCGCTCCATGAAGTGCGGCACCACCGCCTGCATGCCGTAGAGGGCCGACTTCACGTTC
>Ga0268266_10000148_pt1 | contig 135001 bp, 130 predicted proteins | sample KBSS13metaG_FD_190356 | JGI IMG/M metagenome (GOLD analysis project Ga0268266, IMG submission 190356) | Switchgrass rhizosphere microbial communities from Kellogg Biological Station, Michigan, USA - KBS S1-3 metaG (SPAdes) (version 2) | ecosystem: Host-associated > Plants > Roots >...
TGGCGTTTTCTCCTCCGTCGAGCTCTTGACCTCCACCGCCGCCACCAGCATCGTGTGCCCCCGCCGCGGCCACCGCCGAGGCATTGATGCACGGCAAGGAGCCAAAACGCATGCAGAAGAAAGTCCAGGTAATCGCCCGCGACGCCATCGAGCCCCTGCACTGGGTGAATATCGAAGGTGCGCTGCACGAATTGGGGACGGTCAAATCTTTCGCCCGGGTGCCGGCCCTGGCGGAATTCATCCCTTCGAATACGGGTGTAGCGATGAGTTGGGTGCATTTGTCCGGCGGCCAGGAATTGGGTGCGCATCGCCACGAGGAGCGTGGGATGGTCCTGGTCTGCGAGGGCACGGGTGAGGTATTCGGCGATATCGAGCGGCCGCTGGCCGCCGGCGACGCGGTGCTGGTGACACCAGGCTGCCTGCACGGTTTTCGTGGAACCGGCGACGGATTCTGGGGTATCTCGATGCAGTTCAACGGCTCATCGTTCTACGACAGCCTCGAAACACCGCGAATCACTTTCGAATCGTCGCCATCGCGGCCGGTGGAGCGCCTCCTTGCGCGTAACGACGCGCGCATCGCTGCTTTTTCGCGCAGCGAACTGGTGGAGCTGGTCAAGGATCCCGATGGGCTGGATGCCGCGGTGCGCGAGCGCCTGCTTCATTGCCTTCAGACATGGTCGGACTTTTTCCAGCGCCTGCTGCACCTGCGCGCCGCACTCACCACCGACCACGACCAGCAGCGCGTGGCGATAGAGCATCTGACCGAAGAGTTGGGCCACAACGACAACCTGCGCGAGCAGAGCGGTGGCAAGCACGCTGCCTGCACTGATTCGATCCTTCAGGCGGCCATGCACTGGTTCAAGCACGCGATGATGGTCGGCTCCGACCACGAGCGCACCCTGCTGATGCATCTGGTGCTCGAGGCGAGCGGGGAAATCTTCTTCAAGCAGGCGTCGGCCGTCTTCGCTGACATGCCGTACTTCCGCGAGCACGGTGACGACGATGGAGATCATGCCGCCTATGGCGTGGACCTTCTGCGGCGAGCACCCGCGTCACTGATGCCCGCGCTGGAGCAAACGCTTGAAGAAGGCTGGGACATGATGACCGTGCTGTGCGATCGCATGGCGCAACTGGCCAGGGCCTAGGCGCGATGAAGTCGGAGTCGGGGTGTTATTCCGTCCCCGACTCCGTACATTGGCGACGGCGGCGCAGATACCAGAACAGCAACAGCAGCGCCAGGACCAACGCAATCCACAACCCGGTCTGCCCACGGCGGATCCACATCGCCAGCCACTGATGGTTGTTGGCGCCGAAGTAGCCCAGGTACACCCAGATCGGCACGCTGATCAGCGCGGCGCAACCGTCGAGCAGGAAAAAGCGCCAGAACGACACCCGGTGGGTGGCTCCGGCGCTGATGTACACCGCCGTGCGCATGCCTGGCAGGAAGCGCGCAAAGAACATCATGCGGTTGCCGTAGCGGGCGAATTTTTCCTGCACCTTCGCATAGCGTTCGGGTGTCAGCAGCCGTGCGACGAAACGTACTTTCAACACGCGCGTGCCGTACTTGCGCCCCAGCAGGAACATGGTGGAGTCGCCCAGCAACACGCCCACCATCGACACCAGGAACATGGTGTGCACGTTGCCGTAGCCCAGCCCCGTGATCACGCCACCGGCGACCAGGGTGATGTCTTCGGGCAGGGGAATGCCCGCGCCGCAGAGCATCAGGGCGATGAAGACGGCCAAGTATCCGTTCTGGCCGAAAATGTCGATGAGGCGCTCGAGCAGGTCCATCAGGGCCCACGGTTCCTGTGCGGCCTTGGATGATCCCATGGAAGGGGGGCGGGCGTCATTCGTCCGTGAACGACTGCGGTGGTTTTATCGTAAACAGTTCTCGAAGCTCGGCTTTTTCAGAATTATTCAATCCCTCCGAACGAGATTTCTCCTGCAGGAACGTTTTGCGCTGCACCACGGCCTGGTGCTTCATCCGTTCCAGGGCGTGCAGGAATTCCACCTTTTGCATCTCAGGCTCGCCCACCACATCGGCCCGGGCGAGCTTGTCGAGCGACGCGTGTTCCTCCCGGCCTGCGAACTGTTCCACCAGCGTGGCGGGGTTGATGCCTGGCCGGCTGCGCGCGATGTCGATCAGCTCGGCCAGCAGGCCCACGCCTGGCTTGTCCAGCGCCAGAAAACCGTAAGGCCGTTCAACGAGGTCGGCCAGTCCCGGTTGCGCAATCAACAGGGTAATGGCGGTGCGCACCAGGCTCCGCTGCACCGGTGCGTTGCGCTGGTGCGGCTGGCGGGAAGGGGCTTCGGGCTGGAAGGTCGCCTTCGCTCCCGTGCGCCGCTCCAGTTCCGCGCCCATGAGGTCGCGGAAGGCGCCATCGGGTAACCGGGCGATCAACGGGCGGGCGCGTTCGGCCAGGCGGGCCCGCCCGTCAAGGCTACCCAGTTCCACGTCGCGGCCAAGTTCGGCGAAGAAATATTCCGAAAGCGGCGTAGCCTTGTGCATGCGCTTTTCGAAGCCTTCCTTGCCTTCCTTGCGCACCAGCGTATCGGGGTCTTCGCCATCGGGAAGGAACAGGAAGAACGCCTGGCGCCCGTCGCGCATACGCGGCAGCACCGATTCAAGCGCGCGCCATGCCGCCTGGCGGCCGGCGCGGTCACCGTCGAAACAGAACACCACGTCTGGCGTGGCGCGGAACAGCACTTCGGCATGGTCGGGCGTGGTGGCCGTGCCCAGCGTGGCCACGGCGATCGGCAGCCCCGCCTGGTGCAGGGCGATGACGTCCATATAGCCTTCCACCACCACGATGCGCTCGAGGGTCTTGTTGGCCTGCTTCACCTGCCACAGCGCGAAGAGTTCTTTTCCCTTGTGGAAGAGGGGAGTTTCCGGCGAGTTGAGGTATTTCGGCCCCTGGTCGCCGGAGAGTACGCGTCCACCAAAGGCGATCACGCGACCGCGCCGGTCGAGGATCGGGAACATCACCCGTTCGCGGAAACGGTCGTAGCGGTTGCCACGCTCGTTCGCGGCAACCATGCCTGCTTCATTCAAGAGTTTCAGGCGGTTCTCGGAATTGCCCAGCGCCTTGATCACGCCATCGAACCCGGCCGGCGCCCAGCCGATGCGGAAGGCCTTGATGGTCTGGGCATCCAGGCCGCGGCGCTTGACGTATTCCCTGGCCTCGGTGCTTTTGGGCAATTGGTCTTCGTAATATTGCGCCGCGCCGTCGAGCAGGGCGTAGAGGTCGGTCTTGTCCTCGCGCGGAGCGGCGTCGCGGCCGCCTTCGTAAGGCACCTTCAGGCCCACCGACTGGGCCAATTCCTCCACCGCGTCGACGAACTCCAGCCGCTCGTATTCCATCAGGAACTTGATCGCGCTGCCGTGCACGCCGCAGCCGAAGCAGTGATAGAACTGCTTCTGCGGGCTCACGTAGAACGAGGGCGAGCGTTCGTTATGGAAGGGGCAGCAGGCGGTCCATTCGCGCCCGGCCTTTTTCAGCGGCACGCGCCGCTCGATCGTGTCGACGATGTCGACACGGGCAAGCAATTCGTCGATGAAAGTATCGGGGATACGACCGCGCATGGCGCATTGTAGCGGCCAGCGCGGCCCGGGACCCGCCCCGCTAGAACACCAGGTGGAAGATACCCATCACGGCGAGGATGGCGATGATGAAGAAGATCAGGAAGATCGCGAACAGGACCTTGGCGATGGTCCCGGCAACGCCGGAAACACCGGTAAAGCCCAGTGCACCGGTGATCAGTGACACGATGCCGAAGATGATGGCCCACTTGAGCATGGCAGGACTCCGCTAACCTTTAAGTGGCGGTGATCTTGCTGGCCCGATCGTGCGGGAGGCGTGAAACGTGGCAGCTTATGCCAGGGCAGCCTTCACCTTCTGGGACACCACGGCCATGTCGGCGGTGCCGGCGGCCTTGTCCTTGACCCAGCCCACCACCTTGCCCATGTCCTTCATGCCGGTGGCCCCGGTTTCGGCCACGGCCTGGCGCACCAGGGCCTCGATGCCTGCTTCGTCGAGCTTGGCCGGAAGGTAGGCTTCGATGATGCCCATCTCGTAGCGTTCGATCTTGGCCAAGTCCTCGCGTGCGGCGGCTTCGTACTGGGTCACCGAGTCGCGCCGCTGCTTCATCATTTTTTCAAGCGTGGCCAGTACCTGGGTGTCGTCCAGCTCGATGCGCTCATCCACCTCGCGCTGCTTCACGGCAGCCAGCATCAGGCGGATCACGCCGAGCTTGTCCTTCTCGCCGCCACGCATGGCGTTCTTCATGTCTTCGGTCAGCTGCTGCTTCAGGCTCACGGGAACTCCTTATTTGACTTCGAACACGAAAACCGGCGCCTCCCAGGGGGTGGCGCCGGTCCGTTACATGCGTAAGCGAGGTGGCGGCTGCGGGTTGGACGCGCCTGCCGATTGCCTGCCCCTATGCCTGTGAAGGCGGGCAGGCAGGACACTCAGTACATGCGGGTCTTGCGGGAAACGTCACGCGACAGGCGGCGCAGGTGGCGCTTGACCGCGGCAGCACGCTTGCGCTTGCGTTCCTGGGTGGGCTTTTCGTAGAACTCGCGCTTGCGGGTCTCGGCCAGCACACCAGCCTTTTCACAGGTACGCTTGAAACGACGCAGGGCAAGCTCGAACGGCTCGTTCTCGCGGACTTTAACGGACGGCATGGAAACTCCACTTGGGTAAACTGGCCCGGCTGATCGGGCGAGCCGTGAATTATAGCGTGAGCATTCTGCAGATTTCAAAGCCTGTACTGGGTATCGAGACCTCCTGCGACGAGACGGGCGTCGCCCTGCTGCGCTGGGACCGGGAAAATCCGGGCCGGGGCCTGCTTTCCCATGAGCTTTTCAGCCAGGTCCGGCTGCACGCCGAATACGGCGGGGTGGTGCCGGAACTGGCCAGCCGTGACCATGTCCGGAAGCTTTTGCCGTTGGTGCGCAAGGCTTTGGCCGATGCAGGCCTGAGCGTGGCGGACCTCGGCGGGGTGGCCTACACGGCCGGCCCAGGCCTGGTCGGTGCACTTCTGGTGGGCGGCGCGGCGGCCCGCGCCATGGCCTGGGCGCTGGGTGTCCCGGCCATCGGCGTCCACCACATGGAAGGCCACCTCCTGGCCCCCTTGCTGGAAGACGACCCGCCCGAGCCGCCATTCGTGGCTCTATTGGTGTCCGGCGGCCACTCCATGCTGGTCGAGGTCCAGGGTATCGGGAGCTACCGGATCCTGGGTGACACCTTGGACGACGCGGCCGGCGAAGCCTTCGACAAGACGGCCAAGATGATGGGCTTGCCATACCCCGGCGGCCCGGCGCTGGCGAAGCTGGCCGAACAGGGCCGGTCCGGCGTGTACAAGTTCACCCGGCCTATGACCGATCGCCCGGGCTTCGACTTCAGTTTCTCCGGGCTCAAGACCCAGGTGCTGATGGCCTGGAAGGCGTCCGATGGCAGCGACCAGGCCAGGGCCGATATCGCCCGTGGTTTCGAGGAGGCCATCGTGGATACGCTCGCCATCAAGTGCCGCCGCGCGTTGACCGCCACTGGGGCAGGGCGCCTGGTGATTGCCGGCGGTGTCGGCGCCAATCGCCGCCTTCGTTCCCAACTGGCCGAAGCCGGCGCCGCCGATGGTTTCAGGGTGTATTTCCCGCGCCTGGAGTTCTGCACGGACAACGGCGCGATGATCGCGCTGGCCGGGGCCATTCGCCTGGCGGCCGGACAGCGTGACGATACCCTGGTGGTGCAGCCGCGCTGGAGCCTGGAAACCCTCACCGCGGCCTGATCGCGTCGTGATTGGCTAGAATGATTCGATGGACATCGTATTCATCGAAGACCTCCGCATCGATGCCGTCATCGGCATCTATGACTGGGAGCGCAAGATCCGCCAGCCGCTGGCGTTCGACGTCGAGATGGCGTTCGACAACCGCAAGCCCGCGGCCAGCGACGACATCGCCGACACGCTCGACTACAAGGCCGTCTCCAAGCGCCTGCAATCGTTCGTGGGTGAATCGTCGTTCGGCCTGGTTGAAACCCTGGCCGAGCGTTGCGCCGAAATCATCATGCGGGAATTTGGCGTGACCTGGATGCGCCTGAAGGTCGCCAAGCCCGGTGCCGTGCGTGGCGCGAAGTCGGTCGGCGTGGTGATCGAGCGCGGCAAGCGGCCGGCGTAGCGCGCATGGCAACGGCATGGCTGAGCCTCGGTTCCAACGTGGAGCCGGAACATCACCTGCTGGCAGCCCTGTCGGACCTACGCTCGATGTTCGGCGACATCGTGGTGTCACCGGCGTATCGCAGCAAAGCAGTGGGCTTCGAGGGGCCGGCCTTCATCAACCTGGCCGTGGGTCTCACCACCGACCTGGATCCGATCGCGCTGAACGACGCCTTGCATGCCATCGAGGATCGCCATGGCCGCCGCCGCGACGTGCCGCGCTTCTCCAGTCGCACGCTGGACATCGATATCGTGCTCTACGACGACCTCGTGCTCGACGGGCCGGGGCACCTGCAGATTCCCCGCGACGAACTTCGCCACGCCTTCGTATTGCGGCCGCTGGCCGACATCGCCGGTGACGTGGTGCATCCATTGACGGGTCTGACGCTTTTCCAGATGCAGGCGCGGACCGTGGACGATGGCCGGCTCGAGCCTGTCAGCTTGTAACTGGCGACAGCGTTCCGCTATCTACTTCGACTTGTCGGCTGCTGCGGCGATCTGTTGGCGGTATTCCGGCGTGGTCACGCCACCGACACCCCAGTTCTCAAGATCTACCTCTTCGATGATGACGTAGGTGGTGTGCGGCGCCTTGCCCATCACGTCGAACAGCAGATCACTGACGCCCTTGATGAGCGCCTTCTTTTGCTCCGGCGTCGTTGCCGTCTCGCCCGGCAACGTGCCCTCCCGTGTTACCTTGATATTTACGTATGGCATGGTCTTCTCCCAAGGACGGACGATAAGAATACCGCGGCGGCCCACTTGTCCCACCGCGAATGCATGCATCAGCGACCGGCGTGCTGGCCGCCGTCGACATGAAGCGTCTCGCCAGTCACGAAGCCGGCGCGCTCCAGGTAAAGCACGGCATCGGCAACCTCCTGTGCTTCGCCCATCCGGCCGACTGGATGCAGTTTGTTCAAGAAGTCATGCGTTTCCTTCGGATGCATGGGCGTCTTGATGATCCCCGGTGCCACCGCGTTCACCCGAATTCCCTTCTGGGCGTATTCGATAGCCAGCGAACGCGTTATCGCGTCGAGACCGCCCTTGGTGAGCCCGGCCAGGCCCGAGGGCACGCCGGTAATGGGTTGCTTCACCACAGCGGCAGTTATCTGGACGATATGGCCGCTGTTTACGCGGAGCATCTGTTCCAACACTCTTTGCGTGATATGGAAGAACCCGCCGAGGTTGACTTCGATCACGCGATTGAAATCCTCCACGGTGTATTCGGTGAATGGTTTGCCGATGAAGATCCCTGCGTTGTTGACGAGTGTATCCACGCGCCCGAAACGGTCGATGGCCGTCTGCACCACCTGGCTTGCAACATCCGGGTCGGCAATGTTTCCCGCGACCGCAATCACGCCCTGATCGGAGCCCTGGGTGATCGACCTGGAATTGGCGATCACGACATAGCCTGCATCCCGATAGCCCTTGACGACGGCGGCGCCTATACCCTGCGAGGCACCGGTGACGATGGCGACTTTCTGTTCGTTGCTCATGATGATTTCTTCCGTAGTAAGTAGTGGGATAAAGGTTTCGCGACTGTGCACTTAACCTGGAAAAGGAATAACCAGGGCCCTACCCTTCTCGAAAGGCACCAGGCGATCAGGTACGCGAAGCTGGGCGAACACATCGACCAGTTGCTCCTGGCTCTCGCTGAAATGGCCCCAGCCTTCGTTGTGCGCGGCAACGATGGTTGCCTTGGGAAACGCGTGCGCCGCTTCGAGCGCGCCTTCGCTACCCATGGTCATGTGGTAGCGCCCGCGCGGCTCGGCAGCGCCTGCAAAAAGCAGCACGGCTTTTGGCGAGAAGCGCTGGGCGACCTCGGCCGTACCTTCGTACCAGACCGTGTCGCCGGTGACGTAGAGGAGATCGCCGGGTCTGTCGATGCCCAGGGCAAACCCCACCACGTCGCCGGAGATCGGCTCGATGCCGATGGGGCCGTGACGCGCCGGCGTGGCGGTCACCAGCAAGCTTTCACCGTTTGCACCTTGCAGCGTGCAGCTTTCCCAGGGTGCAAGACCGACGGCACTGCCGCCCAAACGAGAGGCGCCCGACTTCGTGGTGTAGGTCTTGCCAACGGTTGGCAACATCGCCCGGCCGCTGCTGTCGAGGTTGTCGATGTGCTGGTCATGGCTAAGCAGCACCGCATCCAGTTCACCGATTTCGGCCAACGAAAGCGCCGGGCCCGATGTCTTTTCGAAATGGAGGGTGTTGACCTGGTAGCGACCGGGAGGGTCGAACGTCGGGTCGGTCAACAGGCGCATCGAGCCAAACTCGATCAGCACCGTGGGGCCCCCGACGAGGGTGAGTTTCAATTGACTGGAGGACATGGCAAGCAACCTTGTTTCCTGATGTTGGGAATAAGGCTAGGCCGGGTCCGGTCTGTTGAAAATCCGCTATCCTCGATCAATGGCTGATAAAAAACGCACAGAGGTGGACTGGCAGGACGTCCGCATCTTCCTGGCGCTGGGCCGCCACGGCAGCCTGTCGGCCGCCGCCCGCGCCCTATCGGTCAACCACGCGACGATTTCGCGCCGGATCCAGTCACTGGAGGCGAGTGTTGGCGAGAAACTGGTCGAACGCCGGCCCGAAGGCTATGTGTTGACGCCAGCGGGAACCTTCGCGCTGGGGGTGGCCGGCGATATGGAAACGGCCGTCCAGACGCTGGGCCGCGGAGGCGCGGATGATTCCCCCAGGGGCCTGGTCCGGATCAACGCGCCCCCGGGTCTGGCGCAGGGATTCCTGATCGGACGACTAGCCGTGCTGCCCACCCTCTATCCGGGCCTGGATATCGACCTGGCCACGGACCTTCGGCCCATAAGCCTTGAGCGACACCAGGCGGATATCGCCGTCCGGCTCGGGCGCCCCGAGGACGGCGATTTCATAGCCAAGCCTGTGGGCAGCATGGCCTTTGGCTTCTATGGCACCGCATCGGTTTGCCAAAAAGTCGAAGAGGGCGAAGCGTTCGCATTCATCAGTTTCGACGAAGAAAGCTCCACCGTGCCGGAGGCCCGTTGGCTGGCCAAGCACTACCCGCGGGCGCGCATTTCGTTCCGGGCCGGCAACCAAGTGGCACAAGCCACGGCAGCACGGTCGGGCGCGGGCCTGGCACTGCTGCCCCATTACATCGGACGAACCACCCCGGACCTCCTGCCTTGCCAGCTGCCGGCCGTGCCGCCCCCGCGCGAGATCTGGCTGCTCATACGCCGGCAGGACCGCAAGGACCTGCCCATCCGGACGGTGGTTGAGTACCTGACGCGGATGTTCGCCGACGGGCAGGCCTTGTTTGAATGACCGCCTCCACTGTTCCGCGTCCCCGCCCTCTGCTACAAAATGCCCACCGCCAACCGGGGAAGGATGTCGCGCCATGGGGAAGTTCGCACGCAGCTGGACCTTGATGAAGGCGAGCGCATCGGTATTGCGCTCGGACAAGGAATTGATGGTGTTCCCGTTGTTCTCGGCGATGGCCTCGCTGGTGGTGATCGCGAGTTTCGCGCTGCCGATCATCTTTGGCGCCATGCATGGCGAGCATTTCGATCAACGACGCATGGAGCCCATCCAATACGTGCTGATGGGTGCGTTCTATCTCGTGCAGTACACCATCATCATCTTCTTCAATACCGCGCTGATTGGCGCGGCGATGATCCGCCTGGATGGCGGTAATCCCACGGTGGCCGATGGCTTCCGCATTGCCTGGTCGCGCATCGGCACGATCCTGGGGTATGCGTTGATCGCCGCCACGGTCGGCGTGTTCCTGAGGGCATTGCAGCAGCGCCTGGGCTTCATCGGCCGCATCGTCGCCGGCTTCCTTGGCTTGGGCTGGACAGTGGCGACCTTCCTGGTGGTGCCGGTGCTGGCGCATGAAGGGCTGGGACCGTTCCAGTCACTCAAGCGCAGCGTGCAGCTGCTGCGAAACACCTGGGGCGAGAACCTGATCGGCAACGCCGGCCTTGGCGTGGTGTTCGGCCTTGGTACGTTCCTGGTCATGCTGTGCGGCGCGGGCCTGATCGTCGGCGCTGCCTTCACCGGTTCCGCAACGCTGATCATCGCCGTGATCGTCGCGCTGGTGATCGCCATGGTGCTGTTGGGCCTGGTGCAAGCCGCGCTGCATGGCATCTATTCGGCGGCGCTCTACCGGTATTCCAACGGCGAGGAGCCGGGCACCGGGTTTGATCGCCAAATGCTGGAAAACGCCTTCCGCACGAAGTGACGGCTCAGCGCAGGTCGCCGTCCAGATAAAACCACCGCCCATCCTCGCGCACGAAGCGGCTAAGTTCGTGCAGGCGATGGGCGGGTCCACCGCCGTGGCGTGAGCGCGCGACGAATTCCACCGTGGCATGGTCGGCGTCGCCGGCACCAATGGCTTTCTTGACGTCCAGGCCCAGCCAGCGGACACCGGCATCCAGCGTAAGCATCGACGGTCGCTTGGACGCGTGCCACGTTTCCAGTAGGTACTCGGGCAACCGAAGGACGAACGCGCTGTAGCGCGAGCGCATCAGCGATTCCGCATCGGGTGCGGCGAGGCCGCCGTGATAGCGACCGCAGCAGGCGGCATAGTCGGCTCTTCCGCAGGGGCAGGGGCTCATGGCATGTGTCCGAAACTGATCCGTGGGGCATCGAAGATAGCGATTTGGCGAAGCCTTGCGGCAAGGGCTCAATAGCTATATAAAGTATATACCTTTTATATCCAACCTCGAATCTGAGCCCATGACGAAAGAAGCCACCTTTTTCATGAAGCTTGAAACGGACTTGCGTGAAGCCTTCATGGCGGCAACCGAGGCAGCCCACCGCCCCGCCGCGCAGGTTGTTCGTGAGCTGATGCGCGAATACATAGCCAGGCAGCGCGAGGCGCGTGAATACGAGGAATTCCTGCACAGGAAGGTCGACACTGCCCGTGGTCAGGCACGCAAGGGGCGCGGCCGCTCCAGTGAAGTGGTTGAAGCCGAGTTCGCCGCCAGGCGCGCGGAGGCAATCACCAAAAAATGAAGGTTGAATGGATGCCGGCGGCCGAAGAGGACCGCCTGTGTATATGGACATACATTGCAGCAGAAGACGTGGGCGCGGCTGTACGCATGGACGAGCGATTCAGGGACGCATCCGAGCAATTGGCCATGTTCCCCAGGTCAGGACCACGAGGGATTGTCAGGGGTACGCGAGAACTGGTGCCGCACGCCAACTACCGCCTGGTATATGAGATCAAGTCGGGTGTCGTACGCATACTTTCACTCGTGCACGTCTCGCGGCAATGGCCGTCGAATGAAAGTGCCTTTCCTACGACGTCCGGCGCCAGATGATGCATCGGTTATTGGCTGGCATCGCTCGGTCGTCGACCAGTTCAAAGCCCGCCTTAGCGGCCAGTGCATCCACTGCTTCGAAATCACGGATCGCCATGTGGGCACCGCGTGCCTGCAACCAGTCGTTGAACGCGGCGTTGCTTGGGCTGGTGAACTGGCCGTCGTAGTTGAACGGTCCGTAGACCACGAGCGTCGCGTGGGGTGAGGTAACGCCAGGCAGACCGGCGAAGAACGCCTGCACCTCTTCCAGCGACATGATGTGCAGCGTGTTGGCAGTGAATACCCCGTCGTAAGCCGTCATTGGCCACGCGCCATTGACATCGAGGGCCAATGCAGGAGGAGTGTTGGGAAGGCCTGCGTCATCGAGCCACGCACTTATTCCATCGAGGTTTTCCTCGCGGTCCGACGTTTGCCAGGAAAGATGGGGCAGGGCTCGCGCAAAAAACACCGCATGCTGTCCCGTGCCGCTGCCTACTTCAAGCACCGACGTCGTTTGGGCAAACGCCTCGCCAAGCACATCCAGTATTGCCTCGCGGTTGCGTGCGACCGACGGCGCATCGGGTTTCTCCATCGTCATGCCGCACGCTCGATTGCACGCGCAAACGGCGGCAGTGCGCGCAGCATCTGCTCGCCATAGCGTTTGGTGACCACCCGGCGGTCCAGCAGCACGATCCGGCCGGTATCGGTTTCGGTGCGGATCAGGCGGCCGCAGTACTGGATCAGGAGCCGGGTGGCATCGGGCACGCTCACTTCGATGAACGGATTGCGCCCTCGCGACTCCAGCCATTCGGCGTAGGTTGCGCCAACGGGGTCGGTAGGTACGGCAAAGGGAAGCTGCGTCACCACCACGGTTTCGCAAAGCTTGCCGGGAAGATCCAGTCCCTCGCCGAACGAGGCCAGGCCAAACAAGGTGCTGCCCTTGCCCGCCTCGATGTCTTCGCGGTGCTCGGTGATCAGCTGTGCCTTGGACAACGAGCCCTGCGCGCGTACCTTGCGTACGTATTCGATGGGCAGCACCTGCAACACGCGGTCGAGCTTGGCGCGCGAGGTGAACAGCACCAGGTTGCCGGCGTCCCAGTTAAGGTTGGCGCCCAGCCAGGCAGCCACTTCGCGCGCGTGGCCTTCACGGTCATCAGGCATGGCCTTGAAGGCGGGTACTTCCAGCGTGGCCTGGTTGGCCAGGTCGAAGGGCGAGGGCAGGCTTAGCGTGATCGCGCCATCGGGCAGGCCGACCGCATCGGCGAAACCGCGGAACTGGCCGCCGACGCTGAGCGTGGCCGAGGTCATCACCACTGCCGCCGCGTTGTCCCACAGCACGTTGCGCAGCAGGCCTCCTGCCGAGACGGCCGAGGCGTGGCAAACGATCTGCTGGTCGACGGTCAAGGTTACCCAGCGTGCCAATGGCGGCGCGTTTTCGCGATCTTCGCTGGACCATGCATACCAAGTGCGGACCTGCCGATCCAGCCGCTCCAGTGCCACGCCCAGCTCGCGGGAAATCGCTTCCTGTGTAGGGCCGCCGGCTTCCATCTCCACCACGGCGCGGCGCACGCTGCGCACCCATTTCTGTACGTCGCCGGTGACCATGCGCAGTGCATTCGCGTGCGACACCCAGTTCTCCGGCAACCGGCCGAGGGATGCGCGGTACATCGGTTCCGCCTCGCCGGGCGAGGGCATCCAGTTCATCCGGATCTCGCGCTCGATGTCCTCCAGCGAGGCGCTGAGTTCGGCGATCTTTTCCTCGCCCATCTCGAGTGTGAGGTTGCCGATGCTTTCCTTGTCGGTGAGCGAATAGGCGGCATGGATCTGGTTCTGCATGCGGCCGAGCCGGCGCATGGCAACCGACAGGTGGACATCGGCCGCGCCGCGATCGATGGCCTTGGCAGGCACATGGTGAGCTTCGTCGAAGATGTAGAGCGTTTCTTCCGGCTTGGGCAGGATCACGCCGCCGAAGGTGTCTTCATCGCGCGGCATGGTGAGGTCGGCCAAGACCAGGTCCTGGTTGGCCACCACGATCTCCGCCTCGCCCACGGCGCGGCGTGCGAGGAAAAAGGGGCAAACGGCAAAGGCGCCGCATTTGCGTCCGGTGCAGCCGCCCGCGCTGGTGGTAAGCATGCCGCGCACGAGATCGGATACGGCTTGCGGGCTGGTGTCCATGTCGCCGTTCCACTCGCCGCTGCTGAAGGCGTCGGTAAGCTTGCCTACGGCCTGGGTGTCGCTCGGTTGCGGAGGCTTGGACCACAGGGCGAGTTCGGCATCGAAGTCCAGGCCGCCCTGCGCGGTTTCGGTGGCGGCCATGCGCAGGTTGCGCACGCACAGGTAGCGCTGGCGGCCCTTGGCCAGGGCAACCTTGGCTTCCACGCCGCAGAGTTTCAGGAACTGGGGAATATCGCGTTGGACCAACTGCTCCTGCAACGCCACGGTGGCGGTAGCGATCAGAAGCTTTTTCTTCGTCGCCCGCGCCACCTCCAGCCCGGCAATCAGGTAGGCCATTGATTTGCCGGTACCGGTGGGTGCTTCGATCACCGCGGCGCCCGCGGGCTCGGCCAACGCCTTGGCCACTTCGGCAATCATCTTCAGCTGCGCCGGCCGTCCCCGGAAGCCGGGCAAGCCTTCCTTGAGGCGCCCGTAGTCGGCGCGAATGGTGGCTTTGGTGTCGTCGAGGAGCATGGGCCCGCCATTGTCCCACACCGCCGCCGCCGGGGCGGTGCGCAGGCGTCAAAGCTATGGCATGGTGGCTTCACCGAAGACCTTGGGGGAGGGGCATCGATGCAAAAGACATGGATGTGGTTGGCGGTGTTGCTGCTGGTGCTCGGCGCCGCAGGCTGTAGCAAGGAGGCGAAGGCGCCCCGGGTGGCAGGTGCCAAGGCCAGCGGTGGCGCGATGCTGGCCTACACGCATAGCGTGAGTATCCGGATGAACGCCGACGCCATCGGCGCGCGCGTGTCAGCAGTGCGCGACGCATGCACCGGCGGAAAATTCGGCGCCTGCAACCTGATCGACGTTCGCCAGCGCGATGGCATGGGCCATCTGGAGGTGCGCATCGTACCGGAGGGCGTGCAGGGCATGATCGACCTCGCTGCACAAGGCGGGAGGGTGACCGAACACGAAACGCAAGCGGAGGACATCGGTCCAGCCGTTGAACAGACCCAGCGCGACCGGGCGCAGCTAGAGCAATACACGCACCGCCTGGATGAACTGGCGGCCCGCAAGGACCTTCCGGCCTCGGACCTGATTGCCCTGGCCCACGAGCAGGCTGAAGTAGCGGTCAAGCGACAGGCACTGGACGACACGGCTGCCGGACAGCAGCGACGCCTGGACACCAACCTGTTGACACTCGGCTTCAGCGATTCGAGCCGCGCCTCGTATGGCGGTGACGCGATGGAAACCTGGGACAGCATTGTCGACCGCACCATCGAGGGCTTTTTCGACGCCGTCGGCCTGCTGGGGTACGGCGTGCCTTTCCTGGTCATCGCCTTCCCGCTGGCCCTGTTCTGGCGCTGGGGCTGGCGCAAGGCCACGCGCAAGCGGGTTGAGACCCTGGTGTGACCATCAGCGCCGTCGGATGTCCGACGGCGCTGGCGGCATGTCGCTTAGCGGTTGCCCAGGTAGTCGTTCTTGCCCAGTTCCGCGCCAGCCTCGCGCAAGATCGCGTAAGTGGTGGTGATGTGGAAGAACATGTTGGGCAGGGCGAAGCCAAAGAGGTATTCCTGGCCGGTGAAGTTCAGTTCGCCGCTGCGCATCTTCAGCACGATCGCGCGGTCTTCGCTGCCGTCGATCTGGCTGGCCTGGAACGACTTGACGTAGTCGATCACCTTGTCTAGGCGGGCCTGGAGTTCGTCGAAGGTCACTTCCACATCGGGCACGGCGATCGGTTCGACACCAGCCAGCCGCGCCACGCAGCCCTTGGCGGCGTCGGTGGCGATCTGCACCTGCTTGACCAGGGGCAGCATGTCGGCGATCAGTCGCGTCTGCAGCATGACTTCATCGGAGATGTTCTTGGCCTTGGCGTGGGCCTGGCCTTTCTGCAGCACGTGCTTGAGGTTGGACAGGCCGCGCACGAATACCGGCACGGATGCCTGGGACATGGAAAGGGACATGGGGTTGCCTTTGGTCAGGTGTGGAAAAGTGCGCGAACGATAGCGCATCGGCCCGGTCCAAACGACACGCAAAAAAATGCCCCGAAGGCCAGGGGGGGACCTTCGGGGCTGGGGTGGCTGCGAAACCCAGGGGAGAGGTTCGCAGCCGTAGGTTCACTCAGGGAGGAGAGATCACCTTCGGAACACCGTTGCGTGTGTTCCGGAAGATTAGATGCGGCCGACGGCAGAAAGTTCGCGGGTTTGGCGAAAAAATAGTCAGCTAATTTTCAGGCTTTGGAAATCCCGCAAAAAACAGGCAGTTAGTGCGCCTCGTGCCAGTTGGCGCCCACGCCGACGTCCACGATCAGCGGTACGGCGAGCTCCGCCGCCCCAGACATGCGCTCGATCACCCCTGCGCGGACCGCGTCCACGGCGTCTTCCCGCACTTCGAAGACCAATTCGTCGTGAACCTGCATCAGCATATGCACGTCGTCGCGTGTCTCAATCCAGGCTGCGACGGCGATCATCGCCCGCTTGATGATGTCGGCGGCCGTGCCCTGCATCGGGGCGTTCACCGCCGCGCGCTCGGCGCCGGCGCGGCGTGCCTGGTTCCGCGAGGCCAGTTCTTCCAGATAGAGCCGGCGTCCGAACAGGGTTTCCACGTAGCCGTCGCGATGGGCCTGGCTGCGGGTGGCTTCCATGAAGTCCCGCACGCCGGGATACCGGGCGAAGTAGCGAGCCATGTAGTCGGACGCCTCGCCGCGGTCGATGTTCAGCTGGCGCGCCAGGCCGAAGGCGCTCATGCCATACATCAGGCCGAAGTTGATCGCCTTGGCCGCACTGCGCTGGTTGGCGGTGATCTCTTCCGGCGGGATGCCGAACACCTCGGCGGCGGTGGCGCGGTGCACGTCGCCGCCGTTGCCCAACGCTCGCAGCAGGCCTTCGTCGCCAGACAGGTGCGCCATGATCCGCAACTCGATCTGCGAATAGTCCGCCGCCATGATCTTCCAGCCCGGGGGCGCGATGAACGCCTGGCGGATGCGGCGGCCTTCCTCGGTGCGGATGGGGATGTTCTGCAGGTTCGGGTCCGCCGACGACAGGCGCCCGGTGGCGGCCACGGCCTGGTGGTAGCTGGTGTGCACGCGTCCGGTGCGCTCGTTGACGTTGCCGGCGAGTTTGTCGGTATAGGTCGAGCGCAGTTTCGCCAGGCCGCGGTATTCCAGCAGCTTGCGCGGAAGCTCATGGGCGTCGGCGATGGCTTCGAGCGCCTCTTCGTTGGTCGACGGCTGGCCGGTGGGTGTTTTCACCCGCACCGGCAGGCCCAGTTCGTCGAACAGCACGGCCTGCAGCTGCTTGGGCGAATCCATGTTGAACTCATGGCCGGCGCTGGCGTAGGCCTGCTTTTGCAGTTCCATCATGCGCTTGCCCAGTTGCTGGCTCTGGCGGCGCAGTTCGTCGATGTCGATCAATACGCCGCGCTGCTCCATCTTTGCCAGGATGGGCACCAGCGGCATTTCGATGTCTTCGTAGACCTTCAGCAGGCGAGGCTCGGCCTGCAGCTGCGGATACAGCGCCTGGTGCAGGCGCAGTGTGACGTCGGCATCTTCCGCCGCGTAGCGGGTGGCGGTGTCGAGGTCGACCTGGCCGAAGGGAATCGACTTGGCGCCCTTGCCTGCGACCTCTTCATACTTGATGGTCGTGTAACCCAGATACCTCGTGGCAAGCGAATCCATGTCGTGGCGGGTGGTGGTGGCGTTGAACACGTAGCTTTCGAGCATCGAATCGAAGGCCACGCCGCGTACGTTTACACCGTGCGTGGAGAGCACGTTGATGTCGTACTTGGCGTGCTGGCCGAGCTTGGCGATGGAGGCGTCTTCGAAGATCGGCTTGAGTGCGCCCAGCACCTCGTCACGCGACAGCTGCGTCGGTGCGCCGGGATAGTCATGGGCCACGGGAACGTAGGCTGCCTTGCCCGCTTCCACGGCAAACGACACGCCGACGATCTGCGCGCGCATCGGATCGATGCCGGTGGTTTCGGTATCGAAGGCCAGCACGCTTGCCTCGCGCAGGCGGGGTAGCCACGCGTCGAGGGCTTCGCGGGTGGTGATGAGTTCATATTCCCCGGGGGCGGAGAATGCTTCGTTCGGTGCAGCGTAGCCAGCGGTCGCGGAAGCCGGACCCGTCGCTGATGCTGTCGTCGACGCCGCCGGCGCGGCTCCGCCAGCTTCCAGTTCCTTCAGGGCGGCCTTGAAGTCGTAGCGACGGTAGAGCTCCAGCAGGGCTTCGTTGTCGGCCTGGCGCTGGTGCAGGTCGGTCGGGCCCACTTCCAGCGGCGTGTTGATGCGTATGGTGACCAGATCCTTCGACAACGGCAGGCGGGGCAGCGCCGTGCGCAGGTTCTCGCCGATCTTGCCGCCGATCTTGTCAGCCGAGGCGATCAGGGCTTCGAGCGTGCCGTATTCGGCCAGCCATTTGGCGGCTGTCTTCGGGCCGCATTTCTCGACGCCCGGAACATTGTCGACGCTGTCACCGGTAAGGGTGAGGTAGTCGACGATCTGATCGGGGCGTACGCCGAATTTGGCGAAGACGCCGTCCACGTCCATGGTGGTGTTGGTCATGGTGTTGACCAAGGTGATGCGGTCGTCCACCAGCTGGGCGAAATCCTTGTCGCCGGTGGATATCACCACGTCGATGCCCTGTTCGCGCGCCTGCACGGCCAACGTACCGATCACGTCGTCGGCTTCCACGCCGGTCACGCGCAGGATCGGGAAGCCCAGGGCGCCGACGATGCGCAGCATCGGTTCGATCTGGGCCCGGAGGTCGTCGGGCATGGAGGGCCGGTTGGCCTTGTACTGGGGGTACATTTCCTCGCGGAAGGTTGGGCCCGGGGCGTCGGCGACAAAGGCCAGGTATTCCGGAGCGGCCTTCAGCGTGGAGCGCAGCATGTTCACCACGCCGAACAGCGCGCCGGTCGGCTCGCCATGGGCGTTGGTCAGCGGCGGCAGCGCGTGGAAGGCGCGGTAAAGGTACGAGGATCCGTCGATCAGGATGAGCTTGGCCATCTTGGGATTCTCTCATGGCTTCGCCGCGCTTTCCGGGGTCCGTTCACGCCGCAGGGGGGAAGCGCGCTGGTATGCTCGGCGCCTGCACGGAGACTTCGTCATGAAACCGAACATACCGCTCCTCGCCGGCCTGGCCCTGCTCGCCGCGGGCAGCCTCCACGCCCAGGACCTGAACCTCAAGCCTGCCCCGCCCCCGCCGGGCATTCATGACAAGGGCGCCACGCCGGTGGCCAACCCGCCGCCGGAAAAGAACCGCCCGGCCATCGACCTTCCCGCCATGCACGACAACGGTACCGACGCCAACGGCAACCCGCCGCCGCAGGTCACCGTGCGCACCGAAGGCGAGGACACGGTCGAGGAATACCGCGAGGGCGGCCGCATCACCATGATCCGCATCATTCCCAAGCATGGCCCGCCGCGCGAGATCCTGGCCGACGAAAACGGCAAGCTCGAGCGCGATCCCAAGCTCGGCCCGGTCGCGCCGGTGTACTACAAGGTGTACGAGTGGGGTGCGGCGCCGAAGACGGTCGACGAGCAAAAATCCCAGTAGTTAGCCGTCCAGCTCGGGATAGTGGCGGAAGACGCCGTTGGTGTTGAAGTCCAGCCGTCGCGGTGATGCGAGATACGCCGCGATATTGGGCCGCTGTGCCACGCGGTCATGCACGGCAGTGAGAAGCGGCAGTTTCTTGCTGAGTTTGCCCATGGCTTTCGGATAGGCGTAGTTGAGCCCCTCCACTACCTGGAACATCGACAGGTCCACATACGAATGCTCTCGTAGCGCGTGGCGCCCACCCCCGCGCTCGATGCATTGCTCCAGGTACCCAAGGTACTTGGGCATGCGCTCGTTGCGGAACTCCGCCGCGCGCCGTTTCGCTTCGGGTTTCTGGTCTTCGTAATAAAGCCCCATGCCCACCGGATGGTGGCTGTCGTGGGCCTCGGCCACGAAGTCCGTGATGGTCAGTTCGATCTGGTGGGCCTGCAGGCGCCGTGATTCGCTATCGGGAACCAGATCCAGGCGAGGCCCAAGGTATTGCAGGATGTTGGCCACCTGGGCGATCACCACCCGCCCGCTCTTGAGGAACGGCGGAGCGAAGGGCACGGCCCCTTCGTGTTTGCCCTCGAGCCATGCATTCATGACGTCGTCGCCCTTTTCACGGGCTACGTCGATGTAGTCGGCCTTGGCGTCTTCGAGCGCAAGACGAATGAATTCACCGCGTCCCTGGATGCCCGTCCAGTAATAGAGCTCATATGGCATGTACTGGCCTCGCCGCAGGGTAGGGTGCATCAGAGTGTGTACTGGTCCGGCTCTAGCGGGCGTGAGCGTGACGGCAAGTATTTGCGCGCCCGGCCGCGCATTGCGTTGCGGTCCGCGCCAAGGTCCAATACATCGATGGATATTCGCCGCCTTCTTCCCGACGGATTCACCTCCGCCCTCGTCCTGACCGTCATCATCGCCAGCCTGCTTCCCTGCCGGGGCGTCACGGCGACGGTATTCGATTGGATCACCGACCTGGCCATTGCCCTGCTGTTCTTCCTGCACGGTGCGAAGCTGCCGCGCCAGGCGGTGGTGGAGGGTGCGCGCCACTGGCGGCTGCACGCGGTGGTATTGGCCAGCACCTTCGTGGTGATCCCGCTGCTGGGCCTGGCACTGAAGCCTTTGCTGGCGCCCCTGGTGACGCCGGAGCTTTACCTTGGTGTGCTGTTCCTGTGCACGCTGCCATCGACCGTGCAGTCGTCCATTGCCTTTACCTCGATCGCCCGTGGCAACGTGCCGGCGGCCATCGTTTCGGCCTCGGCATCGAGCCTGATAGGCATCCTCGTTACACCGTTGCTGGTGGGTCTGGTGATCAGCACATCGGGGCATGGCGGGCTTTCCATCGACGCCGTGGGCGGCATCGTGATGCAGCTGTTGCTACCCTTCGTTGCGGGCCAGATAGCCCAGCGCTGGATAGGCGGCTGGGTGCGGAAATACCAGGCTTGGCTGGGTTTCGTCGACCGCGGCTCGATCCTGCTGGTGGTCTACACCGCTTTCAGCGCAGCGGTGCTGCAAGGCCTATGGAAGCAGATGCCAGCGCCAGTGCTGGGAGGCCTGCTGGTGGTCGACGCGGTGATCCTGGCGCTGGCCCTGCTGATCACCCGCTACGGCGCCCGCGCACTTGGTTTCAGTCGCGAGGATGAGATCACCATCGTGTTCTGCGGCTCGAAGAAGAGCCTGGCCAGCGGCGTGCCGATGGCCAAGGTGATTTTCGCCGGGCATCCACTGGGCAGCATCGTGCTGCCGGTGATGCTGTTTCACCAGATCCAGTTGATGGTATGTGCCGTACTGGCTCGCCGCTATGCGCGGCGGCCGGTCAATGACGGAAGTGGCGGATCGAAGTAAACACCATCGCCATGCCGTGCTCGTCGGCGGCCGCGATCACTTCCTTGTCGCGCATCGATCCGCCAGGCTGGATCACGGCCCGGATGCCCGCCGTGGCCGCGGCGTCGATGCCATCGCGGAAGGGGAAGAAAGCGTCCGAGGCCATGGCGCTACCCGGTACGGTAAGGCCCGCTTCCTCGGCTTTGAGGCCGGCGATCTTCGCCGAAACCACGCGGCTCATCTGGCCGGCACCCACGCCGATGGTGCGGCCGTCGCGGGCATACACGATGGCGTTGGATTTCACGTACTTGGCGACTGACCAGGCGAAGTAGAGGTCGTCCAGTTCCTTCGCATCGGGTGCGCGCTTGCTGACCACTTTCAGTTCCGAGCGCTTGACCGCGTGGTTGTCCGCCGTCTGCACCAGCAGGCCGCCGCCGATGCGCTTGAAGTCGAAGGCATTGCGGCCGTCGCCGCCTGGGATTTCAAGCACGCGTACATTGGCCTTGGCAGCCGTGGCCGCCAGGGCTTCGCTATCGAACGATGGCGCGATCAGTACCTCGACGAACTGGCGGCCGACGATGGCTTCAGCGGTGGCACGGTCTACCGGCCGGTTGAAGGCGATGATGCCGCCGAACGCCGAGGTGGGATCGGTGGCATAGGCCAGCTCATAAGCAGCCAGGGGATCGGTCGCTACGGCTACGCCGCAGGGATTGGCGTGCTTGACGATCACGCAGGCGGGCACGTCGAATTGACGTACGCATTCCCATGCGGCGTCGGCATCGGCGATGTTGTTGTAGGACAGTTCCTTGCCCTGCAACTGTCGGAAGGTGGCAAGCGTTCCCGCGGCGGGCTCCGCATCGCGGTAGAACGCTGCCTGCTGGTGCGGATTCTCGCCATAGCGCAGGCCCATCACCTTGATGAACGACTGGTTGGCCTGTTCCGGGAACGCATCCACATGGCCCACGGCCGTGTGCGTGTCATTGAGCTGCACGGCGGAGAGATAGTTGCTGATGGCCGCGTCGTAGGCGGCCACCCGGTTGAACGCGGCCACCGACAGCGCAAAGCGGGTTGCCCGGTCGAGGCCACCTCTGGTCTCGATCTGCGTGAGTGCGTTGTCATACTGTGCCGGATCGGTGAGCACGGCGACATCGTTCCAGTTCTTCGCTGCCGCGCGCAGCATGGCCGGGCCACCGATGTCGATGTTCTCCACGGCGTCTTCCAGCGTGCAGCCGGGCGTGGCGACGGTCTTTTCGAACGGATAGAGGTTCAGCACCAGCAGGTCGATCGGCGCGATGCCATGCGTTTGCATGACCTCGTCGTCGACCCCGCGGCGGCCCAGCAGGCCGCCATGCACGGCCGGGTGCAGCGTCTTGACGCGGCCGTCCATGATCTCGGGAAAACCGGTGACGTCGCTGGCTTCCGTGACCGGGATGCCGGCCTCACGCAGGGCCTTGGCCGACCCGCCGGTGGAAAGCAGTTCCACGCCCTTGTCGGCCAGGCGTCTGGCCAGGTCGATGAGTCCCAGCTTGTCGGAGACGCTCAGCAGCGCGCGGCGGACGGGGACGAGATCGGGCGTGGGCATGACCGGAATCCAGGCAGGAGACCGATCATTATAGCGCCCGTCAGATCAGGCCGTGGGCCGCCAGCTTCTTGCGCAGCGTGGCGCGGTTGATGCCGAGCGCGGTAGCCGCGCGGCTCTGGTTGCCTTCGTGGAAGGCGAGCACTTCGCGCAGCAATGGGCCTTCGACCTCGCGGATCACCAGCGCATGCAGGCCTTCATCGCAATGCGTGTCACCGATGTCCTTCAGGTAGCGACGCACGGTGCGGCTGACACATTCACTGAGCGCGCTCTGCATGGACGGTTCATTCGCCACTTCAACGTCGGTCAGTCGGACAGCGTGCACGTCGATCCCCTCACGGAACAGCGCAGGGACAGCCTTGGCCCTGCAGGATTTGCATGAATGTTACGACCGTGGTCTTAAGGCTCGAATGGCCCACCGATCGGTCGCGAAGGGATCGACTATACCCGTGTCCGCGGACGAATTTAAGGCTTGCGAAAAAGAAAAGTTCCTAGATGGGCCAGCCGGCGTTCACTCGAAGGCGAACTCGAAGTTCACCGCGTTCTGGCCCGGGTCTTGCACTTCGAACACCATGACCGAGTCCGACGCGGCCTTGAGCCCGCGTGCCACGGTGGCTGCGTCGCCGACATATTCTTCAGGGCGGAAGCGGCGCATGGCCAGGCGCTTGCCGTCGGCATCACTCAACGTGATGTTTACCACGGGATATGGCTGCGCGAACGAGGCGTCATTGCGTACGTGCGCGGTGATCAGCAGGGCGCCTGGGATCTTCGGATGCGCGGCGACCTCCCGGGCCAATAGTTTCAGCTGCATCGTGTCGCGCACCAGCGGCAACTGGCAACCCAGGGCATGGCAGGCGGAGGCAAGCATCGGGCCGATGGTGGGGTCGGCCACCAGTTCCTCGCGCTTGGCCCAGCCCAGCTGAGCTGCCAAACCCAACAGCAATACCGCACAGATAGCTGTCCATCCCCACCAATGGCGGGGCTTGCGCGGCTTGCGTTTGTCACGTGCGAATCGCGGTGCAAACGTCAGTTGCGAGAAATCTTCCTGGCCTGATGCGCCGTCGGCCACGGGCTCAGCCGGCGGTCGGAATACCGCTTGGTCGAGCAAGGGTGGGGCCTGGTCGAGGGCATGCTCGTCGAGCTTGCGGAAGGGTTCGGGAGGCAGGGTTTCCGACAGCGTACCCAGTGCCTGGAAGACATTGTCGCAATGGGCGCAACGCACGCAGCCGCAGGCCGGGACAAGTGCCGCTGCCTGCAGCGCATAGACGGTGAGGCAGTCGGGGCACTGGGTGTACATGGAGGTAAGTCTAACTGCGACGCGTGCCGCTGATGCGGACCCAATCCTCGCAGATGGCGATGGCCAAGTCCTCGAACCATTCGCCGTAACGGGCAATCAGTTCCTCGTGCTGGCCGGCCAGGATGCCGGACATGGCAAACGGCGAGCCGGGCTTGATGCTGGCGGCGAACGCGGGCGCCAGTTCATCGAGGGGGCCGGCCAGGATATTGGCCACCAGCACGTCGGCGGGCGGCACGTTGCCGGCGCCGGGCAGGTGCACTTCCAGCCGATCGGCCACGTCGTTGCGCTGGGCGTTGTCCAGCGAAGCCGTGAGCGCCTGGGGATCGTTGTCGATGCCTACGGCATGCCTGGCGCCGAGCTTCAGCGCCGCCAGCGCCAGCACGCCGGAACCGCAACCGTAATCAAGTACTGTCAGGCCATGCAGGTCCAGGCCATCGAGCCATTCCAGGCATAGTGCCGTGGTCGGATGGGTGCCGGTGCCGAAGGCCAGGCCGGGATCAAGTCGAACCACTACTTCTTCGCCGCCCGCCGGCGGTTCGACGTTCCATGGGTAGATCCACAACCGACGGCCGAACTGCATGGGCTTGAACTGGTCCATCCAGGCCCGTTCCCAGTCCTGGTCCTCGACCACGCGGAAATCGAGAGCATCGGTGTCCAGCCAGGGCAAGCGATCGGCCAGCGCGGCCAGCAGGCCGCGACGATCGACATCGGCGTCGAACAGGGCAAGCAGGGTGATCGTCGCCCACAGGGGCAACTCCCCCACGCCGGGCTCGAAAATGGCCTGCTCATCAGGTGTTTCGGCGTCGGCGTCCTGCAGCGTCACCGAAAGTGCCCCGACGTCGTCGAGCGCTTCCTCGGTGGCTGGCTGCTGGGCCTGCGTGATGGTGAGTGAAAGCTCAAGCCACGGCATTACTGCGTTCCCGCCGCCGCCTCTTTCTGTTCCGCCATCCGCTTCTCGAGGTAGTGGATATTCTGTCCACCGGCCTGGAAGCCCTTGTCGGCCATGATGCGCTGCTGCAGCGGCACGTTGCATTTGACGCCTTCGATCACCGTCTCCAGCAGCGCGATGCGCATGCGGGCGATGGCGGTATCACGGTCGGGGCCGTGCACGATCAGCTTGCCGATCATCGAGTCGTAGTTTGGCGGGATGCGGTAGCCGTCGTACAGGTGCGTATCCACGCGCACGCCAGGACCACCTGGTGCCTCGAAGCGCTTCACCGTGCCCGGCGAAGGCATGAAGGTGTCGGGGTCTTCGGCGTTGATGCGGCACTCGATGGCGTGGCCCTTGATCACCACGTCTTCCTGGCGGATCGAAAGTTTTTCGCCGCCGGCGATCAGCAGCTGCTCGCGCACCAGATCGATGCCGGTGATCATCTCGGTGACCGGATGCTCCACCTGGATGCGCGTGTTCATCTCGATGAAGTAGAACTTGCCGCCTTCATAGAGGAACTCGAAGGTACCGGCGCCGCGGTAGCCGATGCGGATGCAGGCGTCGGTACAGACCTTGCCAATGCGGGCGCGCTCTTCGGGCGTGATACCCGGCGCGGGGGCTTCTTCGACCACCTTCTGGTGGCGGCGCTGCATGGAGCAATCACGCTCGCCCAGGTGGATGGCATTGCCTTGGCCGTCGGCCATCACCTGGATCTCCACGTGGCGCGGATTCTCCAGGAATTTCTCCATGTAGACCTGTTCGTTACCGAACGCAGCCTTGGCCTCGGCCTTGGTCATGGTGACAGCATTGGCCAGGTGCGCTTCGGTGCGCACCACGCGCATGCCGCGTCCGCCACCGCCGCCGGAAGCCTTGATGATCACGGGATAGCCGATCTCGCGCGCGATCTTGGCGTTGGTGGCCGTGTCGGTACCCAGCGGTCCACCGGAACCGGGCACGCAGGGGACGCCGGCATCCTTCATGGCGCGGATGGCTTCCACCTTGTCGCCCATCATGCGGATGACGTTGGCGGTGGGGCCGATGAAGACGAAGCCGGACTGTTCCACCTGTTCGGCGAAGTCGGCGCGTTCGGACAGGAAACCATAGCCGGGATGGATGGCATCGGCGTCGGTGATTTCTGCGGCGGCGATAATGCGCGGGATATTGAGGTAGCTGTCCACCGACGGCGCCGGGCCAATGCACACCGATTCATCGGCCATGCCCACGTGCTTCAGGCTGCGGTCGGCGGTGGAGTGCACGGCGACCGTCTTGATCCCCAGGCTGTGGCACGCGCGCAGGATGCGAAGCGCGATTTCGCCGCGATTGGCGATGACGACCTTGTTCAGCATGGCTGTTCCTTAGCCGATCACGAACATGGGTTCGTCGAATTCCACCGGCTGGCCGTTCTCGACCAGGATCGCCACGATCGTGCCGGCGACATCGGCCTCGATCTGGTTGAACATTTTCATCGCCTCGATGATGCCGATGGTCTCGCCGGCCTTGACTTGCTGGCCGATCTTGGCGAACGCCGGGGCACCCGGGGTGGAGGCGGCATAGAAAGTGCCAACCATCGGAGCCTTAACGGTGTGACCGGCCGGAAGGTCGGAGGCAGTCGGCGCGTTGTCGGCGGCCGGGGCGCTGGCGGCGGCCGGTGCGGCGGCGGGTGCTGCGACTGCCGGCGCGGGCGCGGCCTGGGCATACATCGGCTGCATCTGCACGCTGCCCTTGGGCACGCGGGACAGGCGCACCACTTCCTCGCCTTCCTTGATTTCGAGCTCAGCCAGGTTCGACTCTTCGAGCAGGTCGATCAGCTTCTTGATCTTGCGCAGGTCCATGGGACAAACCTTTTTCTTCGAAAGTGGATGAAAGTGTCAGTTATCGCCGACGCGACGCAGGGCGGCGTCGAGGGCGAGTTGGTAGCCGTGGGCACCCAGTCCGCAGATCACGCCGACAGCCACGTCCGATAGGTACGAGGTGTGGCGGAAGGGTTCGCGGGCATGGGGGTTGGACAGGTGGACCTCGATGAACGGGATGGCCACCCCGGTCAGGGCGTCGCGCAGCGCGATGCTGGTATGGGTAAAGGCGCCCGGATTGATCACGATGAAGGCCACGCCTTCGTCGCGGGCCTGGTGAATACGCCCCACCAGCTCGTGTTCGGCATTGGACTGGAAGTAGGCCACGCTGTGGCCGGCCTCGCTGGCCCGGGTGGTCAACCGGGTATTGATGTCCGCCAGGGTGTCGCGGCCGTAGATCTCAGGCTCGCGGACGCCCAGGAGGTTGAGATTGGGACCGTGCAGGACCAGGATCTTTGCCATGCGCCTCTCACGGGCAAGCCGAAGGCGCGGAGTGTGCGCGCCCTTGGATCAATTGTCCAGTTCGGCGCAGTTAACGGAAGATCGCCGCTGTTTGTTGCAATACCGCACGCTTGCGTATGGGTTGCTGGCAGATGTAGGGGTTTACCGAGGCCTTCCGACAGCTAGGGCTGCAGCCATTGCGCAAGCCGGGCTTCGTCCAGCCTTCCCAGGTGGCTGGCCAGCACGCGGCCCTGGTCATCCAGCAACACGCTATAGGGCAGCAGATTGCGGGCATTGCCGGCCTGGGCGGAGGTGGCCTGGTCGGCAGGCGCCAGCAACCAAGGATAGGCCGGGGCCGCCTCGAGGGCCTGTTTCCTGACGCTGTCGGGGTCATCCTGGGCCACGCCGACCACCTGCACGCCATTGCTTGCGTATTTCGCCTGCGCGGCAGCCAGTGCGGGCATTTCCTCGCGGCATGGACCGCACCAGGTGGCCCAGAAATTCACCAGCCGTTTCTTGCCACGCCAACGCTCCAGCGATGCCGGGCGGCCGTCAAGCTCAGTGAGCTTCAGTGCAGGGAAGGGCGCTCCCACGGCAAGATCGCCGCTGAAGTCGGCCTGTGGAACGCGGCGATCGACGTACAGGCCCACGCCGGCAGCGATCAGCGCCAGCAGCAGGATCGCCGCCGTAGGGCCACGCAGGAAGCTCACGGCGCTGCGGCTTCGTGCAGGGCCGAGGCGACTGCGTCCTGGGTGAGTACCGTGGAGAGCTTCTTGCCCTCCGAGCCGTTACCCGGGTAAACCACGTACAGCGGCACACCCGGCGAATGGTGTTGTTCCAGGAACGCGGCAATGGTGGGGTTGACGTCGGTCCAGTCGCCGTACATGTAGGTGGCGCCGGTTTCTTTCATCACTGCATGGAAGGCATCAGTGTCGAGCACCGCGTGCTCGTTGGCCTTGCAGGTGACGCACCAATCCGCGCCGATGTCCACGAACACCGGCTTGCCGCTCTTGCGAAGCTCTGCCAGCTTTTCGGGCGAGAACGGCACCTTGCCGCTTGTGGCGGCAGTTGCCTGAGGCTTCTCCAGGCCATTGACCACTAGCAGCGGGTAAAGGGCGCCGAGGGCGAGGATCGCCACGAATACCTTCGACAGCGGCTTGCCGCCGCGGGTGCGTTCGAACCACCACAACGCTGCGGCCAGCAATACTGCTCCGGCCAGCACGACCCCCACGGCATTGGCGCCACGCTGGTTGGCAAGCACCCAAACCAGCCATACCGCGGTGAGGTACATGGGGAAGGCCAGCACCTGCTTGAAGGTCTCCATCCAGCGACCGGGGCGCGGCAGCAGGCGCGCCAGTGCCGGGATATAGCCGATCGCCAGGAAGGGCAGGGCCAGGCCCAGGCCCAGGAGCAGGAACACCAGCAAAGCCACCAGCGGGGAGGCAGCAAAGGCGTAGGCAAGCGCCGGGCCCATGAAAGGCGCCGTGCAGGGGCTCGCTACGACCACGGCCAGCACGCCGGTGAAGAAATCGCCCGTGGGGCCGCTGCGTGAAGCCAGGCTGCTGCCGGTGTTGCCCAACGAGGTGCCGAACTGCACAACGCCAGACATCGACAGGCCCACGGCCAACATGATGTAGATCAATACGCCCACCGCCACCGGCTGCTGCAGCTGGAAGCCCCAGCCCAGGGCGTGCCCGGCAGCGCGCAGGCCGATGACGGCCAGGCCAATGGCAGCGAAGGACACCAGCACGCCGGCGGTGTAATACAGCGCGTGCTTGCGTGCGCCACCATCGTGGCTTGAGCCCTCGACCACCGAAACCACCTTCAGCGACAGCACCGGCAATACGCAGGGCATCAGGTTGAGAATCAGGCCGCCCAGGAGCGCCAGGCCGAGTACGGCGAGAAGGCCCGGCGAGCCGCCCACGCCCGGCGGGGGCATCTGCGGAGCGACTTCCTGCGGCGTGCCGGCGGGGCTGGCGTTTTCGACCGCGGCAGGCGTGATGTCGGTGCCCGTGCCGCCGGCAAGGTCCAGCTTCACCTGGCGTGTCATCACCGGATAGCAGATGCCGTTTTCAAGGCAACCCTGGAAAGTGGCCTGTACCACGACGTCGCCCTTGCCTGGGCCGTCCTTCAGGACGACAGGCAGTTCCACCTGGTCGTAATAGACGATGGCATCGCCGTTGTACTTGTCGTTGTGCGCGATGCCGCTGGGCCATTCCGGTTCGCCAAGGCTTGCGCCCTTGGGCGAGATCACTTCCAGCGCGGTCTTATCGCGGTAGAGGTAGTAATCCTTGGGCATCGTCCAGCGCAGCAGGAGCTTGTCGGGCGCGGTGGCGATGGCTTCGAAGCGGAAGGCTTTTTCGGCGGGGAGCGGGGAGCCGTCGCTCGATGCTGCGGCCGTCTTACCGCCGAGCAAGGCCAGGCCTGATTCCGATGGTGTGGCGGCTGGCGCAGCTGCAGCGGTGGGTACCGCCGTTCCCGTGGAGGAAGCGCCACCCGCTGCCGGGCTCGTCTCCACCGGCGGTGCACCGATGGTGAGATTGAGCTTCTCGGTATTGGGCGGATAGCAGATCTTCGGCTCCACCTCGTGGCAGCCCTGGTACCGCACGGTCAGCGCGATCGTCTTGGCCGAGGGATCGGTGAGCGTATAGGGCACCGTGGCATCCATGGCGCCGTGATAGGTCTCCACGTCACCCAGGAATTCATCGTGGTGCTTCACGCCGTCGGGCAACTGTGGCTCGCCAAGTTTCAGCGCCGTCTCGTCCGTTGCCTTGATTTTCAGCTGGCCGCGGTAGAGGTAGTAGTCGGGGGCAATCGTCCAGTGAAGTTTCACCACACCGGGCTTGGAGGCATCGGCGGTCAGATGGAAGGCTTGCGTAACCGGCAGCAGGCCGTCGTCCTGGGCGAAAGCCGGCAAGCTGATCAGGGCAGCCAGGGACCACAGCCAGGCACGTGGGGATGGGAACTTCATGAAAACTCCGGAAAGCTTATACATCGCGCGCCAACGCCCGCGCCGTGCCGAAATAGACCCGGGGAAGCCCTGCAAGCTTACATCGGGTCGCTGGAAGGAGCCTTCGACTCTTTCGCGACCCAGGCCAGATAGGCAGGCAGGCCGTCGACTACGTTCAGGACGATGAGTTCGGGCGTGTCATAAGGGTGGGATTCTTCAATGAAGGCTTTAAGTGCGGGGACGCATTCGCGCGTGGTCTTGATGAGCAGTGTGGATTCGGTCTCGCTGACGATGCGACCTTCCCACCGGTATACCGATGCCACGGCAGGAAGAATGTTCACGCAGGCAGCGAGACGACGCTCAACAGCCCCGTTGGCCAGGGCGTTGGCGGTGTCCCCGATGGGGCAGTTGCAAAATGCGATGACGATGGCCATGGCTCGCTTCGTGCTGATATGCATCCATGGTGCCTTGTGGCTTAGTCAGCGTCGAGCACTAGCACGGCTTCTCCTTGGTATGACGTACCAGCCAGCAGTGTTCCTTGCGTGGTTGCGTGTAAGACTGAAGCCTGGGAGCGCAAAGGTGCTCCAGAGGGAATGATCGTCAGGGCCTGCGCCTCGCCAATGGGCAGTTGAGTTCTTGCTACGGGTTGCTCGCTGGCGGCATTCACTGCACCGGGCATGGATGCATTGATGGCTAGCGTCACGGTGTCGCCGGCCGGTGACTGCATCGCGCATCGAGCGGTGTCCTGGCAGCGCAGGTACATTCTCGTAGGGCCGCTTAAGGACAATTGAAACGGCACCTCGGCCTGCACGCTGGCGGGAACACGGCCACGGGGCCATGCACTCCAACCACCTGCTGGCGCCAGTTCCACGTCGACAGGCGCGCCGCCAGTCCCGTGCCCAAAGTCAACGCGAAGCTCGTGCGTCACGCTAAGATTCAGCCGGAATACGACCTCCGATTCACTGGCAGTCCCACCGGCGAAGTCGAGGTCCTGTCCTGCGCCGACGGCGTAGCGTACCTCGCCGGTGTAAACGCCCGAGGGAAGCTTCAGCGGCGAGGGCAAGCCCAATTGGTAGGCCAGGGATACCTGCTGGCGGACATCGACGGCGACGCCAGCCTTGACGGCGGCGTGGCAAGTGGCACGTTCACCGGTAGCTGCCCAAACGCCGGCTAGCGTGCCACTTGTGGGTGTTATCGACGCGTGGCAATCACCGCGAGGCCGTGCCATGCCGTCATCGAGGAATATCTCGCGGGAAACGCCGCTACCGGCCAAGGCGAAGCCCTGCGCCGTGATGCGGAAGTTGACGTCGAAGCTGTTTCGTGCGTTGCTGACGGTGATGCGTCTTGGCATAGCGGGAATAGACATGCCTAATGACGCCTGACTGTCGTTAGCATCGCCAGCCAGGTGCCGGTTGACGATCAGGCTCGTATCGACAAGGCGCACCCGAGCGTCATCGCAGACGCCGCCAAAACAAGGCAGCGTCGGAGTGGTGTCGACGAAAGCGGCCGAAGTTTGCGCGCCATTGAAGCTCGCTGTGATGTTGACCACGGTGCTGGCGCTTTGCCCGGCGCATGTCATGCCAAGGATGATGGCCAAGGCCTGGCCGTAGCGACGTTTCATAGATGTTCCCCTATGGTGGGCGGCTTGCAGACAACGTCGCCCAGCATGGCCAGATCATCATTGTCAGGCAGGGTCACTCGAAGATTGTCCACCGTGCAAAGATCCTGTTCGTCGCGGCTAACGGTAAGCGTGGGCTGGCCTTTCGCGATGGCAAGGGAAAATACCCCGCTGGCTTCCGCCACTGTTCGATCCACGCTGGTCACCACGGCCGCCCCGGCCAGCGGGTGGCCCGACGTATCCATCAGTCGTCCCAGCGCGGTCACGGTTTGGGTCACCGCTACTTTTGCATGCAAAACATCGCCGGCATTGGTCCGGAAGTCCACGGAGCGTCGGTCGAGTTGTGTTGTCGATGCTGTGGAACCCTCAACATCGAAGTTCACGCGATTGGCGACATAGGGATGTACTGCTACCAAGTTGCGGCCCGGTCGCAAAAGGACGCTTTCGCCTTCGCGGACGACGGCGCGGACGCGTGAACCGGATGATTCATCGTTGACGTCGATGGCCATCATCGATCGCGCGAAGCGTAGGTTGGGTGCGCCACCGATACTGACGTGGCCAGCGCCCAGTGCGAACGTGGTGTCTATATTCAGGCCGCCTGCCCACTGGCCGTCAAGGGAGGAGCGTGCTGCGAAGACGTCGCCGCGCAGGTAGCGATTGAGGAATTGCACACCACCGGCAGCGCCCATGCCGTGGCGATCGGCACTGACATCGCCATGGATGAGGGGTATTGAGCCTTCGGCGCTGCGCCGGTAGGCCAACCGCGCGTATGTCTGGTTGCGACGGTCAACGTCATGATGTTGACCCAAGGTTGCGGACCACGCGCGTGCAGGTGCGGAAAGCGCAAGAGTGGCATTGAGTTCGAAGCCGCGGTTACGCCTGGGCCGCTTGTCCAGCAGCAGTGGGCGATCAAATATCGAAGCGCGGGCGACCGTGGAGCCTCCTTTAGCAGCGAACACACGTTCGAGGGCAAAGTCGTACGATATCCCGCGTTCGGGCTTGCGCCCGGCAAGCCGTAGGTTCAGCGTCGTGGCTTGGTTGGGACGCAATGACCCGGCAAACGACCATGTGCGCCTACGCATGGCGGAAAAGCGAGCGTTGGATGGCGTGGATATCCAGGTGTCGCCATATGACAGGCCAAAGTTGGCGTGCATTGTGTTTACATTGAACTGAATATCGCCACCGTGGCCGGTTTTTGATGCACGATAAATATTGGCATGCAGCGTCGACCGTTCCGTTGGCTGAGCAGTGAAGGACGCCGCAGCTGCATGGCCATCGGCCTGCCGGCTCGCGGAAAGGCCAAGGATGAAGCGCGGGTGCAGCAACACATTGGCTGCTGCGCCGTAGGCTAAGTCGTCACGACGAAAGCCCCCGTCCCCGCGCGCGCCGCGTAACGGGTGCCCAGCGAAAGCGCTGTATCGCCAGCGACGCTGCGTATTGGTCCAGAGGGTGGGTTTGTAAACCCACTCTTGGGTGCTAGACGTGACCGAGCCATCTTCAATCACACGCACTTCCACGGTATAGATGCCGCCCGGTAAGGACGCCGTATCGACGGCCTGCAAGCCGGCTTTCAACGACTGGGTATGTATCAAAGTGCCGTTGCGATAGATTTCCACCAGTCCTGGTCGAGTCGCTGCGGCAAACATGGGTTGCGTGCTTTGAGTAGCATTACTTTCGTCCAGCACGTCGGAGCTGCCGAGCATGACACCGATGACATTCCGGGTATGGGCGCCAGTCCGCAGGGGCTGTTGGTAAAGGCCGATAGCATCGGGGTAGAACGCGCCCGCGCGCACGACGTACCGCTTCACCTGGCGCTCCACGTAGGCATGCTGAAGTCGGGTAGTTCCTGCGACAGGGCGTCTCGCGGCGTTCGTGGCTGTACGTTGGTGTTGTGCTGCGATGGTGGTCGTCCAGCCATGTTTGCTGGTAAGGACATCGATCCAATAACGACCGGACGCCTCCCCATGCCCATCATGCGTTGCGTTGATGCGTTGATTTATGATCACGCCGCTTCCGGACGTGGGCACTTCGGCGTGACGTTCTTCAGGCCGTCCTGCCACTGCGTCCACGGTGACAATATCCAGTGTGGACGAACTTTGGTCGAACGTTAGCCGACGCCATGGCGTTGGGCAGCGAGCCTCGACGCATACTCCAAGCGCCTGCGAATTGCGTAGCATGCCAAGGATTCGTGTGCGCATTGAATCTGGCCACGGACTCTCGTTGCTGGCGGTAAAGTGCAGCAACGTGACGGATTCGCGTGGGCTCAGTACAGCCATGGCGTCCCCTAGGTATTCACCCTGCATGGTTACTCGAACGGCCAGCGGGACGTTGAAGAAGTGCCCGATGAAATCATCGGGAAGATCGGCCGCCTGTTGTTCAAGGGCGATAGGTGGCGATGGGGCAACAGCTGCTTGTGCGTCGGGCGCACCGACCGAGATGGCTATCGTCGCACATAGCGTTTTTGTGCAGTTCATTGCCTACGTCCGTGTAGAGAATGGGCGTGCTGTCGCTGCTATTACGCCGAAGGGATTGACTTTCCCATGCCAGGCGAAGTCGCAAAAAAACCAGGTCGATTTACTCGACCTGGCACAGAGTTTTAGACGCCATCGAAGATCAGTACGATGTCACCGCTGTACGTGCCTGCGGCTGGGTTTTGCATTGGGTTTATGCCTATAAATAGTGGGTGGATTTCCGTTCCCGCAGCCTTGGGATGGATCAGCTGCGCTGAGGTTGTCAAAAGAGTTTTCCCTATCGTGACCACCCCCTGCAGTTTCTCGTTCCCGTTTGAGAGTTCAACAGCGGATTGAAGTTTTGCCGTGACGTCTTGCGCGGTACTGAGGATCGAGAGGTTATTGCTATATATGTCGAATTTGTCCGCGACTTTGTCGTACTTCAATGTCGTGACCTCGCCGTTCCCCGGCCACGGCGTGGACGGTTCGATGGTGAAGTCGTCCGGAGGTACCGTCGTACTGAACTTCAATGTCTGTTGAATGGGCGCCGCGAGCACGCCCGCGAGCGGAGCGAAAGTCAGGAACAGGGCAACGGTGATGAGCTTTGGTTTCATGGGCGAATCCTTTCGTCGGGGATGTTTCTAAACATTGTTTTTGACGATCTAACGTCAATGGCTTTCTTCAGTCGTTTTTGCAGTTGTGGTGGCTCCTTCCTTGAGGTTGAACGAGTGATGGCGTCCAGACTCATTCGCCAGCCTGAGCCGCCCATTCGGATCGACGCGTTCAACAGGTAGCTCTTCGCAGTCACGCGATGAGCGGCGGCACAAACGATGTCCCGCGAGAAAGATCGTGCTGTCGCCGTCATTGTGGATTTCTGTACCGCCGTCGACGGCCACGATGCGCGTGTCGAACCTGGGCGAGCGCGGTGCAACCACCACTCGTGCGCCGTAGCCAACCTGGATACTCAGCTGCGCATGGATGGCCTTGGATGCCTCACTTTCATCCTCATCCGATATGGCAAAGCCATCGGCCTTCTTTGGCGTCACAGGAACGAAGCGCACACGGAAATAACGTTCGCGATCGCGTTCGCCCAGGGCGATCAGACGCACCACCTGCCGCCCGCTCGCCGGCACAATCAGGCGATTGGGGCTCGCCAGCAGGGCGTTTTCGGGTTCGCCGGGTTCCGCATTCAATTCTTCGCCCTTGACCGACATTTCGATCACGTCAACGCGGACGTAGGCGGTGGTCGGGCTCATGTTGTAAACGGTGAGCTCGCCCGTACTGCGGTTGGGCGCCAGATAGGTATGCATGCTGTCCAGGGTGATGCCGGCAGTGGCTGTGCCCGCAAGAAGGCAGCCGATAGTGGCGAACATCCATCGCAGGGTCGGGATATGGCGAAAGGCGGTGAATGGCATGATTTCCTCCACACGGGATCTGGATTGACATGCTAGATAGCGTGGAGCGTCCTTCCTATTCGAAACGCCGCAAAACTGTCCGACACGGGCTGCCAGGGAAGGCTGCAGAGACGTGCCCGATAAGCTCCGGCAGGGATTTCCCCCAGGACGTCATCTCGTCAGCGTGTGGCAGGTCGAGTTGAAAAATGGGCTTCTTTGGACCGCGCCCCCTTGAACCACGCCCAGGCGCCGCCATTAGCTACCCGCGCCCCGCTTCTTCCGCCATGGACGAACTGCGGCTAAACTTCTGGCACTCGCCCATGGCAAGTGCTAACAGGCGACACCAATTTCTTTCACCATCAACCACTTAGTGGAGTGAACCATGAGCAAGCTGCGTCCGTTGCACGACCGCGTCATCGTCAAGCGCCTCGAAGAAGAGCGCATGTCCGCTGGCGGCATCGTCATTCCTGACAGCGCCACCGAGAAGCCCACCCGCGGCAAGGTCATCGCCGCCGGCAATGGCCGCATCCAGGAAGACGGCAAGGTCCGCCCGATGTCGGTGAAGGAAGGCGAAACCGTGCTGTTCGGCAAGTACGCCGGCCAGGAAATCAAGATCGACGGGGAAGAGCTCGTTTTCCTTAAGGAAGACGACATCGTTGCGGTGATCGAAGGCTGAATCCCGCCTCTCCCGCACCCCTCCAAAACCTAACCTAGTTCAAGGAATTCAAAGTCATGGCAGCTAAAGAAGTACGCTTCGGCGAAGACGCCCGCTCGCGCATCCTGAAGGGTGTGAACACCCTCGCCAACGCCGTCAAGGTCACCCTGGGCCCCAAGGGCCGCAACGTCGTGCTCGAGAAGAGCTTCGGCGCCCCCACGATCACCAAGGACGGCGTGTCCGTCGCCAAGGAGATCGAACTGGCCGACAAGTACGAGAACCTCGGCGCCCAGATCGTCAAGGAAGCCGCTTCCAAGACCTCCGACGTCGCCGGTGACGGCACCACCACCGCCACGGTGCTCGCCCAGGCTTTCATCCAGGAAGGCCTGAAGGCGGTTGCCGCCGGCATCAACCCAATGGACCTCAAGCGCGGCATCGACAAGGCCGTCATCGCCGCCGTGGGCGAGCTGAAGAAGCTCTCCAAGCCCACCGTCGACGACAAGGAAATCGCCCAGGTCGGTACGATCTCGGCCAACTCCGACGCCAACATCGGCGACATCATCGCTACCGCCATGAAGAAGGTCGGCAAGGAAGGCGTGATCACGGTTGAAGAGGGTTCGGGCCTCGAGAACGAACTCGACGTCGTCGAGGGCATGCAGTTCGACCGCGGCTACCTGTCGCCGTACTTCATCAACAACCAGGCTTCCCAGCAGGTCGAGCTTGACGACCCGTACATCCTGATCCACGACAAGAAGGTGTCGAACGTGCGCGAGCTGCTGCCCGTGCTCGAAGCCGTCGCCAAGGCCGGCAAGCCGCTCTTGATCGTTGCCGAGGAAGTCGAGGGCGAAGCCCTGGCAACGCTGGTGGTCAACACCATCCGTGGCATCGTCAAGGTCGCCGCCGTCAAGGCACCGGGCTTCGGTGACCGTCGCAAGGCCATCCTGGAAGACATCGCGATCCTGACCAACGGCCAGGTGATCTCCGAGGAAGTGGGCCTGCAGCTTGAGAAGGCCACGATCAACGACCTGGGCCGCGCCAAGCGCGTGGTGATCACCAAGGAAAACACCACGATCATCGACGGCGCCGGCGAAGCCGAGCGCATCCAGTCGCGCATCGGCCAGATCAAGGCGCAGATCGAGGAGACCTCCTCCGACTACGACCGCGAGAAGCTGCAGGAGCGCGTTGCCAAGCTTGCCGGCGGCGTGGCCGTGATCAAGGTCGGTGCCGCCACCGAAGTGGAAATGAAGGAAAAGAAGGCCCGCGTCGAAGACGCCCTGCACGCCACGCGCGCAGCGGTGGAAGAAGGCGTGGTTGCCGGTGGTGGCGTTGCGCTGATCCGCGCGCTGAAGGCCGTCGAAGGCCTCAAGGGCGACAACACCGACCAGGACCTGGGCATTGCCATCACCCGCCGCGCACTCGAAGCGCCGCTGCGTGCGATCGTCGCCAACGCCGGTGACGAGCCGTCGGTGATCGTTGCCAAGGTCAAGGACGGCACGGGTAACTTTGGTTACAACGCCGCCAACGGCGAGTTCGGCGACATGCTGGTGATGGGTATCCTGGACCCGACCAAGGTCACCCGCACCGCGCTGCAGCACGCTGCATCGGTTGCTGGCCTGGCCATCACCACCGAGGCGATCGTTGCCGAAGTGCCGAAGAAGGACGACGGCCACGGCCACGGCGGCGCGCCGGGTGGCATGGGCGGCATGGGCGGCATGGATTTCTGATCCGCCCCACCGCTGAAAAACAAAACCCCCGCTTCGGCGGGGGTTTTTTTATGCCCGGGTTGTAGCGATCACTTACTGCCGTGCGCCCGCCGCCGCCGCTTCGTCCGCCGCGCTCTTCTGCCGGGCCACGGCGGCCGTATCCACCGGCGAGGCGAATTGCGCCATCAGCTTGTCCAGCTTGCCACGCAGGCGCAGCTGCGCCACGTTGCCCATGCCGTTATCGTCGTCCTTCTGCACGGCGTCTTCATCTGGCTGCGGTGCGTCCGGAGCGCGGGTGAGCGCCGCCAACACCGGCGCCACCACCTGGGTGAGCGCAAAATACGGATCGTCGTGGATTCCGGCCCGGTCAAGCACCATGCCCGGCAACGCCCATGCGGCCATGTCTTGCTGCACGCTCTTGTCCACGCGCGTATCGAAGAGGATCCACGGCACCGGTTGGGTAAGCATCGACTGGCCGTTGACGAACCCCGCGGTGTTGTAGGTATCGATCAGCGCCGGCAGGTGATCACCGTAGAACAGCAACAGGGCAGGGCGCTCGCGCCTGGACAGGAGATCCGCCAGGCGACCAAGTTCGGCGTCGGCGTGGCGCATGTGATAGATGTAATTCTGGAGGTCCAGCTTCGCCTTGCCATCCACGCCGCTGGGCACCGGAATGGCATCGCGTTCGGCCACGTCGATGTTCGGGTTGGTGTCGTACGGCCCGTGCGCTTCCATGCTGATGGCAAACACCAGCCGTGGCGGCCCGGAGTCCTTCAGCTGCGACATGATTTCATCCGTCATCGCGCTGTCGGCCATGTAGTTGCCATCGACCTTGAAACCGCGCGGGAACTGCTGCTGCGTGATGAACTTGTCGAAGCCCACCGCCTTGAATGCCGTGTTGCGGTTCCAGAAGCTGCCGTCGTTGCCGTGCACGGCGATGGTTTCGTAGCCATGGGAGCGCAGGGTGCGCACCATCCCCGGAATCACCTTGGTATTGAGCTGCAGGTAGGGGAACTGCATGTCGGCGAAGTAACGCAGCGACAGTCCGGTGAGTACTTCGAACTCGGTGCGGATGGTGCCGCCGCCGAAGGTGGGTACATGCAGCGAGCCCGAGGCCGAGCGTTCGGCCAGGCGGTGCAGATTGGGTGCAAAGGTATCGCCCTCCAGCCCCTTGATCACGGCCGGGTCGAAGAACGACTCGCTCTGCACGATCACGATGTCGGGCGTCTGGCCGTCGGAGGTCGCGCTTTGCGCAATGTGATCACGCACCCGCGTATCGCTGGCGGCGATGAAGCGTTCAGCGACGTCCGGATCCGCCTTGTGTTTCTGCCCGGCGTACTGCAGCCGGAATTGCATCAGCATGGTCACCAGGCCGTTGTGTCCCGCGGTGGCCGACGCCGACCAGGGCTCCATGCCAAGCCTGTCACGGTCGTACACGTGGGCCCAGGCGGGGAGGCCCGCGAACAGCGTGCCCAGCAGCGCCAACAGGGCAAAGCCCGCGGTCAGCCGCTTGCCGTGCGTGCGACGGGCGAACATGGGTGGTTCGTAACGGGCTAGCGCCCAGACGATGGCAATAGCGGCAAGGATGGCCAGGTATGGCCAGGGGCTTGCGGGGAGGTAACCGCCCAGCAGATGCGCACCGCCGCCCTTGAGCTGGCCGACCATGCGGAAATCAGCAGGCACCAATGGCGTGCCCAGGTTGCGTACTTTGATCGCGTTCACGCCATAGACGACGCCCAGCCCCAGGCAGGTCAGCCCGAAGGACAGAAAGATCCTGCGCGTGAGCACCACCAGGAGCATCGCCACCATCAGCCCCGGCAGGGCATTGGCAAACAGGTGCAACGGACGTTGATACCAGACGCCGGGGCTGACGCCCGGGTTTCCATCGATCAGCGAGGTAAGGAATACCATCGCCACGGCCAGCACCAGCGGGGCCCCGATACGCAGAGTGCGCCAGCGCCATAACCTTGATTTTACGACAGGAATTTGCGACATGACGGAAGTTGTCACGCTAACGGGTAGACACTGTAACCCACGGGTCATGAACTGCATGTGCCTGTCGACTGACTGTCCGCTGACCACCCATCGACGGCACAATGGACGGCCATGCCCCAGCCCAGCCCCTCTCCCGAACTCCGCGCCCTCGTCGATGGCCGCCTGGCCGACCTGATGGCACGCTGCCGCGCCATGGGCGTGGCGGTTCACGATGATGCGGGCGTCACTGAACGCCTCCGCCAGCTGCTGCTGGCCAGCGACTACGCCTTCGATGTATTAAGGCGCCACCCGGAATGGCTGGCGCCGGCGGGCATCGAACGCCTGCGCTCCGGCGCCGATGCGTCCGCGCGGATCGAGACTCTGCAGCTCCCCGATGATGAAACCCAGACGCTGGCGCAGCTGCGCCGCTTCCGCCACGCCGAGGCGCTTCGCTTGGTCTTCCGCGACGTCAATGGCCTGGACGATGTTGGCGAGACCTTGGCGGCCACCAGCCAGCTTTACGAAGCCCTGTTGGGAGTGACCCTGGCCTGGAGCGAGCGCGCCATGGCCCGGCGCTACGGCAAGGCGCGCGATGCATCGGGAGAGGAACAGCGGCTTGTGGTGGTGGGCTTCGGCAAGCTCGGCGGGTCGGAGCTGAATTTCTCCTCCGACATCGACCTGGTGCTGGCCTATCCCAACGGCGGCCAGAGCGATGGCCCTCGTCCGCTCGATAACAATGAGTATTTCGTCCGTCTCGGCCGCCAGCTGGTGCGCCTATTGGCCGAACCCACCAGCGACGGGATCTGCGCGCGCGTGGACTTGCGCCTTCGCCCTTTTGGCAACGCCGGCCGCCTGGCGTTGCCTTTTGCCGCCATGGAGCAGTACTACCAGCGCGAAGGCCGCGACTGGGAGCGCTATGCATGGATCAAGGCGCGTCCCGTGGCGGGCGACCGCACGGCGGGCCGGCAACTGCAGGACATGCTCCGGCCTTTCGTATACCGCCGCTATCTCGATTACACGGCCTTCGCCGGATTGCGCGAGATGAAGGCGCTGATCGACGCGGAAGTGGTGCGCAAGGATCTTGCCGGAAACCTGAAACTCGGCCCCGGCGGCATTCGCGAAATCGAGTTCATCGTGCAGCTGACGCAGATGATCCGCGGCGGCCGCGATCCGGCTTTGCGCGTACGTGGCCTATTGCCAGCGCTCACCGCCTGTGAGGCGCGCGGACATATCTCCTCAGGGCGCGCCAAGCCATTGCGCGAGGCCTATCTGTTCCTGCGCCGGCTGGAAAACCGCGTGCAGATGTTGCGCGATGCACAGACCCACGACATCCCCGACGACGATCTTTCCCGTGAACGCATCGCCCTGGGACTGGGCTATGCCGACTGGCCATCGCTTGAAATGGAACTGGCCGCCCATCGGGAAGTGGTTTCGGCCGAGTTCGCCGCCGTGCTGGTGCCCCAGGGCGGCAGCGCCGCTGTCGTACCAGCTGTCGATGCCGACCTCTGGCGCAAGGCGCGCGCTGGCGAACTGGAAGCGGCCAACCTGGCCGAGGCAGGTTTCCCACCCACGGCTGAAGCCGTGGACGTGCTGCTGAGCCTTCCGCGTGGCGCCGCGGTGCGTTCGATGTCCACCCGTTCGAGCGAGCGGCTGGATCGCCTGATGCCACAGCTGATCGCCGCGGCGCGTGAGTCGCCGGAGCCGGCGACGGTGCTTTCGCGGCTTTGCCGCCTGGTGCAGGCGGTGGCGCGACGGTCGTCCTATCTGGCATTACTCGAAGAACAGCCTGCAGCGCGGCGACGGCTGGTCGCGGTGTTCGCACGTAGTGCATTCCTGGCTGAAAGGATCATCGGCCAGCCGCTGCTGCTGGACGACGTGCTGGATCCGCGCATCGACCAATTGCCGCTCAAGCGCGCCGACGTCGCGGCGGAGATCGGTCGTGCGCTGTCGGCGCTGGACGAACGCGATGCGGAAGGCGAGCTGGATCGCCTGAACGAACTGCAGTCGAGCATCGGCTTCCGGCTGGGCCTTGCCTTCAGCGACGATCGCGCGGATGCCGCCGCGACATCACGGCGCCTTGCCGCGCTTGCCGAGGCGGTGGTCGGTGCCGTGCTGTCGATGGCCGAGCGTGAACTGAAGGCGCAGCACGGCAGCTTGCCCGGCGAAAGCACGGGCTTTGCCGTGCTCGGCTACGGCAGCCTCGGCGGCGCGGAGCTGGGCTTCGCCTCCGACCTTGACCTGGTGTTCGTCTATGACGGCGCGCGGGCTGCCGCACGCAGTGATGGCGCGCGTCCGCTGGATGGCGCGCAGTGGTACCAGCGCCTGGCCCAGCGCATCGTGCACTGGCTCGGTGCGCTTACCCGCGGCGGCAAACTGTACGAGATCGATACCCGGCTGCGTCCGGACGGGGCGAAAGGCTTGCTGGTGACCAGCGTCGATGCCTTTGCCGGTTACCAGAACGAGCGCGCGTGGACGTGGGAGCACCAGGCGCTGGTACGTGCGCGTGGCATCGCCGGCGATGCCGCCTTGCATGCTCAGTTCGACGCGCTTCGCGAGACCATCCTGCGGCGCCCACGCGATGGCGCCACCGTTCGCACCGAGGTGGCCGCCATGCGTTCGCGCTGGCGCCAGGAACGCGACCGCTCGGACACTACGCGCATCGACCTGAAGCAGGGTGCCGGAACCCTGCTCGACATCGAGTTCCTGTCGCAGGGGCTGGTGCTTGCCCATGCATCCAGCAGCGCCACAGTCCAGGCGATACCCAGCAGCACGCCGGCGTTGCTGACCTGGCTGGTCGATGCAGGTGCGCTCTCGCCGACCGATGCCGGGCTGCTCGAAAGCGCCCACGCGTTGTTCCTGTCGCGTGCGCTGGCGTGCACGCTTGATGGGCGGCCCCGGCTTGCCCCTCGTGAGGTGGTACTAGATGACGCGGCGGCGCAGGTGCTGGCAGTTGCCGCCGGCGCGGGTTTCGTCTTCAGCTAGAAACCGGACCCACGTATTCAAGCATGCGCCGGCGCAGTTCCAGGCCGACGCGCTGGGTTTCGCGAAGTGGCGTGAAACTCGAGGGCAGGCGGTCATCCAGGTCGCCCAGCAGGTTCCGCGAGCGCAACGTCGTGTGCAGGCGGGCCAGCTTCGCCGGCAATGGCGCGGTGACCAGTGTGCGCACCGGGCGCCCGGTGGCACAGGCCTCGGAAAGCATGTTCACTGAATCGGGCGTCACCACGAGCGAATCGGCCCAGCCCAGGTATCCCGCGTAGGGATTGCCGGCTTCATCGCCGCCTGTCCACACATGGCCAGGAAAATCGGCGAGCCCCGAGACAACGGCATCGCGAAAGGACGCTGGTGTGCGCCGGGAGCTTGAGATCATGAAGCTGCCGCCTTCCCGGGCGGCCATGGCGCGAAGGCTTTCCACCAGTTGCTTGGCGTAGGCTGCGCCAAGCTCGATGCCTCGGCGTTCGCCCCCCAGCAGGATCGTCCGCCGAGGTTTGGGAAGGTCGCCCAGGGTAGGGCAGGCTTCCCGTCCCTCGGCCAGCCATGTGTCGTCGATGGGATTGAGCGAGCCGGTCATCTCGATCACGTTGGCGGCCTTGAGCTCGTCGTGTACCGGGGCCACCACGAGATTCCAGTAGCGCGTATCCAGCCGTGGATCGAGGATCTGCACGGTATAGGTGCGCCGGTCGCTCAGCTGACCGACCAGGCGGGTAAGCATCGCCGAAGCACGTCCGCAGCCGATCACCACGCGTGGCCAGGGCGGGCGGAACTGTGCCCGCTGCACCGGAGCCAGGGCCAGCAGCGAGGCTGGCAACAGGCGGGGCGCCGCCCAGGCCCAGGGGCGGCGAAGTTGAACGCGAAAGGGCCGGATGATCAGTCCCGTGGTCTGGGCCAGGGCCATGGCCTGGCGCTCGTTGCCCGCGGCCCCGTCGGTGATGACCCAGCATTCGCCGCCGTGGCTCGTCTTCATCGTGACCGATTGTAGCGTGTGGGACGACAGTACGTTCATCCAGAACGGTCGCCGCCGGACACCGTTCGCGCATAAACTGGGGATTCGCCCAGAGGACTGGGCCAGATGACAAGTAACCGAAGGATGCCCATGACGACCCAGCTTTCCGATGCCGCCCTCGACCAGCTTTTCCGCCAGGCGCGCACCTACAACGCATGGACGGACCGTCCCGTCGACGACGCGCTTCTCCACCAGCTTTATGACCTCCTCAAATTCGGACCGACCAGCGCCAACACCTCCCCGATGCGCCTGGTGTTCGTGAAGTCTCCCGAAGCCAAGGCGAAGCTTTCGCCTTTCCTGTCGGAGGCCAACCGCGCCAAGACCATGGAGGCCCCGGTCACCGCCATCGTGGCCGCTGATCACGAATTCTACGAACACCTTCCCCGGCTCTTCCCGCACGCCGATGCGCGCAGCTGGTTCGTCGGTAGCCAGTCGATGATCGACCAGACGGCCTTCCGCAACAGCACGCTGCAGGGCGCCTACCTCATCCTGGCTGCCCGTGCGCTGGGCCTGGATACTGGTCCCATGTCGGGCTTCGACAATGCCGGCGTGGATGCGGCGTTCTTTGCCGGTACCCCGGTGAAGTCCAATTTCCTGGTCAACCTCGGTTACGGCGATGGCAGCCGCAACCTGTTCCCACGCAGTCCCCGGCTCGATTTCGACCAAGCCGCCCGCATCGCCTGACAGTTGCAGTTCGCCCTTCCCACGGAGACAACCCATGCGCAAGATCGCTTTCCTGGCCCTGGCCGGCCTGCTCGCCACCGGTACCGCCGTTCAGGCCGCCCCGGTTACCTACACGCTCGACCCGGGCCACACGATGGTCCTGTTCAGCTGGAACCATTTCGGCTACTCCAACCCCACCGCCAACCTGGGCCTCTCGCAGGGCACCCTGGTGTACGACCCGGCCGCCCCGACCAAGGCCACGGTTGAAGTGACCCTGCCGCTGTCGGCGCTGGACACCCACGTGCCCGCGCTTGATGAGCACCTGAAGAAGCCGGACTTCCTCGATGCCGAGAAGTACCCCACGGTTACCTTCAAGAGCACCAAGGTTGCTGCCGCTGGCAAGGACAAGCTGAAGGTCACCGGTGATCTCACGGTCCACGGCGTGACCAAGCCGGTCACCCTGGATGTCACGGTCAACAAGGTGGGCGACCATCCGATGCTCAAGGCCCCGGCCGCCGGCTTCAACGCCACGGCGACGATCAAGCGCTCCGATTTCGGTGTCGGTGCCTATGTCCCCGCCGTTAGCGACGAAATCAAGATTTCCATTACGACAGAGGGCCTGGAGGCCGCGGCGTACAAGGAAAAGTTCGGCGGCAAGTAAGCGCCAGGCCGTTTCTGGCTGGAAAAGGACCCGCGCCTGGCGCGGGTCTTTTTTTGCCTGTGGGGCACTTCCCCCCTGCTAACATTGCCTTTTGCACCATTAGCCGGAATCGCCCATGGCCAGCCTTATTCCCGCCAACGCCGAAAACCTTTACGAAGTGACCCGCGCGGACCTCCCACTGTCCTGTCCCATGCCCGGGATGGAGCTGTGGAACTCGCATCCTCGCGTCTACCTGCCGATCGTCGACGATGGCGGGCAGTCGAAGTGCTCCTATTGCGGCGCCGTCTACGTGCTGAAGGACTAAACCGGCCCTGGCGGCACGATCCGTGCTTGCCTTCCGGTGCCCTCATTGACCCTTCCCGACGTGCCTAATACCCCGCCCGACCGCAAACTCACCGTCATCCAGCTGATCCCGGCCCTGCATGCCGGCGGCGCGGAGCGATCGGTGCTGGAAGTGGGTCGGGCCCTGGTGGCCGCGGGGCACCGGTCGGTGGTGATTTCCGGTGGCGGGCGGCTGGTCCCCCAGCTGGAGCAGGAGGGCAGTGAGCACGTCACCTTGCCGGTCGGCAGGAAATCGCTGTTTTCGCTGCTGCAGGTGCCCGCCTTGCGGCGGATCCTTACGGCATTGGCCCCCGACATTGTCCACGCGCGCTCACGCGTGCCGGCGTGGCTTGCCTGGTGGGCGATGCGTGGCATGGCCAAACGGCCCCATTTCATCACCACGGTGCACGGACTCAATTCACCGGGCCGCTACAGCGCCATCCTTACCCGCGGCGAGCGGGTGATCGTGGTCTCGCAAACCCTGCGCGACTACGTGATGCGCCACTACCCTGGGCTCGATCCCTCGCGCATCGCGGTGATCCCGCGTGGCATCGACACCGATGCCTTCCCCTACGGCTACCGCCCGGAGGAAGCCTGGCGCGAGCACTTCTTCAGCGAATTCCCGGAACTGGCCGGTGCGCCCTTGCTCACCTTGCCGGGCAGGGGCACGCGCCTGAAGGGCCACGCCGACGCCATTGAGCTGCTGGCCGAGCTCGCCACCCGAGGCATCGATGCCCGCCTGCTGTTGCTGGGCGTGATCGAGCCGGGCCGCGAGGCCTACGTGCGTGAACTGCAAACGCTCGCCGAGCGCCGTGGCGTGGCGAACAAGACGGTGATGTCGGGCACGCGCGCCGATATCCGGGATATCTACGCCAGCTCCGCCCTCATCCTCCAGCTTTCCAACAAGCCCGAGTCGTTCGGCCGTACGGTGGTCGAGGCGCTCTCGTTGTGCCGCCCCGTGGTGGGCTATGCGCACGGTGGCGTAGGCGAGCTGCTGGCCGAGCTTTACCCCGCCGGCCGCGTTCCCTTGGGCGACCGCGAGCGCCTGGTCGAGCGCGTGGCCGAACTGCTGCGCCTTGCCCCGGCCATCGCGCCGCTGAAGAGCTACCGGCTCGACGACATGCAGGCAGCCACCCTGGCGCTCTATCAGGAAGTCGCCGCCGACTGAACATCCCCGGGTCGGTCGGAACTACAATCTTGCGCTTGTTCCCACACCACGGCCCATGATGAACAAGCTGTCGATCAAGGCCGGCCTGACCTCACCCCTGTTGCCGCTATGGTTGCTGCCGGCTTTGCTGCCGCTGGGTCGAAGCGCTGAGCTCTGCACGGCACTGTGCCTGATCGGCAGCATCATGTTGCTGGTCCGCGAGCCCCGCGCGCTGGGTGAGCACGCCGGAGCGAAACTGTTCCTGGCGTTGATGGCCGCCTACATTGGCGCCGCACTGTTCTCCGCGGTCGACGCCGTAGCCCCAGGCAAAGCCTGGGGCACGGTGGCGGCGGTGCTGCGCTACCTGCCCATCGGCATATACGCGTGTTTCGCCATGAGGCGCCCGTCGCGGCTCTTTACGTTGTACCGCGCCACTGCAGTGGTGATCGTGGTGTGGGTGCTCGATGCCTGGGTGCAGGCTGCCACCGGCTGGAGCCTGGGTGGCCATGCGGAAGCAGAGCGGGTATCGGGTATTTTCGGCGCGGACAATCTCAAGCTGGGCCCGACGCTTGCCGTGTTGTCGCCCTTCCTTTTGTGGGCGGCGCGCGAGCGTTGGGGCTGGCGCGGGCTGCTGGCGGCTGCCCTGGCGATGCTCGGGCCGATCCTACTGGCCGGATCACGCGCCGCGTGGCTTTGCTACGGTGTGGTAGTGCTCGCTTTCGCCTGGGTCGAATGCGGTGGCTGGCGACGTTTCCTTCCTGCGTGCCTCGCCATCGCCGTGGTCGCCGGCGCTGGTGCCGGCGTAGCGTGGGAAGTATCGGCACCGTTCCACGCGCGAATGGAACGCACCCTGGAAGCGTTCCGTGGCCACGACGCCAACGTGGACGAGGCGCTCACCGGCCGGTTGTCGATCTGGCGCGCCAGCCTGCACATGGCGGCGGCGCATCCGGTCAATGGCGTGGGCGTGCGCAGCTTCCGTTATGCGTATCCCTCGTACGCGCCAGCCAACGATCATTTCGTCACCGATGAATCCTGCGGCGCGGGCGAGGGTGCCTGCCACGCTCACCAGTTGTTGCTGGAGATCCTCACCGAGACCGGCGCGCTGGGCCTGGTGTTGTGGTTCGCGGCGACCTGCGTTGCCATCCGCCATTGGTGGACCTGTGCGCCGACAGCACGCGCCCGGGCGTTTCCCGTGACCGTAGCGCTCTCGGCGATGCTGTTCCCGATCAACACGCACCTGGCCTTTTATTCCGCATGGTGGGGGCTGCTGTTTGCATGGCTGCTGGCGCTGTGGTGCGCGGCGCTGTACGCGGACATTCCCGAGACGGACGAAAAGGCGGCGCCATGACGCGCGAACCGCTCTCGGTGGTGTTGATCACCTACAACAACGCCGACACTCTCGATCGCGTGCTGTCGGAAGTGTCCTGGGCCGAGGAAATCGTCGTCCTGGATTCAGGCTCCACCGACGATACGGTAGATATCGCGCGCAGGCACGGCGCGCGCGTCGAGGTACACCCCTTCGACGACTACGGCCCGCAGAAACAGCGCGCCTACGATTTGGCCCGCCACGACTGGATCCTCAACCTCGATGCCGACGAGGTGTTGTCGCCCGGCACGCGCGAGGTGATCGAGCAGGCACTGCGAGCGCCGCGCCATGCCGGCTTCCGCCTGCCGCGACGCGAACGCATGTTCTGGACGGTACAGCACCGCTGGTCGTGGCGGAACCCGCATCTGCGCCTGTTCGACCGCCGGCGCGGACGCATGAACGACGTGGAAGTGCATTCGGCTGTCGAAGTGGACGGGCCAGTGCGCAACCTGTGGCGAGCAGACTTCGTCAACGACGGCGACGGTGACATCGCCACGCGGGTGGAAAAGATCAACCGCTATACCACCGGCATGGTGGCGCACAAGCTGCGCAAGCAGCAACGCTTCACCGGCTTGCGCATGGTGTTCTATCCGCCGTTGTTCTTCCTGCGGCAGTACCTGCTCAAGCGCTATTTCCTCAATGGCTGGGCAGGCTTCATCGCCAGCGTCACCGGCGCGTTCTACGCGTTCCTGAAGTACGCCAAGCTGCATGAAGCACGGCGACAGGGTCGCCGTTAGCCGTTTTCATCAGGCGGCGACGCGGTTGTCCAGAGGATGGTGGTCCTTGGCCGGCTGCGATACGTGGCCGGGATCGAGCGCCCTGACAAGCATGTCCATCGCCTCGGCCCGCAAAGCCTCGCGGCGGCGGAAGGCCGAGCGATGCTTGCTCTCCACGTCGGCGATGTTGCGCACCGCGTCGCGGGCCGGAAGATCGAACATGCCGTCGGCGGCCAGCACACCGCCGGCTTCGCGCCAGAATCCGTTGTAGTCCGATTTGATCTTGTCGTGCTTGTGGGCAAACGGATGCACGGCCTGGCCCACGCCGCGTACCTGCTCGCTGCCGTAGATCCCCGCCACGGCATATACCAGCGACAGCAGCAGGTTCTTAGGCCGCAGGCCATGGCACTGGCGGGTCAGGTCACGCACTGCTTCCTTGCCTTCACTGGCCTTGGCGCCCTGGACACATCCAACGAGCAGGGTCCGGCCCTCGTCGGCAATGGTCAGGATCACCGAGGAAAGGTGAATGCCGTCGGTGTCGCAAAGGTAGATGCCCAGCTCACCTTCAAGCCCTTTTACCGGCGGCGCCTTCAGCACGATATCCACCTGGCTGCCGTCGCGCAGGGTGAGCTGGCCGATGCGATGTTCCCGATCCACGTACACCGCTTTCACCAGGGCTGCTGGCCAGTGACGGGTGATGAAATCGTAGTGGCCATGTACCAGGGCAAGCCGGGTAGTGGGATCGAAACCGAGGTTGATGTAGCGATGCTGGTAGCGCTCGAACAGGCGGGGATCGCGGGCGACTACGGCTGGCATCGGCGACGTGTCGTGGATGAAGCGAAGCCATGCGCGGTGGTGTGCCTTCACCTGCAGCGTGCGGACCAGGTACTTGGCGGCGCAGACGGCGCGCTTGAGCGCATGGCCGTGCCAATCGGTGCGGCTACGAAGCGATGAAGTAAGAAGCGAATCGTGCATGGGGAAGTGTCGCCATCCAATGGAGAATGGACGACGTTCTACCCACGCGTGCTTTCCAGTTTCTTACGAAAACTTTCTGAATCTTTCGCCGTGACCGCGCTTTCTTTCGCCCTGATTTCAGTTTCTTTCCATCGCCTTTCGAGTGCGCGAAAAACCCCTTTAATAAATGCGGGGTTCGCCCGGCGGGCGTGTCTTGAAACGTTTATGAACCCAGAGATACTGCTCGGGCGCTTCGCGCACCATATGCTCGACTTCCTGATTGACGCGCACGGTGTCGGCAGCGGCATCCTTGCCGGGAAAGTCGGGCATAGGCGGGGCAAGGCGCAGTACATAGCCACCGCCGTCGGGTAGCCGCCGATGGAAGAACGGTATGACTACCGCACCGGACATCCGGGCCAGGTGGTGCGTGGCGGTGATCGTTGCCGCGGGCACGCCGAAGAACGGCGCGAAGACGTTGTCCTTGCTGCGCATGTCCTGGTCGGGGGCGTACCACAGGGTGCCACCGGCGCGCAGGTACTTCACCGTACCGCGCAGGTCGTCCTTGTCGAACATGGCATCGGCATAGTGCAGGCGCGAGCGCAGCACCACCCATTCGAATACTTCCGAATCCATCCGCCGGTACATGCCGGCGATACGGATGCGGCTGGAGACCAGGCGCGCGGCCAGTTCAAGATGGGAGAAATGCCCGCCCACCAGGAGCACCCCTCGACCGGCATCGCGCGCCGCCTGCAGGTGTTCCAGGCCGTCGATGCGCAAGGGCACGCGGGCGATGGCGCGATCGCTGCCCATCCAGCCCAGTGCAAACTCCACCAGCATCATGCCGACATCGCGCAGGTTTGATCGGACCAGCGCACGCTGGGCGTCGGCGTCAAGTTCGGGAAAGCACAGCGCGATATTGGTGGCGGCGATCTGGCGGCGTTCCTTGTTCAGTATCAACGCTAAGTTGCCGATGAAGCGGCCCAGCCCCTCCAGCACGCGCCATGGCAGATGGGCCACCAGCCAGATCACACCCACGCCGATCCAGGCCGGCCAATGACGCGGGCCAAGCAAGCGGCGGGGAAGGGGAGGCAGGACGGCACCGGGCATCGGCCCATTCTACCGGGCGGGCCCCGGCGGGGCACGGGTATACTGGTGCGCTAAGCCAAGAGAAGGGATGGTCCTCGTTGCGCTTCCTGTACACCCTGGCCATGTACCTGGTGACGCCGATCATCGTGATGCGGCTGCTTGCGCGCGGAGTCCGCTATCGGGGCTACCACCGTCGCTGGCGTGAGCGCTTCGGCATATTCCCCGCGCCGGGGATCAACGGCAGCCTGTGGGTGCACGCGGTGTCGGTGGGCGAGGTCAATGCCGCCGAGCCCCTGGTGAAGGCGCTGATGCAGGCCTATCCCGATGCGCCGCTGGTGGTGACCACGGTCACGCCCACAGGCTCCGAACGCGTGCTGCAGCTCTTCGGCGAGAGCGTGCACAGCGTGTACCTGCCGTACGACCTTCCCTTTGCGGTGCGAAGCTTCCTGCGCAAGATCCGGCCTCGGCTGGCGGTGATCGTGGAGACGGAGATCTGGCCGAACCTCTATTTCGGCTGCCGCCGCCGCGGTATTCCTCTTTTGATTGCCAACGCCCGTCTGTCGGAGCGATCGCTGCGCGGCTACGCCCCGCTGAAAGGCCTGGTGCGCGCGGCGCTTCGTTGCGTCAGCCACATTGCTGCGCAGTCGCGCACCGATGCCGCGCGCTATCGCCTGCTGGGAGCGGAGCCCACCCAGTTATCGGTAGTGGGTAATCTCAAGTTCGACATGCCGCTTTCCGCTACCACCAAGGGTGGCGGCCAGGGATTCCGGGATGCCTGGGGTACTTCGCGCCCGGTGTGGATCGCCGCCAGCACCCATGAGGGCGAGGAAATGCCCGTGCTCGAGGCGCACCTGAAGGTACTCGAGCGCCTGCCCGACGCCTTGTTGCTGATCGCTCCGCGCCACCCCGAGCGCTTCCGCCAGGTCGAAGGCGCCGTGCGCAACCTGGGCTTCACCGCGGCAGTGCGCAGCGTCGATGGCCTGCCAGGGCATGCCACGCAATGCTTCGTGATCGACACCATGGGCGAGCTGATGCCCTTCTACGCCTCCGCCGACGTCGCCTTCGTCGGTGGCAGCCTGGTCCCCATTGGCGGACATAACGTGCTGGAACCGGCGGCGCTTTCGACACCCGTGGTGGTAGGGCCGCACACCTTCAATTTCGAAGAAATCACCAACACGCTGGTGCAAGAAGGCGGCGGCGTGCGGCTGCACGAGGCGTCGGAGCTTGGTGATGCGGTGCGGGCCTTGTTGCGCGACGGCAACGAGCGTCGGCAGATGGGCGATTGCGCCCGGCATGTGTTCGAAAGCGAAAGGGGTGCCGTGGAGCGCGTGATGAAGCTGGTGGATCGTTTGCTGGAAGAATGACGCTCGGGCGGAGTGTGCGCGAGTTCAAGAATCGGCGATTCTTGCGCAGGAATGGACGATTCCTGGAAGCGATGGGCGTTGCCCATCAATAGCTTCTTTCGACCGGCGGCGTGCCGGTTCCCAAGGAGAGGATCGTGAAGCTATGGAATCTTTGTCTGTTCGGCAGTTTATGCGCACTCGCCACACCAGAAATCCATGCGGCGCCTGATTTCGAGATTCAAGAGGCCCAGGGAGTCATTGGGCCGACGCCGAGTTATAACAGCGTCATAGCTTATTGTTCCCCGGGCAAGCACCCAATGTCAGGCGGCTACGCGAACCTTGGTCAAGGGTCAATATTGATGCGCGCTTCGCACGCTGTGTACGATGCAGAACGAGGTTGGGGCTGGTTGATTAACGCAGGTGTTACAGGGATCACCACATACGCTTTTGTTGACGGAAAGCTTCGATGGACTTACCACCCCGGGCAACCCACAGCTATTGCTGTAACGGTGCAATGCGTGCGCACGTAAAATGTCTTGAATGATAGATGCCGTCGAATTTCTGGGACGTTTTCTGGCCTCCAGAGACCATCATATTAATTCTGTCAACGCCACGAGAACAGTGTTTCGTGGCGTTGACAGTTAAGGACTACTGCAAGAGCGAGTTGACCGCTTCCAGATCCTTGATGTCCACTTCGCCAGCGGTCTGCTTCAGCAACAATTTGTTCAGCACGAACTGGTGGCGGGACTGCGAGTAGTTCGACAGTGCCTGGGTCAGGTTCTGCTGGGCGATCAGCACGTCGACGATGGTGCGGGTACCCACTTCGAAACCAGCCTGGGTGGCGTCGCGGGCGCTCTGCGAGGACGTCACCGCGGCCTTGGTGGCTTCCACCTGGCTGATGCCGGCCACCACCGAACGATAGAAGTTCAGCGTGTCGCGGGTGACCTGGCGACGCGTGATTTCGAGCACATCCTGCGAAGCATCGCGGTTATAGATAGCCTGGCGCACGCGCGACTGCGTCGCGCCACCGGAGAAGATGGGGATGGACAGCGTCACGCCGACCGTGGTGGACGGGTGGTTGTTGAGACCGCCCGTGGAGCTGTTGAGATCCACGCCGCCATTCTGCGTCCACTGGCTGGTGCGTCCCCAGCCAGCCGTGGCGTTGATGGTGGGCAAGTGACCCGCGCGCGCTGCGTTGATCGAGGCTTCGGACGATTCCACCTGGAACTGCGCCGAGGCCACGGTTGGGCTGTAATGCATGGCGGTGTCGACCCAGGTCTGCGGATCGTTCGGTGCAGGAGGGGTCATCGGCAGGTCTTCGCGCAGCTTCTTCAGTTCACCCACCGGCTGGCCGGTGATCTGCGTCAGCGCTTCGCGCGAATCGGCAAGGGTGTTTTCAGCCACGATGACCGAGGCCACCGAAGTATCGTGTTGTGCCTTGGCATCCTGCACGTCGGTGATCGCCGACAGGCCGACGTCGAAGCGCTGCTGCGCCTGCTCCAACTGACGGGCTAGGGCCTGCTCGTTGGCCTTGGCGAAGGCCAGCGCGTCCATGTTGGTCAGTACCTGGAAGTAAGCAGTTGCCGTACGCGTGGCCAACTGCTGCAGGGAGGCCTGGTAGCTGGCTTCCTGCGCGGCATCGAGCGAGCGCGATGCCTTGAGGTTGGCGTACAGGCTGAAGTCCATCACAGACTGGGTGACATTCAGCGACTGATTGCGTGAGCGCACCCAGCCTGTGTCCGGAATCACTGTGGTCGTTGGAGGTGTGCCCGTGGTTTCGATGGTCGGACGACTACCCGCACTCTGCGTCTGGTTCAGCGACAGGCTGGCGTCCACCTGGGGCAGCAGCAATGCACGGTTCTGCACCACGGTTTCGTGCTGGCCAAGACGCTGGGCGTCGGCCTGGGCGAGGGTGGGATCGTTCGCGCGGGCCTGCCGATACGCGTCGAGCAGATCCTCGGCATGGCTGGTCAGCGGTGCCGCGGCCAGGGCCATCGCCAGGGTCAGGAGCTTCAAACGCATGGTGTGCCTCTTCGGGTGATATTTAGAAGGTATTTGAAGACAGGTGTTTCAAAACACGAACTGGCGCGACGGCGCGGCATGCGCCAGGTACGGCAAATCGGTTTCGAACAGCGATTCACTGCGTTGCCGTCCCTCGCCCTCGTGCGTCACCAGCACCGCGGTTTGCGCCGGCGACTGACCGAGGATCGCGAAGAGGCGGCCACCGGGCTTGACCCAGTGGATGAAACGGGAAGGAAGCTCGGCCGTGGCACCGGTGACGACGACCGCGTCGAACACGCCGCCCGGCTGCCAGGCAAGCACGGCCTCGGCGGTTTCCAGGGTGACGTTGGTGATGCCGGCGCGGGCCAGCCGTGCCGCGGCGCGGCTGGTGAAATCCGGATGGATATCCACCGAGGTGACATGGGCCGACAGGCGGGCCATGCAGGCGGTCAGGAAGCCAGCGCCAGTGCCGATCTCGAGCACGCGGTGCTCCGGCTGGAGCTCAAGCGCCTGCAGCACCCGGCCTTCCACCACCGGCTTCATCATCACTTCGCCATGGCCCAGGGGCAGGCCCAGGTCGGCAAAAGCCAGGTTCCGGTGGGCCGGATCGACGAAATCCTCGCGCGGGACGCTGGAAAGCACGTCCAGGACGCGCATGTCCAGCACTTCCCAGGGGCGCACCTGGTTTTCCACCATGTTGGTGCGGGCCTGTTCGAAATTCATCGCCATGGGAGTGTCCTGATGCGCGGTAAAAAGGTCTGAAAGCATAAGCGCTTAGCGCCGGGGCGACAATCGCAAGCATTATTGTTCGGGGTTCGTGACCGAAGTGCCGGAAGTCACCGGACGCCCCTGACTTGCGTCACATGCCCCACCCGCAGCTTAACCGCCGGCCGGCCGGCACTTGCCCCCGGGGCCAGGCGCCAGAACATACGAAACCATCGTAAGGCTGATCGCTTTCGGGCCGGCCTGCAAAATACTGAACCGCCGCGTATAATAAACTTGAGACGTCTGCTTGTGAAGGTGCACCCATGAACGCCAGCCTCAAACCCAAGCCACAGGGCCCCGGTCGCCCCAAGGACATGGAGAAGCGTGCGCTCATTTTGGACGCCGCCCGCAACCTGTTCGCCCAGTCCAGCTTCAACGGCACCTCCATGGATGCCGTGGCAGCGGCTGCTGGCGTTTCCAAGCTCACTGTCTACAGCCATTTCGGCGACAAGGACAACCTCTTCCGTGAAGTCATCCGCGCCCACGTGCAGGACAAGCTCCCCGCGGAGCTCTTCACGAAGCGGCCGGAAGTAGGCATTCGCGACATCCTCACCGAAATCGCCCAGCGCCACGCGCTGGCCGAAACCAACGCCGATACGGTGGGCGCATTCCGCGCCATCATGTCAGACTGCCAACAGGGCAATCCGCGCTTTGGCCGCCTGGTATGGGAAGAGGGCCCGGCACGGATGCAGAAACTGGTGGCCGAACTCCTGCAACGTGCCGTCGATGATGGTGAACTGCAGATCGAGAACGTATCCCGCGCGTCGGGCCAGTTCCTGGCCTTGCTCAAGGGCGACATGGTGCTCCGTCGCCTGTTCGGCTGTGAAGACTGCAAATACGAGTTCGCCGAAGAAGTAAGTGCCACGGCAGCGGCTGCCGTGGACATGTTCATGCGGGCCTACGCTCCCCGCTAGTCGTTTTTGGAATTCCGGGCGGCGCCTGCGTATTAGACTCAGGGCCCGAACCCGCTACCGGAGCGCCTGTCATGGATGCCACCACGCCCGCATCAAACCGTCCTCGCCGTACGGGGCTGATCCGCACCGTCCTGGCGCTGATCATCGCGCTGGTGGTGGTGGATCTGGCCGTGATGTGGTGGTGGGACAAGGAGCCTGAATCCTTCGACCCGGTCAAGGCAGCGGCGGCACGTGCCACCGAACTCAAGCAGCCGGTCAATGCCGGCGCCACCACCACGGTGGCGCTGATCGATTCGGTCGATACGCTGATGGACAAACGCGGCGGGTACCTGAGCAACGACAAGCTGCCCCCCGGCGTGTTCATGGACAACATGCCCAATTGGGAATACGGCTCGCTCACCGCCTCGCGTGACCTTGTCCGCGCCCTGCGCAACGATTTCAGCCGTTCGCAGACGCAATCCACCGAAGATCCGGACCTGGCCGAGGCCGATCCGTTGCTCAATTCCCCGAACGACCGTTGGTTGCTGCCAAGCACCGAAAGCCAGCTGCGCAAGGCCGTGGGCCATCTGGAAGGCTATCTGCAACGCCTGGGCGACAAGGACGAGGGCAATGCGCACTTCTATGCCCGTGCCGACAACCTGGCCGACTACCTGCAGGTGGCTTCGGGCCGGCTGGGATCGTTGTCGCAGCGGCTTTCGGCGAGTGTCGGGCAGATTCGCCTGGACACCGTGCCCAGCCCCGACCAGGCCGACAAGGTGGAAATCACCACCACCCCCGATGGCGGCAAGATGATCAAGACCCCATGGTCGAAGATCGACGACAACTTCTACGAAGCACGTGGCTACACCTGGACGCTGCTGGTGCAGCTGCGTGCGTTCCAGAAGGATTTCGGTCCGGTACTGAAGGACAAGAACGCCGACGTCGGCCTGCAGCAGGTGATCCGTGAACTAGAGGAAGCGCAGAAGCCGGTCGCAAGCCCCGTCATCTTGAATGGCTCGCCGTTTGGATTCTTCGCCAATCACTCGCTTGTGATGGCCAATTACGTTTCCCGCGCCAACGCCGCCTTGATCGACCTGCGCGAGCTGCTCAAGCGCGGGTAACCGATCACTCACGCCACAACAAAAAAGGGGCGCTTTCGCGCCCCTTTTTTCATGCCGCCGTTGGCGTACTCAGACAGCCTTCGAGCCCTTGTCGTCCTGGTAGCGCTTGGCACCGGCGATGATCTCGGCCTTGGCCTCGTCGGCACCGACCCAACCATCGATCTTGACCCACTTGCCCTTCTCAAGATCCTTGTAGTGCTCGAAGAAGTGGCCGATGCGCTCGAGCCAATGGCCCGACACGGCCTTGATGTCCTTGATGTGGGCATAGCCGGCGAACACCTTTTCCACCGGTACCACCACCAGCTTCTCGTCGGCGCCAGCCTCGTCGGTCATCTTCAGCATGCCCACCGGGTGGCAGCGGATCACCGAGCCCGGAACCAGGGACAGCGGCAGGATCACCAGGGCGTCCAGTGGGTCGCCGTCGCCGCCCAGGGTGCCCGGCACGTAGCCATAATTGCAGGGATAGCGCATGGGCGTGGAAAGGATGCGGTCGACGAAGATCGCGCCGCTTTCCTTGTCCACCTCGTACTTGACGGGCTCGGCATCCTTGGGGATTTCGATGATGACGTTGATTTCGTCCGGCACATTGCGGCCGGCGGCGACCAGGTGGAGGCCCATGGGATGTCCTTGGAAAGCGCGGAAAACGGCCAGTTTACGGCAATCGGCGCGTCCCCGCAGCAGCCTGTCCGGCGTTCACCTGGCGCGAGGCAAGCCAGTTGGCGATGTCGTCGACGTCCTTGTCGGCTACCGGGGCACCGTAGGCGGCCTTCATCTTCAATACCGTGGCGCGCCATTGGGCCAGGGTAAGGCGGGGCTGGTAGTCGATCATTTCCGATGAATGGCAGGCAACACAGACGGCCGCGGCAGGCGGCGCGCCGGTCAACGGCAAGGGCGGCTCGGTGCCTTGTGCCGACACGGCGACAGGCGCGATGGCGAGTGCGAAGCCCAGCAAGGAGGCTTTCATGCGACCACCAGATTCAACGATTCCACGACATTGCGCATGAAACCACCGGGGTTCCAGCCTGCCGTGGGCGGTTGCACGTTGCCACCGGCGTCGGTGGCGCGCACAAGCAAGCGTTGCTGCCCGGCGGCTCCCACGGGCATTTGCGTATGCCAGCGGCGGAATCCGTAGCTGCCACCGTCTTTATCCAACTGGCAGCGGCGCCAGGCATGGCCATCCGCCGACCACTCCACGCGGGTAATGGTGCCTTTGCCGCTGAAGGCAATGCCTCGGATCACTTGCTGGCTGTGGGCGCGCAGCCGGTCGCCATCACGAAGATTGGTGACGAATGAACGCGGTGGCATGGTGCTGATCGGCGTGGTGGCGCCCGCGGGCGCCCCGGGTGTGGTGCTGCCGTCGGGGGTGCTCGGTATGCGGTAGGCCTTGGCCATCCAGTAGTTGTCGTCCTCGGTGTCGAGAACTTCGATGTCGCTTAACGTCTTCACCCAATACGTGGCGAACCAGCCCGGGACGACCAGGCGCAGTGGGAAACCGTGGACCCATGGCAGCGGCTGGCCATTCATATGGGTGGCCAGCAGGACCTCGTCATTGCGTGCGACATCCACGGCAAGCGATTTCCCGAACTGGGGTGGCATGGCATCCAGGCCACGGAAGCGGATCGCCACGGAGCCCGCCTTCACTCCGGCGCGGTCCAGCACTTGACGCAAGCTCACGCCGCGCCATACGGCATTGCCCATCGCCCCGTTGCCCCATTGCGCGCCGGGCACGCGGGGATCGGAGAATCCCCGGGAATTGCCGGCGCACTGGCTTACCGCGGTGATCTCCCTGGTCGGCATCGAGCTTATGTCCGCCAGGGTGAGCGACAGTTCGCGCTCGACATGGCCGTGCACGTGCACGCGGAAGGCGCTGGTGTCGATCTGGCGGGGCGCACTGGCGGTATGCCAACGCACGTAGAAGCGATCGACGGGTGTGATCAATCCCTGGTCGTAGACCTCGAACGGCGTCTCGAGCAGCGGTGCGCGGGTACGCTGCAAAATCATCGGCCCCTTGCCTTCGACACCTTCCACCAACCGCCGCTTGCCGTTGTCGAAAGGCAGCTGTAGATCGGTGGCTTGCAGCGGGGTGAACGCCGCTGCCGCGGTGACGCCAAGCAGGCCCATGAAGTGGCGGCGCGAGGGAACGAAGCGATCCATGGCTAGTCTTCAGGCAGGGAAGCAGGTGGCAACCGTCGCACCGTCGCGTGCCGCGTGTCCAGACGCAGTGCAAGAAAAAGCCGCCCTGAGGCGGCCTTTTCGGTTATCCGGTGGGTCTGCGAACTACCTCAGGTGATCCCACAGGAAGCTGTAGCCCAGGGCATTCATGAAGGCCGACTGCTTGTTGTCCGCCGCCGCGCCATGACCGCCCTCGATATTTTCGTAGAAGCTGGCGTCATAACCCATGTCCTGCATCTTGGCCGCCATCTTGCGGGCGTGCACCGGCCCCACGCGATCGTCGCGGGTGGAGGTGGTGAACAGCACCGGCGGATACTTCACCCCGGGTTTGACGTTCTGGTACGGCGAGAACTTCTGGATGAAGGCCCACTCGGCCGGTTTGTCCGGATCGCCGTATTCGGCCATCCAGGAAGCGCCGGCGGAAAGGTGGGTGTAGCGCTTCATGTCCAGCAAGGCCACCTGGCTCACGACGGCACCATAAAGTTGCGGGTAGAGGGTGAGCATGTTGCCGGCCAGCAGGCCGCCGTTGCTGCCACCCATCATGCCCATGTGCTTGGGCGAAGTGACCTTGCGGTCGATCAGGTCCTGGGAAACGGCAGCGAAGTCCTCGTAGGCACGCAGGCGGTTCGCCTTCAGTGCCGCCTGGTGCCAGCGCGGGCCGTACTCACCACCGCCACGGATGTTGGCGATCACGTAGACGCCGCCGTGGCTGAGCCAGGCCCGGCCCATGCCGCCGGAGTACGCCGGCTCCAGCGAAATCTCAAAGCCGCCGTAGCCGTACACCAGGGTCGGGTGGCTACCGTCGAGCTTCATCGACTTGGGCGCGATCTGGAAGTACGGCACGCGCGTGCCGTCCTTCGACTTCACGAAGTGTTGGCTCACCTGCAGGCCCGAGGCATCAAAAAACACGGGAGCGTGCTTGATCGCCTCCTGCGTACCGCCCACGGTGCCGTAGTAGAGCGTGGCCGGCTGCAGGAAACCGTTGGAGACAAGGAAATAATCGTCGCTGTCATCGGCATCGATGCCCGAGGCGTCGATTGACGACAAGGCCGGCGCGCCGCCAAGCGGGGCATGTGTCCAGGCGCCCTTGCCGTCCTTGGGCGGGGTGTACACGGTGAGCTGGCTCACCACGTCGTTCATCACGGTGACGATCAAGTGGTTCTTCGTCCACGAATGACCCGCCAGCGACTGGTGCTCGTTGGGCGTAAAGAGCACGGTGATCTCACGCTTGCCTGCCATGTAGTCGTCAAGGTGGGTCACCAGCAGCGAGCCGGAAGGATAGGTCTTGCCGCCGATCTTCCAGGGCGTGCGCGGTTGCACCAGCAGCCATTCGCGCTGGATGTCGGTCACCGCATCGTCGGGCACGTCGACCTTGGTGAGTTTGCCGTCCTTGCCGCGGAGGTAGAGCTCATCGTCGTAGAAGGCCAGCGCGCGCTGCACGAAGTCGCGTTCGAATCCCGGTGTGAGATCGCGGAACGCCGAGATCGACATGTCGGTGGACTTGCCCTCGTACACCAGGGTCGCCGAAGAGAGCGGCGTGCCGCGCTTCCATTCCTTCACGATGCGGGGGTAGCTCGATTCGGTCATCGAGCCCGGGCCGAAATCGGTGGCGACGTAGATGGTGTCCAGGTCGCGCCAGGCCACCTGGCTCTTGGCCTCGGGAAGGGTGAAGCCATCCTTGACGAAACTCTTGGAGGTCAGATCGAACTCACGCACCACATCGGCGTCGGCGCCGCCGCGCGACAGCGACACCAGGCAGCGCTTGTAGTCGGGCTTCAGGCATTGCGCGCCGTGCCACACCCAGTTGGTGTTCTCCGACTTGCCCAGCGCGTCGAGGTCGATCACCGTTTCCCACGACGGCTTGTCCTTGCGGTATTCACCCAGCGTGGTTCGGCGCCATACGCCGCGCGGATTGGCCTTGTCCTTCCACAGGTTGTAGTAGTAGTCGCCGATCCTGGTGACCATCGGGATGCGTGCTTCGGAATCGAGCACCTCCAGCAACTGCGCTTGCATCACGGCGAATTCGGTGGAGCTTCCGTATTTCTTTACCGTGTCGGCGTCGCGCGCCTTGACCCAGTCCATCGACTTCGCCGCGTCGATGTCTTCCAGCCACAGATAGGTGTCGTTGGAGGTGGCGGCGTTGGCGGCAGGAGCCGCCGATGGCGGGGCAGGGGACTGTGCTTGGCTCATTCCAGCAATCGCAAAAGTGGCCCAGAGGGCGAGATGGCGTCGTTTCACTTGTATCCCCTGAGAGATGGTGGTCGAAGATGGAGCCTTAAAGACCCTACCCTTCCGGCGACAGCTATCCTGACCTTAACCCGCGGCGAAGGCGAGTCCCCCTGCCGAAGGTCATCGCAGGAGGCTCGCTGGCCGCGTCGTCATTCGGATGTCGCGGGCCTCGCTTTCGATGGCGCGCCCGATAGCGGACCGCCGATCACCGGACGGCGCAGGGAAGGCCGGGTAGCCTCCGTGCCGACCGGGTCGGCCACCACCATCGGCTGGAGTTGCAAAGTGGTGCCGGGCGGCAGGGTCGGCGCCAGGGCGTGGCGCAGGCGCTTGTCCTCTTCTTCTCCCCAATGCTGGACGGCGAAGGTAACGTCCAGTATCGGCGTGCCGGTGTTGTCCAGGTGGAGATCCAGGATGCGAACTTGCTGATCGCCGAGGGTTTCGACCAGCGCCGCGCGCACTGTACTGACGGTACGCGACTGCCGCGCGATATCGGCCAGGGCCTGGCTCAGTGGCCATCCCAGGGGTAGCAGCACTGCCGCCCCCACAAGCAGCTGCCACGCCACCACCTTGCCGGTGGCGGCTCCGCCAAAGCCGTACCAGGTGCATACCAGGGTGACGCTAAGGGCAATCGCGGCGAGGTTGGTGGTGAACAGCAGCAAGGCTCCGCGGGCGAAGGTCGGCTCGCCGGTAGCCAGGCCGAATCCCACCACTGCCATCGGCGGCATCAGCGCTGTCGCAATGGCCACGCCGACGATGGTGCCACCGCGATTGCGCACCGTGGCGTAGCCGCCAGCCAGGCCCGAGAGCGTGGCGGCGATCATGTCGAAGATATTGGGGTTGGTACGGGCCAGGATCTCGGGCGTCGCCACCCGCAGGGGCGACAGCTTCACGATCAGCACCGCGACGAGCAACGCAATGGCCATGCCGCAGGCGAGCGTCGCCAGAGAACGCCACACGCGTGCCAGGTCCAGGGTGCCGATGCCCAGGCCCAACCGCACGATCGGCCCCATCAGCGGCGACACCAGCATGGCGCCGATGATCACCGAGGCTGAATTGCACAACAGGCCGATGGTGGCGATGCCGGCGGCCATTGCGCACATGAACAGATAGCCATGGGCGAGCCGGCCGTCCTCGTCGATGGCACGGGCGATGACGCCGTGATCGACGGTAGCGTTGCGGCGCTGCCAGGCGCCGAGGAGAAAAGTAAGCATGCCAGCCTCGTCATGTTCCAGGTTCATGGAACCGGGTGAGGCATGTCGCGCCCTCAACGCGCCTGATGCAGCGCGCGCGTCCTGAGGCTATCGGCCATCCCTGCCGGTACCACGTGTATGTGGTTGTCCTTCTCCCGTGGCCGTCCGGGCCAGTAGGATTGCGGATTATCGCCGAAATTCCTCCGCGCTATAAGAAAACGCCCCGGTGAACCGGGGCGTCGTTTTGCCGCAGTGGCTTCTCCGATTAAATCGAAGTCACCTCGCCGCCATCCATCCTGATCGACGCCCCGGTAAGCCAGCGGGCATTGGGCGAAACGAGGAAGGCCATGAGGTCGGCCAGCTCCTCAGGTTTGCCATATCGGCTTATGCCCGACTGTTTCAGGAAAGCGCCCGTGGCGTCGTCGATGCCCATCTTGTGATCCGTCGCCCACTTCTTCAGGTAGCTCTCGCGACGGCCGGTCATCACCGGGCCAGGCATCACGCTGTTCACCTGCACGCCATCCTTCAGCCCACGCTCGGCGAAGGCCTTGGCCAGGGCCACGATCGCAGCATTGATGGTGCCGACGGCCGCATAGGGCGACTTGGGGAACTGCGCCGAATTGCCGGACGTAAGCACCACCGCGCCACGCGAAGCCTTGAGCGATTCCCAGGCGCGAATGGTGAGGCGGCGAGCACCGTGGAGTTTCAGTTCCGTGCCGGCGTACCACTGCTCATCGGTCATGTCGAAGAGATCGATCTGCGGCACGGCGCCGGCAATGTTTACCAGCGCGTCAATACGTCCGAACCAGCTTAGTGTTTCCTGCACCACCTGATCCCCGGCCGCCACCTGGCTGAGGTCCGTATCGATGACGAGGGGTTCGGCGCCGGCAAGCCGCACCGCATCGGCCGTGTCGTTCAGATGGGTGCGGTCGCGCGCCACCAGAACCACTTGCGAGAAATCCTGTGCCAGGCGAATGGCTGTTGCGCGACCGATGCCCTGGCTGGCGCCAGTGACGATGGCTACCGTTTCCTCGCTCATGACACGCCGCCCAGGAAATCACGGATCACCTTGGCGATTTCGCCGTGATGGGTTTCCAGCGCGAAATGCCCCGTGTCGAAGAATTCCACGCGGGCGCCCGGTACATCGCGCTTGTAGGCTTCAGCACCTGGGGGCAGGAAGAACGGGTCGTTCTTGCCCCAGACGGCCAGGATCGGCGGCTGGTGCTTTTTGAAGTAGGCGTGGAAATCCGGGTACATCGCCACATTGCTGGCATAGTCCAGCAGCAGGTCCAGCTGCACGTCATGCGCACCGGGACGCGTCATGTAGAAATCGTCGAGCGAGTAACCGTCGGGCGACACCAGCGTGGGATCGGTCGTGCCGTGCGTGTACTGCCAGTACGTCGCCTCGGGCGCAAGGAAACCACGAAGCGCATCGCGGTTGGCGTCGCTTGGGTCCTTCCAGTAAGCCCGAATCGGGTTCCAGCCGTCGCTCAAGCCTTCCACATAGGCGTTGCCGTTCTGGCTGATGATCGCGCTGATGCGCTCGGGGTGTTTCACGGCAATGCGCAGGCCCACCGGAGCGCCATAGTCGAAGATATAGATGCCGAACTTCTTGAGCTTCACTACCTCGGTGAACCGGTTGATCACCTCGGCCAAGTGATCGAAGGTGTAGGTGAACTCGGTGCGGCTGGGCATGGACGAGCGCCCAAAGCCGGGAAGATCCGGTGCAACGATATGGAACTTATCCGCCAGTGCGGGAATAAGGTCACGGAACATGTGGCTGGAGGTGGGAAAGCCATGCAGAAGAAGCAACGTCGGGGCGTTTGCAGGGCCGGCTTCGCGGTAGGCGATATCCAGGCCGTCAACCTTGGCTGTCTTGTATTGTACGGTGGTCATGGTGATTGTCCTTTAGTAGTTGTGAGTTGAATGCTGTGAAAGATCAGCGCGCTTGCGCGCCCAGCCGCGCGGCCTCATCGACGATCGAAACCACTTCGTCCGGGGCGGTGACCATCGGGCAGTGGTCCACTGCCGCTTCGCGGGTGGTGGCCTTCATGCGCTGGGCAAGAAAGCGCTGCGTTGGCGTGGGGATCATCCGGTCGTCCTGCGCCACCAGGTACCAGGAGGGACGCTTGCTCCACAGCGTCGGACCCATCGATTCGGTAATGCACGGGGCGGTGATCGGGCGCTGCACGGCCGCCATCACCGTCAGCGTTTTCTTGTCGGCGTTCTGCGCGAATGCCGTGCTGAAACTTTCGTCGGGCAGCCAGAACCGTCCGTCCTGTTCCGGCGCAAGGCTCGGCGCGTTCGGATGCTGGGTATCGCGATAGAACACGTCCGCGACGGTTTCGGACTGCGCAGGCGCGAGGCCAGCGATGAACACCAGCGCGGATACACGCTCGTCCTGGATGCCCGAAATAACGGCGCCGGCATACGCATGGCCCACCAGTACCACGGGGCCTTGCGTGCGATCGATCACGGCCTGCAATGACGCAATGTCATTGCCCAACGAGGCCATCGGAAGGGGTGCGGCAATCACCTTGTATCCACGGCCGTCCAGCGCCGAGATCACGTTTGCCCAACTGCTCCCATCAACCCATGCGCCGTGGGCCAGGATGATGGTGGGAAGGTCGGTTGCATCAGTCATGTTCTTCTCCTAAGTGTTTTCAAGGGACGAATTCACCCAGCGGCGACGGCAAAGCCATCCCCCGATTCGGGCTACTGAAGTTGTTGGTCAGGCGGTCGGCGTGGGTCGCCGCTTTGCGAAGTGGAGCTTGAAGGTGTCAGGGCGCAGGTACAGCAGAAGGCATGCGCAGATCATTCCCAGCCCAACGATCGGCTGGAACAGCGCCACGCATCCTGCCAATGCGAAGAGAGCGAGCGTCAGGAACGAGCGCAAGCGCATCGTTCGACGCACGTGCAAGGGGATGGTGGTGGTGTCCTGGCGATCGATCGCTTCGGCGCACAGGATCATGTAGGTGGCGTTGATCAACACGAAAACCGTTGCGTAAAACGCAACAGGCACCGCGCCCAGGCGGCTATCGGCAATCCACGCGGTGGCGAAGGGCATCAACGACACGGAAAAAAGGTGGGCGAAGTTTCCCCAGATCAGGCGGGGACTTGCCGCGGTGGCGAAACGCAGGACGTGATGGTGGTTGGTCCAGACGATGGCCAGGAAAAGGTAGCTGACCGCATAGCTCAGCGCCGACGGCCACAACCCTGCCAAGGCCTGCCAGCTGGCGCTATGGGGCGGCCGCAGTTCCAGCACGAGCAAGGTGATGATGATCGCGAAGACGGCATCGGAGAAGAGGATCAGTCGCTCGGGGTTTGGGTGCTTGGCTGCCATGGCATGTGTAGCCCGTCGTGATGATCGTTGACACCTTGATAACCTTTCTAATTGCTTTAAGAAGGTTACTTGGCGTGTTGGGCTGGAGTGTTCTACGATCTACATAACTTGTCAAGACCTGTTATAGTGGTTATGCAAAGTTTCTTCGCGACCTATCTAATTTCCCCGGATGCCTTGAGCGCTTATGAACCAGGTAACCCCCCCAGCTCTCTTCATTGCCGACTCGCTTGGCCTGGATTTCCTCAATTCCATTGCCGTGCCCGTCGATACCGCCGTGGAATTCATCGGTAATGGTGAAGACCTGCTGTCATGGCTGGACCAGGCTCATCTGGTGCCCAAGGACGTGCTGGAGCAATTCAGGGCCAGCGCCGCACCAGGGGAGCTTGATGCCGTGGCCACCCACGCCCGTGCCTTCAGGGAATGGTTTCGTGGGTTCGTAAGGGAGCGCATGGGCAAGCCGCTGTCGGACGATGCGGTGGCGGCGCTTGATCCGCTCAACCGGATACTGGCGCGTGACGAGGCCTACGGGCAGATCGTGGCGCGGCGGGATAGCGAGAGCTCTGGACTGGCGTTGGAATCGCGCCGTCGCTGGCGCTCCTCCGACACACTGTTGATTCCGATCGCACGAAGCATCGCGGACCTGCTGACGACGGAGAATTTCAGCGATGTAAAGGCATGCCAGGGCCATGCCTGCACGCTGTTATTTGTCGATCACACGCGTGGCCGCGCCAGGCGCTGGTGCAACATGGCCGTGTGCGGCAACCGCGCCAAGCAGGCGGCGCATCGTGAGCGTGCGGGGAAAGCGGCGGAGTCTGCGCAGCGTCGCGCGTGAAGTGTCGTGCCGTTGCACATCCACGTAGGTGCATTGGCCGCGAAGTGGATTGAGCATCGTTGGATGTTCGTGCCGACGTCACTTTGAGAAAATCCGTATGGAATCGCCGCGCATGACTCGGGATCATTCACGTGCTGCCGGCGCACCGGCAGTCGGGTGTAGAAACCTGGTTTAGGTCCGGACCCCGCAGCCGTACTAGCTGCGGGGCCCGGGTTTCCGTCTTGCGGCGGGCGAACAGGCGGGCTTATGCCCGGCCGTCCTAAACCGGTTTTCTACCCTGGCTCGCCCGCCACCATACCCTTTCTCGAAAATAGGGCTTGGCCATATGAGCCATGGAGGCGGATGAACACATCCGGCTAGCGAAATTGCCCGGGTCGCTATCGTAAAGCGATGACCCCGGCGAGGGGCGCAAAGTCCAGTGTGTTCATCCGCCCGATCCGTCAAGGTGACCGCATATACTGCCCTGGGGGGCATGTATGTCATTTGGAACTAACCTTGGTGACCGCATCATCAAGGTCAATCACGCCGGCGAGCACGGTGCCATCAATATCTATTCCGGCCAGATTCTCATGGCTCGAATCACCGCCCGGAGCTTGCTCGAACAGCTTGTCGAGTTCCGGTCGGAAGAAGAAAAGCACAGGGCGATCTTCCTTGCCGAATTGCAGCGTCGTGGACGACCACGCTGTCGCAGCTACTGGCTCTGCGGCATTGGCGGCTACCTGCTCGGACTGATCACGGGTCTGCTTGGTCGGCGCGCCATTGCCGCGACGACGGTCGCAGTTGAGGCCGTCGTACTCAAACACCTGGAGCATCAGTTATGTGTGTTGAATGGCTGCGATCCAGCCGCCACAACCGCCATATCAGCCATCGTTTCGGAGGAGCGGCAGCACCACGATCAATCCGAAGCACATCTTGAAGGCCATAGATTCTGGCGTGCGGTGATTGAGCCGGTCGTCTCTGCATCTACTGAGGCGGTCATCTGGCTTGGTATGAGGCTCTGAAGCGCAAAGAAAAAAGCCCCGGTCTCCCGGGGCCTTTTTTGTTCAGCCAGACATATCGCTTAAAGCAACGGCACCAACAACAACGCCACGATATTGATGATCTTGATCAATGGATTCACCGCAGGCCCCGCGGTGTCCTTGTACGGATCACCCACGGTATCGCCGGTCACTGCCGCCTTGTGCGCATCGGATCCCTTGCCGCCGAAATTCCCGTCTTCGATATATTTCTTGGCGTTATCCCAGGCGCCACCACCGGTGGTCATCGACACCGCCACGAACAGGCCGGTGACAATAGTGCCGATCAGCACGCCGCCCAGTGCCTGCGCGCCGGCTTCGCTGCCGCCGAGCCACTTGAAGAGGAACAGCACCACCACGGGCACCAGTACCGGCAGCAGGGAGGGAACGAGCATTTCCTTGATCGCCGAACGGGTAAGCATGTCCACCGCGCGGGAGTAATCCGGCTTGGTGGTGCCTTCCATGATGCCCTTGATCTCGCGGAACTGGCGGCGTACTTCCTCCACCACGGCGCCGGCAGCGCGGCCCACCGCTTCCATCGCCATGGCGGCGAAGAGGTAGGGGATCAGGCCGCCGATCAGCAGGCCAATGATCACGTAGTGGTTGGAGAGGTCGAAAGGCACCTGTGCCACGCCAAGGTGCTGGCTGAGGTTATGCGTGTAATCGGCAAATAGCACCAGCGCTGCCAGCCCGGCCGAACCGATCGCGTAACCCTTGGTCACCGCCTTGGTGGTGTTGCCTACCGCGTCCAGCGGGTCGGTCACGCCGCGCACTTCCGGCGGAAGCTCGGCCATCTCGGCGATGCCGCCGGCGTTGTCGGTGATCGGGCCATAGGCATCCAGGGCCACGATCATGCCGGTCATGCTGAGCATGGCGGTGGCGGCAATGGCGATGCCGTAGAGGCCGGCCAGGTCGTAGGCGCCCCAGATCGCTGCGCATACGGCCAACACCGGGAGTGCCGTCGACTTCATCGACACGCCCAGGCCCGCGATGATGTTGGTGGCATGGCCGGTGAGCGAGGCCTTGGCCACGTGGCGTACCGGACCGTACTCGGTGGCGGTGTAGTACTCGGTAATCACCACCATGGCGCCGGTGAGGGCCAGGCCGATCAGTTCGCAACCAAACAGCTTGCCCGCGCCGAAGGTCGAGTCGCCCATCAGGCCCTGCGTGATCGGGTAGAAGGCGATGGCCGCAAGGATGGCCGACACCGCCACGCCTGCGTACAGGGCGTTCATGATCTTGCCCTTGCCGGCCCGCACGAAGAAGGTGCCGATGATCGAGGCCACGATCGAGGCGCCGCCCAGTACCAGCGGGAACAGCGCGCCGTTGGTGCCGGTCTGCTCGGCCATCACGCCGCCCAGCAGCATGGTGGCGATCAGGGTGACGGCGTAGGTCTCGAAGAGGTCGGCGGCCATGCCCGCGCAGTCGCCGACGTTGTCACCCACGTTGTCGGCGATAACCGCCGGGTTGCGCGGGTCGTCCTCGGGGATGCCGGCCTCGACCTTGCCCACCAGGTCCGCGCCTACATCCGCGCCCTTGGTGAAGATGCCGCCGCCCAGACGGGCGAAGATGGAGATCAGCGAGGATCCGAAGGCCAGGCCCACCAGGGCGTGCAGTGCCTCCATCTGGGGCAGACCGTAGTGCAGCAGCACGCCGTAATAGCCGGCCACGCCCAGCAGGGCCAAGCCCACCACCAGCATGCCGGTGATGGCGCCGCCCCGGAAGGCGACCTTCAGCGCGCTGGCCAGGCCGTTTCGGGCGGCCTCGGCAGTGCGGACATTGGCCCGTACCGAGACATTCATGCCGATATAGCCGGTGGCACCAGAGAGGATGGCGCCGATGGCAAAACCGATGGCCGTGGCCCAGGCCAGGGCGAAGCCCACGATAAGGAAAAGAACGATGCCGACCATGCCGATGGTGGCGTATTGCCGGTTCAAGTAGGCTCGCGCACCTTCCTGGATGGCGGCGGCGATTTCCTGCATCCGTTCGTTGCCGGGGGACTGCGCCAGGATCCATCGAACGGATAAAGCGCCGTAAATAACTGCCAGGACCGCACAAGCCAGGGCGATCCACAAGCCGTACTGCTGCAGCATCGAAGCCTCCTCGTTGGTTGTCGGGCCGTTCCCCTGAAAGCAACGGACCGGCTGAGTATAGGCAGACGATGGGCGCCGGGGTGTTGTGCGGCGCACGAAAAAGGGCGGCCGCGAGGGGCCGCCCTTTCCGATACAGGCCTGTGGGGACTACTGCGAGTTGATGACGATGTCGGCAATCAACCCGGTGGTGATGGCGACCAATACGAAATCATTGTCGGCGCGCACCCAGCGGTAACCACGGGGCGGCTCGCGCAGGCGATAGCTGCGGTAGTCAGTCACATAGTGCCCGCGGTCGCGGTACTGCGGCGGCAGGGCATGTCCACGCTCCCATCGACCGTGACCATTACCGCCGCGGTTGTCGTGGTGATCGTCGCGGTGATCGTCGCGATGATCGTAACGATTATCGTGGCCGTGATCGTCGTGGTCGCGATCGCCGTCCCGGTCATGCGGCGGTTGGGCCATGGCGATGCTCGTGACCGAGAGCAGCAGGCCGCCGAGCAACAGGCTTCGGATCGGTTTCATGTTAATTCCTCAGGTGGGGAAAAAGCGTGGCGCGGCCTGCATGCAGGCCGCGCCACGATCGAGCGATCAACGTGTTGCCATATCCAGGATGATACCCGTGGCAATGGCAACCAGCAGGTAGTCGCTGCCGTCGTGCACCCAGTGGTAGCCGCGCGGCGGCGGACGCAGGCGGTAGTAGCCGTAATTATTTACGACATACACCGGCCCGTTGTAGCGATGGCCGCGGACCCAGTGGCCGCGATAAGGCCCGGGGTGGCCGCCGTAATAGTGCGGATGGCCGTAGTAGCGCGGCGGCGGGGGGCGATGGCCGTAACCGCGGTCGTATCCACGGTGATCATAGTCACGGCGGTCGTTACCGCGGTGATCGTTGCCTCGGCGGTCGTCACCCCGGCGGTCGTCATGGCCATTACGGTCACGGTCGTGCCCAGGCGGCTGGGCGAATGCCGACAGGCTCGCGCAGCCCAGGGCGACGGCAGCGGCGATGCGGGTAAGTCGGTTCATGGCCATTCCTCCGGTAAAGCCCGATGCCTTTCTTGAAACTTTCGAAAGGGCGGGCGGCAGCTGCAATGTAGGGTGGCGAACCTGAACGACAAGGGTGGAAAGCGAGGCTACCGTCGCTTTTGTTCAGCCTACGGAAGGGCGCTCGAAACGGAGCGCCGCAGGGCGCCCAGGGAGGTCAAGCGTGACCACGCGTTCGGGTGAGCGGGCAATCACTTTGCCGTCACGGATCACCGCCAGGCGAGCGGCCTTCAGGCGTATTGCCTCCACGGTATCCGCCGCCTGCAAAAGCACCATGTCCGCCCGCTTACCGACCTCGATACCGTGGCCATCCAGGCCCATCACCCGAGCTGCATTGGCGGTCACCGCATCAAAACATGCTCGCGTGCCGTCGCGGCTGGTCATCTGCGCCACGTGCAGGCCCATGTGGGCAACCTCGAGCATGTCGGCCGAACCCATCGCGTACCAGGGGTCCATCACGCAGTCGTGGCCGAACGCCACATTGACGCCCGCGGCCATCAGCTCGGGTACGCGGGTCATGCCGCGACGCTTGGGGTAGGTATCGTGGCGGCCTTGCAAGGTGATGTTGATCAGCGGATTGGCGATCGCGTGCACCTGGCTTTCCGCGATCAGCGGAATCAGCTTGGAAACGAAATAGTTATCCATCGAATGCATGGACGTCAGGTGCGAACCGGTGACGCGCCCCTGCAGGCCGGTACGGATCGTCTGTGCCGCCAGCGTCTGGATATGCCGAGACATGGGATCGTCAGTCTCGTCGCAGTGCATGTCCACCATCAGGCCGCGTTGGGCGGCCAGTTCGCACAGCCAGCGGATCGATTCGGCGCCATCGGCGTCCGTGCGTTCGAAGTGCGGGATACCGCCAACCACGTCCACGCCGCGATCGAGCGCGCGCACGAGGTTTTCTTTCGCGTTCGCCGAGCGCAGCAGGCCATCCTGGGGGAAGGCCACCAGCTGCAGGTCCAGGTAGGGTGCCACGCGCTTGCGGACTTCCAGCAGGGCATCGACGGCGAGCAGCCGGTCATCGCAGATATCCACGTGGCTGCGGATGGCGCCGATACCCTGCGCCACGGCCATGTCGCAGTAGGCCATGGCGCGCTCGATCAAAGCATCGACGGTAAGCGTGGGCTTGAGCTCGCCCCACAAGGCGATGCCCTCCAGCAGGGTGCCGGAGATATTCATCCGGGGCAGGCCCAGCGACAGCGTGGCGTCCATGTGGAAATGCGCGTCGACGAACGGCCTCGTCGCCAGGCGGCCGTGCGCATCAATCGTCTCGGCGGCGCTTGCTTCGAGCGGCTCGCCCACATGGGCGAACTTTCCATCCCGGATGCCGATGTCTACGGTGCGGCCATCCACCAGTCGGGCACCGCGTAATAGGAGGTCCATGGATGTCCCAGTCAGGATTAACGTCCTGATGATACGGCGGTCGCACTACCTGCGACAGCACGTGATGATCATGTCCCGGCGGATTTCACGCGCGGAAATCCTATCGAAGGGAAAATGGAGGTCGATGAGGCTCTCCGCCAAACTGGCCATCCTTGCCGACGCTGCCAAGTACGACGCCTCGTGCTCGTCGTCGGGCGGGCAAAAGCGTGATTCGCGCGCCACGGGCGGCATCGGCTCGAACGAGGGCATGGGCATCTGCCACGCATACGCTCCGGACGGGCGATGCATCTCGCTGCTGAAGATCCTGCTCACCAACTTCTGTGTGTACGACTGCGTGTATTGCATCAATCGCCGCAGCAGCAACGTGCAACGGGCACGTTTCACGGTAGAGGAAGTGGTGGGGCTCACCCTGGACTTCTACCGGCGTAACTACATCGAAGGGCTGTTCCTGTCCTCGGGCATCATCCAGTCGCCGGACTACACCATGGAGATGCTGGTGCGCGTGGCGCGTTCCTTGCGCAGCGAACACCGGTTCGGCGGCTACATCCACCTGAAGACCATCCCCGATGCCTCTCCCGAACTGATCGACGAAGCCGGGCGTTGGGCTGACCGCCTGTCGATCAACATCGAGCTTCCCACCGAAGGCGGCCTCAAGGCGCTCGCGCCTGAAAAGGATGCCCGCGATATTCGCCGCGCGATGGGGCGGCTGCGCCTGTCGATCGAGGAAGCCAAGGCCGAGAAGAAGGCGCCGCGTTTTGCGCCGGCCGGGCAAAGCACGCAGATGATCGTGGGTGCGGACGCGGCCAGCGATCGAGACGTGCTGGCCACCAGTACCAACCTCTACTCGAGCTACAAGCTCAAGCGTGTCTACTACTCCGCGTTTAGTCCCATCCCCGATTCGTCGCGAGCGCTGCCCTTGCGCCCACCGCCGCTGATACGCGAACACCGGCTTTACCAAGCCGATTGGCTGATGCGTTTCTACGGGTTCGAGGCGGACGAAATTGCCCCGCCCGGTGACGACGGGATGTTATCGCTGGACGTGGATCCCAAACTCGCCTGGGCCTTGCGCCACCGCGGTCAATTCCCGGTGGATCTGAATACAGCGCCCCGGGAAATGCTCCTGCGCGTGCCGGGCCTGGGGGTGCGTAATGCCGATCGGCTGATTCGCATGCGCGCCCACCGTCGGATCCGCTTCGATGACCTGGGCAGACTGCGCCTGCCGGTACGCAAGCTCGCGCCCTTCGTGCAAACGATGGACTACCGCCCACGCGTCGAGGCCGACAGCGGCGCGGTACAGGCCTCGCTCGCGCCGCCCCGGCAGGCGGATCTGTTCGGCCACTAGCGGTGTTCGCCATTCATCTCGTCGACGGATCGGACCTGGATCTGTGGCGTACGCGGGCACGCGAGCTGTTGGCGGCGGACGTTCCTCCCGACCAGGTCGAGTGGCTCGCGGACGGTCACGATGGCCTGCTGGCTGTCGAGACCTCCTTGCCAGGCATTCGCGTGGCGCTCGCCCCCGTACCGCGCCGATTCATCGCATTGGCGGACGTCGTGCTGGCCCACACCGACAGGCGCCGCCACGCCACGCTCTACCGCTTGTTGTGGCGCCTGATCCATGGCGAGCGCGGGCTGCTGGACATAGCCGCCGACCAGGACGTGGCCTGGGCTACCCGTGCCGCGAAGGCGGTGCAACGTGACATGCACAAGATGAAGGCCTTCGTGCGTTTCCGCGAAGTCGCCGGCCCCGAAGGGCCGGTGTTCATTGCCTGGTTCGAACCCGACCACGACATCCTGCCCCGCGTGGCGCCCTTCTTCAGTCGCCGCTTCACCGGCATGCGCTGGTCGATCCTTACGCCCAAACGCAGCGCCCACTGGAATGGCAACACGCTCACGATGGGTCCGGGCGCTGAGAAAGCCGACGCGCCCAACCAGGATGCGCTGGAAGATCTCTGGCGCACCTATTTTGCCGCGATCTTCAACCCCGCTCGACTGAAAGTGGACGCGATGAAGCGCGAAATGCCGGTGCGTTACTGGAAGAACCTGCCCGAGGCCGGGTTGATCCCCGGCTTGATCCGCGATGCCGCACCGAGGATGGAGGCGATGGTCAAGGCGCATCCCACCGAACAGCAAAACCGTATCCCCGCACCGACGATGCGCGCGGTCGAGGCCGTGCCTGAGGGCAGCCTGGCGCACCTGAAACGCGAGGCTCAGGACTGCCGTCGTTGCCCGCTCTGGGAGCCTGCCACGCAGACGGTGTTCGGCGAGGGGCCGGCGCACGCGCGCATCGTGGTGATCGGCGAGCAACCGGGTGACCAGGAAGATCTTGCGGGCCGGCCCTTCATGGGACCCGCCGGGAAATTGTTCGACCGGGCATTGGCAGAAGCGGGCATATCGCGCGATGCGCTTTACGTGACCAATGCGGTGAAGCACTTCAAGTTCGAGCCACGCGGCAAGCGCCGCCTCCACCAGCGCGCCAACGCCGCGGAACAGGCCGCGTGCCGGCCGTGGCTGGCGGCGGAACTCGACCGCATCAAGCCCCGCGCCATCGTGTGCCTGGGGGCGATGGCGGCGCAGGCGATCTTCGGGCCTTCATTTCGCCTGCTCAAGGAGCGTGGGCAATGGCGCGAGGTTGCCGAGGGCATGCGCGCCTTCGCCACCGTGCATCCGTCGTACCTGTTGCGATTGCCGGACGAAGGTGCCCGCGAGGATGCCTATGCGCAGTTCGTATGCGACCTGTCGATGCTTGCCAAGGCGCTGGAAGACTAGCCGCTGTCAGTCGACGCGGCAGAATACCGCCTTCAGATACCGGCCTTCGGGCACGGTGGCGGCCACCGGGTGGTCCGCGCCGGCGCCGGACATTTCCAGTACCTGGATGCTGCGCCCGGCGTTGAGCGCCACGCGACGCAACATCTCCAGGAAGTCGCCTTCCGAGACCAGGCCCGTGCATGAGCATGTGAGCAGGATGCCGCCGGGCGCGATCACGTCCAGCGCGGTACGGTTCATCGCGAAGTATTTCTTCAGCGCCGGGACGACCTGGTTGCGGTCGCGGGTGAGCTTGGGCGGGTCCAGTACCACGGCATCCCAGGTTCGGCCTTCTGCGATCGCCGCCCGTAGCCATTCGAACACATCGCCTTGCTCGAAGGTGGCCTGGACGTTGTTGAGCCCGGCGTTGTCGCGCGCGATCTCCAGGATGGCGGCGTCGGCATCCACGCCGATGGCATCGAGCGCGCCGCCGGCCATCGCATGTACCGCAAAGCCGCCGGCGTTGCAGCACAGGTCAAGCACACGCTTGCCACGGGCCAGGCGCGCGAACGTGGCGCGATTGTCGCGCTGGTCGGCGAAGAAGCCGGTCTTGTGGCCCAGGCCTGGCGCTGAGCGGAAGCGCAGGCCGTGTTCATGCACTTCCACAGGCTCCGGTGCTTCGCCGCTGCGGCAGTCGAAGGATTCCTGCTTCTGCACGTGCTGTTCGGCGAACCAGTACAGCGAGCTTCCCGGGAAGCATTCGGCGAGCGTAGCGTGGATGGCCTCGCGGAAGCGCCACATGCCGGCAGCGAAATATTCCACCACCAGGGAGTTGGCGTAGCGGTCCACCACCAAGCCGGATAACCCGTCGCCTTCGCTATGCACCACTCGCCAGGCGTCGCTGACGTCATCGAGTGACAGCAACTCGCGCCGCAATGCTACGGCCTTGCGGATGCGTGCCGCTATCCAGGCATCGTCGATGACGTCGTAGCCATTACCCAGCACGCGCAGCGCGATCCGGGCATGCCCGTTCCAGAAGCCACGGCCAACGATGTTGCCCCGGCTGTCGGCGATATCCACCACCGTGCCGGGGGGCAGGCGGGCGTCGGGCTTGTGGACCTGGGCCGACCATACCCAGGGATGGCCGGGCGGTCGGTCGGATTTGAGGCGGATGACGGGGAGTGCGGGATTATCCATCCACGCATGATAGCCGACCCTCTAGCGTAGCTTGAGGATCAGCCAGGACACCGCCGCCAGCAGGTTGATGCCTATGCGCGAGGAACCGCCCCCGCCAAGCCATGCGCCCCAGCCGTAGGTGCCCACGTGATAGTCGATGCCGATGTGCGCACCCTGTGCCAGGTGCACGATCAGATAGAAGAACGCGCCGGCATGCAGTTCATAGTGGATCAGCGGCAACGACAGAAGCGGCACCTGCAGCCCCTGTGCCCACATCGACAGGCCCTGGCCGCGACCGTCGTTGGCCACCAGGAGCACGCCAGCCACCAGGATGAAGGCGTAGAGCACGGCACCCAGGATATCCACCAAGGCATGCATGCCGCCGCCACCGGCCAGCAGGCGATAGGTCATCGACGACAGGCCGAAGAAGCCGCCGGCTATCTGTATCAGGCCAATCAGGCGGAAGAGGAAAAGCGTCATGCGGGGCTCCAGGAATAACGTCTACGACAGATCATCGGCGATTTCGCCAAGGTCCGCGATGTGTTGCTCCCACCATCGCGGTTCGGCGGCGAAGGGAAAGGCAGCGGGAAAGGCCGGATCGCCCCAGCGCTGGGCGATCCAGCCGGCGTAGTGCACCTGGCGCATGGCACGCAGCACGGGCACCAGTGCAAGTTCGGATTCGTCGAATTCGCGGAACTGGGTATAGCCCTCCAGTAACGCGCGCATCGAGGCATCGTCGCCAGCAAGCATCCACAGGTCCTGCACTGCCGGGCCCATGCGTGCATCGTCAAGGTCGACGAAATGCGGGCCATCGTCGGTCCACAAGACATTGCCGGGGTGGCAATCCCCATGCAGGCGCAGGGCACGCCACGGCCCATAGGCCTCCAGGCGATCATCGATCGCTTCGCCCACGCGTGCAGCGGCAAGCCGGTATGACTCGCGAACGGACACCGGGATCAGCGGCGAGGTGAGTACCGCGTTGCAAGGTTCGCTTACCATCGTCTTGCGGTCCAGGCGTCCACGCGCCTGGAAGGGCTCCTTCGCCCCTACCAGGTGAATGCGCGCGATCAGCCGTCCCAGCCACTCGAGCTGGTCGGTGGATTCCAGCGACGGCGCGCGACCGCCGCGGCGGGGATAAAGCGCATAGCGGAAGCCGTTGTGGTGCAGCAGCGTGTCGTGGCCGAATCGCAGCGGCGCCACCATGGGAATTTCAGCTTCCGCCAGTTCGCCGGCAAAGCGGTGTTCCTCGGCAATGGCAGCATCGCTCCATCGGCCGGGACGGTAGAACTTGCCCACCAGGAACCCGCCGTCTTCCAGGCCCACCTGGAACACGCGGTTCTCGTAGCTGTTGAGGGTAAGCAGGCGCCCGTCGGTCCACAGGCCCGTGGCCTCCACCGCCTGCAGCACCACGTCGGGCGACAGGGCGGCGTAGGGCGCGTCGTGGCTCACTTGCCGAAGCCGGCCGGCGCCACTTTGCGGGTGGGCACCACGGCCATGGTCAGCCGCGACAGGCACACCAGGGAATCTTCTTCGTTGACGATGCGGATTTCCCACACTTGCGTGCTCCGTCCCAGGTGCACGGCTTTCGCGGTGCCGGTGACCAGACCCGAACGCACGCCGCGGATATGGTTGGCGTTGATGTCCAGGCCCACGGCCACCTCGATGGCGGGATCGAGCGCAAGCATGGCCGCGGTGCTGCCCACGGTCTCAGCCAGTACCACGGACGCTCCGCCATGGAGCAGGCCAAACGGCTGGTGGGTACGGTGGTCCACCGGCATGGTGGCTGAGAGCCAGTCATCGCCTACCGCGGTGAAGGCGATGCCGAGCGTGGCCATCATCGTGTTCGTGCTCCAGCCATTGATGCGGGCCAGGTCGGTGGATTGCTTCCAGATGGACATGCTTGATCTCCTGCGCGTTGGGCCGCATTGTCGTGGTTCTTCCCACTTGGCGACAATGCGCAGGTGCACACCGTAACCCTGAAAGCCTCCGGCCACCGTTTCGACGTGGCGCCGGGTGAAACCGTGCTTGAGGCGGCGCAACGGGCGGGCATCGCCCTGCCGTATTCCTGCCAGGGCGGTGTGTGCGGCAGCTGCAAGGCCACCTTGTTGCAGGGCGCCTGCGACTACCCGCGCAATCCCCCTGTGGCCCTATCGGCGGCCGAGCAGGTGCGCCATTCCATCCTTACCTGCCAGGCGGTCCCCCTGGGCGACATCACCATCGCTTCGCGCGAGGTGGCGTCAGTCGAGGATATTCCGAGGGTAAGGATCAACGTCCGCGTGGCGCGCAAGGAGCGCCTGGCAGGCGACGTGATCGGCCTGCGCCTGGTACCGGTGCACGACACGCCGCTGCGCTGGCTGCCGGGACAATACCTGGACATCGTGCTTGAAGACGGCAAGCACCGGCCGTTTTCCATCGCCAGCAGCCCGGCAGACGACCACGGCATCGAATTGCATGTGCGCCACGTGGCTGGCGGCGGCTTCACCGCGTATGTCGACACCACCCTGGCGGTGGGCGACACGCTGGAAATCGAAGGACCCAAGGGCACCTTCGTTCCCCGCGAGGATACCGAGCGCCCCATGGTGTTCATGGCTGGCGGCACGGGCTTCGCGCCGATCAAGGCCATCGTGGAGCATTTCCTGGCCCTGGGCACGCAACGCGAGATCACCGTGTACTGGGGGGCCCGCGTGGAACCGGACCTCTACGACCGCGAGCGCGCCGAGGGATGGGCCGCGCGGCATCCGGGCCTGCGTTTCATCCCGGTGTTGAGTGATGCAGACGAGGCTCGCCAGGTGGGCATGCGTGCGGGACTGGTGCATGAGGCGGTGCTGGAGGACTGGCCTGATCTTTCGGGCGTGGACCTTTACATGAGCGGCCCGCCAGCGATGATCGCGGCCAGCCGCGAGCGCTTCGTGGCCGCCGGATTGCCCGAAGACCACCTCTACTTCGACTCGTTCGAATACGCGCCCGACGTGCTGGCCAGCATCCTGGCCGCCCGGGCCGGGATCCACGGGCTCTAGCGGTTAGTTCTTGCCCTTGGCCAGCGGCAGCTGGGCCTGGCGCCAGGCCTCGACGCCGCCACCGAGCGTGTGCACCCGGGTGAAGCCGGCCTTGACCAGGCGGGCGGCGGCCTTGTCCATGCCGCGGCCGTCCTTGTCCACGATCACCACCGGCAGTTCGCGGACCTTGGCCAGTTCCTTGTTTTCAGGATCGAACTGGCTGGGCGGGACGTGCCTGGAGCCCGGGATATGGGCTTTTTCGTAGTCAGCATAGGCTGAGATATCCACCACCAGCGGGCTCTCGCGGTTGATCAGCAGGGTGAGCGAGGCCGGGGTCAATTCCTTCCACTTGCGGGTGAGCCGCAGGATCTCGGTGACGATCAGGGCCAGCACCAGCGCCACGAACAGGGCAAGCAGGAAAGGGTGGTTGCCCAGGAACTGGGGCAGTTTGTGCAGCACGTCGTTCATCGATGCATCCAGGCAGTCAGCCTTCGATTATAGCCTTTCAGGTGCCCGTTTATTGCGGCGGCGAGATGTTCGGGATACCGCTCATCAGCCACCACTTGTGCTTTTCCGGGTCGTAGCGCCACACCTGGTGATCCACCACGCTGCGTTCGGCCTGGGTGTTGTTGTTGATCAGGTTGATCTGCACCACCTGGCGCACTTCATTGGGGTTGTCGCCGGGCATCGGGCCGACGCCTTCGTCGTAGCCGCTCACGCGCACCTGCGCCCAGCGCGACAACTCCATCGACGAAGGCGGGTTGGCTTCCAGCACTTTCGGATCGACGAAGGACAGCGCACTGCGGGCATCGCCCCAGCGCACCACCGAGCCGTAGCGGTTGAGCGTCTCGGTCATGGAATCGGAGCGGCGGTCGCTGGCGCAACCGGCAAGCGCGCTAGCCATCACGGCCAGGATCAGGATAAGTCGGCGCATCGGTGCATTCCCCTTGGTGATCTTAAAGCCCCATCCGAAGGGTCGATTGTGCCGCATCACGCCTTGCGGCGCTTGGCCACGAAGCGTGCCTCGAGGGTGGCGGCCGGCTTGCCGCCAGGTCCGGGCACGGTGACAAGAACCTGCGCACGGGCATGCGCGTGGCGGGCCCAGTCGGCGAAGAAGACTTCCCAGTCGGCGCCTTCAGCCAGCACGGCGATGGCCTGGAAGTCGTCCCATACCGGCTGCAGGTAGCTCACCGTGGATTTGCCCACGAAGATGTCCGCATCCTGGCCGCGGGCGTGCATGGCAAGCTCCACCAGGCCCCAGCCGGCCAGCGTCATCACGCTGGCGAGGCTGCCGCCGAACGCGCAGCCCTTGTCGTTCACGTTGGGTGCCAGGGGCGCGCTCATCACAAGCCGGGCTGAGTCCCATGCGTGCAGCCGAAGTTGCATGGCCTGCACCAGCGGGATGCGTGCAAGCAGCGTGGAAAGGTGTTGCGAGGGTTCGGTCGGCATGGCGCGGCAGTCTGCCGCTCCGGGCGGGCAGGGGCAAGCAAGGTAGACTTCATGGCCTTATGCAGGACACGTCGATTCATTCGCTCCAGGGTCGCCGAGTGGCGATCACCCGGCCTGCCGGCACCGCCGCGGCACTGGTCGCGGCAGTGCGTGCCCGCGGTGGAACGCCGGTGTTGCTGCCTGGTCTTTCGTTGCGTGAGGCACAGGACACTCGGGCTGCCGCCATGGCGCTCGATCACGCATTGACTGCCGATGTGATCGTGTTCACCAGCCCCGCGGCCGTAGCGCATGCCCGGCAGCTGCATCCGCTGGTCACCCGGGCGCAGGTCTGCGCACTGGGCGCCGGCACCGCGAAGGCGCTTGCCCGCGCGGGCATCGAGGATGTGCACTTTCCCGATCGCGAGGACAGCGAGGGGTTACTGGCCATGGACATCATGTCGCAGCTTGGCCATGCGCGTGTGGCCCTGGTGGGCGCGGCCGGTGGCCGGGGCATCCTGCGTTCGGTGTTGCGTGAACGCTCGGCACGGTTCGACGAGGCGCATGTGTACCGGCGCGGCTCCGCACGGCTGGATGCGCGGCATCGTGCCGCGGCCAGCGCCTTCATTCGCCGCGACCTCGTGCTGCTGTCGAGCGCCGAAGCCCTGGGCAATCTTCGTCGGGGACTCGACGGGGCCCCATGGCAGGCTTTGCTCGGCGCGGCCTGGATCGTCAGCAGCGAGCGCCTGGCCACCATGGCCCGCGATGCGGGTATTGGCAGGGTCCACGTGGCTTCATCGGCACAAGGCCCGGCGCTGCTGGATAGGGCGGCGCGCGTTCACGATTGACGACCCCGTTACGCGCTCCTGTTAGCATGCAGCGCATGAGCGAAACGACTCCCGACCAGCCCGAGCCTGTCGCGTCCAGCACGCCGGCATCGCCCCGCATCTCTTCGCCGGCGCCCATCGGCCGCGCCGCCCCACGCCGCGGCGGCACCATCGCCCTGGCCCTGCTGGTGGCCCTGGTCGCCCTCGCCGGCACCGCGTACGTCGCCTGGCGTGGCTGGCAACTGGAACAGGCCAACGCCGCCGGCGGACGTGCGGTGGACGATCTCCGCCAGCAGGTCGGCAGCCTGGGCCAGCAGGTGAACAACCTTCGCGACGAGCGCGCCAGCCTTCGCCAGCGCCTTGCCGATGCCGATGGCGTGAACCGTTCGCTGCGCGAAGACGTGCTGGGCAATGCCGAGCGCACGCGCAACCTGGAAGACGCCGTCGCCCGGTTGTCCGAGCGCAGCGTCAGCGGCCACGACACCATGCTGCTGGACGAGGCCGAATCGCTGCTGCGCATGGGTCGCGAGCGCTTCGTGCTGTTCAACGACGCCGGCGGCGCCATCGCTGCCTATACCTCGGCTGATCAAGCGCTGGCCGCGGTGAACGACGGTGCCTATTCCGGCGTGCGGCAAAGCCTCAACGCCGAGCGCGAGGCATTGTCGAAGGTGAAGGTGCCGGCGATGACGCACGACCTTTCCCTGATCTCGGCGATGCGCACCGACCTTGCGCAGATGCCTTACCGTCCGGTGGACATGCCGGTGGCCGAAGCAGGGGGCGAAGGGTTCTTTGCTCGTGCTGGCCATGCCCTGGCCGGTGTGATCAGCATCCAGCGCGACGACGGCACCCCGCTGGCGATGGCCGACGGTCGCCTGGCGCGTGAACTGGCGCTGCTCGACCTCGCCCAGGCACAGGCTGCCTTGCTCGCATTCGACGACAAGGGCCGCACCGACGCCCTGCGTCGCGTCGATGCGACGCTGGAAAAGAACTTTGATCCGAGCGACGCCCGCGTACGCCAGGCACGTGCGCAGATCGCCGACATGCTGCTGGAAACCACCGGCAACGTTGCTCCGCCGCAGTTGGGTGCGGCGCTGGCGGAGTTGTCCAATACGCGTTCGGTGCATGCCTTGCACGGCGCACCGGCAGCACCCGCCGCGCCCTCGTCGGCACCGGCGCAGGGCAGGCCATGAAGCCCTGGCGCTGGTTGCTGCTGTTGATTTTCGTGGCGGCCGTGGCCGCCTTCGGCTGGCACTGGATCGCCGCGGACCCGGGCCTGGTGTTCGTGCGCATCCGCGGCGTGCGCATCACCACCACGGTGGTCTTCGCCATCGTCGCCTTGCTGGTGATCTGGTTCCTGCTCGGCTCGCTGTGGTTCCTGCTGCGCTGGCCGTTCGATGCCACCACGCGTCGCCATCGTCGGCAAAGCCGCCGTCGTTTCAGCGACGGCATCATCGCCTTGTTCGAAGGTCGCAACGCCGATGCCGAGCGCGATCTGGCCCGCGCTTCGCGCTACGAGCCGCTGCGCGCGGCATCGCTGCTCGGCGCCGCGGAAGCGGCCAGCCGGCGTGGCGAGAAAGCACGCGCCATCGAATCGCTCGACCAGGCGGCCCAGATCACCCCGGCCACCGCGCGCATCGTGCGTGCACGGCTTTTGCGCCTGGACGGCCGTCCCCAGGAATCGGTGGCGCTGCTGGCCGCCGACGCCGACAGTCGTAGCCTGCCGCCCGCGGGCTGGGTGGAGCTGGCCGAATCCGCCGTCTTGGCCGGCGACACGCGCCGCGCCCGTGATTGCCTGGAGCCGCTGCAGAAGAGTGGCGTGCTGTCCACGAAGCAGCTGGCGGACCTGGAGAATCGCATCCTGCTGATGTCCATCGCCCGTGCGCCCGATGGCGCAGCCCTGAGCGAATTCTGGTCGCAGTTGCCAAAGACCCAGCGCCGGTCCGCGGCCGTGGTCGATGCCTATGCGCGCCGTGCCGCGGGCTTTGGCCAGAACCTGGCCGCGATGGACGAAGTGGAATCGTCGCTGCGCCGCGAGTGGTCTTCGTCGCTGGCGGCCACCTACGGCGCGCTTGGCGTGGACGACATCGAAACGCGCATGCGCCGCGCCGAGGGCTGGCTCGATGCGCATCCGAACGATGCCTCGCTGCTTACCGCGCTCGGCCGCATGTGCGTGCGCCTGAAGCTGTGGGGAAAGGCACGGGCGTATCTGGAACGCGCATTGGCGCTGGCGCCGGATCCGCTGGCCTGGGAAGCACTGGGGGACACCTGCGTGGGGCAGGGTGAAACCAGCCTCGCCCACCGCTGCTATCGCAATGCTCTTGCGATCGCCCGTGGCGAGACCGCCGAACCGATGCCCACGGTGCATGCCAGCCGCATCGATACCCGGCCGGTGGCCGTGGAAGAACGCGACGTGCACGGCGTGCCACGCCTGCCGAAGTAACTACAGCGGTGTGAGATTGGCGTAGGCCAGAACCAGCCACTTGGAACCGGCATCGGTGAAGTTCACCTGTATGCGGGTGTGCGCCCCACCGCCTTCAGCACTGACCACCACGCCTTCGCCGAAGCTCGGGTGCGACACGCGCGAGCCCAGCGCCACGGGCAGCGTGTCGGCCACCGGGGCGGCGTAGGCGCTGCCCGCGCCGCCGTAGACAGGCCGCGATACCTGCACGCGCGGCCGCACTTCGTCCACCAGTTCTGCGGGAATCTCGCCAAGGAATCGCGATGGCCGTGCCAGCATCTCGGTGCCGTGCATGCGGCGCGATTCGGCATGGGTCACGAACAATCGCTCGCGGGCCCGGGTGATGCCCACGTAGGCCAGTCGCCGTTCTTCTTCCAGGCGGTCTTCTTCCACCGTGCGCTGGCTCGGGAACAGGCCTTCTTCCATGCCCACCAGGAACACCACGGGGAACTCCAGGCCCTTGGCCGAATGCAGGCTCATCAGCTGCACGCAATCGTCCCAGGCTTCGCCTTGGCCTTCGCCGGCCTCGAGCGAGGCGTGCGACAGGAAGGCGGTGAGTTCGGTAAGACCGGCATCGATGTCGTCCGCCGTGGGCTCGAAGCGGCTGGCCACGTTGACCAGCTCGTCCAGGTTCTCCACGCGGGATTCGGCATTGCCGCGGCTGTCGCGCTCGTAATAATCGCGAAGACCGGTATGCATGATGGCGTGTTCGATCTGCTCGGCCAGGTTTAGCGCCGAAGGCGAGTCGGCCCCGTCCAGCGGCAGGCCGCCGAAGCTGCGCGCCATCTCCTCGATCATGGAAAGGAACCCCTTCACGGCATTCTTTGATCGTGCCGCAAGCGAGCCGGAGGAGAGTTCCGACAGCGCCGCTTCCCACATCGACGTCGCCTCGCCACGTGCGCGGCGGCGCAGTTCCTCCAGCGTGCGGTCGCCGATGCCGCGCGGCGGCGTGTTCACCGCGCGCTCGAAGGCAGCATCATCATGGCGATTGGCGGTGAGCCGCAGATAGGCCAGGGCGTCCTTGATTTCCGCGCGCTCGAAGAAGCGCAGGCCGCCATACACGCGATAGGGAATATCGCGCTGGATCAGCTGTTCTTCGAAATTCCGCGACTGCGCATTCGAGCGATAAAGAATGGCGCAGTCACGCGCACGACCCTTCTCGGCGATATGCTCGCGAATCCGCTCGATAACGAAACGTGCCTCGTCCTGCTCGTTGTACGCGGCATACAGCGCGATGCGCTCGCCTTCCTCGCCCGCCGTCCACAGCTGCTTGCCCAGGCGACCACCGTTGCGCGCGATCACACTGTTGGCGGCTTTCAGGATGATGGCAGTGGAGCGGTAGTTCTGTTCCAGGCGAATCGTCCGCGCGCCCGGGAAATCGCGCAGGAACTGCTGCACGTTCTCCACACGCGCACCGCGCCAGCCATAAATCGCCTGGTCGTCGTCGCCCACCACGAACACCTTGCCGGTATCACCGGCCAGCATGCGGATCCATGCGTACTGCAGCGTGTTGGTATCCTGGAACTCGTCGATCAGCAGATGCCGCCAACGATTCCGGTAGTGATCCAGCACTTGCGGATCCTTCAACCACAGCTCGTGCGCACGCAGCAGCAGCTCGGCGAAGTCCACCAGCCCCGCACGCTGACAGGCGTCTTCATAAGCTTTGTAGATCTCAACGAAGGTCCGGGTAACCGGATGGTCGCGATGTTCCACATCCTTGGCGCGCTTGCCTTCATCCTTCCAGCTGTTGATCTGCCAGCTGGCCTGTCGAGGCGGAAAACGCGCCTCGTCCAGCCCCATGCCCGCCACCACGCGCTTGACTAGCCGCTGCTGATCGTCCGAATCGAGGATTTGAAACCCCTCCACCAGCCCCGCCTCGCGCCAGTGCCGGCGCAACAGGCGATGGGCAATCCCATGGAAGGTACCGACAGTAAGTCCCTGCGCCCCGCCCGGAATCAGCCCTTCCAGACGCGACCGCATCTCACCCGCGGCCTTGTTGGTAAAGGTAACGGCCAGCACCGCCCACGGCGGCACCCCCAGCACCTGCGTAAGCCAGCCAATCCGATGCGTCAGTACCCGGGTCTTCCCCGACCCCGCACCCGCCAACACCAGGTAATGCCCCGGCTCAGCACTAACGGCTTCACGCTGCGCATCGTTAAGCGAATCCAGCAAATGAGAAACATCCATCCGGTAATTCTATCGCGTGGTCGGGAGGGAGCGGTCGGGTAGGGGTTTCGTCGCTAAGTCCTCAGTCGGCTTTGCCTCCCTGCGGAAGCGCGACAAAACCCCCACCCGACCGCTCCCCCACACGCAACAGTGGGTTGTGGGGAAAGAGCGGGTTGCGGATGCCTGCAACCACGTGATCACGGGCCGTGCTTTCCTTACAAGGCCGCCTCAGGAGTGGAGGGGAGGGGTTGGGTATCACCCTGAGAGCGCTTCCGCAGGAGGGCGAAGCCCGACGAGGACTTAGCGACCAGGGTGATACCCAACCCCTCCCCCGCTCCGGCTCTAACGCCCGAAGCACGGAAAAAAAAGGCCGCTGTGGCGGCCTTGTGGATCCACCCCTGCAGTGTTCTTGTCAGCGTTTGCGGGCTATGCCGCCTATGGTGAGGAGGCCGCCGATGACTATGCCGGCTATGCCGATCCATTGGGGTACTGCATGGTCGTGCGTGGCGGTTAGCTTGGCTGGGCCGATCTGGGCCACGGTGTCGGTGTCGCGGTAGCTGGCGTGGCCCGCTACCACCCAGATTCCCGCGGCCAGCAGGATGATGCCGATGACGATCAGACCTGCGCGCATGCTTATTCCTCGTTGTGTTCGTCGGGAATATGGGCAGGGGCGTGTGTAGGAATGGTGGAGGCTTTACGGCGGGGTGGTCCTCAGGGATACCAGGGCCGCCGGCAGGGACGTGAGCGGGCGAAGGCCGAAGGCTTCGGCGGGGGAGGGCAGGATGGTTTCGCGGCTGGCGCGTCCCAGCCTGGCGCGATGGCCGCTCCAGTGGATCAGCTCCATCGCGCCGCAGGTGTCTTCGACGATCGCCGTGCAGTGCTCCACCCAGTCGCCGTCGTTGAGGTACAGCACACCGTCGATATCGCGCACGTGGCCGAAGTGGATGTGACCGCAGATATGACCATCCAGTCCACGCTCGCGCGCGTCGTTGGCCACGCGCTCTTCGAAGTCGCGGATATAGGCGAGCGCCTTGCCCACGTGTGACTTGATGATGATCGACAGCGGCAGGTAGGGCTGGTCCAGCCAGCGCCTCAAGGTGTGTACGCGACGGTTGGTCCAGCAGATCGCCCGGTGCAGCACTTCGCCGGCCCAGAGCATCCAGGTGCGGCCGATCGATTCGCCGTCGAATTCATCGCCATGGCTCACGCGGTAGCGCCGCCCGTCGGCGCCTTCGTGGATGGCATCGAGCTCCACGCGGATGCCGCCGATCGCCTGGCCGGCCAGGCCGCGCAGCGGGGCGTCGTGGTTGCCCGGGATGTAGGTGACCTTTACCCCGCGCTCGGCCATGGCCAGCAGCTGGCCAACCACGGCGCCGTGGTCGGCGTGCCACCAGTGGCGGCGGGCGAGGGCCTCCAGATCGATGATGTCGCCGACCAGGTACAGGTGCTCGCAATCCATGTGGGTAAGGAAATCCAGCAGGTAGCCTGCCTTGCAGTCGGGCGTACCCAGGTGGACATCAGATATGAAGGCGCTGCGGCAGCGTAGACGGGCCATGGCGTCGATCCCCGGTGAGTCTTCCCGGGACGACAGTATCGGCGCGGAGTGTCGCCGCCCGATGGCAGCGAGGTTACCGCCGTGCGTCAGGCCACGGCGGCGGTTGCGGTCCGGGACCGGTGTTCGCCCACCATGGTGGCGAGCACGCGATCGATGCGCACGAACACTTCACGCAGCTGCGTCGGCTCCGGCAGCAGGGTGAGCCGCAGGTGCCGGCTGGCCGCCAGGTTGAAGCTTGATCCGGGGACGATGAGAACGGCCTCGTCTTCGAGCAGTCGCAACGCGAAGGCCGCATCGTCGAACACCGGCAGAGCCGTGGCCTTGACCTGCGGGAAGCCGTACAGCGCCCCGCCAGGGGTGACCATGTCCAGGAACGGACTGGCCGCGACGCCTTCGATCACGGCCCGCCGGGCCTCATGCAGGCGGCCGCCGGGGCGGGTGAGCTCGCCGATGGTGGCGGCGCCTTCAATCGCCGGCCGCACGGCCCATTGCGCGGTGACATTGGCGCAAAGACGCAGGGCCGCCAGCAATTGCAGCGCATCGCGGTAGTCCGCGGTGAGGCGCGGATGGCCTGAGAGGCTCATCCAGCCCACGCGATACCCGCAGGCGCGATACACCTTCGACAGTCCACCGAAGCTCACGCAAGGGTGGTCGGCGGCGAGCCTGGCCAGCGGCTGGAAGGGCGTCTCGTCGTAGAGGATCTCGTCGTAGATCTCATCGCACAGCAACAGCAGGCCGTGTCGCCGTGCGACAGCCACGATGTCCTTGAGCAATGCTTCCGGGTAAACGGCACCCGTTGGGTTGTTGGGGTTGATCAACACGATGGCTCGCGTGTGCGGTGTGACCAGCGCTTCGATTTCCTCGGGATCGGGCAGGTGCCCATTTTCGGCAGGGCAGCGGTAGTAGCGGGGCTTGCCATCGTTGAGGATGGTGGCGGCGCTCCATAGCGGGTAATCCGGGCTGGGCAGCAGCACTTCGTCGCCCGGCTGCAGCAGCGCGCGCAAGGCCAGGTCGATCAGTTCGCTCACGCCGTTGCCGATGAAGATCCGCTCGACGTCCACGCCCTCGGCGCCGTGGGCGCGTTGCTGGGCCAGCACGGCTTCGCGGGCCTCTTCCAGGCCTTGTTCATGGCCGTAGGGCTCGCTATCGGTCAGATGGTCGGCGATGGCCTGGCGCAGGTGGTCCGGTGTGCGGAAACCGTAGCGGCCAGGGTTGCCGATATTTAGCTTGATGATGGGGTGGCCGGCTGCTTCCATCTCCCGCGCCCGGCGGGTCAGGGCCCCGCGGATCTCATAGCGGACGTCGGCCAGGTGGGCGCTGGGTCGGATCAATGCCATCGGAAGTTCACTTGCCGGGAAATTCGTCTTGCATGGCACTGTATCAGCGTCGATGGTCTGCCGCGAGGCGATCCAATGGCATACTCAGGGCCTATGACGGACCCCGTGGACATCGAGCGGCTGCGCCGGATCGGCTGGCGCGGCGACGCTGAGGCGGGTCCGGGCAGGCTTGCGCGGGTGGTTGCGCAGCATAGGGCAGGCTACGAACTGCACGATGGCGACCAGCTCTTCAACGCCCAGCCAGCTGGCGCATTCCTCAAACGCGGCCTGGATCCCTCGCTTCGGCCCGCGGTGGGCGACTTCGTGCTTCTTTCCGGCGACACCCATCCGGTGATCGAAACAGTGCTGCCGCGGCGCACCCTGCTGGTGCGCGCCGCCGCGGGCGAGCGGTATGAGCGCCAGGTGATCGCCGCCAACATCGACTACGTGCTTGTGCTGATGGGCCTGGACGGTGACTTCAACCCCACCCGCATCGAGCGCTACCTGTCATTGGTGGAAGGCTCCGGTGCTCAACCGGTGGTGCTGCTGTCAAAGGCCGACAGTGCGCCGGATCCTCAAGCGTCGGTGGCCGCCGTGCATGAGCGCTTGGGCCATGCCACGCCAGTGATCGCGCTCAACAGCAAGGATGCAGCCTCCGTGGCGCCGGTGCTGGCCTTCCTGCAACCGGGCGATAGCGCGGTGCTTGTGGGTTCCTCCGGCGCGGGAAAATCCACCATTACCAACACGCTGCTGGGCGAGGAGCGCATGGCCACCGGTGCGGTGCGCGCACACGACAGCCGCGGCCGGCACACCACCACTCATCGCGCGCTGTTGCAGCTGCCTTCCGGCGGCTGCCTGATCGACACCCCGGGCATGCGCGAGCTCAAGCTCACGGGTGAGGAAAACCTCGATCTCTTCGCCGACATCGAAGCCCTGGCGGCCGATTGCCGCTTCGCCGATTGCGGGCACACCAACGAGCCCGGATGCGCGGTGCAGGCGGCGCTCGCCACGGGCGAGCTCTCCTTGCAGCGTTGGCGCAGTTTCCTGAAACTGCACGAAGAACGCGAACAGCAGGCCGCCACGCTCGAGGCGAGGCTGCGACGCAGTCCACGGATTCCGGGCAAACACTCGTCGCGACGCGACCGGGACAGGTAAGATCGGCGGTCATGGACGTTCCCGCCATGGTTTCCTCGCCGGAACTCGAACGCTTCGCCATGCTCGACCGGCGTCTGCTCGAGGCCGTTCGCGCCATTCGCATCCTGCCCACGGTCGGTTGGCCGGCTTCGCTCGAAGAGCGGATGATCACCGCCTACCGGGTTGGCAGGTTCTCGCTGCCGGAGATCGAATACCTGCGGCCGGACCTCTCTGCCGCGCGCGGTGAACTTGAGCGCATTGAATTGGAAGCCGGCGAAGACCACCCCATCGCCGAGTACCTGCGCCGTACTGCGCAGTCGTGGCGCGTGGCGGCCACCATGCTCGAGGCGGTGGGCACGGAGGCCGTGACCGAGCCTTCGATCCAGCTGTATGGGCGCCCGGGCGACGGCATTCCCGGTAGCCGCAAGCGCAGTAACCTGGACGCCGCCAAGTACTTCGTGGAGCTGGCCGACGAACTGGGCGCGGACCTGGACACCGAGGACGCCGAGGGGCACATCGCGGCGGATGACCTGCGCCAGGACATGGCCGCGCAACTGGATGCGTTCTTCGGCGCCGAGCGCATTGCCGTGGTGGTCGACCCCGAGCTGACGGCGAAGGCCGCGGCCGGCGCCACCCGCATCCGCCTGCGCGGAGGAGCCAGTTTCACTGAATACGATCGCCACCAGCTGATGGCCCACGAGGCGTTCGTGCATTCGCTCACCGCGCTGAACGGCCGCGAGCAGCCGGTGCTCGCCTCGCTGGCGCGTACCTCGCCGCGTGTGACCGCCACCCAGGAAGGCCTGGCGGTGTTTGCAGAACTCATGTCCGGTGCCATCGATATCTCGCGCCTGAAACGAATCAGCCTGCGCATCCTTGCCATCGACATGGCATTGAATGGTGCGGACTTCGTCGAGGTGTACCAGTACTTCCGCACTTGCGGCCAGAACGTGCCGGACAGTTTCCATTCGGCGCAGCGTGTGTTCCGCGGCGTGCCGTTGACCGGCGGCTCGGCGTTCGCCAAGGACAACGTGTACCTGTCTGGTTTGCTCGCCGTGCATACCTTCTTCCGCTGGTCGCTGCGCCAGCGGCGGTTGGACCACCTGCGGCATCTGTTCGCCGGCAAGCTCGCCCTGCATGACGTGATCAGCCTGGAGCCGTTCTTCGCCAGCGGCGCCATCGCCCCGCCGCGCTACCTGCCACCGTGGATGCAGCACGTGCATGGGCTGGCTGGGAAGCTCGCATTTTCCTTGTTCGTCAACCACATCCACATGGCGGGTGTGCAGGCCGAGGAAATCTCGCTCGGCCTGTAGCGTGTTGGGGCATTTCATCGCGACGCCAAGAGGAGAGTGCATACCTGTGATGCACGAACTTCAATGGGACAAGTCATTGAGCACGTTAAGCATTTGCGGATGCTTCGGCGGTTGTCATTCTGGCAATGCGTCAAGGCTTGGCCGCGTGTCGGTGCTAACATCGCGCCCTTGAGGCGCAGGTAAGGCGCCACCCCCTATTACTTTGTTCTTACGTAGGATGCCGATGGCTATTTCCGAGGATTTCAGGCAGGCAGCACTCGAATACCACCGCCTTCCGCGCCCAGGCAAGATCAGGGTTACCGCGACCAAGCCCATGGTCACCCAGCGTGACCTATCGCTGGCTTATTCGCCCGGCGTGGCCTACGCCTGCGAGGCGATCGTGGAAGATCCGCAACAAGCCAGCGAGCTGACCGCTCGCGGCAACCTGGTTGCGGTGATCACCAACGGCACGGCAGTGCTTGGCCTGGGCAACATTGGTCCGCTCGCCGGCAAGCCGGTGATGGAAGGCAAGGGCGTGCTGTTCCAGAAGTTCGCCGGCATCGATGTGTTCGACATCGAGATCGATGAAAACGACCCGGACAAGCTGGTCGACATCATCGCCAGCCTCGAGCCGACCTTCGGCGGCATCAACCTTGAGGACATCAAGGCACCGGAGTGCTTCATCGTCGAGCGCAAGCTGCGCGAACGCATGAAGATCCCGGTGTTCCACGACGACCAGCACGGCACGGCGATCATCGTCGGCGCGGCGGTGGTCAACGCGCTCGAAGTGATCGGCAAGAAGATCGGCGACGTCAAGCTCGCCACCACCGGCGTCGGCGCGGCCGGCATCGCCTGCCTGGACATGCTGGTGGCGCTGGGACTGAAACCGCAGAACATCCTCGGCTTCGACCGCGATGGCGTGCTCTATACCGGCCGCGACAACATGGACCCGGACAAGCAGCGCTACGCGCGCGACACCGACAAGCGCACGCTGGGTGAGATCGTCGCGGGCGCGGATATTTTCCTGGGCCTGTCCGCCGGCGGCATCCTCAAGCCCGAGATGGTCGCCAGCATGGCTGACCGCCCGATCATCCTGGCGCTGGCCAACCCCTCGCCGGAAATCCTCCCCGAGGATGCCAAGCAGGTGCGCCCGGATTGCATCATCGCCACGGGCCGTTCGGATTACCCGAACCAGGTCAACAACGCGCTGTGCTTTCCCTATCTGTTCCGCGGCGCGCTCGATGTCGGCGCCACGGTGATCAACGAGGCCATGAAGCTGGCATGCGTGCGCGCCATCGCCGAGCTTGCCCGCATGGAAGCCGGCGACCTGGCCAGCGCCTACGGCGGCGACGTACCGACCTTCGGCCCGGATTACCTGATCCCGCGTCCGTTCGATCCGCGCCTGCTGGTGATGCTGGCGCCGGCGATTGCCCGTGCGGCGATGGACTCGGGCGTGGCCATGCGCCCGATCGTAGACATGGAAGCCTATATCGAGAAGCTCGACCAGTTCATCTATCGCACTGGCTTGATCATGAAGCCGGTGTACGAGCGTGCACGCGCCGACCGCAAACGCGTGGTCTACGCCGAGGGCGAAGAAGAAACCGTGCTGCGCGCCGTACAGACGGTGATCGACGAGAAGCTTGCCTTCCCAATCCTGATCGGCCGGCCGGACGTCATCGATACCCGTATCCAGCGCCTGGGCCTGCGCATGCGCGAGGGCGTGGATTTCGAACTCACCAACATCAACGACGACCCGCGTTTCAACGACTATTGGCAGCAGTACCACGCCCTGACCGAGCGACGCGGCGTATCGCCGGCGGCGGCGAAGAACCTGGTGCGTTCGCGTCCGGCGTTGATCGCCTCGATCATGGTCCAGCGCGGCGAAGCCGACGCGATGATCTGCGGCCTTGTCGGTCGTTATCACAAGAAGCTGGGCTATATGCGCAGCGTGTTCGGGCTGGATCCGGGTGTCAGCTGCACGTCGGCGATGACCGGCGTGATCAACGACAAGGGCGCCTGGTTCTTCCTCGACACGCATGTGCAGCTCGATCCGACCGCCGAGCAGATCGCCGAGGCGACCTTGCAGGCGACCTTTCGCCTGAAGCTATTCGGCATCGAGCCAAAGGTGGCGCTGCTTTCGCACTCCAACTACGGCAGCCACGACAACCCCAGCGCCGCCAAGATGCGCAAGGTGTACCAGATCCTGCGCCAGCGCGTCCCCAAGCTGGAGGTCGACGGCGAAATGCAGGCCGACACCGCCTGGGACCAGAACGTACGCAGCCTGGTCTTCCCCAACAGCACGCTCAGCGGACGCGCCAACCTGTTCGTGATGCCCAGCCTGGATTCCGCCAACATCGCCTACAACATGGTCCGGGTGATGACCGACGGCGTAGCCATTGGCCCGATCCTCATGGGCGTGGACAAAGCCGCACACATCCTCACCCCAGCCTCGACACCCCGCCGTGTGGTGAACATGACCGCGATCGCCGCGGTGGATGCACAGATACGCGGCGCGCAAGCCCATCGGGGTTAGAGCCGGAGCGGGGGAGGGGTTGGGTATCACCCTGGTCGCTAAGTCCTCGTCGGGCTTCGCCCTCCTGCGGAAGCGCTCTCAGGGTGATACCCAACCCCTCCCCCCGACTCCTGAGGCGGCCTTGCAAGGAAAGCGCTGTCCGTGATCGCGGACTGAAGGCATCCGTGCCCTGCTCTCCCCACAACCCACTGTTGCGTGTGGGGAGCGGTCGGGTGGCGTTTTCGTCGCGCTTCCGCAGGAGGGCAAAGCCCGACGAGGACTTAGCGACGAAAACGCCACCCGATCGCTCCCATACGGAGCCGTATGTGATTGATTCATGGCAGGTGCGGCGGGCAGGACGGTCCGGGATGGCGCGGGTTTGCTAAACTCGGGGGTGGACCGATTTTATTCCCCGCCACCCCCATCGCCAGGCGCGCCCCACGCGCTGCGGAGAGCACCATGGACCAGATTACCGACATCCTGCACCAGGATCTCGATCCCACCGAGACCCAGGAATGGGTCGAATCGCTTAATGCCGTCATCAACCACGACGGTACCGAGCGCGCGCATTACCTGCTCGAGCGTATGGTGGATTCCACCCGTCGCGCCGGTGGCTACCTGCCGTTCGATCCGACCACCGAATACGTCAACACCATCTCGCCGCAGAATGAAGCGCGCAGCCCGGGTGACGCGGCGCTGGAGTGGCGCATCCGCTCGATCATCCGCTGGAACGCGCTGGCCATGGTGGTGCGTACCAACCGCCGTCCTGGCGACCTGGGCGGCCATATCTCCAGCTTCGCTTCGTCCGCCACGCTTTACGATGTGGGCTTCAACCATTTCTGGCGCGCTCCCAGCGCCGACCATCCGGGTGACCTGGTGTTCCATCAAGGCCATTCCAGCCCCGGCGTCTATGCGCGTTCCTTCCTCGAAGGCCGCATCACCGCCGAGCAGATGGACCTCTTCCGCATGGACGTGGCCGGCAAGGGCAAGGGGCTGACCTCCTACCCCCACCCCTGGCTGATGCCCGACTACTGGCAGGTACCGACCGTGTCGATGGGCCTCGGGCCTATCCAGGCCATCTACCAGGCGCAGTTCTGGAAGTACCTCGAACACCGCGGCCTGATGCCCAAGACCGACCGCAAGGTGTGGTGCTTCATGGGCGACGGTGAGTCCGACGAGCCGGAGAGTCTGGGCGCCATCTCGCTGGCCGGCCGCGAGGGCCTGGACAACCTGATCTTCGTCGTCAACTGTAACCTGCAGCGCCTGGACGGCCCGGTGCGCGGCAACGGCAAGATCATCCAGGAACTGGAAGGCGTGTTCCGCGGCGCGGGCTGGAATGCCATCAAGGTGGTCTGGGGCAGCTACTGGGACCCGCTCCTGGCGCGCGACACCTCCGGCAAGCTGCGCCAGCTGATGATGGAAACCGTCGACGGTGAATACCAGGCCTGCAAGGCCTTCGGTGGCGCCTATACCCGCGAGAAATTCTTCGGCAAGTACCCGGAAACCGCGGCGCTGGTGGCCAACATGTCCGACGACGACATCTGGCGCCTGAACCGTGGCGGCCACGACCCGCACAAGGTCTACGCGGCCTACCACGCGGCGGTGAACACCCAGGGCATGCCCACGGTGATCCTGGCCAAGACGGTCAAGGGCTACGGCATGGGCGCGGCGGGCGAATCGCAGAACCCCGCCCACCAGCAGAAGAAGATGGACACCGACGCCATCCGCGCCTTCCGCGACCGCTTCAATATCCCGGTGACCGACGCCCAGCTCGAAGAGGTGCCGTTCTACCACCCGGGCAAGGATTCCCCCGAAGTGCAGTACTTGCTCGAGCGCCGCAAGGCCCTTGGCGGTGCGCTGCCGCAGCGTCGCCGCAAGTCGGAAGAATCGTTCAAGGCCCCGGGCCTGGAAGCCTTCGAGCAGATCACCAAGAGCTCGGGCGACCGCGAGATCAGCACCACCATGGCGCTGGTGCGCGGCATGAACCTGCTGCTGCGCGACAAGGCCATCGGCCCGCGCGTGGTGCCGATCGTGGCCGACGAGGCACGCACGTTCGGCATGGAAGGCATGTTCCGGCAGATCGGCATCTATGCGCCGTTCGGCCAGAAGTACCGTCCGCAGGATGCCGACCAGCTGCTGTACTACCGCGAAGACCAAAAAGGCCAGGTACTGCAGCAGGGCATCAGCGAAGCCGGCGGCATGGCCTCGTGGATGGCCGCGGCCACCAGCTACAGCATCTCCAACGTGGCGACGCTGCCGTTCTTCATCTACTACTCGATGTTCGGCTTCCAGCGCATCGGCGACCTGTGCTGGGCCGCCGGCGACATGCGCGCGCGCGGCTTCCTGATCGGCGGCACCGCGGGCCGCACCACGCTCAACGGCGAAGGACTGCAGCACGAGGACGGCCATTCGCACCTGCTGTCCGGTGCCATTCCGAATGTCGTGTCCTACGATCCTACGTTCTCGTATGAAGTGGCGGTGATCCTGCAGGACGGCACGCGCCGCATGATGGAAGAGCAGGAAGACGTCTACTACTACCTCACCGTGATGAACGAGAACTACAGCCATCCGGACCTGCCCCAGGGCAGCGAGGAAGGCATCATCAAGGGCATGTACCTGTTCAAGGATGCCGGCAAGCCGAAGAAGAACGAGCCGCGCGTGCAGCTCATGGGCGCCGGCACCATCCTGCGCGAAGTGATCGCGGCGGCCGAACTGCTCGAGAAGGACTTCGGCGTGTCGGCCGACATCTGGTCGTGCCCGAGCTTCTCCGAGCTGCGCCGCGACGGCTTCGACGCCGAGCGTTGGAACCGCCTGCATCCGGAAGACGAAGCGCGCGTGCCTTATGTCACTGGACTGCTGAAGGATCGCCAGGGCCCGGCCATCGCCGCCACCGACTACGTGCGCGAGTACGCCGACCAGATCCGTGCCTTCATGCCCGATGGCATGCGCTACACGGTGCTCGGTACCGACGGCTTCGGCCGCAGCGATACGCGTGACAACCTGCGTGCCTTTTTCGAGGTCGATCGCTACTACATTGCCCACGCCGCCCTGGCGGCGCTGGCGAAGGACGGCAAGGTCAACGCCAAGGATGTCAGCCGTGCGCTCAAGCAGTACAAGCTTGATCAGGACAAGCCGAACCCGATGACGGTGTAGTCCACCTCGTCCGGGCTTCTGTCCGGCATCGGCGGCTAAACGTCCGCGGACAAAGCCCTCCTTCGTGGAGGGCTTTGTTTTTCAATCGGTTGCAGTTGGCACGGGTGTTGCCACGGATACCACGATCCCTTCGAAACTGGAGTGCGCACGTGCCCAACCTTTCCCGCATCGTCTTAGGCGTCGCCCTTGCCCTCGGCAGCGCCCATGCACTGGCTGCAGCGCCCACCTTGCCCGTGCCCGCATCCGGCGTGATCGGTACCGAGGACGCGATGTTCTCGCCTGATTACTGGATCGCCCGCGCCTCGGCGCCGGACAAGGTGATCTTCACCCGCCAGGAGTTGGAGGCGCGCAACGCGCGCATGTTCGCCAACGATCCGTCGATGTATGTTTTGGCCAACATCCCCGCCCAGATCAGCGCCGGTCAGGTCAAGGCATGGATCGCCAAGGTGTCGAAGATGCCGGCCAAGCCGCTGCTGGACGTACACAACCAGCCGCTGCCGAAGTCCGTGGTCGATCCGATCGTGGCGAGCATCGCGCTGGAGAAGATTCCCGAACACGTGACGGTGCGCTACGGCATCTCCGTGGCCCGGCAGTCGTTGCGCACCTTCCCCACGGATCTGAAAGCCTTCACCGTGCCCGACCAGCCGGACTTTGAAAGCCTCCAGGAGAGCATGCTGTTCCCCGGCGATCCGGTGGTGATCGTGCACGAAAGCGAGGACGGGCAGTGGTACTTCGTGGTGAGTCCGCGCTACGCGGCGTGGGTGAACAAGTCGGCCATTGCCGTGGGCAGTCGCGAAGAGGTGCTCGGCTACGCCGATAAGACGCCCTACCGGGTGGTGACAGGTGCCAAGGTGCGCACCGTGTTCACACCGGAAGCGCCTGCGGTTTCGGAACTGCAGCTGGACATGGGCGCGCGCATCCCGCTGGCGAACCTGCCGCCGGATGAGCCTGTGAACGGCCAGGGACCGTACCTATCCTGGATCCTGCAACTGCCGGTGCGCGCCGAGGATGGCTCGCTGCATTTCCAGCCGGCGCTGTTGCAGCGTAATGCCGACAGCTTGCCGGACTACGTGCCGCTGACGCAGGCCAACATCATCCGCCAGGCATTCAAGTTCCTCGGTGAGCGCTACGGCTGGGGGCATCTCTACAACGGCCGCGACTGCAGTGGTTTCGTCTCCGACGTCTACCGCAGCCTCGGTGTGCAGATGCCGCGCAACACCGGCGACCAGGCCAGGAGCCCGGAGCTCGCACACCAGCTGTTCACCGCCGCCGATAGCCACGAGGCGCGAATGAAGGCGATCGCGCGGGCCCAGGTCGGCGACCTGATCTACATCCCGGGCCACGTGATGATGTTCCTGGGGCGCGTGAATGGAGAGCCGTACGTCATCCAGGACGTCGGTGGCGTGATCTATCTTGACGCCCAGGACAACAAGCATTGGACGCGCACCAACGAGGTGTCGGTCACCCCGCTGCTTCCCCTGCTGATAGACGAGAAGCTTTCCTACGTCGACGCCATGACCAGCTTGGTGCATATTCGCCCCTAGCCATCGCCCAGGATTCGTCCCGAAAATGGACGAATCCTGCAATGATTTTTTGTCGGCATGCGTATGCTCGCAAGGCAATCAACAGCCCAGGGCATTCCATGCAGCGCACGCTTTCCAGGGACATCGAGGTTCCCACCAGTTATCGTCTGGAGAAACCCCTCCCGGCGCTGATCGACACCGCGTACCTGCGGTCGTTCGTCGTGGTCCACGAGGCTGGTTCCATCGCCGCGGGCGCAGCGTGCCTGCATCGCGTGCCGTCGGCGGTAAGCCAGCAGATCCAGCGCCTGGAAAGCCAGATGGGCGGTGCGCTGTTCCTGCGGGGCAGGCGTGGACTCGTGCTCAGTGAGCGGGGCCGCAAGTTGCTGCCGTTGGCGATGGACATGCTTGCCTTCAACGACAACGCGCTTTCAACGATGCAGGGCGAAACGTCCGGCGCGCGGATCGTCGTGGGCATGTCCGATACCTACGCGGCAAGCTTCCTTCCGCCGATCCTTGCCGCGTGCAACCATGCATTGCCCGGCATCACGGTGGAACTGCGCACCGGATACAGCCCGGCCCTCTGGGCAAGTTATGAACGGGGGGAAATCGATGTCCTGCTTGCCCAGGCATGCCCGGCCTCGATCATTGCCGAAGTGGTGCACGTGGAAACCCTGCGCTGGATCGGCGTCCTTGAAGATCCTTCGGAAGATAGCGACATCGATCTTGTCGTCTTTGGCGAAGGCTGCCCCGATCGCGAACTAGCGATCGACGCCCTCGTGCGCGAGGGTCGCGGCTATCGCCTTCGCTTCGAAGGACATTCGCACGCATCGGTGATCGCAGCGGTTCGTTCTGGCCTGGGGGTCACGCCCATGCTTGGCAACACCGCGCCTTCGCGCATCCGCACCTTCGTGCCGAGGATCGAGCTTCCCAGGCTTGGCGCGATCGAACTCTCGCTTGCCTGCGCCGACAAGTCCGATGGGGCCGTCCCGGCGGCGTTTGCGCATATTGTCCGCCAGTGCTTTCGGCGCGTGCGCGAGTCACCTGGGTCGCATCGCGACACGCTTTAGTCCATGCGAAAAGACCGGCGCATGGCCGGTCTTCCCATTTCGATGTCCCGGATACCCAGGTCAGTCGTCGCGATTGTTCCAGATATGGCGCAACAACAGAAACGTCCCCACGGCCACGGCGGCAACACCGACGGCGGTGGCTGGATGACGCTTCACCTGGCGACGCAATCGCCGGTACTGGTAATTCGCCTCGTCGGCGAAGTCCTCCGCGAGGTAGGCAATCGGGCGCGTCTGCCGGGCCCGCTTGCTCCACTTCAGGCCCAGCTTGCGGCCACGCTCGGCAAGATCCGAGGCGGTGTCGCGGCCACGGTCGGCGAAATCCGACGCACGATCGGCAGCATCGCTCGCATAACCACGGACGCGGCCGGATACGCCGTTGACGGCACTTTCAAGATCCCGGTACTTGCTCATCGGCCACTCCCTCTCACCCGTATCGATTCTTTATCGAGGTTGCCGCCGACGTCGTGAGCCTGGCGTAAAAAGCCCAGCGTGTCCCGTCGATGTGTTCAGGTAAGCAGGTCGTAGGCACCGCCGCGATCCAATGCCCTCTGGTAGGCCGGACGGGCGTGAATGCGCTGCAGGAAGGCCGCAAGGCGGGGATGAGAGCCCTCAAGACCGCTCCGCGCGGCGGCGGCTTCCAGCGGGAAACTCATCTGGATGTCCGCAGCGGTGAATTCATCGCCAGCGAACCATCCCTGCGGGCTCAATTGGCTTTCCAGGTAGTCCAGGTGCAGCCGGATCTGTGGATCGATGAACGTTTTCTGCCCCGTCCGGGCAATCTTCCTGGCGATGGGCCTGGCAAAAAACGGCATGGGCGCGGTCTCCATGCGGCTGAAGACCAGCTTCAGCAACAACGGCGGCATGGCCGAGCCTTCGGCATAGTGAAGCCAATAGGTGTAGCGGAGCTTTTCGTCGGTACCCGGCGCGGGCACCAGGCGGCCACGACCGTGGCGTTCGACCAGGTACTCGACGATCGCGCCGGATTCGGCGACCGTCCGTTCGTCCTCGGTGATCACCGGTGACTTCCCCAGGGGATGCACGCGCTTGAGTTCCGGAGGCGCCAGCATCGTGCGCGGGTCGCGCTGGTAGCGCTTCAATTCATAGGGGAGGCCGAGTTCCTCCAGCAGCCAAAGCACTCGCTGCGACCGCGAATTGTTCAGATGATGGACGGTAATCAACGCTACATCCCGCAGGGAGGGTCGGACGAGTGTAACCGGCCTCCTAGCTGACGGCCTGGCGCAGCCGCGCCGCGGCCTCCGGGAAGGTCTTGCCTTCCTGCGCCACCACGGTATCGACCACCTTCTTCGCTTCGTCCTTCCGGCCCAGGGCGATCAGCGCCTTGGCACGGTAGGTCGCTACCTGCAGTTTGTTTGCGCCATAGGCCTTGGTCGCGGCTTTCTCCAGGAAGGGCAGGCCTTCCTGCGCGCGGCCGTTCTCCACCAGGTTGCGGCCATGGCGGTAGGCGTAGACGTAGTCGTTCGGGTAGGCGGCAATCAACTTCAGTTCGAGTGCGTCCACTTCGTCGGCGCGCTTCGCACGTACCAGGTATACGCGCAAATTATCAGCGAGGTTGCGATCGCTGGCGACGTTATCGCCGAGCTTGCCGCGCGTCATGTCGATGGCGCGGTCCAGGATGGCTTTCTCGCCGGCGGCATCGCCTGCCGCGGCGTCGACGTCGGCCAGCGACAGCACGCCACTGCGGATGTCGGCGCACGGCGGGTTGGCTACCAGCACTTGGGTGTCGACGTACGACTGCATGGCTTCTTTCTGTTCGGCGGCAGCCGCACGCTTCTGCTCCGCGGGCAGCGATGCGGTGGCGCCGAGGAGGTCGTCGAGAACGTAAGGGCGCTGGCAGCCGATGCGGCCGGCGAGTACATGTTTGGCCGCATCGGCGATCGCGGCGTCGTCCTTGTCGCCCTTGGCCTTGAGCAGCAGCAACTGTTGCCGGCTCAGGGCGACGTCCCGGTCCTTGTCGGCGACGTTCTTCACCACCGGCGGCAGGGTATCGAACCAGGCCAGGCCCTCAGGTCCCGCGTAGCGCTTCTGGTAGTCGTCCAGCACTGCGGCCACGGCGGCCAGCGACCCCTTCTGGGCGTCGCCCTTGAGCTTGTCCAGGCGCTGGTTGCCCGAGAGGATCGCCGCGACCTCCGGATAGAACTTGTCGCGCGGGCGCTCGGCCAGGATGCGCCCTAGTTCGTTGCCGTGTTCATCCAATGCCACATAGGTAGGCAGGAAGTGCACGTTGAGTTTCTTCATCCAGGCCTGGCCGTCCGGCGCGTCGGCATCGGCCTCGACGAAGATCACCTTGCTTTCCAGGGCCTTGAACTCATCGCCGTTGAGCACGTGCGAGGCCATGAAATAGCACGAGTAGCACCACACGGCCTGGAAATCGATCAGCACCGGCTTGTGCTGGCGGGCGCCCTGCTCGAGCGCGGCGGCGATGGTGGCGGGCCCCTTGTCGGGCGAGGCGCCCGTGGCCGGGAGGGCGGCGGCGAGCGCCAGGGGCAACAGCAGTGCGGCGAGACGCTTCATGGGTGTGCCTTTGGCGGTATAGACGTCCATCCTAGGACCAAACCCACGCGCTTTGCAAAGACCCCTAAAGCGGGGCGCTGGCGCCTTCGGGCTTGTCGGGCGCCTCGCGCAGCCCCTGGCGCCCCCGGAGCGAGGGGAACCACCACATCCACAGGCCCACCACCAGCAGTGTGCCTATCCCGCCGATAAGGGTGGCGTTGACGGCCCCCACGGCGGCCGCCAGCAGTCCCGACTCGAATTCTCCCAGCTGGTTGGAAGTATTGATGAAAATGGCGTTGACGGCGCTAACGCGGCCACGCATGTCGTCGGGCGTGTCCAACTGGACCAGTGCGCCCCGGATCACCATGCTGACCATGTCGAAGGCGCCAAGGGAGAACAGGGCGGCCAGGGACAGCCATAGCGAGGTGGATACGGCGAAGACCATGGTGGCCACGCCAAATGCTGCGACACAGGCAAACATGATCGGTCCCACCCTGCGCTCGAGCGAATGCCGGGCCAGCCAGAACGACATCAGTAGCGCACCTACGGCTGGCGCGGCACGCAGCAGGCCCAGGCCCCACGGCCCCGTGTGCAGGATGTCGCGGGCAAACACCGGAAGCAGCGCCGTGGCTCCGCCAAGCAGTACCGCGAAGAGGTCGAGCGAAATCACGCCCAGCACCGCAGGGCGGTGGCGGATGAAGTGGACGCCGGCGAAGAGCACCTTCAGGGTTGCCGGTTCCCGACGCGGTGGTATGTGTTCGTAACGCAGGCGCCAGAGCAAGCCCACGGCCACCAGGTAAAGCAGTGCCGACACTCCGTACACGACCTCCGGCCCGAGGATATACAACAACCCTCCCAGCGCCGGCCCCATGATCATGGCCGCCTGGCCACCGGATCCGTTCGCCGCCATGGCGCGCGCCAGCAGCGACGGCGGCACCAGCCCAGGCAGCATCGACTGCATCGCCGGCCACTCGAAAGCCTTGATCACGCCCAGCCCGAACACCAGCAGGAGAATCGTCGTTTCGCTCAGCGCACCCAGCAACGTGCCCAGCGCCAGCAAGCCGATGAAGCAGAACTCCAGGATGTCCGCCCCCAGCACGATGCGCCGCCGTTCGAACTGGTCCGCCACATGGCCCGCGGGCAAGGCCAACAGCAGTGAAGGGATGAATTGCATGAGGCCAATCAGGCCCAGGTCGAAGGCGCGATGGGTGATCGCATACACCTGCCAGCCCACTGCCACCGATACCATCTGGAAGCCGAAGCTCGAAGCAGTTCGCGCGAACCAGAATTGCGCGAATGCCCGATGGGCAAAGAGCGACTCGCTGGTCGCGGCTGGGGAAGGGGGCATGCGGTTTGTTCGTCGGGAAAGGTGTCATGGTACCGCCGCTTGCAGCGGCGGGGCGGGGCAGTCCAAGCTAGATACCCTCACTCCACACTGGATGCCCCGCCATGCCTGTTCTCCGTCCAGCGCTCCTGTCGATGCTGCTCTTGGGTACGGTGGCCTGTTCGGGCCACGATGATGCCCAGCAGGCGGCCGCGCCCGCCGCCCCACAGGCGGATGAATCGGCCGGCAAGCTCGAGACCTACCGCAAGCTGCTGTCGATCCACAACGAGGCGATGGCGGTGCAGATGGGCCAGGACATCCTCAATCGTTATCCCGACACGCCCGCGGCCGCCGAGGTCAACAAGACCCTTCCGGACCTGAAGGTGAAGGTGGAGAAGGATGCCGAGGAAGCGCGGCTGAAGAATCTCTGGCAGTACCAGACGGCGCCCATGGCCGGCGGTACGCAGGTAACCGCCACGATCTACTCCAGCCGCCCTTCGGGTGACGATCGCGTGCGCCTGGTGCTTCGCCGGCACACCGCCTGGGGCCAGAGCGTGTTCCTCTTCGGCAGCGGCAAGGGCTTTTCCTGCGCGGGCAACTGCAAGATTACCGCCACCTACGACGGCAAGCCGCACCCGCTGGTGGGTTACCGGCCCACTACGGGCGAGCCTGCGATGTTCATCAAGAACGACCAGGCCTTCATCACCGAGCTTCCGAAGGTGAAGAAAATCCAGATGGAGATCGTGTCGGCCGATCGTGGCAAGCAGACGCTTACATTCGAGACGGCCGGCTACGATGCATCGAAATTTCCGGCACTGCCGAAAAAGAAGTAGCCGGACCGGTCGTTCGCTAGTGCAGGAACAGCCGCTCGGTGATCTTCGTCAGCGGCTTTTCCAGCGCATTGTGCAGGCGCGTGGGAAGGTCCAGGGGCTTCAATAGCATCTTCACCGTCATCTCCGCAGGCAGGTGGCGCTTGAGCAGCCCCTGCGCGCGGCTGGTGATCCGGCGGAATTCCGCGTGGTTGCCGGCCAGCGCTGGATAACGCCGGTCGAACACGTGGCGCATGGCGATATCGCTGTCTTCGCTCTTGATCTCGTTCACGCGCTTCAACACCGCGCGGAAGATGCGGTAGCGGCCAATCCGTTCGCGGTCGCGGTACACGCGAAAGTGCTGGTAGAAATGCTTGTAGTGGCGCACTTCATCGCTCTTGATGAAGTTGGTGAGCGTCTTCAGTACCGGTTCGTCGGTCACGTCGTTGAGTGCGCGGTAGAGGCTGGCGGTGCCCGTTTCAACCACGCAGCGTGCGGCCAGTTCCAGGCCGCGGCTTGATTCGAGTTCCTCGGCGGTGCACACCGCGCCGTACTCGTCGAAGAACCCCTTGAAGCCTGCCTCCCAGTCGAACTCCGGCCATACGTGCCGCACGTAGGCCGACAATGCGCGGCCGTGCTGCATTTCCTCGTGTTCCCAGTGATCGCGCAGCCATGCCTGCAGGGCGTCGTCGCCGGCGAAGTGATCGATCAGGTTGTGCGTGTACAGGTCCGAACCGCTCTCGACGAACGAGGCGCTGCACAACAGCAGGAACAGATCTTCGTTATCGCGGACGCGTGCCAGGTCGATGCCATCGAGGTCGATGTTTTCCAGCGACCAGGGAAGGGATGAATAGCTCACTGCTACGACGTCCTCGGGGGGTGGCGGATGATTGGAGTGACCGGATTGTTACAAAGCTTGGCCCCGAAGGCGACAGGGGCGCTTGTCCGGTGGCATACCATCGGGTTTTCCCCTTACCTGGAGCTTTCGATGATCCCCGCTTCCAGCTATGCCGCCCCGGCCGCCAGGGCCCCCCTGGGCCCTTACCATTTCCAGCGCCGGGACCCCCGGCCTTCGGATGTGGTCATCGAGATCCTCTGGTGCGGGGTCTGCCATTCGGACATCCACCAGGTACGGGACGAATGGGGCAAGGGCGAGTTCCCCATGGTCCCGGGGCACGAAATCGTCGGCCGGGTGGTCGACGCCGGCCCTCAGGTGACGAAATTTTTACCCGGCCAGATGGTCGGCGTCGGCTGCATGGTGGACTCCTGCCGGGAGTGCCCATCCTGCCGGGAAGGGCTCGAACAGTTCTGCGAAAAAGGCTTCACTGCAACCTACGCCTCGAAGGACCGACAGGATGGCACCGCAACCCAGGGCGGCTATTCGAGCGTGATCGTGGTGGATGAAGCATTCGTGCTGCGCATTCCGGACAACCTCGAACCCGCCGCGGTGGCACCCCTGCTGTGCGCCGGCATCACCACCTATTCCCCGCTCAGGCACTGGAAGATCGGTCCGGGCAGCAAGGTGGGCGTGGTGGGCCTGGGCGGGCTGGGCCACATGGCGCTCAAGCTTGCCCACGCTTTCGGTGCGCAGGTGGTGCAGTTCACCACGTCGCCGGCGAAGAAGGACGACGCCATGCGCCTGGGCGCCGATATCGTGGTGATGGCCAGCGACAAGGTCGCGATGAAGGAGCACGCCTCCACCTTCGATTTCATCCTGGATACCGTCTCGGCCCCCCACGACCTCAACGCCTATCTGCACCTGCTCAAGCGGGACGGCACCATGACGCTCCTGGGCCTACCCGATACGCCGCCCACCGTACACGGCGGCGCGCTGCTCTTCGGCCGCCGCCAGCTTGCCGGCTCGCTTATCGGGGGTATTGCGCAAACCCAGGAGATGCTCGATTTCTGCGGCCAGCACGGCATTGTCTCGGACATCGAGGTGATCGCCATCCAGGATATCAATGAGGCTTACGAGCGCATGCTGCGATCGGACGTGAAATACCGCTTCGTGATCGACATGGCGAGCCTTGCGAAGGACGCGCGCTAGCGGATGACCGTCACCGGGACGTGTGCCTTGGCCAGGATGTCGGTGGACACCGAGCCGAGCAGCCAGCGCGCCAGTGCGCCGCGGTCGGTATGGCCGATCACCACGTGGTCAACACCATACTGGCGCACCTGGGTCAGCAGGGCATCGCCGGGGCTGCCATGGACGATATCGACGTCGATGAGCGCCTGGGCATCGGGCATCAGGTGAGTCAGCTCCGCCAGCAGCGCGGCACTGCGCTCGGTGCTGCAGTCGGCCATCATCAACACCGAGGCATCAGGGCCGCCTTCGGCGACCTGGAGCACGTTGACCACGCGAACCCTGCCACCGGCCAGCCGCGCCAGTTCGACGGCGAAGGCGAAGGCGCGACGGGCCGTATCCGACCCGTCATAGCCCACCAGTGTGTACTTGACCATGTGCTTTGTCCGCTCCCATGCGTGTGCTGCAAATCATCCCTCATTCCTCGTGGCAACGGCGCTCGGTGGTGTAGTAGGTGTGTTTGCGCTGGTTGTTCTGCTGGATCTTGTTGCCGGCATAACCGCCACCGACGGCGCCAGCCACGGTGGCGAGGGTCTTGCCCTTGCCGCCGCCCACCTGGTTGCCGATCAGGCCACCGGCCACGGCGCCAATGGCGGTGCCGGCGATGCGGTGGGTATCGCTCGACTGCTTGTGCGCCACGCGTACGTTGCGGCAAACCTCGTGGGCGTCCACGGTCAGGCTGGCCATGGCAAGGCTCGCAGCGGCTATAGGGATGATGATCTTGTGCATGATGGTCTCCTCCACGGTCGACACCGTGCATGCTGGTTCCCGTGCCGTGACGCTTGCATCAAGAATCGCTGTCTGGCGGCTGACCGGGCCTCGGGATATGCACGCGCCGGGCGTGGGGCCGTGGCTGGATGGCCACGCCGCGTTCCTCGGCCACCGCTTCGGTGAGCTCGGCCCCCAGCAGCAGGATCAGCGCGGAGTAATAGACCCATACCAGCAGTACCACCACGCTGCCGGCCGGGCCGTAAGGCCCCCCGACATTGGAGTGGTCCAGGTACAGGCCGATGCAGAACTTGCCCGCGGCGAAGAGTACGGAGGTGAGCGCTGCGCCCACCAGGGCGTCGCGCCATGCAATCACGGCATCGGGCAGTACCTTGAAGATGGCCGCGAAGACGAAGACGAATACCGCCATCGCCACGATCGCCTCGAGCGCCGTCCAGGCCACCGTGCCGCCCTGGACGAACATCGCGATCAAGGCGCTCACGGAGAACGAGACCACGAGCAGGAAGGCGAGGGCCAGGATCAACCCCACCGCATGCATGCGCGACCGGATCCACCCCATCACGGCCCTTCCGGGCTTCGGCTGCAGGCTCCAGACGCGGTTGATCGCGCCCTGCAGCTGCGCGAACACCGCCGAGGCCCCCACCAGGGTGACGATGAGGCCGATGATGCCCGCCATGCTGCCCACGCCAGGCCGCTGGCGGGCGTTGTCCAGCACCAGGCGGGTGGTTTCGGCGGCGCGGGGGCCTACCATCTGGTTGAGCCCGTCGATCATCTGCTGCTGCCATTCCGGCCGGAGCGAGGAGGCGATCCACAGCAGCAACACCAGCAAGGGGGCGAAGGAAAGCGCCGAGTAGAACGCCAGCGCGGCAGCGCGGGTCATCAGTTCGTCGTCGCCGAAGCCCTGGGCAGTGTTGCGCACGATGCGCCAGCCACGCTGTGCCATGGGATGCATGGGTTTCTCCGCTCCAAATACCGTCAGTCTGCCTTCTGGACCTGCGGGGCATGCGTGAAGGCGGATTCACGCTACCCTGCCGTTGCTGAACAGGCCAGCGCGGCATCGCAGAATATTCATGTTTGTGATTGGAGACTGCGCTCCAACACGGGCCATGCCCGCCCAGCCACGCCTTCCCAAGGAGAAACAAAATGATCAAGCGCATGACCGGACTCGCCGTGCTCGCCCTCGTTGCCGCAGGTTCCTTCGCCGCCCCGGCCGCCCATGCGGACGACGCAGGTCTCAGGTGCCATATGCGCTTCAACCTCAAGGGCTGGTCGGTCATCTACAAGCATGCCGAAGGTGCCGGCACCCTTCGCTGCGACGATGGGCGCACGGCCACGGTGAAGCTGGAGATCACCGGTGGCGGCCTGACGGCTGGCAAATGGCGCATCAACGACGGCAAGGGCGAGATCAGCAACGTCCACAGCATCAACGAGGTGTTCGGCGACTACGTCACGGCCAACGCCGATGCCGGCGTGGTCAAGAGCGCCGGGGCCCAGGTGCTGTCCAAGGGCACGGTCTCGCTGGCGCTCAGCGGCACGGGCGAGGGCGTGAACCTCGGCGTGGACGTGGGCAAGCTGACCATTTCCCGCGTCAAGTAATCTTTTCATGTAAGGGTTGGCCGGTTACCCCGGTCAATGCCCTCGGGAGGCGCCCCAAGTGGGCGCCTTTCTTTTTCCCGGCGTACACTCACGCCGCTAACCAATCCCCGAGGGCTCCCCATGCGTCGCTTCCGCCTCTCCACCGTTTCCCTATCGGCGATCTGCCTGTTCCTGCTGGCCGCCGTCATGCCCGCATTTGCCGCCGCGCCCACCGTCGGCTCCCAGGCGCCGGACTTCCATCTGCAGGATCAGAAGGGCGACTGGCATTCGCTTGAAACCCATAAGGGCCAGTGGCTGGTGCTTTATTTCTACCCGAAGGATTTCACCTCCGGCTGCACCACTGAGGTCTGCACCTTCCGCGACGATATCGCCAAGCTGCACAAGGCCGGCGCCACGGTACTGGGCGTGAGCGTGGACGACGTGAAGTCCCACCAGGAGTTCGCCGCCAAGTACCACGTGCCGTTCCCGCTGCTGGCCGATTCGGAGAAGAAGACCGCCACCAGCTATGACGTGCTGGCCAACCACCTGGGCATGCAGTACGCCCGCCGCGAAACCTTCCTGATCGACCCGACCGGCAAGATCGTGAAGATCTACAAGGACGTCGACCCTGAGAAGAACTCAGGCCAGGTCCTGGCGGATCTGGATGCCATGAAGGCTGGCAAGGCCTGATGGCAGGGGTCGTCGGCTGGCGGATCGCCGCCTGGCTGATCGTCCTGGTCGCTGGCGTCGGCGCGTTCTTCTACGCGCGCGACGCCATCGGCGTTTGGCTTGCCTGGCACGATGTCGCGACGGTTGTCGATGCGCCGGCAGCGCAAGCCCGACTTACCTGGGATATCGCTTATTTTATCGCCGCCGTAGCGCTGGCCGCCCTGGCCGCGTTGGTGTTGGCCGGCAAGCGCCGTGCCGTGCTGCCACTTCGCCTGGTGTGCGTACTGGTAGCAATCTGGGCGGCTACCGGTGTGTTTTCGATTTGGGGCACGGTTACCCAGGTGCGTGAAGGGCTTGCCCTGGCCCTGGCCTCGCCCGATGCATCGGGCGATCTCGCCAACGCGGTGGGGCCGATCCTCACTCACATGTACGTATTGCTGGGTCTTAGGATCCTGGTCATCCCGGTGCTTGGCTGGGTAGCCTGGCGCTTGGGCAACGCGGACGTCAGTCCGGCCGCCTGAAGACGACGGTCCGGGCGCCGGTTCAGCCGCCATGCGGCCAGCGCCCCCGACGATACGAGACATCATCGTCCTGGCTTAGGGCTCCATGCGCATTCTCCTGTCGGTCGCCTTGCTGTTTGCTTCTTCCGCCGTTGCGGCCCAGGATCTGGCGACAGCCTGCCACGCCAGCAGCAGCTACGACCTTACCGTGCGCTCGCGCGGCATCCTGTTCGACCGGCCCCAGCCCGCGCCTCGCCAGGTCGGGTTGGACGATGGTTCGGTGGTGGTCGACGGCCGTACGGTGGCGCTGCGCCCCGACGCCCAGGATCAGGCGGCCCTGTTCGAGCGGCAGCTTCGTGCACTGTTGCCGCGTTTGCGCGGAGTGGCCGATGCCGGTGTGGACATCGCCGCGCGCGCCGTGCGCGAGGAAGTGGCGCGCAGCGCACCGGCTGCCTTGCAGGATGGTGAATTCGATCGGAAGCTCAGTGGCCATGTCGCGGAGCTGCATGCCCGCATCGCGCGCAGCAACAGCACCCACGACTGGCAGGGCGACGCTTTCGAAAGCTATGCCAACGGCATGGTTGCCGATCTTGGTCCGCTGGTGGCCGCGAGCCTCACTTCCGATGCCGTGGACCTGGCCATGAACGGCGATCTGGCCGGCGCCGCGGATCTTCGTGACCGGGCCTCGTCCCTCAGTACCGGCCTGGAGGCCCGGGTCCAGGCGCGGGTCAACCGCGAACTGCGGCCCAAAGTGCAGGCTTTGTGCCCAGACATCCGCAGCCTGGCGGAGCTTTCGGAAGGGTTGACCGACGACCATGGCCGCCCCTTGAATCTGCTGCAGATCGCGCCTTAAAAGGAACGCCACGTAAACGCCGGCGGGGCCGGTTTAGGCACGGGTAAGGGCAGCGACGCTAGCTTGTGCCCCGTCATGGACCGCACCGCCATCCGTTCGTTGTCTCAACTCCTGCGCCGCGCCAGCGACGATCGGGAGCTGTACCTGAAGGCGGCATCGACGGTCTCCGAGCCCGGGCTGCGCACGGTATTTGCCGAGATGGCCGCCACCCTGGCGGTCACCGTGAGTGAGTTGCGTCGCGAGATCGAGGCCCGGGGTGGCACTGTCACGACCCAGGCGAGCCTGGCCGGTCGCCAGCGGGCGCACATGGCCGCGTGGCGCATGCGCCTGGCAGCCAATCCGGACAATGCCGGGATCGCGCTTCTGGACCGGGCCGAAAATCGCCTGCTGCGCCATTTCGAAGCGGTTGCCGAAAACGATCCCACGCTTGCGGCACTCGCCTGCCGTCTCCTGCCGAGATTGCGGGCCGTCCACCTGGACATGGCCACGCTCGTCCACGGCTTGCGCGGCTAGCTGCCTAATATGCCCGTGGGCTCAGGCCTCGGGTATGCCTTCGGCCCATCCGTCGATTTCATCCAGCAGCGCCCCCAGGCTCGCGCCGAAGGCTGCGAAAGCTTCACGTGCCGCGGCAGGCTCCATCTCGTCGATGGCCTGTTCGAGCGCATCGCCGCGATCGGTGAGCGTGGTTTGGCCGAAGACGTGCATGCCGCCGACCGTCCTGTGCAGCCACAGGCGAAGTGCGGCCGGGGTCGACACATCGAGCGTATCCATCGCGTCGGCGAGTTCCGAACGCGTCACCCGCGAGAACTCGCGGATAATCCGCGCCGCGACGGCATCGGAGCCGAAGTTTTCCCGCATGAGTTCGTAGTCGAGCATGGTTGGCGGCGGCCGCGCGTCCGTCGGCAGCCATGTGTCGAGCATCCTGCGGAGCTCCGCCAGGTTCGCCGGTTTGGCCATGAAGCCATCCATCCCCGCCGAGTGGCAGCGCGCTACTTCATCGGGTTGGGCGTTGGCCGTCATCGCCACGATGGGCAGGTGTCCGCCGATGGCGACTTCCCGTTCACGCCATTGCCGGGCGACGGTGTATCCATCGAACACCGGCATGTGCACGTCCAGGATGGCCAGGTCCCAGGGCTTGGCTGCCAGCGCATCCTGTGCCTGGCCGCCGTCGTCGACGATCGTGCAGGTTCGACCCAGGCGCGCCAGCTGTGCTCGGATCAACGCCTGGTTGGTAGGATTGTCGTCCGCCACCAGGATGCGCGCAGGTGAGGATGGCACGGCTGTGTCCGGCTCATCCGGGAGGGACGCCGGCGCCTCGCCCAGTCCCATCGCCAGCTCGCACGCGCGCGCCAGCAGCGAACTTCTGACCGGACAGGCACTCATGACCAGCATGCCGTCCCGCTGCGAAAAGCCCCGCGGATCGGCTTGGCCGGACACCACCACGACATGGGCCTGCGGCGTGCCCTCGCTGCGGGTGGTGAATACGACGTCCGCGTGCATCACCGAACCTGGTTCCAACAAGATCATGCCCAATGCGCCCAGGCCCTGTGCCAGCGCCTGGGCAGCGAAGGCGTCGTCCACGTCGATGCTGGCGGTCCTTCCCGACAACAATCCGTGGTTCCGATGAAGCAGGTTGATTTCCGCAGCGAACTCCACGCTGACACGCGTCCCGGAGCCGGGCGTGCTTTCCATCTGGATCGTGCCGTCCATCAACTTCACCAGCTGGTGGCAAATGGAAAGGCCCAGGCCGCTGCCTCCGAAGCGACGTCGCGTGGAGCCCTCTCCCTGGGTGAACGGTGCGAACAGGGTGGGCAGAACGTCCGCGGCGATGCCCACGCCGGTGTCGGTGACATCGATGCGGATGCGCTGGCGTTCGCCAGTGGCATCATCCGGGACGACGCAGGCCTCGACGGTGACCGAACCCTCCGATGTGAACTTGATCGCGTTGCCGATGAGGTTCAACAGAATTTGCCTGACGCGCACGTCATCGGCCATGACCATCGCCGCGATGTTGGCGTCCACCTTGACGCGCAGTTCGATACCGCGGCCGTGGGCCTGGGCGGCAAGCATGCCGACGGTGCGGTCGATAAGTTCCCGCATGTCCACCGGCACGAGTTCGAGGCTGAGTCGTCCCGCCTCGATCATGGAAAAATCCAGGACATCGTCGAGCACCTGCAGCAGCAGGGTCGCCGAATCGCCCGCCGTGCCGAGCAGGCTTCGCTGCTCTTCGTCCAGCCGGGTGCCGCCCAGCAGCTCCAGCGTACCCAGCACGCCATACATCGGCGTGCGTATCTCGTGGCTCATCGTGGCCAGGAACACCGTCTTCGCCTGCGTCGCGGATTCGGCCAAATCGCGCGCGGCGGCCAGTGCCAGGCCTTGCTCGTGCGCGGCGGTCACGTCCACCCAGTAGCCGTCGAACTGCATCCTGCCACCGGAAAGTTCGCGCGGTAGTGCGTGGGTGGTGACCCAACGGTCGCCGTCCACGCGCACGGTGGCGTGCAAGGGCTTGTTGGTTTCCGCCGCCTCGTGCACGCGTTCGAGCAGCATCTGGCGGTGTTCGGGCGATATCGTACGGAATGCGGCGGGCTCGTCCCGCAGGAAGGTGCGAGGATCCACTCCAAATATCGCCCGTGTGTCGCCATCGACATACTCGAAACTGATCTGGCGTTGCCGGTCGATGATGAAGCGGAACACCACGGCAGGCAGGTTGCTCGTGACATCCTGCAACAGTTGTTCCGTATGGCGTCGCCGGCGCACCTCGCGGCGAAGGCGTACCAAGGCGAAGCTCACCATGGCCAGGGCGATGGCGAAGACCAGCACGATCGGCCAGGTTTTTTGCCATACGGCGGTCCACGAACCGCCCCAGGTGTAGTTCACCGACAGCCATGTATTGCGGATGCGGGCCGCCTCGCGTGCATCCACGCGCGCCAGCGACCGATTGATCAGCGGAATCAGCCCGGCATAGTTGTCGCGCACCGCGATGGCCAGCGGCTCGGTGAGATTGGCGGGGGCGCCGACGCGAAGTTGCGGGTAGCGTGACCGGATGAAGAGATCGACGGTGGCGAGGTTGCCGATCATGGCGTCGACCTCGCCGCGGTCGAGCAACGCGAGCGCTTCGGCACCGTCATGCGTGGTGACTGTGTGCACGGGGCGGGGGGCCTCGGCGAGCATGCGCAGCACCGCTTCCCGGTCGGTATCCGCCGCTACCCGCTCGCCTGCCAGATCCGCGAGTCCGGCAATGCTTGCGGTATCGTGGCGCGTGGCGATCACCAGCGGGAACTCGATGTATGGCCGGCTGAACACCAAACCTTTCCCAGCGCGTCCACCGGGATTGAAGGCGAGCACGATGTCGACCTGGCCTTGATCGATCATCTTGCGCGTGTCACTCAGGTCGCCGCTGCGGACATAGCGAACCTTCAGGCCGAGGTCGTCCACCACGTGTTGGAAATAGTCCGCCGAAATGCCTTCGGGAAGGCCGCGACTGTCCGCGCTGACGAATGGCGCGAAGGCGTCGTCATAGGTGACGTTGAGCGTGGGCAGTGCATCGAGCCAGGCTCGTTCGGCGGTGGAAACGGGCATCCGGGCGGGATTCGCATCGTCCGCATGCAACGGGCTGCCTGCGATCACCCAGAGGCTGGCAACGACGCAGGACAGGAGTGAACGAAGCCGTGTCATTGAGGTTTCCTCGGGTTTACTTGCTGTATCCTGCCGACAACGCAACCAGTAGTACGGAACGACCACGGGTGCTGATACGGACATGAGCGAGCAGGGCACTTCCAGTGCCACTCGGGTGATTATCGCAGATGATCATCCGGTGGTGATCCTCGGCGCACGCGCCGCACTCGACCAGGCGGGAGACATGCTGGTCGTTGGCGAAGCGGCCGATGGCGACCGGCTCATGGCCCTGCTTGCCAGCAGGCCCTGCGACGTCCTGGTTACCGATTTCTCCATGCCCGCCGGCCGTCACGGCGATGGCTTGCAATTGCTCGACGTCATCCGCCGCCGGTATCCCCGGCTGCCCGTGGCAGTGTTGACCATGGTCAACAACATCGGCGTGCTCCGGGCGATGCAGGTCCGTGGCGCCCTCGGCCTGTGTGACAAGCGAGCGCCAATGCGCGAGTTGCCCAATGCCATCCGTAGCGTTGCGGCCGGGCGTGCCTACATCAGCGAATCCATCCGCGAGCAGTTCACCATCGCCGACACAACCAACGCCGATGGTATGGCGCCCGTGCGACTGTCGGCGCGCGAAATGGAAGTGGTGCGCCTTTACGTTGGAGGCCTCTCACTTACACAGATCGCCGATCGACTTAGTCGCAGCGTTAAAACTGTGAGTCGGCAGAAGCGTGACGCCATGCGCAAGCTGGGTATCGACCACGATAGCCTGCTGGCGGATTACGCCCGCGAACACGGGATGGCATGAACGTCTCCATTCCTTCACATGCCCATGCCACCGGTAGCCAGTTCGATGCCGGGCGCATGCTCGCTGCGCGCGAGCGTTCGTGGATTGCCCTGCGCGAGATAGCGCGGCGCATCACGGCGGGCATGACGGAGTCCGAAGCCGTGGCGCTTGCCGGCGAGGTCCTGGCCGACGCCGGCATGCAACGCATCTGGCATCCATCGTTGATCCGCTTCGGCGCCAACACCCTGAAGACGTTCCGCCAGCGATCGGCGCCTGATACCCGCCTGGGTGACCACGACATTTTCTTCGTCGACCTCGGGCCCGTATTCGACGGCCACGAAGGGGATGTGGGCGATACCTTCGTACTTGGCGACGATCCCGTGATGCATGCCTGCGCCGAGGCGGCGCGCGAGCTCTTCACCCGCGTTGCCGCGCGCTGGCGCGAGGGCGGCCACAGCGGCCGGGTCCTGTACGAATTCGCCCAGGCCGAAGCCCAGTCCATGGGCTGGCGGCTCAACCACGAAACCAAGGGACACCGGGTGGGCGATTTCCCCCACGCGGTGCACAAGGCGGGCAATCTGGGCGATTTCGATGCCGAGCCCATCCCGGGGCTGTGGATACTGGAGATCCAGATCGCTCACCCCGACAGACCCATCGGCGCCTTCTTCGAAGACCTCCTGGTGCAGTGACCTCCGGCAGGGTGTGACGACCGGCCCATGTAGCCGGCGCCGCGGAGGACTAAACCTTCTTTCGTCCTGCTGCATCCAAGCCGGCAACATACCCAAGGGAGTGCACCATCATGCGCCTGACCATCGTTGCCCTTGCCTGTGCCCTGGGCCTGGCCAGCCTTCCCGTCGCCGCCCGCGGCATCCATGTGAGCAACGATGGTTGCGGGGTCGATTACAAGACCGCCTACGACGTGAGTGTCGCCCGCGACGGGATCGACTTCACCCGCACCGACGGCAGCCCTGCGAAGGTGTTCATGCATGATGGCCGCCTCACCGTCGATGGCCGTGACGTACGCGTCACCGACGCCGATGCCCGGAAGCTCCGCGACTACGAGGATGCCGTCCGCGCCCTGGTGCCGGAAATTGCGGCCATCGCCCGGGATGGCATTGATATCGGATATTCGGCGATGACCACGGTGGCCGCGACATTCGTGACCGACGGCGAGGACCGCCGCACCATGCTAGCCAAGCTCGAGCGCAACCACGCCCGCGCGCTGGCGCGCCTTGACGAAAGCATCGGGGCCGGTCGCTGGCGCCAGCACGAAGTGGATGACCTGGTCGAATCCGCTGTGGGCGATTCAGTCTCCGAGGTGGTGGGATCGGTCACCGGTAATGCGGTCAGTGCAGCCCTTAGCGGCGATTCGGCCAAGATGGCCGCCCTGGAGGCTCGTGCCGATTCGCTGGACAAGGCCATCGACCGCGAAGTGAACTCGCGCGCCGACAAGCTCGGCGAGCGTGCCAAAGGCCTCTGCCCGCGCCTGGCCAACCTCGATCATCTGCAGAAGTCGTGGAACGTTCGCCTCCCCGACGGTTCGCCGTTGGTGCTGATGACCGCGACCCCGGCGCCGAAGAAAGATTTGGCCGACAACTAGTCAATGAGCACCCCTGCGGGCAGGATGCCCGCTCTTTTTCTTTTTTGAAGGTCCAGGGAAGGGCTCCATGGAATATTTCCATATCGACCTGGCCGGTTACCGCATCGGTAGCGATCTGCTGGTGAAGTTCGGTCTCAAGGTGGTTTTGGCCGTGTTCGCGCTGTTCGTTGGCGTGCGCCTGGCATCGCGATTTGCCAATATCCTGCGTCGTGGCATGGGCCGCGCCGGCGTCGACCCGATGCTTTCAGGTTTCCTGCGCAACGCCGTCCACGTCGGCTTGTTGGCTCTCCTGTTGGTCACGTGCGCGAGTTTCGCCGGTTTGCCTAGCGAGGCACTCCTCGGGGCAATGGGTGCTGCGGGCCTGGCGCTGGGTCTGGCGCTGAGCAGCTCGCTGTCGAACCTCGCCTGGGGCGTGTTGCTGATTTTCTTCAGGCCCTTCCGCGTAGGCGACTACGTTCTGGCAGGAGGGATCGAAGGCGCGGTCAAGCACATTACTTTGATGCATACCTGGCTTGTGATGGCTGACGGGCGCGAAGCGGTGCTGCCCAACGCCAAGGTGGGCAGCGACGCCATCGTCAACTTCAGCCGCCGCGGCCGGCGCCGGGTGGAGTTTTCCGTGGGCGTGGACTACCGGACCGACCTTGCCCACGCACTGGGTATTGCCGGGGAGGCGGTGGCCGCATTGCCGCCCATACTTGCCGACCCCCCGCCTGAGGCTTATGCCGACACATTGGGGCCAGGTCAGGTGGACCTGCTGATCCGTGCCTGGACTGCCGCTGATGACTATCGGAACGCCCATTCGCAGGCCATCCAGGCCGTCAAGGAAGCCTTTGACCGCGTGGGGATAGTCATTGCCTGCCCCCGCCGGGAAATCCGCCTGGTACGCGGGCAAAGCTGAAAACGCCGCATACGGGGCCGCATGGGGCGCCAAGCCCGGCGGTTCGGATTATCATTGGACGGTTGCCCCGCCCGCGCGGGGCCTTCCCCATCCCCTCGTCGGCCGTTTTTTTGTTATTTCGCGTCGGCGCAAGCAATCGAAGGAGCTTTCATGGCCGACGTCAAAGAAGCGCGCGTCCCCGATATCGGGAATTTCGACGGCGTTCCCGTCATCGAAGTGCTGGTCAAGGCCGGTGACCGCGTGGAAAAGGACCAGAGCCTGGTCACGCTCGAGTCGGACAAGGCCACGATGGAGGTGCCCGCGCCCTTCGCCGGCACCGTCCGCGAAGTGAAGGTCAAGGTCGGCGACGAAGTGGCTGAAGGCGCCGTCATCGCCATGATCGAAGCCGACGGCGAAGCCAAGGCCGACCAGAAGCCCGCCGAGCCCATCAAGGCAGAAGCCGCAAAGCAGGCGCCGGCAGCGACGTCCGTGCCCGCCCGCGCTGCGGAACCAGCGAAAGCCGAACCAGCGGCGAAGAAATCCTCCGGTGGCGCACAGGAAGTCCGCGTTCCCGATATCGGTAATTTCGATGGCGTGCCGGTGATCGAGGTACTGGTCAAGGTCGGCGACCGCGTCGAAAAAGACCAGGCCCTGCTCACGCTCGAATCGGACAAGGCCACCATGGAAGTGCCGGCTCCGTTCGCAGGCACGGTGAAGGAAGTGAAAGTGAAGGTGGGCGACGAAGTCGGCAAGGATGCGGTAATCGCCGTCATCGAGGCCGACGGTGACGCCGGCGAAGCAACCACTCCTGCGCCACAGGCCGCCGAACCGAAGGCTGAGGCAAAGGCCGCCGCTCCTTCCGCTGCATCTGCGAGCCAGTCCGATACGAAGCCCGCCGAAAACGCATCCACCAGCGCCGGTGGACCGCGCACGCCGCCGGTGTCCTTCGATGCCAGCACGATCATGCCCGATCACGCTCCCTACGCCAGCCCCGCCGTACGTGCCTTCGCCCGCGAACTGGGCGTGGAGATCGGCCAGGTGCAGGGCACGGGCCGTGGCGGCCGCATCCAGCGTGAAGACGTGCAGGCCTGGGTCAAGCACGCACTCGCCTCGGGCGCCAAACCCGGCGCTTCCGGCGCGGTGGCCACCGGTAGTGGCCTGAACCTGTTGCCGTGGCCGAAGGTCGATTTCGCCAAATTCGGCGAGATCGAGGAAAAACCGCTCTCGCGCATCCAGAAGATCTCCGGCGCCAATCTCGCCCGCAACTGGGCGATGATCCCGCACGTCACCCAGCACGAAGATGCCGACATCACCGAGCTTGAGGCTTTCCGCAAGAAGCTCGGCGAGGAAAACAAGGATCTTAAAGTCACCCCGCTGGTCTTCCAGATCAAGGCGGTCGTCGCGGCGCTGAAGAAATATCCAACGTTCAATGCATCGCTGGACGTCACTGGCGAGAAGCTCACGCTGAAGAAGTACTTCCACATCGGCATCGCGGTGGATACGCCCGATGGCCTGGTGGTGCCGGTGATCCGCGACGCCGACAAGAAGGGCCTGCTGGAACTGGCCGCCGAACTCGGCGAGATGTCGAAGAAGGCGCGCGAGAAGAAGCTCGGTCCGGCTGACATGTCCGGCGGCTGTTTCTCGATCTCGTCGCTGGGCGGCATTGGCGGCACGTCGTTCACGCCGATCGTCAACGCGCCGGAAGTAGCCATCCTTGGTGTATCGAAGGCGCAGATGAAGCCGGTATGGAACGGCAAGGAATTCGCGCCGCGCCTGATGCTGCCGCTGTCGCTGTCCTACGACCACCGCGTGATCGACGGCGCACTCGCCGCGCGCTTCGCGTCCTTCCTGGCCAGCCAGCTCGGCGACATCCGTCGCCTGCTGCTCTAACGGGAAGCATCACGATGCCCAAGACGATTGAACTGAAAGTCCCCGACCTTGGTGGTTCGCACGACGTGCCGGTGATCGAGATCCTGGTCCAGGTCGGCGACACGATCACCAAGGAGCAAAGCCTGGTCACGCTCGAATCGGACAAGGCCACCATGGACGTCCCCGCCAGCGATGGCGGTAAGGTCACGCAGGTCAAGGTGAAGATCGGCCAGGAGGTCAATCCTGGCGATATCCTCGCCGTGATCGAGGTCGCCGATACCGCCTCTGCTGGCAACGATGCGTCGGCCAGCGCGCCGGCACCGGCGAAGGCTGCCGCGCAGCCCGCCACGCAGGGCGTGCCCGAACAGAAGACCGATCCGGCGCAGGCGCCGGTCAAGCAGTCACCGGCCCCGCAGGCTGCCACCGGCACCGGCCGCAAAGCCGACATCGAATGCAAGGTGGTCGTGCTCGGCTCCGGCCCCGGAGGCTACAGCGCGGCCTTCCGCTCGGCGGACCTCGGCATGGACACCGTCCTGGTCGAGCGCTACGACACCCTGGGAGGTGTCTGCCTCAACGTCGGCTGCATTCCTTCCAAGGCATTGCTGCATGCCGCCGCCGTGATCGAGGAAGCCGGTGCCATGGCGGCACACGGCATCACTTTCGGCGCGCCGAAGATCGACCTGGACAAGCTGCGCGATTTCAAGGTCAAGGTGGTGGGCAAGCTCACCGGCGGCCTTGCCAGCATGGGCAAGCAGCGCAAGGTCAAGGTAGTGACGGGCACCGGCATGTTCGTTTCGCCGAACGAGATGGAAGTGCAGGGCAAGGACGGCACGCAGCTCATTCGCTTCGAGCACGCGATCATCGCCGCCGGATCGCAGTCGGTGAAGCTGCCTTCGTTCCCCTGGGATGACGAGCGCATCATCGACTCCACCGGAGCGCTGGAACTGCGCGACGTGCCGAAGAAGTTGCTGGTGGTCGGCGGTGGCATCATCGGCTTGGAAATGGCTACCGTATATGCGGCCCTCGGCAGCGAAGTGACCGTGGTGGAACTGGCCGACCAGCTCATGCCTGGCGCCGACCTCGACCTCGTCAAACCGCTGCAGGCGCGCATCGCCAAACGCTACAAGGGCATCCACCTGAAGACCAAGGTGGTGGAAGCCAAGGCCACCAAGAAGGGCATCGACGTCACCTTCGAGGGCGAGTCCATTCCCGAGACAAAAACCTTCGACCGCGTTCTGGTGTCAGTGGGCCGCTCGCCCAACGGCGGCCGTATCGGTGCGGACAAGGCGGGCGTGGCGGTGAGCGACCGTGGTTTCATCGCCGTCGACCGGCAGATGCGCACCAACGTGCCGCACATCCACGCCATCGGCGACCTCGTCGGCCAGCCGATGCTGGCGCACAAGGCCGTCCACGAGGCGCACGTCGCCGCCGAGGCGATCGCCGGCGAGAAGAGCTTCTTCGATGCCCGCGTGGTGCCTTCGGTGGCCTACACCGATCCCGAGATCGCCTGGGTCGGCGTGACCGAGCGCGAAGCGAAGGAGAAGGGCCTGAAGGTCGGCGTGGGCAAGTTCCCCTGGGCGGCTTCGGGCCGTGCCATCGGCATCGATCGCACCGAGGGCTTCACCAAGCTGATCTTCGACGAGGAAACCCACCGCATCGTCGGTGCCGGCATCGTCGGTGTGCACGCGGGCGACCTCATCTCCGAACTGGCCCTGGCCATCGAGATGGGCGCCGAAGCATCGGATATCGCCAAGACCATCCATCCGCACCCGACCCTGGGAGAATCGGTGGGCATGGCGGCCGAGGTGTACGAGGGCACGATTACCGACCTCTACATCCCGAAGAAGAAGCCGTCGGCGACATGACATAACGGTTTATGGCATGGTCGCACCCATGCCATCAACCGTACCTACTGGACCTTACGTCCGCCGCCTCGGAATTTGGGACGCCGCCGCGATCGTCATCGGCGGCGTCATCGGCGCCGGCATCTTCCGCACACCGGCGTCCGTCGCCGGGCGAACAGACTCCACCACGGGCCTCATCGTCCTGTGGGCGCTGGGCGGCCTGCTCACGCTGGCGGGCGTCTTGAGCTACGCCGAGCTCGGCGCGCGAAGGCCTCAAGCGGGCGGTACCTACATCTACCTGCGCGAAGCCTTCGGCAAATTGCCGGCCTTCCTGTTCGGCTGGACGATGGCGCTGATCAACTACCCCGGCAGCATCGCCGCGGTCGCCACCACCTTCGCCGACTATGCCTGCAAGGCCTTCGGCCTGCCGCTGATGTGGGTCAAGCCACTGGCGGTGGGCGCCATCAGCTTCCTGGTGCTGGTAAACCTGCGCGGCATCCGCGCCGGTGCCTGGGTGCAGAACATCTTCACCGTGCTCAAGCTTGGCGTGATCGCCATGCTGATCGTGGTCGGGTTGGTGCTGGCTTTCAAGCACGTTACGCCGCTGCCCGCACCGGCGTTGCCAACCACCTCGCCCTTTGCCCTGGTCGGCGCGTTGCTGCCGGTGCTGTTCGCCTACGGCGGTTTTCATTACCTCAACGACCTGGCGGGCGAAGTGCGCGACCCGCAGCGCGTGCTGCCACGCGCCTTGGGCTTAGGGATGGGCGCGGTGGCGCTGTGCTACGTGCTGGTGAACGTGGCCTACCTCGCGGGCCTGGGCCATGCGGGTCTTGCCGCCAGCCAGGCGCCGGCGGCCGATCTGATGGAAAGGTTGTTCGGTCCTGCCAGCCGCACAGTGGTGGCCGTGGGCATTGCCTGTTCCACTTTTGGCTATTGCAGCATTGCCATTGCCGGCGGTGCCCGCGTACTGCAGGTGATGAGTGCCGATGGCATGTTCTTCCGCGCCGTGGGCAAGGTGGACATGCGCACGCATGCGCCGCAAGTGGCGCTGTCGGTGCTGGGACTGTGGGCGGTGATCCTGATCCTCTCGGGAAGCTTCGACGCCTTGCTTGACTACACCACGGTCGGTGAATGGCTTAGCCATGCGGCGGGCATCGCCACCGTGTTCTGGTACCGACGCATGCTCAAGGACGAACCCTCGCCCTATCGCGTGCCCGGCTATCCGTGGGTGCCGCTGGCCTTCGTGATCACCGTGGTTTGCGTGATCCTGGCCACGGCGATCGACACACCGGCCAACGCTGGCATGAGCCTTCTGATCATCGCCCTTGGCGTGCCGGTTTACTATGCGTGGCGCTGGCGCGAAAGCCGTGCGCCGACGAGTACGCCTCCTCCGTAAAGGCTTTGGTATGTCCCCAGTGCGATCGGTCTTCCTTGGTGTCGTGACGTGCGTGATCGCGTTGGTGGATGTCGCGGCGGTGCCCACCGCAGACGCGGCAAGCATGACGGCGCCCGCGCAGGTTCCGGCGAAATCTTCCACGTCATCTGCGATGGTTGTCGGCGATATAGCCCACGCCAGCGATAGCCAGCGCATCACGACGCAGGGAACGACCCTCGACCCGACACCGCGCCCCGTTGCTGGTGGCGCGACGATGGCAGCGGTGACCTTCGCTCCCGGCGCGAAGCCGGGCCTGACCTTGCAACCGTCGTCGGGTCACTGGACTTGGCCAAAGGGCGAGTTGCAGATGCATCTGCAGAACGGCATGGGCTGGCCGGTGACACTGGACGTCGAGGTCCAGAGCGACCACGGCACGTTACATGCGGTGGTGGGCTTGCCGCCCGGGCCGCCGATGACGCTGGCCATTCCCCTGATGCCCACCACGCCACGCGCCTTCGGCATGCAGGTAGGGCCGCCCATGCCATGGCAGGGCAGCCTCGTCGCCACTACGGTCGAGGGCAGCTTCGATCCCGGCACGGCTCGCGCGGTGCACGTATCGATGCCCTCGCCGAACGCGCCTCAGGTGGTGCTGTTCGGCGCCGTATCCATTGCCGCTGGCACGCCCGCGCTCGATGCCGCCTACGCCGGCATCGTCGACACCTACGGCCAATACACGCGCGCAACGTGGCCGGAGAAAATCGCCGACGATGCGGCGCTGAAGAAAGCGTCGCTTCAAACCGATCCCGCATCCCCGGCCGTGTCTGGCTTTGGCGGCGTCGCACGGCCGGGCCTGAAGGCCACCGGCTGGTTCAGCGTGACCAAGTTGAAAGATACCTGGACGCTGGTCACGCCCGACGGTAAGGCGTTCTTCTCCCTTGGCGTGAATGCCGTGGCCATCGACGGCGGCATGACCTACGTCGAGGGGCGCAAGGCAATGTTCGAAGGCTTGCCGCCCGTGAACGGACCCTTGGGCAAGTTCTATGGCCAGGGCGACGACCGCAGCGACAACGGCTCGCAACGCGACAACGGCATGAACCATGGCCAATGGTTCGATTTCTATCGGGCCAACCTGCAACGCACCTATGGCGATGCATGGCCACAAAAGTGGGCGAAGGTGACACTGGACCGGCTGCGCGGCTGGGGCTTCAATACGCTGGGCAACTGGAGCGATCCATCGCTGTTTACTGCCCACCGCATCGCCTACACGCAGCCGGTGATCATCGATGGCAAGTTCGCTAGCGTTTCCACCGGCTACGACTACTGGGGCCGCATGCCCGATCCCTTCGATCCGAAGTTCGTTGCTGCCGCTACCGTCGCCGTGGCGAAGGCGACCAAGGGGGTGCGCGACGATCCATGGCTGCTTGGCTACTTCGCCGACAACGAACTGGCCTGGGCCGGGCGTGGCCCGCAGGGTCGCTGGGGCCTGGCCATCGGTGCGATGCAGCTGGGTCCGGAAAGTCCGGCCAAGCAGGCTTTCGTGGCTTCACTGCGGAAGAAATACGGCGAAGCCGGCAAACTCGCAGCTGCCTGGGGCGTGCCGGTAGCAAGCTGGGATCACCTGCTGGCCAAAGGTTTCCAGGCCCCGGTGCCGGCCGAAGCTCATCCGGCCATCGCCGCCGACTACATCGACTTCCTCACCCTTTATGCCGAAACCTATTTCCGCACCGTCGCCACGGCGCTGAAGAAGGCCGATCCGCACCACCTGTTCCTCGGTGGCCGCCTGGCCGTGCGCACGCCTGAAGTGGAGGCCGCCTGCGCGCGTTATTGCGATGTGGTCAGCATCAACGCCTATGCCGATCTTCCCGAACATGGCCTGGATGTCGCTGCCTTCAAACGCATGGATAAACCGGTCATGGTGACCGAATTCCATTTCGGCTCCGCCGACCGCGGGCCGTTCGGCAATGGCGTGGCCAGCGTGGCCAGCGAGGGCGAACGGGGCAAGGCCTATGCGCGGTTCGTGGATGCGGCGAAGGCGAGCGGGGTGATCGTGGGCACGCACTGGTTCGACTATGCGGATCAGCCGGTGACGGGGCGAATCCTGGACGGCGAGAACAGCCATATCGGGTTGGTCGGCATCACCGATATTCCCTTCGCGGGATTCGTCGGTGATGTCACCCGCGCCAATCGTCGTGCCGGGGGCCTTGGGAAGGGGTCAGAGTAAATACTCTGACCCCCCAGCCTCCAACGTGCGTTAGCGCGACGCCAGGATGGCGCCCAGCAGCAGCGCCAGGACCGTGACGGACGCCACCGCCATGCAGGCGCTGGTGATGCGCACGCGGCGTGCATCCACGCGCGGCACCAGGCGCCACACCAGCAGCACGCCGGCCAGCATGTCCACGATCAGCGCGCCACGCATCCACGGCGAGGCGAACAGCGCATAGCCCGCGGCGGGCGAACTCTTCTGCGCCAGCAGCACCAGGCCCGCGGTGGCCACGCTGAACAGCGTCCATAACAGGCAGGCGAAGTAGGCGCGGTTGAACACCACCGGTGTCCTTTCCACCATGCGCAGCGTGAAATAGACGAGCGCCGCCGGCACGATGGCCGTGGCGCTGGAATAAAGCACCCACCAGATCAGGGCGCTAAGCAGGGTCAGGATGGTTTGCGTCACGGGTTCTCAATAAGTGATGCCGACGCGCCGGAACACCTTGCTCATCAACCATGCGGGGCCGATCAACAGATACTGGATATCGGTGAAGAAAGACGGGCGGCGGCCCTCGATGTGATGGCCGACGAACTGGCCGACCCAGGCCACCACGAACACGGCCAGCGCCAGCCAGCCGAGGTTGGCCGGCCCCAGCTCGCGGTACAGAACCTCGGTGATCAGCGACATCACCACGAATACCGCGGCCATGGCCAGGCCAATGCCGCGTGACAGGCGAAAGTAGTAGAAGACGAAGGCGCCGAACATCGCCACCACCGAAAAGAAACCGGGCCGACCGAGCCACTGGGGCACCGGTACGATCCACAGGAAGGCCACCGCGCACCAGGTGATCGCCGGCACGCAGATCCAGTGGATCGTGCGGTTGGTCGGATTCTGGTGGTCGGCGGCATAGTTGCCGAACCAGGTATTCGCATCACGCATGGCCTTTCCCCTTGCCGTGTGGTCAGTCGATATGGATGCCGGCCAGTCGTTCCAGCGCCTCGGCGTATTTGGCCGCGGTACCGGCGATGACGTCGGCGGGAATCCGCGGGCCCGGGGCTGTCTTGTTCCAGCCGAGTGTTTCCAGGTAATCGCGGACATACTGCTTGTCGTAGCTGGGCGGGCTGATGCCCACCGAGTAATGTTCCGCCGGCCAGAAGCGCGACGAATCCGGCGTAAGCATCTCGTCCATCACGTACAGCGTACCGTCTTCATCGGTACCGAATTCGAATTTGGTATCGGCGATGATGATGCCGCGCTCGGCGGCATAGGCGGCGGCAAAGCGATACAGGGCAAGCGTGGCATCGCGCACCTTGCCGGCCAGTTCCGCGCCCACCGTATCCACCACGTGATCGAAACTCACGTTCTCGTCGTGGTCGCCCACGGCGGCCTTGCTCGACGGGGTGAAGATTGGCTCTGGCAGTTGCTCGGCCTGCTTCAGGCCCGGGGGCAAGGCAATGCCGCACACCGCGCCGGTGGCCTGGTAATCCTTCCAGCCCGAACCGATCAGGTAACCGCGGGCGATGGCCTCCACCGGTACCGGCTTCAATCGCCGGGTGACCACCGCGCGGCGGCGATAGAGCTCAAGGTCGGCACCGGGCGGCAGGACCTCTTCCACCGGTGTACCGGTGAGGTGGTTGGGGATGATATGCGCCGTCTTGCCGAACCAGAAATTGGAAATCTGGGTGAGCATCTCGCCCTTACCGGGAATCGGATCGGGCAAAACCACGTCGAAAGCCGACAAACGGTCGGTGGCCACCATCAGCAGGCGGTTGCCCGGCAGGGCGATCACGTCGCGGACCTTGCCGCGGTGGACCAGCTCAAGGCCAGGCAGGTCAGATTGCAGCAGGGTGGTCGGCACGACGTCAGGCTCCGGAAAACAAGGAGAAGCGTCCATTGTAACTGGCCCGCCCCGGGGCGGATGCCCACGGCACTGCTAGAATCCCGCCTTGTCGTCCCCACTACTCGTCCATGCGAAACCTCGTCCTTGCGGCGGCCATGCTCGCCGCTCCCGTCATGACCCTAGGCGCCGCACCGGTAAAACCGGCGCGCCTGGGCCTGTGCGCGGCCTGCCACGGCGCCGATGGCATGGCGACGATGGCCGGTGCCCCGAACCTTGCCGGCCAGCGCGAGGACTACCTTCGCCAGGCCCTGCGCCAGTACCGTGACGGCCGCCGCGATGTCGCCGTGATGCGCGCGGCCCTGGGGCCCCTCTCGGAAGCCGAACTCGACCAGCTTGCGACCTGGTACGCCGCCCAGTCGCCTCAACGCCAGGCCAATCCATGAATTTCACCGGCACCCTGATCGGCGCACTGATCGGCTTCTTCCTGCTGCACGGCCCCATCGGCGCCGTGATCGGCGGCATGCTCGGCTTCATGTTCGATGCCGGCCGCAACCGGCGCGCGGCCACGCCAGCGGCGGGCGGCTTTATCGGGCCGCTCTACGCCATCCTCGGTGCGGTGGCCAAGGCCGACGGCCGGGTGTCGCCGGAAGAGATCGCCGTGGCCGAGCGCCTGATGGGGCGTATGAACCTCAATCCCGAGCAGCGCCGCGACGCCATCGAGGCGTTCAACGTGGGCAAATCGGCGGAGTTCAACGTCACACGCTCCATCGAGCAGTTGCGCAACTGGGTGGGCAGCCGCCGCGACCATGCCTTCCCGGTGCTGGACGTGGTGATTGAAACGGTCCTCGCCGAGGGCAGCCCCTCCAATGAGAAAATGGCGATCCTGCGCCAGGTGGCCTTCGCCCTGCGCGTCAGCGACATGGAGCTGATGGCCCTGATGGCGATGAAGGGCTACGCCTGGAACCATGGCGGTGGCCGCAGTTCCGGCCAGTACCAGGGCCGCCAGGGCGGCTATGCGCCTCACCGCGTGCCCGAAGGACCCGATCCCTATGCCATCCTGGGCATCGGGCGCGATGCCGACGACCGGGCGGTAAAAAGGGCCTATCGCAAGCTCATTTCCGACAACCACCCCGATCGCCTGGGCGATCTGCCCGAAGACATGCGCCGCCGCGCCGAATCGCGCGCCAGCGAGATCAATGCCGCCTACGAACGGATCAAGACCGAACGCGGCTTCAAGTAACCGTCACAAGCAGTCAAACGAGGCATTCCATGGCCAGGCAGACCCCCGTCATCGCCCCCTCCATCCTTTCCGCCGACTTCGCGCGGCTGGGCCAGGACACCCAGGCCGTGCTCGATGCCGGGGCCGATTGGGTGCATTTCGACGTGATGGACAACCACTACGTGCCGAACCTGTCGATCGGCCCGATGGTGCTGAAGTCCCTTCGCAAGTTCGGCATCAAGGCGCACATCGACGTGCACCTGATGGTGAGCCCGGTCGACCGCATCGTGCCCGACTTCGCCGAGGCTGGCGCCACCGGCATCAGCTTTCATCCGGAGGCCACCGATCATGTCGACCGCACCATCGGCCTGATCCGTGACCACGGCTGCCAGCCGGGCCTGGTATTCAACCCGGCAACGCCGTTGTCCTACCTCGACTACGTGCTCGACAAGATCGACCTGATCCTGCTGATGTCGGTGAATCCGGGCTTCGGCGGCCAGAAATTCATTCCCTCCGCGCTGCATAAGATTGCCCAGGTGCGGGACATCATCGACCGCAGCGGCCGTCCGATCCGGCTGGAAGTGGACGGTGGCGTCACCACCGACAATATCGGCGAGATCTTCGCCGCCGGCGCCGACACCTTCGTGGCAGGCTCCGCCGTCTTCAACAGCGCCGATTACGCGCAAACGATTGCCCGGATGAAGTCGACGTTCCGTTGATTTCCGCGCACGCGAGATGAAGCTTGTTTCATCCCGCGGTGGTTCGCGGGAAGTTACGATGGTGCCGCTCGGGGGAGCATCATCGAGGGCCCGAAGATGAATCCGCTTCGTTCTGCCAGCCTTGCCGCCGTCGCCAGCCTCATGGTTTTCGCGAGCTCCGCCGCCGTTGCGGGAGACCGCCCCCAACCATTGCCCGGGCAGGAGAAAGAGGTCTATCAGGCCCTGATGCTTTGCCCGTCATCGCTCGAACGGATCCTGCCGGGCCGCTACTACATGTGCGAGGCGCAACGGGATTTCTGGTTGGGACGCCAGGATCAGTCGATGGAAATGATGCGTGACGCCGCGGCCTGGGGAAATAAACGAGCCCAGTACACGCTCGGCATCATGTACTTCAATGGACAGCTTACGCCGGTCAACCGCCCGCTGGGCCTGGCGTGGCTGGCCCTCGCCGCTGAGCGGCACGACCCCGATATCGAGCCTGCCTTCATTTCGGCTTTCCGTCACGTCACGCCCGACGAGCTCGAGCAAGCCAACGCGCTATGGCTGCAGATGCTGCCCAAGTATGCCGACAAGGTTGCGGCCAAGCGCGCGAAGACGCGCTATGAGCGTGAAATGCGTCCGCTTGCCAATGTCATGGCCTTTGGCGGGGGACTCTATCTGTCGGGGCTGAGCTTCGGGGAATTGGGCATCACGTCATCAACCCCGATGACCAGCAGTGCTTTCGGGGTGGGCCGCAGCCTGCAGGCGATGGCCGCTGACTATTTCTACGGGTGGCACGAAAACGTGACCGTGGGCGATCTGCAACTGGTGCCCGTGACCGAGGCCGCCGGGCGGATGTCTGGCAAACCCTAAAAAAATGGCCCCTTCGCGTACGAGGGGGCCAAACAGCCCGGAAGTCTAGAGGGGTATCCAGGTCGGATCGGGTTCGGTCATCAATGCAGGCTCATCAGGATGCCAAGAAGCAGGGCGCCGATCGCAAGTCCCACGCGCAGGGGCTCGAAATTGCGCTCAAGTTCGGCGTTGCGGTCGGGGCGGGGTTCCATGGCAGTTCTCAAGTACGGGCGGCAGGCATAGTTCAACGCTCCCATCGGCCCGGGCCGCGGCGTGAATATGGCAATGTGCGGGCAATAGATGCCGGTGGCTTGCGTGCGGCGCCTCTACGCGCCACGCTTCACGCCGTCGACACACCACCTACTACGGAAAGCCCATGGCCCGCAGCATCGCGATCGTCGAGGATGAGCCGCTCATCCGCGCCAACTACGTCGAGGCATTGAACCGCTTCGGCTACGAGACGCGTGGCTATGGGTCACGGGGCGATGCTTCCACCGCTTTCTCCATGCGCTTGCCGGAATTGGTGATCATCGACATCGGCCTGGGTGACGAGCCAGAGGGCGGCTTTGACCTGTGCCGGGAATTGCGTGCGAAGTCGGCCACGTTGCCGATCATCTTCCTGACTGCCCGTGATTCGGATTTCGACGTGATCTCCGGGCTGCGCCTTGGCGCGGACGATTACCTGTCCAAGGACACCAGCCTGCACCAGCTCGCCGCCCGCATCGCGGCCCTGTTCCGCCGCATCGAATCGCTCAAGGCGCCGGCTTCGAGTGAAACGGTGGTGAGCCACGGGCCGCTGAAGCTGGAGTCCGAGCGGATGCGCGTCACCTGGAACGGCATCGAGATTCCGCTGACGGTGACCGAGTTCTGGATGGTGCACACGCTGGTGCGTTTTCCCGGCCACGTGAAAAACCGCGATCAGTTGATGCGCGAGGCGGAGCTGGTGGTGGACGATGCCACCATCACCTCGCACATCAAGCGCATCCGCAAGAAATTCATCGCGCTGGCGCCGGATTTCGATGCCATCGAGACGGTGCACGGCGTGGGTTACCGCTGGCACCCGTGAGCGCTTCCTGCCGATGACCCTGCGGCGCAAACTGCTGCTGGTGGCCCTGTGCACGCTGGTGCTGCCACTGGCCGGCTGGCTGTACGTGCGCCAGATGGAATCCCTGCTGCGTGACGGTCAGGCCCAGGCGCTATCGGCATCGGCACGTGCGCTTGCGCGAACGCTCGCAGTACTGGATACCGACCTTCCGCCCGCCCGTGGCGGCTGGTACGTACAGGACACCTCGGTGCCGATCACCGTCGACGGCTATGGTGACGACTGGGCCACGATGACGCCCTGGTCGCAACCGCTGCCGGGCAATGCCAAGCTGATGGTGGCGCGGGAGGGCGACTGGCTTTACCTCTTCATCGACGTGCGCACCGCCCGGCGCACGCGGCCGGATGTCTTCGACAATGCCGCGCGGCGCGCGGACCATGTCACCCTGCTGCTTGGCCGCGGCGTGGAGCAGCGCCGTTACCTGATTGCCTCGGACGCACCCGGTGCCGTCACGGCGCCCAGCATCGACGAGGCCGCTGGCAACCTTCCCGGGCAATTGCAGGCCCAATGGCAGGAAGACGGCAGCGGCTATCGCGTGGAGCTGCGCATCCCGGCCAGCATCGTCCTGGACCGGTTGGGCGTGGGCGTCTTTAGCGCCGCCGCGGGTGGCGACCCGGTGGCGCAGGAAACACGGCCACTGATCGGCTTCTCGCCCTCGACCTCCGCCGAACTCGGCCGGCTGGCGCCGCCGGAAGTGCGCGTGCGCCTGCTGGCGCCGGGAGCGTGGCTGCTGGCCCAGCACGGCAAGCTCGGCGTGGCCGACCTGCCACCGGCGCAGCGGCCAGGATGGTTTGCGTCCCTGGTCTACGCCTCGCTGCTGTCCCGGCGCCTGGACCCGGCGGCCGAATGGGCCGAGGACGTGCCGAGGGTGGATCTTCCCGAAGTGCGCCAGGCCCTGGGCGGCGAGCCCGCGGTGGCTTGGCGCGCGGGGCAATCGCGCGGCAGCGTGGTGCTTAGCGCCGCGATGCCGGTGGAGGTGGAAGGCAGCGTGCGCGCGGTGGTGGTACTCGAGCAGGCCAACCGCAACGTGCCCCTGCTGGCCAATCGGGCCTTGCTCGGGCTCTTCATCACCAGCTTCCTCGCGTTGCTGGTGGCCGGTGGCGTGCTGTTGGCGTTCGCCACCCGCCTCACCCTGCGCCTTCGCCGCCTGCGCGATGCCGCCGAGCGCGCCCAGCAGAACGATGGCCGTCTGGACGGCCGGTTCCCGCTGACCGACGCCAGCGACGAACTGGGCGACCTGGCCCGCAGCTTCGACCAGTTGCTGCAGGTGGTGGGCGGCTACACCGACTACCTTCGTACGTTGGCCTCGAAGCTGTCACACGAACTCAATACCCCCTTGGCGATCGTCAAATCCTCGCTGGACAACCTCGAGCAGGCTTCGCTGCCGCCAGACGCCGCCCCGTACCTCGCGCGCGCGCGCGATGGCGTGGGGCGCCTGGGTACACTGGTGCGGGCGATGAGCGAGGCCAGCCGCATGGAGCGCGCGATCGCCGCGGCGGAAGCCGAGGAGGTGGATCTTGCTGCCGTGGTGGGCGGCTGCGCGGCGGCCTACCGGGGCCTTGCCGGCGATCGAACGGTTGAGTGCGTGCTGCCCGACGGGCCGCTGCGCATGCATGCGGCGCCGGAGCTGCTGGCCCAGGCCCTGGATAAATTGTTCGACAACGCGCTGTCGTTCACCCCGCCAGGTAGCTGGCTGCGGGTGAGCTTGCGGGAAGTCCCCGATGGCGCCGAGATCGAGCTGGCCAACCAGGGGCCGCCGCTGCCCGAGGCCATGCACGGCCGGCTGTTCGATTCGCTGGTGAGCCTGCGCGACAAGGCCACGCCCGGTGATGCGCCACACCTGGGGCTGGGTCTATACGTGGTGCGCTTGGTGGCCGAGCGCCACGGTGGCACCGCCAGTGCGCACAATCTTGCCGATGGCTCGGGCGTGGCCTTCGTGCTGCATGTCCGTCCGATGACACGTCACCGCCTGTAGATGCCGCTACAATCGAACGTCTTTGACGCGCGGATGCGAACGACGTGATCTCCCGTGACGAATTCGATGCGCTGGCGGCCCAGGGCCACACGCGCATCCCCCTGGTCCGCGAGGTGTTTTCGGACCTGGACACCCCGCTGTCGGTCTACCTGAAGCTTGCCGACGGGCCGTATACCTTCCTGTTCGAATCGGTCGAGGGAGGCGCCACCTGGGGTCGTTATTCGATGATCGGCCTGCCGGCACGGCGCGTGTACCGCCTGCGCGGCCACACCCTCGAGGTGGAAGACAGCGGTGAGGTGGTGGAAACCCGCACCCTGGCCGACCCCTTGGGCGAAATCGAAAAGCTCCGCGCCCAGTACGACGTGCCCAGGTTGCCGGGCCTGCCCACCTTCACTGGCGGCCTGGTGGGCTACTTCGGTTTCGAAACCATCGGCTACATCGAGCCGCGCCTGGCGCAATGGGGCAAGCGCGACGAATTGGGCACGCCCGACGTCCTGCTGATGCTGGCCGAGGAACTGGCGGTTTTCGATAACCTAAAAGGCCGGCTGTACCTCATCGTCCACGCCGATCCCTCGCGTCCCCAGGCCTACGCCGAAGGCCAGCGCCGGCTCGATGCACTGGTTCACCGGCTGCGCCAGGGCGGGGCAGGGTATCCGCAGCCTACGCACTCGGTGGCGCTGGACGAGACCGATTTCAAATCCTCGTTCACCCGCGAGGAATACGAATCGATGGTGCGCCGCGCGCAGGAATACATCCGCGCCGGTGACATCTTCCAGGTGGTGCCTTCACAGCGGCTGTCCGTGGGCTTCCACGCCCGGCCGGTGGATGTCTACCGAGCCTTGCGCGCGATGAACCCATCGCCATACATGTATTTCATCGACATCGGCACGACGCAGATCGTCGGCTCGTCGCCGGAAATCCTGGTTCGGCTGCAGGAAGGCAAGGTGGTGCTGCGCCCGATCGCCGGTACCCGCCGTCGTGGCGACGACGAAGCCCACGACAAGGCGCTGGAAGAAGAACTGCTGGCCGATCCGAAGGAACGCGCCGAGCACCTGATGCTGATCGACCTCGGCCGTAACGACGTGGGCCGGGTCAGCCGCACGGGCACGGTAAATCTCACCGAGTCATTCGTGGTCGAGCGCTACTCGCACGTGATGCACATCGTTTCCCAGGTGGAAGGCGAGGTGGCCGACGGCATGTCGTATATGGACGTGATCAAGGCCACGTTCCCGGCCGGCACCGTCAGCGGCGCACCGAAGATCCGCGCGCTGGAGATCATCCAGGAACTGGAGCCCTTCAAGCGCAACATCTACGCCGGAGCCATCGGCTGGCTCGGCTGGTGGGGCGATGGCGATACCTGCATTGCCATCCGCACCGCAGTGATCCAGGACGGCCGCCTGCACGTGCAGGCCGGTGGCGGCGTGGTGTTCGATTCCGACCCCAGCGCCGAATGGGAAGAAACCATGAACAAGGGCCGCGCGCTTTTCCGCGCCGTGGCGCAGGCGGTGGAAGGGCTTTGATGAACGACTCAACTCCGCTGCGAAAGTGTGTGCCTGTCGCAGGCGTACTGTTTGCGCTGGCGGGTGTTGCTCCGTCGGCGCTGTCGCGCGACGCGCCGTCGTGGCCCGATTCCCAGCTCACGCGCACGCAGGCCGTGGCACTCCTGCAAACCTTCAACGCCGACCTGTTGAGCCACCCCAGCGCCACGCTCACCCTGGAAGGCTGGTGCAGCGCCCATCATCTGGCGGACCCGGCAAAAATCATTGCCCAGCGCGACCACATCGACAAACCCCTGTCGTCGGAAGACCGGCAGCTGATGGGCATCGGCGCCGATGAGCCGGTGCGCTACCGCCGCGTCAAGCTGGCCTGTGGCGACCACGTGCTTTCCGAAGCCGACAACTGGTACGTGCCGGCGCGGCTCACGCCGGAGATGAATCACATCCTGGACACCACCGACCAGCCGTTCGGCAAGGTCGTTGCGGCGCTTCATTTCCGCCGGGAAACGAAGTCGGCCGAAACGTTGTGGCGCGCACTGCCCGAGGGGTGGGAGGTCGCGCTCGCCTCGCCAAAGGCGACCCGTTCGCTGGAGATTCCCTACCAGGTGCTCCGGCACAAGGCCGTGCTCTACGACGGCCAGGGGCGCCCATTCAGCCTGGTAGTGGAAACCTATACCAGCGAGCTTTTCGCCTTCCCGGCGCCTCCTGGGCCGGCCACGCCGCGCTAGCGCCTATTCAAGCCCCGTGAGATTTTGCCGATAGAGCAGGCATCCAACCTCCCGCGACCGGGACTGCCTGCCATGAGCGACCTCAACTTCCGACCGTACCAGCGCCCGCCGATGACCCGTGGGCTCGATCCCCAGCGCGTGAACTGGCTGTGGCGCCTGGTGTGCGAAGTGGCGGGGCTGGACGCCAACGACGTGGTGGCTGCCCTGCATGCGATGCAGGTACCCGTGGATCACCAGCGCGTGGCCAGCTGGCTGGCCAGCGATCGCGATGACAACTATTTCCCGCTGACTGTCGCCGAAATGGAGCGAAACCTGCGCTCCGTCCTTGCCTTGCGCAAAGCGCTTGCCGATGC
>Ga0268266_10000151_pt1 | contig 132529 bp, 129 predicted proteins | sample KBSS13metaG_FD_190356 | JGI IMG/M metagenome (GOLD analysis project Ga0268266, IMG submission 190356) | Switchgrass rhizosphere microbial communities from Kellogg Biological Station, Michigan, USA - KBS S1-3 metaG (SPAdes) (version 2) | ecosystem: Host-associated > Plants > Roots >...
GATGGGGCTCGCCGCCGAAAGCGTGAGCCGCGGCTTCCGCCGCGCTTATGGCGTGACGCCGCGCCGCTACCGGCTCGAGGCTCGCGCGCGCCGGGCACTCGGGATGATCGGGGACTGCCGGATGAGCCTTGCCGCGATCGCCCAGGAATGCGGCTTCGCCGACCAGCCCCATTTGACCCGAACCCTCTCCTCGATCACCGGCCGCACGCCGGGCCAATGGGTCAAGTCCGTTCAATAAGGCGCAGCTCCCGCCCCCTATCATTGCCGCGATACCTCTCGGGAGATCCGATCGTGGCCACGCGCATTCCGCCTTTCCTGTTCACCCCCCTGATCGGCCTTACCCTCGCCGCCCAGTCTCCTCCGCCGCCGCCCGCTGCACCGACGCCGGCGGCGCGCGAGGCGCTCCAGGCCGCGGCCGGCCATGCGCTGCAGGGCGAAATGACGCCCGCTTTGGCGGCGTTGCGGTCGGTGCCGGCCGATCAGTTCGCGGGCCCCGCCGGGACCCTGCGCACCTGCATCCTGGATCGCTTCGGCGACGGCGCCCACGATCCTGCGCCGGCCGGCCTGCCGCCGGTCGCAACGAGCGCGCTTGCGCTCTATCGCACCTATTGGCGCGCCGCCTTGCTGGCGCCGGCGTCGCGCACCGCCGGGGAGGAAAGCCTGCGCCGCGGCCTCGCCGCCTTGCTCGGCTTGGCAGCGGCGACGGAGATGGACGCGATCGAGACCGCGCTCGGCGCCCGTCTCGAAGCCGAGGGCGTGCACGCGCTGACCGGCGTCACCGCGCCGCTCCGCGAGCTGATGCTGTGGCGCCGCCAGAGCGAGGAGGACCGCGCGGTGGCTTTGCCCGAGGGCGTCCACAACACCCATGTCGTGCTGCTCGACGATTTCGTCAGCTATGGCTGGGCCGGCTATGCCACCTGCGACCGCAGCATCACCGGCGGCTGGGTCCGCCCCGATGGCATCTACGCAGTCCGGCCGGGCTGGGGCGATCTCGCCGACGAGCCCTATCTGGTGAGCTTCCTCGGCCATGAATCCCAGCATTTCGCCGACAAGGCGCGTTTTGGCGAGCTTGCCTCCTGGGAGCTCGAATATCGCGCCAAGCTCACCGAGCTCGCGCTGGCCGACCGCACCCAGGCCCGCCTGCTCAGCGCCTTCGCCCACAACCAAAGCGACGACGTGGCGATTCCGCACAGCTATGCGAACAAGCGGGTGCTGGCCGCGCTGCGCGTCCGCCTCGGTCTTGCTCCCGGCGCCTCCTTCGAAGGGGCGGCGCCGGCGGCGATTCGGGAAGCGGCGGCGGCTGAACTGCGCGCCGATTCGGCGCGCCGCCAGCCGGTCCGCCGCCGGACTTAGGCTTGAGGAGGCACAGACGCGCGTTCTGCAGGGTTCCCCTCACTGAAAGGGAGGGGAGAAAGAGGCGGCCGCGGAAGTGATTATTCCGCAGTTCGCTCCAGCGCCTCCGCGATGAGTTTGCGGCTGTTGCCAATCCCGTAGAGCGCGATGAAGCTGCCCATGCGCGGGCCCTGGGCGGTGCCGAGCAGGATTTCGTATTGCGCCTTGAACCAGTCGCGCAGGCTCTCGAACGGATGCGCCTTCCCGACCTCGTAGACCTCGGCCTGGATGGTCTCGGCATCGGCATCGTCGGGCAGCGCCGCGAGCCGGGCATCGAGATCGCGCAACGCCGTGGCCTCCATGGCGGTCGGCGGGCGGTGGCGCAGCGAGTCGGCGATGAAGTCGCGGAAATAAGCGAGCGCGAAATCGAGCAGGCGATCGAGCTCGGGATGGGTTTGGGGCGCGGCTTCCGGAGCGTAGCGCTGGACGAAGCCCCAGAGCAGATGCTTGTCGTCGGTCGAGGCGACGGCGACGAGATTGAGCAGCAGCGCGAAGCTGATCGGCATCCGCGCCGGCGGCACATTGCCGGCATGGACGTGATGGACCGGATTGCCGAGGCGCTTGTCGCAGGGCTGATCGGGATAAGCGGTGAGGAATTGATAATATTCGTCGACCGCCTTGGGAATGACCGAGAAGCTGAGCTGCTTGGCCTTCCTGGGATCGCGGTAGATGTAGAAGGCGAGGCTCTCCTCGGGCGCGTAGGCCAGCCATTCGTCGATGGTGACGCCGTTGCCCTTGGTCTTGGAGATCTTCTCGCCATTCTCGTCGAGGAACATCTCGTAATTGAAGCCCTCGGGCGGCCGGGCGCCGAGGATGCGGGCGATCTTCGAGCTCTGGGTGACGCTGTCGATCAAATCCTTGCCCGACATCTCGTAATCGACGCCGAGGGCGACCCAGCGCATCGCCCAATCGACCTTCCATTGCAGCTTGGCGCCGCCCGACAGGATGGACTGCTCGACCCTGGTCCCGTCGTCGTCATACGCGACCAGGCCGCTTTCGACGTCGACGATTTCGATCGGCACCTGCAGCACCTTGCCGCTGGCGGGGCTGACCGGAAGCACCGGCGAATAGGTCCTGCGCCGCTCCTCGCCGAGAGTCGGCAGCATGACGCCCATGATGGCGTCGTAATTGCGCAGCACCGCCTTCAGCGCTTCGTCGAACCGCCCCGAGGCGTAGCAATCGGACGAGGCGAGGAACTCGTAGTCGAAGCCGAACCGGTCGAGGAACTGGCGCAGGATGCCGTTATTGTGATCGGCATAGCTCTTGTGGCCGCAGCCGAAAGGATCGGGCACCTTGGACAAGGGCTGATCGAGATGCTCGTGCATCATGTCCTGGTGGGGCACGCCGGGCGGCACCTTGCGCATCCCGTCCATGTCGTCGGAGAAGGCGATCAGGCGGCTCGGCCAATCGACCATCTCGGTGAGCGCGTGGCGGACCATCAGGGTGCGCGCCACCTCCTGGAAGGTGCCGAGATGGGGCAGGCCCGAGGGGCCATAGCCGGTCTCGAAGATGACCCCCTTCTCGCCCGGCCCGTCGGGATAGCGCTTCAGCAGCTTGCGCGCCTCCTCATAAGGCCAGGCCTTGGAGACGTTGGCGGCTTCGCGCAGTTCCGGGGAGATCGACACCGTTGCCCTTTCGTTCCGCCTGAGCCATGTCAGGCGGATGGCGGCTTCTTTGCCTTATCCCGCGCTCCACGCAACCCATGGCGGCATCTGGATCGCCTGGCCCGACGGTCGGACCGAGACGGTCGGCCGCGGCCAGGCGATCGCGCGCGCGGCCGAGACGCCGATGATCATGCTGAACGCGCCTTTGGTCGGGAGCCGGCTCGGCTATCCCGACCTCAACGGCCTCGACCTGCTCGAGCTCTACGCCTTCGTCCATCCCGCCCGCTTCGCGGTGCCGACGCCGAAGGGTATCGCCCACGCGCTCGGCCTCGACGAGCCGGCGGGCGACGATGCGGCGGCGGCGTTCCTGCGCGAGGCCGCTGCGGCGCTGCTGGACCTGCTCGCCACCGACTGGCCCGAGCGCGTCGGCGCCTGGGCGTCGGCGCAGGCGCTCTACCGCCTGCGCTGGCCATGGGCGCCGGCCATCGCCCAGCGGCTGAAGCGCCCGGAGCGCGACGAACCGTGGCTGTTCTCCAAGCTTCCCGAATGGGAGGAGAAAGGCGGGCGCGCGCAGCCGCGGCCGATAAGGGTCGACCTCGCCGACACCTCGGACCGGCTGGAACATCTGGTCGGCGAGGGCGCGGAGGCGCGGCAGGGCCAGCGCGATTATGCCGCCGCCGCCTGCGCGGTCTTTTCGCCGCGCATGATCGAGGACCAGCCCAATCTCCTGCTCGCCGAGGCCGGGACCGGGATCGGCAAGACCCTGGGCTATCTCGCGCCGGCCTCGCTCTGGGCCGAGAAGGCGGATGGCGCGGTCTGGATCTCGACCTACACCAAGGCGCTGCAGCGGCAGCTGGATCGCGAAGGCATCCGCCTCTTCCCCGATGCCGACGAGCGCAGGAAGAAGATCGTGATCCGAAAGGGCCGCGAAAATTATCTCTGCCTGCTCAATCTGGAGGACGCGCTGCAGGGCGGCTTCGCCGGCCGCGCCGCGATCCTCGCCCAACTGGTCGCGCGCTGGGCCGCCTACAGCAAGGACGGCGACATGGTCGGCGGCGATCTGCCGGGCTGGCTGACCTCCCTGTTTCGCCGCGCCGGTGCGACGGCGCTGACCGACCGGCGCGGCGAATGCGTCTATGCCGGATGTCCGCATTACCGGCGCTGCTTCATCGAGCGCGCCGCCCGCGCCAGCCAGGATGCCGATCTGGTCATCGCCAATCACGCCTTGGTCATGGTCAACGCGGCGCGCGGCCGGGACGGCGGCCAGCCGCCGACGCGGATCGTGTTCGACGAAGGCCATCATCTGTTCGACGCGGCCGATTCGACCTTCGCCGCCGCCTTCACCGGCCAGGAGGCGATCGAGCTGCGCCGCTGGATCGTCGGCCCCGAAGGCCGCACCCGCGGGCGGCGGCGCGGGCTGGCGGCGCGGCTGATGGACGTCGCCTCCTATGACGAGGCCGGCGGACTGGCGCTCGACACCGCGGTGCAGATGTCCGGCGCGCTGCCCGGCGACGGCTGGCTGCAGCGGATCGCCGAGGGACAGGCGTTCGGCCCGATCGAGGCCCTGCTCGCCGCCGTGCGCGGCACGGTCTACGCGCGCGCCACCGCGCAAGACGCCGGCTATCGCCTCGAGACCGAAATGGCGGAGCCCGACCCGGCTCTGGTCGAGGCCGCGGCGCCCGCGGTCGAAGCGCTGGAGCTGCTGCTCCGGCCGCTGGTCGCGCTCGGCAAGAGGCTCGAGGCGGTGCTCGAGGATGCGCCCGACTGGCTCGACGCCCAGGCCCGCGCCCGCGTCGAAGGCGCGATCGGCGGCCTCGCCTGGCGCGTCCAGATCCTCCAGGCCTGGATTGCCCTCGCCGCGCGGATCGGCGGGCCTGCCGATGCCGATTTCGTCGACTGGATGGCGGTCGAGCGCGTCGAGGGGCGCGAATATGATCTCGGCCTCCACCGCCACTGGCTCGATCCGACCCGGCCGCTCGCCGAGGTCGTGCTCAAGCCGGCCCATGGCGTGCTCGTCACTTCGGCGACCCTGCGCGGCGGCGGCGACGAATGGTCGGCAGCCGAATCGCGGACCGGCGCGCTCCACCTCGCCCGGCCGGCGGACAGGTTCGAGGCGGCAAGCCCGTTCGATTACGCAGCCCATAGCGAAGTGCTGGTCGTCACCGATGTGAAGAAGGGCGATTTGCCGGCGCTGGCCGGCGCCTATGCGCGGCTGATCGAGGCGGCGGGCGGCGGCACATTGGGCCTGTTCACCGCGATCCAGCGGCTCAAGGCGGTCCATGCCCGAATCGCCGACCGGCTCGCCCGCGCCGGCCTGCCGCTCTACGCCCAGCATGTCGATCCGATCGACACCGGCACTCTGGTCGACATCTTCCGCGACGATCCCCGCGCCTCCCTGCTCGGCACCGACGCCTTGCGCGACGGCGTCGACGTGCCAGGCCATTCGCTGCGGCTGGTGGTCATGGAGGGCGTGCCCTGGCCGCGGCCCGACGTGCTCCACGCCGCGCGCCGGGCCGCGGGCGGCGGCACTGCCTATGACGACCGCGTCGTGCGCGCCCGCCTCGCCCAGGCTTTCGGCCGGCTGATCCGGCGCCAGGAGGACAAGGGCATGTTCGTCCTGCTTTCGGCGGCGACGCCGACCCGCCTGCTCACCGCCTTCCCTCCCGGCGTGAACGTCCTGCGCGTGCCGCTGCACGAAGCGATCGAGCGGGTGCGCTTGCGGCTGGCAACCGAGGCCGGCTTCATGCATGCTGTAGCCGGGGCATTATCCGAAGGAATCGAATGAAGACGCTGACGTTGCTGCGCCACGCCAAATCGGGATGGGAAGATAGCTCGTTGAGCGACTTCGAGCGCCCGCTCAACGCGCGCGGCCGCAGCGGGGCGCGGGCGATGGGCCGGGAGATGCGCGCACTCGGCCTCGGCTGGGACCGGATCGTCGCCTCGCCGGCGGCCCGCGTCACCGAGACGATCGACGGACTCATCGAAAGCTACGGGCCGCTCGCGCCGGTCTATGACGAAGACATCTACCTGGCGTCGCTCGACACGTTGCTCGAGATCGTCCGCGCCACCGACGATGCGCACGCGACCCTGCTCCTCATCGGCCACAATCCCGGCATGGAACGGCTCGCCTTGCTGCTCAGCCGCGGCGGCCCGCTGCACGACGAGATTGCGCTCAAATATCCGACCGGCGCGCTTGCGGAGGTTTCGCTGCCCGTTGAGCATTGGCGGGATGTCGCCGAGAGCGGGGGGACGCTGGTTCGGTTCCTGCGGCCTCGGGATCTGGAATAGGGCCAAGGGTCCTCCCCGGGACGGGGAGGATCGAGGGAACCGGAAGACCCTACCCCGCAGCAGGCGCGTGGCGGCTGCGATATTCCTCCAGCCGCGCCTGGACCGCCGCCTGGTCGGCCGGCGGCAGCGAGCCTTCGGCCAGCCGGTAGCGATAGGCGCCGTCGGCGATCTCGAGCACGCCCATGCGATGCGGGCGGCCGAGCTCGACGATGATCAGCGGAATGCCGAGCGCGAGCACCTTGTCGTCATGCGCGGCCGGGGTGATGCTGGTCCGCAGGCACACGATCGCCTCGGCGCCGCGCGGCAGGACCGGCGCGAAGCTGGCGCCCTGGCTGGTCTGCTCGAGCACGTGGAGATCGGGCATTGCGATGGTCTGCAGCACGCGTCCTGCGCGCGCCTGAACGTCGCAGCGATCCTCACGCTGGCGGTCCGAGCCGGAGGCGGCGGCCGCCTGCAGCGCCATCGATCCGGCGCCGATGGCGGCGATGCAGAGCAATTTCACGCGCAGGTTCATGGCCCTTCTCCTTGTGCCTCGATCGTCAATGCGCCGCCGTGCTCGGGCGCACCCGTGCCAGGAATTCGGCGAGCCGCGCGTCGACCGCGGCCTGTTCGGCGGCATTCAGCGTTCCGGTCCTCATGGTGAAGCGAAAGCGGGTGCCGTCGAAATCGAGCGCGCCGACGCGGCGCGGCGCCGGTCCGGTCGTTTCGGAGATCAGCAGCACCATCCTGGCGAGGATCACCTCCTCGTCATGCGGGCCCGGGACGATGCTGGTGCGCCAGCACTGGATACCCGCTGCGCCGGCTGGCTTGACCGGTGCGAACTGTCCCTCGGCCGCGGTCTGGTCGAGCACGTGCAGGGTCGCGTCCTCGCCGGGATGAATGCCGGTCGCGTCGCGGATGATGTAGGCGCAGCGCGCTTCCGGCGGGGCCGGCGCGGCGGCCGGCGGGGCGGGCGGCGTGGCCTGGATGGCCGCCATGGCAATCAACGACAGCAACGACATCAGCTCTCCTCTGTCAGAGCATCCATCAGCATCTTGCGGATAGCGCGCAGCTGATCGGCGGGAAAGGGGGTGGGCTGGCTGGCCGGAATCCATCCCGTCGCAGCGACTTCGACATCGGTCGCGGCCGCGCCATCGCTCGCCAGATCATCGACCGGATCGCCCTTGCGCAGCAATTGCTGCACGCCGCGGATGGTATAGCCTTCCTCGTTGAGCAGGCGGTGGATGCGCCTGGCCAGAGCGACGTCGTCGGGACGGTAATAGCGGCGGTTGCCGGCGCGCTGCAGCGGCTTCAGTTGCGGGAACCGCGTCTCCCAATAGCGCAGGATGTGCTGCGGAACGCCCAGATCGCCGGCAAGCTCGCCGATCGTCCGAAAGGCGAGGTCGCTCTTGCGCTGGGATTCAATAGCCAAATGGATCAGCCGGCGCGGGCGATCCGCTCGCGCATGATCTGGCTGGCGCGGAAGGTCAGCACGCGCCGCGGCGCGATCGGCACCTCGACGCCGGTCTTGGGGTTGCGGCCGACCCGCTCGCCCTTGTCGCGCAGGATGAAGCTGCCGAAGCCGGAGATCTTCACATTCTGGCCGTGGGCGAGCGCGCCGCACATGTGGGCGAGGACGCCTTCGACGATGCCGGCCGATTCGGCGCGCGACAGGCCGATCTCGCGATGGACGATGTCGGCAAGGTCCGCCCGGGTGAGCGTACCGGCGGACGGCTTGCGAACGTTGCCTGCGTCGGCCATCGAGTCTGTCCCCCTAGTTTTCAGAAACGAACCTTAACCCGCTGTAGGATCAAGCGCAATCCAAGTCTGTGACCGATTTGCTACCCGTCGGCCGAAATTGTTCCGTTTGCGAAATCAAAGACGTACCAGCGCCGCGCCCCAGGTGAAGCCGCCGCCCATCGCCTCGAGCATGACGAGGTCGCCGGGCTGGATGCGGCCGTCGCGCATTGCGGTGTCGAAAGCGAGCGGCACCGAGGCGGCCGAGGTGTTGGCATGCTGGTCGACGGTGACGATCACCTTGGCCGGATCGAGACCGAGCTTCTTTGCGGTGGCGTCAAGGATGCGCTTGTTGGCCTGGTGCGGCACGACCCAGTCGAGGTCCGCGGCGACGTGGCCGGTCGCCGCCAGCGTCTCGTTGAGCACCGCCGCGAGATTGACGACGGCGTGGCGGAACACTTCCTTGCCCTTCATCCTGACCTTGCCGATCGTGCCGGTGGTCGATGCGCCGCCGTCGACGTAGAGCAGATCGTTGTGGCGGCCGTCGGCGTGCAGCTTTGTCGCGAGGATGCCCTTTTCGCCATCCTCGACCGCCTTCAGCACCACCGCGCCGGCGCCGTCGCCGAACAGGACGCAGGTCGCCCGGTCCTCCCAGTCGAGGATGCGGCTGAACGTCTCCGAGCCGATCACCAAAGCGTGATCGGCCATGCCGCCCTTCAACATATTGTCGGCGACGCTGAGCGCGTAGAGGAAGCCGGTGCAGACCGCCGCGACGTCGAAGGCGATGCAATCGTCGATGCCGAGCGCTGTCTGGACCAGGGTCGCGCTGGCCGGGAAGGTCTGGTCGGGCGTGGCGGTGGCGAGGATGATCAGGCCGATCTGCTTCGCATCGACGCCGGCCGCGGCCAGCGCCTTGCGCGCCGCCTCGGTCGCCAGGGTCGCAGTGGTCTCGCCGTCGCCGGCGATGTGGCGGGCATGGATCCCGGTCCGTTCGACGATCCATTCGTGGGTCGTGTCGACGGTCCTGGCGAGCTCTTCATTGGTGACGCGCCGTGGCGGCAGCGCCGATCCCGTGCCGATGACCGCCGAGCGCCGGCTCATTTCGCCGCCACCAGCTGGGCGCTTTGCGCCGAGACGTGGGCGAGATCCTCGGCGATCTTGCGGGTAATGTCCTCGCGCACCATCCGCGCCGCCACCCTTATCGCATTGGCGACGCCCTTGTCGGTCGCGCTGCCGTGGCTTTTCACGACGAGGCCGTTGAGGCCGAGGAAGACGGCGCCATTATGGTTGTTCGGATCGAGATGGTGGCGCAGCAATTCGGTGGCGGGACGCGAGATCAGGAAGCCGATCTTCGAGCGAATCGAAGAGGTGAAGGCGCGGCGCAGCAGGTCGGTGACGAAGCGCGCGGTGCCTTCGAGCGACTTCAGCGCGATGTTGCCGGAAAAGCCGTCGGTGACGATCACGTCGACGGTGCCGCGCGAGAGCTTGTCGCCCTCGATGAAGCCGTCGAAGCGCATATGGAGGTGCTCGGACCCGCGCAGGATGGCGGCGGCGGCCTTCAATTCGTCGGTGCCCTTCATCTCCTCGGTGCCGATGTTGAGCAATTGCACCCGCGGCTTGTCGAGCTCGAGCACGACCCGGGCATAAGCGGCGCCCATCACCGCGAACTGGACGAGATTGTTGACGTCGCAATCGGTATTGGCGCCGAGATCGAGCATGACCAGGTCGTTATCGCCGAGCGTCGGCAGCAAGGCGGCGAGCGCCGGCCGGTCGATGCCGGGCATGGTCCTGAGCGCCAGCTTGGACATCGCCATCAGCGCGCCGGTATTGCCGCCGGACACGGTGGCCTGGGCGGCGCCCTCCTTCACGGCGGCGATGGCGCGGCCCATCGAGGTGGTCTTGGCGCGGCGGATGGCCTGGCTCGGCCGTTCCTCGCCGGTGATCACATCGGCGCAGTGAATCACCTCGCACACCCTGGCGAGGCGCGGATAGCGGGCGAGCTCGACGCCGATCGCCGTCTCGTCGCCGAACAGCAGGAAGTGGAGATCGTCGCGCCGGTCGAAGGCCAGGGCCGCGCCGGCGATCATCACCGCCGGGCCCGAGTCGCCGCCCATCGCGTCGATTGCGATCCGCGGCGCATTGCCCACCTTACAAGCCTCCCGATTGTGACGCGGGCTTGTCTTACGCCTCGGACTTCAGGATTTCACGTCCCTTATAATGACCGCAGCTGACGCAGACATTGTGCGGCAGGCGAAGCTCGCCGCAATTGGGGCATTCCTGAAACTGGACGGGCTTCAGCGCATCGTGGCTGCGCCGCATGTTGCGCTTGGAGGGCGAGGTTTTTCTCTTGGGGACGGCCATCGTGGCACCTGTTCCATTTCGTAAAGGTTCGGATCTGGCTAAAGCAGGGCAACGGGATCAACGGCCGCGCGGCCGCTGGCCTCGCGGCCTGATGCTCTCGCTTGAAGGGAGCGGCCTATAGCGAATTCGCGTCGGGTTGCAAGCATCGCCGCCCCGTGCGAACCCTGCGCCGAAGAGAAGGAATTACCAATGATCCTGCCGATCACCCTCACCTTCGCCGGCGCCGCGGCGATCCTGCACATCTGGCTCGGCTTCCGGGTCAGCCGCGTGCGCCGCGCCCACAAGGTCAGCATCGGCGACGGCGGCAACGAGGCGCTGGTGCGCCGGATGCGCGCCCATGCCAATTATGGCGAGAACATGCCGATCGTGGTGATCATGATCGCCCTGATCGAGCTTGCCGGCGGCGATGCCCGCATATTGTGGGCGGCCGGCATCCTCTTCATGGTCGCGCGCATCCTCCACGCCTTCGGCATGGACCAGCCAAGCCCGAGCCGGCTGCGCATGATCGGCATGATCGCCAGCACGTTCGTGCTGCTCGGCCTCGCCGGCTGGGCCTTGAGCTTCGCCTATCTCCAGGCCCCGCCGTCGGCGCCGCACGAGACGATGATCGGGCCGGGGCGGACGGCTTCGACTATCTGAGCTCCTCTCCCGCTCGCGGGAGAGGAAGGGGCCCGTGGGAGCGAAGCGGAGATGGGAAGGTGAGGGTCTCCTTCTTGTTGGGGCGCTCGCTGCAGGAAAAAGAACAAGACCCTCATCCTCCCACAGCTTCGCTGCGGGCCCCTCCTTCTCCCGCGAGCGGGAGAAGGAAAATCGATCTCGCTTCGCCTAAGCCCGCGCCAGGACCCGGTCGGCGACGAAGGGATTGGTGCGGCGTTCCTGGCCGAAGGTGCTCATCGGGCCGTGGCCGGGGACGAAGGCGGTGTCGTCGCCGAGCGGCCACAGGCGCGTGGTGATGGCGTCGATCAGGTCCTGGTGATTGCCCCTCGGGAAATCGGTGCGGCCGATCGAGCCCTGGAACAGGACGTCGCCGACGATGGCGAGCTTCGATTCGGGATGGTGGAAGACGACGTGGCCGGGCGTGTGGCCGGGGCAGTGATAGACGTCGAAGGTCAGCGCGCCGACCGTCGCCTGGTCGCCATTGACCAGCCAGCGGTCCGATTCGAAGCTCCTGCCGGCGATGCCGTATTTGCGGCCGTCTTCCTCGAGCCGGTCGATCCAGAAGCGGTCGTCCTCGTGCGGCCCCTCGATCTTCACCCCAAGCTCGTCGGCGAGAATCTTGGCCGAGCCGCAATGGTCGATATGGCCGTGGGTGAGCAGGATCTTCTCGATCGTCACCCCGTGCTGTTTCGCCGCCGCCTTCAACCGGTCGAGGTCGCCGCCGGGATCGGTGAAGGTCCCGCGCATCGTCCTGGTGCACCAGATCAGGCAGCAATTCTGCTGCAGCGGCGTCACCGGAATGATCGCGGCCCTCAGCGGCGGGTTCGGGGGCTTGCTGGCCATGGGGTGCAGATGGCGGCGGCGGGGCTGGGATGCAAGCCAGGGAATTCCTCCCCGGGACGGGGAGGGGGACCGCGTCGCGTAGCGACGTGGTGGAGGGGGGCAGCGCTTCTAGAGACTCGGCTCGGGGCCCCCTCCACCGTCCGGCTGCACCGGATGGTCTCCCTCCCCGTCCCGGGGAGGATCTTTTTCTTGATCGTTCGCCCGCCCGAAATGCTCTATCCCACCCCCATGGACCTCACCCGCCGCCAAGCCCTGGCCATGGCCGCCCTGCTCGCGCCGGGCCTAGCGAAAGCCGCCGCGGCGGAGCCCGATCTCGAAGTCCCCTATGTGCCGACGCCGCCGGAGCTGGTCGAGCGAATGCTCGATCTCGCCGACGTCACTGCGGCTGACTATCTCATCGACCTCGGCTGCGGCGACGGCCGCATCGCCATCGCCGCCGCCCGCCGCGGCGCCCGCGCGCTCGGCGTCGACCTGGATCCGGCGCGGATCGATCAGGCGGTCACCGCCGCAAGCTTTGCCAGCCTCGGCAATCGAGTCCGCTTCCGGCGCGAGGATCTGTTCCGCACCGCGATCTACGAAGCGAGCGTGATCACCCTCTACCTGCTGCCCTCGGTGAACCTGCGGCTGCGGCCGCGGCTGCTGACCGAATTGAGGCCGGGGGCGCGCGTGGTCAGCCACAATTTCGACATGGGCGACTGGCGCCCGGAGGCCGACGAGCGCCACGAGGAGGGCCGCGTCCTGATGTGGACGGTGCCGGCCATTGCCGGCGGGAGTTGGGCGATGACCCTGGCGGACGGCGCCGTCACCACCCTCGAGCTCGACCAGCGATTCCAGGACGTGACCGGCACGATGACGGGCGGCGGCCGCGTGCTCGAGCTGCAGAATGCCGTCCTGCGCGGCAAGGCCTTCACCTTCACCGCCGGTGGACATGGCTATGCGGGCATGATCGAGGATGCGGCGATGACCGGCACGGATTCGGCCTGGCGAGCGACGCGCATCGCCTGAGGGTCGAACGTAAACAAGGGAGGATCGCCCCGTCTTCGAGCGTGCGCTGGCGGCGCAGTTGGCGGTGTTCACGGACTCGTCGGGATCGAACCTGAACGGGTTTCAGAGAGGCGGGGGTAATAGCTAAATCGGCGGAAAATAGTCATCACCCCCTGATAGTCATTCCCCCTTTATGTTCAGTGGCTTGTGGCGACGGATCACCCCGCCCCGAGCCAAGTGGGCGTCGGGCCGGGTCTTGCTCCCCACAGCTCGAATTCTGCATTGGGGCTCACCCCCACCCGACATAACGGCCGCGGGTTCGTCCCCCCGGGTGAACCAAAGAGCAGCCGCAATCCCACCAAGGGGAAAGGATCGCAGCATGAGGGCGCCGCGATCCTGTGGAAGATCCACGAGGGGGTCCTCGCCTGCTTCCCGAGAGCGAGGACGATTTGAAACGTCGCCTCGATGATGGCGAGCATCGGCAGGTTTGGCATGTGCGTCTCCACTTCGCGGCTGGGAGGGTCGGGCCTGGGCGCCGGGCATGAAAAAGCGCCCGGACGCCAGATGGCGCCGTCGCGACTCGGAGTGTCTATTTCGTCGGAAATATCCTATGCGATCCTACACGTCAAGCGGGAAAGGAAGAAATGCCATTTCACGCGAAGGCGCGAAGGACGCGAAGATAAGGGCGCGAAGCAGGGTTGGGGCGGACGGGTTTGGTTAGCTGGGAGCAACTGGATTGGCGGGGTGTTCGTTGCAATACTCGCTTCGCGGTCTTCGCGTCCTTCGCGGTCTTCGCGCGAAATGAAAAAGTGGCGGGGAGAGGCGCCGCGCGGGTCGAGTTCCCCCCTATCCCGTGCAGGCGCGGGGCCCCCTCCACCATCGACGGGGCGTCCGGTCCCCTGGACCGGACTTGGATTGCCGGCGGCAATCCAACCCCTCGATCGTCCCGGGGAGGATCTAAACGAAACCGAGATTCGGGGTGTTGAAATTGCCGATGTTGGGGAGGACGGTGCGCAGGGCGTCGTCGGGGACGCCGAACCAGTGGGCGAGGGTCGCGGCATATTGGTCGGTGGCGGTGCTCGGCAGGAGGCGGCCCTGGCCGACCTGGTCGTCGCTTTCGATCGAGATGTGCGGGGCGGTGCCGTAGAAGCGGCCGCCGCGGACGGCGCCGCCGACGACGAAATGGTGGCTGCCCCAGCCATGATCGGAGCCGTCGCCATTGTTGACCAGGGTGCGGCCGAAATCGGAGGCGGTGAAGGCAGTGACCTTGTCCGCGACGCCGAGCTCGACCGTGGCCATGTAGAAAGCGGCGATCGCTTCATCGACCTTGGTCAGCAATTCGGCATGCTTGAGGCCAAGCGCGCTGTGGGTGTCGAAGCCGCCGAGGCTGACGAAGAAGATCTGCCGCCGGCTGCCGAGCGCGCGGCGGGCGCCGATCAGGCGGGCGACGATCTTCATCTGGTCGGCGAGCTCGTTCTCGCCCGGGACGAGATCGAAGCTGGTGTTCATCGTCACGCCGGCGAGCGCGCCGTTGACGACCGACTCCATCGCGATCGAGCGGCGGGCGACGATCGACAGCTCGTTCTCGAAATGGTGGTGCGGGCGCGGCTGGGTGATGAGCTGGTGCAGCGCCTCGCCGATCGCGCCCGAGGCATATTGCGGCTCGCGGATCGGCTTGACCGGAATCGCGCCGGAAGGGCTGATCTGGTACTGGAGCGCATTCTCGCCCGAGACGAAGACGGCATTGCCCGCGGCCGAGATGCAGGTCAGCAGCGCATGGCCATTGCCGGACAAAGCGAGGTCGCCCAATCGGCCGCCCCAGCCGATCGTCGCGCCCTCGCTTCCGTCCGCCTGCCAGACCGATTGCTGGTCGTTATGGCTGAACAATTTCGGCGGCAGCGGATAGAGGGCGCGATTGTTGCCGTCATATTGGGCGCGGGTGATCGGCGTGACCAACGGCCCGACGTTGAGCTGGACCGCCATCTTGCCGCCGTCGAACAGGACCTTGAAGCGCGGCAGCTGCGGCGCGAACGCATAGCGCAGATGGTCGGTCAGCTCCTGCGGCACGCGCGGGGCAAGCAGGGTCGGCGTGAGATCGTCGCGGCGGTAGGAGATGGCGCCGCGGATGTTGAGATAGCGGCCGTAATTGGCGACGTCGTAGGGGACGAGCGTGTTGGCGTGATCGTTGCCGCCCATCAGGAAGACGCAGACCAGCGCCTTGTAATCGTCCTCGTCGCTGGTCGCGGCGGCCGCGGCCTCGCCGATCGCGGCGAGGTTCATCGCCAGCGGCGCCGCCGCGCCGAGCGCGCCGAGCTGCGCGGCGCGCTTCAGCATCAGGCGGCGGGTGATCGGCTGGGTGAGGATCGCGCTCATTTCTGCACCAGATATTCGGGCGTGCTCATCACCAGCAGGCAGGCGCTGGCGAGCAGATCGAGCTTGTGCGCGTCGGTGCCGTCGGCGGTCAGGCCCTTGCTGGCGAGCGCCGTCTCGATGACGCGGCAGGTTTCGGGCGAGAGCTGGTTGGCACTGAGATGGAGATTGAGCCAGCGGACCAGCACCGGCAGATCGTGGGCGATCGGGAGCAGGGCCGCATAGGTCGGCTTGACGTCGTTATAGCCCCAGCGGACCGCCCATTGCAGGAAGTTGATATAGCCGGCCGCGCTGGTCTCGTTGTGGATCTGGAATTCGGGCGCCCGCCTGCCCGCCTGGGCAATGGCGGTGTGCGGCGGGGTGTAGCCGGGCCGGTAGAAGTTGAACACGGAGACCGAGCGCAGCGGGCTCTGGCCGAGACCGGTGTCGCTGCGCGACAGATCGTACATCTCGTAAGCGCCGGTCGGCGTGTGCAGGCCGACGCTGCGCGCCCAGGAGGCGAAGCGGACCACCGGCTCGCGCAGCTTGCCGGAGAGCGGATCGGCGGGGTCGCGCGGCGCGAGCGCCTCGGCGTCGGTCAGCACCGCCCGCCAGACCGCCTTCAGATCGCCGCGCACGCCGGCGCCATTGTCGTCGAACGCGGCGGCGACGCGGCGGACATAAGCGGGGCTGGGATTGCTGGTCACCAGCCGCTGGATCATCTGCCGGCCGAAGAAGGGACCGACATTGGGATGCGCGAAGAGATGATCGAGCGCCGCCTTGAGCGCGTCCGGCCCGGGGGTGCCGGCGGGAATGCTGCAGCCGAGGAAATTGACCTCGAGATTGCAATGCTTGTCCGGATCGAACCGCATCGGATCGAGGCAGAATTCGCGGCTCACCACCGGGAAATTCTGCCAGGCCACCGTGCGGTGGGTCACGCGGCTCATATCGTGGTCGTAGCCGGTGAAGACGCGGGCGAGATTGGTGACGTCGGCCTGGCCGTAGGTCTCGACCGGCCCTCCGCCCGCGCCCCTTTTCTCGCTCCCGTCCGGGTTTAGCTGGTGCAGGCCGATGGTGAAGAGCTGCATGATCTCGCGCGCGTAATTCTCGTCCGGGAGCCGGCCGGTGGCCGCATCCTCCTTCAGATTGCCCTTGGTGTTGAGATACATGCCCATGCCGGCATTGAGCGTGACCCGCTCGAGCAGGTCGCGGAAATTGCCGAAGGCGCCGTCGAGCAGCACGCCCCACCAGGCGGCCATGATGTAGGGCGGCCAATAGCCGTCGATCGCGTTCAGCGAGACGACGAAGAACTGGGAGAGCGCGAAGGCCATGCGCTGGCGCATCTGGTCCGGCTGGGCGAGCAGCTGGTTCCAGATCATGAAGTCGCCGCCCTGCGGCCAGAAATAGCGTGCGTCCGCGGCCACCGCATTGTGGCCATGGGCATCGAGCCATTCGACGCCGGACTGGCCGCGCGGGCCGGCGAACTGGGCGTCGAGCCAGGCGCGATAGCCCTGGCTGCGAACCGCCTGGATCTCGCCTTCGAGCGCGCTGAACTGAGCGCGCAACAGAAAGCGCGCCGCCTCGGGCTCACTGATAGCGCTAACATGATCCGCCGCGGGCAACGAAGCCGTCGCCATTGCGGGATCGGCTTCGCTCATTGGCCGGCTCTCGCTCCCCTTGTGCCTGTTTCCCGGATTGGCCGCTTCCGGTCAAGCCGTGGACCTTGCCGCGCCTCCGTTCGTTGGGCGCGCGGCAGGGGAATGCTGTCAGGAGAGAATGTGATGAATATATTGAAGCTGGCCACCGCCGCCGCGATCGCGCTGTCGAGCCTGAGCGTGCCCGCCGCGGCCTCGGCCCAACGGCACGATCGCGGCGATCGCTGGCATAACGACAATGGCCGCCACCATGGCTGGCGCAACAACCATCGCCGCCAGGTCTGCCGCTGGACGTGGCGCAACCATCATCGCGTCCGCGTCTGCCGCTGGGTGCGCCGCTAGCGCGCCGCGAAACCTCCCGTCACGGGAGATCGAAACCTGACCTCCCCTCCCGCTTGCGGGAGGGGCAGGGTTGGCGACGTCCAATCCATTGAGTCCTTGCCCTAGACGGCTAACTCGTCATTCCCGCGAAAGCGGGAATCCATCTTCCTGACTGAAGGCAAAGCGGGATTCCCGCTTTCGCGGGAATGACGGAAGAAACCTTAGCGGATGCTCCAGCCCTGCAGCTTCGGCCCTGCCGTCGCGCTGGGCTTTTCCGGGACGATTCGCCCCGCCGGCTTCATCGCCGCCCGCTCGGCCGCCTCGGCGCCGTGCGTGGCCAGCTTCAGATAGGCGCCGTGCGCGCGCCTTAGCCGCACCCGATCCGCTTCGTTGGTCGCCGCGGCGAGCTGGACCAACGTGTCTTCGGCCTTCGCCTCATATTCCTCGGGCGTGGTCATCGTCATGATCCTTAGATGGGGAGCCCGGGCCTGTCCCGGGCGTGTTGCTGGAAACCGTGGGCGCTTTGGCAGGGGAAAGCAAATCCCGCGGCACAGCGCGACGGCCGCGGCACCGCCCCAGCCCCCTTTCTCGGCGCCGATCTACACGCTAGGAAATGGCGGGGCGGGGGGAAGATGATCGTTGGCATAGACTTAGGCACGACCAACTCTGCCGTCGCGATCTGGCGCGACGGCAAGTCGGTGCTCGTTCCGAACAGCATCGGCGACCTCCTCACCCCGTCCGCGGTGGGCCTGTCCGACGACGGCGCGATCCTGGTCGGGATGGCGGCACGCGAGCGGCAGGTCACCCACCCGAAGCTCACCGCCACCGCCTTCAAGCGATTGATGGGAACGCAGCAGAAGACGAAGCTCGGCCGCACCGGCTATTCGCCCGAGGAATTGTCGGCCCTGGTGCTGCGCGCGCTCAAGGCGGATGCGGAGGCCTGGCTCGGCGGGCCGGTCGAATCCGCGGTGATCACCGTCCCAGCCTATTTCAATGACCGCCAGCGCCGGGCGACGCGGCGCGCGGGCGAGATGGCAGGCCTCAAGGTGGACCGGCTGCTCAACGAGCCGACCGCGGCGGCGCTTGCCCACGGCATCCACGAGAAGGAGGACAAGAATCCCTTTCTCGTCTTCGATCTCGGCGGCGGCACGTTCGACGTCTCGATCGTCGAGATTTTCGAAGGGATCATCGAGGTCAGGGCCTCGGCCGGCGACAACCGGCTCGGCGGCGAGGATTTCAACGAGGTCCTGATCGACCTTGCCCATGAGCGCCTCGCGGCGCTTGCCGAGGTCAGGAACGACAGCCTGCTGCGCGAGATCATGCGCGCCGCCGCCGAACGATGCCGACGCGCGCTGACCGCGGGCGACAGCGCGCCTTTCTCGTTCGTGTGGGACGAGCAGGAATATGAGACGATCGTGACCGCCGGCGATTTCGACAAGGCTTCGGAGCCGCTGGTCGCTCGCCTGCGCGATCCGGTCCTGCGCTCGCTGCGCGACAGCAATATCGTCTCGGAGAGCCTGAGCGAGATCATCCTGGTCGGCGGCGCCACCCGGATGCCGGTGGTGCGCCGCGCCGTCACGCGGATGTTCGCGCGCTTTCCCGACCCCTCGGTCGATCCGGACCAGGCAATCGCGCTCGGCGCCGCGGTCCAGGCCGGCCTGCGGGCGCGCGACGCGGCACTGGACGAGATCAGGCTGACCGATGTCTGCCCGTTCACCCTGGGTGTCGACGTCGGCGAATTCGACCGCAACGGCCGCCTGCACCAGGGCATCTTCTCGCCGATCATCGAGCGCAACACGGTGATCCCGGCGAGCCGGGTGCGCGACTTCTCGACCATCCAGGACAATCAGAAGATCGTGAAGTTCGGCATCTACCAGGGCGAGGCGCGCAACGTCGCGGCGAACGTCAAGCTCGGCGAGGTGTCGGCCCCGGTTCCGGCCCGTCCGGCGGGAATGGTCATGGTCGATTGCCGGTTCAGCTACGATGCCAGCGGGCTGCTCGAGGTCGACGTGACGGTTCGGGATACCGGAGTCACCAAGCAGCTGGTGATCTGCGACGACGACGCGCCCGACGCCGCCGAGATCGCCAAGCGCCGCGAGGCGCTGGCGGCGCTCAAGGTGCATCCCCGCGACGACGCGGCCAATGCCGCCTTGCTGGCCCGGGCGGCGCGCTGCTACGAAAGCTTCATCGGCGAGCGCCGCGATTATATCGGCCAGCTGATCCTCGAATTCGAGACGGCGATCGAGCGCCAGGACCCCAAGGGGATCGAGCTGGTCCGCCGCGAGGTGGAGGAACGGCTCAACGCGCTGGAAGGCGAACGCTTCCTGTGAGCGCCTGGACGCTCCTGGGGATCACGCGCACCGACGACATTGCCGACATCCGCCGCGCCTACGCCCGCAAGCTCAAGGCGATCGACGTCGATGCCGATCCCGCCGCCTTCATCGCATTGCGCGAGGCCTTCAACCGCGCGCGCGAAGAGTCCGAAGGCCGGCGATATTGGCACCAGCCGGTCATCGAGGATGATCGCGCGCCGCCCGATGTCGCGACGGAAGCGCCGCCGCCGCTCGAGCCAATAGCCGCGCCGAAGGCCGAGGCCCCCCCATTCGAGCCGGCGACCATGGCGCAAGCCAGCGCCGCGACCGCCGATTCGACGGAAGCGCCGCCGCCCGAAGATCCGGCGCCCGCGCCGGAACCCGAACCGCCCATCGCGCAGGATGACGTCCTGCCCGATTTCTCGACGCAAATGGAGCCGGCCACCGACCCGCCAGCGGCGCCGGAACCCGATGGCGCGACGGGGGAAGATCCGGATGCGCGCTTCATCGCGCTCGAGACTCTGCTCTTCCCCGGCGCGGGCGCGCCGCCGCCCGATCCCGATGTGCTGGCCGCCGCCGTGCGCGCAGTGCTGGATCATCCGGAAATGGACCAGATCGACCGGAGCGCGAACGTCGAATTCTGGCTGGCCAGCCTGCTCTGCGATGCGGAGCCGAATTCCGATCCGGTCCTGCCGATGGTGATCGAGCATTTCCACTGGGACCGGAAAGCGGGCCATTGGGACCAGCCAGAATTGTTCGAGGCACTGCTCCAGCGCCGCAACGCCTTCCGCCTGCTCGATCAGCTCGCCTATCGCGGCCATCCGCTGCATGCGGCATGGCGCGACCTCACCAGCGACAAGCCGGAGATCGGCCTGACGCCGCTCGGCCGGCGCAGCGACGTCGCCAGCCTGCTCTACAAGATCCGCGCCGAAGCGCCGCCGGCGGAGGCCTATCTCAACCCCCATCGCGTCGCCCTGTGGGATGGGCTCATCGGCAATGTTGGCAGGGGCGGCCGCGGCGAAACCGGCCTCAACTGGATCTGGATCGCCGTGATCGCGCTCTTCATGCTGGGGAAACTCGCAAGCACCTTCACCGGCACCTCGACGCATCAGCCCTCGGGCTCGCTGCGCACCTATGGCGACCCGGCCGTCTATTTCGAGCCAATGATCCGCCAGGCCACCGGCAACCGTCTCGGCATTGCGCAGATCGAAGCGCACAATCGCGATCTGCACGCGCGCCTGATCTCGCGATGGCAAAGAGCCCGCGACATCAACGATCAGACCAGCCTGCTCGACATGGACCTGCGCGACATCATCAACGGGACCATTCGCGCGACGATGCGTGGCGGCAGCCGCGCGCTCCAGGCCGATTACTGGCGGGTGGCGGCCGACCAACTGATCTGGCTGCGCGCCCGCGACGTCGACTCCTGCGACCGCGTCGTCGGCGGCGCGGCGCTTCCGGCGAACCTTCCCGCCGCATTCGCCGAGCGGCGCCGCGAGATTGCCGCGCGCGCGCTCGACCAGGAGCCGCCCGCCGATCCGCCGGCCGAGATCCAGCCGGGGGAGCGCAGCACCTATCGCATCCCGGGCGCGATCTTCGACTCGGCCGCGCGCTCCGCCGGGCTCGCGCCGGACGACATGGATGCCGCGCTCAACGGCCGCGGCACCGCCGCCCAGCGCTGCACGGCGCGGATCAGCCTCATCGAAGCGGCGATTCGCGCGCGCGGGGCGCAGGGCACGCGGCTGCTTCGGGACATGTCCAAGGTGCTGTAGGCGTGGACCGGGTCGATGATCGCGTGCCCGACGGACCGCGCATCCGATGAGGGTCTGGACGATTCTGGGGCTGAAACGCACCGATGACATCGCCGAGATCCGCCGCGCTTATTCGCGCAAGCTGAAGGCGATCGATGTCGAGGCCGATCCGTCCGCCTTCATCGCGCTGCGCGAAGCATTCGAGCGCGCACGCGCCGACGCCGAAGCAAGGCGGTGGCGAGAGGAGACGGACAGCGCACAGGACGACGCCCCGCTTGAGCTCCCGACGGATGCGCCGCTGCCCGCCGACCCGATGCCGGCGCCGGCGCCGGCGCCGGAACCCGAGACCGCGGCGCGAGAGGATCCCGATGCGCGCTTCACCGAACTGGAGCGCCTGCTGTTTCCGGGTGACGGGGCGCCGCCGCCGGACCCCGAAGCGCTTGCCGATGCGGTCGGCGCGATCCTCGCCCATCCGGAGATGGACCAGGTCGACCGCCGCGCCAATGTCGAACTCTGGCTCGCCGAGCTTCTGTTCGACGCGGCCCCGCGCTCGGATCCGGTCGTCGCGACGGTCGTCGATCATTTCCACTGGGACGCGAAGGCGGGCGATTGGGACCAGCTCTGGTCGTTCGAGGCGCTCGTCAATCGGCGCAATGCGCTCGCCCTGATCGACCAGCTGGCCGACGAGAATCACCATCTGCACTGGGCCTGGTGCGATCTGACCGGCAATTCGCCGACCCTCGGCCTGGAGCGGATCGGCCGCGGCGGCGACATATCCCTTCTGCTGCAGAAGATCCGCGACGAGGCACCGCCGGCCGAGGAGTATCTCAACCCCGATCGCGTCGCCCTGTGGGAGGCGCAGCTGAACAAGAGCGTCCCCAACATCCTCAGATGGGCGATCGTCGCTTTCTGGATCCTGTTCCTCGTCGTGAGGTTCGGCGGCCTGTTCGACGGGCATTAGAATCGGAATCAGGCAGGGCGAATCTCCGAAGCCCCCTCCTCCTTCTTCCGCAGGCAAAGGGCAAGGAAAGCCCTTCGACAGGCTCAGGGCGAACGGAGGGGGGCATCAAATCCCGGAGCCTGGCACCGGATGGATGGCGCAAACCGGGTCGGGCCCGGTATGACGAACGCGGTGCAGGTCCGTTCGAGTCCGGCGTGTTGCTGATTGGGGATAGTCGCATGAAACAATTGATCGCCGTTCTGACCGCCTTCGCCCTCCTCGCCCTGGCGCCGGCCGCGGCGGCGGTGCCCGATCCGGGGCGGGCGGCGGTGATCGATCCGCCGCGCGATGCGCGGCATCCGGCGCGCAACCAGCAGCTGCTGATCGACAGCCACGGATCGAAGATGAACGCATTGTTCTTCCTCGCCGCCGGTGCGGGGCCGCATCCGACCATGGTCCTGCTCCACGGCCTGCCCGGCAACGAGCGCAATCTCGACCTGGCGCAGGCGGTGCGCCGCGCCGGCTGGAACGTGCTGACCTTCACCTATCGCGGCGCCTGGGGGAGCGAGGGCGATTTCTCGATCGACAACAGCCTCGCGGACGTGGACGCCGCGGTCACCTTCCTGCGCTCGGCCGAGGCGGTGCGCGCGTACGGCATCGACAGCGGGCGGCTGGTCGTCGCGGGCCATTCGATGGGCGGCTATGCGGCGGCGAGCTTCGCCGCGCATGATTTCAGGCGCCGCGAACAAAGCGCCGCGGCTCCCCGCACACAGCCGCTGGCGGGCGTGATCCTGCTCGACGCCTGGGACATCGCCGGCGACGCCGACCGGACCCGCGCCGCCGGCGCGGCGGGACGCGCCGCCATGATCGCCGGCCTCGACGATTTCGGCCGCGCCCTGCACGGGGCCACGCCGGAAAGCGTTACCGACGAGATCATCACCAACGGCCATGCCTGGAGCCTGGCGGGACTGGTGCCGTGGCTGGCACGCACGCCTTTGCTCACCATCTACGCCACCCATGGCGGCGCGGCGGAGAATCGCGTTCTTGCCGAGGCGTTGCGGCGCGAGGGCGCGCGGTTGACGGCGCGGGAGATCGACTCCGATCATGGCTTCGCCGACCATCGCATCGCGCTGTCGATGGAGGTGGTGCGCTGGCTGCGGGAGCGCGTGCCGGGGCGGCGCTGACTTGATCCACGTCCCGACCGATCCGCACCTCCATCTCCTGTTCGACCTGCTCGCCTGGGGATCGGCGGCCCTGCTCGCGCGCTTCCTGTACCGCTGGCGCCTGAAGGACGACGCATCGGCCGTCGCCGGCCGTCTCGGCCCCGCTTATGCCTTCGCCCTGGCCGCCGGGGCGATCGCCGGCGCCTGGGCATTCGGCTCGATCAACACCGGCCTGTCGGCGATCCCGCACCCATCGCACAGCATCGCCGGCGCGCTTGCCGGCGGCATCGTCGCCGTCGAGCTCTACAAGCTGGCGCGCGGCATCAGGGGATCGACAGGCGCGATCTGGGTCGGGCCGCTGGCGCTCGGCATCGCCGTCGGCCGCCTGGGCTGCCTGTTCGCCGGCCTGCCGGACGAGACCTACGGCACGCCCACCGGCCTGCCCTGGGCGGTGGACCTCGGCGACGGCGTCCCGCGCCACCCGGTCCAGCTCTACGAAAGCCTGGCGATGCTCGGCTTCCTCGCAGTCTATCTCGCCGCGCTTCGCCGCCGCGCCGCCTGGACCCGCGACCGGGCCTTCTATCTCTTCATATTCTTCTACGCCGCGCAGCGCTTCGCCTGGGAATTCCTGAAGCCCTATCCGCGCCTGCTTGGGCCGCTCGACATCTTCCAGCTTCTCGCGATCTTCATGATCCTCTATGCCCTGATCCTGGATGGACATGCCCGCCGCGCCCGCTGAAACCCTGCGCAAGAGCGTGCCCTGGCTGTTCTACGGCCAGACCACGAGCCTTTGCGAAACCTGCTGGGAGCTGGTGCCCGCCAAGATCATCGGCGAGGAGGGGCGGGTCTATCTGCAGAAGAGATGCCCCGATCACGGCGTGATGAAGACCTTGATCGAGGAGGATGCCGATTACTGGCTCTCCACCAAACGCTGGCTGAAGCCCGGCGACCGGCCTTTGTTCAACGCGACCCGCACCGAGCGCGGCTGCCCCTGGGATTGCGGGCTTTGCCCCGACCATGAGCAGCATAGCTGCATCGCCATCGTCGAGATCAACGACGCCTGCAACCTGACCTGCCCGGTCTGCTTCGCCGACAGCGCGGTGGGCAAGGGCGGCCATCGCCCGCTCGCCGAGGTCGAGGCGATGCTCGACGCGGTGGTCAAGGCCGAGGGCGAGCCCGATCTGGTCCAGCTCTCCGGCGGCGAGCCGACCATCCATCCCCAATTCTGGGAGATCATCGCCGCCGCCCGCGCCCGGCCGATCCGGCACCTGATGATCAACACCAACGGGCTGCGCATCGCCACCGAGGACGGGTTCGCCGAGCGGCTGGCTGCGCTCGGGCCGGGCTTCGAAGTCTATCTCCAGTTCGACAGCCTTTCCGACGACAATCTTATGGCCCTGCGCGGCGCCAAACTGGCCCGCATCCGCCGCGAGGCGCTGGAGCGGCTGGAGGCGGCGGGGGTCTCCACCACTTTGGTCTGCGCGGTGCGCGCCGGCGTCAACGACGACGAGGCGGCGGCGATCGTCGAGCATGCGCTCGGCTGGTCCTGCGTGCGCGGCGTCGTCTTCCAGCCGGTCCAGGACGCCGGCCGCAACGAGGGGTTCGATGCGGCGCTGCACCGCGCCACCTTGTCCGGGCTGAGGCGCCGCATCGCCGAGGGCGGCCGCTTCGCCTTGTCGGACCTGGTGCCCTTGCCCTGCAATCCGGACCAGATCTGCATCGGCTATGCGATCCGCGCCGGGCGCGACCTGGTGCCCGTGACCAGGCTGATGCCGCGCGAGGAGATCGTCGCCGTGGCGCCCAACACGATCAGCTTCGAGCGCGATCCCGCGCTGAAGAAGAGGATCTTCGACCTGCTCTCGCTTTCGACCAACGAGGCGAATGGCGAGGACCGGCTTTCCAGCCTGTTCTGCTGCCTGCCGGGAATCGAGGCGCCGGCGAGCCTTTCCTATCGCGACACGTTCAAGGTCGCGATCATCCAGTTTCTCGATCGCTACAATTTCGACATCGGCACGGTGAAAAGGAGCTGCATCCATTTCGCGACGCCGGACGGACGGATGATCCCGTTCGACACCTATAACAGCTTCTATCGCCCGGGCGCGCCGGGGCGGGCGAAGCTGGAGGCGATGGGCGGGATCGGGGCGTGAGCGAGGGCGGCGGCACCGGCGCGCCCGAGGGCGGCCCTGCCCCCGCCCCCGCGCCCGCGCCGCCGCCGAACCCGGAGCCGGCGGCGCTGCCGCTCAGGGTGGGTGCGTTCATCGTCGGTACGTTCCTGATCCTGTTCGGCCTGTGCCTGCTGCTCGTCGGCGGCGGCTGCACGATCCTGCTGATCGCGGACATGGGGACGCGCCTGGCAAGCGCCGACGGCGTGGCCTGGATCCTCATCGCGCTTGCCGTGGCGGGTGTGGGTGTCCTGGCCATCGTCGGCGGAGTCCGCTTGTGCGGCGGCAGGGCGAAGCGGGATACGAAGCCGCGGCCGCCGGCGCACACGGCCTAGATTCGCGATGAGAGGGGATGCGGGATGAGCGAGGATGACGGCAGGACAGGGCCCGAAGCGGAACCAGCCCCGGCGCCGGAGCCGCGGCCCGTCCCGGCACCGCCGCCGACGGAGCCGGCCAGCTCGGGCGCGATCATCGGCGGCATCTTCCTGATCCTGTTCGGGCTGTGCCTGCTGCTCGTCGGCGGCGGCTGCACGCTGTTCTGGCTGGCGGTGATGGCGGATAATCGGGGCGGCGGCAGCGAGGGGATTCCGCTGCTGCTGCTTTCGGTGGCGGTGGCGGCGGGGGGAGTCTTCGCCATCACTGGCGGGATCCGGTTGTGCGGTGGGAGGCGGCGACAGAGCTGACGTGGGGAAGGGCGGACCGCCGCAGCGGACGGCGCCAATCGCCTTAGTCACAGGGTCGGGGGGACGGTCTCTTTCCTGAATCGCCTGATGAGTGCGACGACAAGCACGATGCCGGTGAGCGCGGCAATGTCGGTCAGGATTCCGCGAACGACCGTCACATTGCCAAAGTCCCCGACCTGGGGGACCCAGAGCGCCAGCAGCGCCAGCAGACTCCATCCGGCGAAGATCGTCGCCGAGCGCCGGAGCTTCGACGCGGGCAGCCCCGGCGGGCTCTTGGAGAGGACCGCAGAAATCAATGCCATGAGGAGGGCGGGAAGCAGGGCCAGCAGGAAGGAGAGCCTGGTCCGGTAGGCGAAGAAGCTTGCATATTGGATGATCGGGGTGACGAGCAGGATCGACAGGATCATCCATTGCCACCATTTCGGTCCCCGACCGCCAGCGGCTGACAGCGGCTTGCGCACGCCGGGATATAGGGCGTTTTGCAGCCTTATTTCGCCCATCAGCAGCGCGGCTGCAGCGGCGTAGAAGAGCAGGGCCAGGATCCGCCCCGCGATCATGAGATGCTCGCCGCCATCGAGCGGGGTGAAGCGGGGCCATCCGAGCACCCTGATGCAGGCTTCGACACCGATCCCGGCGGCGGCGACCAAAGCGAGGGTCATCCACCATCGCCTGCCGGCCGCGCCCACTCCAAGCGCGGTCGCGGCGATCAGCGGGTTTGCCAAGGCCTCGCTCCACGCAACGAGCACCCATTCGATCCGCGCGTCGCGCGTCACCGACCAGTAGAGAGGCGCGAGTCCGGCCAGCAGGAAAACGGCGAGCGGCCAGAGGGCGTCCAGTCGATCCTGCTCGGAAGTGTGTGCGTCGGTCATCGCTCACCGATCGCGCTACAGCCGATCCGCTAAGGGGACGTGAACATGGCGGATCGACTCCCTCCGCTATTTTCCCATCATCCGCGTCGCGGCCGAAGGCCCATTTGTGTTTCCCGGCGCTCCCTCATGTCGGCCTTCGCGCGCGCCCATTCCGGCCCTTGGGCAAATCGCAGCTTCCAGCCGTCGTCGTAGATCCAGCCGTCGGTCAGGAGACGAAGCTCGCGCAGGCGATCGAAGGTCGGCCGCGTCACATATTCGGCGAAATAGAATTCGCCTTCGATGGGTGCTTCGAAGTCCCCAGCGACGACCCATTCCTCGAGTATGTCTTCGGTGGCATGGAAAGGCCAGGAAAGGCCTTCCTGCCGCTCGGTAATATCCTGGATCAGATCGCGCATCTCCAGCTTCGGGCTGCGCCGGCGGACCTCGAAATAACGATCCGCCCATTCCCGCCATCGGCGCTCGAGCTCGGGCGGAAGCGGCTTGCACCGGCCCAGCCGGACGCCATCGTTCCAACGTTGGAGAAAGAAGCCCGCGCTTTCCGGCGAAGGCTCGCGAAAATCCGGCTGGTGAATCGGATAGCCGCCCCTGACCTGCGGCTCCGTATCTTCCGCCAATCGCCGGTAGAAGGCGAGCTGCTCCACACCATCCTCCATGAAGTCGAACTTCTCGGGCAGGACGGCGACCGGGCGATCTGGTTCGCCGCTTTCGGACGGGTATGGATTCATTGGACGGGATCGCTGCCGGGCCGACCGCCAAGTGCCGCCCCATGCGCCTCCATCCTTCCGGCCAGCGCTGCGGCAGCGTTGCGGCCATTCTCGAACGACAGCTCTTCGAGGCGGAGCGGCCCGAGCGGGGTTTCGACGAGGAGGCCGGTGAAATAGCTGTTGCTGCGGATGCGCACGAAGGTGATCTCCGCCTTCACATAGGCATAGCGGAGCGTCTCGGCCCGGCCGGCTGCGCGCAGGGTCATTTCCTCTTCGCCGATCTCGACGACGATCCCTGGATCGACATAGTCGCTGCGGGCGCGGGCGCGGCGGCGGGCGAAGAGCCACAGCATCATGCCGAGCAGCGCCACGGCACCCGCGACGAACGCGACCGGACCCGGCCCCTGCCCGCCCGCCACGGCAAAGAAGACGAAGATCGGCAGCGCGAAGGCGAGGAAGATGCAGAGGATAAGCGGCACGTAGCGGCCGTCGATCCTGGCGATTTCGGCCGCGGTCAGGCTGCGGGTGGTGATCGGCAGGGTGAGCGTCGTGGCGAGTTCCAGCGCCTGCTCGCGCGCCTGCTCCGCTCCCAACTTGACCGCCATCTCTGCCTCCCATTTCCACGCGGCGGCTACATCGCGGATCGCGAGTGCCGGCGCCACCCCAATGGAACCGAGGTTGCCGGGTAGGGTCTAGCGCGAATCCCGCATCAGGCTCGCGGCGCCTCGCCTGGTTGCTCCGCGGGACGTCGATCGGGCGATTGGAGGCCCCGTGTCGAGCGGCCGGAGGAGTCAGAGGAGTCGTTTTCATTGCTACGCCGCGGGCACGAATTTCGAATGGTGTCCGGAACCCTTATTGCGATTCTCCCATTTTTGGGACGCTTTTCACAAAACACCATCAGATATGTCTAAGGCCGACGACACCCAGCCACGTTCGAATTTCGTGAGGGCGTCGGTCTGAAAAACAACCGCCGCGGTAAGGGCACTCAGAAGGGCCGTCCTATCGTCTCGCCCCGTGTAGAAGCGCTCGGAAATCTGGATTGGAACGCCCTCCTCGTCCAAATTCTTGAGAACCTCGGCTCGAAACCAACGACTCAGGTCTCGTACGAAAAGGCTGTAGTCAGCCCGTAGCCCCGCTAGGCGAGCGAACATCTCCACAACGGAGAACAGCTGAGGAAGCCCGTATTCACATGCCCTGAGAAATTTGAAAACATTGTCGTGACCGGCATCCTCGCCGCTGTAATTGCCATCATATTCTAACAAGAACTGCCGCATAGTCCTCGACTGCCGCAACTTACTGATAAAAAATGTTAGCTGCTTCGGCGTATATACGCCAAATTCGTTCGGCCTACGCACTCTCGAAAATACATCTACAACAGCGCCAATTTCCTCATATTGTGGATAGCCCGCCCAAGCTAGCCTAGAGCCTCTATTGAGTGCCAGGGTCACCTCATTCTTAAGGGCGAGAGCAACCTCGATACCGACGGACGACGCTAGCCGAAGACCCTCGCGATCCAAGCCAAGTCGGCCCTTGAGAATGTCGACCCGCTCGTCAACCTCAGAGGTGGTGTCCTGCTCATCAAGATGCACGACGTAATCGTCGGGCGCATCCGCATCTTCTCCGAAAAGTGTTGGAGAAACCTCCATTATTGAGTGATCCGGCGGATCATTGAAAAGGAATACCTGTCCGACATGGTGCTGCCCAAGTCTTCCGGCTCGACCTCGTATGTTAGAATACGTGAAAAAGTCATAGTCGGACCTATTAATTGCCTTGTCGTAAATCAAAACAGTCTTAGCGGCCGTATTTACTCCCTCTATTAAGGTCGATGTACAGAATAACACGGGCAATGATCCCTCATTAAACATGCGCACCGTCTGCGACGCAATGGCCCGAGGAATTCGCCCGTGATGCACGCCAAACCCGTTCTCAATCGCGTTGGCAAGGTACCAGCCGGGACCTACATTTTCCCTAAGCCACTTCGCAAAATCGGCGCTACCATCCGACACTGCCATGCCTTCCTGAACCTTATTGGCAAGCTTGTTTGCTTTGTCAGGAGATGACACGAATACTAGAGCAGGCCAGTTCGCTTGCTCTCCTATTTCCTCGAAAAGACGGTCCTCCTTATCGGCCACCCTTCTCAGGTCATATGTGTCGACCGCCACCGTTGAAAAGCGAGTATGCAAGAACTGAAATTGCCATCGGCCGTCGCCCGCAATCTGGACCTGATCAATATTCGGACCCAGAAAGAAAAATTGGCGAGAGCGCCCTAGGAGTCGATAGACTGCCGCATTGAGCGTAATGCTCCGTTCATCGCGGCGTCCTGGATCGAGCTTATAGAACTCGTCAACTACAGTTAGGTCTAACTTTCCTAGATCGGTTCGATTGAGCAGCCTCTCCTGAGTGCCGAGGAATATTACCGATCCCTCGGTTGCAACGTCGCCAGGATGCATAACGATTTGAAATTCGCCCACAAACCGACGTCTAATTCTGCGCCTAAACTCGTCAAGAAGCGCTATCGTAGGAAGTACGACCGCGACACGTCGGTAGCGCCCCGAAGCCAGAAGGGCATCGATAAGCAGGCTTTTGCCGAAACTCGTGGGAGCACTAAGAATCAGGTTTCGCCCTGCCAGCAATTCGTTCAATGCGCCGACCTGCTCGCGATGGAGAGTTAGCCCTCCTAACTCAGGAACCGTAACGGTCTCCGCTATGAGGGCGTCCACTGAATCCGCCTGCTCTTTGTCGATGTAGTTCCAGAGGCCGGTCGACCGGGCCAGAGAGCTATATGCCTCGCGAAAGGTATGCAGTTCTGGCCGCCTCTCGATCAGCTCAGCCAATCTGGGAACTACCTCCAGAAGGCCTGGGTCGTCGGACCCAGCGGCGTTGATAGCAAGCGCCGCCTCCCGCATTATTGAGAAGATTCGACCGCGAAGATCTGCCGACGTGAGAGTCGCAAGCCGATGCCATTCTTCCTGGGCTATCTTCATTGTGACAGGCCTTTTAGGCGCGCGTCAAAAGCGGCCGCCAACGCGTCTTTTGAAGCCAAGGGAACATAGATGAGTATGATGCGAATTTTTTGGGCGAGCCCTGACTCTGGAACTCGCTGCTGCAAGGCGGATAACTCCTCCAAAACGGCGCCGCTGTACATGTCTGAAAGCGACGTATGACTCGACGCCGCCACGCTATCACATGCGATACAAATAGGGAACACAGCGGCATCAAATAAAGAATCCAGCGAGGTTTGGATCGACAGTAGCTCCCGAATTTCGTGATATCGCGGAATGTTGGGCGATATTTGTGGACCGAGAATGAGCTTTTCGTGGTTCAAAAACCCCTGCTGAATATGTGTTTCTACTGACGAGATTGCCGCCTTGATCGCCGCATCCCCGTTCTCGTAGAACTTCGCCTCGCCAAGCCAAAGCTCGAATTTGTCGTCATCTAGATAGCGGACATGAACCATATCGAATGACTTAACGACGTCATTGGAAGAGGTTAGATAGAACACTCTCGGCGCGAACGGGATCGTACCAAAGAAGTCTCGGCAGATTGCGTGGAGGATGATTTCTCCCACCTCTCCTCGCTTTTTATATTTATCGCTGGAGTAAATTCTAGCGGCGGCCTCCTTAAGACGAACATACATATTGACGTGGGAGACGCGGAGCTCCTCCTCCCGCAGCGCGTAGTCTGCGAGCCACTCCATTAGGTGGTCTGCGAACGGCAAGCAGCGCCACACTTCGCATTCAAAGCCGGCACAATATGCGCCGCGTAGCGGACTGCCTTCTAATTCAAGGAGGAGTTGCGCCAAGAGTCGAGCAGGTTTTTGCTCATACACGGTCACCACGTAGGTCTTTTCATGCTTTCCCCCAAAATATAGCATAGAGGAAACATCGGCTCGTAGGAACATCTCCGAGGCAGCCTTCAATTGGTTGCCGAATTTGAGACTGGTTATGTCGTCATGCCTCAGGCCTTAGGCGGAATGTACCCCTTGATCGGATTCCGAAAGGCCGCGAAGACCCATCGAATTTTTTGTGTCTGAATTGGACTCGGGACGTTACATTCCCCCTCCGCTTCGCGCCCACTTTTCCGATCCGCAAGGAGAGGATAGACGCGTGTGCCTCCTGTGACCGGAGGCTGGGCAATATTCGTGTCCGGGCCGAGCCCGGCTTTTATCTCGGCGCCATTTGCGCCCTCATGGACCCCGTCCAAACGTCCGAAGGGCAGTGCCCCGCTGCCCTGAACATGCTATCGTGCTGCCGCGGGGTCTCCTAGGGGGAATATTTTGCGACTGCTCGTCTTCCTCGGTCTGGTGCTGCTGCCAGTCGCGGCCGATGCCGCGCCCTTCGCTTAGCCCGCGGGCAAACGGGCCGCCATCGTCCTCACCTATGACGATGCGCTGCAATCGTGCATTCGAATTGTGCCCCCGCCTATGTGCCTTGGCTCTCAAATTGTAAGGCGTTCAGACACACTGACCCCGCCGGAATCAACCGGCGGGGTTATGAGAAAACACACGATGAGCCTATCTGTATTGAGAGATAGTCACCCTCCGCCTAATGCGTCGGTCCGACCAGGAGTATTGCTGAAGCTCCGCCGTCAAGCGGAGCGACCGCAGATAGCGGACCGTGGCCGCCCCGAATCCATAGCCGCTCGGCCATTCGGCAATCACATAACAGTCGGACAAGCCGGACTGACGAGACAATTGGCAATCAACGTCGGCGCCTCCCTCGTACACGCCAGCATAGACCGCGTTGGTGGGCATGAAGCCACGGGACGCGAGCGGCTCCCACATCTCATCGAAAGCCCACCCCCTCGTCGTGCTCCCGTTTGCTGCGGGAGCTTGAGCGTTCCGAGTGGACTGGAGAGCCTGCCGGCCGAGCAGCCGCTCCCGCAAAGCGGCGAACTCATCGCGTTGCCGAATTAGGTCGTTCCGATAGACCTCTCGATTTACTCGGCAGCTATGCGCCATGACCGCTGCGGCCGACCACGCCTCAAATCCGCCTTGGCGCATCATGATGTCGGCTTCGGCGCGGCTTCGCGAACGATTGCCGCCGACGCCGAAACCGCCGACCTGAAGCGAAAGGCCACCCGACGAGGAGCGCTCGATATCGCTCGAAGGGGGCATGGCCGGGCACTGAGGCTGGCGAGAACTGGCAAATGCCGGGGTGGCCGAAGCCACCCCGGCCCAGACAGCAATCGCGGCGAAGATCGCGTTGCTGTTCATCACCGCCTCCGCTGACGCGCCTGGTTGATGATGTTTCCGGTGATGCGACCCCCGCGATAGGCGGCGCGACCGCCGGGCACCACCCGGACGGTATTGCCGATGACCCGGTCGATCCCGCGGGCGGCATGATAGGCCCGATCGAGCGCGCGAGCGCGATCCTCGAGGTCGCGCGTGATCGACCTCTGTGCGGCAACGTCACCTTCGAGGCGGGCGCGCTGCTGAGGAGTGAGGCGCTGAGCCGACACCGGAGCGGCGAAAGCGACAGTAACTGCTGCAATGATGAGGGCGCAGCTGCCCTGCTTTGCTTTGAACATGAGGTTCTCCTGTTCAGGACCGCCGCGCGTGCCAACATGGAATACGGTGCGGCCAAGCAAGTCCATTTTAGCCGCGTCGACTTTGCGCACCATCCAAATAGCCAGAATTACGATGGTTTTACCGTGGCTTAATGTGGTCCAAGGCTGCGTTTCGCTAGTGGAAGTCGAGGACTACACCGGTATTTCGAGTCTCTTAGTTTGGAAGCTTGCGACTCTGGCGCCAATCGAAGCACGTTCGTTTAGTTCGAGATTGGTGTAGCGAAATCCAATTTCGTTGAATTAGTGGATGGTCTATGGCAGCCTGCTCCGAGATTGGGGGGCAGATGGCGGACGACAACGAGGAGCCGCGCGCGGAATCCTCCAACGGGAGAATCGAGCGAGGCCGAAAGCAGCTTTCCGCAGGAGGACGGCGCTATCTTGCCCAATGCGAACTAGTGGGCAGAAGTCATCACGAACTATTTGACTTCATTCGGAAAAACTACCCCGAGAATTACGGTAGCATTGATTACTATATTCGTGAAGGGACGTCTGCGTCCAGTAAAGTTAGGGAAGTTTTGATCGCCTATTTGGCTGACACTTGGGTCCCAATTAGTCATTCCTGGTTTGGTGATTCTTGGCATCATTTTGCTTTGCTTGATACATTTGTTGAGACTAATCGAAGATATTCGGGAGCTTACGCCGATTTCTGTGGAGAATTCAGGCGCATATTCCCTGCAACTCCCGATGACAACTCGCCACCGACGGGCGAATTTCAATTGACTTCGAAGCATATCTGCATTCAGGCCGATAAACCGGAGGTGCTCCGATGGATTCAGCGCGACAATGACACGCCCGAGAAGATAGTTATTAACGGATTTGGATTACACGATGGGGATACTGCATTCCTGATTGGAGTTAACTCAACGACTTCCCCAAAACGTAAGAGCATTACCTACATCGTTTTAGCTCGACCGTCAGATGCTTTGCGCGAGCACGGCGTTCGCCTTTTCGGGTTTCAGGCGGGAACCATTAAGAGAGGATCGGCAAATGGGGCAGGGGTTGCCAAACGAACCGTCCTTGTTTCCCCCTCTAAGTGGGATGAATGGGAGGGTGGCGCGGAATGCCCTGAACCTGTAAAGGCTTGGCTTCGCGCTGAACGACACGGAATCCTGGTTGATCTATTGAGCGACGGAAATGAACATGATGAACACGAATTTTAGTGGTGCCGCCAATGGCCCGATCGTATTTGCCGGGATGCAACGCGATCGCCTCCGTGACCTTCTATGGCAATGGGACATGGCACCGGTACTTCGACTTACCTCGGCCAGGGTCGGCTGGGATACCGCCTACGGCTCTGAAGTTTGCGAAGAATATCGCCGTTTTGTCTATGTATCAGTAAAGAATCCTGGTAGTCTACTCGGCATGTGTGGCCCCGTGGATGATTTGTGGCACGATCACATCCTCTACACTTCGAATTATCTCGAATTCTGTTCTCGAATAGCGGGGCGGTATTTGCATCATATACCCACTTTGCTTGGCAATGGGGATCGCTCTGGTTATGTGAGGACGGTCGCCCTAATTGAGAAACATTTTGGAGACGTCAATTGGAGCATCTGGCCAAAGGTTGGAGAGGCCGAAATTGACTGTTGTTCTCAATGTGGCGATCACGGTTAAACACGGGATCACTCTTCGCAGATCCCTGAGCTCCGCAATGAGAGCTTCGTGCGGGAAGGAAACGGACCCCGTACTCTAGCATCCGCCTTTTCCTCTCCTTTTGTTCTTCGACGAGGTACTTCTCCGCGAGATTTCGCCGACATAGTGCTTTTGCTGTTACGTCCTCCCGCAGCGCCGGCGTGAGCGGCCCCTGCGTTTGATGCGGGCATTGAGCACCCGCACACTCTCCCACGCGCTCACCTTCCCCCCGATCGCCCACTGGATCGGCATCTCGAACAAGGGTGAGCGCCAACACGCGGGAGCGCAGACCGAGCAAAGCCGCGGGATCGCTCCTCGCCCATGTGCAAGGCTGCAACGAACGCTTCCTGGGGAATCGAAACCGACCGACCCGTATTCCCCGTATGCGTTTCTTGCCATGAGAACAGCTTCCTCGACCCCTCGGATCGAGAGTCTGCTCATGAGCGCGCTCTGCCTGGTGCCCCGCACCATGCGCGCGCTCATATCGTGCTTCTCCAGCAGCGGAAAAAGGAAGGCCTACTCTTCGCCCATCCGGAGTGCGGCGATGAAGGCTTCCTGAGGTATGGATACGCTGCCGTACTCGCGCATCCGCTTTTTGCCTTCCTTCTGCTTCTCCAAGAGCTTCTTCTTCCGCGAGATATCGCCGCCATAGCACTTCGCCGTGACGTCCTTGCGCAGCGCCGCGATGGTCTCCCGCGCGATCACCTTCCCCCCGATCGCGGCCTGGATCGGGATCTTGAACAGATGCCGCGGGATCAAGTCCTTCAGCCGCTCGACCAATTGCCGCCCCCGCCCCTCGGCCGCGCCGCCGTGGACGATCATCGACAGGGCGTCGACCGGCTCGCCGTTGACGAGGATGTTCATCTTGACCAGGTCGCCCTCGCGGTGGCCGGTCTGGTGATAATCGAAGCTGGCATAGCCGCGGCTGATCGATTTGAGGCGGTCGTAGAAATCGAAGACGACCTCGTTGAGCGGCAGCTCGTAGGTGAGCTGGGCGCGGCCGGCGACGTAGGTGAGGTTCTTCTGGATGCCGCGGCGATCCTGGCAGAGCTTGAGGATCGCGCCGAGATGCTCGTCCGGCACGTAGATCACCGCCTCGATCCACGGCTCCTCCATCCATTCGATCTGGGTGGGATCGGGCATGTCGGCGGGATTGTGGATCTCGCGCAAGGTGCCGTTGCGCATGTGCAGCCGGTAGACGACCGAAGGGGCGGTGGTGATCAGGTCGAGATCATATTCGCGGGTCAGCCGCTCCTGGATGATCTCGAGATGGAGTAGGCCGAGGAAGCCGCAGCGGAAGCCGAAGCCCAGGGCCGCGCTGGTCTCCATCTCGAAGGAGAAGCTGGCATCGTTGAGGCGCAGCTTCGACAGGCTGTCGCGCAATTTCTCGAAATCGTTGGCGTCGGTCGGGAACAGGCCGCAGAACACCACCGGCTGGACCAATTTGAACCCGGGCAGGGCCTCGGCGGTGGGCTTGCGGGCATCGGTGATGGTGTCGCCGACGCGGGTCTCGGCGACGTCCTTGATCTGGGCGGTGATGAAGCCGATCTCGCCGGTGCCGAGCGCATCGAACTGCTCGATCTTTGGCCGGAACACGCCGACCCGATCGACCAGATGGGTGGTGCCGGCGGCCATGAAGCGGATCTGCTGGCCCTTGCGGATGGTGCCGTCGATGACCCGGATCAGGATGACGACGCCGAGATAGGGATCGTACCAGCTGTCGACCAGCATCGCCTTGAGCGGCGCGTTCACGTCGCCCCTGGGCGGCGGGATCCGCCTGACGATCGCCTCCAGCACCTCGGGAATGCCGATGCCGGTCTTGGCCGAGGTCAGCACCGCATCGTCGGCGGGAAGGCCGACGATGTCCTCGATCTCCTTGCGCACCTTGTCGACATCGGCGGCGGGGAGATCGATCTTGTTAATCACCGGCACGATCTCATGATCGTGCTCGATCGACTGGTAGACGTTGGCGAGGGTCTGCGCCTCGACGCCCTGGGCGGCATCGACGACCAGCAGCGCGCCTTCGCAGGCGGCGAGGCTGCGCGACACTTCATAGGCGAAATCGACGTGGCCGGGCGTGTCCATCAGGTTGAGGACATAATCCTCGCCGTCGCTGGCCTTGTAATCGAGCCGGACGGTCTGCGCCTTGATGGTGATGCCGCGCTCCTGCTCCAGCTCCATATTGTCGAGCACCTGGCTGGTCATCTCGCGCGCGGTGAGGCCGCCGGTCTGCTGAATCAGCCGATCGGCAAGCGTCGACTTGCCGTGATCGATATGGGCGATGATGCTGAAGTTTCGGATCTTGGAAAGGTCGGTCATTGCGTGCGGGCCCTAGCAGGGGTGGGGTGAAATGCAAAAGGCAGGGGGATTCCGGCGCCGGTAGAAAAGGGGTTTCTCGCGAAGGCGCGAAGGACGCGAAGGTCCTGGTTTCCCGAAGGCCGAGCCTGCTGTCCACCATCCCTGCGGCGCAGCCGCCATGATTATTCGTGCGGAGACGGGAGACGCGGAGGAGATAGGTCAGTTGCGCTCCGCGCGGGTCAGGCCCTGCGCCGGCCCTCTGCGCTCTGCGCGAAACCCCTTCTGCTTCTCTTCGCGCCTTCGCGCCTTCGCGTGACATAGCCTTCCTTCCTTGCTGCGCGACGGCGCGAAACGCCGGCGGCGGCGATGCGGGAAGCTCTTCTACTCCTGCGGAAAAAGGTCTAGAATTCGGCTTCCGATCCATCGCCATGGAGGCGCATATGATTGGCCGCATATCCTGTGCTCTCGGCGCCATCGCCCTGTTCGGCGCCGCCGCTTCGCTGGCGCAGACGACCGACGGGGATCCCGCGCTCAAGGCGCGCAAGGGCGATCCGAACCGGATGGTCTGCCGCAACCTGAACGAGGGCGGATCGCGGCTGGACCGGCGCCGCGCCTGCCACACCGTCGCCGAATGGGCCGAGATGCGCCGCCAGACCCGGGCGACGATCGACCATATCCAGACCTCGCGGGCGAGCAACTGACGGGCTGGATCGCTTCGCGCACCGGCGCGGAGATGTGGGGAGATAGGGGGCAAGCGGCTGCGGGGCGCGCGGGCGTCCTTGCCTCCGGGATTTCGGCATCGCCCGTCTTCGAAGAGGAAAACAGGAAGGCGATCTCACGCGAAGGACGCGAAGGCGCGAAGAGAAGCCGGCGCAAGCCCCCGCGCGAAGCGCATGCCCATTTTCTTCTCCGCGTCTCTGCGTCTCCGCGCGAATGAATCGCCGCGGCTGCGCCGCGGGGGCGACGGGGGCGCGGCACGGCCTCGCTGACGCCAGGACCTTCGCGTCCTTCGCGTCCTTCGCGTGAACCCCGACTTCCTTCCTGCAGCCTTATTGCGGCTGTTGCGGCGACGGCTGGGCTGCCTGCGGCTCCGGCACCGCCACCCTCGGATCGGGGCGCGGCATGGCCGGCGGGTATTGCTGCGGCACCGGCACGGGCCGGGGCAGCGGCGGGGCTTCGGGGTCGCCGCCGCGTTCGAGGACGGCGCACGGGCTTTCGCCGCCGGCCGGGCCGGCCGAGCCCCAGCGGCGATAGCTGCGTGTGTCGATGTGGAAGCGGGTGTAGGTGTAGAAGCCGAGGCCGACGCCGGCGGCGGGGCCGTCGCGGCGGTGCATCGGACAGACGGCTTCGAACAATTGCCGCCGCGTGGTCGGCCGCACCGGGACCAGATCGAGCGCGAAGAAATCGAGATGGGCGCTGCGCTCGGAGCCGCGGGCGCAGGCGTTCAGCGCCGGATTGCGATAGCCCGACACCGCCTCGACCGGGCCGACCGCGGGGACGACATGATCGCGGATGAAGCGCAAGGTCTTCACCATGCCGGGCCAGAGGCGGAAGGGCGGGACCTCGAACGGCTGGCCATTGCATTCGCGCCACATGCTGGCGGTGCGGACCAGCTGCCAGGCGGGCAGGACATGATCGACGCCGGCCGCCTGCTGCCAGGATTCGAAGGAGAGGATCTGGCCGCGATTGCCCGGATTGGCGGCGAGCCAGGCCTGATATTCGGGCTCGCCCTGGCCGACCGGGAGCTCCTGGGCGCCGAGCGGGCCGGCGGCGGCGAGAAGGGCGAGGGCGGCGAGCAGATTTCGCGCGGGCGATACGGTTTTCTTCATTGCCGGGACGATAGCAAAGGCGGGTGATTGCGCGAGGGGGAAATGTGCGGGCTCAGGCCCTCACCCTCCCACCGCTCTTCGAGCGGCGGGCCCCTCCATCGCGGCTGCTCTTTGGATCGTCCGGGGAACGATCCTGCAGCTGCGATCCCCAAATGGGAGAGGGGAGGCCGACGGCTCCGCCGTCCAGATTCTTCTCACCAAATTTGCGTTAACCATAAGAGTTGAACGTCGCTTAGCTTTAATCCTGCAAAGGCAAGGTTCGAAAGAGCCCGCAAGGGTCTTTGGAGGACCAGATGCGCGATCAGATCGGGGGCGGGGAGATCGGCTCGCCTGCCTTTGCCAACGGATTTCTCACCCGCCTGCTGCGCGGGGTGCGCGGCGATTCGCGCCCGGCGCGGGGCGGGGGCTTCATGCGCCGGCTGGCGCGCGACGCGCGCGGCAACACGCTGGCGATCGTCGGCGCCGCTCTGGTGCCGCTCGCCGGGATGATCGGATCGGGCGTCGACATGAGTCGCGCCTATATGGCCAAGACCCGCCTGCAGAGCGCCTGCGACGCCGCCGCCTTGGCCGGCCGCCGGGTGATGCAGAACGACACGCTGAACGCCACCGTGACCAACGAGGCGATCCGGTTCTTCAACTTCAACTTCCAGCAGAACAAGTACAACACCGCCTCGTTCACGCCCAACGTGACGCGGCCGGCGATCGGCACGGTGCGGGTGACCGCATCGACCACCATCCCGACCTCGATCATGCGGATCTTCGGCTTCACGACGCTGCCGCTGAACGTCACCTGCGATGCCTCGCTGAACTTCGTCAACACCGACATCATGCTGGTGCTCGACACCACCGGATCGATGGATAACGACGTCAACGACAATTACACCGGCAGCGATTCGGCGCGCAAGATCACCGCGCTGCGCGACGCGGTGATGGCGCTGTACGACCAGCTCTCGTCGACCCAGACGCAGCTTGCGGCGGCCGGCATGCGGCTGCGCTACGGCATCGTGCCCTATTCGAGCACGGTGAACGTCGGCACTTTGATCCGGGGCGTGAATGCCGGCTATCTCGCCGACAGCGTCACCTATCAGTCGCGCGTGGCGAATTACAACACGCTGAACTCGAACTCGACCGCGAACGGGCCCTATTGGGAATATTATACCAGCACGGCCCCCTATTACACCCAGGTGATGGCCAATTCGACCGCCATCACCCAGGCCAATTGCCTCAATTTCATGCGGAATATCGCGTTCACCGGATTTTCGCAGACGCCTACCAACCCGACCAGCGGCGGCCCGGCGCCGGCGCCGACGCTCGTCGCCAGCTTCCCGCATGACGGCGTCGCCACCCAGGGCGGCACCAGCGGCGAATGGGGCTTCAGCGGCGCGCCGGACACGTCCGGCACCAGCGAAACCTGCCGGCGCAGGCGCACCGACACGACGACCACCTACAATTACACCTTCACCGACGACACCTATCGGGCGGTGACCTACGACACGAGCCAGTTCAAGCTCGGCAACCCGGTGACCCTCGCCGCCGCCGACAACGGCACGACGCCGACCGCCGGCAGCTATTCGGCCCAGCAGCTGCCGCCGATCGCCACCGGCGAGACCGATACCACGTCGACCTGGAACGGCTGCATCGAGGAGCGCGACACGGTGAGCTCGATCACCGCGGCCTCCGGCTTCTCGGTCCCGTCGAACGCCTACGACCTCAACATCAACATGATCCCGAGCAACGACGCGACACGGTGGCGGCCGCTATGGCCGACCGTGGTCCATCGCCGCACCGCCGGTTCGACCACCGCGACCAGCGGCACGCAGATCGGCGCCGCCGGCAACAGCAGCTGGGCGTGCCCCGCGGCGGCCGTGCGGCTGACCGCCTGGACGCGCTCGGCAATGCAGAATTACGTCAACAACCTGGACGCGCTCGGCAACACCTATCACGACATCGGCATGATCTGGGGCGCGCGCATGCTCTCCTCCGGCGGCATCTTCGCCGACAGCCCGGACACTTTTGGCGGCATGCCGGTGTCGCGGCACATCATCTTCATGACCGACGGCCAGCTCGCGCCGGTCTGCAACACCTACACCGCTTATGGCGTGGAGCAGAACGACATGCGGGTGACCGGCGCCGGCACCTGCCCGAGCCAGTATGACCGCCACCTGCAGCGCTTCAGGATGATCTGCAACGCGGCCAAGAGCCTGAACATCTCGATCTGGGTGATCGCGTTCGGCACCACCCTGAGCTCGGACATGCAGCAATGCGCGAGCAACACGAACCAGGCCTCGACCGCGGCCGACCGCGCCACCCTGATCGCCCGCTTCCAGCAGATCGGCAGCCAGATCGGCGCGCTGAGGCTGACGCAATGAGGCGGCTCCTCATCCTGCGCGCGCTTCGCCGCGACACCAGGGCCGCGGCCATCATCGAGTTCGCGCTGATCCTGCCGGTGATGTGCATGATGCTGCTCGGCACGCTCGACCTCGGCTATCGCTCCTATGTCGGCTCGGTCGTCCAGGGCACGCTGCACGACGCGGCGCGCATGGCGACGGTGGGCGGCGTCACCACGGCCCAGATCGAGACCTTCGTGCAGACGCGGCTTCGCTCCTTCTCGCGCAACGCGACGATCACCACGTCGACCCGCTCCTATTCCGATTATTCGGGCGTCAAGGTGGCCGAGACGATCACCCAGGATACGGTGCCGCTCGGCGTCTACAACAATGGCGACTGCTTCCAGGACGCGAACGGCAACGGCTCCTACGACACCGACCGCGGCCGGGCCGGCACCGGCGCATCGGAAGACGTCGTCTATTTCGAGGTCACCATGACCTATCCGCACATCATGCCGGTTGCGAAATTGTTCGGCTGGAGCGGCAATGTGACGACCACGCAAAACACGGTGCTGCGCAACCAGCCCTTCGCGGCCCGCAACAATTCGGTGACAGTGGTATGCTGAACGCCCTGAACAGGATTCCGGCGAGAGCGTCGCGCCTCGCGCGGCGGCTGCGCGGCTGCGAGAGCGGCCTTGCCTTCGTCGAGTTCGCGCTGGCGCTGCCGGTGCTGACCACCCTGGTGATGGTCGGCCTCGAGACGGCGAACCTGGCCATGGCCCACCTGCGGATCAGCAACATCGCGATGCTTGCTTCGGACAATGCCTCGCGCGTGCGCGACAGCATCGACGAGGGCGACGTGATCGAGTTGCTGACCGGCGCCAAGATGACCGGCGACACGATCCGCTTCCGCCAGAACGGCCGCATCATCCTGTCCAGCATCGAGCCCAATGCCGCCGGATCGGGCGGCGCCAGCACCGGCCAGTGGATCCGCTGGCAGCGCTGCGACGGCGCCAAGGTCGTCGCATCGAATTACGGCGCGCAGGGCACCGGCCAGAACAGCGCCGTGCTGCAGCAGATGGGCGTCGCCGGCAGCCAGATCGCGGCGACGGCGGGCACCGCGATCATGGTGGTCGAAGTGGTCTACGATTATCAGCCTTTGGTCTCGAGCACGATCTTCGGCGCGCGCACGATCCGCTACGAAAGCGCATTCAACGTGCGCCAGCGCACCAACCAGGCGATCACCAACGTCAACAGCGTCACGCCGAAGAGCTGCACGACCTACGCGGCGTGATCGTCATTCCAGCGCAGGCTGGAATCTCATTTTCTTCACTGGCAGCCATGAGTTCGTTGTGATCTGGCTTGGAGGGCCGTGAATTGGCCAGCCCGATAAGGCAGGGAGATTCCAGCTTGCGCTGGAATGACGGCCGGTGCGGCGGCGCAGCCCGGTCAAGCCCGGCCATTGAAGCCGCGCCTTTCGTCGCTAGATTAAGGCGATGAGCGGGCCCATCAGCGTCGATCTCCCCCACCGTCTCGGCGCCGCGGAAGCGAAGCGGCGAATCGGCGCCAATATCGGCAGCCTGACCGGCCACCTTCCCTCCGGGGCGCAGGTCCGCTCGGCCTGGGAAGGCGACACGATGAAGCTGGGCATCGGCGTGATGGGCCAGGAGGTTTCCGCCGACATCGACGTCAGGGAGAATGTGGTGCGGCTGACCGTGAACCTGCCGCCGGCCCTGGCCTTCTTCGGCAAGGCGATCGAGGCCGGGCTGCGCCGCGGCGCGCCGGACCTGCTCGAGGATCGCACGAAGAAGACCTAGGGTCCGGGCCCTTGGCCCTTGCCTCCCCGCCTCGCAGCGTTACACCCGCGGCAGGAGAAGATGCGGGAGGCGGGATGCGGCACGTTGCGGTGATCGGGTCGGGACCCGCCGGCTATTACAGCGCCGAGGCGCTCCAGAAACTTTTCGGCGACGACGTGCGGATCGACATGATCGACCGGATGCCGGTGCCCTACGGGCTGATCCGCTTCGGCGTCGCGCCCGATCATCAGTCGATCAAGGCGGTCTCCCGGCGCTACGAGAAGGTCGCCCTCTCCGACAATGTCCGCTTCGTCGGCAATGTCCTGGTCGGCCGCGACGTTTCGATTGCCGAGCTGCTCCAGCTTTACGACGCGATCATCCTCGCCACCGGCGCGCCGAACGACCGGCCGCTCGAGATACCGGGCGGCGACCTGCCCGGCGTGGTCGGATCGGCGGCGTTCGTCGGCTGGTATAACGGCCATCCCGAATTCGCCGACCTGGACCTGCCGCTCCACGTCGCGGCGGCGGCGGTGATCGGCAACGGCAATGTCGCGCTCGACGTCGCCCGCGTGCTTTCCAAGACGCCGGCCGAATTCGCCGGATCGGACATTGTCGGCCACGCCTTTTCGGCGCTGGGGGACAGCGCGATCCGGACGATCCACGTACTCGGCCGGCGCGGGCCGCACCAGATCGCAATGACGCCCAAGGAGCTCGGCGAGCTCGGCCATCTCGAGGCGGCGACTCCGGTCGTCGATCCGGACGATTTTCCGCCCTTGCTCGACGACGCCCTGCTCGAGCCGGGCCAGCGCAAGTCGGTCACCCATTTGCGCGAGTTCGCGACCCTCCCCGGCGGCAAGGCCAAGACGATCGTCTTCGATTTCTTCGCCAAGCCGGTCCGCGTCGAGGGCGAGAACAAGGTCGAGCGGCTGATCGTCGAGAAGACGAAGCTGGACGAACGGGGCGCCGCGATCGGCACCGGCGAGATGTATGAGATCCCGTGCGGGCTGGTCGTCACCTGCATCGGCTACAAGACGCCGCCGATCGAGGGGATACCCTATGAGGAGGATCGCGGCCGCTTCGCCAATGCCGAGGGCGTGATCGGCGACGGACTTTATTGCGTCGGCTGGGCGCGGCGCGGGCCGAGCGGCACGATCGGCACCAACCGCCCGGACGGCTATGAGGTCGCCGAGAAGATCGCCGCCGATATCGGCACGAGCGGCGGGCGCAAGGAGGGGCGGGCCGGGCTCGACCGTCTGCTCGAGGCGCGCGGCGTCGACATCGTCACCTTCCGCGACTGGCAGCGGATCGAGGCGGCGGAGGCGGCGCGGGCGCGGGACGGCAGCCCGCGCGAGAAGTTCGTCGCGATCGCCGAGATGCTGGGCGCGCGGGGGCGGTGATTCGCAGCACGGGGCGTGACTGCGGGTAGAAGTTGTGTAGGGATTCGGTGGTATCACGGAGAGCTCCTCCCCCTTGAGGGGGAGGTTGGGTGGGGGTGTCGGGCGTTCGAGGGTTGACCTCAAACGCCGAACCCCCGGCCCCTCCCCTCTGGGGAGGGGAGTTCAGGGCGTCGGGGAGGGTAATATGCCGGAGACTCAGGACACCGCCTTACCCAATGAGGAAAGGCTGCGCGCCGCGATCGGGCCGCGGGCGGATTATTATCTGCGCCACTGGCGGAAGATGGACGCGAAGGGCAAAACCTACGACTGGAACTGGGCAGCCTGCTTCGCCAATCTCTACTGGCTCGCCTTCCGCAAGATGTGGCTGGCCCTGGTCCTGTTCATCCTGGCCAATGTCGCGATCGCCCTGCTCGGCATGGCGATCCCGATGGTCAATCGCTACGGCCTCGTGCTGATGATCCTGCTCACCTTCGTCACCGGCGGCTACGGCAATCATCTCTATCGCCGGCAGATCGAGAAATTGGCGGCGAGCGACACGCCGGCCGAGCAGCTCGGCAAGAAAGGCGGCACGTCGCCGATCGCGCTGATCGTCTCGCTGGTGCTCACGGTCGCGCTCGCCGCGGTGACGGTGAAGCCGATGCTCCAGCAAATCCACGCCGAGCGCGCCGCCCGCTTGCGCTCGTCCTGACCCCTCCCTATAGACGCCCAGCCCCGCCGGCCCCGGAATCATAACCGGGTCCGCGCGCATCGGTCGGGGAGTAGCTCAGCCTGGTAGAGCACTGTCTTCGGGAGGCAGGGGCCGGAGGTTCGAATCCTCTCTCCCCGACCATTTTCGTTTCAGCAGGATGCGGGGCATCCTGCTGAAACGAAAATCCCCCGGAGGGCGCGGCTGGAACAGCCTTCAAACCCGAACACAGTAAAAACCGCAGTAACCGTCCAAGCGCCTGTAAACCACTGTCCGCTATAGGAAACTTGCCGGTTGTTCTGGTCCGACCCGGCAGCGGCGGGCATTCCTAACCCAGGTTAGGACGCCCGCCGCACTTGGTTTGCGTATAGATCACAGCAGCAGGTGCTTCTGGATCTTTCCGGCCGAGGTGCGCGGGAATTCGGCGACGAATTCGAAGCGCCTCGGCACCTTGTACGGGGCGAGGCGGGCGCGGCAGAAGGCCTGGAGCTCGGCCGGCGCCGGATGGCCGCCATCCGGCGCCAGCTGGACGAAGGCGCGGCCCACCTCGCCCCATTTCGGGTCCGCCTCGGCAAGCACCGCCGCGTCGACGATCGCCGGATGGGCGGAGAGCACATTCTCGACCTCGGCCGGATAGACGTTCTCGCCGCCCGAGATAAACATCTCCTTCCGCCGCCCGGCAATGTAGAAGAAGCCATCGGCGTCGCGCCGGGCGAGGTCGCCTGAGATCAGCCAGCCGTCCGCGGTGAAGGCGGCGCGGGTCGCCTCCTCGTTGCGCCAATAGCCGGGAGTGACGCCTGGCCCGGCGAACTGAAGGTCGCCGACCTCTCCATCCGCCACCTCGCGCCCGGCGCCGTCGACGATGCGGGCGAGGCAGAGCATTTGCGGCTTGCCGACCGAGCCGATCCGATCCCAGGCGTCGGCCGGATCGACCAGGAAGGCGGTCGGCCCGGTCTCGGTCATGCCCATGCCGTTGCAGACGCGGATGCCGAGATCGCGGCACGCCTCGGCCAAAGCGTCGGGCAGGGGCGCCCCGCCGCAGCCCCAATGGCGGACATGAGCGAGCGGCGCGGCGGCGAAGCGGGGATGATCGAGCAGGCTCTGATAGACGGTGGGTACGGCGAAGAGCGTGTCCAGCCGCCGCTCCTCGAGCAGGGCGACCAGCGTGTCGGCGTCGAAGCCGTCCATGACGATGACCCGGCCGCCGGCCATCAGGGTGGGCAGCGCGTGGAGATTGACGCCGGCGGTGTAGAAGAAGGGGAGGAAGGCGGGCGTCGCGTCGGTCGAGACGAGGCGGATGGCGCCGCCGATATTGACGTGATTGGCGAGCGCCATGCGGAACGTGTAGATCACGCCCTTGGGCCGGCCGGTCGTCCCCGACGTGTAGATCAGATACCAGGTCGACGCCGCCGGCCAGCGCGCCCGCCAGGGGCGGAGGGGAGCCCCGGCGAGCAGGCCTTCATAGTCGCCGTCGAAATCCACGGCGGGCGGCGGCGCGGCCAGAGCGCGGGCAGCCGCGGCCTCGGCGGCGCCGTGGAAGAGCAGGACGGGCTGCGCGTCCGCGATCAGGCCGTCCAGCTCGGCCGGCGGCATCCGCCAGTTCAGCGGCACCAGCACCGCCCCCAATTTGGCGCAGCCGAACAGCAATTCGAAATATTCGATCCGGTTGCGTGCGAGCACCGCTACCCGGTCGCCGGCAGCGACGCCCTGCTCCGCCATCAAGGCGGCGACCCGCGCGGCGCGCGCGTCCAGCGCGGCATAGGTCAGGCTGCGCCCGGTCGCCGCATCCTCGAGCGCGACCCCGTGCGGGTTCAATGCGGCGCGCTTGGCGATCAGATCGGGCAGGTCCGCGATCATCTCTTGCGCAGACCCTCCGAAACCAGATCGATGGCGCGGTCGGCGACCTCGGCCGGCTCCATATCCTCGCCCCATATGCCGTAGCGCATGCCGAGGAAGACGCTCATGCCGATCAGCGCCCAGGCGCGCAGCTCGTCCGGCCCGTCGGCGATCTCGCCGCGCGCGCCGGCGGCGGCGAGATTGCGGCGATAGCCGTCGACGAAGGTGAGATAATGTTCGCGATACACGTCCTCGGCGACGAACTGGGCTTCCTCGATGATCCGGTAGAGCTCGGGATGCTTGCGGGTGAAGGCGATGAAGGCGGCAAGGCCGATCCGCTCGGCCGCGAGCCGGTCCGGCGCGTCGCGCACCGCTTCGGCGACATGGGCGCGGGTGGCCTGGCTCATGTCGCGGACGAGGGCGCGGAACAGCTCCTCCTTGCTTTCGAAATAGGTGTAGAAGGTGCCGAGCGCGACGCCGGCGCGGGCGGTGATCCCGGTGATCGCGGCCTCGTGGAAGCCGCGCTGGCCGAATTCCTGGGCCGCCGCCTCTAGCAGCTTGCGCACGGTGCGGCGGCCGCGCTCGGTGCGCGGCGCCTTGTCGGCCGAAACGGCGGCCTGGCCCAGATCGTTCATAACCTCTCCCATCCGCGAACTTGAACCGACTTTCAGCTTTGTGCAAGCGGCCGGGCCGCCCTGCGCCCGGGACCGTAGTCATCGCCATCGCAGCGACAACCCGCGGTTAAGAAAATGAGCGTATCGCACATGGCAGGTCAGGAGATTTGAGGCGTGGCAAAGCTCGTCGTGATGAAGAAAGGCGGCGGCGGCAAGGTTGCGATCAACCCCGAGCAGGTGACCCATGTCCGGTCCGCCACCGGCGCCTTCACGGACGTCTTCTTCGACGGGCAGCAGGTCGCGGTCGAAGGCACGTTCGAGGAGGTCGTCGCCCTGCTCTCCGATCACAACCGGCGCATGCCGACAGTCCCCGGCGAGGTCCCCGAGGGGCAGCGCGGACTTGCCTTCGGCCGCTTCGACCGCTGACCCGGCAACCGGGAAGATGATCGCCGCCGCGCTCCAGATCGGCCTCGCCTTCAACCTCATCTGCAGCGGCACATTGCGGTCCGGCCCGGTCGGATTAGCCTTGCCCGAGGAGGGCGGCGAGCCGTTCACCGTAACCTACCGGATCGACGTGGACGGCCGGCGGTGGTGCAGCGACGCCTGCGCCGGCGTGGAGCCGCTCGATACCATCTTCGAAGGACAGATCATCCTGCGCGAGCGGCACGATCCGGCGGGCAGCAACGTCATCACGATCTTCCCGGCGCAGGGGCGGTTCACCGATACATTGGTCGAGGAAAACAGGGCGACGCTGCGCAGCGGCACCTGCCGGCCGGAGCCGTTCACCGGATTCCCGTCCGCCGCCGCCTGAGCCTGCGCGGCCCAAAAGCAGGATCGACGGGAGATGTGCGGCTCCGCCTCCGCATTGCCCATGGCGGCCGCCGATTCCCCGACCCAAGCCGGTGTGTGGCCCGAATGCAGCACCCGCGCCAAACAATGACATTCCTCGAACTTGAATATTGACTCAGGTTTCAGATTAAACCATTTGCGCCCCGTCAGAACCGCGAAAAGCGGCGCATGGCGGGGAGGGATTTCTGAACTTTTTCACGGCCTCGGACGGAACGCGAATCGCCTATCGGGATGAGGGCGAAGGCACGCCCCTCGTGCTCCTGCACGGGCTGATGGCGCATGGCGGATTCTTCCGCGCCCAGGCCGATCTCGCCGAAGATTTCCGGGTGATCACGATCGACCTGCGCGGTCATGGCGCCTCGGCCAAGGCCGGCGAGCGGCCGACCGTCGAGCAGCTCGCCGCCGACGTATCCGCGCTGGCCGAGGCGCTCGACCTGAAGGGCGCGATCGGGGTCGGCTGGTCGCTCGGCGCGACCGTGCTCTGGCACGTGCTTTCCGGCCCGGCCGCGTCGCGCTTCGCCGGCTCGGTGGTCGTCGACATGACCGCGCGGGTGCGCAACGACGCAGAATGGGACCTCGGCCTCTCGCCTGAGGCGTGCGAGGCGCGCGGCATCGCGATCCGCGACGATTTCGAGGGATTCGCGGTCAGCGCCGGCCAGGGCATCTTCGCCCAGCCGGTGGCGCCGGACCGGCGCCAGGATGCCGAATGGGCGGGCGCCGAATTCGCGCGCAACGATGCCGTGGCGATGGGATCGGTCTGGGCGAGCCTGGTCCGCCAGGATGTCCGCGCACTGCTGCAGCAGATCGAGCACCCGACCCTGATCGTCCATGGCGCCCAGAGCCTGCTGTACGGCGACGACACCGCCGATCATCTCGTCGAGGCCCTGCCCGACGCCCGCGCCGTTCGCTTCGACCGCTCCGGCCACGCGCCGCACCTCGAGGAACCGGTGCTGTTCAACCAGATTCTGCGCGATTTCGCGGCGCGCCTGTCGCGCGGACCCACCACCCGGACAATCGAATCATGAGGAGGAAATCCATGTCCCATATCAATCTGCTGAAGCTGTCCTGCGCGGCGGCCGCCATCCTCGCCTCCGCCTCCCCGGCTTTCGCCGCGGACAGCGCGGCCCAGGCCGGCACCCCGCCGGCCAACGAGCCGCCGGCCTCGACCGCCGTCGGCGGCAGCGCCGAGGGCCAGGCGCCGGCGGTGGACGCCAATGGCGAAGTGATCACGGTCACCGCCCGGCGCACCGAGGAATCGCTCCAGCGCGTGCCGGCCGCGGTCTCCGCGTTCAGTGAGCGCGGCCTCGAGCGCATCCAGGCGCAGGACCCGACCGGCCTTCAGGGCGCGGTGCCGAACCTCAACATCGTCCAGGGCCGCGGCTCCTCCAACGCGACCAACATCTACATTCGCGGCATCGGCCAGCCCGACGCGCTGCAGACCTTCGACCCCGCGGTCGGCGTCTATGTCGACGGCGTCTATTACAGCCGCATCCGCGGCACCCAGCTCGACCTGCTCGACCTGCAGCGGGTCGAGATCCTGCGCGGACCGCAGGGCACGCTCTACGGCAAGAACACGATCGGCGGCGCCCTCTCCTTCGTCACCCGCCGTCCGGGCAACACCCTCCGCGCCGACGCGACCGTGACCTACGGCAGCTATAACCAGCTCGACGTGCGCGGCGCGGTCTCCGGCCCGATCTCGGACGGCATCGCCGTCGGCATCGCCGCGATGCACGCGGAGCATGACGGCTATGTCGAGGATCCGGTGCTGAACCGCGATTACAACAACAAGAATACCGAGGCGGTGCGCGGCACGATCGCCCTGACTCCTTCGAGCAACGTCCGGATCGACATCAGCGCCGATTATTCGCGCGACGATTCCCACCTCAACGTCGGCCAGCCGCTCAATTCGCTGACCTACCTGATCGGCGGCGGCACCGCATTGGCGCTGCCGGCCAACCCGACCACCTACGACTTCACCGGGCGGACCACACCGACCCTGCCCAATTCGACCCGGCTGCGCCATTATGGCGGCTCGGTGAACGCCTCGGTCGACGTCACCGACGCGCTGACCCTGCGCTCGATCACTGCCTATCGCGAGCTCCACACCGATGATTTCGTCGACATCGACGCGACCCAGCTGGAGATCGGCGACGTCTTCGTCGGCGTCGACCAGAACCAGCTCAGCCAGGAGCTCCAGGCCAATTACAACAGCGGCCCGGTCCAGGCCGTCGCCGGCCTCTATTATCTGCGCGAGCACATCATCTCGCATCAGGAGGCTTATGCCGACAATCTGATCGGGCCCCTTCTCGGCAATCCGACCTTCACGCGCACGATCGACGACGATCTGGTCACCAAGAGCTATGCCGCCTACGCCAATGTCAGCGTCGAAGTGGCGCAGGGCCTGCGGCTTTCCGCGGGCGGTCGCTACACCAGCGAGAGCAAGGACTATTTCCGCACCACCTCGACCTTCTCGTCGAGCCCGCTGCTGACCAGCCTCGCGCCGTTCGTGTTCGACACCTCCGACACTTGGCACAATTTCTCGCCGATGGGCACGATCGACTATACGTTCAGCCCCAATGCGATGGTCTACGCGCGCATCGCCCAGGGCTTCCAGTCGGGCGGCTTCAACGGCCGCGCCAATTCGGTCGCCGAACGGACCCAATATGAGCCCCAGAAGGTGACGTCCTACGAGACCGGCGTGCGCTCGACCATCGGCGGCGGCGTGCGCCTCAACGTCACCGGCTTCTACAACGATTACCGCAATTTCCAGGCGCGGGTCGCCGGTACGGGCGTCGACGCGGTGACCGGCCTGCCCTCCCCGGTCCTGTCGGTGATCAATGCCGGCAAGCTCACCACGTACGGCTTCGAGGTCGAGGCCTCGTGGACGCCGCCGAGCGTGCCGGGCATGATGATCGATACCCAGATCGGCTATCTGAACGCCCAATATGACGTCTTCGCCGACACCCGCTTTCCGGGCGGCAGCCGCGCGTTCCAGCGCCCGGCCTTCGCTCCGAAATGGACGTGGCGGGTCGGCGCGCAATATGAATCGAACCTCGGCTCGGCAGGCTTCATGACCATCGGCGGCCAGATGCGTTACCGTTCGGAAAGCGCCTTGGCGGTCGACAATACGATCATCGGAACGACCACCCGGATCAACGGCCTGTTCCAGTCGGGCTACGCCTTGTTCGACGCGCGGCTGGTGTACGAGACGCAGGACCGCCGCTACAGCATCGGCGTCTATGCCAACAATCTGTTCGACCAGCATTACAAGACCGACGGGCAGGAATTCTCGAGCATCGGCAGCATCCGCACCGTCTATTACGGCGCGCCGCGGACCTTCTTCGTCCGCGCCGGCGTCCATTTCTAGGCCGACCTGATGATGGCGGGGAGCAGGAGCGACGGAACGCCGGGTGGGCGCGTCCTCCTGATCCTGCTCCTCGCCTACATCTTCAACTTCATCGACCGCCAGATCATCGGCGTCCTCGCACTGCCGATCAAAGCCGAGCTCGGGCTCAGCAACACCCAATTGGGGCTGATGGGCGGGATCGCCTTCGCGCTCTTCTATTCCGGTCTCGCCATTCCGATCGCCTGGCTCGCCGACCGCAGGAGCCGGGTTCGCATCATCGCCGGATCGGTGGCCCTTTGGAGCCTGTTCACCGCGGCCTGCGGGCTCAGCCAGAATTTCTGGCAATTGTTCCTGGCGCGGATGGGCGTCGGCATCGGCGAGGCCGGCGGCGTCGCGCCCTCCTACTCCCTGATCTCGGATTTCTACCCGAAAGAGAAAAGGGGCCGGGCGCTCGCCTTCTTTTCCCTCGGCATTCCGATCGGCTCGGCGCTCGGCGTCTTCTTCGGCGCCTGGATCGCCAGCCACCTCGACTGGCGCTCGGCCTTCCTGATCGTCGGCCTTGCAGGCCTGCCCGCGGCCCTGCTGGTCTGGCTGTTCATCCCCGAGCCGGTGCGCGGCGGCCATGACACGAAAGACGGCGCCGCGAGCGATCCGGCCCCACCCTTTCTGGAAGTCGCGGCGACGATGATGCGGATCCCGAGCTTCTGGCTGCTCTCGTTCGGCGCCGCTTCGGGATCGATCCTCGGTTACGGGCTGATCTTCTGGCTGCCGAGCTTCTTCGCCCTCTCGTTCCAGCTCAGCCTCGGCGCGGTCGGCTGGTTCTATGGTTCGATCGTGCTGATCGGCGGCATTGCCGGGACCTGGCTCGGCGGCTGGTTCGGCGACCGCACCGGGCCGGCCGACCCCGGCGCTTATGCGCGCATTCCGGCCCTTTGCTTCCTGGTCGCCGCGCCGGTCTTCGCGATCGGCCTGTTCGCGCCTTCGCTCTGGCTGGGCTGGCTGCTGTTCGCGGTCGGCCAGATGCTCGCGCTGGCCTGGCTCGGCCCGATCATCGCCGCGGTCCAGCACATCGTCCCGCCCAATATGCGCGCGACCGCCTCGGCAAGCTTCCTGTTCATCAACAATCTGATCGGGATCGGCTTCGGAATCTTCTTCCTCGGCTTCATGTCCGACACGATGGCCCCCCTTCATGGCGAGAACGCGCTCAAATATTCGATCCTCTACGGCCTCGTCTTCTACCTGCTGAGCGCCGGAATCTACCTCGCCGCGTCGCGGCGGCTGGCGCGGGACTGGTTTCGGGCCTGAATCCCGTTATCCTGCCGGCCCGCGGAGGTGTCCATGGCCAGGCTCGCCCTATTCCTTTCGCTGCTGCTGGCGGCGGCGGCTCTGCCCTCGAGCGCGGATGCCCAAATCGCCGCGGCATCGCCGACCCGGCTCTTCCTGTTCCTCTATCGTCCAGGGCCGGCGTGGCGTGCGGGCGTACCGATGCAGCAGCAGGATCTGCGCGCGCATGCGGCCTATCACGCCCGGCTCGTCCAGGAAGGCCGCTCGTTCGCGGCGGGCGGCTTCGACGGGCAGGACGGGGGGATGGCGATCGTCCGGGCCGCCAGCCGCGCGGAGGCGGAGGCGATGCTCGCCGCCGACCCGGCAATCCGCAACGGCGTCTTCGTCGCGGACATCAGGCAATGGACGCCGCGGTTCCGCGCCGACGCGCCCCTGGTGGCGCCGGCGGGCTAAAAGCTCAGGTCGCGAAGCTCGGGTCGAGCCGGTAGGCCTTGCGCAGCAGAGCAGGCCAGGCGAGGAAATTTGCGGCGGCCTTCAGCCCGCTCTTGCCCTGCTGGGCGGTGATCTCGGGTGAACCCTGCGGCGGATTGCTCAGATTCTGCGGGCCGGCGGAGAGCGCCTTGACCTGGGCCTCGCAGGCACGTTCGAGGAAATAGATCTTGATGAAGGCCTCGGCGACATTCTCGCCAAGGGCCAGCGTGCCGTGGTTCCTGAGGATCATGGCGCTCTTGTCGCCGAGATCGGCGACGATCCGCTCGCGCTCGTCGAGGTCGACCGCGATGCCCTCGAAATCGTGATAGGCAATCTCGTCGCGGATCGCCATCGCGGTCTGGGTCAATGGCAGCAGGCCCTCATTATGGGCGGAAACCGCCTGGCCGTTGGGCGTGTGCAGGTGGATCACCGCCTGCGCGTCCTCGCGCGCCATGTGCAGCGCCGAATGGATGGTGAAGCCGGCGGCGTTGGTGATGAACGGGGTCGGCTCGACCGGATTGCCGCTCATGTCGACCTTGACCAGGCTGGAGGCGGTCACCTCCTCGAACATGAGCTGATAGGGATTGAGCAGGAAATGATGCTCGGGCCCGGGCACGCGCGCCGAAAGATGGGTGAAGATCAGGTCATCCCAGCCATAATGCGCGATCATCCGGTAGGCGGCGGCGAGATCGACGCGGATCTTCCATTCCTCGGGGCTGACCTTGTCCTCCATCGGCGGGATCTCCACCGTGGACAGGGCATGGGCCCTGGCCATGTTGCTGGCGATGGCATCGACGCGTCCCATAGATTCGCTCCTCCGTCGGCCTGCTATTAGCCGTTCGCGGCGGCCGGCGCGACCCTGTCCGGATGGGCCGCGGCGAAGGCGTCGAGCGCGCCGGCTTCGGCGTCGGCCCGGACCAGGGTCGGCCAGGCGTCGAGCGGCAGATCGAAGCGGCGGGCATTGTACATTTGCGGGACCAGGCAGATGTCGGCCATCGTCACCGCGTCGCCGTACAGGAAGCGGCCGGCGCGGGGCGCCGCGAGGGCCTCGAGCGCGTCGAAACCGAGGCGCACCCAATGGCGGTACCAGTCGTCGCGCGCATCCTGCGCGACGCCGAGCCCGGCCAGCCGCTTCAGCACGCGCAGATTGTTGAGCGGGTGGATGTCCGCGGCGACGGTCAATGCCAAAGCCAGGACATGGGCGCGTTCGCTCGCATCTTCGGGCAGGAGCGGCGGATCGGGATATTGCGCGTCGAGCCAGGAGATGATGGCGAGGCTCTGGGTCAGTCGCTCGCCATCGGCCTCGAGCATCGGCACGAGGCCCTGCGGATTGCGGGCCCGGTAAGCCTCAGCGAGCTGCTCGCCGTCGAGCAGGTTGACCGGCACGCGCTCGTGCGCAGCGCCCTTGAGGTTGAGCGCGATCCGCACCCGGTAGCTCGCCGAGGAGCGCCAATAATCGTAGAGGAGGAGTGCCATCGCCGAACCCATAGCGGTCCGGCCGGGGCGTGTCAGGATGCCGCGAAGCGTTGCGCGACCCGCTCGTGCAGCAGCGCCTGGTCGTCGGCCAGGAAGTGGCTGCGCGTCTCCGCCCAGGCGCCGAGGAAGATCAGCGCGAAGGCGGCGTAGAGGGCGAGGTTCGCGCCGAGGCGGCGGAACAGATGCGGCATGATCAGCAGGATCAGCACGCCCATCGGCGCCGCCAGCATCAAGGCCAGGCAGGCCATGCCGATATCCATCTCCCGGCTGCGCGGCACGCCGATCGTCGCGTTCAGCACCAGGAACATGACCAGGGCGCCGAGCGCGAGGGTGATGCAGAGGCGGACATAAGGGGCGTTCATCGTCTCTCTCCGGGAGTGGTCACTCGACCTTCACCCTTAAGAACGCCATCGCGCCCTCGGGGTTGCCTCCATAAGCTGCGCGCAGGGCGCCGGGAACGAAGTCGAAGGCATAGAGGCCGCCCATTCCGAACCGGACATGCGGCGCGATCCGGAAGTCGCGGATCACGCCCAGCGAGACTTTGCCGACCTCATAAGCCGGGCCGTGGTGGCCACCGGTCAGCTCATTATTCTCCGCATATTCGGCTCGGCCGAACAGGGTCCAGAGGCCCAGGCCGGCCGCGCTCTCCAGCGCCAACGCGTCGAAACGGTCATGACCGCTGGATCGGCTGCCCCAGGCGAGTGTGGTCGACCACCAGCCGTCGGTGCCGAGCGGCCGCGTGTAGATCGCGCTCGCCGACCAGCGATTGCTGTTCTCCCCGGGCTCGAGCTGCTCGGGGCTGACAAGATGGGCCCAGCTCGCCTGCAATGCGAGGTTCGGGGTTGGATTCCAGGAGAGGCGCAGCGCGGTCGAATCGAGCGGCGCGGTCTCGATGTTCCAGCGATGCTGATCGGGCTCGCGGCCGTTGAAGCGCGAGGCCTCCAGCTTGAACCGGTCGAGGATGAACCCGGCCGTGACCACGCCGAAGCTGATATGGGTGGAATCGAGCCAGTGGTGGCTGATCGGCGCCTCCGGCGAATCCAGGATCGACATGCGGTGCATGAAGGCGGGCGGGCCGAAGGCCGGTTCGCCGGGCAGGCCGGCATAAAGGAAGGCGCTGGCATGGTCGGAAAGGCGCAGGCTGTAGCTCGCCGACATCTCCATGAAGAAATCGTGCGGGTGCTGGCGGTCGACCAGCAGGGTTGCGCCGTCCGCCGTCTCGCCCGAGGCGAGCAGGAGCGGATAACCGCGCGCGCCGATCGCAGGCTCGGGGCTCAGCATCGCCCGGAATTGCAAGGTGCCGCGGCCCAGGTCCCTGCGCGCCATCCCCATCACCATGCCGGAGATGAAACCACGCTCGTCGCCGCGCGGTCCGGACTGCCAATCGTAGACGGCGTTGAGTTGAGCATGACCCATCAGGGTCCACGCGCCGGCCATGGCGTGCACGCCGGCGTGGGCCGAGGCATCGGGCTGCCAGGAAGTGCCCGACGCCTCGCGGCTCATTGGATAAGCGCCGAGCGCGCCGGTCATCGCCATGTCATGACCGGGCATCGCGCCTGGCTGCTCCGTGGGGCGCGCCGGCATCGGCATGTCCATGGCCGGTGGGCCGGGCTCCGGCTGGTGGTGACCTGAATGTTGCGCCGCGACGGGCGCGGCGCTCAGCAGCACGCGCAAGGCGGCCACCGGCAAGATGGGATTCATGATGTGACTCCGCGAAAAAGGATCGGCCTGTCGGCTTAGAGCGGTCGCGCGAGTCTCGGCGGCGGTGGGTCGGCGCCGGTCTGGAGGCCGGCGTCGAAGGCGCCCGGAAGCGCGGGATGCGAGGCTTGCGTGACGCAAAAGCGGGCGAAATCCTGGGCCGCGGGAGCCGGTGCGATCGCAGCGCAGGCGATCATGCAATCGACCGGCTCCTGCTGTCCCTTGCCGTGAGACGGCGCGGGCGCGCCGGCACAATGGCCGGCCGGCATGCCATGGGCCGCGCCCAGCCCGATCCGCCCAAACGGCGACAGGACAAGGATAAGGACGAGCAGGATCTGGACGAAGCGGCGGCTGATCACCGCCCGCGAATAGGCCGCCGTACCGCCGCATGCAAATCAGAGCGTGCAGCGCGCAGGATCACGCGGCGTTGTTGTGGTCCGCAACTTATGGCACGAGGCAAAAGTGAACAGCCACCAGATCAACGACATGCCGGAGCGCGACCGCCTCGTTGCCGCTCTCGAGCGCATCGGCCAGGGCAGCAGCATTGCGCTCGGCGAGCTTTACGATCGCACTGCCGCGAAGCTTTTTGGAATCTGCCTGCGTATCTTGGGTGACAGGGGTGAAGCGGAGGATGCGTTGCAGGAGGTTTATGTCAGCATTTGGCGCCGCGCCGACAGCTTCGATGCGGCGCGGGCGAGCCCGATCACCTGGCTGGCGACGATCGCCCGCAACCGCGCGGTCGACCGGCTCCGGTCGTCCGGCCGGCCGCGTGCGACGGCGCCGATCGAGGCCGCGTCCGACGTGGCGGATTCCGCCGACAATGCGCTGACCCTGCTCGAGGCGAGCGAAGATCGCGCGCGACTGATGGGCTGCGTCGAGGAGCTCGAGGCGCGCCAGGCCAGAGCGATCCGCGCCGCCTTCTTCGAGGGCAATACCTATGCCGAGCTCGCGTCGCGCGCGGATGTGCCGCTGCCGACGATGAAGAGCTGGGTCCGGCGCGGCCTGATCCGGCTGCGGGAGTGCCTGGAGCGATGAGCGACGCGCGCGACGACGAAGAGCGCGATCTGCTGGCCGCGGAGCATGCGCTTGGCCTGCTGGAGGGCGAAGAGGCGCGGCGCGCACGTCTGCTTGCTGCCAGCGACCCGGACTTCGCCGAAAGCGTGGCGCGCTGGGAAGCGCGCCTTGCGCCGCTGGGCGACGAGATTGCGGCGGCGGCGCCCGATCCCCGCCTGCGCGACCGAATCCTGGCGGCGATCGCGACGGCGCCGGGCGCCGGCGACAATGTCGTCGTCCTGCGGCGAACCTTGCGCCGCTGGCGCATCCTGGCAGGTGCGATGACCGCGGTGGCGGCATCGCTCGCCTTGCTGTTCGTGGCGCCCGTAACCCAGTCGCCGCCGGTCGCGCCGCCGGCCCAGGCCGCGCCGATGCTGGTTGCCAACCTCGCTTCGACAAACGGGCCGGCCTCGCTGACCATCGCCTATGACAGCCGCCGGGCGAACCTGACGATCATGCCTGGCCGGGTCGGCGCCGCGCGCGGCCATGACCACCAATTGTGGATCATCCCGGCCGGCGGCGCGCCGATCTCGCTCGGAATCGTCCACCTCGACGCCCCCCGGCGCATGCCGATGCCGCCGGCCATGGCGCGGCATTTGCGGCCGAGCGCGACCCTCGCCGTATCGGTCGAGCCGGTGGGCGGATCGCCGACGGGCCAGCCGACCGGACCTGTCATCGCCTCGGGGCCATTGGTGACGATCTAGCCTCGGCAGCCCGCTGCATCCTTCTTCGGACTCGCTCCGTATCTCCGACACAGCTCTTGATGCTGGGAACCCGGAGACACATCGATGCGCATCACTTTCGAGAAAACCGTCCTTGCCGTGGCTGCCATGATGGCGGCCGCCGGCGGGATTACGGCAAATGCCGACGCCGCCATGCGGCGCGAGCACACCGTCATGGTCGGGGGCGCCGCCATGTATCCCAGCCGCAATATCGTCCAGAATGCGGTCAATTCGCGCGACCACACGACGCTGATCGCGGCCGTGCAGGCTGCCGACCTCGCCGACACCCTGTCCGGCCCCGGGCCCTTCACCGTCTTCGCCCCGACCAACGCCGCCTTCGCCCGGTTGCCCGACGGCACGGTCGCGACTTTGCTGCGTCCCGAAAATCGCGATCAGCTGCGCGGCGTGCTCACCTATCACGTCGTCTCCGGCCGGATGAATGCGGCCGACCTGATGCGCGCGATCCGGGACGGCCATGGCTCCGCCCGCCTGACCACAGTGCAGGGCGGCGTGCTGACCGCGCGGATGATGGGCCGCGCGATCGTCCTGACCGACGCTCATGGCGGGATGGCGACGGTCAGCCAGGCCGACGTCATGCAGTCCAACGGCGTGATTCACGTCACCAACGCCGTCTCGCTCCCCTAAATCGTTTGGGGAGCGACACCGTTGCCGGCCCGCTCGGCCCTAAAGCGGGCCGGCAACGTCTTCACGAGGGACCCTCTCGCCATGAGCCAGATCACCAGACGCCATCTTTTCGGCCTCTGTGCCGCCGGAATCGGCGCCGCCCTCGGCGGACGCTGGACGCCCGCCGCCGCACAGGCGGGCCGCCGTTTTCCGGTATCCCTGACCGAGGCCCAATGGCGCGCGCGGCTCAGCGCCGACGCCTTCCTCGTGCTGCGCCGGGCCGGCACCGAGCGGCCGGGATCGAGCCCGCTCAACAACGAGCACCGCCGCGGCGTCTTCCATTGCGCGGGATGCAATCAGGGCCTCTACGCGTCGGCGACGAAATTCGAGAGCCACACCGGCTGGCCAAGCTTTTACCAGCCATTGCCGCATGCCATCGGCACCAATGTCGATCGCAGCCTGGGCGAAGCGCGGACCGAAGTGCATTGCGCCCGCTGCGGCGGTCATCTCGGCCACGTCTTCAACGACGGTCCGCGGCCGACCGGGCTGCGCTATTGCATGAACGGCGTCGCGATGCGCTTTCAGCCGGGCTGAGCCTCCGCGGCCGAACGCCTAGCGCCCGCCGCGCGCCTGCGCCACCATGCGCGCGATCGCCTGGCGCCAGTGCGCCCGCTGTTGCTGCATGACGGCCTGGCTGCGCTGCGGGCCGATCTGGCGGACCAGTTCGGCGCGGATCGGCGCCTCGCGCGCGGCGCAGCCGGCGATGGCGCGGTCCGCGATCTGGGCGACGGTCAACCGCGTCCGGGCGTCGCGCAGCACCATGCCATGATGGCAGCGGCCGAGCGCGGCGCCCAAATTGGCGAGCCGGCTTCGCTGCGCCGCGGTGGGCTGCTGGGCCTGTGCGGCGGTCGCGAGCAGCAGGAGCGAAAGCGCGGCGAGGCGGCGGATCATGGGTGAGCTCCCGGTTGAGCGACGGTGCGAAGGGCGCGCAGGTGCCCGATCAGGACAAGATGCGTCAACCAGATTTCCACCAGGGCATTCGCCGTTCCCGGGGCCCGGCACGTCCCGCGTGAGAAGCAGGCGAGACTGTTAACTCATCCCCTGTAGACGGAATATCCGGCCGAAATACGACCGAGGGGATCGCATATGAGCAATGCTATACTTGTCATCATGGTCATAACGCTGACCGGAGCAGGGGCTTTCCTGTTCATCTGGCGCCGTCGCGACCGGGGCGTGTATCCCGAGGACGGCCTGCCGGAAGCGCTGCACGAAATGTTCGAGCGCAAGCCGAAGGTCTAGAATCGGAGTCCAGCTTCGGATCCTGCCCTGGGAAAGCCAGGCGAGGATCTAGTTTTCGAACGCGCGCTTCAGCTCGTCCAGCCACGGGCCGGCGGTGCCGTCGCTCGGCGCACGCCAGTCGCCGCGCGGGCTGAGCGCGCCGCCGCCCGAGACTTTCGGACCGTTCGGCATGGCGCTGCGCTTGTACTGGCTGATCTGGAAGAAGCGGAAGCAGAAGACTTCGAGCCATTTGCGGATGGTGGCGAGATCATATTGCCGCTTGAGCGCTTCGGGATATTCGATCGGCCACAGCCCGGCATCGGCGTCCTTCCAAGCCTGCCAGGCGAGGAACGCGATCTTCGACGGCGGCTGGCCGGTCCGCAATATATGATAGAGGAAGAAATCGTGCAGCTCGTAGGGGCCGATGCGGTCCTCCGTGCTCTGCATCCCGCCCTTTTCGTCGGCGGGGACCAGCTCGGGCGAGATCTTGGTGTCGAGGATCGCCTGCAGGATGCGCTCGGTCGGCTCGTCGAACTGGTGCGACCGGATCGCCCAGCGGATCAGATACTGGATCAGGGTCTTGGGGACGCCGGCGTTGACGCCGTAATGGCTCATCTGGTCGCCGACGCCGTAAGTCGACCAACCCAAGGCGATCTCGCTCAGATCGCCCGTGCCGACGACGAAGCCTTGATGCTGGTTGGCGAGCCGGAACAGATAATCGGTGCGCAGCCCTGCCTGCACATTCTCGAACGTGACGTCGTAGAGCGGCTCGCCCCTGGCGAAGTCATGGCCGATATCGGCGAGCATCTGCCGCGCGGCGGGCTTGATGTCGATCTCCTGGCCGGTGATCCCCAGGGCATTCATCAGCGACCAGGCATTGCCCCTGGTCTCCTCGCCGGTGGCGAAGCCGGGCATGGTGAAGCCCAATATGGTCGAGCGCGGCAGGCCGAGATCGTCGCAGGCGCGGGCGGCGACGATCAAAGCGTGGGTCGAATCGAGCCCGCCCGAGACGCCGATGACGAGATGCTTGCCCGAGGTCGCCTGGAAGCGCCGGGCGAGGCCCTGGACCTGGATGTTGAACGCCTCGTAGCAATCCTGATCGAGCTGCTCCGGGCGGTTCGGCACGTAGGGGAAGCGGCGCATATGCCGCTCGAAGCCGATATCGGCGATTTCGGCCGCGTGGGTGAAGCCGATGCTGCGGAAGTTCCTTTCGGGATGGCCGGCGGCGCGGGCATTGTCGTTGAACGTGCCGTTGCGCATCCGCTCCAGGCGGAGCCGCTGGACGTCGATGTCGGCGACGGCAAGCTCCGATCCCCAGTCGAAGCGGCTGGTCTCGGCAAGCAATTCGCCAAGCTCGTAGATCGAGCCCTGCCCGTCCCAGGCCATGTCGGTGGTGCTCTCGCCCGGGCCGGAAGCGGAAAAGACATAGGCAGAGACGCAGCGGCTGGCGTGGCTGGCGCAAAGCAATTTGCGCTCGTCCGCCTTGCCGATGGTAATGTTCGACGCCGAGAGATTGGTGAGGATCGTCGCGCCGGCCAGCGCGCCGAGCGTCGAAGGCGGCTGCGGCGCCCAATAATCCTCGCAAATCTCGATATGGAAGATGAAGTCGGCGAGATCCTCGGCGGCGAAGATCAGGTCCGGCCCAAACGGCACGCCCTGCCCGGCAACCTCCATCTTCAGGCCCTCGAGGCCGATGCCCGAGGCGAACCAGCGCTTCTCGTAATATTCGCGGTAATTGGGGAGGTAGGATTTGGGCACGACGCCGAGGATCCGTCCGCGGGCGATGGCCAGCCCCGTATTGTAGAGCCGGCCGTTGCGCCGCAGCGGCGCACCGACCACGAGGACGGTCTTCAATTCCGCGCTCTCGCTGGCGAGCCGGGCGATGCCGGCCTCGACCGCGTCGAGGAACGCATCCTGCAACAGCAGATCGTCGATCGCGTAGGAGGAGATGTTGAGCTCCGGAAAGACGGCGAGGTCGATGCCACGCGCGTCCGCCTGGCGGGCGAGCTCCAGGGTCTGCTCGACGTTGAAATCGACGTCGCCGGCCGAGGCGCGAGGGCTGGCCGAAGCGACGCGGACGAAGCCGTGACGATGGATCGCGCCGAACGGCGGCCCCGCTTGCGCCTTCGCCTCAGGCTTCTTCATCTATAGCATCTCCGTCATCATCTCGATCGCGACCTCGAGCGCCGCGATCCGCACCGCGCCGCGACCGATCGCGCCGAAATGCTCTTCCCGGTGCGCGGTTATACGCCCGGCGCGCGCGCAAGCGAAATGGACCAGCCCGGGCTCCTCGCCTTTGTCGGCGAAACCGGTGATGGCAAGCGTGATATTGGCATTCGAGCGGGACAAGGCGCCATCGGCCATCGCGATCGCGACCGGCTTCGAAACCGCGCCTTCGGCCTCGATCAGCGTCGCGGGAACGCCGAGCAGGTCGGTCTTCGACTCTTCACTATAGGTGACGAAGCCCCGGTCGAAGGCATGGGCGACGCCGGGCACGTCGGTCAACAGGCTGGCCAGCAGCCCCCCGGTGCAGCTCTCCGCGGTCGCCAGAACGAGCTCGCGTTCGCAGGCCTTGGCGAGCAGCCGCCGGGTCGCTTCCTCGACGCGGTTGGGGAGGACGGGCGACAGAGTCTCGGTCTCGTTCAAATATAGCTCCTGATCCAGATCAGGCGGGGGAACCGGCGCCTTGGTCCGAATGTTCCAGCGCCGCAATCAAGGAGGATAGAATGGCCACCGACACGCAACCCCAGGACGGACTGCAACTTCTCGCCAGCGATCATCGCAAGGTCGAGGATCTGTTCGCCGCTTTCGAGAAGGCCAGCGGCACCTCCGCCAAGGAGAAGTTGGCCAGGCAGATCTGCACCGAATTGAAGATCCACGCCCAGATCGAGGAGGAGATCTATTATCCGGCGATCCGCGGCAAGGTCGAGGAAGCCGATCTCGACGAGGCCTATGTCGAGCATGACAGCGCCAAATTGCTGATCAACGAGATCGAGGCCGCCGACCCCGACGAGAGCTTCTACGACGCCAAGGTGAAGGTACTTTCCGAGCTGATCGAGCATCACGTCAAGGAAGAGGAAAAGCAGCGCGACAATCTTTTCCAGCAGACCCGCGCCGCCGACATTGACCTGGAGGCGCTGGGCGCCCAGCTTGCCGCGCGCAAGGCCGAGCTGATGGAGCTGGCCGAGACGCAGGGCCTGCCGCCCGCACAGGCGGCGACTCTGGCGCACGAAGAGATTTGATCATGGCCTGGAGCCGCAACCGAACGATCTTCGCCGCCGCCGGCGCTGCCGTGGCCGGCGTTGCCGCTGCCTTGTTCGCGCGCCGGCGCTGGCTTGGCGGCGGCGCCCCCGACCAGGTGCCGGCGCCCGCCCACCAGCGCGGCAGGACCGAGCCCGGCCATGCCGGACAGTCCGGCGCCGCCGCGCGCTCAGCGGGCCCTGAGGCGATGCGTGACCCGCCGCCCGAGTGGGACAAGGTGGACCAGTCGGTCGACGAGAGCTTCCCGGCCAGCGACCCGCCGGCGATCAGCCCGCACGTCGATTAGGACCTGAGTCGACTCAGCCGCGCGGCACGTCGGGCTCCGGCCCGGCGGCGAAGATGGTCGCGCGGGCGTCGGCGAGCTCACGCATCGCCTCGGCGGTGGCCCAGCCCCAGACGAAATGGGCGCCGAGCATCACCGCGTCGCGTCGCAGCGGGTGCTCGGTCGCCGGCTTGAGCACGCCGAAGGCCGGGATCCAGCCCATATAGGATGCCAGCCAGACCGCCCCGCCTGCCGCCACCCCGCCGGCGCGGCCGATGCGCGGATTGGCGGCGGCGATCAACGCGCCGCAGCCGGCGCCATAGGCGAAATGGGCCACCAAAGTGAGGTCGGGCGCGACCGAAGCGGGCGGCGCGAGCGTCGAATCGACGATCTCGCGCGGCGTCAGCGGATAGCGCTCCTTTGCCGGCAATTGGCGATGCAGCCGCCGCATCGCCGAGGTCATCGCCATGGTCGCGACGAAGCCGGCGATTCCCCCAATCACCAGCCTTGCGCCGAGCCCGAGCTTTTCGTTTTTCGCCATGCCCCCGGCTAGTCCGGACGACGGGGGAAAGTCCAGACCACAGTCTCTGACATGCGTTTCGCGGCATGTTATGCGGCGCCATGGACAGGTCCTACGACATCATCGGCGTCAATTATTCCGATCTTCGCCGACCCGACCCCCGGATCGAGGCGATGATCGCAACGGCGCTTGGATCCGCGCGGACCGTGCTGAACGTCGGCGCCGGCGCGGGATCGTACGAGCCGGCCGGCCGGCAGATCACGGCCGTCGAGCCAAGCCTGGAAATGATCCGCCAGCGGCGCGTGCCCGCGGATTCCGTGATCCAGGGTCATGCGGAAGAGCTGCCGTTCGAAGACCAGAGCTTCGACGCCTCGATGGCGATCCTGACGATCCACCACTGGACCGACAAGGCGCAGGGGCTCAGGGAAATGCGCCGCGTGACGCGGGGCCCGGTGGTTCTCCTCACCTACGATCCGTCATTTCGCGAATTCTGGCTTGCGGACTATATCCCGGAGCTCATCGCGCTGGACGAAGCGCAAATGCCGAAAATGCCGGACTATGAGGCCTGGCTCGGGCCGGTCGAGATCAGCCCCGTTCCAGTCCCGCATGATTGCACGGACGGTTTCCTGTGCGCCTATTGGCGGCGCCCGGCGGCCTATCTCGATCCTCGGATCCGGGCCGCCATGTCGTCCTTCTGGGCTCTGGGCGACGTGTCGGAGGCGCTGGCGCGGCTGGAGCGGGACCTGGACAGCGGCGCATGGGCATCGCGTCATGCGGACTTGCTGAACCGCGATGAGTGCGATCTTGGCTATCGGCTCGTTACGCGGGCGTGATGCTCAGCCCGCCGTTACACTCGCATTCCTGATTCCCTAAAGCTCGACGCCCGACGCGATCGCCTCGAGCTTCTTGAGCCGCTCGCGCACATCGGCAAGCTCGATGCGGACGCCGATGCCGTCCTCTGCCGCCTCGCCGCCGCGCACGCCGCGGCTGGCGATTTCCAGCCGCCTGAGCTCGAGCCAGCCTTTCCAGGCGCGGGTCGCGGCAAGGCAGAGCATCGCGGTGATGCCCAGTGCGGTGGCTGCATAGATCAAAGCGGATGTGAACATGACGACAGTCCTCGACATGGCCCTGTGACACGAAGGCCACATTTCGGGGCCGCAATTTCGGCGTAATGACGCCTGGCTTCGACGAACGCCGAGACCGGGCTCTCCATCGTCCCGCGCCCCGCCCTCATTCGTACCTGAGGGCGAGGATCGGGTTGGCGCGGGCGACCTTGAAGGCGTGGCCGGCAATGGTGCCGATCGCGATCGTCAAGGCGAGCAGACCGGCGAGCACGAACGGCATCGGCCCGAGATCGATGCGCGCATCGAAATTATCGAGCCATTTCTTCATCAGCCACCAGGCGCCGAGCCAACCGAACAGATTGGCGATCAGCACCGGCTTGGAGAACTGCCAGGCCAGCAGCCGGATGATGTCGCGGGTGCGGGCGCCGAGCACCTTGCGGATGCCGATCTCCTTGGTCCGCCGCTCGGCGGTGAAGGCGGCGAGGCCGAACAGGCCGAGGCAGGCGACGATCACCGCGAGCAAGGCAAAGCCGGCGAACACCCGCGCCCGCGCCTGCTCCGCCGTGTAGAGCTCGGCGATCTTGTCCTCGCTGAACACGCCGTCGAACGGCACATCGGGCACGAGCCGCTTCCACGCCTGCTCGATATTGTTGCGGGCGGCCGCCGCGTTGGCCGCGTCGTAGCGGACGAGCAGGGTGGTGGCATAGGTGCGGTCGAGCCGGAACAGGATCGGATCGACCGGCTCGCGGATCGAGCGGAAGCGCGAATCCCGCACCACGCCGATGATATGGGTCGGCACCAGGCCGTCCTCCGGATCGAAATAGCCAACGCCGATGGTCTTGCCGACCGCATCTTGCGGGTTGCGGAAGCCCATGCGCTGGGCGGCGAGCTCGTTGATCACGACGTTGATGCCGCGCGCGACCATCGCCGTCTCCAGCGCATTGTTCGCCGCCACGCCCTCGGGGCCGTCGCCCGGCAGCGGGATGGTCGAATCGTCGCCGGGACGGTTCGGATCGAACAGCCGGCCGGCGACGAGCTGGATCCCCATGGTGCGGAAAAAGTCGATATCGACCGAATAATTGCCGATGTTGATCGGCTCGCTACGGCCGGGAAGGACCACCCCGGTATTGTTGTTGTTGTCGGTGGCGACGCCGATGCCGGAGCGGCCGGCCGAGACGACGCCGGGCACGCGGGCCATTTCCAGGGTGATCGCATCGGCGCGCGCGGCGAGCTGGCGCCGGCCCAGATTCTCGATCTGGATGAGGCCGTCGCGGCGGTAGCCGGGATCGACCGTGCGCGCATAGACGGTCTGGGCATAGACCACCGCGGTGCAGATGATCAGCCCGATCGATACCGAGAATTGGGCGACGACCAGGATGTTGCGCAGGATGCCGGAGCCGGCCGCCTCGGCGGAGGATTTGTTGGCCTTGAGCACCTGCGCCGGCTGGAATCGGCTGAGATAAAAAGCCGGGTAGAGGCCGCCGGCGGCGCCGACCAGCAGGGTCAGCACGACGATCGGCAGCAGCATGCCGCTCCAGCCGAAATAGGCCATGTGCAGATCGGCATCGAGGAACGCCCCGAGCGACGGCAGCAGCAGCTCGACCAGGGCCAAAGCGAGCAGCATCGCGATCGCCGCGATCAGCACCGATTCGGCGAGGAACTGGGTGATCAATTGCTGGCGGTTGGCGCCGAGCACCTTCCTCAGCGCCACCTCGCGGGCGCGCTGGCTGGCGCGGGCGGTGGCAAGGTTGGTGAAGTTCACGCAGGCCATGCCGAGAATGAGAAAGGCGATGATCGTGAAGGTGTAGATCGAATTCCAGTCATTGCCGGGCGTCATCGTGCCGTCCTGGGCGATGCCGAGATGGACGTCGCGGACGTTGGCGACCCGCCAATCCTGGTCGTCGCCGGCATTGTAGCTGGTCTGGCCGAATTGCTCGTTGGGGATGTTGCGCCGTTCCCATGCCGGCAGTGCCGCCTGGATCGCCGCCGGGTCGCTGCCCGGCCGGAGCGTGAAATAGACCCAGCCGGACTGGCAGCCCCAGCAGGTCAGGAAATTGGGCGAATCCGAGAACCAGCGGGCCATGTCGATTCGGGCGACGATGGTGAAGCGGACATGGCTGTTGCGCGGCAGATCGCGCACGACGCCGGTGACCCGATAGTCGATCGTCCGGCCGCGCGAGATCATGGTCAGGGTGCGGCCGAGGACATTTTCGGTGCCGAAGATCCGCCGCGCCTCGCTTTGCGTCAGCACGACATTGTTGGCCTGGGCGAGGGCGGTATTCGGATCGCCCTGCGCGAACGGGAACTGAAGGACGTCGAAGAAGAGATTGTCGACGAGCAGCACCTTCTCGGTCGACAGTGCCTCGGCGCCGCGGCGGATCACCGGCTCGGCCGACAAAGCGTAGAAGGAGCGGTCGATCTGCGGGAAATCGTTCCTGAGCCGCTGCTGGGTTATGTAGGACGCCATCTGCAGGTCGCCGACGCGGCCGGTCTGCTTGTCCTGATAATGGGTCTGGAACTGGTACGTGTTCTCCGCATTCGGGAGGAACTGATCGTAGGTCGTTTCATAGCGGACGTAGAGGAGCAGCATCAGGCAGGCGGCGAGGCCGATCGCCAGGCCGAAGATGTTGATGAAGGCATAGGTCTTGTTCTTGACCAGGGCCCTGACCCCGACGGTCATGTAATTGCGCCACATCTCGGCCTCCCCTCTCTCTTTCGTCTATCGAGCCCGTCCGGAAATCCTCATTCGTATCGCAAGGCGTGGATCGGATTGGCCCGCGCCACCTTGAAGGCGTGGCCGGATATGGTGCCGATCGCGATGACCAGGGCGATCGCCGCCGCCATCACGAAGGGCAAAGGCCCCAGGTCGATGCGTGCGTCGAAGCCGTTGAGCCAGGTGCGCATCGCCCACCAGGCCAGCGGCCAGGCGATCAGATTGGCGATGATCACCGGCTTCGAAAATTGCCAGGCGAGCAGGCGCACGATGTCGCGGGTGCGGGCGCCGAGCACCTTGCGGATGCCGATCTCCTTGGTCCGCCGCTCGGCGGTGAAGGCGGCGAGCCCGAACAGGCCCAGGCAGGCGACGATCACCGCGAGCAAGGCAAAGCCCGCGAAGACCTGGGATCGGGCCTGCTCCCTGGCGTAAAGCTCGAGGATCTTCTCCTCGGAGAATATGCCGTCATAGGGCACGTCCGGCGCCAGCCGCCGCCACGCCTGCTCGACCCGGCCGCGCACGCCGATCGGGTCGGCGGTGTCGTAACGCAGCAGCAGGACATTGGCGTTCGTCCGATCGAGACGAAACATGATCGGGTCGATCGGCTCGCGGATCGAGCGGAAGCGGGAATCCCGCACCACGCCGATGATGCGGGTCGGCACCAGGCCGTCGTCGGGATCGAAATAGCTGACGCCGACCGTCTTGCCGATCGCATCCTGCGGGGTGCGGAAGCCCATGCGCCGGGCGGCGAGCTCGTTGATGACGATGTTGATGCCGCGGGCCACCAGGCCGCGTTCGTGGGCGTCGTCCGATGGGTAGGGAATGGTCGAATCGTCGCCCGGCCGGTTGGCATCGAACAGCCGTCCGGCGACGAGCTGGATGTCCATCGTCCGGAAGAAATCCACGTCGACCGAATAGTCGCCGATATTCACCGGCTCGGTCTGGCCGGGGACCTGGACGCCGTTGTTCCGGTTGTTGCTGGTCGCGATTCCGATCCCGGAACGGCCGACCGAGAGCACGCCCGGGATCCGGGCCATTTCCTGGGTGATCGCATCGGCCCTGGGGGCGAGCTGGCGCCGGCTCAGATTCTCGATCTGGATCAGGCCGTCGCGGCGATAGCCGGGATCGACCGTCCGCGCGTAGACGGTCTGGGCATAGACCACGCCGGTGCAGATGATCAGGCCGATCGACACCGCGAACTGGCCGACGACGAGGACATTGCGCAACATTCCCGATCCCGACGCTTCGGCCGACGACTTGTTGGCTTTCAGGACCTGCGCCGGCTGGAATCGGCTGAGATAGAAGGCCGGATAGACGCCGCCGGCGGCGCCGACCAGCAGGGTCAGGCCGAGGATCGGCAGAAGCATGCCGTCCCAGCCGAAATAATGCATGGCGAGCGTCGCATCGAGGAAGCTCGACAGGGCGGGCAGCAACAGCTCGACCAGCGCGAGCGCGAGCAGCATCGCGATCCCCGCGATCAGCACCGACTCGGCGAGGAACTGGGTGATCAGCTGCTGGCGGTTGGCGCCCAGCACCTTGCGCAGCGCCACCTCGCGGGCGCGCTGGCTGGCGCGGGCGGTGGCGAGGTTGGTGAAATTGACGCAGGCCATGCCGAGAATGAGGAAGGCGATGATCGCGAAGGTGATGATCGTCTGGCGGTCGTTTCCGGCCGTCATCGTCCCTTCCTGGGCCTCGCCCAGATGGACGTCGCGGATGTTCACGACCCTCCAGTCCTGTTCGTCACCCTGGTTGGTGGTGGTCTGGCCGAACGTCTCGTCCGGGATGTTGCGCCGCTCCCAGGCCGGCAGCGCCGCCTGGATCGCCGCCGGGTCGCTGCCCGGCCGGAGCGTGAAATAATACCAGCCCGACTGCCAGCCCCACGAGGTCAGGAATTGCGGGGCGTCCGCGAAGCCGCGGGCGAAGTCGAAGCGGGCGACCATGGTGAAGCGGGCATGGCTGTTGTGGGGAATGTCCCGGGCGATGCCCGTCACCCTGAAATCAGTGGCGACGCCGCGGACGACCATGGTCATGGTGCGGCCGATCGCGTCTTCGGTGCCGAAGAGCCGGCGCGCCTCGCTCTGGGTCAGGACGACATTGTTGGTCTGCGCGAGCGCGGTGCGCGGATCGCCCGACACGAGCGGAAATTGCAGGACGTCGAAGAACAGATTGTCGACCAGCAGCACGTTCGTCGTCGACAGCGCTTCGGCGCCGCGCATGACCACCGGCTGGGTCGTCAGGGCATAGACGGTGCGGTCGACCTGCGGGAAATCGGCCTTCAGCCGCTGCCCCGCGACATAGGAGGTCATCTGGAGATGCATCTCCTCGCCCGTCTGCTTGTTCCGATAGTGGCTCTGAAACTGGAAGCTGTTCTGCGCATTGGGCAGCCACTGGTCGTAGGTCGTCTCATAGCGGACGTAGAGGAGCAGCATCAGGCAGGCGGCGAGCCCGATGGCGAGTCCGAAGATGTTGATGAACGCATAGGTCTTGTTCTTGACCAGCGCCCGGACCCCGACATTGAAATAATTGCGCCACATGCCTCGTCTCTTTTCCTACCTTTTTCCCCTCTCCCGTTTCGCGGAGGGGCCCAGGCCTAAGGCCTGGGAGGGTGAGGGACCGAGGTGGGAGCAGCTCTCCCACCTTCCCCTCTCCCTTCGCCCTCTCCCCTGATGGGGAGAGGGAATTGGGTCACGCCGCCCTCCGGTGCTCGACCAGGATTCTCCCGTCGAGCATGTTGACGACGCGGCCGGCATAATCGGCATGGCTCGGCGAGTGGGTGACCATCACGATGGTCGACCCTTCCGCGTTCAGCGCCTGCAGCATCTTCATCACCTCCTCGCCATGGGCCGTGTCGAGATTGCCGGTCGGCTCGTCGGCGAGAATCAGATTGGGGCTGGCGACCAGGGCCCGGGCGACGGCGACACGCTGCTGCTGGCCGCCTGAGAGTTGACTCGGGCGATGCTTGGCGCGGTGGGCGATACCCACCTTGTCCATCACCTCGTCGACCCGGGTGCGCCGCTCCCCACTGGGGACGTTGTGGTAGAGCAGCGCAAGCTCGATATTCTCGCGGACGCTGAGCTCGTCGACGAGATTGAAGGACTGGAAGATGAAGCCGATGTTCCGCTTGCGGAAATCGGCGAGCTTCGATTCCGAAAGCCCCGCCACTTCAGTGCCGTTGAAGATGTAGGAGCCCGAGGTCGGGCTATCGAGCATGCCGATCACGTTCAGCAGGGTCGATTTGCCGCAGCCCGAGGGGCCCATGATCGCGACGAACTCGCCGTCGGCGACATCGAGGAAGATGCCGTCGAGAGCCGTCGTTTCCACGGTATCGGTGCGGTAGACCCGCGAGACTTCACGCATGTTCAGCATCTTGTAGTTCCCTTCATTGCCCACTCAGGCTCAATCGATCGCGCTCGACGAAGCCCGTATAAGGAGAGGTGATGACGCGCTCGCCGGGATCGAGCCCGTCGAGAACCTCGATGAAATCATTGTTGCGGCGGCCGAGCCGGACCTGGCGGCGCACCGCGGAGCCGCCGTCGGGCGCGACCACGAACACCCAAGCGCCGCCGGTATCGTTGTAGAAGCTGCCGTTCGGGATCATTCGCGCCTGCGCCGGCGCACCCAGGGTCAGCCGCGCCTGGATGGTCTGGCCGCGCTGGAGGTCGGCGGGCTCGGCGCCGATGAACTGGAGGTCGATCTCGAACGCGCCGTTGCGCACCTGCGGATAGATCTTGCTGACCCGCATCTGGAAGGTGCGCCCCGCCACCTCGGCGGTGGCGACCTGGTTCACGGCCACGCGGCCGAGATAGAATTCGTCGACCTGGGCGCGCAATTTGTTGCGGCCGTTGCTGTCGATCTGGCCGAGCCGCACGCCGCGTTGCAGCGACTGGCCGACCTGGATGTCGAACGAGGTGAGCTGGCCGGCGACCGGCGCGCGCAGGTTCAGCGAATCGAGGCTGGCGCGGGCGAGCTCGAGGCTCTGGTTCAGCGAGGCCGAGGAGGCGCGAAGCTGGGCGAGCTGGCTCGATTGCAGCCGTTCGTCGGTCGCCTGCTGGGTGCGGACGACCTCCGAGCGGCGGCGGTTCGCCTCATAGGTGTCGCGGCTGTCCTGGAAGGTCCGGCCGGCAATGAAGCCGCGCTCGGCCAGCGGCCTTTGCATCTCATATTGGCGGCGCGCCGTGCCGGTGGCGAGATCGGCCTCGATCCGCGCCCGCTCGTTGGCGAGGCGGTTCTGGCTGAGCGCGAGCTCCTGGCTGCGCATGTTGTTGATCTGCTGGGTGACCTCGGTCTGGCGGGCGAGGACGTTGAGCTGCAGCTCGGGATTGGACAGCACCGCGAGCATCTGGCCCTGCTGGACGATGGTGCCGTCCTCGACCAGCACCTGCTCGACCCGGCCGCCCTCGACCGCGTCGAGGAAGACGGTGACGAGCGGCTCGACCCGAGCGCGCAGGGGCAGGAAATCGTCGAAGCGGCCCTGCGTCACGGTCGAGATGGTCAGCCGCGAGGCGGGGACGGTCTGGCTGTTGGCGCTGGGCGCGAAATAATAGAACAAGGCGGCGAGCAGCAGGACGCCGATCGCGGCCAGGCCGATCTTGACCCTGGTCGGAAGGCCCTTCTTCCCGACCACGCGGTCCATCGCGCCGCCGCTTTGCGGAGTTTCATTCTTTGGCATGCGCACGACGCTCATCGGGGATTGGCCTCATTGCAAGCGCGCGGGGCAGCAGCCTGTCCGAAATCGGACAGGAACTGTCCGCCACCGCACACTTGCCCGGGCTCAGACAATCGTCACCTGGGCGACGAGGGTGAGCACGCCGGTGGCGATGAAGCCGATGGCGAAGGCGAAGGTCTCGAACTTCTGCATTTCCACTCTCCTTGCGGGATCTGCCCCTGCCCAACCTGCTCAGCATGAGCCGTGCCAAGTGCGCGGAGTCGCGGAAATCCGCCATTTCCGAAGCAGCGGCCCAGCCAAAATGCACGGCCCGCCGTCCGATGGCGGACACTGGCACGGTTGGTGAATGTCCATTATCGAACAACCGGGAGGGCTCCCCAGTGAACCAGTCGAAGCGCTTCGCACGCTGCATCATCATCGACGACGATCCGGACATATTGCTGTCGGCCCGATTGCTGCTGCGCGACCTGTTCGCCGACGTCGCCGCCTTCCAGGCGCCGGAGGAGGCGATCGCGGCAATGGACGCGGAGCTTCCCGACGTCATCCTGCTCGACGCCAATTTCGGCCGCGGCGCGACCGACGCGGCCGAGGGCTTCCGCTGGCTCAGCGAGATATTGCGGCGCGATCCGCAGGCGGTGGTGGTGATGATCACCGCCCATGCCGGCATCGGCGTCGCGGTCGAGGCAATGAAGCGCGGCGCGACCGATTTCGTTTCCAAGCCCTGGTCGAACGAGCGCCTGCTCGCCACCGTGCGCACCGCAGCGAGCCTGCGCGCCTCGCGTGCCGAAGTCGTCACCGAGCGCAGGAAGGTGGAGACGATCGCCGGCGGCAGCGAGGCGCCCCTGCTTGGCGATTCGCCGGCCATGGCGCGGATCTGGTCGCTGATCGAGCGGGCCGGGCCGACCGAGGCCAACGTGCTCATCCTCGGCGAGAACGGCACCGGCAAGGAGCTGGTTGCCCGCGAGCTGCACCGCCGCTCCCGCCGATCGAGCCGGATCATGGTCTCGGTCGATCTCGGCGCGGTCGCCGAGAATCTGTTCGAAAGCGAATTGTTCGGCCATGTGAAGGGCGCGTTCACCGACGCCCGCGGCGACCGGATCGGGCGCATGCAGGCGGCGGACAAGGGCACCTTGTTCCTCGACGAGATCGGCAACATGCCGCTCCACATGCAGCCCAAATTGCTGACCGCGCTCGAGCAGCGCCAGGTCGTGCCGGTCGGCGCCAACAAGCCGGTGGCGATCGACGTGCGGGTCATCGCAGCGACCAATTGCCCGCCCGAGCAGCTCTCAGACGAGACCCGCTTCCGCCAGGACCTGCTGTTCCGGCTCAACACGGTCGAGATCGACCTGCCGCCATTGCGCGAGCGCCGCGAGGACATCCTCGCTCTGGCCGACCATTTCATCGCCCAATATGCCCGCAAATATGGCAAGCCCGCGCGGGAATTGCCGGCGGACGTGGGACGCGCGCTGCAGGATTACGACTGGCCGGGAAACGTCCGTGCGTTGCGCCATGCCTGCGAGCGGGCGGTGATCCTCGCCGACGGCGACGCGTTCACCAGCGCCGATTTCTCCCTCTCCCGCGGCCTCGCCCCGTCACGCGCCGCGCCGGCGCCGGCCCCGACCACGGCGCCGCGCCACGACCTCAACCTCGATCGGGCGGAGAAGCAATTGGTCGAGGAGGCGCTGAAGAAGCACAGCTACAACATCTCGCTGGCCGCGGCGGAGCTGGGTCTCACCCGCGCTTCGCTTTACCGGCGGATGGAGAAGCATGGGTTGTGAGTTTGTGAGAGCGCTTCGCCGCCGAGAATCCCCTCTCCCCGGGGGGGATTGCGGCGACAGGTCCGTCCCCCGGACGGACCAAAGAGTCGCAGCAATGGTTAGGGTGAGGGGGTTCGGCCTCCGCGAATCCCTGCCAACGCCCGACACCCCCTCCCTACCATTGGGGTCGCAGGTTCGTCCCCCGGACGAACCAGAGAGCGACCCCAATCCCTCAAGGGGGAGGATTCAAAAGTGAAAGTCTTCGGCCATCGTTTCATCCTCGGCCTCGCCTGGCGGCTGGGGCTGCTGGTGCTTGCCGCCTTCGGCTTCGCGGCAACCCTGGCGCGGCCCGATTTCGGCGCGGCGCGGATCGTCGCCTTCCTGCTCGTCGCCGGCGCCGCGGCCTTGCTGTGGCGCCATGTCCAGCGCACCAACATGGAGCTTTCCCGTTTCATCGACGCGGTGAAGTTCGGCGATTTCAGCCAGGGCTTCTCGCATCGCGGCCAGGGCAGCGGCTTTTCCGAGCTTTCCGGCACGCTCGACGAGGCGATCAAGCGGCTGCGCGACGAGCGCCACAAGCTGATCGACGCCAACCGTTTCTACGAAGCGGTGCTCGACGACGCGCCGACGGCCCTGCTGACCGTCGACGACAACGGCAAGGTCGAGCTCGCCAACAAGGCGGCGCGACGGCTTCTCGTCCGCCACAAGGGCGTGCGGGTCGAGGATTTCCGCGATTATGGCGACGCCTTCGCCAATGCGCTCGAAGGCGGCGCGGTCGGCCGGCCGCGGCTCGTGCCGCTGCTCAGCGACGGCGTGCCGCAGACCATGCTGGTCAGCGCCGCCATCGTCCACCGGCTCGGCGGCCTCGTCCGCGTGGTCGCGGTCCAGCCGATCCAGGGCGAATTGAACGCCATCGAGATCGCCGCCCAGTCCGATCTGATCCGGGTCCTCACCCACGAGATCATGAACTCGATGACCCCGGTCACCTCGCTCGCCCACAGCGCGGTCGAGCTGATGCGCGGCGTCGATCACGGCGACAATGAGGATGTCGCCGACGCCCGCATGGCGGTCGAGACGCTGGCGCGGCGCGCCGACGGCGTCATGCATTTCGTCGAATCCTACCGCCAGATCAGCCGCGCGCCCGAGATCCGGGCACGACCGATCGACGTCCCCGCCTGGGGCCGCGAGCTCGAATCCCTGTTCCGCGCCAGCGAGCCGGCGCAGGGCGTCGGCTTCACCCTCGCCGTCGACGAGAGCCTGACGCTCGATGCCGATCCCGACCTGATGAGCCAGGTGCTGATCAACCTGATCCGCAACGCCGGCCAGGCCGCGCGCGAGCACAATGAGACGCCGCATGTCTGGCTGACCATGACCCGAAGCCGACTCGGCCGCACCGAGATCGAGGTCGCCGACAATGGCGCCGGCGTGCCCGAGGGCCTGCGGCAGGACATCTTCCTGCCCTTCTTCACGACGCGGGCGGACGGCACCGGCGTCGGCCTCAGCCTCGCCCGCCAGGTGGTGCTCGCCCATCGCGGCGCGATCAGCGTTGGGGACCGCGAGGGGGGTGGGGCTTTGTTTCGGATCGTTATTTGATCGACGCCGAGCTGAAGGAGTGGCGTATCGCCACCTTTAGTCCTCCCTTTCGCCGCAGGCGATGGGGAGGGATGAGCCGGTCGCCATGTGCCCCGCACATGGCTTGCTGAGTCCGAATAGCCCCTCCACCATGCTTCGCATGGTCCCCCTCCCCATGAGCTTCGCTCACAGGGAGGATTAAGGTCAGCCGGCGATCAAAGCCGCCACCCGCTCCGCCTGGCCGCGTATGTCCGGCACGGCCACGCTCTCCCAAAAGGTGCCCTTCGTCACCGGGCCGATCGCGTAGAGCGTTTCCGAGGCCCGGCCCCGTGCGTCGATCGCCCGGCAATCCCGATCGACTTCAATGCCGACCTTCAGGACATCGGCGCGAATCCGGCCGGACGCGAGCAAGGCGGTGAGCAGGGGCTCGCCGGCGCGGGCGATGTCGGCTTCGGGGCCGGTGCAGTTGACGATCCGCGCCACGCGCAGCGTCTCCACCTCGTCACTGCCGCGCGCGCGGAAGCGGACCACGGCCCGGTCGCCTTCCGCCGTCGCGGAGACCAGCCGGCCCGCGGCGATCGAAAGCCGCGCCGTTTGCTGCAGCGCGTCGATCGTCGCGCCGACGGCCGGGGCGAGCTTGTGGCGATGGACGTCCCACCAGGGCCGCAAATGGCGCAGGAAGCGGCGGCGCTCGTCGAGGTTCGCCGCGCCCCACAGGGCCTGGGTCACCGTCCGCAATTCGTAGACCGCCGCCCGCCAGCCGATCGTGGCGGTGCGCCCCCGCACCCGGCGCAGCATCTTGATGCAATTGGGCGCCAGATTCTCGCTGGGGGCTGCCAGCGGCTCGCGCGGGCCGTGAGCGCGGGGGACGAGGCCGCGCCGCGACAAGGCGACGATCCGCCCGGCGAAACCGGCCGCCTCCAGCGTCAGCGCCGTGTCGATCGCGGTGAGGCCGGTGCCGACCAGCAGCACGACGTCGCCGCGGCCGAGCCCGCCGCCGATGCCCTGCGCCCAGGGATCGTCGACCCACAGCGCGCCAAGCGCCGCGGGATCGATGCCACGCGGCGTCGCCGGCTTGAAATTGCCGGGGGCGAGGATGAACTTGTCCGCGTGGATTGCGCCGCCATTGGCGAGCAGCACCCTGCCGTCGGCGATATCGACCGCCTCGCCCTTCACCGCCGCCATGCCGGCCGCGCGCAGCGCTTCGGTGAGATAGTCGCCATAGAGCATGCGCGGCGCATAATCCTCGGCGGTGCCGCCGGTGCGGCCTGAGAACCAGCGGGTGAAATGCTCGGGATCATCGGCATAGACGCTCATCCGACGCGCCGGCACGTTGAGCAGATGCTCGGGCCGCGTCGCCGAATAAGCGACGCCGCGGCCGGGCTCGCGCGCCCGCTCGATCATGGTGACGGGGCCGATCCCGGCCTTTACGAGATGCAGAGCCTGCAGCGCGCCGGCCGCGCCACCGCCGATGATGGCGACCCGGGTCACGGCGCGCCCGCTTCGAGCGTCTCCTCGATCGGCACCGGATCGGCCAGGCTCAGCCCGTCGAGGATGCGCGCGGTCTCGTCGCGGACCAGCAGCATCGCCCGATGCAGCCGGCATTTGTCCTCGCTGATGCAATTCCTGCATTGCTCGTAGGCGAGCCGGCTGGCGCAGGGCAGCAGGCCGAGCGAGCCGCGCGTCAGCCGCACGATCTCGCCATAGCTGATCTCGGCCGGCGGCCGCGCCAGCCAATAGCCGCCCTCGCGGCCGCGCATCGTATCGACCAGGCCGGCGCGGCGCATCTGCGAGAGGATGACGGTGAGGAACTTGGAGGGCAGGTTCTGCGCCTGGGCGATCTCGCCGAGCTGGACCGGCCCCTCCCCATAACGGTCGGCAAGGTGGAGGAGCGCCCGGATTGTATACCGCGTGCGTTGAGAAAGCATGGCGCCCCAATGAACCCGCCCGCGCCGCTTGGCAACCTGCGGGGGGCGGCGCGATTAACGGCGGCTGACAGGCCTGTTCAGCGCCCGATCAACCCCATGATGGCAATGGTCGTTCAAGCCCGCCAGCGCCTGTCACGCCCGGGCTACCGCGTCTTAGCGGTTTCCCTCGCGTCGCGTATCGAGGGAGGGGCCGGCGTCTCGCGAGGGCGTCGGCCCCGCTTTTTTCAGCCGTTTCGGTCGGCCGCCGCTTCGACGACCGCAAGCATCGTCACAAGGTCATCGGCGGCTTCGTTGCCGAGCGTTGCAATGCTGATCACGGCAGTCAGCGCAAAGGCCGAGCCCATCAACAGCAAGACCTGGATCAGATCGGGGACGGGCCCGGACCCTTTCAGGAGGACGCCAAGCATGAGGCCGGCCCAGAGGCCGAGGATGACCAGGAGACGCCGCGGAGCGCGGTAGTGGAGCGAAATGCGCGAGCCACCTTCGTGCGGGCGGATATGTCCGGTCAGGATTGGCAAATAGCCGCGTCGCAACCAGAGGTTCCGGTGGCAGCGCAGGGAAAAGTGGCCGAATGCGACCCAGCCGACGACGCCAGTGGGGAACCGCGCCCACAAAGGAGGAAGCACGGCCTCGAGCCGACGCGCGACATCTCCGGGCGGCAGGTCCGAGAGAAAGGCGAGACGTTCGCCCTTCACATAATCGACGAACCGCATCGCGGGACCTTGGGCCGACGGCGAATGCGGCGCAAGGATTCAGTGAGCGGCGAGAAGGCGGTCGACGTCGCCGCCGTTGCGGCTCAGCGCCTCGGCGACGCGGCGGCGCGCTTCGTAATAGAACATGGCGGGGCGGCGGGCGCCGTTGGCGCGCAGGCGGGCATAGTCGCCGTCGCTGAGGCTGCTTTCGCGGGCGACATGGTCGGCATAGCCTTCGCTCTTCCAGCCGGGCAGCATGAACGCGCCCCATTCGCCGAGCCGGCGGGCGATGAGGATGTGCATCGTCTCGTGGGCGATGACGCCGGAGAGGGTGCGCGACCCGCCGACCGGCGCGCCATTCTCGACCCGGTCGGCGGCCGCGTCGCTGGCGTTGACGACGATCGCGTCGCGGAACGGGCGCCTGAACGCGAAGGCGCCATGGCTGGTCAGCGCCAGCAATTCCCAGCGCCAGCCGCCCTGGCTGAGGAACAGGCGCCGGTCCAGCGCCGGCCCGGCGAGCGGGCTGCGGGCGACGAGCGCATCCGATCGCGCCAGCACGGCGCGCATCTCGGGCGGGATCGGCGTTTCCGAATAGATGCGGGTGCGGCCGATCTCGGCGCTGTACGGCCAGGCGAGCAATTGCGGCGCCGCCGTCGTGGCGCCGATCAGGACGGCCGCGGACAGCAACAGGCCCTGCGCGATCCGCATCGCCCGGCTCCGCCGCCATTCGCCCATATTGCGCGCCTCCCTTGCCGGTGCGTATTACATAGATAATACAGCAGAAGCTCCGAGGCAATCTATTGTTGACGCGCTCGTTTGTTGTGTTTACACAACAGATCGAAGGTTGACTACAATGGCTACGCTCCACAATCGCATCGCCTTGTTCCGCGCCGAGCGCGGCGTATCGCGCCGCGAGCTGGCCGAGGCGGTGTCGGTCAACCCGCAGACGATCGGCTATCTCGAACGCGGCGATTATGCCCCGAGCTGCGAGCTCGCGCTGAGGATCGCCGCCCATTTCAAGGTGCCGGTGGAGGCGATCTTCTCGCTCCGCCCCTTCCGGCCGCTCGCCGAGACGCTCGGCCGCGCCATTGGAGACGAAGCATGACCTTGCCCGAAAAGCTCGACAGGGCGGTTCATGCCGCCGGTATCGACTTCATGACGCCGTACGGCGCGCCGCGGCCACGCAACCTGCGCTGGCTCCCGGCAATCGCCCTCGTCGCCCTGCCCGTCGGATATGCGCTGATCGTGGCGAGCATGCGCAACTTCGAGCGGGGCCAGGGTCTGGACCAGGCCGCCGCGCTCGCGATCGCCGGCATGCTGCTCTTCTTCGGCGCGATCGTCACTTCGGTCCTCATCGCGTTTTTCGGCCCGCGCGTTGCCATGGCCGCGCCGGGCCTCGACGAGCGCGAGCAGATGATCCGAAGCCGCGCCGCCGGCCTTTCGGGCCATATCGTCGCCGTTCTTGTCGCCACCGGCTTCTTCTATTGCGCCTTTGCGGCCTTGCTCGGTCTCTGGAGGCCGACCGAAACCCTGGACTGGGTCAATCTCGGCTTCCTCGTTCTCGCTTATGCCCGCCTGCTGCCGATCCTGATCGCAAGCTGGCTTCAGAGCGACCCCGACGCGGAGGACGATTGAACTTGCGGCCACCCGCACTGGACGGCGGGGACGATAGCCGGTCAGCCGTTCTTTCGCAGTACGACATGCGTCGCCGCCTCACTGGCGACCTGCTCGGCGACTTCATAGCCAAGCGCCGGCAGGTCCAGTCCTGCGAACAGCGGCTCGCCGCGCCCCAGCAACACCGGCGCGATCGCCAGGTGCAGCTCGTCGATCTGCCGGGCCTGGAGATACTGGCGGACCGTCGAAGCGCCGCCGCCGATGCGGATATCGCGGTCGGGACCGGCGGCGTCGCGGGCGCGGTCTAGCGCTTCTTCTGCCCCGCCGGTGACGAAATGAAAGACCGTGCCGCCCGCCATTTCGAGCGGTGGGCGTTCGTGATGGGTGAGGACGAAGACCGGGACGTGATAGGGCGGCTCATCGCCCCACCAGCCCTTCCAGCTGTCGTCCGGCCAAGGGCCGCGGACCGGGCCGAACATGTTGCGGCCGAGGATCCAGGCGCCGAGATTGTCGAAGCTGCGCCGCGCGAAATCGTCGTCGAGGCCGGTCGTCCCCTCGTCCTTCGCGCCCTGGAGCGCGCGGAAGGTGCGGGTCGGGAACACCCATTGATGCAGGTCCTCGCCGCCGCGGCCGAGCGGCTGCTCGAGGCTCTGGTCGGGGCCGGCCCCATAGCCGTCGAGCGAAATGCTGAAGGCTGCAACGCGGACTTTGGTCATGATCCTCTCCTGGCTTCCAATGCCTATAGACGCTCGAGACGCTCGACCGGACGGATTTCGATGCCGCCGCGCAGAGGCAGAGATAGTGCATCGGGTCGCTCCTCCGAAGTGATTGCATTCTGCAATCGGTTGCGATCTACAGAACCGATCCTATATTGCAAGCAGTTTGTTGGAGGTGAGATGAGCGAGCCGCGATCCGGGTGCCCGATCAACCTGACGCTGGAGACGCTCGGCGACCGCTGGAGCCTGGTCGTCATCCGCGACATGATGTTCGGCAATCGCCGCCATTTCCGGGTGCTGCTGGGCGAATCGGAGGAAGGGATCGCCTCCAACATCCTCGCCGACCGGCTCAAGCGGCTGCAGGCTTCGGGGCTGATCAGCAGGGCCGACGATCCCAGCCACAAGCAGAAGGCGATCTACAGCCTGACCGAGAAGGCGATCCAGCTCGTGCCGTTGCTCGTGCAGATGGGGGCCTGGGGTCGGCGCCACCTGCCGGTCACGCCCGAGCTTTCGATTCGCGCCCAGCTGCTCGAGGAGGGCGGGCCCGATTTGTGGGCGGACTTCATGGACGAGCTCAGGCACGTCCATCTCGGCGCGCCTTTGCCGGCCGGCCATGAGAGCGTGGCAGGACGGCTGCTGGCCGCGTTCGAGGCGGAATGCGCACGGACGAGCGCGTCCGGATAACGCCAAAGCGAGGGCCGCTCGTCGCCCCGGAGCTGGCCCGGGTTGCAGAGAGAGGCGGCGCTCGCGCCCTCTGAGCGACCCCCGGAACGTCCCGCTCTGCCGCCACGTCGCGGCCAAGGTGATTCGCTGCTGATTCGCAGTCTGGGCGACGCCGGCGGACTCGACTCACCGCAGCCGGAATTGCGACGAAGCGAGTCTTAACACGGCGATTACCATATTGCATCTCAACCCGGATGAGGCACAATGGCTAGTGGCGCTCAACAGGGGGAGCCGCTAGCGGTTGTGGCGCGGTACCGGCAGGCATGCTGCCGCCGGGCGCGTGGCCTTGTCTCTGTGGATATCGGGGACAAGCTGAAAACAGTCCACCGCTCCCCCATATTAGGGCCTAAGGGTTGGTCTTCGGGCCACTGGAACGTTATAAGAACACGAGGTATGAGATGGATCTGTCCGGCAGCAGCGAAGTGAGTCCCGGCGACGTGACCACGGCCACCAGAGGGGCGCCCACCATGGAGGCTCCGGCGAACGTGAAGGCGCAGAAGAGCCGGCTTTCCGAATCGAAGGAGGCGGTCTCGAAACTCTATCCGGTCGAGATGGATCACAGCCGCGATTCGCTGCTCACCGATTTCGGCAAGGACACGCTGCAGGACCGCTATCTTCTCCCCGGCGAATCCTATCAGGACCTGTTCGTCCGCGTCGCCTCGGCTTATGCCGACGATGCCGCCCACGCCCAGCGGCTCTACGATTACATCTCGAAATTGTGGTTCATGCCGGCGACGCCGGTCCTTTCCAACGGCGGCACCGGCCGCGGCCTGCCCATCTCCTGCTACCTCAACTCCGTGCCGGACAGTCTCGAAGGCATCGTCGGCACCTGGAACGAGAATGTCTGGCTTGCCGCGCGCGGCGGCGGCATCGGCACTTATTGGGGCAATGTCCGCGGCATCGGCGAGCCGGTCGGCCTCAACGGCAAGACCAGCGGCATCATCCCGTTCGTCCGGGTCATGGACAGCCTGACGCTGGCGATCAGCCAGGGCTCGCTGCGCCGCGGCTCGGCCGCCTGCTATCTCGACATCTCGCACCCCGAGATCGAGGAGTTCCTCGAGATCCGCAAGCCATCGGGCGACTTCAACCGCAAGGCGCTGAACCTGCACCACGGCGTGCTGATCACCGACGCCTTCATGGAGGCAGTGCGCGACGGCGCGGAATGGACGCTGGAGAGCCCGAAGGACGGCTCCGAGCGCGGCAGCGTCGACGCCCGCTCCCTGTTCCAGAAGCTGGTCGAGACCCGCCTGGCGACCGGCGAGCCCTACATCATCTTCATCGACCAGGTGAACCGGTCGATGCCCAAGCACCAGCGCGACGTCGGCCTCAAGGTCACCACCTCGAACCTGTGCTCGGAGATCACGCTTCCCACCGGCAAGGACCAGCACGGCCAGGACCGCACCGCGGTCTGCTGCCTCTCGAGCCTCAACCTCGAGACCTGGGACGAGTGGAACGGCGACAAGATGTTCATCGAGGACGTGATGCGCTTCCTCGACAACGTGCTCAGCGACTATATCGAGCGCGCGCCCGAGGAGATGGCCCGGGCCAAATATTCGTGCCAACGCGAGCGCTCGGTCGGCCTCGGCGTGATGGGCTTCCACTCCTTCCTGCAGGCGCGCAACCAGCCGGTCGAAGGGGCGGTGGCGAAGAGCTGGAACTTCAAGATCTTCCGCCACATCCGCGGCCAGGTCGACGAGGCGTCGATGATGCTCGCGCAGGAGCGCGGCCCCTGCCCCGACGCCGCCGACCAGGGCGTGATGGAGCGCTTCTCGTGCAAGATGGCGATCGCGCCGACCGCGAGCATCTCGATCATCGCCGGCGGCACATCGGCCTGCATCGAGCCGATCCCGGCCAATATCTACACCCACAAGACGCTGTCCGGCTCCTGGTCGATCCGCAACCCGCATCTCGAGCGGCTGCTGGTCGAAAAGGCCAAGAACAGCGACGGCGTCTGGTCGACGATCCTCGAGCGCGGCGGTTCGGTCCAGCATCTCGATTTCCTCACGCCCGAGGAAAAGGACGTGTTCAAGACCAGCTTCGAGATCGACCAGCGCTGGCTGCTCGAGCTCGCCGCCGACCGCACGCCCTATATCGACCAGGCCCAGTCGCTGAACCTGTTCATCCCGGCCGATGTCGACAAATGGGATCTGCTGATGCTCCATTACCGAGCCTGGGAGCTCGGCATCAAGAGCCTCTATTATCTGCGCTCCAAGTCGATTCAGCGCGCCGGCTTCGCCGGCGGCGTCGAGGCGGACAACACGCCCGACCTCAGGGAGATCGAGCTGCAGACGACGGATTATGACGAATGTCTCGCATGCCAATGACGGGTCATTGGCCGGCGGGGCAGCCGGCCTGCCGATGACGGGGTCGCGACGCCCGGCCTGAAGATGATTTCCGTCGCGTCCGGCCCTGGCCGGACGACAGGCCGAAACAGGGGAATTGAGGATGCACATCGTCGACCAAACCAAGCTGCTGATCGGCGTGCTGTTCGCGGTGATCGGCCTCGGCATCCTGGTCTCGTCGCGCCGCACCCGCGGCTTCGGCCAGCGCAAGCAGGCCGGCGTACTGCTGCTCGTCGTCGCAGCGATCTTCATCGCCATCGGCCTCGGCTACGACCCGAGGGCGCTGCTGCGGGGATGAGCGCCGGCGCTGCCTCGATGCGCCTGCGCGCCCTCGCCCCTCTCGCGGCGCTCGCCACGCTCACCGCCTGCGCGACGCAGAACGCCGCCGCGGTCGCGCCGGCGGCGCCGGGCTTCCTGCTCGGCCTGTGGCACGGCTTCATCTTTCCGGTCGCCTGGGTGCTGTCGCTCTTCATGCCGGACATCGCGGTTTACGCGGTGCCCAACAATGGCGGCTGGTACGATTTCGGCTATTTCCTCGGCATCGCCGTGTTCGGCGTCGGCGCCCGCAAGAGCCACACGGTCTACCGCACCCGCGTGATCCGCGAGCGCATCGTGCCCGGGACGCATCGCGTCATCCGCGAGGAGAGCGAGGAATGAGCCGGGACATCGGCATCCAGGGCTATGAGCCGGGCGGTGGATTCCAGCCCGCCAGGCTGGGCATCTCGCCGCGCTCGATCATGCTGGCCTATGATCTCTACCGGCTTCAGCGAGCGGCGCCATGAGCATGGACCTCAGCACCCAGATCGCGATCAGCGCCACCGCCGCCGTTGCGTTCATAGCGCTGCCGTCGGTGATCCAGCTGCTCCGCAAGCGCGAAGCCCCGGCGGGGATGGAGTTCGTCGCCAGCGTACCGGCGGGCGCCTTGCTGGGCGCGATCATCTTTGACGCCCTCCACGAGGGCGGCCTACCTCGCACCGCCCGCCTAGTCCGCGACGGCGCTCTGATCATTCTCTGCATCTTCGGCCTGGCCGTTTCAGTACGCATGCTCATTGCCAATTGGCGCAACGAAGAGGCCCTCGCCGATTGGTACGGGTCGAGCGAGGGCTATATTCCCCGGCCTCCGATCGTCCCGGTCCGGATCAAGGCTGTGCTGTACGTGCTCTTCTTCACGGGCTTCGTGACGGTCCTCGTCTTTGTCTTCTTCCACTCCCTGCTGGCGCCGGCGTGATGGCGATGCACTTGCGCCTCTCCCCCCATCCGAAGCCCGAGACCGTGGCGCGGGCGTGCGCTTTGCGGCGAGACATGACCGATGCCGAGCTGGCGCTGTGGCGCGGAATCCGCGAAAGCCTGCCCGAAGGGCGTTTCCGCAGCCAGGTTCCGCTTGGCCCTTTTTATGCCGATTTCGCGTCGCACCGCTGCCGGTTGGTCATCGAATTGGACGGCAGCCAGCATGGCGAAAAGCTGGATTATGACGCCGCCCGTACCCATTTCATGAATGGCGAAGGCTATCGCGTTTTGCGCTTCTGGAACAATGAAGTTCTGGGCAATTTGGACGGCGTTCTGACGGTTATCTCGAATGCCGTTGCCCAGCTTCCTTCCCCCCTTGTGGGAGTGGGATGGCTCTTTGGTTCGTCCGGGGGACGAACCTGCCATCTCTCTGGTGGCGCGAAGCGCCGGATGGGGGGTGCGCGGCGTAGCCGCGCGCGGGCCAGCGGACCGCCTCCCCACGCCCCACCTTCGCCGGGAGAAGGAGCTGCGCGACGAAGTCGCGCGCGGGCCTGAGGCCCGCACCCCCCACCCCCTGCCAGAAGGGGGACAGGTTTGCCCCCCGGGCAAACCAAAGAGTACCCCTTCTCCCACAAGGGGGGAGGGAGAGCCTGACAAAACTACGTTTTGGAGTTTACCTGATGTCCCTCACCGAAGCCCGCAAGCAGTACAAGCCGTTCGAATACCCGTGGGCGTTCGATTTCTGGAAGCGTCAGCAGCAGATCCACTGGATGCCGGAGGAGGTGCCGCTCGGCGAGGATTGCCGCGACTGGGCGCAGAAGCTGACCGATCATGAGCGCAACCTGCTCACCCAGATCTTCCGCTTCTTCACCCAGGCCGATGTCGAGGTGCAGGATTGCTACCACGACAAATATGCCCGCGTGTTCAAGCCGACCGAGATCAAGATGATGCTCGCCGCCTTCTCCAACATGGAGACGGTGCACATCGCCGCTTACTCGCACCTGCTCGACACGATCGGCATGCCCGAGAGCGAATATGGCATGTTCCTCCAGTATAAGGAGATGAAGGACAAGCACGATTATCTCGCCACGTTCGGCGTCGACAATGACGAGGATATCGCGCGCACCCTGGCCATGTTCGGCGGCTTCACCGAGGGGCTGCAGCTCTTCGCCAGCTTCGCCATGCTGATGAACTTCCCGCGCTTCAACAAGATGAAGGGCATGGGCCAGATCGTCTCCTGGTCGGTCCGCGACGAGAGCCTGCACTGCGAGGGCATCACCCGCCTGTTCCACGCCTTCTGCGCCGAGCGCGACTGCCTGACGCCGGCGGTGCGCAAGGACATTCGCGACGTCTGCCACCACACGGTCGACCTCGAGGACGCGTTCATCGACCTGGCCTTCGAGATGGGCCCGGTCCCCGGCATGACGCCCGCCGAGATCAAGAAATATATCCGCTACATCGCCGACTGGCGCCTGGGCCAGCTCGGCCTCAAGAAGATGTACATGGTCGACGAGCACCCGCTCCCCTGGCTTGCGCCGCTGCTGAACGGCGTCGAGCACGCCAATTTCTTCGAGACCCGCGCGACGGAATATTCGAAGGCCGCGACCCGCGGCAATTGGGGCGAGGTCTGGGACAGCTTCGACAAGCGCCAGGGCGCCAAGGCGGCCAACGACGGAGAGCAGGTCGCCGACGCTTCGGCGAAGGCGGAGGATGAGGGGGATATGTTTACGCGGGCTGGGGTGGCGGCGGAGTAGGCGATCAGGCGGCGTGACAGCCCGTGCTCGGCCAGTCGCCAAGCCTGGTCAATGTGCTCGAATTCGCTTCATTCCGCCGCAGCCTATGCCCGCAGCAAGGATCCCACCGCCCCAACCTTCCGCCCTTCGGCAAGGGCCTCCCGCCCATTCACCATCACCAGGTCGAACCCCTCCGCCATGGCGAGCGGATCGACATAGGTCGAGCGTGCCCTGATCCTGGCGGGGTCGAAGAGGAGGAGATCGGCCTTGGCGCCCGGGCGGATCAGGCCGCGATCGGGCAGGCGGAGGATGCGGGCGGGGAAGCCGGTCGCCTTGCGGACCATTTCCTGCAAGGTCAGCTTGCGGTCCCGTACGACATACTCCTCGATCAGCTTCGCATAGGTCCCGGTCGAGCGCGGATGCCGCATGCCGGGGCCGCCATCGGTCGAGAAGGCGACGTGGGGGTCGACGAGCAGCCTGTCCTGCAGCGCCTGGTCCATGGTAAAATGGGCGCCGGTGGCGCCCTCGGGGCCGAGGGTGATGAGGATGTCGACATAGGGCCGCCCGGCCTCCGCCGCGACCTGCGCCAGGGTCTTCCCAGCATAAGGCGCCGGCGTCCCGAACTGCAAAGCCTGCGGGCCGCCGCGGCGGGTCATGCGCCGCTCGAGATGCTCGGCCAATTCCTGCCGCCGATCCCTGACCATTGCCGCATAATCGCTCGGCGGCAGCGCCCATTCCGGGAACAGCAGGGCGATCGTGGTGTAGCCGGCATTGTAGGGATATTCGTCGGCGGTCAGTCTTATGCCCTGCCGGCGTTTCGCGGCGAGATAATCGAGCAAAGCGCGGGCGCGCGCCTCGCCATGGCCGAACACCACCTTGAGATGCGAGATATGGGCGCGGCCATGCGGCACTGAGGCGATGAGCTCGTCGATCGAGGCCGTGATCTCGTCGTCATTTTCCGAGCGCATGTGGCTCATGGCGACGCCGTCATGGCGGGCGACGATCCGGCCCAGCGCCGCCAGCTCGTTTCTCTCCGTGTAAATGCCGGGCACATATTCGAGGCCGAAGGAGAGGCCGAACACGCCCGCCCGGAACTCGGCCTCGAGCACGGCTTCCATCCGCGCGAGCTGCGCCGGATCGGGGCGGCGCACCGAATCCGCGACGCCGGCCGCGTGCCGGACCTTGCCGTGCCCGACCAGCAGGGCGACATTGATGTCGAGCGGGGCCTGCTCGACCGCCCTGCGCCAGGCGGAAGTGTCGGACAGCGGACCAGTGTCCGGCCCCGGCCCGCCGCCATCCTGCCCGAGCGTGATCGTTGTGACGCCCATTGCCAGATAGGAGTCGTAGCTGCTCCGCAACGGATCGCCGTGCGTGTGCAGATCGATGAAGCCGGGCGTCAGCACCCGTCCGGCGCCGTCGATGATCCGAGCGCCAGGCGCCCGGGCCACACGGGACGCGCGCATGATCCGGGAAATCCGATCGCCGACGACCAGCACATTGGCCGGGCGCGGCGGCGCGCCGGTGCCGTCGATCAGCATGACATCCCGAAACAGGGTGGAGGCGCCGGCCTGTGCCACCGTGTCGGCCGAAAGGCTCGCCATCCCGCCGCTCGCGATCGCCCCCGCGATGAAATGCCGCCGCGAAAGTTTGTGGATCATGATCGTCCTTCAGCCATGGCGCCGATTCCCCTCACTCCCGCCAATAGCTCCCTCGCGCCGCGCCGTCGAACCGGCCCGAGGTGAGGCAGCAGCGCTTGAAATCTCTTCCCCGAGCCGCACGGGCGTGGGTCGTTGCGAGAAGGGTGCGCGGGGGCGATTGCTCGGGTTGGCGAGCAATTGGCATCGCAAACGGCCTCCGCGTTACCGCTCTCCTGTTCGTCACCCTGAACTTGTTTCAGGGTCCAGTCCTCGACCCGCTCCGTGGTTCGTCGCTGGATGCTGAAACAAGTTCAGCATGACGGTCCTGGTGGCGCGCAGGCGGCGTGAGTTGCGGAGCGTTCGGTGATCATCATGTCAGCCTCCAGGCTGAAGTGGTGTACGGACGAATGTCGGAAGCCCCAGGTCACGACCAGGCAACCGGTGTCCCTTCCTCCGGCTTGGCGACGATCTGGAAGGCGTCGCGATAGAGGATCTGGCCGGGATGCCTGGTCGCGACCTTGGCCGCCGGCACGCCGCATTCGCCAAGCAGCGACGCCAGGGTGAACGAGCGCGCGATCATCTCGCGCGCATCGTCCAGGAACCAGCAGATTCCGTCCGCCAGCCAGCAGCCGCGCGACTTGACGAGGAAGACGCGCCGTTTCGGGATCGGCAGGTTCGCGTTGAACCAGTCAAGCTCGATGCGAATCGCCTGGCGTAGCGCTTCGTGGACGCGGCTGTCGTCGGCGTTGATGTCGGCGTGCCGGAACAGGCCGAGGTCCACGTCCCGGCGGCCGCGCCGGGGCACGATGAAACGGACATACATGATAAATCTCCGCGCCAGGCAGCGCCCGGCGGTCCCGTCTTCGAAGAAAAGGACGAGCGAAGGATCCGCGCGCCGGCGGACCGTCAGCTCGGGGCTTCCGCCCCCTTCTAGCGGGAGGGCGGAGGCGCGGGACGGATATCGATTTTCATCTCGTCACCTCGTGCGTTTCCGGGGCGGGCGGATAGGCCGGGTGGGGGCGCGTGTAAAGTCCAGCACCGAATTCGATCGGGCCTGCACCCCTGTGCTCGCCGTGTCAGGTTCCCTGCGCCGAAGGAAAGGGGCTTTACGCGAAGGGCGCGAAGGAACGCGAAGGCGCGAAGTCCTTGGCGTCTCTTAAGCCGCGCCAAAGCCGTGCCGGCTTTCGTCTCTTCAGAGCCTTCCTGCGCCAATCCTGACCCGGATCATGTTTATCGCACGCCCCTCAGGCCCGCCGCAGCAAAGCCCGGCCCTGAAACGCCATCAGCCCGGCGACCAGCACGCAGACGAAGCCGAGGAATCCGGCGACCGCGGCGACGACATAATAAGTGTCGCGGCGCGCGCCGGTGCTGGTGCGCAGGACATAATGGGGGCTGGCGAGGCGTATGCCCCTGGCCTCGAGCTCGCGCACGGCCAGATCGGGCAGGCCGTTTTCGACCAGGAAGCCGGTCTGCTCGGGGAGAAAGCCCTGGGAGACCGTCGGTTCGCCGCTGCCGGTCGAGCGCTCGATAAAGAGGCGGATCGGCGTGTCCTTGGCATTCTCGCCCTCGGGCCGGAACCCGGCAAGGACCATGCCCTGGGAGCTGACCGCGCGGGTTTCGACCGTTGCCAGGCTGGCCCCGGGATCGACCTCGCCGCGGATCGTGACCCGGCCCTCCGGGAGCGGCACGCTGCCGAGCGTTGCCGCGTCGAAGGGGATTGCCGGCTCGCTGCCGTCCGGCACATTTTGCGACAGCAGGAAGGCGCCGGCGCCAACCAGCATCGCGACGACCCCGAACCCTGCCGATCCCCAGACCTGGCGGCGGAGCCGGCGCCCTTCCGCGACCGCGGGACCGAGCTGCGCTTCCGCTTCCGCCTGCGAGACCTCCGAGCGGCGGCGCAGGTAAGCAAGCGCCGGGCCGGCCATCAGCAAGGCCGGCAGGATCGCAGTCGCCCGCTCGTAATAGCCGCCGAACTGGGCGATCTGCCATTCGGCCAGCCAGCGATAGAGGCCGGAAAAAGTGATCGCCGCCCAAATCCAATAGCCGGAGACCATGGCCACCCACAGGCCGGCCAGGATCATCACGAGAATGCCGCCGCGCTTCATGCCTTGTCCCCTCGCCTTGCCGCCCGCTGTCGCCACGAGGCTGCGTCGTTCCGCATGGATGTGCAATGCCCGATCGATCCGCGCCGGCCGGTCCGCCTCATTCCGTCCCGCACAATTTCCCGGTCTCCCGGCAAAATGCCGCGCGCACCTCCCGGCCCAGGTCCACATTCTGCATCGCAACGGCGATCTGCGGCAGGAGCCGGGGGAAGGCGCCGACATAGGCGCGGCCGGGGGGACTTTCGAGGAAGGCGATGATCGCGTTCAGCTGCTCGGTGGTGAAATGGCGGGCGTAGATGTCGCCGACCAGGGGCAATATCCGTGCCCGCTCGCGCGCCAGCACGCCCTGGCCGACCTGCCGCAGCCGCGCCCGTTCGGCCTCGGTGAGACCCGGCGTCGAGGTCGCCATCCGCTCGATCTCGCCATTGCCCATCGTCCCGATGATCGCATTGAAATCGCCAAGCTCGGAGAGGCGCCGGCCGAGCGCCACCCTTGCTGGTGGAAGGGGCGGTTCCCGAACCATGAAGGGCGCGGTCGGCGCGGGGTCCCGCGGCGTGGGTGCCTGAGCCAGGACAGGTGCGGCGGCAACGGCGGTCGAGACTATGGCGGCAAGGCTTGAGGCAAGGCGCATGGCGGTCTCCCGAGAAATCGTCCTCAGCCCTAATCCCGCGCACCCTGCCGGTCAAAGTGGCTATCGGCCGGGGCCACGCTGCGGGCCCGGCTCAACGAGCGAGGCGGGGATTGGCGGACCGCTCATGCGGCCTCTTCTAGCGCATCAGGCCGGCCGCCTTCAGCGCATTCTCGATCACGGCCTGGACACCGCTCGCGGGTTCGGGCCGGGCTTGGGCGCGGGGCCGGGCGGCGGTGGATCCCGCGGCGCGGCGGGCGCGGGGCTCGACCCGCTCCGCGGAGGCCGGCGCGATGCCGAAGAAGGCGGCGATGCGATCGGTGGAGCTGAGGCCGACGTCCAGCATATGCGCGCCGGCCGCGCCCGATTCGCCCTCGCCGGTGCCCGGATCGAGCGGGATGCCATGGGCCATGCCGGTGATCGTGTACTGCTCGATCAACGGCTGGCCGCTCGCGCCGAGCCAGGCCCGGCGCGGATAGCCCGCCACCTGGTCGGAGCGGTCGGGCTTCGCGTCCAGCCCGTGGAGATGCGCCCATTGCAGCACGATCGCATCGGCGTTGCTCGGCGCCACGGTATGATCGGCGCTGCCCTGCCAGACCTGGACGCGCGGCCACGGCCCCTTGTGGGGCGAGGCGCGGCGGACCTTCTGGCCGAGCTCGCGCGCGTCGGCCGAGGCGCGGCCGCTCATGCAATCGAACGCGCCGGCGACGTCGGTCGCGCAGCCATAGGCCATGCCGGCGATGATCGCGCCGGCCGCGAACAGCTCGGGATAGGTGGCGAGCATCACCGAGGCCATCGCCCCGCCGGCGGAAAGGCCGGTCACGAAGATTCGCGCGGGATCGACGTCGTGCGTTTTCGCCATGGCGTCGATCATCGCCTTGATCGAGGCCGCCTCGCCCATGCCGCGCTGGCTGTCGTTTCCGGAAAACCAGTTGAAGCAGAGCATCGGATTGTTGGCGCGCTGCTGCTCGGGGAAGAGGAGGAGGAAGCCGTGCCGATCCGCCAGCCGCGACCAGCCCGAGCCATGATCGTAGACCGCCGCATTCTGCGTGCAGCCATGCAGCACGACGACCAAAGGCGCCGGACCGCTGAGGTTCGCCGGCACATAGCAGCGGCCGAGCAGGTTGCCCGGATTGTCGCGCACCGGCGGCAGAACGGTCAGGCGGTCCTCGACTGATGCCGCCGGCGCGAACGCGGCGGCGCCCTTGCGGGTGGGCCGGAGGCGAAAACCAGGTCGAATCGCAGGCATTGGTGTCCCTCCCCGTCGCCCATGGCCCGGATCGGGCATGCTCGAGGGTTCAACGCGACTGCCACGAAATTGTTGCAGTGCAGCATTGATATGGCGGAGGCCTGACTCCGCGACAAGGGCGGGCAAGATTTTAACGGCCGGCCGGGTTGGCGGGCCGGACGCAGCCGCCTAGGCGCGATCGCGCCGGAGGGCGCTTTCCCACGTCTGCATCTGCTCGACCTGGGTGGGCCCATCCACCCATGAAGCGAGCCAGGCCGCGAGACTTTCCGCCTCGGGCCGGAACGAGGCGGCCCAATGCCGGCCATCCTCGTCTTCGTCCTCCTCGTCGGCCAGCTCCTCGACGTCCCAGTAGACGAGCGTGCCGTTTTCGCGATCGATGGCGACGAGGTCCCAGTTCGCGCCGTTGACCGGAATCAGGCCGGCCGGCCAGGCCTGTCCCTGCGGCCCCACCGGCTCGCGCGTCATCTCGCGATATTTGGCGACCAGTTGCTCGAGGCTGTAGAGGCCGTCACCCGGGCCGAAGCCGCCATTGCCGATTTCGAGATAGACCTGCCGTAGCGGCGGCGGCAGATCGACGCCGAGCTGCGCCTCCGCGGCCGCGACATCGTCCTGCGTGCACGGCGCCGGCAAGGCCGGCGCGGCGGGTCCGGCGCCGCCGAAGGAGACGAACCCGCCGCCGGAGCGGGAATCGGGCCCGACCATGGCGAATGAAGGGCCATTGCCCGCACCGCCGCCAAGCATCGCCATCACGTTTCCAAGAAGGCCGCGGCTCCGCTCGACATGGGCGCGGGTCTCGTCATCCTGGATCGGCGGCAGGCCGGCGAGCAGGGATTCGAGGCTGATGCTGCCGGCCGCGAGCGCGCCTGCGCCGGACCGCCGCGCGGGATCGGCGGCACGGGCCTTGATGCGTGCGATCAGGGCGGCAGGAATATCGTGGTCGGACATGGGCATATCTCCCTTGGCGCGGCCGAATAGTACGATTCGGATTAAAAACTTCTTATGCCCGCCCGGTCACGGCGGCACGCGCCATGGAACCTAATCCGCGCCAGCGCTTTATTGCCCAGGACGCTGGGTGGTCTCCCGGCTTTCCGGAGCGTTCGGGCGTGCCCGGGCGCTCCTTTTTAGCGACGCAACAAGGGGATTACAGAATGAGGAAAGTTGCTTCAGTGCTCGCCATTGCCGGCCTGCTCGCGCTCGGCGCCTGCAGCAAGTCCGCCAGCGAGAAGGCCGCGGAGAATGTTCGCGACGCGACTGAGAATGTCGCCGACAATATCGAGGCGGCGGGTGCCAATGCGGCGTCCAACTATCAGAACGCGGCCGAAGCCGTTTCGAATTCGGCCGAGAACCGTGCGGACGCGGTCCGCAATGCCGGCGAGAATCGCGCCGACCGGATCGAAGCGAACAGCCACTAAGGCCCCGTCTTCGGACATTCTGCCTTTTTTGCGGGCGCCCCGTTGCGGGCGCCCGTTTTTCTGTGCTTCATCCCGTAAGGATCAGAAGGGCAGCCTCAGCCCGATCAATACTCTGTTGCTGACCGCGCCGGCGGGCATCGGCGCGCTTTCCACCCGCACGCCGGCCGTGAGGTTGCCCGCCACCCTGGTCTCCGCGACAAGTCGTCCGGGCTCGAAGATGCGCGCCATCTCCTCGAGCGGATAGGCGCCGCCGCCGCGGCGCGCGCAGACCACAATCTCGGACGGATCGCGCCGGCAGGCGCTTTGTCCCAAGGCGATCTCGTCCCGGCCGTAGCGCGCGAGATCGAAGTCGATCTCGGGCAGCGCCGGGGCCGACGAAGTCGACGCCTGCAGCGCCAGCATCAGGATCAAGGCCATGGTGGCTGCTCCAGTTCCGCTCGGCCTTGAGCCTCGCCCAGCAATCGGGCGAAGATAAGGCACGGCATCAAGCTGCGGCACGGCAGGTGAACTTGCACTTTACCGCGCGACGTTCATCATGGCGGCCCGGCAGCCAAAGGAGAATGGCCATGCGAGTCCTATGGATCGGCGGCGCGGCGTTGCTGGCGCTGACGGCGTGCGGCCGGGGCGACCGCCAGGCGACGCCTGGCAATGTCGCAACGAGCGGATCGCCCGCCGACATCACCATCTCGACTCCCAACGGCACCGCCGAAATCCGTACTGGCGGCGCACCTACTGGCCTGCCCCAGGGCATTCCGGCCTATCCCAACGCCGATGCCGCCCAGAATATCGACATCAACGGCGGCTCGGCCCCGGGACAGGGCCGGATCCTCGGCTTCAGGACGAGCGACGCGCCGGCCCAGGTGATCGCTTTCTATGCCCAGTCCGTCACCAGCGCCGGCTATACGATCGCCAACCGGATGGACATGGGCGCGACCTCCTCCCTGACAGCGCGCGGCGCCAGCGGCCAGATGGTCAATATCGTCGCCGCCCAGTCCGGCGGCAGCACGCGCGTGCAGATCATCGTCGCGGCTGGAGGCGGATGAAGTATAGTTAACGCCGCAATTACCGAATATGGTTAATAATCACCTAATCAACTACTTGTATCCTTCGTCTTTGGCCTGACTTCAAGTTCATTGCAAAATTATCCAAGTATTGGAACCGATCTTGACTTGGATTGTTTCGCTCCTGTGCCGATGTTCGGCGCATATGCAGGAGCGGGTGTAATGGGCGCAGTCGTGCGGGCCTTGAGGCCGGAAGTCCCCATGTGGCAAAATCTCACGGAGGTGGCCGAGCGGCGCGCGGCGCCGCGCTTTCGTACCATCTTCCGGGTCGCGCAGGTGACCCGCGCCCACGATGTCGGCCTCTGGCGGATCCGCAACATTTCGGACGAGGGCATGATGCTCCTCACCTCCGTGCCGGTGCAGGTCGGCGAGAGGCTCTCACTGGCGCTCTCGGACCAGCTAAATCTGGCGGCCACCGCCATGTGGTGGGACGGCGAGCGCTGCGGCGTCGCATTCGACGAGCCGATCGACTGCGCCGGCCTGCTCGAATCCTTGTGCGACGAGCAGAAGGGGCCGCAGCACCGGCCGCTGCGGCTTCCGGTCAGCACGCGGGCCCTCGCTTATTGCGACCGCGGGCTGCACACGGTGCACCTGTTCGATATCTCACAGCACGGCGCCGGCGTCACCCATGACGGCTGCTTCCACCCGGGCATGGCGACCAAGCTGCATTTCGAGACCGGCGACGAATATCGCGGCGTGGTGCGCTGGAACAAGGACGGCAAGGCCGGCATCTTCCTGGTCGAGCCGATCCCCTGCGCCAAGCTGGAGAGCGCGCAGCGCTTCTAGGAGGCTCGGCGGAAGGCTATTGAGGCGGCGAGGAGACTCGCCATGCCGTTGACCGCCTTCATCGCCTTCCTCGTCACCGCGCTCTTCGCCGGCGCCGCAATCTATGTCTCCATTGCCGAGCATCCCGCCCGGCTCGCGCTCGACGACGTCGCCGCGCTTGCCCAGTGGAAGCCGAGCTATCGGCGCGGCAAGCTGATGCAAGCTTCGCTTGCCTTGATCGGCAGCCTGCTCGCCTTCTGGGTCTGGTGGAAGGGCGGCACCGCGCTGTGGCTGGCCGGCGGCCTGCTGCTGCTCGCCAGCTGGCCGGTCACCCTGGTCCTGATCATGCCGGTCAATCGCCGACTGGAGGCGGGCGACGGGACCGGGCCCGACACGCGCGCCCTCCTCGTCCGCTGGGGCCGCCTTCACTGGATTCGGACCGCGCTCGGCACCAGTGCCGCGCTGGCGATGCTTTGGGCGCTTGCCTGCCCGGCCAGACCCACCTTTGATCCCGGGTCGCTTCAGATCAGCTCGCGATAGGCGCGCAAAATCCAGGACAGCAGATAGACAAGGTAAAAAGCGGCGAAGAGCAGGTGAAAGCGGCGGTTGGTAGTCCACGCCGCCAGGCCGCACAGGACCAGCAGGATGGCGAGCCGGACTGGATATTCCACGCCCAGCGACTCGAAATGGGCGCGGCCCTTGGCGAGCGTGTCGATCAGGTCGACCGGCACCGTCGCCGCCAGCAGGCCGAAGAACCAGCGCCGCCGCGACAGGAAATAATCCTCATAGCCCGCATATTCGTCCATCGCGTCCGGGAAGAGCAGGCTGGAAAGCAGGAAGAAGAGGAAGGCGTAGAACAGGACGAAGACGAACAATTCGAACTTCCAGGGGGCGTGATGGATCAGGCTGAACTCCCACCACCAGAAATGGATTGCCGAGAGAAAGACGATGGCGACCCAGAGCAGATGGACAGCATAGATCGGCTTGTGCCCCGGATGCTGGACGATGCGGGACACACCGGAAAGCATCCTGGTGAGCCCGAGACCAAGCACCACGCCGATCAGGATACGGATGTGGAAGTAAACGTCGTGGCTTTGGAAAGGCGGATCCATGGCAGGGTCAGTCTAGACGAAGCTGGCAGAGGCGCAAACGCGATTGCGAGGCGAAGCCCGGCGCGATAGCCAATGCAGATGCGCGCCTCGCCACGCCTGCTTTCAATCGCCGCGGCGGCCATGCTTTCCGGCTGCGCGATGCCGGAAGCGCGGCTTCGCGCCGGATTGATCAATGCCGGCCTGTCGCCGCCGCTCGCCGGCTGCATGGCGCACCGCATGGCCGACCGATTGTCGCTGATTCAGCTGCGCCGGATCGGCGACCTGCCCCAGGCGCGGGAGGCGGTTTCGACCGGAGAATTCCTCCACCGCGTCCGCGCCCTGCGCGATCCCGAGATCCTGAGCGTGAGCGCCAGCGCGGCGGCGCTTTGCGCGGTCCGGGCCCGATTGCTGATCCCGCCCCGGTGACGATGCAATGTCGGGCATGTAAGCAGGCTTCGCCCGCCCGGCATCTCCGGGCCACCACCCGCCGCCGAGAGGAGCCGAAATTTCATGGCCTTTCCCCAGCCCTATGTCGCCGACAGCCAGCGTTATGACGGACGCATGCCCTATCGCCGCACGGGGCGGAGCGGGCTCGATCTGCCGGCGGTATCGCTCGGCCTGTGGCAGAATTTCGGCGGCGACGACGTGTTCGAGACCGGGCGGGCGATCCTGCGGCGGGCCTTCGATCTCGGAATCACCCACTTCGATCTCGCCAACAATTACGGCCCGCCCTACGGCTCGGCCGAGGAGAATTTCGGGCGGGTGCTTGCCGCGGACCTGGCCGGCCACCGCGACGAACTGGTCATATCGACCAAGGCCGGCTGGGACATGTGGCCAGGACCCTATGGCGATGTCGGCGGGTCGCGCAAATATCTGATCGCCAGCTGCGACCAGAGCCTGAAGCGAATGGGGCTCGATTATGTCGACATCTTCTATTCGCACCGGGTCGATCCCAAGACGCCGCTCGAAGAGACGATGGGCGCGCTCGCCCACCTGCATCGCCAGGGCAAGGCGCTTTATGTCGGCATCTCCTCTTATTCTCCCGCGCTGACCCGCAAGGCGCACGCCCTGCTCAAGGCCGAGGGCGTCCCGTTGCTGATCCACCAGCCGAGCTATTCGATGCTGAACCGGTGGATCGAGGACGAACTGCTTGGCACGCTCGAAGAGCTTGGCGTCGGATGCATCGCCTTCTCGCCGCTCGCGCAGGGGATGCTCAGCAGCAAATATCTGGAGGGAGTCCCCGAGGACGCCCGCGCCTCCAAAGGCGGCTCGCTCGGCGAACGCCTGCTCACCGCGGAGAATATCGAGCGCATCCGCGCGCTGAACGCAATCGCGCAGCGCCGCGGCCAGACGCTGGCGCAGATGGCGATCGCCTGGGCGCTGCGCGATCCGCGCGTCACCTCGGCGCTGGTCGGGGCGCGCACCGTCGCCCAGCTTGAGGATTCGCTGGCGGCGGTGAAGAAACTCGATTTCTCGGACGGCGAGCTGGCCGAAATCGACCGGCACGCGACCGACGGCGGCGTGGATCTGTGGCGGGTATCGTCGAAGCTCGGCAGCGAGGACGCAGGCTGAGCGAGCCGCGCGCCCTGATCGAATCGCTCGGCCTGGCGCCTCACCCCGAGGGCGGCTGGTATCGCGAGACATGGCGCGCCGAAGCCGCGGCAGGGGAGCGCGCCGCGGCGACCGCGATCCTGTTCCTGCTCGAGGACGGCCGGCGATCGCATTGGCACAAGGTGGATGCGACCGAACTCTGGCTGTTCCATGGCGGCAATGCGCTCAGCCTGCTCAGGGCCGAAGGCGATGCGGGGCCGGTGCGCACGAGCCGCCTCGGCGCGGACGTGGCTGCCGGCGAGCAGCCCCAGCTGCGCGTCGCACCGGGAGAGTGGCAGTCGGCGGAGGCGGATCGAGGCTGGGCCCTGGTCTCCTGCATCGTCTCGCCAGGTTTCGACTTTGCCGGCTTCACCCTCGCCCCGACAGGGTGGGCGCCGGGGAAGGTTTGATTCGTTCCCAAGCCTGTGCTTTAGCCCCGCCCCATGAACATCCATGAATATCAGGCGAAGGATCTGCTCGCCAGGTTCGGCGTGCCGGTCCCCGCGGGCTTCGCGGCAATGAGCGTCGACGACGCGGTCGCCGCGGCCGGCAAGCTTCCCGGGCCGCTCTACGTCGTCAAGGCGCAGATCCATGCGGGCGGGCGCGGCAAGGGCAAGTTCAAGGAGCTGGCGCCTGACGCCAAGGGCGGGGTGCGGCTGGCGCACACGCTCGACGAGGTCCGCGCAGCGGCGAACGACATGCTCGGCAACACCCTGGTCACGATCCAGACCGGGCCCGCGGGCAAGCAGGTCAACCGGCTCTACCTCACAGACGGCGTCGATATCGCCAGGGAATTCTACCTCGCCTTGCTGGTCGACCGGAAGAGCGGGCGGATCGCCTTCGTCGTTTCGACCGAGGGCGGGATGAGCATCGAGGACGTCGCGCATGACACGCCCGAGAAGATCCACAGCTTCACCGTCGATCCCGCCACCGGCTTCCAGCCGCATCACGGGCGCGCCATCGCTTATGCGCTCGGCCTCGAGGGCGACCTCAACAAGCAGGCACAGAAAGTTTCGAAGCAGCTTTACGAGGCCTTTCTCGGCACCGACGCCTCGCAGATAGAGATCAACCCGCTCGCCGTCACGGACGACGGTAGGCTGCTGGTGCTTGACGCCAAGGTCGGCTTCGATGCCAATGCCATGTTCCGCCATCCGGATCTCGAAGCGCTTCGCGACGAGAGCGAGGAAGATCCGATGGAGCTCGAGGCGTCGAAATTCGACCTCGCCTACATCAAGCTCGACGGCAATATCGGCTGCATGGTCAACGGCGCCGGCCTCGCCATGGCGACGATGGACATCATCAAGCTGAACGGCGCCTTCCCGGCCAATTTCTGCGACGTCGGCGGCGGCGCCTCGAAGGAGAAGGTGGCGGCGGCGTTCAAGATCATCCTCTCCGATCCGGCGGTAAAGGGAATCCTGGTCAACATCTTCGGCGGCATCATGCGCTGCGACATCATCGCCGACGGCATCGTCGCCGCGGCGCGGGAGATCGATCTGGACGTGCCCCTGGTGGTGCGGCTCGAAGGCACGAATGTCGAGGAAGGCAAGCGCATCCTCGCCGACAGCGGGCTGGCGATCGTGCCGGCCGACGATCTCGGCGATGCGGCAAGGAAGATCGTCGCGGAGGTAAAGGAAGTGGCGTGAGGTTTCCCCTCGTCGTTGAGGGGAATAACAGGCCGGATTGCCCCCCGGGCAATCCTCAATCGTGCGGGGCACGATTGACCTGTCATTGGATACGGAGACTAGCCAGCTTGCTGGCTAGTGGGAGTTGGGTGAGGGTGACAGCGCTGGAGAATGATCGCGAACGCTGTCACCCTCACCCAGCTTCGCCTAAGCTCCTTCGTCGCTAAGGCTACGCAACCCTCTCCCCTCAAGGGAGAGGGGAAAGTTGAAGGAAGGTGAAGTCATGAAGCTGCTGATCGCCGTCAAGCGGGTGATCGATTACAACGTGAAGCCGCGGGTCAAGTCCGACGGCACCGGGGTCGATCTCGCCAACGTCAAGATGAGCATGAACCCGTTCGACGAGATCGCGGTCGAGGAGGCGATCCGGCTCAAGGAGAAGGGCGTGGCGACCGAGATCGTCGCGGTCTCGATCGGGCCGGCCAAGGCGACCGAGACATTGCGGACCGCGCTCGCCATGGGCGCCGACCGCGCGATCCTGATCCAGACCGACGACGATCTCGAGCCGCTCGCGGTGGCGAAGCTTCTCGCCAAGGTCGCCGAAGAGGAGCAGCCGGGGATGTTCATCCTCGGCAAGCAGGCGATCGACGACGACAGCAACCAGACCGGGCAGATGCTCGCCGCCCTGCTCGGCTGGAGCCAGGGCACCTTCGCCTCCAAGGTCGAGGTGGACGGCGACAGCGTCAGCGTCACCCGCGAGGTCGACGGCGGGCTCGAGACGGTGAAGCTCAAGCTGCCCACCGTGGTCACCACCGATTTGAGGCTCAACGAGCCGCGCTACGCCTCCTTGCCCAACATCATGAAGGCGAAATCGAAGCCGCTCGCGCAGAAGACGCCCGCCGATTACGGGGTCGACACCACGCCGCGGCTGACCATCGTGAAGGTCGTTGAGCCTTCGAAGCGGCAGGCCGGGGTCAAGGTCGCCTCGGTCGACGAGCTCATCGGCAAACTGAAGACACTTGGAGTCGTGGCATGAAGACGCTGGTTCTGGTCGAGCATGAAGGCGGCAAGGTCAAGGACGCCACCCTGGCCACCGTCACCGCCGCATCGAAGCTTGGCGAAGTGCATCTCCTCGTCGCCGGCAAGGACGTCAGCGGCGTCGCGCAGGACGCAGCGAAGATCGCCGGCGTGGGCAAGGTCCATGTCGCCGATGACGATGCTTATGGCCACGGCCTGGCCGAGAATGTCGCGCCGCTCGCCGCGCAGCTGATGGCCGATCATGACGCCTTCCTTGCGCCGGCGACGACGACTGGCAAGAATATCGCGCCGCGCGTCGCCGCCCTGCTCGACGTCATGCAGATATCCGAGATCCTTTCGGTCGAGAGCGAGGACACCTTCACCCGGCCGATCTATGCCGGCAACGCCATCGCCACGGTGAAATCGTCGGACGCCAAGAAGGTGATCACGGTGCGCGGCACTGCCTTCGAAAAGGCGGCCGCAGAGGGCGGTTCGGGCACGATCGAGACTGTCGCATCGGCGGGTGACAAGGCGCTTTCCTCCTTCGTCGGCGCCGAGCTGTCGAAGAGCGAGCGGCCCGAGCTGACCAGCGCCAAGATCATCGTCTCGGGCGGGCGGGCGTTCGGCTCGTCGGAGCAGTTCCATGCCTTGCTCGATCCGCTCGCGGACAAGCTCAAGGCCGGGGTCGGCGCCAGCCGCGCCGCGGTCGATGCCGGCTATGCGCCCAATGACTATCAGGTCGGCCAGACCGGGAAGATCGTTGCGCCCGAAGTCTATGTCGCGATCGGCATCTCGGGCGCGATCCAGCACCTCGCGGGCATGAAGGACAGCAAGGTCATCATCGCCATCAACAAGGACGAGGACGCCCCGATCTTCCAGGTCGCCGACGTCGGCCTGGTCGGCGATCTGTTCAAGATCGTGCCGGAGCTGACCGAGAAGCTTTAGCGGCTCTGGGCGGGAAGAAGCTATTTCGCGCGAAGACCGCGAAGCAGAAGGGAAGACGCGAAGAACCCGGGTACAAGAACCCGTTCGGGCTGAGCTTGTCGAAGCCCTCCCTTTCTCGTGCGGCGCAAGGCCAGGAAAGGGCTTCGACAGGCTCAGCCCGAACGGTTCATGGGGAATGCTTCGCCGCCTTCGCGTCCTTCACCTGCAACAATAGAGCGCCTGCGCGCCACGAACGCCGATCAAAAGCCCCCCAGGAACGAAGCGACGTTGGCGCCGAGCGCGTCGACCGCATAGCCGCCTTCCATGACGATCAGGCAGGGCTTGCCGAGGGACGCGATCCGGCGGGCGAGGCGGGCATAATCCGCCGTCTCGATCCGGAATTGCGAGATCGGATCGCCGGCGAAGGTGTCCGCGCCGTAGGACAGGACCAGCAGGTCCGGCGCGAAGGCCGCGATGCGCTCCAGCGCGGCGTCGAGCGCCGGCAGATAGGCCGCGAGATCGGCGCCGCGGGCGAGGGGAAGGTTCAGGGTCGCGTCTTCGCCCTCCCCTTCGCCGGCCTCGTCGGCATGACCCCAGAAGAATGGATAGTCCGTCCTCGGATCGGCATGGATCGAGGCGAACAGCACGTCGCCGCGGGCATAGAAGATGTCCTGGGTGCCGTTGCCATGATGATAATCCACGTCGAGGATGGCGACGCGCCGCCCTGCCGCGACGGCGGCTTCGGCGGCGATGGCGGCATTGTTGAGGTAGCAATAGCCGCCGAGATAGTCGCGGCCGCAATGGTGGCCGGGCGGGCGGCACAAGGCGAAGGCGGCGCGATCGCCGGCCAGCACCGGGCCGAGCGCGGAGAGCGCGGTCTGGGCGGACCAATAGGCACCGTCCCACGTCCCCGCGGCGATCGGGCTCGCCGCATCGAAGCTGTACGCGCCGAGCCTGGCGTCGATCCGGTCGAGATCGAGCGGGCGGCGGCGGACCACCGGCCAGGCATAGCCGCTCGCATCGCCGGCGCGGCCGGCCGCGCGCCAATCCTTGTGGGCGGCCCAAAGGAAGGCGAGATAGGCCTCCGAATGGACCGCGCGCAGCGGCGCCTCGCCATGATCCAAAGCCGCCTCGACCGGGCCGATGGCGGCCAGGATCGATTCGGCGCGGGCGGGAGATTCGGCGAACGGCACGAAGGCGCCATTGTGCAGCTCGAGCGCCGGCGCATGGGCAAGCTGGCGTGCGTCCCAGAAGCTGCGCATCAGCCCGCCGGAATCCCGAGATCGAGGGGAATGGTCGGACCGGAGAGGATCCACCACATCGCCGCCCAGCGCGCCGCCGGTGTCGAAGCGGTTCCCTCGATCGCGGCGCGGACCATCGCCTGGCCGAGCCCGTAATTGATGACATAGGCGCGGTAATGCTCGGTGAAGGCGACGACCTGCTCGGCGCGCGGGCGCGATACCAGGCCGTAGCGCTGGGTCAGCGCGATCGCCTCGTCGCGGGTGATGCGGCCGTCGATGAAGTCGCTGGCTATGGTGAAGCGCGCCCCCGACAATTGCCGCGTCGCCCCCTGCAGCGCGGCATAGGCATCGGCGTCGGCGCTCGACAGGCCGGCGAGCGGATAGAGTATGTCGCGCTCGAACGCGGCCCGCTCCTGGCCCGGAAAGGCAAGCTCGATGCCGTAATTGGCCGTGCCTTCGGCGATGAACGATCGCGGCGAATAAAGCGGATAGATGGTGAACTCGACCCAGTTGCGCCCGCGCGACAAGATGTTCTCGAGCAGCATGTTGTAGACGTGATGGCCGGGATAGCCTTCGTGGCAGCCGAGATCGATGGCGCGGCTCATCCGCACCGGAAAGTCGGTATTGACCTGGATCAGGCTGCGATAATTGCCCTGATACCAATTATAGCCCGACCAGCTCTGGTTGGTGACGAATTCGAGGGCGAAGGATTCGTTGCGGGGCAAGGGGATGTGGGCAAGGGTCCGCCGCCGGCATTCGGCGATCGCCGCGCGCATCACCGCTTCGAGCCGGTCGCGGGGAATCACGAACCGGTCCTGGAAGGCGTCGACCCGGTCCGCCAGCGTCCCCTCGCCCGGGATGAGCTGCTCGAGGCGGGCGAGGACCGGATCGAAATTGCTGAGCGGCTGCAGATTGAGATGGACCCCGTACATCCCCCGCGCCTCTTCGGCGAAGGTCAGGGTGCCGCCCTGGAGCAGGCGCAGGCGCAGGCCGGCGGCATTGAGCTGGGCGGCGAGGAAGGCCCTTCGCCGCCCCTCGAGGCTGAGCGCGCGCACGGCGATCAGCTCCACCCTTTCCTTGAGCGCCTCGGTGGCGGCGGCGAGCTGCTCGAGCGTGCGCGGATTGGCATGGGCGGACCTTCGCCACCGCGCCGGCCCGTAATAAGCGTCGACATAGCCCGGATCGCGCTCGCCGATCTCGAGGGTCAGCCGGACATAGTCGCGCGCGATCCTGTCGAGCGAATCGGCGCGGGCGGCGGTGGCTCCGGCCGCGAGCAGGGCGAGGATGAGCGCCGCCCGAAGGATTCGAAACCATCTCATGCCGCGCCGCGCTCTCCCATCGGCGGGAGATATCGCGAGTCCGGCGATGCGTCCATGATCTCGGCCGCCGGCTTTTGATCCGCGCGCCTTCCGCCCGCGCGCTTTGACGGTTAGGGTCGCGGGCCAATGGACATCTATCTGCCGATCGCGGGCCTGTCGGTGAACGCTTTGGTGATCGTCGGCCTGGGCGGGCTGGTCGGGCTGCTGACCGGCATGGTCGGCGTCGGCGGCGGATTTCTGACCACGCCGATCCTGATCTTCTACGGCATTCCCCCGGCGGTCGCGGTGGCCTCGGCGACGACGCAGATCACCGGCACGTCGATCTCGGGCGTGCTCGCCCATCGCCGCCGCAAGGGCGTCGATGTGCAGATGGGCGCGGTGATCATCGCCGGCGGCGTGATCGGCTCGGTGCTGGGCGGCTTCCTGTTCCGGCTGCTTCAGAATTCGGGCCAGATCGATACCGTCATCTCGATCCTCTACGTGCTGCTGCTGAGCAGCATCGGCATCATGATGGCGCGGGAGGCGGCCACCGCGCTCGACATATTGAAGCCGTCGAAGAAGGCGCAGGCGCGCGCCGCGCGCCGCCACAATCCGATGATCGCGATGCTGCCCTTCCGCTGGCGCTTCTACCGCTCGGGCCTCTACATCTCGCCCCTGGCGCCACTGCTGCTCGGCTTCGTGTCGGGGCTGCTCACCGTCCTGCTCGGCGTCGGTGGCGGCTTCGTCATGGTGCCGGCGATGATCTACCTGCTCGGCATGTCGGCCCAGGTCGTGGTCGGCACCTCGCTGCTGCAGATCCTGTTCGTCACCGCGGTGACGACCATGGTCCACGCCACCACCACCCGCTCGGTCGACATCGTCCTGGCCGGCCTGCTGCTGCTCGGATCGGTGATCGGCGCGCAATATGGCGCGCGCCTCGCCCAGAAGATGAAGCCGGAGCTGCTGCGCATGATCCTCGCCATCGTCGTGCTCGCCGTCGCCTTCCGCATGGCGCTGCAGCTGGGCTGGCGGCCCGAGGAGATCTACACGGTGCAGATGCTGTGAGACGGCTGCGCGGCATCCTTCTCCTGCTGCTCGCGCCGCTCGCGCTCGGCCAGGCGGCGCCGCAGGCCGAGCCCCGGCTCGTCCCCGACGTCTCGCAGCGTCTCGTCGAGATACGCTACAGCTTCTCGGGGGCGGAGCTGCTGCTGTTCGGCGCGATCCTCTATCCGGGCGGGCGCACGCCGGAGGCCGCGCCCGACGTCGTCGTCGTGCTGAAGGGGCCGCTGCAGCGCATCGTGCTGCGCGAGAAGCAGAAGGTCGCCGGCATCTGGATGAACGTCGATCGGGTGCGGTTTCGCTCGGCGCCGAGCTTCTACGCGGTGGCCTCATCGCGGCCCTTGTCGCAGCTGGTCGACGAGCGCACCGCTGCGATCTACGAGCTCGGGCTCAACAATCTTCAGCTCTCGCCGGGCGGCGGCGCCTCGGCCGATACGCTGCGCCGTTTCGAGCAGGGACTGATCGACGTTCGCCAGCGCAACCAGCTCTATGCCGAAATCCCGCACGGCGTGGAGATCAGCGAAGGCGTGCTCTACCGCGCCCGCATCACCATTCCGGCGCGAGTCCCGGTCGGCACCTACACTGCGGAGACCTTCCTGATACGCGGCGGCCGTGTCGTCGCCGGCGCGGCGCGCGAGATCAGGATCGAGAAACTCGGCTTCGAAGGCTTTATCGCCCAAGCCGCGGAGCGCTGGTCGTTCACCTACGGATTCGTTTCGGTCGCCCTGTCGCTGCTGCTCGGCTGGGCGGCGAGCGCCTTTTTCCAGCGCCGGTACGGCTGAACAAGCGGCGGCCGGCCGTTGCGGCTAATCATGCCAGCGTCCTCAAGCACTTGTTTACCCTATTGATCTAGGACGGCAGGATTGACCTCTGAGGCGGCCTTCATGACCGACGCGATCAACTTTCAAAGTTTTCCGCTGCCCGACGACGGCGCCGCGGCCGGGAGCTCCCGGCCGGCGGCGAAACCGCATCTGATTCCGAGCCATGAGGCGATCGGCCGCGTCGTCGAAGTCGGCGGCAGCGGCGCCCGTATCGAGATCGCAAGCCGGCGCTATGCCGAGCTTGCCAGCGACGACGACCCAAGCATCGCCATGTCCGGCCAGGTCGGCAGCCAGATCAAGATCGCGTCCGACCGGCGCTGGCTGCTCGCCAACGTGCGCAGCCTTAAGGTGATCGACGCCGAAGCCGGCGCGGTGAGCGCCGAAGTGGATTTCCTCGGCGAGGGCGATGAAGATTCGTCGACCGGCAGGCTGGTCAATTTCAAGCGCGGCATCACCTCCTATCCGATCCCGGGCAGCAAGGCCTATCCGGTCTCCGGCGTCGACCTGAAGCAGATGTTCGCCGCCGATCAGGGCGCCCATATCGAGATCGGCACGGTCTACCCGACCAAGGACGTGCGCGGCGCGCTTCACGTCGACGCGCTGCTCGGCAAGCATTTCGCTTTGCTCGGCTCGACCGGCACCGGCAAGTCGACCGCCGCGGCCCTGATCATGCACCGCATCTGCGATCAGTCGCCCGAGGGCCACATCGTCATGATCGACCCGCACGGCGAATATTCCGCCGCGTTCAAGGGCCATGGCGAATTGTTCAACGTCGACAATCTCGCAATGCCCTATTGGCTGATGAACTTCGAAGAGCATTGCGAAGTGTTCATCACCACCTCCGGGGCCGAGCGGCAGCGCGATTCCGACATTCTCGCCAAATGCCTGTTGATCGCGCGCGGCAAGAATCGCGTCGCCGAAGGCCTGTCAAAGCTCACCGTCGATTCGCCGATCCCCTACACCCTGTCGGACCTGACCAACGCGATCAGCCACGAAATGGGGCTGCTCAACAAGGCGACCGACACCGCGCCCTACATGCGGCTCAAGACCAAGATCGACGAGCTCAAGTCCGACCCGCGCTACCAGTTCATGTTCTCGGGGATGCTCGTCGCCGATTCGATGGGCGCGTTCATCGCCAAGATCTTCCGCCTGCCGGCCAGGGGCAAGCCGATCTCGATCATCGACGTCTCGGGCGTACCGTCCGACATCGTCTCGGTCGTCGTCGCGGTGCTGGCGCGCCTGGTGTTCGATTATGCGATCTGGTCGCGCAGCGAAGTGCAGCGCCCCGTCCTTCTCGTCTGCGAGGAGGCGCATCGCTACATCCCGTCCGACAAGACCTCGACCGGCCAGGCGGTGCGCAAGATCCTCGAGCGGATCGCCAAGGAAGGCCGCAAATATGGCGTGTCGCTCGGCCTGATCACCCAGCGTCCGTCCGATCTCGCCGAGGGCGTGCTCTCGCAATGCGGCACGATCATCGCGATGCGGCTCAACAACGACCGCGATCAGCAATATGTGAAGAACGCAATGCCGGAAGGCTCGCGCGGCTTCCTCGACGTCATCCCGGCGCTGAGGAATCGCGAATGCATCGTCTGCGGCGAGGGCGTGTCGATCCCGATCCGCGTCGCCTTCGACGATCTCGAGCGCGACCGCCGCCCGGCCTCCTCCGATCCGCTCTTCTCGCAGCTTTGGAGGCAGACCGGCGAAGAGGATGCGATGGTCGCCCGCGTCGTCAAGCGCTGGCGCGCACAGGGGCGTTAGGCCCGCAACAAGGCAGCTCGTCATTCCAGCGAAAGCTGGAATCTCGGTTCTTTGCGATGCCGAAACAGGCAAGGAGATTCCAGCTTTCGCTGGAATGACGGGTCAGCGCGCCGTGCGGGTCGTGCCGGCGCGGACGCTGGCCTGCGCCTCGCCCTGGTTCGCTCCGACCGGCGTGCCGAGCAGGGCGCGCAGGCGGTCGCGGAAGGCGGCCAAGGCGGGGCCCGAGATCTGGGCGCGGCTGGCGAAGGTCTGGCCAAGCGGATTGACCGCGACGCCGTTGCGGTGGACCTCGAAATGGAGATGCGGCCCGGTCGACAGGCCGGTCGAGCCGACAAGGCCTATGACCGCGCCGCGGCGGACGCTTTGGCCCGGCCGGACCAGGATCCGGCTCATATGGCCATAGAGGCTCTGCAGCCCGCCGCCATGATTGAGCGAGACCGTATTGCCATGGCCGCCGTGCCAGCCGGCGATCTCGACGCGTCCGTCGGACACGGCGACGATCGGCGTGCCGGAGCTGGCACGCAGGTCGACGCCGCGATGCATGCGCGAATAATTGAGGACCGGATGGAAGCGCATGCCGAAGCCCGAGCTGACCCCGCCCGGCACGGGACGACTCATGCCTCCGGTCTGGCGGCCGACGCCGGAGGCCTCGAACCATTGGCTGCGCCCGTCGCTCTCCCACTGCATCATCTGCAGGCTGTGGCCATTGGCGCGGGTGAGGCCGGCATAAAGCAATTCGCCGGTCTCGGTTTCGCCGGTGGCGGCGCGCCGATGCGAGACGATGATATCGAAGCGGTCGTTCGAGCTGATCCCGGCGGGAATGTTCAGCTGGGTGTTGAGCGCGCGCAGATAGGCCTCGACCGCTGCCGAAGGCACGCCGGCGGCGCGGGCCGACCTATACAGGCTGGCGCCGACCTGGCCCTGGATGCGCAGCGGCGTATCGTCGACGGAGATCGGAATCTGGCGCAATGTGAGGACGCCGCCGACCCGCTCGACCTCGACGCGAAGATCGAAGCGGGCGCGGAAAGCGAGCTTGTCGAGCGGACGCGCCACCATCGGGTTGGGACGGCGGCCGAGCGTCATGTCCATGAGCGTGCCGGCGCGCAGGTCGGCGACCGGCATGACGCCGCCGATCAGGCCGGCGACCTGGGCAGCCTCGGCGGCGGCGACGCCCGCCCGCTCGAGCATGCTGGCGAAGCCGTCGCCGCGGCCGAGCGTGGCGCGAAGATCGATGATCGGCCGCTCCGGGCTCTGGGCGAGCGGCTGGACGGCGTCGGTCGGCGCCATGCGGCGGCCGGTATCGCCGCCATAAGCGAGCGGCGCGATGGCAAGGGTGCGGGCTTCGGCGAATTGCGCGTCGGGCAGCGGCGCCGGCGCGGCGCCGGCCAGCGGCTGGAAGCCCGGCGCCAGCGACCAGGCCGCGTAACAAAGGCCGAAGCAGCTGACGAAGCCGCGCATCCAGGTGAGCGACCCGATATGCTGGCCGAGATCGACGACGAGGTCGAATTTACGGGTGCGTTCGCGAAGGCCGAAGGCGGGACGGGCGGCGGGCGCGCGGCGCAGGCCGCCGTCGAACGCGAGCGCAGCGGCGGCGCTGCCGGATGCCAGGTTGATGTCATCGATCTGATACAAAGCTGGTTTCGCCCTTGCGCCCGCTCGAAATCCCGCCGGGCCATACAAGCTCGGCAGCCGGGAGAGTTGTGGAGAAAACAGGTTAATGTCAAATTACGGATTCTACGCCCCAACCCCGATTGCGCCAGGCCGGACTCGGTGCCGGACGAGCCGAATCGGGCCGTCAAAGGCCGGAAAAGGTTGCGCTTTGCCGCCGGCCGAACGATCTAGGTCGGATGAGCGCCGAGCTTAAGGCCATTCTCGGCCCGACCAATACCGGCAAGACCCACCTCGCGGTGGAACGGATGTGCGGGCACTCGTCCGGCATGATCGGCTTCCCGCTGCGGTTGCTGGCGCGCGAGGTCTACGACCGGGTGGTGAAGGCCAAGGGCGCGAACCAGGTCGCCCTGATCACCGGCGAGGAGAAGATCGTTCCGCGGGACGCGCGCTGGTTCCTCTGCACCGCCGAATCCATGCCGATGGAGAAGGATGTCGCCTTCGTCGCCCTGGACGAAGCGCAGCTCGGCGCGGATCCCGAGCGCGGCCACGTCTTCACCGACCGGATGTTGCATGCACGCGGCCGGGAGGAAACGATGATCCTCGGCTCGGAGAGCCTGAAGCCGATGGTGCGGGCGCTGCTGCCCAAGGCCGAGATCACGACGCGGCCGCGCTTCTCGACGCTTTCCTATGTCGGCCCGGCCAAGCTTTCGCGGCTGCCGCCCCGCTCCGCGATCGTCGCCTTCTCGGCCGAGCAGGTCTATGCGGTCGCCGAGATGCTGCGGCGGATGCGCGGCGGCGCGGCGGTGGTGATGGGCGCGCTCAGTCCGCGCACACGCAACGCCCAGGTGGCGATGTACCAGGCAGGGGACGTCGATTATCTGGTCGCCACCGACGCGATCGGCATGGGCCTCAACATGGATGTCGACCATGTCGCCTTCGCCGGCCTGTCCAAATATGACGGCAATCGGCGGCGACGGCTCACGCCGGCGGAGATGGCGCAGATCGCCGGGCGCGCCGGCCGTCACCAGCGCGACGGGACGTTCGGCAGCCTGACGCTGGAGGGCGACGCCCTCGCCGAGTTCCGCCCCGAGGAGATCGAGCGGATCGAGGAGCACCGCTTCGATCCCCTGGATTTCCTCTACTGGCGGGAGAGCGAGCTGGATTTCGCAAGCGTCGCGGCGCTGATCCGGTCGCTCGAGCGGCGGCCGGTGCGGCGCGAGGTGCGCGCGGCGCCCGAAGCGATCGACCTTTCCGTGCTGAAGATCCTCGCCGGCGATCCCCAGGTGCCGGTCCGCGCATCCGCGCCCGAGCGCGTGCGGCGGCTGTGGGCCGCCTGCGGCCTGCCCGATTTCCGCAAGACCGGCGCCGAGCATCACAGCCGCCTGGTGGCGCGGATCTTCGACCATCTGAGCGAGGGCGACGGCCGCATCCCCCAGGGCTGGTATGCCGAGCAGGTCGCGCGGCTCGACAATGTCCAGGGCGACATCGACGCGCTCGCCGACCGGATCGCCGGCGTGCGGACCTGGGCCTATATCGCCCACCGCGCCGACTGGCTCGCCGATCCGACGATGATGGCGGAGCGGACGACGGCGGTCGAAGAACGACTCAGCGACGCGCTGCATGAGCGGCTGACCCAGCGCTTCGTCGATCGGCGCACCTCGGTGCTGATGCGCGACCTCGGCAAGAAGGGGGCCGGCGAATTCCCGGTCATGGTCGACGAGGAAGGCGAAGTCAGCGTCGGCACATATGCGATCGGACGGCTGCAGGGCTTCGCCTTCGAGGTCGACCCGGCCGCGCGTCACGCCGACCGCAAGATGCTGCTCGCCGCCGCCGACCGCAAGCTGGCCGGCGAATATGAAAAGCGCGCCGCCGCGCTCGTCACGGACATGGACGCGCATTTCGCCCTGCGCACCGAGGCGGGGCTGCCGGTCGCGATCCTGTGGCGCGGCCATGAGGTGGCGCGGCTCGGGCCCGGCAAGAACCTGCTGTCGCCGCGCGTGCTGCTCGACCGTCGCATCGACCGCGTCTCCGAGAAGGGGCGCGAGGCAGTGATCGCGCGCCTCAAGGACTGGCTGCGCATCGGCGTCGAGGCGGCGCTGGCGCCGCTGCGCGCGGCCGGGCGCGCGGCCCAAGAGGCGACCGCGCCCGCCGCGGTTCGCGCCTTGCTGGCCATGCTGGTCGACGAAGGCGGGATCGTCGCCCGCGAGGCCGTAGCCGGCGCGCTCGCCGCGCTCGACCGCGACCAGCGCCGCGCGGTGACCAGGCTCGGCGTCCGCATCGGCGCGCTTGACCTGTTCATGCCGGCGGTGTTGAAGCCCGAGGCAATGCGCTGGCGGGCCGCCCTGCGCGCCGCCGCTTCCGGAGAATCCATGCCCGATCTTCCCCCCGAATCGAGCGTCGTGCTGCCGACGCCGCCGGACCGTCTCCTGCTCACCCGGCTCGGCTTCCGCGCGGCGGGACCCCAGATGATCCGCGTCGACATGGCCGAGCGGATCGCCGCGCATGCCCACGAGGCGCGCGCCGCGAGGAAAGGCGAAGCCGTCGACCCCGCTCTGGTCACCTCGCTCGGGCTGCAGCCGGCGGCGGTGGCGAAGCTGATGCGCGACATCGGCTTCCACCCGACCGGCGAGGTCGCCGGCTGGATCTGGCGCGGCCGCGAACGGCGGCGCCAGCCGCGGGCGCCGCAAAAGGAGTCCCACGCCTTCGCCGCGCTCGCGGCGCTGAAGCGCTGACATGACCCGCCCGCTCCCCGCCACCCAGCCGCTCAGCGATACCGTCTTCGTCACCGGCCAGATCCAGGCCGAGGATGTGGCCGAGCTCGCCGATTGCGGCGTGACGATCATCGTCAACAACCGACCCGACGGCGAGGAAGCCGAGCAACCGCCCGGCGCCGACATCGAGGCGGCCGCGCGGGCTGCCGGGCTGGATTATGTCCATATCCCGATCGCCGATGCCTTTTCCGCCGAGAAAGTCGCGGCGATGGGCGAAGCGCTGGCGAATGCCGAGGGCAATGTCGTCATCTTCTGCAAATCGGGAACGCGCTCGGCCTATCTCTGGGCGCTGGCGCGGGCGCGGCAGGGCGCCGACGCGGACGAGTTGATGTTCCGGGCGTCGCAGGCGGGCTATAATCTGCGGCCGATCCAACGCTGGCTCAAGGAGGCCGGGCAGACTTAGGCGCATTTCGGTTCACCGAATCTCCGAACCGTTCGGGCTGAGCCTGTCGAAGCCCTCTCCTTCACTTTTCCCGCAGGAAGAAAGGCCCTTCGACAATGGGGCGAACGGAGGGTGGTTCCTAGCGTGCCGAACCTAAACCGGCCGCTCGGCCAGCACCCGCCGCGCGAGCAGCAGATCGTCCTCGTCGACCATCAGCCGGACCGGCACCACACCGTCGAGACCGCCCCAGTTCATCTCGGTGTCGAACAGCACCGACATCAGATCTGCCGCGTCGAGCCGGCCCTTGACCAGGCTTGCCTCGAACACATTGTAATATCTGGCGAGCTCGACCAGCGCCATTACCAGGGCACCACGTCGCCCGCCGCCGCCTCGATCGCGGTCGGCTTGCGGCCGAGGATCGCATTCCGGTGCGGGAAGCGGCCGAAACGCTGGATCACATCGTGGTGGAGGCGGGCATATTTGAGCTGCTCGTCATTGCCGAGCGCGGTGAACAGGAGCAGCGACTGGACCTGGTCGCGGCGATCCTCGCTATGTTCGAACGGCATGTAGAGGAAGCCGCGGCGCTGGTCCGCCATGCCGTCGTCATAGGCGCGCGCGATCGCGCCCCTGGCGACGGCCAGCGCCAGCGGATCGGTCGAGAATTGGTCGGCGTGGCCGCGGAACATGTTGCGCGGGAATTGATCGAACAGGATCACTGCCGCCAGCGCCTCGTCGGCCGAACCGAGGAAATGCTCGGGGACATGCTCGCGCTGCTCCGCCCAGAGCTGTTCGAAGCGCTTGCGGATCTCGTCGTCGAAGGCCGGGTTCGCCTTCCACCAATCGTCCCAGCCGTGGGAGAACCAGAAATCGAGGATTGCGCGGACCTGATTCTGGTTCACGTGCTCAATCCCACTCGGGAATGCGGCTCTGCACGCGGACCGGCAGGCCGTCGATGCTCCGGGTCCGGCCGGCGATCTTGGCGAGCCGGACCGCGGGGTCCTGCTGGCCGTGATATTTGACCAGCGTCGGCCGCTCCTGTTCGAGTCTCATGTGCGGCACGCCCCAGCCGCAGCTGCTCTGCACGCTCTCCACCGCCACGTCGAAGATCTGGCGGACCCCCGGTAGCCGCGGGAACAAGGCGGCGAGCGCGGCGAAGCCTTCATCCTCGGGATGAACCGGGCGACCCTTGCCGTAAAGCCGCAGGATCAGGGCAGGATTGTCGAATGCGCAGAACATGATGGTGATGCGGCCGTCGGCGGTGAGATGGGCCTGGGTTTCGTTGCCGGAACCGCCGAGATCGAGCCACGCGACCCGGTTCGGAGCAAGCACGCGAAAGGCGTCATAGCCCTTCGGGCTGAGGTTGATCCGCGCGCCCTCGGCGGCGGTGGCGACGAAGAAAAGGCTCTGCCGGGCGATGAAGGCGATATGCTCGTCGGTCAGGTTGTCGGTGAATATCGACACCGCTGGCCCTCAGGCAGCCGTGCCGCCGACGGTGATGCCATCGATCAGGAGGGTCGGCAGACCGACCCCGGCGGGAACCGACTGGCCGCCCTTGCCGCAGACGCCGATGCCCTCGTCGAGCGCCATGTCGTCGCCGATCGCCGCCACCCTGGTGAGCACGGTAGGACCGTCGCCGATCAGGGTCGCACCCTTGATCGGCGCGCCCAACCTGCCGTTCTCGATCCGATAGGCCTCGGTGCAGGAGAAGACGAACTTGCCCGAGGTGATGTCGACCTGGCCGCCGCCGAAGCTTTTCGCGTAGATGCCGTTTTTCGCGCGCGACAGGATTTCGCCGGGATCGTCGCTGCCGCCGAGCATGAACGTGTTGGTCATGCGTGGCATCGGCGCGTAGCTGAAATTCTCGCGGCGGCCATTGCCGGTCGGCGCGACGCCCATCAGCCGGGCGTTGAGCCGATCCTGGATATAGGCCTTCAGGATGCCGTCCTCGATCAGCACGTTGCGCTGGGTGGGCGTGCCCTCGTCGTCGATGGTGAGCGAGCCGCGCCGTGCGCCGATCGAGCCATCGTCGATGACCGTGACGCCGGGCGCGGCGACGCGCTCGCCGATCCGGCCGGAAAAGGCCGAGGTGCCCTTGCGGTTGAAATCGCCTTCGAGGCCGTGGCCGACCGCTTCGTGCAGAAGCACGCCGGGCCAGCCTGGCCCGAGCACGACCGTCATCTCGCCGGCCGGCGCCGCGACCGATTCGAGATTCACCAGCGCCTGGGCGAGCGCCATGTCGATGGCGCGGTTCCAGGTCGCCTCCTCGAACAGATCGTCATAGAGATAGCGGCCGCCAAGGCCGTGATAACCGGTCTCGCGTCGCCCATTCTGTTCGACGACGATCTGGACGTTGAGCCGGACCAGTGGCCGCACGTCGTGGGCGACGAAGCCGTCGGGGCGGACGATGTCGATCACGCTCCACGAGCCGGCGAGCGCGACCGACACCTGGGCGACACGCGGATCGCGGGCCCGGGCGGCGGCGTCGATCTGCTGGCAGAGCGCGACCTTGCGGGCGAAGGGGATAAGGCTCAGCGGATCGGCATCGGTGTAGAGCCTGGCGTTGGTCCGACGCGGCGGACCGGGCCGGACCGCCCTGGACGGATCGAGCACCGCCATCGTCTCGGCGGCGCGGCGGATCGCGGCTTCGGAAAGCTCGTTGGCCTGGGCGAAGGCGGTGGTCTCGCCCGAGACGCCGCGCAGGCCAAAGCCGGCCTGGGTATTGAAATCGGCGGTCTTCAGCTGGCCGTCGTCGAAGCCGAAGCTCTCCGACGCGGTATATTGAAGATAGAGCTCGCCATCGTCGCAGCCCTTGAGGGCATCGGCGGTGAGGCGAAGCGCGGCGTCTGGATCGAGGCCGTCGGGGCGATAGAGGAAGCGGCGGGGGTCTGTGCTCATCGCCTGGATATAGGGAGGCTTCCCGGCAAAGTCAGCCGCCCCTATTGTGACGTTGACGCCGGAGCGCTGGTCCGGCCGCTTCGCGGAGGGCCGAAGGATGCTGGTCGCTATCCTATTCTTGGCTGCCGCTGCGGTGCCGGCCGATCCATGCGGCGGCGCCCGCCCTGTCGCGCCGGACGTGGCGGCGGCGCGCAGGATTGCCGAGGCGACCATCCGCGGCCGGCCGGCATTGCGCCCGGTGACCGAGGCGGCCGCGGCGGGTCACCCCTATCGGCTTGCCGTCGAAGTGGACCGGGATGATGCGCGCCAATGGAGCGCGTATCAGATGCCGCCGGAGTTGCGGAGGGGCGGCGGCGGGCTGGAATTCAGGATCGACCGCTGCACCGGCGCGATCAGCAGAATGCACTATTCGCGTTAGGCTTGGTCTCGCTCGTCCGCAGGCCCGCCCTTCAGGATGAAGCGCTTGTCGCAATAGCCGCAATCGACATAGCCCTTTTCGTCGATCTGCAGATAGACTCGCGGATGGCCGAGCGCCGGCGAGATTTCAGTCGCCCCGTCGCAGGCGACGCGAGCGCTGTCGGTGTAGGCGATTTCGGGTGTGAACGGGTCGGTGGCCATCCCGCCGCCTTAGCGAAGGACAATCTGCTTCGCTAGGCGCGAAAGTCCCGCTATTCGATGCCACTATGTCCGAAGCAGCCATTTCGATCGATGATCTCCAGAAGACCTATGCCGGCGGCAAGCGCGCGCTCGACGGCGTCAGCATCGACGTGCCGCGCGGCGAGATCTTCGGGCTGCTCGGGCCCAACGGCGCCGGCAAATCGACCCTGATCAACATCCTCGCCGGCCTGGTCACCAAATCCGGCGGGACCGCGACGATCTGGGGCTTCGACATCGACGCCCATCCGCGCAACGCCAAGCGCTCGATCGGCGTGGTGCCCCAGGAGATATTGTTCGATCCCTTCTTCACGCCAAGGGAGGCGCTGGAGATCCAGGCGGGCCTGTACGGCATCCCGAAGGCCGACCGGCGGACGATGGAGCTGCTTCGCGCGATGCACCTGGAGGACAAGGCCGACGCTTATGCGCGCACCTTGTCGGGCGGCATGAAGCGCCGGCTGCTGGTCGCCAAGGCAATGGTCCATTCGCCGCCGATCCTGGTCCTCGACGAGCCGACCGCCGGCGTCGACGTCGAGCTTCGCCAGCAGCTCTGGGAGTTCGTGCGCACCCTCAACCAGCAGGGCGTCACCGTCGTGCTCACCACCCATTATCTCGAGGAGGCCGAGCAGCTCTGCGACCGGATCGCGATCATCAACCATGGCCGGTTGATTGCCAACGAGCCGACCAAGGCCCTGGTCGGGATGACGCAGGAGAAGGTGGTCGAGGTCACCGTCGACCGCGACGTGCCGGCGGCGCCCGAGCATATGTGCTTCCAGAAGGTCGAGCTCAAAGGCGATCGCGTGCTGGTCATCACCTATCGCAAGGACCAGGCGAATGCCGGCGACGTCCTCGCCGCCGTCCAGGATGACGGTTACGGCATCGTCGATGTCTCGACCCGCGAGCCGGATTTAGAGGATGTGTTCCTCAACCTGACGCGCGCGTCGAACGCGGCCTGAATGTCGGGCGAACGCACTCCTGGCCTGTGGAAGGCAGCCGGCCGGTGACCGGCCCGGCCCATGCCGCCGAGATCCTGATCATCGGCTCGGGCGCCGCCGGGCTGACCGCGGCGATCAACCTTGCCAGCCGCTTCAAGGTCACCGTGCTCGCCAAGGCCGGGCTCGACGAAGGCGCGACCGCCTGGGCGCAGGGCGGGGTCGCGGCCGTGCTCGAGCCGGGCGACACGTTCGACAGCCATATCGAGGACACGATGATCGCCGGCGCCGGGCTCAACAACCGGGCGACGGTCGAATTCGTGGTCGAAGGCGCGCCGGCGGCGATCGAGCGGCTGGCCAGGCTCGGCGTCCCGTTCAACGTCGCGCCCGAGAGCAACCAGTGGCATTTGACCCGCGAGGGCGGCCACAGCCACCGCCGGATCGTCCATGTCGACGACGCGACCGGCTGGGCGGTGCAGCAGGCCTTGCTCAAGGCGGCCCGCGCCAATCCCAACATCACCCTGGTGCCCGACATGGTCGTCATCGACCTCGTCACCAGCCGGCACGAGACGCGCTATTCGGGCGCGGGCAATGTGTGGGGCGTCTATGCCTTCAACCGCGCCACCAACCGCGTCGAGACCTTCACCGCCCGCGCCACGATCCTCGCGACGGGCGGCGCCGGGCGCGTCTACCTGTTCTCGACCGCGCCGCGCGGCGCGACCGGCGACGGCATCGCCATGGCCTGGCGGGCCGGCTGCCGGGTCTCGAACATGGAATTCATGCAATTCCACCCGACCTGCCTGTACAATCTGGAGGTCAAGAATTTCCTGATCACCGAGGCGGTGCGCGGCGAGGGCGGGCAGCTCAAGATTCCCGAGACCGGCCATCGCTTCATGCCCGATTTCGATCCGCGGGCCGAGCTGGCGCCGCGCGACGTGGTGGCGCGCGCGATCGACCATGAGATCAAGCGGCTCGGGCTCGACTATGTCCATCTCGACATCAGCCACATGCCGCCGGACTTCGTGAGGGGCCATTTCCCGAACATCCATGCCCGCCTGCTCGAGCTCGGCATCGACATCACCACCAGCCCGATCCCGGTCGTGCCGGCGCAGCATTACACCTGCGGGGGCGTGGTGATCGACCTGGACGGGCGCACCGATCTGCCGGGCCTCTATGCGGCGGGCGAGGTCAGCCAGTCCGGCCTCCACGGCGCCAACCGCCTCGCGTCCAATTCCCTGCTCGAATGTTTCGTGTTCGGCGATGCCGCGGCCACCCACATCACGCGCCATTGGGACGAGCTGCCGCCGCCGCCGCGGATCCGCGCCTGGGACGAAAGCCGAGTCACCGATTCCGACGAGGAGGTGGTGATCAAGCAGAACTGGACCGAGATCCGCCGCTTCATGTGGAATTATGTCGGCATCGTGCGCACCACCAAGAGGCTGGAGCGGGCCCAGCACCGGATCAAGCTGCTGACCGCGGAGATCGAGGATTATTACGGCCATTTCCGGGTGACCCCGGATTTGATCGAGCTGCGCAACCTGCTGCAGAGCGCCGAGCTGATCGTCCGCTCCGCCCTCCACCGCAAGGAAAGCCGCGGACTGCATTATACGCTGGATTATCCGAAGACGCTGGCGAAGGCGGTGGATACGGTACTGGCGCCGTGATTTCTGCCCGCTCCTTGGGGAAGGGAACGACTGCGGGCGCTGCGAATGACAGCGTGCTCTGCGAGCAACGACGGGCGCGCTGCTTTTCGAGGCCGACGGAGCATGCGGCGCCGCGGCCTGTTGCTCGCCTTCGTCAACGGACCGCTCAACGTCGTTTCAGCCCCTTGATCGTCGTCTGAGGCGCTGAGGCGACGACGCGACCTCCTGGAAATCGGGGGACGTTCGTCGAGCGGGCTGGGCGTTCGGCACCGCCCATTTGCTGGACTTAGTGCTTATGTTCTAATCTTCAGGCTGAACGCTACATCACCCGGGGAAAGTTTCTGGCCGCTGTTAGTTGTCGTCCGAAGCGCGCGGAGAGGCCGGTGCAATGGCTTCCCGACACGGTAGGAGTGGGTATCCAATGGGGCCGGCGGAGCGCGAAGCCACACCCCTCCCGCTTTTCTTCACCTACCGATGCTCGGGCGGGGTTCCAGGAACCGAAAGTGCCTTGGTTTAATTCATTTTTCGGACAGGGTGCTCGCTAAGCTTAGACCAGCAAGATAGGAACTCGATATGGCCAACCCGTTCCTGAGAATCCGAAATGTCGTCGTCAACGACGTTGTCGTCGGAAATCAATTCAAGCAATATGTCGCAAGTGCGCCGACCGGCGATGTTCTGGTCGGCTGGAATCAGCCGGGCTACCTGCTTCAGACATTCGATGCGGGCGGGATTGCTCTCAGCGGCGAAATCCCGACCTCAAGCGGCTTTGCGGCGTGGCTGGACGATGGCAGCTACGCCGTCGCGCAATTTTCCGGCACTTCCGCTTCGGTACAGCGCTATTCGCGCACCGGGACCCTGCTGGACACGTCGTCCGTAATTTCGGCTGCGGCGATCGACGGTGTCGCGAACCTCGGCCACGGCCACATCCTTTTGTCCTATCGGAGCAGTTCCGACGCCAACGTCCACGTCGGGCGGATTTTCGACACCTCCCTCGATCCCGTCGGTGAAAGCTTCGCGCTCCTGTCCGGTCAGTCCATGTCCTCGTTCGCAGGACTCGCCGACGGCCACTTCGTCGAGAGCAAGGGCGGCGACTTCCAGTTCTACAATGCCGACGGCACCACGAACCTCTCTGCCGACCATACGGGAGGCGACTTCGGCGATGTGGCGGCGCTTCCCGGTGGCGGCTTCGTCGAAACCTTCTCGCTGCTGACCGGTACGAACGGGGCGGCTTTCGACGGCAGCTCCTACGGGATATTCTTCCAGTTCCTCGCCGCCGACGGCGGGCAGGCGAGCCCCCTGCTCCTCGCCAACACAACCACGCTCGGCGAGCAATCCTATTCTCGCGTCGAAGTGCTCGACGACCGCTTCCTCCTGGTCACCTGGGGCCCCGAGGCGATACATGGGCAATTGTTCACCATGGACGGCAGAAAGGTCGGATCGGAGCTATTGCTCGATTCCGACGGCGGCTTCTTCGGGTGGAAAGGGCAGCGTTGGGGCTGGAGCATCGACTCAACGACCGACGCCGGCTTCGTCTCCGCGCAAGTCGTCGGTTCCGAGAGCAATACGGACATCGAACTCAGCTACTGGCAGGTGGACCGCGCGAACATCCTCATCGGCACGTCGGCGCCGGAGACCTTCTCGGGGGGCGGCACTGCCGACCGGATCATGATTGGCTACGGCGGCAACGACGTTTACTCGGTCGACAGCGCCGGGGACGAGGTTCAGGAGATTGCGGGCGAAGGCAGTGACCGGATACGGGCCGGGGTCGACTACACTCTGGGCACCGGGCAGAGCGTCGAATTCTTGCAGGCGGACGACGATGGCGGCACGGCGGCTTTGGCGCTGACGGGCAACGCACTGCCGCAAAACATCACCGGCAATGGAGGCGCGAATCGGCTCGATGGTGGCGGGGGTGCGGACGTGCTGGCGGGCCTCGCCGGAAACGACCTCTATATCATTCGCAACGCGGCCGACGAGGCGCGCGAAAATGCGGGCGAAGGCACGGACCGCGTTTATGCGACCGTGGACTGGAAGCTCGGAGCCGGGCAGTCCGTCGAGCTTCTCACCATGATCAGCAATACCGCTACCGATTCCATTTCTCTGGAGGGCAACGAGCTATCCCAATATCTTTACGGCAATTACGGAAACAACGCGCTGGACGGCGGCGGTGGCGGGGACGTCATGAGTGGGTTCCTGGGCAACGATCGCTATATCGTCCGATCCTCGGCGGATCGGATCCTCGAAAATGCCGGCGAGGGCAATGACGCGCTCGTTGCCTTTGCCAGCTACGTGCTGGCAGCTGGCCAATCCGTCGAGACGCTGACGACCTCAAACTCGGCCGGCACCGAGGCGATCGACCTCAGCGGGAACGAGCTGGTCCAGACCATCACCGGCAATGATGGAAACAACGTGCTGCGCAGCGGCGGCGGCGCGGATATCCTGTCCGGTCGCGCCGGCGACGACACTTACCACATCACGCTGGAGGCGGTGATCCAGGAAGGAGCGGGAGGCGGATATGACCGGCTGTTCGTCAGCGGTTCCAGCTACACGCTGGGCGCGCTGGAGATCGAGATCCTGACGCCCGAGGACGAGTTTGGAATCGATCCGTACAATTTCACCGGGAACGGCTTCGCCCAATATGTCTACGGCAATGACGGCTCCAATCTGCTAGACGGGGCCGGCGGCGGCGACGTTCTGGTCGGGCGCGGCGGCGACGACCAGCTGTTCGTGCGCAGTGCCGCCGACCAGATCCGGGAGGACGCCAACGACGGGTCCGACCGCGTCTTCGCCTTCACCAGCTGGCAGCTCAACGCCGGTGCCCAAGTCGAGAAGATTGCGACCGACAACAATCTGGGCACTGGGGCGATCAACCTCACCGGCAACGAGTTCGCGCAATATGTGTATGGCAATGCCGGCTCGAACGTGGTTGGCGGCGGCGGAGGCCGGGACGTGCTGAACGGGCTGGGCGGGGCCGACAAATTCCTGTTCAACACCGCGCTCAACACGACATTTACCGGGAGCTTTGCGAGCCTTGGCGAGACCGCCAATGTCGACCGGATCGACGATTTCGCCGCCGACGACAAGATTGCCCTAAGCAGCGCCTTGTTCGGCCTGACGCCGGGCACGCTTTCCGCCGGCGCTTTCGCGTTGGGCACCACCGCCAGCGAAGCCGACGACCGGATCCTCTACGACGCCGCCACCGGCGCGCTCCTGTTCGACGCCGACGGGGCCGGCGGTGCCGCGGCCCAATTATTTGCCTTCATCAATGGACCCTTCAACATGGATTCGTCCTACTTCGTCGTTGTCTGAGGCGCGCGGGCAGGTCGGTGCACGGCGTCCGGAACGGTGGACGTTCGGCGCGCCCGCCGGGCGCTCGACGTTAAGACACTTGCGGATTTGTGTTTCTATTATAATCGCCTAGACCGAGCCTTGCCTCACATCGAGGCTTCCGGAGAAACGTCACATGCCGCTCCATCTCGTCTCGCAGCATCGCGCCAATCAGAACGTTGCCGGCGATCAGCTTTCCCCCTCCCTGCTGGTGTCGCCGCTGGACGATGTGGTGGCGATCTGGTCCTCGCTGGGTCGCAACGCGCAGATCTTCGACGCCGACGGCAACATGCTGGGCAGCGAGATCGCGCTTCCGACCATCACCAGCAACGTCGGCTGGCTTTCGAACGGCGACCTTGCGGTCCTAACCGATTCGGCCGGGGTGCAGCTGCAGCGCTACGACCGGACCGGTGTGGCGACGGGGGGGCCAACCGCACTCTCCACCTCGGGCACCGCGGACGATATTGTCGCCCTGGCTTCCGGTAACGTGCTTGCGACGTATCGCGTCGGCAACCAGATCCGCGGTCGGATACTCGATGCCTCGTTCGCGCCACATGGTGGGGAGTTCCTGCTCCGGGACGTTGGGTCGAGCCAGCTTGCCGAGACCATTGTTACGCCGCTTGCCGGAGGCGGCTTCGCAATGGTCTTCGATTTCGGCGCGCAAAGTAGCCAGCGGCTCAACCTTTATGATGCCAACGGGAACGCCGTAGCCTTTTCGGGTACCTTCTCGAATTTCGCGACGAAGGTGGACGCCGTCGCCCTGGCGGACGGAGGATTCGTCCTGTCCTATCTGCAGCCTGGGGACATATTCTTTCCATCGGCATCGGTGGCCTATCAGATCATCAACGCCGACGGCTCAAGCCGGGCGGCGGTGCGAATTGCGCCTGGCACCGACTCGAACGTGACCGTGCTGGATTCCTCGCTCATCCTGTTCACGTGGGAGGCGCCAAGCTCGGGGAAATTTCAGCACGCGGGCCAACTGATCGATCTCGACGGGCGCACCGTTGGCCCGCAACTGAACTTCGGCGCGAGTGATGCGACGGGCTTCGACATCCAGGCCATTGACGGAAACGCATTCAGCACGATCGAGCTTTTGAGAGGCGCGACCGGGGGCGCAGGTCTCGATCCGATCGTCAAATATTGGGAGCTTGACGGACTAGCCTTCGGCACCTCCGGCAATGACAGCCTGGACGGCGTCGGCGTGGATGCCGCGATCCTGGTCGGTAAGGAAGGCGACGACCGCTACTCGATCGACCAGGCAAGCGACATCATCGTCGAGCGCCCGAACCAGGGTACGGACCGCCTGCTCGTCTCGCTGAGCTACGTCCTTCCGAACGAAATGAGCATCGAGCTCATGTCGACGACGAACAATATCGGCACCGATCCGATCAACCTCACCGGCAATGGCAGTTCTCAATATATTTTCGGCAATTACGGCGCCAACCAGCTCGACGGCGGCTTCGGCGGCGACGTCCTGATCGGTTTTCTCGGCGACGATACCTATATCGTGCGGTACGATGGCGACGACGTGCGCGAGAATGTCGGCGAGGGCACCGATCGCGTCAGCACCGCCGTCAGCTATCAGCTTCGCGCCGGCCAGGAAATCGAGCTGTTCGCCACCACGAGCAATGTCGGGGTGGACGCACTCAACCTGACCGGCAATGAGTTCGCGCAATATCTTTTCGGCAATTACGGCAACAACATTCTGGACGGCCGCGGCGGCGCCGACGTCATGCTCGGCTTCCGCGGCAACGACGTCTATCGGATTGACGATCAAGGCGACGATGTGCGTGAGACCGTCGGCGAAGGCGCCGATCATGTCGTGACGACCGTCAGCTTCCGGCTTGGGGCGGGCCAATCCGTCGAGTTCCTGGAGGCCGACAACCCTGCCGGTACCGCGGCCATCAATCTCACTGGCAACGAGCTTGCACAGGAGATCACCGGCAATGACGGCGCCAACGTGCTGCGCAGCGGCGGCGGCGTCGATATCCTGTACGGTCGCGGCGGGGATGACGTCTATTACATCACCCCGGACGCCATTTTGCAGGAGTTCGGCGGAAAGGGTTACGACCGGGTCTTCGTCAGCGGCGGCAGCTACACGCTCGCCGGCTCGGAGATCGAGATCCTGACGCCCGAGGACGAGTTCGGCACCGATCCGTACAATTTCACCGGCAATGGCTTTGCCCAATATGTCTACGGCAATGACGGCGTCAACCGGCTCGACGGCGGCGGCGGCGGCGATGTCCTCGTCGGGCGCGGCGGCGACGATCAGCTCTTCATTCGCAATGCCGCCGACCAGATTCGTGAGGATGCCAATGACGGCTCGGACCGCGTGTTCGCCACGGTGAGCTGGCAACTCAACGCCGGCGCCCATGTCGAGAAGATTGCGACCGACAACAATCTGGGCACTGGGGCGATCAACCTCACCGGCAACGAGTTCGCGCAATATGTGTATGGCAATGCCGGCTCGCACGTGGTTGGCGGCGGCGGAGGCCGGGACGTGCTGAACGGGCTGGGCGGGGCCGACACCTTCCTGTTCAACACGGCGCTCAATACGGCGTTCACCAGCAGCTTTGGCAGCCTTGCCGACACCGCCAACGTCGACCGGATCGACGAATTCGCCTTCGACGACAAGATCGCGCTCAGCGGCGCTTTGTTCGGCCTGACACCGGGCACGCTTTCCGCCGGCGCTTTCGCGTTGGGCACCACCGCCAGCGAAGCCGACGACCGGATCCTCTACGACGCCGCCACCGGCGCGCTCCTGTTCGACGCCGACGGAGCCGGTGGTGCCGCCGCGCAGCTGTTCGGATTTATCAACGGACCCTTCAACCTCGATTCATCTTACTTCGTCGTCGTCTGAGGCGCGCGGGCAGGCTGTGCGCGGCTTCTCGACATGGCAGAATGTGTGCGTCCGATAGAGCCGGCGCGGTTCGATGCCGCACACTTGCCGGTTTCTTCGAGGACCGCTCGAGCGGCGTTCCAGTAAGCACCTGCGCCTTGATTTAACTCACTTTTCAGGCAAGGTGGTCGCAGAGGCAGGCTGGCAAAAAAGGAACTCTATATGGCCAACCCATTCGTTAAGATCCGCGGGCAGGTCGTAAACAATATCACCGCAGACTCGCAATATTTCCAGTCAGTGGTCGCGTCCCCTACCGGCGATGTCCTCATGATGTGGAACAATCCGGGCACGCGTATACAGGTTTTGGACAATAATGGCGTGGAGATCGGGGGCGAGGTTGTCCTTAGTGGCTTTGAGGGCCGGCAGCGGGCAACTTGGCTGAACGATGGCAGCTACGCTGTCGCAACTTATAACAACCAGACCTCCACTACGACGGTTCAACACTTCAGCCGCAGTGGCACCTTTCTCGGGAACTGGAGCGTCCAACAATCCTCACCTACCCGCGACCTCATTACGCTGGAGTCCGGAAACCTGTTGGTGGTCTATGGCACCAAGGGCCAAATTCTCAACTCCTCGTTACAACCGATAGGCGGCAGTTTTTCCACCCCCTACGACAACTTCGAACCCCTGGCAGGCGGGGGCTTTGCCGGTTACGCTCTTGATGGAAGCGTCAAATTCTTTGCCGCCGATGGCACGCCTGGCAGCGGCTTCGGATCTGCAGGCGAGCTCGCGCACGGCGCAGCGCTCCCCGACGGCGGATTTGTCATCACCTACACCCAATTGGCGCTTGGTCCCGGTATCGGCGACGGCAGCGGCTACGGCGTCATGGCGCGCATATTGAATGCGGACGGCACGGCCCGCACCGGGGCATTCGTCGTCAACTCGAGCCCCGAGGGCAATCAATCTCACTCCAGGGTGATCGCAATCGACGAAGATTTGATTTTGATCACCTATGGACCGGGCGGTGATGGCGTGGGCCAGCTCTTTGACACTAGTGGTCGCAAGCTCGGTTCCGTGAAGGGACTCGGAGAGGGCTCCGGTGGCTCCCTGGGTTCGCAACAATCCTGGAGCATGGACGCATGGGGAGACCACGGCTTTGTCGGAGCATCGCGGGTCGCCGGCGATATCGTACTGACCTACTGGCAGGTGAACCGCGATCTGATTCATCTCGGTACGGCCGGTGCGGACACGTTCGACGGCGGTGGCGCGACCGACCTGATCATGGCGGGCTATGGCGGCGACGACGTCTACACCGTGGACAGTGTCGGGGACGAGATCACCGAGATCACCGGCGAGGGCAATGACCGTATTCGGACCTCGATCGACTATACGCTGAGCTCCAATCACAGTGTCGAATATCTCCAGACCGACAACAATATCGGTACGGCGCCGCTCCAGCTGACCGGCAACCAGCTGTCGCAATATATATATGGCAATTACGGCGCGAACCGGATTGACGGCGGCGGCGGCGGCGACGTCATGCTCGGCTTTGCGGGAGACGATATCTATTATGTGAGGGACGGCGCCGACCGGGTTCTGGAAAATGCGGGCGAAGGGACGGACCGGGTCTACGCGGCGACGAGCTGGACGCTTGGCGCGGGCCAGGCGGTCGAGCTTCTGACCATGATCAGCAACATCGCCACCGATCCGATTTCCCTGACCGGCAACGCGCTATCCCAATATATTTACGGCAATTACGGGGACAATGTGCTCGACGGCGGCGGCGGCGGCGATGTCCTGAGCGGCTTCCTGGGCGATGACACCTATCTCATCCGTTCAGCGGCGGACCGGGTTTACGAAAATGCCGGCGAAGGCAATGACACGATCCGCACCGCGTTCAGCTATGCGCTGACGACGGGCCAATCCATAGACGCGCTGCGCACCACCGACGATGCCGGCACCGATGCCATCGCCCTGACCGGCAACGCGCTTGCCCAGATCATCACCGGCAATGCGGGCAACAACGTGCTTTGGGGTGGAGGCGGCCAGGACATTCTTGCCGCGGGTGCCGGCAATGACGATTACCATATCACCCCAGAGGCCATCCTGCAGGAGTTCGCCGGGAAGGGACAAGATCGGGTGTTCGTCTCGGGCGGCAGCTACGTCTTGGCCGGCTCGGAAATCGAGATCCTGACCCCCGAGGACGAGTTCGGCACCGATCCGTACAACTTCACCGGCAACGGCTACGCCCAATATGTCTACGGCAATGACGGCGCCAACCGCATTGACGGCGGCGGCGGCGGCGATGTCCTCGTCGGGCGCGGGGGCGACGATCAGCTCTTCATTCGCAATGGCGCCGACCAGATCCGCGAGGACGCCAATGACGGCTCGGACCGTGTGCTCGCCGCGGTCAGCTGGCAGCTCAATGCCGGCGCCCATGTCGAGAAGATCACCACGGACAACAACCAGGCGACGACCGCGATCAACCTTACGGGCAACGAATTCGCCCAATATGTCTACGGCAATGCCGGGAACAACATGATCGGCGGTGGCGGCGGAAAGGACGTACTGAATGGGTTGGGCGGGGCCGACATCTTCCTGTTCAACACCGCGCTCAATACGGCGTTCACCAGCAGCTTTGGCAGCCTTGCCGACACCGCCAATGTCGACCGGATCGACGACTTCGCCTTCGACGACAAGATCGCGCTCAGCGGTGCTCTGTTCGGGCTGACGCCGGGCGCGCTTTCCGCCGGCGCTTTCGCGATGGGCACGACCGCCGGCGATGCCGACGACCGCGTGCTCTACGACGCCGCCAGCGGCGCGATCCTGTTCGATGCGGACGGGGCCGGCGGCTCGGCGGCGCAGTTGGTCGCCTTCATCAACGGCCCTTTCAATCTCGATTCAAGCTTCTTCATCGTCGTCTGAATCTTTTTAGCCGACCCATCGTGCTTTTGATTGTCCCGCCTTTTCCAGTTGGTTAGCAGTGGGCGAGGGCGCGTGAATCAGGAGGAATGCCGATGGCCAATGCATTTGTGAAGGTACGCGACGTCATCGTCAACGATGTCGTCGCCGGCAACCAGGCCATCCAATATGTCCTCGGCGCGCCGACGGGCGATGTCCTAGCGGTCTGGGAGGGGCCGGGCACGATTCTCCAGACGTTCGACGCGAACGGCGCGGCGGTGAGTGGCGAGATGACAATCCGGGGCCGTGCGACCTGGCTCTCCGACGGAAGCTTCGCGGTGAGCGACTATGACAATGCGAGCCATCAGGCATCGGTTCGCCATTATTCGAGAACCGGGACGCTGCTCGACACGTCGGCCAATTATGCCGCTACAGGGCCGACCGGCGTGGTCGGGCTCGCCAACGGCAACGTCCTGCTGACCTACGGGGCGGGCTCGCAAGTGAGTGGCCAGATCCTCGATTCCTCCCTCGATCCTGTCGGAACGGCATTTCCGCTCCTCAGTGGGAGCTTCTTCTTCGCCTTTGAACCGCTGTCCAATGGCGGATTCATCGAGCAGAAGGACGATGTCTTCTGGATCTATGCCGCCGACGGCTCGCAGGTCGGCGTGATCGACGGCAATGGCGAATTGGGTGCCGTCGCGGCCCTCCCCGATGGGGGATTCATCACCAGCGTCTCCAGGAACAACCAGCTCGATCCCATCGTCGACGATGGCAGCAGCTACGGCATCGTCATGCGCATCTACAATGCGGATGGCACGCCGCGCTCGGCCGAATTCATCGCCAATACGACAACGCAGGGAGACCAATCCTATTCGAACGTAGCCGTCCTCGATTCACAATTCTTCCTCGTAACATGGGGCCCGTTTCAAATTCACGGCCAGCTGTTCACCATGGATGGGCGGAAAGTCGGTTCCGAGCAATTGCTCGATGCTGCGGGCGCCACTGGATCGCTTGCTCGGAGTTACGGCTGGACTCTCGATTCGACTTCGGATGGCGGTTTCGTGAGCGGGCAGGAGCAAAGCGTATCGGGGAACGGCCTCGATATCGAACTCACCTATTGGAACATCGATCGCACCAACATCTTGATCGGCACGGCCGCGGGCGAAACCTTCGACGGAGGCGGCGCGGCCGATCGCATCATGATGGGCTATGGAGGCGACGACACCTACAACGTCGACAGCATTGGCGATGAAGTCACCGAGATCGCGGGCGAAGGCACGGATCGTATTCGCTCGAGCATCGACTTGGCACTGACCTCGAATCAGGACATCGAGCTGCTCCAGACCAACGACAATATCGGTACGGCGCCGCTCCAGCTGACCGGCAACCAGCTGTCGCAATATATATATGGCAATTACGGCGCGAACCGGATCGACGGCGGCGGCGGCGGCGACGTCATGCTCGGCTTTGCGGGAGACGATAGCTATTATGTGAGGAACGGCGCCGATCGGGTCCTGGAAAATGCGGGCGAAGGGACGGACCGGGTCTATGCGGCAACGAGCTGGACGCTTGGCGCGGGCCAGGCGGTCGAGCTTCTGACCATGATCAGCAACATCGCCACCGATCCGATTTCCCTGACCGGTAACGCGCTATCCCAATATATTTACGGCAATTACGGGGACAATGTGCTCGACGGCGGCGGCGGCGGCGATGTCCTGAGCGGCTTCCTGGGCAACGATACGTATCTCCTCCGCTCAGCGGCCGACCGGGTTTACGAAAATGCCGGCGAAGGCAATGACACGATCCGCACGGCGGTCAGCTATGCGCTGGCGGCGGGCCAATCCATCGAAGCGCTGCGCACCACGGACGATGCCGGTACTGGCGCGATCGATCTCACCGGCAACGAGCTCGCCCAGACGATTACCGGCAACGCCGGGAACAACGTGCTGAGGAGTGGTGGCGGCCAGGACATATTGGCCGCGGGCGCCGGCAATGACGACTATCACATCACCCCGGACGCCATTCTGCAGGAGTTCGCCGGTCAAGGACAGGACCGGGTGTTCGTCTCGGGCGGCAGCTACGCTTTGGCCGGCTCCGAGATCGAGATCCTGACACCGGAGGATGAGTTCGGCACCGATCCCTTCAACTTCACCGGCAACGGCTACGCCCAATATGTCTACGGCAATGACGGCGCCAACCGCATCGACGGCGGCGGTGGCGGCGACATCCTGGTCGGGCGCGGCGGCGACGACCAGCTGTTCGTGCGCAACGCCGCCGACCAGATCCGCGAGGATGCCAATGACGGCGCGGACCGCGTCTTCGCCTCCACGAGCTGGCAGCTCAACGGCGGCGCCCAGGTCGAAGTGATCGGCACCGGCGACAATCTGGGAACGGCGGCGATCAATCTGACCGGCAATGAATTCGCCCAATATGTCTACGGCAATGCGGGCAGCAATACGATCGGCGGCGCTGGTGGAAAGGACGTGCTGAACGGGTTGGGCGGCGCCGACTCCTTCCTGTTCAACACCGCGCTCAACACGGCGTTCACCAGCAGCTTCGCCAGCCTTGCCGACACCGCCAATGTCGATCGCATTGACGGCTTTGCCGCCGACGACAAGATCGCCCTCAGCGGCGCTCTGTTCGGGCTGACGCCGGGCGCGCTTTCCGCCGGCGCCTTCGCCATGGGCACGACCGCCGGCGACGCCGACGACCGCGTGCTCTACGACGCCGCCACCGGCGCGATCCTGTTCGATGCGGACGGAGCCGGCGGCGCCGCGGCGCAGTTGCTCGCCTACATCAACGGACCCTTCAACCTCGATTCATCCTTCTTCATCGTCGTCTGAGGCGATCGTCGCCGAATCGATTGCCTGCGCGCATCGCCAGCTGCACGGCGCGCCTTCTCGGTCCGATCAAGCCGCCGGGTCGAGCGCACCAGGCAGGCCGACGTATCGCCGTCATGAGCTGCCGCGACTCCATGGACCCGGCAGGCCGCGGTGTTGATGCTTCGCGATGTGACTTGAGCGGATCCAACTCCGTTCGCGCCCACCCGATGTTGAACAGGTTCCCAAGAGATTGTCGCAAACCGTTGGATATAAGCTCTTCTTCTGTAAGAGCTGTGACCAGTTCTATTGCCTCATTCTAGGGGTTCACGCATCATGGCCGGATGTAGTAAAGAGTGAAGCAGACACAACTGGGAGGGAGATCGAAAAATGACCAGCTTCGTGAAGCCAGTAAGAATGTTCAGCGGACTTTGTCTTGTGGCTGGCGGGCTCTGGGCCAGTGCGGCGAACGCGCAGGCAACCAGAACCTGGGTTTCGGGCGTTGGCGATGACGTCAACCCCTGCAGTCGCACGGCGCCCTGCAAGACCTTCGCCGGCGCGATCTCCAAGACTGCGGCAGGGGGCGAGATCAACTGCCTCGATCCGGGCGGGTACGGGACGCTCACCATAACGAAATCGATTACGATCGATTGCACCGGCACGTTCGGCAGCACGCTCAACTCCGGCGGCATCAACGGGTTCGCAATCAACGATTCGGCGACCGGCACCCCCAACACGGCCGACGTGATCCTTCGTGGCATCTCGATCAACGGTGCAGGGACGACACCAGGACTGAACGGAATACGGTTCATTGCCGGGCGCTCGCTGGTCGTGGAGGATGTGTTCATCCAGAACCAGAGGGGCGGCGCCGGCATATCCTTCCAGCCGGGAGGCTCGGCACGCCTGATCGTCACCAATACGACGATCGTGAACAGCGGCTCCGGCACGGGCGCCGGAATCGTGATCCAGCCCACGGGCGCAGCCGGAACCGCCAGGGTCTTTATCGACCATGTCAATATGTTCGGCAGCAATAGCGACGGGCTGAGGGTCAACACGACGGGCAACACGAGTGGCTCTGGCATCGTCGTCGACGTCGCCAACAGTGCGATTTCCGGGGGCACGAACGGAGTCGTCGTGGTGACGCCGATCGGGACGA